>PJUD01000038.1_pt1 | contig 219242 bp, 180 predicted proteins | sample 1512341 | NCBI WGS metagenome assembly PJUD01 (sample SAMN08177675, study PRJNA422409) | Feces metagenome, whole genome shotgun sequencing project. | isolation source: Chicken feces (3) enriched on wood chips: beechwood xylan treatment | host: Gallus gallus | place: USA: Madison | collected...
ATCTTGAAGCTATCGCTGTAAACTTGCTGTCCCCCTGATTTACGTTTTGTCATACGCTTTTTCATAATATTAAATTTAAGATTTTAATATTCGGTTTTTGTAAACCTTTTTCAGGAATGGACAGTGAATGTGCAACCCCCATCAAGTAAATGCCACCCCCATCAAGTAATCTAGGTTTTCCACCGTCACGGCCATCATATCCATCACTACCATCTATTCCACCTACTTATCCTCCAGGTGGAGATGGTAGTTGAGGACCCGTATTTCGGAAGCATAGGGCAAAAAAGAAGCCCTGTCATTTGTATGAACAGGGCTTCAAATTATACTATAAATTTATGGAAACTATTAGAAGTCAAATCTGACCCGTGCACGAATACCCCAGGCTGGTGCATCGACGTGATCAAGATAGTTTAGACGTTTTACGTAGTCTACACGTAATATTTTGAAAATGTTGGATAGACCGATACTCGCTTCCATATAAGGTTCTGAACCGAACGTATAGGAACTTTGCACACCATCTGCATTGTGCTGCCAAGTGAATACCTTTGAGCCATAGTTAGGGTCATCAGGATTGTTTTCTTTACGCAGTCCACCGTATACCCCTTTGAAGCTAAATACTTCGCGTAATTTAAGTTTTTTGATCAACGGAATCTTGTTCAAAAGGAAACCGTTCATATAATACTGCACGTTCAATGAGGCATTATGGTCACTCACAAACTCAAGGAAGTTCATCAAGTTATACGAGTTCAATTGATAAGCATAGGTCTGATTGGCGCGGTGGATTGTCAAGAAAGGGAATGGGATCTCTTTTCCTGCAATATAGTTGCCCTCAGCTGTTACGTCAGCAAATCCAAATTGACTAAAATAAAAGCGCTTGAATGCACCAACATTAAAGTTGTGATAATTGTATTCACCCTTCGCTAATCCTTTGATTCCAGCGGTATAATTGAACGTGAAGATCGGATATTGATTGAATATAGGTGTCCGGTAAATTTTGCCTTGATAAAACTCTTCATGCGGAGCGTATCTGAAATTTACAGACACTTCGGTCGAGTTCAGTTCATTGAACAGTCTACTTTCATTGTTGGCATCGACCATTTGATAAGTCAGACTTCCAGCAGGTGTTTGTCTGTTGATATTGAAAGCAGCGCCAATAGCCAGGTGATTTAAAAATTCTTTTTTATACTCTAAGCCATAGTTTGTCTCATAAATGTAACGGTCATTATCTCCGCGTTTGAAAGATAACAAGAAGTTGTCTTCCTGAATAAACTCCAGTTTTTGTCCCGGAATCTTTGTATCCTTTTTATAAGAGGCCCTGATGTAGTGCATCGGGAAAGAGTAGACAGATTTGTTGTTGAACGCGTACGTTCCGCTGAAAAAGTATTTCCACTTTTGATCTTTAAAACCATAAGCCGCATAACTTTCAGCATAGAAACGCTTGCTTAACGATTCTGTCGTACGGCCACCGACACGTAAACGGAACCCTTCTACGGGATTAAAGCTATAGAATGTATTCACAGGGCCGATTTCAACCGGGCCAGCTTGTTTGTATCCTGAAAGCAATAACGCTGCAATATCCATAAACGTACGGAATGAAGGAATCTTTTGTAACGTATCGATATTATGATAGATGTTCAGTTCGTTTTGTGCAAGGGCAAGTGGACGTTGTGTTTCAAACAATGTCTTTGTCGCTTTCTTGTTTTCGACATTGTAGGCAATGACCGTGGACGGGCCATCATAGATGCTGTCCGGTTGCTGGATGCCAACTTTGTAATTGTTGTAATCTACAGTTCGGCTTCCACGGATTCCCATACCTTTCTCTGTTAATGAAAAATCAATACCTAGTGTACTTGTTTTTAAGTAGAAGCGACTTTTGCTATCTTTTTCAAATTTAAGCTGTATCTGGAGGTCACGTACGAAATTTAAATTGATGTCGTCCGCTACGGTCATATTGGCGCCCTGCACGGCATAATTTCCATCTAATGTAACGTACAGCTGTCCTTTGAACAACATATCCGCCTTGTTGCGCGGAAAAAAGCTTAATTCAACCAACCAAGGTTGTACAGTCTTAATCGTGTCCGTAATAAAAAACTTATAAAAAGTAGGAGCGGAGTTTGCTATTGGGCTTAAAAACTGATTAGTAACCAACGAAATGTTGTTGTCATAAATATCAACTTGTTCGTACAGTTTATTGAAGTAGGCTGTCAGACCATCGTTATCAATAAATTTAGGGTCAAATTGTGCCCGTTGGTTACCAAGGATGTACTGTTTGGTTTTGCTTGGATCTTTTCGGTAATACACTTTTGACATTTTTTCTTCTATGAAAGCAGGCAATACATATTTGTTGGCTGTTTTAGCCGAATCGTCCGTTTCAAAAAGAAACTGATAATTTTTGAATATTTTTTTATTGACAAATTTTTCCGAAAGATTGCTTAGCCCTAAAGACATCTTCTCATATTGGTCGAATTGCGCATATTGTTGACCCGAAAGCCTGTTTTTTTCTTTATTCTCGATGACTTTACGGATCAATGCGACCGCAGGATTATCCTTGTTACTGTATTTTTTCTTTTTGGCCTTAACAACGACCTCTTCCAACATATTGTCCTGTTGATCCATCAAAATCTCTTTTGTTTGCGTGGCGTCATTCGTAACAAAAGCATCCTTGCTGTCATAGCCAATATAGCTTGCTCTGATTTTTACATAAGATGTGGGAAAGACAAGTTTGTATTCACCATTTGCATTGGTCGATGTTGTGGTTCCCGCAGAAGCAGGAGCGCCGACTACAGCTACAGTCGCATAGGGTATGGGATTCTTGGTCTTTGCATCTCTAACTATACCGGTTACGGTTTTGTTTTGGGCAAAAGCCATGGACACCGTTAGCACGAGCGTTATCGAAAAAAAGAGTTTAGTTATGAAGGTTGTTGCGTTTATTTTAGCTCTCATTATATTGCTATAATCTTGAAAATTCAAAATTGTTTTCCTGTTTTTACTTTATTTTTGACTTTATAGGTATTAAAATCAAAAAATCAGTGAACAAAGGAAACAAAAAATTAAGAATAATTAAAATTTTATTGTAATGTAATAAAGGAAAGTAGTTGAATTATATTTCTGTGTAAATAGCTGTTTTTTAATTGTTTATGTGGAATTATTGATTTGGGTCAATAAATTTTACATTACATTTTGACTTGGCGATGATTTTCCATTGCTTTATTTGCTGACTTTTGTAACGATATAGTCAGCGGTATCAAAAATCTGGCTCGATTTCGAAGGTCATTTCTTGCTTGGAACGAGGATGAATAAAGGTAATTGAAGCTGCGTGGAGATGTAATCTATTGGCTTTTCTGCCATAGAGATCGTCACCAACAATAGGTGTATTTAGGCCATTTGGATGTACAGCATGCATGCGAAGCTGGTGGGTGCGGCCAGTCAAGGGGTAAAACCTGACTCTCGTTTGATTATTCGTTATTGCAATTTTTTCCCATTTTGTCTGCGCTGGTTTGCCATACGTGTAGCAGACCATTTGCCGTGGTCTATCATCCAGATCTACGCGAAGTGGGAGATCGATCAAACCTGATGCGGCTTCGATAATACCATCCAGTAAAGCAATGTATGTTTTTTTGATGGTATGTTGTATAAATTGATCTTGAATAAATTTATGCGCCGCTTTGTTTTTGGCAACAACCAACAAGCCGGATGTAGACATGTCGAGGCGGTGGATAATAATTGGCCCCGCATTTGGGTAGCGTTGAAGAATACGGTTGTAGACCGAATCCTTTACATATATTCCCGGGACAGACAGAAATTCGGCCGGTTTGTTGATGATGATGATATCCTCATCTTCGTAAAGTTGAGGAAGTGCTAAATCCAACGTCGTTTCCTGTTGCATGGGATTGGGATCTACGACCAAGCCTTCGAGCATATACCCTAAAATCGGTTCACATTTTTTGCGACAGGCAGGGTAGTAGTTTTTGTGTCTGCGTATTTCAGATGCAGGTGAGCAGCCCCACCAAAATTCGGCCAAAGCAATAGGTGTCAACTGGTTTTCATAAGCATATTGCAGCAGTTTTGGCGCTGCGCATTCCCCTGATCCGGCAGGCGGTGTTGTGCGGTCAAATTCCTGAAATATGTTGACTACATTTTTATGTTGCCCTTTCGCGTTGCGAAAATTATATTGTTCGAAAAGCTGTTTTTGAAGATTTCCTGAGCGCATTTTGCGTTCCTCTTTTAGCGCAGTAATCGTCGATAGCAATTGGTGTAAATGGTTACTTTCTGTCTCCAGGGCCAAATGCATTTCATATTGAAAGCGTTGAAGCTGTTGTTTGTCTTTTAAACTCTGGCTCCGCATGTCTTCCATCAATAATTCATACTCCGCATCCGATAAACTGACTTTTAATTTTGTGCGGGTTTCTTTGCGTTCTTTCTTTTGAATTCTCAATTTCGATTTTAGCTCATCGAGTGATTTATCCCATCCGTTTTTTAATAGATCAAGATTACGTTGAGCATTTGCTAGCTCTTCACCTGTTTCAAGATTTTCTATTTTTCGGTTCAGCGCATTGAGATGCACCTCTTCGTTTAGAAAAAAACTGTTTTCTTCCAACATATCGAAGATGGGGGGGACAAAATGCCGGTGTTTGTTGCTCCCGGCCAGTTTTCCCGAAACAGCGGCAAGGTAGCCAAGCTCATTGTGTTGGTTTTTGACAACCAGAACACCGAACATTTTTCCAATAGCGAGTCCCTCCACGGCGGCGTCTAGGCCAAAATTGTGGGTCCAATCGTCTTGGGTTTCGATGTAATATTGGAGTTCTTGTGCGGCGGTGACGGCAAGGGGGTGCGGTTCATAGCAAAATGGAAAAGTAAATCGTGTCGGAAGTTCAATAGCTGAAATATCCTGTTTGAATTGATGAAAATATGTATTGTTGTCCATTTTGTCCGCAGCGCTCCCTCAAAATAAAGATGTCCGCAAAAATACAACATTATGTGCTTTAAATAATAGATTGATCGATTTTTGTTTAAAATGTTTTGTATATAAGGTATTGTCTGAGCTTTATTGCTGACTACAAAGATCAAGGTATGTGCAGTTTCGGTATTTTCATTTTTCGGTATCGCAAACCTTTTACAGCTATACGAAATGCAAGTCGGTTTTGGTATAGTGGGTTGAGGTAATTATTGTGAATTTGAGTGGCTTTTTATTTGGTTTTTACTGCATTATTAGGTAAATTTAACTAAGCATTTAAAACATATAGTTAACAAAAGAATATACATATGAAAACTTCAATTGGAATTAAAGATGCGGACTTGAAAAAAGTTGCAAAGTTGTTAAATGTGCTGTTGGCAGATGAACACATTATCTACATGAAAACGCGCAACGCGCATTGGAATGTGGAAGGTGCGGATTTTCATGCTGCTCACTTATTTTTGGAATCACAATACGATGAACTAGCTGAAGTGATCGATGAAGTCGCAGAACGTGTACGTACTTTAGGGCATTATGCGGTAGGTACCTTTGATAAATATTTGAAATTGACTCGTTTAACGGAGTCTACTTCAGAAAAAACCGACAGTCAGTCCTATTATAAGGAATTGTTGGCTGATCATGAATCCATAGCAATGTCAATTCGTGCCGATCTTTCCGTAGTTGAAGGAACAGCGGATAATGGTACGGAGGACTTTTTGGTCGGATTATTAGAAAAGCATGAGAAGATGGCTTGGATGCTTCGTGCGCATTTCATTAAGTAAGCTGTAGAAGTTTATCCACAGGTATTGAAAAAAATTCCGTCTATCCCAATAGGCGGGATTTTTTTTTGTGTTTTGTTGTCAGCGCAGGATTAATTTTCTATCTTAAAGAGGAATTAAGCCTTCAGAAACTTTTTAACATATTACAACTATGCTTGAAGACGACAACCTAAATCAAACCACACTAAATGAGGAGGAAAATGATGGTACTTTGGAGAGTATGCATCATGTGAATAATCCGGTATTGGATTTACCTAAAATTGAAAAGAAATACCTTGAAACCATAGTAGCCCACAATCAAAACGATAAGTCCTATTATTTTTCTGACGGCAAAGCCAAGGTAGAAATTAAGATCGTCACGGACGAGATTGTCAGGGTGCGGCTGGCTCCACAAGGAACTTTTTTGGAGGATTTTTCTTATGCCTTAGCCAAGAAAGATCACCGTGTTAGTATACATCAATGTAAGGAAGAGGCTGACCATTATCTGGTTCATACGAATACAATTTCTTGTAAGATCAATAAGAGTGACTTTTTGATTTCTTTTTCGGACCGATCAGGGAAGCTGTTTAACGCTGATTTGGCACCGATGCACTGGGAGGAAAATCCCGATTTTGGAGGTTACTATGTATATAGCACGAAAGTGGCCTTTGAAAATGAAGCTTTTTATGGACTAGGGGACAAGGCCACTAAATTGAATCTGAGAGGTAAAAGACTTAAAAACTGGAATTCAGACACTTATGCTTTTGCTTATGATCAGGATCCACTTTATAAAACTATTCCGTTTTATATTGGTTTAAAAGATGGTGAAGCGTACGGCATATTCTTTGACAATACTTTTAAAACGTATTTTGATTTCGCGGCGGAAGATCCGGGAAAAACAAGCTTTTGGTCCGAAGGCGGTGAACTGCAGTACTACTATATACACGGGCCGCATATTATCGATGTTATCCGTCGTTATCATACGTTGACAGGTACGCATTACCTGCCACCGTTATGGGCAATTGGTTACCACCAGTGTCGTTGGAGTTACTATCCCGAAGCGAATGTCCGGAAGGTGGCAGAGGAGTTTCGGAAGCGACAGATTCCATGTGATGCTATTTATCTTGATATCGATTATATGGAAGGATACCGCTGTTTTACCTGGAATAAGCAGTATTTCCCAAATCCTAAAAATATGATCAGCGATTTGGCCAATGATGGTTTTAAAACCGTGGTGATGATCGATCCGGGTATTAAGGTTGATGAGAACTACTGGGTGTTCAGGGAAGGGAAAGAAAATAGGTATTTTTGTCGTCGAGGGGACGATTATTTTATGGAGGGATTTGTGTGGCCCGGACGTTGTCAATTTCCTGATTTTACCAATCCGGAGGTTCGCCAATGGTGGGGTACATTATACCAGGGGCTTGTGGAAGATGGTGTTGCCGGCTTCTGGAACGATATGAATGAGCCGGCGGTATTTGGCCGCGGAACATTCCCCGACGATGTACGTCACCAGTACGATGGCCATCGGGGTTCACATCGCAAGGCACACAATGTTTATGGCATGCAGATGGTTCGGGCAACGTATGATGGCTTAAAGAAATTGTATAAAAACAAGCGCCCATTCACCATTACCCGAGCGGCTTATGCGGGTACACAACGCTATTCTTCGGTTTGGACCGGCGACAATCTGGCGAGTTGGGAACACCTCAAGTTGGGGACCTTGCAATTACAGCGTCTATCGACTTCGGGTATGTCCTTCTGCGGAACGGATATCGGTGGATTTACGGGCGAGCCGGACGGTGAGTTATTTACGCGATGGATGCAATTTGGGGTTTTCTCGCCCTTTATGCGTGTGCATTCTGCCGGCGATACCCGCGATCGTGAGCCCTGGAGTTTTGGGGAGGATTGGGAAAAGATCAATCGGAAATTTATCGAACTCCGGTATAAGTTGTTGCCGTATATCTATACCTGTTTTTGGGAGCAGACCAAGTATGGTTTTCCAATATTACGTCCGATTTCCATGGTCGAGCAGCATATACCGACCAACTGGCAACGCGAGGAGGAATTCTGTTTTGGGGATAAAATATTGGTATCCCCGGTATTGCAGCCAGGACAAAAAAACAAGATTGTCTACCTACCCGAGGGCACTTGGTTCTATTATTTCAATAATGAAATCTACGTAGGCGGTAAGGAACATACCATCGCTACGCCGATTGATGAAATGCCGATTTTCATTCGCGGAGGATCTGTTATACCTGAATACCCGGTGATGCAATATACTGGTGAAAAGAAAATTGAGGAGCTACAGCTCAATGTTTACTTCGCTGAAGGTGTAACCCGTTCGTATGTGTATTCAGATCATGGCGACACCTTTGCGTATGAACAAGATATTTATCTTGAAAAATGTTTTACGGTTTCAGGGCTCAAAGAGTCCTTGTCGATCAAACAAACGCGAGATGGACTTTTTACAGAGCGATACGAAGAATATAAACTACAATTGATCGGCCTGCCTTTTCAAGTGAAGAAGGTGAAGACCGATGGTATTGATACAAAAGTACAAGTAGATGAAAAGGGGCGGTATTGGATTAATGTCGCACGAGAATTTGATAACATATTGATAGAAGGTTAAACATGGCCAATGAAGTAATTCCGCATAGTCTCTTTTCTGAATTTGATGTCGCCTTATTCCAGTCGGGTAAGCACTTCAAATTATACGAAAAGTTCGGTTCGCACGAACTGGAAGTCAACGGTGAAAAAGGCGTTTATTTTGCGGTTTGGGCTCCAAATGCAAAATCCGTCTCCGTAACCGGCAACTTCAATTTTTGGGATAAGGAGCATCACGCGCTCTTTGTGCGCTGGGATGGTAGCGGAATCTGGGAAGGGTTTATTCCGGGGCTTGGCAATGGAGAGACATATAAATATGTTATCCAAACCTATACTGGTGAGCAACTCGAGAAAGGTGATCCTTTTGCCTTTCGGTGGGAAGTTGCCCCAAAGACTGCTTCCGTTGTTCATTCGACCTGGTACGAGTGGCAGGATAAGCAATGGATGCAGGAGCGTATCGTTAAAAATAGGCTGGATCAACCCTGGTCCGTCTATGAGGTCCATTTAGGGTCCTGGTCGCGGGATCCCGAAAGTCCGGATACGTTGCTCAATTATCGGGAAATAGCCGTGGCACTTGTATCTTATGTGAAGGAAATGAATTTCACGCATGTGGAGTTTATGCCTTTAATGGAGCATCCCTATTATCCTTCTTGGGGATATCAGATAACAGGTTATTTTGCGGCGAGTTCGCGTTATGGTTCGGCACAAGATCTCATGTATCTGATTGAGGAGCTGCATGCCGCCGGGATAGGCGTATTGTTGGATTGGGTTCCTTCGCATTTTCCGGGTGATGCACATGGTCTTTATCGTTTTGATGGCACGGGCTTATACGAGCATGAAGATCCCAGGAAAGGGTTTCATCCCGATTGGCAATCCTATATTTTTAACTATGGGCGAAATGAAGTACGCTCTTTTTTGATCAGCAATGCATTTTATTGGTTGGATCGTTTTCATATCGATGGACTTCGGGTCGATGCGGTAGCTTCTATGTTGTATTTGGATTATAGTCGAAATGCAGGCGAGTGGATTCCGAATGAATTTGGAGGAAATGAGAATCTCGAAGCGGTACAATTTTTAAAAGAGCTGAACGAGGCTGTTTACGGACATTTTCCAGATGTGCAGACAATTGCCGAAGAATCTACTTCTTGGCCGAGTGTCAGTCGGCCAACGTATGCTGGTGGATTGGGCTTCGGAATGAAATGGATGATGGGCTGGATGCATGATACGTTGGATTACTTTAAAGAGGATCCAATTAACCGCAGTTATCATCATGATCGACTCACCTTTGCGACAGTATATGCTTTCCATGAAAATTTTATGCTACCCTTGTCACACGATGAGGTGGTTTACGGAAAGCAGTCCCTAATTTATAAAATGCCAGGCGATGAGTGGCAAAAGTTTGCCAACTTGCGAGCATTGTACCTCTTTATGTATACTTTTTCGGGAACAAAATTGCTGTTTATGGGCGGTGAATTTGGGCAGACGTCGGAGTGGAATGTAAACCAATCACTTGATTGGCATCTTCTGGAGTTTGCGCCCCATCAGGGTATGAAAAGATTTGTAGCCGATCTGAACGCGATTTATAAAGCTCAACCAAGTCTTTACCAAAAGGCTTTCGATGCTGCAGGTTTCGAATGGATAGATGCCGGTGATCGTGAAAATTCGATTGTGGTCTATTGGCGAAAGGGATTTGACTCCTGGGATGATACGGTTGTTGTACTTAACTTAACGCCAGTCGTTCGGGAACATTTCCGTATTGGTTTACCTTACGCCGGTGAATGGGAAGTGCTGCTGAATTCGGATGATTTGACCTATTTCGGTTCAGGTATACATCATCCCGTTGTCCATAGTGAGCACCTACATTGGATGAACCAAGTACAGTCTGCACAACTTCATTTGCCTCCTCTAGGAGGCTATATCCTCAAAAGGAAGAAGGAATTAAAGGATGTAAATCCGGTGAAGCAGGGAGAACGTACACCTGTATAATATGTTTCTCGAAAATTTGATGATGCACAAGAATAAGTTGAGTTATAAAATACGGATCTGGCCTCAATTTTCAGGTTCGGTAAATTTGTTGTAATAAATAGTAGGAAGGTCACTTTTTGCCTTTGAAAGAGATAAAATATAGAACTTATTCGAATGAAAGTATTTCACTTGAGTGTTGAATGTTATCCGGTCGCCAAAGTTGGTGGCCTTGCGGATGTCGTAGGGGCATTGCCCAAATATCAGACCAAACTCGGTTGGGAAGCGGCGGTTGTCATGCCCTGGTATGACCGACCATTTGTCCGGGACCATACTTTTACTGTCGTTCACGAGGGTACTTTTTATCAAGGATCTGAATTGTTGAACTATGTTGTTTATAAGGAAGCAGACAATATACTGGGATTTGAGCTTTATTTAGTCAAGATTCCAGGAAAACTCGATCGGCAGGAGGTGTATTGTTATCCCGATGAAGGCGAACAGTTTATCGCCTTTCAACATGCTGTATTGGCTTGGTTTAAGGATAAAGCTATAGTACCTGATATTGTGCATTGCCACGACCATCATGTCGGTTTGATGCCTTTTTTGATGAAGTATAGCAATGACTATAATTTTCTTGCCGATGTTAAAACGGTAGCCACCGTGCACAATGGGCAATATCAGGGTTGGACACATTGGAGCAAAGCCATTCTGTTGCCTGCTTTCGATAGCTGGAAATGGGGATTATTGGACTGGGATGGTTTAATTAACCCACTTGCGGCCCTAATTAAATGTTGCGATGCTTACACAACGGTATCTGAAGGCTATCTGGAAGAGCTCTATGTGGAAGCAAATGGCTTACAGCATCTATTTTATGATGAGCGAAATAAATCTGTCGGTATTGTCAATGGAATTGACTGGGAAATCTGGGATCCCAAAATTGATTATACCTTGTTCGAAAACTATGATGTTGTACAAGCTTTTTCCGGTAAATTGAAAAATAAGGAGGCTTTGGCGAAGCAGTATAAAATCAATCCAGATCGACCACTGCTTGTTTTTATCGGCCGATTTGCAACAGAAAAAGGAGCGGATTTACTACCGGAGATAATTTTGGATTTGACGGAGAAATATCGCGATAGATTAAGTATATTTATACTGGGTGCCGGAGACCCAGCGATCCAGTCGCGTGTGAAATCACTCGTCGATGATGGAATTGATAATTTTGATGTGTTCTTTGGTTATGATGAAAGCCTTGCCCATTGGCTTTATGCCAGTGCGGATTTTCTTTTAATGCCTTCCCGTGTTGAGCCCTGTGGGCTTAATCAGCTCTATGCGATGAAGTACGGTACATTGCCGATCGTACATCAGGTGGGGGGATTAAAAGATACAGTAATCGATCTGAAAAATGATGGTTACGGTATAGGTTTTGATAGTTTGACAATCACTGAAATTAGTGCAGCGATTGTTCGGGCTATAAATTTTTACGACAGTAAAAAGCAGTTTGAGGAGAATCAACGTAAAATGATGCAGTTGGATTTTTCTTGGGATAAATCTGCAGCGAAGTATATAAGTCTATATAACCAAATAATGTAATTTGATATGTCACGTCATAATGTAGTAGCTATCGTCTTAGGCGGAGGAAGGGGCTCACGTCTGTATCCATTGACCGATCAACGGTCTAAGCCAGCGGTTCCCATTGCCGGGAAATATCGCTTGGTGGACATTCCCATCTCGAATTGTCTTAATTCGGGTTTTAACAAGATTTTTGTGTTGACACAATTCAATTCTTCGTCACTCAACTCCCACATTAAGAATACCTACAACTTTAGTATTTTTAGTAAGGGCTTTGTTGATATCCTGGCTGCTGAACAGACCAATGATGGCGATAAATGGTTCGAGGGTACGGCAGATGCCGTACGGCGATCGTTTCGGAAGCTGGCTAGTATTGATTATGACTATGTACTGATTTTATCGGGGGATCAGCTGTATCAAATGGATTTTGATGCACTGGTTGACTTTCATGTCGAAAACGAAGGCGACCTGACCATTGCGACTATTCCAGTAAACGCCAAAGATGCCACTGGTTTTGGAATACTGAAATCGGATGAAAAGAATCACATTACCTCTTTTATTGAGAAGCCGAATAGTGAGCAGCTGGTGGACTGGAGTTCAGAAGTGAGCGATCATTTAAAGGGTGAGGGTAGGGAATATCTGGCTTCAATGGGTATTTATGTTTTTTCAAAAGGCGTCCTGAAACGTATGCTGGAAGAGAATCGCGGAATGGATTTTGGTAAGGAAATTATTCCCGATGCAATTGATACGAATAGGGTGCTTAGCTATCAATTTGAGGGTTATTGGACAGATATCGGAACTATAGGTTCTTTCTATGAGGCCAACATTGGTTTGACTGATAATATTCCGGCCTTTAATCTGTTTGACAAAAATACGGTTTTCACCCGTCCAAGGATGTTGCCGCCTTCTAAAATTTCGGGTACAACATTAATCAATTCTGTCATTTCGGATGGCTGTATTATCCAAGCAGATAAAATAGACCGTTCCGTCGTGGGCGTTCGTTCGCGGATTGGTACAGGATCTGTGGTGCGCGGTACATATATGATGGGGTCTGACTATTATGAAGATCTCGTCGATATGGAGGATGCAAAGCGGAAAAACATTCCTGTGGTTGGTGTTGGAGAACGCTGTTATATTGAGAATGCTATTTTGGATAAAAATTGTCGTATCGGTAACGATGTACGGATCAATGGCGGACCACATCTCTTAAATGTAAATCACGCGACCTATACCATTTGTGATGGCATTGTTGTTATCAAAAAAAATGCAGTTATTCCAAACGGAACAACAATAGGATTGACAAGCCTATAAAATTTATAGAACAAGGGAGATAATATATTGTTATCATTGCAAGTTATTCTAATGGAAGTATCGCGAAATACGGCTAATCTACAGGCTCAATTTATGGGCAGATAGCGATAATTGTTTCATGGTACTGTCTTTGCTAGCAAAGAACATTTTAATATAATGAAATCGTATGCAATTGAGACAGATTATCTCCCTTTTTTTGATGGTATTTGCCCTACTGGGCTGCGAAACTTCATTGATGGTGCAGGGAACTGGTGTACTGCGTGATGCCTCGCGTAGATTTGAACTTCGTAACGGCAATCGAACAATCGTTTACATTCCAATGCGGCATCTGGGTACGCGTGTGTACTATGATCAAATCCAGCGTGCTGTAGATTCTCTTCAACATTCGGGCTATGTGGTTTTTTATGAAAGTATCGCTTATCAGGTGGATAGTGCGGCACAACGTGATCTGTATGACCGCAAATTTAGAAAGCTTACAGGCAATCGGCTAGGGTTGCAGCAATGTATTGAAATACCGGGTGATACTTCCCGGGTTCTTCGGGCGCCCATGTACCGTAAATTGGGGCAGCGAATCATTAGCCAGCCCGATTATTCCTTTTTCCTGGTGAATTACGAAACAGCGGTGAATGCAGATATTCCCAAAAACAAATTGCTTGACGAGTTTGAATACCTGTATGGTACGATCAACCTGGATGACTGTGATTACAAAACACCGCTTCAGGAACCTTATTCCTGCAAACCTATAAAAGCAGCATTAAAAAACAAATTTGATAAAGAATTTATCATGAAAAAAAGGGAAGAGAACCTGGCTTCCTTAGTTGCTGATGCCCCACAGCAAAAGATTTTAATCTTATTTGGAACCTCACATTTTAAAGGCTTTTTGCGTAATTTGCAGGCTCGGGATCCCAAATGGATACAGATCAAATAATATGCTAGGAAAACTATTCATTGTACTGCTTATACCAGTAACCATTTATGTTGTTTATTACCTGTTAAATCGCACGGCCAAAAATAGCAAAGCCATTAAACGTGTATTGAGCGACGAAGGCAAGGAAATTCTAGAAAAAGAAGTTGCCTATTATCGTAATCTGTCTATTGCGGATAAAACGGAATTTGAAGCCCGCTGTTTAAAATTTTTGGATACAGTCAAGATTGAAGGTGTGGGGGTAGTGGTTGAGCTGAAAGATTATATGATGATTGCTGCCAGTGCAATTATACCAATATTTGCCTTTAAGAAATGGACTTATCCCAATTTGACCAATATTATGGTTTATCCTTCCCAATTCAATACTGCATATGAATTTGAAGGCCATGCTGACCGCAATATTATGGGTATGGTGGGTGAGGGAGCCATGAACGGACAAATGATATTGTCTAAATCGGCATTGGAGTATGGGTTTAGGAATCCAAAGGATGGACAGAATACAGCGATACACGAATTTGTGCATCTGATTGATAAAACCGATGGCACAGTGGATGGCATTCCCACACATTTGATGGATAAAGCTTCAGTCATTCCTTTTATGAATCTGATACGGGAAGAAATTACCAAGATAAAAGAAAATAAATCTGATATCGATGTATATGGCATGACCAATCCGGCAGAGTTCTTTGCAGTTGCCTCGGAGTATTTTTTTGAGAATCCAGAAAAATTTAAGCAGAATCATCCCGAGCTCTATACAGCACTTTCTGAAATTTTTGAACAAAGTTAGTTATAGATAAATAAAATTTTAGTATTTTTAAGGCAAACAGAAGTTGTTTGCCTTTTTTCTTTGAGCACCCGCTCCTAGGCGGAAAAAAGTACGATGCGATCGTGAATCCATCGCTGCTGGCAGCTTCGATAAAGTTTTGTTAATTATAACTGTTATGCCTAAAACTACAATTTATTCTTCTATTGCCCTGGCTTGTATGCTATTTTATGGCAGTAATCCGGGATTTTCCCAGCAGCGTTTTGCTACAGGGACAACATTTACTGAAATGGCCGATCCCACAAAGGATACTTTATCCAACTGGTCGAATGTTAAAACCGGTCTACATGCTTCGTTTGTATCGATAGACAAACGTTATCCCAAATCTGTTAATCCAAATCTGACAACACAACGTACGGCGACTGTGGATGCATGGAAAGGTGAGCAGGTATCGGCGCAAGTATTGTTATGGACCAGTGCTGCCGCAGCAGATGTTGCTGTATCGGCAAGTGAATTAAAGTCTACAACAGGCAAGGTGATCGGTAGCGATGCGGTACAAGCACGTTTTGTTCGTTATGTCATGACTGACGAATTTGCAAGTGGTTGTGGCCATCGTAAACCAGAAGATTTTAAAGCATCGCTTTCAGCGGATATGCTGGATGATCTGAAAAGCTATGACCTTGAAGCTAAGAAAGTCCGTCCTGTATGGATTACAGTAAAGGTTCCCAAGGAAGCTGCTGCTGGACAATATAAAACGACAATTTCGGTTAAGCAAAATGGTCAGGTAAAGGAACAGTTACAACTTACGGTCAATGTGCAAAATCATGTGCTGCCACCTGCATCCCAGTGGACTTATCATTTGGATCAATGGCAACACCCTTCGGCAGTTGCCCGCGTCAATAATGTGAAGATGTGGAGCGATGAGCATTTTGAAGCGTTGAAGCCTACCATGAAACAACTTGCAGCTGCAGGGCAGAAGGTCATTACAGCAACCTTGAATAAGGATGCCTGGAACGTACAGACCTATGATCCCTATGCGGATATGATCACCTGGAAGAAGGCAAAAGACGGTTCCTGGACCTATGATTATACTGTTTTTGATCGTTGGGTAAACTTTATGATGGATCTAGGGGTCAACAAACAGATCAATTGTTACTCTCTTTTGCCGTGGAACAACGAGGTTCATTATTTTGACGAAGGTAAAAATGAATTGGTCAATGTAATTGCTAAACCGGGAACGCCGATATTCGAAGAATTGTGGACGCCTTTCCTAAAGGATTTTAGCAAGCATGTCAGCGCAAAGGGCTGGTTGAAGATTACCAATATCGCCATGGATGAAAGAGGTCGTGAAGAAATGGATCCAGCCATAGCATTGTTGGAAAAAGTAGCGCCTGAGTTTGGGGTTGCTTTTGCAGATAATCACAAAAGCTACCAACGTTATCATAAAAGTACCGATATCAGCGTTGCGGCCGGAGATCCATTTGACCAGAATGATTTGATTGAACGACGCAAAAAAGGATATATTACGACATTTTATGTGTGTTGTTCGGACGAATTTCCAAATCAATTTACGTTCTCGGATCCAGCAGAATCTACCTATATGGCTTGGTATGCACTAGCGGCAGGCTTCGATGGAGCATTGCGTTGGGCGTTTAACTCCTGGGTCAAAGATCCGCTGCATGACTCAAGGTTCCGTACCTGGCCAGCAGGAGACACCTATATTGTTTATCCACAAGGAAGAAGCTCTATCCGTTATGAGCGTATGTTGGAAGGTATTCAAGATTATACCAAAGTCGGCATTCTTAAAGCAAAGTTGGAGAAGTCAAAAGATCAAGCTAACCTAGCGAAGCTAAATGCAAAAATTGCAAAATTGAATACCGCTAAACGCTATGCGGACTGGAACAAAGATCTCAATGATGCGAAGCGTTTTGTCGATGAATTGTCGCGACAAATCAACTAAGGATTTTATTAAGTCTATAATTTTAAAAAAGCTGTTTCAATCAATTTGAAACAGCTTTTTTGTTGATTACAATCTTTTTCTATTTTAAGTGCAGCGGATTATTGGCTGAAAATTTCAGCGCAGTGTGTCCTTGCTTCCCGCTGAGGCTATCCTTGCACATGTGATCATTTTATACGCTTGGGTAATACTGTATTGTTCAGGTAATACCCCAAACCATTACGCTAAATTATTGTTGTTATTAAGTGGCGATAACATAATTTGTATAAGGTCGCTGTCACAAAATCTTAAATTATAGTATAGGTATGAAAAATGTAGCACACCAGATTGTGGGTCTTTTAAAGGATGCGGGAATTCAGCGTATTTATGCCGTAACAGGCGATAGTTTAAATTTTTTCAACGAAGCAGTTCATGCGGATGGAACGATGCAATGGATACATGTTAGACATGAGGAAGTGGGGGCATTTGCCGCAACGGCAGAGGCTGATTTGCACGGGATCGCCTGTTGTGCGGGAAGCAGTGGACCAGGACATGTGCATCTGATTAATGGTGTTTATGAAGCGCACAAAACTCGGGTACCCATGCTTGTGATTGCATCAACCTGTGCTACATACGAATTTGGAACCGATTATTTTCAAGAAACCAATCCAATCAAGTTGTTTGACGATTGTTCTTGCTATAATCAAATGATTACCCGGCCCGAGCAAGTGCAACGTATGGTGCAAAATGCATTACAGCAAGCCATTTCGAAACGGGATGTTGCGGTGATCGGTTTGCCTGGTGATGTATCAGAAATGGAAGCGGTTCAAATGAATACCTCAACGAAGGTGTTTTTCACTGAACCTCAGGTGAGGCCTTCGGATATGGAAATCGGGCGCCTGGCGCAGTATATCAACCAGGCTGAAAAGGTGACTTTGTTTTGTGGAGTGGGCGCCAAGAAAGCACAGGAACAAATTGTAGCGTTATCACAAAAGATCCATGCGCCAGTAGGTTATTCATTTAAAGCAAAGTTGGATATTCAACGCGACAATCCCAATGAAATCGGTATGACCGGACTTTTGGGTATGGCGTCGGCATTTCAAAGTATGCATCATTCGGATCTTATTTTACTTTTGGGGACTGATTTCCCTTATAAAGATTTTATACCGACGAATAAAACCATTGTTCAGATTGATATTGAAGGCGAAAAGCTCGGGCGCAGATCTATCGTAGATTATGGGCTAGTGGGCGATATCAAGCATACCTTAAAAGCGGTATTGCCCTTTGTGGAAGCGCGTTCGGATACAAAATTTCTGGAGAAGCAGCTTGCATCCTATGCAAAAGTCAAGGAAGATCTCATGACTTATGTGGACGATTCGGGCAGCGAATGCGCGATACAGCCTGAATTTGTTGCACATACCATTGATCAAAAAGCCAGTGAGGATGCGATTTTTCTGCTTGATACCGGGATGTGCTGTGTGTGGGGAGCACGTTATATTAATCAGCGAAAGGATCGTATCATGCTAGGGTCTTTTAATCATGGGTCTATGGCTAATGCCATGCCAATGGCTATTGGAGCGGCATTGACACATCCTGAACGTCAGGTTATTGCTTTTTGTGGTGATGGGGGGCTATCCATGTTGTTGGGGGATCTCGCTACGATAAAACAATATAACTTACCGATTAAAATCATCGTCTTTAACAACCGTGCACTTGGTATGGTTAAATTAGAAATGCAGGTATCAGGTCTGAAAGATCAGGAAACCAATATGGTCAATCCAGATTTTGCGATGATCGCTCAAGCGATGGGAATACGCGCATTTACGGTGACTCAGCCCCAAGAGGTGGATGCTGTTATCACTGAAGCTCTTGGCATGACGGATGAGCCTGTCCTGATCGATATATATACCAATCCCAATGCATTGGCTATGCCGCCCAAGATATCCTTCAGTCAAATGAAAGGTATGACAGAAAGTATGGCAAAATTAATGTTGTCGGGTAATTTCGAAGAAGTATGGGATACCATTAAGTCGAACTATAAACATTTGAAATCGCTTTAATCACTTGTGATATTCGAATTGTTAAACATATTAAAAGCCCCTCGAAGCATAACAGCGGAGGGGCTTGTTTTGTGTTAAAAGTGAATTCGTTGCTGTCAAGCGATACGTTACTGACAGGCACTAATAGTCGAAATTTGGAGTAAAATGTTATCTCAACATTGACGTTGAACAAACCAAAGACTTTTAAGTAATTCTTCTTTACAGCGTCTGAGTTTTTCAACTTTGGATTCGGAAGAAATGGTAACTTGCTCTTTAACAATAATAGCCAAGTCTGTTTCAATGGACAATTTTGTGAGTGATGTACATCCACTATCAAATTTCTTAAAGCTTACATCTTTCATACTAATATTGGTTAAGAATTCCTGAATTTTATAGAGTACAATTTACTAATAAAAATTAGCTTTACAATAAGCCTGCAATAATTTTATTGTTACTAAATTGTTTATTTTTAATAGCTTATATCGTGCTAAAATAGCCGAGTGCTATCTAACTTATAAACAATATTTGCTTGCTTTTTGTTTTCTGAATTTTAAAATTTTAAATGTTAGTTATTTAAAACAAAATTTCTTTTGAATTGCTATCTATACTATCAAACAAAAAAACACGATGAGAATAATCAATTTTGGATTTATAGTGTTGCTGTGTTGCGCTGCTTGCCATCAGGAACAAAAAAAACAGGATACTTCGGCGAAACTCGATGACACTGTTCAAAGTACTAAACCATTGGATACCGGGAGGTTTCTTACAGGAAAGAGTACGTATCAATACCTTAAAAATGGCGATACCATTTCATTATCAATCACTGTTGATGGAGAAAAGGTTCAGGGTGATCTAAGCTATGCCTGGAAGGAAAAAGATCGTAATAGCGGACATATTGATGGCGTATTGAAGGGGGATATTTTAACTGCCGATTATACTTTTTCTTCTGAGGGACAGGAATCCGTCCGCCAGGTAATATTTAAACTATCCAAGGAGCGTGCACTGGAAGGTTATGGTGCGATGGAGGAGAAGGTTGGAAAAATGACTTTTGCCGATCCTAAAAAGATAGCTTTTGATGAGAAATTCGCCTTAGAAAATTTAGCGAAGGGCCAATGAGATCAGCTTGGGAATAAAAATTAAGAGGCCGATCAATAGTGCAGTGATGCTGCTGATCATCACTGCCGCTGCGGCAATATCTTTAATTTTTTTTATGTTTGGATTATTTTCAGGACAGATAAAGTCGGCTATATTTTCCAATGCGGTATTTAACAATTCACAAACAAATACAAAACCAATGGAAAAGAGTATAGCAATCCATTCGTGGGTACTTATGTGAAGCACAAATGACAGGGTAATGGCAATAATGGCCGCAGTACAATGCACCCTGAAATTATGTTCTTCCTGCCAGGCTGTTTTTAGCCCACTGAAGGCATAGTGAAAACTCTTTAATCTAGCACGAAATGAAAAGTTATTTTTGGCCATAGTTGTCCTACTATTTTCTGTAAAGATAGCGCTTTCTGCTTATCTAGGCATACTGGATTTTTTATTGTATTTAGTCCGAGTTATTCCTTTGCCATATCCATCTGATCCGCTTTCTTGTTCATCCATTTTACTTTATAGGGCGTTTATTACAAATGCAGCCTAATTTTGAGTAAATTGCTGTATGATCTATAATTTTGATAAAACGATTGTTCGTCGTGGTACCGATTCGGTCAAATGGAATCAACATGATTATGACGATTTGATTCCACTCTGGGTTGCGGATATGGACTTTCCAGCAGCACAACCTGTTGTGGATGCGCTTGCGAAGCGGGTTCAACATGCGGTATATGGGTATGCCACTATTCCAGCTGCTTTTTACAGCGCGGTTATGAGCTGGTCTTCGCAGCGGCATAAATTTGTACTTCAGCCGGAATGGATACTTCCTGTGATCGGTGTGGTACCGGCGCTTTCGGCTTTGGTTAGCGCATTTACTTCACCGGGTGATAAGGTTTTGGTTCAAGAGCCTGTATATCATTGTTTTTTTTCCTCAATAGAACGCAATCAAGCCGAGGTGGTTTCCAATGACTTGATTTACCGCAATGGCGAGTATGCTATTGATTTTGAAGATTTTGAATATAAAGCAAGTGATCCGAAAGTCAAGTTATTTATTTTATGTAGTCCACATAATCCCGCTGGCCGTGTTTGGACTAGAGCTGAGCTTGAACGTCTCGGTGAAATCTGTTTGCGGCATCAGGTCTTAGTCATTTCGGATGAAATTCATTGCGATCTGGTATTTGACGGCCATACGCATATTCCTTTTGGGAGCATCAGTGCAGCCTTTTTGGCGAATTCGATTACCTGTGTAGCACCGAGTAAAACCTTTAATTTGGCAGGACTCCAGGTCGCTACGGTCTTCGTGGCCGATCCTGAACTCAGAAGGAACGTGCAGCAGGCTTTCTTAGCCAACGAGATAAGTAGCATAAGTCCCTTTGCTATTACAGGCCTGATCGCAGCGTATGAGTCGGGTGGGGAATGGTTGGATCAAGCTTTAAGCTACATTCATGCGAATTATGTTTATTTGAAAGGCTTTATGGCTGAATACCTGCCTGCTTTGCATGTCCTTCCTTTGGAGGGTACTTATCTGGTATGGGTAGATTGCGCCGCTTTGGGGATTTCAAGTCGAAAATTGGGGCAGCTCTTATTGGACGAGGCACATGTACAGGTCAATGTCGGTGCGATGTATGGCAAGGGGAGTGACGCCTTTATTCGCCTCAACATTGCTTGTTCAAGGGAAGTCTTGACAACAGGCTTGTTGCGTTTGAAGATTGTTTTCTCCTCTTTACTGCAAGGAGCAAAATAGTATACGGATAAATTCTAAGTGAGGAGTTGAATAGGTTCTGATATACGGCGAGTTTTCGGCTCATAGTATCGTGGATCATGGTATCTTCCCGCTTAGCGAAAAGAAAATAGCCTAATGAACAAAAAAAATCCGCTGTATCTCTCGATGCAGCGGATTTTTTGAGGTTTGTTTTAGACCCTATTAAATACCCATTTCTTTCAGAATGAAATGCGCGTTGTCGATTTTATCGGCAACCCAGAGGACATAACGAATGTCGACTCCGATAGATCTGCTGTAACTCTCGTTCCAGGCGAAATCATTAATTGTTGCATCATAAGCACGGTCAAAATTTACACCGATTAATTCACCATTGGCATTCATTATTGGAGATCCTGAATTTCCGCCTGTAGTATCCATATCATATAAGATATTGACCGGCACAGAACCCAGATCTTTTTGAAGATAAGGACCAAAATTCTTATTGAGGTAAGCTGTCTTGATTTCTTGCGGGTAATCAAATTCTTCTAAACCAAGATTTCCTTTTTGAATGATTCCTTCGATTGTCGTGAATGGCTTCATATAAGTTGCATCAGCAGGAGAGTAGCCTTTGATGTGCCCATACGTCAGACGTAAGGTTGAATTTGCATCAGGAATAAAGTTTTTGGCCTGAAAAATTTCCTTGACGGCAACATAATCGCCCATTAATTTGTTCAGTACCCCTTCACGTCGTTTTTGTTCAGCAGCGAACTGGACAATATCACTGTTCAATTTGCCCTGGAAATCCAATAATTTGTCGTCAAATTTCTGGAGTGCATCGGCATTGGCCAAGACAGTATTTAGTATGTAATTTTGATCGCCAAGTTTACTGTTCTGAATAATCTCTGTTGCAAATTCTTGTGCGGTACCCGTATTAAATTGCAATTTCTGAATGGAAGCCAATTGATTTTTACCTTGGAATGCGATGGCATCTTCCAACATTCGGGAAAAAATACGCTGATCAGCCTGCTTATTGTAGCTTTCGAAGGTTTCTTTAACAGCGGTTTTTAATTTTTCGATATTCAGATCGAAAAGCTGCTTGGCAGCTTGGGAAGATTTTTCCTTTGCCAAGTTGGTTTTCAGAACGTTTAGGTCGCGGGCTACTTTCAATAAGCTCGTACTATTGTAAATATTATTGATCCAAAGTTCTTTCAGGGCATCTTGATCGCTCAGCTGATAATAGGCGTCAATATCAGTGAGTAGGCTTCCATATTTGTTTTTCAATTCGGGTTTACTTAAGATAAACGCTGCCAGTGCTTCGTCTTCTTGTTTTTTTGTCGATAGCAAGTCGATTCCTCGTAATCCCTTGAGTTTACCACGATAGTTTTTCAATACATTCGCATTACGTTTTATGCGTGTTGCCAAGGACAAGGCGATATCGGTATTGTCTTTTCCTGCTTCCTCCATCTGTTTATTTTGGAAATCATACAGGTTGGATACGTAAGGCAAAAGATATTCCTGTTGATATCGAATATATTGTGCTGGTCTGTGTCGGAATGTTTTTCCGGGATAACCAAGGATAAAGGTGAAATCATTTTCCCGTACACCATTTGGATTGACTTTAAGGTGTTTTTTGGGCTGGTAAGGAACGTTATCTTTAGAATAAGGTGCAGATTTTCCGTTTTTGCCGACATAAGCTCTCAGAAAAGAATAATCTCCGGTGTGGCGTGGCCATACCCAGTTATCTGTTTCGCCACCAAATTCACCGATGTTTTGACGTGGAATATAAACTAAACGAACGTCTTCGATTGTTTTATAACGGAATAGGACATAACTTTTACCGATAAACATTTCCGATACTTCAGCTTTAATCGTGGGATCTTCTTTTTCCGCTTGTTTAACCAGTTCTTGTTGTTTACGTTTGATCGTATTGATACGCTCTACCGGGTCACTGATGTTGGCGACAGCATTCAATATTTTAGCGGAAACATCCTCATAAGAATCGGTAATTCTTATTTTTAATCCTTTTGCCTCAATTTCCTGTTCTTGATTTTGGGCGACAAAACCGTTTTTTAAGTAATTGTTGATTGCAGTACTGGCAAGTTGAACGGCAGAAAAAGCGCAGTGGTGATTGGTAATGATCAAACCACGGTTTGAGACAAACGACCCTGTACATCCACTGACTTGAACCAGGGCATCTACCAGTCCGACCTGACCGGGATTGTAGATATCTTTCTCACTGATCTTTAACCCAGCTTTCTTCAATCCAGCTCTATTTAGTTCGCTCAATGGAAACATTCCCTCATCGGGATTTGCCTTGCTATAAGGACTGTTTGCCATGGTTAAGAATAAAGCTAGTGCAATTGTCGTGCGATTTATAAACTTCATAGGATTTTAACTATCAACTGTTGTAAATCTCCAAATTTAAGAAAAGCATTTTGATGAAATCGATTTTTTATGTGAACTAATGTAACAATAGTGGATATACTGGACCTTTTTGGCAAGGTATTTATTGTATAATCGGCAGGCCAAATGCTCCTGTTGACTTTAATTATAAAGGATTTGACATTGGTTTACGACAGGATTCGTAATTTTGTGCTTTAAAGATAGTAAGATGACCTTAATCCAACTGGAATATATTATAGCTGTTGATACCTACCGAAGTTTTGTTGCAGCTGCAGAAAAATGTTTTGTCACGCAACCTACGTTGAGCATGCAAATACAAAAACTTGAAGAGTCTTTAGGAGCAAAAATCTTCGACCGGAGCCGTCAGCCTGTTGTTCCTACAGAAATCGGCGAGAAAATTATTCTTCAAGCTCGATTGGTATTGACGGAAAGCCGAAAGATCAATGAGATCGTACAGGATAAAAAAGGGGAAATTGAGGGTACACTACGGGTCGGTGTTATCCCGACAATCGCACCTTATTTACTTCCGAATGTGCTGACCACATTTATGGAGAAATATCCAAAGCTACAATTGCAGATTTGGGAATATACGACAGAACGGATTGTGCATGAATTGAAGGTCGGACTTCTGGACTGTGGTGTGCTATCTACTCCCTTAAATGATCCCGGGATTTTGGAATCACCCTTATTTTACGAAAATTTTGTCGCTTATATTTCAGCCAATAGTCCGCTGTTTCCAAAAAAAATACTGAGTGGTGATGATATTGCCGATGATAAACTTTGGTTGCTCAATGAGGGACATTGTATGCGCGGGCAGGTGCTTAATATTTGTCATCATAAACATAATCAAGATCTTACAGGGCGATTTGAGTATAATACGGGTAGTGTAGAGACTTTAAAACGTATGGTTGATATCAACGACGGAATCACGATATTGCCTGAGTTGTCGATTTGGGATTATTCCGATGAACAATTGGATCGGATCCGTTATTTCAAATCACCGGAACCAGTACGGGAAATATCATTGGTGACGACGCAAAATTATGTAAAGAGACATGCAATTCAGGCCTTAGAAAAAGAAATATTGGCCGTAGTACCCGATAAATTCAAAACAAAAAAGAAAAAGGAAGTGTTGAGCTTTCAATAGGACGATATGAGAAACCTCAAAAGACGTTTTTTTAAAAAAATAGACCAGATCAATCAATGGCGGATGAAAAAAGTTTCTAACCGGAACTTTATCATTATACTCGCATTTTTGGTTGGAATTGTTGGTGGTATTATGGCATCTGTGCTAAAGAGATTAACCCATTTTATTGCAACGACTATACAGGATGATATCGATTGGAAAGTAAAATACTCGGTTTACTTGATTTTTCCATTGATAGGGATTTTGCTCAGCGTGTTTTTTGTTCGCAAATTTTTGAAAGGGAAGAAGATGGAGCACGGGATTACCCCAATTATTTATGCCATCAGTCGGAAAGGCAGCCGATTGGATCCCAGCAATATTTATTCTCAGGTGGTGACATCGGCTATTACCGTTGGCTTTGGCGGGTCCTGTGGTTTGGAAGCTCCTGTTGCTTTGGGTGGTTCTTCTATAGGTTCTAATATCGCCCGTTTTTTTGGATTGCAGTATAAGGAAGTTACCATGTTATTGGCTTGTGGTGCAGCTGCAGGAATTTCAGGCGCCTTCAACAGCCCTTTGGCAGGAATGATTTTTGCTATCGAGATCTTGCTTCCCGAATTTTCCATTCCAGTGTTCATTCCTTTGCTGATCTCATCGGCATTGGCTTCTGTTGTCTCTCGGGTGCTTTATAATGAACCCTTATTCAGTACGTTCAATTCCGATTGGCAAGTTTCGGCATTGTTGTTTTATTTGCTATTAGCTGTGCTGATTGGGCTTTATACGATTTACTTTGCACGTGTTTCCAGGAGTGTGGGGAAATGGTTTTCTAAGATTAAGAATCCCTATAATAAAGTCTGGGTCAGTGGTATCGCCTTAGGTCTGATGATTTTTGTATTCCCAGCGCTGTATGGTGAGGGCTATATTACCATTCAGCAGATTCTCAATGGTCAGTTTAATTCGATTGTTAAGAACAGCTTGTTCTCAGACTACAAGGATATGGGATTAGTAGTTTTGGGTTATACAATATTGACTTTATTTGGAAAATCCCTTGCTGCATTATTTACATTAAATGGCGGTGGAAATGGTGGGGTATTTGGGCCAAGTTTAGTGATGGGAGGTCTGTTGGGCTTTGCATTTTCTTATGGTGTAAATTTGACTGGAATTGCCGAGCTAAATGTACCAAATTTTGTGGTAGCGGGGATGGCCGGTGCGTTGAGCGGCATTATGCATGCGCCGTTGACGGGCATATTTTTGATTGCAGAAGTGACCGGAGGTTATACTTTGATGGTTCCATTGATGCTGGTTTGTTCCATTTCCTATTTGATTAATCGGTCGGTTTTAAAGCATTCTATTTACACCAAGGTATTGGCGGAGTCTGGCGATCTAATTTCTTATGAAGACAAGGATCGATCCGTGTTAAGTATGATGCGGATAAAATATGTATTGGAAACTAATTTTGTGATCTTACGCCCCGACGAAACACCAAAAGGTCGACAAACAGACATTATCCATAGTAAACGCAATATCTTTCCAGTGGTGGATTACGAAGGCAAATTTATGGGGCTTCTTTATAGCGAGTTTCTATTCTCCGTATTATTGGGTGAAGTGGATGGGGGGGATACGACTTTCGAAAAGTTAGCTCAGAAGCCAAATGATACGGTAGGAATCAATGAAAACATGGAAATCGTGATGGCTAAAATGAATAAGGACGACACGTGGATACTTCCAGTTTTGGGGGATGAAAATAAGTATATGGGCTTTGTTTCCAAATCGAGTGTATTCAACAAATATCGCGCGTTATTGATACGTCAGGGACACTATTTGGAGTAAACTGAGTATACATTGTTAGAACCCGAAACGAAGCGTGTTCGGATATGCTCCCTTGGGTCGGCTTTAAACCCGAGGAAGCATAGCAAATTTTTTAAGCGCGTAAAGCCATTATCTTTGTGACATATTTTCCGATAATATCAAACTCCAAGTTGACTGTGCTACCCACTTCAACTTGTTGCAAGTTGGTATGCTCTAGTGTATACGGAATGATAGCAACTGAAAACTGATTGTCTTTAGAGTCTACTACGGTCAAGCTGATACCATTTACGGTAATGGATCCTTTTTCTACGGTGATATTTTGTTTGGAAACATCATATTGAAAGGTAAAAATAAAACTACCATTTTCATCTTTCTTTTGGATACAACGCGCAGTCTGGTCTACATGTCCCTGGACGATATGTCCATCAAATCTTCCGCCTGCCAAAGTACAACGTTCCAGATTGATCAGGTCGCCCACCTTTAATTGAGCGAGATTTGTCTTCTGCAAGGTTTCATCAATTGCCGTCACTTTATGCTGATCATTGTTCAATCCAACAACGGTAAGGCAAACGCCATTATGACTTACACTCTGGTCTATTTTAAGTTCATTGGAAATAGCAGAACTGACGTAAAAATGGATATTGCTTTTTTCCTGTTCGATATTTTCTATTTTCCCTAGGGTTTCTATGATTCCAGTAAACATGATATTTTTTTTGATTGATTCCAAAGTTACTAAATAATTAAATGAAATATCGATGTTTAGATCGCACAAATGTGGTAGATAAGAGCTCATGGTGATTACATCTGAAATCAGACTTCACCACCAAATTAAGTTGAATGGCAAACTTGAAAGTTAAGGGGCAATCAACAATCGTGGTCTGTATTGACCTGTAGGGTGTATTTACGGATGCAATTGAGTGCGTAAAGATAAAAGTGACAGATAAAACGAAGGCAGGAGATGATCGGTCATTCTGTTGTAAAGATAAATAATGCAAGGGTTAAATACTGTGGTTGGGACTAGCTGAGCGAAGCAACCAAAAAAATAACCTGTTGAAAAATGCAAAAAGATTGTAGTGTACATTGTACACTTACTATTCCTTTTGTGATTGCTGCGCTAAAACAAATTTATGGGAGTTGAAAAAAAATATAACAAAATTTTTGTTTATATCATTTGAACCACTATCTTTGTCCTAGGTTTAGGTTGATTGCCTCTTACAAAGAGGTATTTATAAAAGCTTAGCAGGTCGCCCGACCGAATGCTAAGCTTTTTTTTGTGATCGTTTTTTTTGATTATTATTTCCATAAACGATTGATAGATAGTTGTTTACTTTATTTTATAAATTTCTGGGAGGAGGATGCGGGCTGTGTGGTAGCAGTTAACTTTTGAAGGTGTACCATGCTGTCAGCATTAGGATGGTGAGATATTCAAATTTTTTCGATTTGAAACGTTCTTTTAACGCATGCAATGCTTTGGATCTCGCATAATAGATGGTTGATGCAGTTGTGTTCAATGTTTCGCAAATTTCATCTGTATTCAAGCCTTCCAAAAAACTGAGCTTGCAGATCTGAGCTTGTTGTTTGGGAAGCAAATTGATTTCAGCAAGTAACAACTCGGTGAGTTCTGTTCGGAATATCTTCTTGAGTACATCTTCATCCGGAACCGACATATGCTGCAGAATATCGAGTTCCTCTTTCCGTATTTTGAATTGCGTAGTTCTTTGCATATCGATACAGGCATTTTTAGTAGCGATAAAAAGAAAGGCTTTGAGGCTTTCATAATGCTCAACCTTTTGTCTATTATTCCAGAGTTTAACAAAAACATCGGAGACGATTTCCTCGGCATCGGTTTTGTTGCGGAGGTAAGAAAAGGCAAAATAGCGTAAAGAATGACCAAAATGATCCATAAAAAAGCATAAAGCCATTTCATCACCTTCTTTCAGTGTATTGATGTATGATTCTATTTGCCGCATACTTGGTTATTGATCGTTTTACGTTGGCCTTCGGAATATGTTATACACCTGTGTGGTCAATACGTCATTCAATAGGTAAATTCACATTCGAGCCCCGCTATGGATTGCTTGGCTAAATTACATAAAAAACTTGGGTTGTCATGATTCAATCCGGACAACCCAAGTTTTTTAAGATTAAAAAATTAAGAAAGAAATCGATTTATTTTTTAATCATCTTATTCGCTACAATCTCCCATTCCTGTATATGAGCAGGCTGGTGTTCATTATTGACAATTTCATCGAAATGCAGCAGCATTTGTGGGTGCTGTGCCGCGATATCTTTTTCTTCCCAAGGGTCTGTTGTTAAATCATATAATTGCCATTTTGCTTTAGGGTTTTTCTTCAGATCGAGTTTGACTGCCTTCCAGCGTCCTTCGCGTATGGCGATCTGGCCGCCCTTTTCTGGATATTCGAAATAAAGATATTGATGTTTTTGTTGGTTCTTTTCACCCAGCCAGGTTGGAAGGAGGGAGAGCCCATTGCTGTGGCCGGGACTTTGTTGAACCAGCTGTGCGAAGGTCGCCATGAGATCGTATTGGGCCGAAATCAAATCTGTTTCGGAATTCGCTTTGATATGGTTGGGCCACCTGACAATTAACGGAACTTTGATACCACCTTCAAAAACATCCATTTTCAATCCCCGAAGTGAATCGACACTGCGGAAAAAACGATAATCTATGCCCCCATTAAAGCCAGTTCCGTTGTCACTGGAGAATAAAATAATGGTATTGTCATCTATTCCCAATGCTTTGATATGCTTCATAATCGTGCCGACCTGGTCATCCAGATAGGTGATCATACCGGCATAGGTTGCTCTTGGATAGGGGGTAGCCGTATAGCCGTCCTGTCCGTAATAAGGTTTGTCATGGAAGAGGTCCTTATATTTATCTACATATTCCTGGGGAACTTGTAGTGATAAGTGCGGCAATGTATAAGGAAGGTATAAGAAAAAAGGTTTGCTTTGGTTTTTGTCGATAAAAGCCAGTGCTTTCTCTGTCATTAGTTCAGGTGCATATTCCTTACCGTCAAACTGTTTGAAGTCCTCCACCGTGGCCTTACTGGAATCTAAAGGAGAATGGACAAATTTTTCCTTGTTTTGAAGGGGATATTTTGTTTCATTTTCCCAAAGATGTGTTGGGTAGTAATTGTGTGCTTGTTTCTGGTCCAGGTAACCGAAGAAATAGTCAAATCCCTGTTTATTGGGGCTTCCGGTAGAATTATTCATCCCAAGTCCCCACTTTCCGATGGCAGCAGTTTGATAACCGGCTTTTTTAAATAGGTGAGCCATGGTATACGTTCCTTCAGGTAGTGGCATCTGGCCACCCTCGAGACTATCTGCGAAACCGCCCAATTCATAATTTCCGCGAATATAAGATTGGCCACCATGCTTGCCCGTTAATAACATGCAACGGGCTGGGGCGCATACTGGTGTACTTGTATAGTGGTTTATAAAGCGTAAACCTTCATGTGCCAGCTGCTGGATATGTGGTGTTTTGATCAATCGTTGTCCATAGGGCTCAGTTTCGGCATAACCTAAATCGTCCGCATAAAAAAATATAATATTGGGCAATTTATGCTGCTTTTTCTTTTGTTGTGCAAAAAGAGTCCCCCATCCGAGGAGGATGAGAGAGAGTCCAACTTTTAATTTCATTTTTTACGTTCTCCTTCCAATAACTGCTTGAGTTCTGCGACCTTTTCTGGATATTTTGAAGCCACATTATTCTTTTCGCCGATGTCATTTTTAAGATCGTATAACTGATCTTCCGGAAGACTTCCTGTTTCTGTATCGGTTAATTTCATGTAGGGGGAACCTTTGCTTGGCGCAATATATTTCCATTCGTCCTTTACGATGGCAAGTGTCTGTGCATGCTGAACCATACTGCTACGTCCCTTATTATCTTGACCGGTTAAGGTTTTCAGGAGCGGCGCGCTGTCTTTTGCTTCATCTGCCTTTAGTGGAACATCCAATAATTGGGCACTTGTTGCCAAGAGATCTATTTGGCTGATCAATGCATTGGAAACTTTTCCCTGTGCAACGCCCTTGCCGCTTACGATAAAGGGCACGCGAGTTCCGCCTTCGAAGATGCTATATTTGCCGCCGCGTAGTGGACCTGCGGGTAAATGGCCATTTTGCTGGGCCACAGCGCCATCCATATAGCCGTCGTCGAGAACGGGGCCGTTGTCGCTGCTGAAAATTATAATCGTGTTTTTGTCAAGTCCCAAAAGTTGCAATTGCTGTTGAATTTGTCCGACGGTCCAATCCAATTGAAGGATTGCATCGCCGCGGTAGCCGAGTTTGCTTTTACCTTTAAATTGTGTTGCGGGCATACGTGGGACGTGTGGTTCTGTCAAGCAGAAGTAGAGAAAGAACGGTTTGTTTTGATGTTGCGAAATAAAGTCCTGGGCTTTGTGAAGAAATGTTGTGGAAACTTCTTCGTCTACCCATCTGGCACGTGTTCCACCGCTCATGTAACCGATTCTTCCGATTCCGTTGACAATAGTTTGATTATGTCCCTGACCAGGTGAAGAATGCATTTTGAGCAGTTCGGGATGCTCTTTTCCTGTGGGGTCGTTACCTATTTTCTTTTCATAGTCGACCAGGATTGGATCATTGGCCTCTGCAGCGACGACCTGATCATTTTCAAGGAACACCGTTGGGACGCGATCTGCTGTTGCAGGAAAAATGAATGAATAGTCAAAACCTACATCATTAGGCCCGGGTTTTATGGGTGCATTCCAGTCTTTTTGGACCTGATTTCCGAGTCCCATATGCCATTTGCCAACAATGGCAGTAGCATAGCCCGCATGTTTAAATACTTTGGGTAAGGTGATTTTATCAGTAGGAACGATTAGCTTGGCATCTCCGGGCAGAATGCCTGTACCTTCCTGACGCCATGGATACGTTCCGGTCATCAATGCAAAACGGGAAGGGGTACAAGTTGCCGAAGTACTATGAGCATTGGTAAATCGTACGCCGCTTTGGGCGAGCTTATCCAGATTGGGGGTTTCGATCTGTTTGGCACCATAGCTGCTTAAATCACCAAAACCAAGGTCGTCAGCATAAATATAGATCACATTCGGTTTATTGGCCTTTTGGGCAAAACTAACCGTGGGGAGCGCTGCGAAAAGGCTCGAGGAGAGTAATAACGTTAGGGATAGTGGCTTCTTCATATACGTTAAGTTTTGTTTAAAGGGTATCGTTTGACAATTGACGATACCCAAGATACTATTTTAAATTTGGATTGATATTAACTTCATTTTGCGGAATTGGCCAATGTTCATCTTGGCCAGCACGGAAGGACTTGCTGGTCACATACCATCGGCTATAAGGGTCTTTACTTCCACCGGATTTTATACGAAGATTTTTCGCATTTGGAAATGGGGCGCCATAAAAATCACCTTTCAGTACTTCCTTTGCGATACCCCAACGTAGTAAATCCCAATAACGTAGTCCTTCCAATGCGAGTTCCACACGTCTTTCGTTGCGTAACGTCGTGCGCAAGGTGGCACTACTTTGGATGTTAATGGCTGGCATATTAACGCTGCTTCTTTTTCTGACAGCGTTGATGGTTTTGTCGAGTAGGTCGCTGGTAATAGGGTCTCCATTTTCGAGTTTGGCTTCAAGGTAACTCAGGAGAACTTCGGCGTAGCGTACAATAGGAACGTCGGCTCCAGAGTTTTGTAAGTTTCCACTAAACCCTTCGTCGTTGAACTTGCGTAATCCGTAGCCCGTACGTGTGGCCTGTTTTGTTGTGGTCAATTGGTCGATAGATAGGGTGGAGTCGGGGTGAGATGTATATTTAAGGTTTTTGAAACGATCACCATTCGTTATCACGGTGAAAGCTAAACGCGGATCCCGGTTTTTGCTGATGTCTTGCGCATTATATCGCGCATCATCGTACGAAAATGCCGTTCCATCGGTGAAACCATAGCTTTCTACAAGACTACCGAGCGGGCAGTGAAGATGCCAGCCGCCGGCGATTGCCGGAAAATTGTGCTGAAACATTCCGTTTCCGGCAAGATCAACCAAGTACTGCGTGGCAAAAATAATCTCTTTGCTCGTTTCGTTGGTTCCATTAAATAAGCCTGAATAGTTAGGATCTATGCTATTTTCATTGGCATTGATGATCTGCTCATAGCTTTTGATAGCGTCGGCGTAAAATTTTTCTGCCAGTTGGATGCGTCCAAGGAAAGCGAGGGCTGCCTGTTTGCTTGCGCGGCCCCTTTCTGCGGTAGTCAATTTGCCATAACTAGGTAAGTCGTTTGCTGCTTCCTGCAATTCACGCGCGACAAATGTAACCAATTCCTGTTTTTTCGCTTTGGAAACCTGATTTGCTTCACTGGGCGTTAAAGTTTTGGTAACTAAAGGGGCATCACCCCAGTATTGGGATAGGTAGAAATATTGGCAAGCACGAATAAACCGAGCTTCTGCTTTAAATCGTGCGAGTAGATCTGCTGAAATAGGAGTTTTATCTATGTTTTCAAGAAAATAATTTACACGGGCGATTTTCTTGTAGGTATACATCCAATAATTGTCTAAGTTGCTATTATTGCTTGTCAAGGTACCATCGGATAGTTTGTTGAAAACCGAATTATCACCACGTCTATCGTAGGCATTGTCCGAAGCAAACTCCAGGTAAAGCAGACCGTTATAGGACCACCAATCTGTGGGGCTGAATTCGGCGAGGGAGTTCATTTGTATTTCCGCTTTGTATAATCCTGTCAGCGCTGCTCGAGCATTCGTTTCGTTTGTCCAAAAGGTTTCGTTGGCAAATTTATCCAGTGGATTGGTTTCCAGTTGTTTTTTGCAACTGGTACTTAGGCTTGATGCAAAAAGAATGCATAAGGCCAATTTTATAGGTTTATATGAGATGTGTATCATGGTTTTTTATCGATTGGTTAAAAACTAAGGTTAACCCCAAATGTAAAATTGCGCATAATAGGGTAGTAGGCGCCGCTTGAATTGATTTCAGGATCCCATCCTTTTCTATAATTGCTTGCTGTCAATAGGTTTTCGGCATTTGCGTAAACCCTTAGACCCGACAATTTCCATTTGTTAAGGATGTGCTTAGGAATGGTATAACCCAATTGGATGTTCTTGAGCCGTAGGTAGCTCGCATCCAGTAACCAGTAGTCTGATAGCAGGGTATTTGGTGTGCCGGTATTTGGCAATTGTTCAATTCTTGGATAAATGGCATTTCGATCGGGATTGGCTGCAGTCCATCTGCCGTCAGCTTGCCAGCGTTGGATATTGCCGTTTTGTGTCAACGCAAATCCAGCATAATTGTCCAATAAGCCTTTAACACCGCTTACACCTTGAAGAAGTATTCCTAAGTCAAACCCTTTGTAGTTCATCCCGATATTCATCCCGTAGGTGTATTTGGGGATACGTGATCCAATCACAGTTCGGTCGTACGTAGCGTCTACTTTTCCATCAGGTACTCCGTCGGGGCCACTGATGTCCTTGTATCGGATATCGCCTGGTTGCGGTTTGGGGTTGATGCTGGTTTGATTAGCATAGCTTGCAATATCGGCTGCGTCAACAAATAAGCCATCCGCCTGGTAGCCGTAGTAGGCTTGAATCGGGTAACCGATAAACAGGGTGGAACCATTTCCCACTAAGCCATTTGGTTGATTGATATTGCCGACACCCAAATCGACGACCCTATTTTTGACCGTAGAGAAGTTCAGATTAACGTTGTAAGAAAAATCATTTAATTTTTTTTGATGCCCTAGCGTAAATTCCCATCCTGTATTTCGAAGTTTTCCAGAATTTTGTACACCTACTTCAAAACCTAAAATTTTGGAAACACTAGAACCTGGGCTCACCAAAATATCGTAAGTATATCGGTTGTAATAGGTACTGCTGAATGTCAGTAAATTTTTAAATAAAGCCACTTCCACGCCCGCATCTGCCGTTCGGGTCGATTCCCAGCGTAGCGTAGGATCAACAATTGTGGTTCGAGCTACGCCTGGAGAAATAGTGTTTCCAAAGGGGTAATTATAACCCGGATTTAAAACATCCTGGTATGGGTAGTTGGAGACAACGCGCTGTTGGACATTATTGACAATATTTTGGTTACCGAGAACCCCATAAGATCCTTTGATTTTCAATTCGTCTATCCAACGATAGTGGTTCTTTATAAACGATTCTTCACTCAGTAGCCAACCTACTGCAATTGAAGGAAAAGTGGCATACTTTTTATCGGTTGGAAAACGGGAAGATCCATCGTATCGAACAACACCTTCGACAAGGTATTTCTTGGCATAGTTATATTGTACGCGAGCAAATAACGATTCCAATGCCCACTCAGTAGCTGTACCAGTGTTTTGTTGTCCATCTGGTGAACCTACATTTAACTCGGTAAGATCATTGCTGGGGAAATTCTGGCGGTAAGCGCTTAAACCTTCGCTGTAGCCTTTCTCGAAAGAATAACCGCCCAATATTTTCAGGGAATGTTCCCCGATCGTTTTATTATAGTCTGCTAAGGCCTGAAACGTTTTATACGTTTCATAAGGAGCGGTTTGATTGAGGCTGGAAGGTCCGAGCGTAATGGAATTGTTGATCCGTTGTGATGCTCTGAAAAGTTTTGTGCGGCCATTCGTCTGCGTATAGCCCCCAATAGCGGATAAGGTCAGATCTGAAATTGGTTTCCAGTCGAGTCTTGCGTTTCCGGAGATATTGGATACTTTTTCTTTGTAGAAAGATTCGCTCTCCAGGAAGGATACCGGTGTCCCTTTCAAGTTATTCCCTGCGCCCCAGTCGCCATTGCTCAGGCGTATTGGGTATATGGCGGGATAGCGAATCACCTGAGAAATGATATCCGTCATCCGGGAGAAGTCAAGCGTTGCCGGTGCTGCAGGTTCATCTGTTTCGGTCTGAATTGCCGCTACCCGTGTCGTTAATTTGAGCTTGTCATTGAGGTTTGATATAAGATTGAGGCGAACATTGTATTTGTCAAAATTGTTTTTGATGACAATACCTTTTTGATTGAGAAAGCCAGCAGATAAGGTGTATTGTATTTTATCTGTGGTATTGGATATATTTAAGTTGTGGCCTGTTTGCGCCGCTTGGGACTTGAATGAACTGGTCAAGTAATTACTATTTGGATAGTTGTCGGGATCCGAGCCATCTTTAAATTTTTGGATCTCCTCTGCGGTGTAGCCTCCGCCGCCACTTGTGGTTTCATTGAGCAAGGAAGCGTACTCCCAAGAGTTGACAAATTCGGGGAAAGCTGTTGGTTTCTGGATACCGTAATAGCCATTGTAATTGACCGTTAATTTTCCACCTGTTGCCCCGGTTTTTGTTGTAACAAGAATAACGCCGTTGGCGGCTCTAGCTCCATATATGGCTGCCGAAGAGGCGTCTTTCAGTACCGAGATAGATGCAACATCATTTGGATCGATATCATTGAAGGAATTGGTGGGTATACCGTCAACTAAAATAAGCGCGTCGGTACTTGCACCGAACGAACCCACCCCCCGGATCTGTATGGTATTGTTTGCTGCTCCAGGTTGACCAGATCGCTGTATGACGGTTACACCGGGCATTTGACCTGTGAGGGCCTGCGCAAGCTGGGGGACAGTACGTTTTGCCAACTGCTTTCCGTCCACCTGCGAAACCGAACCGATTAATTCTTTCTTTTTTGTCGTACCATAGCCTACGACGACGACTTCCTCTAGTGCATCGACTTGTTGGCTAAGTTCAATATTTAGGTAAAGCTGGTTGGATAATGGGATTTCTTTGGTTTGGTAGCCGATCATTTTAATCACGAGTACGGCATTATTATTTGCTTCGATCTGAAAGTTACCGCTTTCATCTGTCGTGGTTGCTCTAGTCGAACCTTTTATCATGATCGTCGCGCCCTGAAGCATTGTTCCTTTGCTATCGTGAACATTTCCTTTGAATGTGCGGGTTTGTTGTACTAACGTGTAGTTATTTGGAAGCTCATAAGTCGGATAATTTGTTTTTAACTTCGTTACAACAAGCATATTATCCTGAAAACTCCAATCGACAGGTTGGTCTTTTAAGAGAACCTGTATGGCTTTTTCTAAAGGCATATTACGAACCTGAGCCTCAATTTTAATGTCGGCAAGTTCTTTACCATTCAACAGAAAAGGGACGCCACTCTGTTTTTGGATGGTACGTAATACCTGCACCAAGGACATTTTTTTGGCGTTAATAGTAATTGATTGTGCGTAGCTAGCTGCAGACAGCTTAACAACACATGCAAGAGTAAAAAAGGCACTAAGCTTCATTTTGGTCTTCCATTGCTTGGGTATGTTCACAGCAATTCGATTTCTATGAACAAGAAAATTAAAATTCATAAATTTGTTGAATTAGGGATATAATCTATTATTAAACTGATTGGGTAAATCGGTCAAAAATGGAGATCGCTATTATGGCCGATTAATGTTCGTAGCATTGGTCGGCTTTTTTAGTATCTCGTTTGGTCTCGTTAGGTTGGTTTTCTCATAATTGTTGTTTTTGGGTTATTTTATGGATAATTGGTTAGTTTGAAACAAAGAGTTTACGAACTCCATTTTCTTGGATCAATTCAAATTTAATATGGCTACGCTCCAGGATCTTTAGGACTGCCGCGAGACTTTTCGTGCGTTTAATTTCGCCATATAAAAGTGTTTCTTTTATCGGTTGCGTGTAGATGATTTGCAGGTCATACCATTGACCGATCAGTTGTAGAGCAGTATGGAGGTCCGTTTCATTAAAATAGAATTTATTGTCGAGCCATGCGATGTAATTAGCGGGATCGACCGTTTTTTTAGATAGTTGACCCGAAGCTAAGAGCGCTTGCTGATTGGGCTTGAGCTGTAACGTTTGCCCTTGCGCCGATAGATTGATACTCCCCTCTACAAGCGTTGTACTGCTTTGGGATTTTGAATAGGTATTTACGTTGAATTCGGTGCCCGTGACTTCAATTTGTTGCCCGTTGGAAAGAACATGGAAGGGCACCTTTTTATTTTTTGCAATTTTAAAATAGGCTTCGCCGTCCACTTCAACAACACGTTTGTTTTTTGCAAAATGAAGCGGGTATTTAAGTGTTGTTTTTGCATTGAGCGTAATCTCCGATCCATCTTCCAGTTGGAGTTGCAGCATCGTGCCAGCAGGGGTGTTGACGGTGGCCATCAGATCTCCTTTTAAAGAGGCGTTTTGAAGGATAGTACCGTCTTCGTAGGTTAAATTGTCTCCTGAAACCAAGGCTCCTTTCTGACTTGATACCTGGAGTACTTTGCCGTTCGAAAGCCGTATTTCTGCCTGGTTGCTCTGTGCTTCTACGTCATTTAAGACGATTCGATTACTGACCGGTGCAACTTGTTTTCTAACCATGAAATACATCAAAGCTCCTAAGATTATGCTTATTAAAGCTGCTGCGTAGGGAAGCAGGTGTTTTATATTTCTGATAGGAGATGGTTTAACGGCAGTGGTCCGAATAGTTTCTAGGGTCTTTGCTTTTAACCTTTCGTTCCAATCCATTGTATCTGACGCCTGAAGCTCGCTCCATTGATTCAAGTCGTTTATCAAATCATGGTTATCCAGGAGGTCTTCAAAAAAAATACGATGTTCTGCTGATTCATCCAACCATAATTTTAAATCAGCCTTTTCACCGGACGTTAAGTTGTCGCCGATATACTTTATGATTAGTTGTTTGATATCATCAGTCAATCTCATGGTATATAATTTTAGATAGATACGTAACAGGGAGGATAAACCTTAGTAAAAAAGTGAAAAAATAATTAGGTGTCGCACCTCGACAAATATTAATCTCCAACCGACCAATATCGTCAATACCACGTCCAATATTGCTTTGGCATTTATCTTTACGGATTAATTCGCATCTTTAAGGAAGATTATTGTTTTTACTTAAAGCTTGATGGTTAAAGGGATTTATCAGCTGTACTTGTAAAAGGTCGGCGTTGAAATCAGTTTTGGGATTGCCGCTCCTCAGGAACTGGTCGAAATGAATTAAAGGGAATAGGAGGGAACGAGGAGTTCAGGCCTATTCGCCGCTTTGTTTATTTATTTTAAAATAGTGTGTTAATGAAAAGGAAGCTAAGTTTTATTTTCCTGCGAATTATAGGGGTTAGCGTATTGACGACCTTTGTCCTTACAGCCATACTTCAGGCAAATAATGATGCGGCAAAAAGAGCACGTTGCTACATGCCCTTTTTTACAGAATTGTTGCTTTCATTCGTGGCACTCTGTATTGCGATTGGTACGATATCTATTTTTCTAAATCTAAATAAGCAATTCAGAAGCAGTAGGCTTGCACGGGCACTATCCTTTGTTTTATTGCCCGCCGCTATTAGCCTATTGTTTTCGTCCTTTCTGATCCAAGCTGGCGGAGCATCCAATATATTTGAAATGCTCCACATGGCTGCAACCATACTTCCGGTATGGGGGCTGATATTATGGCAATATAATAGATTTAATCATTGGCTGACTACTACGACTTACCAACATTAATTATAATGACGGCCATTAAAATCAGGAGTATGCCAAACCATTGGAACCCTGAAACAACTTCCTGTAAAACCAACATAGCAGATAAGGTTGAAACAGGGATCTCCAGACTTGAAATAATATTTCCCATCGCTATGCCGGTTTTTGGGATTCCTTTTGTAAATAGTAAGGGTGGAAGAATCGTTCCAAAAATGGCAATCAATAATCCCCAGGGTAATGCATTAGGTTGCATATACCGAATAATATCAATATTCCAAAATGCTACGATGAGCAGCAGTCCGCCTAAGACCAAGAATTGGCTACGTATCGGACTAGGCAGCTCTTTTTCCACTGTGCTTGAAGCATAAATTGCCAGCGCATAACTTATTCCCGCTCCGAAACCCAGTATTATTCCTCTGTAGTCAAGGTTATTATTGTTTTGGAAGAGATTGGTTGCTAAGGTCGTGCCGAGCAAAACAATAATAACTCCTGTTATCTTGCCTTTTGACGGAAACTTTTTCAACAGCACTGCTTCTGCAACCAAACTTATCCAAATGGATTGCATCAGTAAAATAATTCCAACGGATACGGGGATATATTGGATGGAGAGATAGTAAAGTGTTGTTGTTAGACCAAGGGAAATGCCCCAGACCATCAGTTTAATTTTTGATGAAAATTTGATGGCGTTATGTTCTTCTGCATTACGCTTTGATAACAGATTAAAGGCCAACAAAAAGAGAAAACCAAACATAAACTGCAGAAAGGTCAACAGACTTGTGTGTATCCCTAAATGGTTTGCATATTTCACAATTGTTGCGAGCAGTCCATAGCTACAAGCGCCGGCAGCAACATAGAGTGTCGATTTATAGTCCTTCATGTTGAAAGTAGTTTTGAAATAAAGCCAACTGTTGTGATAGTGATTTGCTCCAATAAGCAGTATCGTGTCCTCCCTTTGATTCGATGTAAAGATGCTCGATGTTTTTGTTGGTCAGATGCTTGTGGAATGTACGGTTCATTTCCAGCATTTGCAGGTCTTCAGTTCCACAATCGAGGATATAGCGTTGTTTATTGTGCTTCATTTTATCTTCGTTGCTGTAGATGCGGTCTACATCGTTTAGATTTTTGAAATCGCCCAATACCTTGTCTACCTGATATTGCTGGTAAGCTTGTCCGAAGCGGTCGAAATCAAGTGCGCCGCATGAACTTCCGACGATCGAGAATGTTTGTGGATAGGCTATCCCGATGTGCAATGCTCCGTAGCCACCCATACTCCAGCCCAGTATTCCGCGCGCATTTCGGTTTTGTCGCGTCGGGTAGTGATGATCGATGTAATTGACTAGCTCATTTCCGATAAAAGTGGTGTACTGTGCATGTGGATCGATGGGACTATCTACGTACCAAGAGTTGAAATTTCCATCTGGTAGTACGTAAATAGTCTGAAATGTTTTTGCTTTTTGGATTAAGTCCGGAATGTCTTCTTGCACGGTGCGGGTGGGGTTGCCGCTATAACCATGGAGAATATAAACTGTTTTATACTTGATCCCGTCTTGCATGTCGGGCGTAATTATAATGGTTTCAATGTTTTTGTCCATTTTGGCACTATGGATATTTGTCTTAACGACTTTTTGTGCCGCCAGTGGTAGGCTAAGGGCAGAAAATAGGAGTGTGTATACTGTTTTCATAGCTTAAAATTTTGTCTCTATAAGGCAAAATTCAACAGTATAATCTTTAAAAACGTATACACATGTTGATGGAATTATTCTTTTAATTCCTTACGGATGCGACTTAATTGCGTGGGAGTTACACCGAGATAGGAGGCGATATGATGCTGCTTGAGGCGTTTGAAAAGCCCCTGATTCTTATGGAGTTCAAGATAACGTTCCTTTGCAGATTCCCACTTGAGCTCGATTTCAAGTGGTTCTTTTTTGACCACCCAATTCTTTTCCAGGTAGGCTATCTGAAAGAGCGCCAAATCATGCTTTGTGCGGACAAGTTCACGGAAAGCCTTGGCTGAATATTGAATTAACTCCACATCTTCGAGTGCAATGATGTTGAAGGTGCTCGGTTTTTCTTCAATGATGGCGGCGGTGGAAGCGCAAAAGCTATTTTCTTCAAAAAACATTTTGTAGATAATATTGCCATCAGCGTTTGATTTATAATAACCTAATAATCCTTTGCATATAAAATAATAGTACTTAGCATATTCTCCAGCACGTAGAATATGTTCATTTTTTTTGAACTGCTTCACCTGAAAGATAGTTTTCAAAATTTCTGTCGTAGCTGGGCTAAGCGCAGCATAAGTATTCATTTCGAAGAGGAGTTTTTCTATCATCGTTGCTCCATGTTTTCTTTTTTATCAATACCGAGTCATGCAATATCGAATTGCAAAGCTAAGGAAAAAAGAATTTATGCAATTGGACAATGTCATGTATGAGGATTATTCGTCTGAAAACAGGAGTAAAATCATTACCAGGTATTTGCGACCTGTTGGAGAATAAAATCTAGCTGTCGATCAAATTTTGTGTTTAAGTCTTTCGGTTGTAATGCTATTTCAACATCTGGTTTTATGCCTTTTGGATCAGTCCTAAAATTCGGTGTCTTCATTTTGTACTGGAAAGTAGGTATCCAAACTAATGTTTTCGAATATGGTAAGGCAAAAGCCTGTCCACCTGCATTACTGTAGTTACTTCCCTGGCTATATTCACCATAGAATTTTCCAACTTTATATTCCCGCATTAGGGATAATAAATGCCCTGTGGTTGAAAAACATCCACCATTTATCAAAACACTAATTCGTCCGGTATAAAAATTCGTTTTATTTTCTTGTTTTTTAAACCACCAATAGTCATCTGGACTATTGGTTGATGTATAGCAGTTTAGTCCGTATTTATTCTTCGTTTCTTCTAAGTTTATTTCTTCGATATTATCGGGAAACTGTGCATAGTGTTTCCAAGCTTTTACGCTGTTGTATTTGGCTCCAACATAGTCAAAATAATCATAGGGTACATTGACGAGATACGAAAATAAGTAATTGGCTATTTCCGCCGCGCCGCCACCGTTGTCACGTAAGTCAATAACTAGATTTTTTATTTTTAAACTGTCAACTTTTGCGAAAAACGCATCCAGTTGACTTTGTGCAATTTTTCTGTCAGCTTCGTTATAGCCATTTTCAAAAGAATGAAATCTGAGTATGGCGACATTATTTGATTTGAAGTCTGTCGTTAGTGGTTGAATAGTTTCGGTACTGGCTTTAGTGAACGTATCAAAAGTAATCCCAGGAAAAATCGCTTTCTTGACATGTCCATTTTCCTCCATATATTCAATTTCGAATGTTTCAGATGGGTTATAAATAAAATAATAGAAGGGGAAATTTTTAAACCTTGTGTTTAAGCCAGTCTCATTATTTCCTTCCAGATGGATATAGTTTTTAATTTCTTTAACAACCGAATGGATGTTCTTTCCGTTGATTTTAAGAATCTGTAAGCCGGAATAGTTGCTGTTTTCTACAACAGACTTATCAAAATAGTACTGATCTTTAATTTTATAGACACTGAATGGAAAAACCAATCTTTCTTTTAGTAATGTTGAAATTTTATTTCTGTCAACTGCAGTATGACCATCTTTAACCTTTGCCATTAATGTAGCGGTCAATTTATAGTATTCTATGATTGACAAATCATCCTTGATGGAGTTTTTTAGATCAAAATAAGTTTTGTCAAATTCCTTTTTTGAGGTAAACATAAACGCTCCAGGATGAATGCTATTCATCAAGTTATATAGGGTAGTAAATTCGGCGGTAATACTGTCTTTTTTTAGGGTTTTATCAAACAAAAAGTTGTTTTGCGCAAAGCTGAAATTTATTTTAAAAAATAGGAATAGAAATAATACTTTAATATTCATAGTTGATTAGTTATAAAGTCTCGCAGTTGACCGACTTGCTGGCGATTAATGGAAAAAATATAGACGCCGTGTAGACTAAGTTGTACAAAATGTTCAATTTTAAATCAGACCCGCCAATACTTTTTCAGCTTGTCCAAACTTAAAGAAAAAAATAGTACGAAGGGCATTGATGTATACATATTTTATGTTTTTCTAGGGTTTTACGGATGAAAACTTATTAGGATTTCATTCCGACGGTACTTTTTTACTACCCAGTTCTTTTCGAGATAAACAATCTGAAAGAGTGCTAAATCGTGCCGGATCATCATTAAACTTACGGAAAGGTTTGACTGAATTCTGGATCAACGCTACATCGTCGAGTGCAATGATGTTGAATGTGCTCGGTTTTTCTTCGGTGATCGCGGTGGAAGCACAAAAGCTATTTTCATCAAAAAACACTTTGTAGATGGTATTTCCATCAGCGTCCGATTGTAACTTGGAAACTAACGATTTTTACACTAGTCTTTGATGTAGTACTCGGTTCCATTCAGACCGACATAGATTTCCTTGTCGAGGTCGCCGCGATAGCCAATAAACAGCGGATACTGCTGTTCGCGTAATGGATTATTATAAAGCTCCTCAATATTCGCATACTTTGCTTTTACAATGATTTGATCAGTCTCACTATTTTTTATTCCCTTTAGTAAAGTGTTTTCACTGGTAAAATCTACGTAAGGTATTTCTTTTCTTTTGGGGCGGAAAATCAATTTAACTCCTTCCTCAATCAACTCCTTATTTTTTATGCGAAATTCCTGAATGGATTGCTCTTCCGGAAATAGTTGTTTTCTACTCTGGTTGTCTTTGATGTGTTGAAAGAGTGTGTTTTGATCTATGCTGTCGCTATAATAAACAGATGAATTTTTGTACAGATAAATTGTTGTTTCACCTGTTTTAAAATCGGTGGCATTGTATTTATATACTCGTGTTCCTTTTTTATCGATACGGTAGCGTTCACCATTGAATAGTACCCAAGCATAGTCTTCTGTTCCATATTTAATGATCTCGGGATTATTTACATGGAAAAGTTGGAAATTGTAATCAGCTTCGAATAGTTCTGCTTTTTCAAAAAGTGCCTTTATTTTAACGTTTAGTGATTTGTCACAGTAGCCAAATAAGCCGTTCTGCATGAGTGTCGGAATTAAATCAGGATACACCAAATCCGTTAAAGCTAATTTATCTTGGGCATGAGTAGGTATACTTAAGAAGGTTAAAAGTAGTAAAACAAAATTTTTCATCCGTTGTGCTATTTAATGTGCATAACAAAACTATCAAATTAGTTCTGTTAAAAAATCAATGAAAATAGTGATTTTTAATCGGGGGAATATTAGTGCCAATTCACCGTTAAAAATTAATCCAAATTTTCTATCTTTGTGGTCTGTTATACTATATCTAACATATTATCTGGTCTTACTCGAAAGACAACTCTAAAAACAGAGTGATTAATGCATTGAAATCTTGTGGTTTTTAATGCACAGATAATCCTATCGACTTATTTCTTAATCTTAAACAAAACAAACGATTATCAAATCGATTGCATTATCACTTTTGCGGTGTATTCAACATTTCAAAATGTGGTGACATGATGAATAAAAATGAATAGTAAACAGTTAATAAGTAGAGATATAGAGCTATTTTACAATAGAGCATCCGAAGAAACTCGACTTGACAAAAGAATGGGCATATTTGAATTTGAAAGAATTAAATCACTCGTAGAAAAATATATACCAACTTCATCTTCAAAAATAATAGACATTGGTGGTGGTACGGGAAAGTATTCGGAATGGCTTGCTAAAAAAGGACATCAAGTCCATTTGGTAGAGCCAGTTGCAAAACATATACAAATAGCCCAAAACAGAGCGAATAGATTAAAGAACAGGTTTTCTGTACATTTGGGAGAAGCTCGAAAATTGGAATTTCCAGATAATTATGCGGACCTAATAATACTGCACGGCCCTCTTTATCATCTTCAAAAAAAGGAGGATAGAGATTTAGCCATTTGCGAAGCTAAACGTATTTTAAAGAATGATGGGATTATTTTGGGATTTGCCATCAATTATACGGCATCAACATTGGTTGGTCTTTTAAACGGCTTAATTCACAAAAAGCCATTTTTTGACATGTGCAAAGAAGAATTAATAAGGGGGATGCACAATCCGCCCGATGATTTCCCTTGGCTTTTAGCAGAAGCATTTTATCATAAGCCACAACAGCTAAAAGATGAATTTATAAATCAAGGCTTAGCCTATCTAAATACTTATGCGGTTGAGGGTATGGCATGGTTGGATAAAGAATACTTTGCCAATATGCTGAATAGCAAAAAGCGAAGAACATTAATGGAACTTATTCAAGTTACTGAAAACGACAGCTATCTTTTACCCTTTAGTCCACACATGATGATAGCTGTGCAAAAAAAATATAATTATGGAAAATAAAGAAAAATATTACAGAGCATTAATAGAAAATGATGGTCAACTCAATGAAATTGAACTCGGGGAAAAAATAGGACTTAATGAAGATGAAACAAACGAAATAATTGTACAGCTTCTAGCTGAACATAAAATTGAATATGCAGAAAACAGAGCGTGTAATTATAGTCTAATGAAAAGGGTAAGAAAGAAAAATAACAGCAGGTAATGATAACTAAATCTTACAATGAAACATTGTCTAAACTGGAAACGGCAATCAACGAATTGGAAATTGAAACCGATTGCTCTGTACAACGGATGGAGGCTGTTATACACTTTATCCTTGAAGCACAGCGCCGACCCTTCTTTCGAATCCTAATAGCTTTAAAACAAGAAAAGCTAATCTTTCGATTAGCTTTTCTTTTGTGATCCCGCTGGGATTGGCTCAGCCCCTCATTTCCCAAACACAGCCCTGAGCCTCCATTGGATCGAACCCGGCCGGCCCTTCTTTTGAATCCTAATAGCTTTAAAACAAGAAAAGCTAATCTTTCGATTAGCTTTTTTCAGTGATCCCGCTGGGATTCGAACCCAGGACCCATACATTAAAAGTGTATTGCTCTACCAGCTGAGCTACGGAATCTTACTTCTTTGTTTTTGAACTACCGTTCCTTGTTTGAAGTGATGCAAAGATAGGGTTAATCCATATTCCACGCAAGTATTTGTGCGATAAAAATGCGCTACGGCTGTTTAGGGCTTCATTTTTAGTGATTTATTTTTTTATTTAGGATAGAAATTCCCGGTCTTCATCCGATAATTGGGACTTTCTGTCGCTGTTTTCTTCTTCCGATTCGTCTATTTCTTCCTCTTCATACGCCCGCTGTTTCTTTTTTCCGATTTTCAATAGAGATACAAATACAATTCCCGCAATAAAAAAGGCCAATAATAGCTTCCATAGTGCCACCTGCGATTCCCCAAGAAAATTGAGCTGCACCGATTGCGGATTTTTGACACACACAACTGTGATGATAACCGTTGTCAAGATTAAAAAGATATTACGCATGTTACTGTAAACTATATGTCGTTATTCTAACAGCGAATATAGGGAATATCTGTTTTTAATCGATATCGATCTTTGCACGATTTAAGCGTAAAGAATTCAAGATAACCGAAACGGAGCTGAAACTCATTGCAGCGGCAGCGATCATCGGGGACAGGAGAATTCCGAAAGAAGGATATAGAAGCCCAGCAGCCAATGGAATCCCAAGTATATTATAGACGAAAGCAAAACCCAGGTTCTCCTTAATATTTCGGAGTAGTTTTTGGCTCAGCACCTTTGCTTTGGCTATTCCGATAAGGTCTCCTTTCAGCAAAGTGAGTGAAGCGCTTTGTATGGCAACATCGGTACCTGTGCCCATGGCAATGCCAATATCGGCTTGAGCAAGGGCAGGGGCATCATTGATGCCATCACCAGCCATAGCCACCACATGTCCTTTTTGCTGTAACGCATGAATTTCCTGCAATTTATCTTTGGGCAAGGCATTGGCTTTGAAATGCTTGATGCCAACTTGATCCGCCACAGCCCTTGCCGTATGGATATTATCTCCCGTCAGCATAACGACATCGACTTTATGCTGGATAAGATATTGGATTGCACGCTTCGAAGAGGTCTTTATTTGATCTGAAATACTAAAATACCCCAATAAGCTACTGTCTTTTGCCAGGAAGGATACTGTCTTTCCATGGGATTGAGCAGTTTCGGCCATCTGCTTCATAACGTGAGGGATTGCTATGCCGATAGACTCCATCAACAATTGATTGCCCAGTGCTATGCTATGTCCAGCTATATTTCCCTTGATTCCTTGCCCGGCAACATTTTCAAAATCGGAAACTGCAAGGTCCGTTTTACTATTTTCCTTTTTTGCCCTTTCAATAATAGCATGACCTAATGGATGTGTGCTATTGGCGTTTAAAGCGGCAGCCAAAGATAATATCTCGTCTTTACTGCTGGACGAGTTTGGCTGAATATCATCAACGGTTGGTTTTCCTTCGGTGATGGTACCTGTTTTGTCTGTTAGAACCACATCCACTTGGTTCATTTTTTCCAACGCACTTGCATCTTTGATCAGGATCCCATGTTTAGCCCCTTTGCCGACACCCACCATGACGGACATCGGTGTAGCGAGTCCCAAGGCACAGGGGCAGGCGACAATAAGTACGGCAAGTGCATTCGCAAAGCCGAATGCTAAGGAAGCGGAAGGAACCCAAAGCCACCAGTTAAGAAATGTCAAAATTGCAATGATTATGACAATCGGAACAAATATCTCAGATACTTTATCCGTTAACCGTTGAATGGGAGCTTTGCTTCTGCTCGCATCATTGACGAGTTGAATGATCTGAGCCAGTAGTGTGTCCGAACCGATACGTTCTGCCTTCATGAGGAAACTGCGGTCGCCATTGATTGTTCCCGAACTAACATGATCTCCTTCCTGTTTTTCTACCGGAATGGGTTCACCCGTTAGCATGGATTCATCAATGTTACTGTTGCCATCCGTAATCTGTCCGTCAACGGGGATTTTGTCCCCGGGTTTTACTTTGAGTATATCTCCGAGTTGAATTTGATCTATGCCAATTTTTTTATCTATTCCATTTTCTACGCGCGTAGCTTCGGAAGGGCTCAGCTTGATCAGCTCTTTGATTGCCGAATTGGTTTTGGAATGTGCTTTGGCCTCCATCACCTGGCCTAATAATACCAAAGTCAATATGACGGTAACGGATTCGAAGTAAAGGGCAATGTAGCCATGGTGATTTTTTAATTCAGCAGGGAACACCTGCGGAAAAAATAGGCCAACCAAACTATAGACAAACGCAGCTCCAGCACCAAGTGCAATCAGGCTAAACATATTAAGGCGCCAGGTTTTGAAAGATACCCAGCCCCGTTGAAAGAAAGACCAACAGGTATAAAAAACGACCGGCAGGGATAAAACCAGTTGTATCCAGCCAGACCAGCTGGGCGAAATGATTTTACCTATTGGATTACCGGGAAGCATTTCGCCCATGGAAAGTATAAAGATCGGGACCGTAAATAGGATAGAGATCCATAATTTCATGCGTAGATCACGATAGGTATGATCGTCGGCCTCATCATTCCCATTGGCTATAGGCACTAGATCCATACCACATATAGGGCAATTTCCGGGATGATCTTGTACAATCTCAGGATGCATAGGACAGGTATATTGAAGGTCTGTCTTTAACATGGGGATCTTTTCCAGATTCATGCCGCATACCGGACAGTTTCCGGGTTCGTTATAGCGTTTATCGCCCTCACAATGCATCGGACAATCGTATTGATCAGCGGATGTATAACCATGTGCTTTGTCAGCTGAAGATATTGTCTGTGATTGATGTACCGTAGCATTTGACTGAGTGGAATGATTGTGTTGCTGTTCGTGTTGGATATGCGAGGTCGCTGCATGCTCAGTATGCAGCTTATTTTTAATTGCTGTTTCTGCATCGAGCTTCACCAAATGCATACCACAGATCGGACAATTTCCTGGTTGGCTGTACGTTTTTTCACCTTCGCAATGCATAGGGCAACCATACCTCTCCGAAGCTTGTGCTACAGTGTGTTGATCGGACTGTAAATTACCCTGATGCTTATGTATTTCGCTGAGCTGATAAGGACCTAATTTTGATATGATTTCCTGTAATTGCTGTAACGGAATATGTTTCTGGGATGTTACTGTCATGCTTGGCGGGTTTAAAGTTACCTCGGCATGAACCCCCGAAAGCTCATTCAATGCATGTTCGATTGTGGTTCTACATCCATCACAGGACATTCCCGAAAGTGTATAGTGGTGTTGCATAGCGTTGTCTTTGTTACCTAAAGTTAAACGTTATATCGAGGTGATTTTTACACTTTTACCGGGTTTTCTTGTAAAATTTCCCGTTGATAATATGTGCTTCCGGTTTGCTCTCATTTTCTAGGTCGAACCAGCTTTATAGTCTTCGGGAGACGGTATGTGGTGTAAAAAACAGCGAAACTACGCTATGATAAACACAATCGAGCGATGTTTTGTTTGCTCTGGGGTAGGTATGGGATAGGGGAATTTCCCTTTTATTAAGCCAGTAGCATTACTTGGGGATGTTTGATCAAGGTATTGATGGTTATTTGTTCTTTCAGAACTGCTTCGTGAAAAGGCGCCGGGATCATCAATTTAAATGTTTTTCGGGCGGTTTTTACCAGGAAAAGAGCACCGTGAATCACTTGCTTATCGTCGATGATCAACGTGTGCTGTGTTGCCGGCTGATTGCCTAATTTTTCTTTTTCGATGAGTTGTATTAGTTGTTGCATTGTATCAAAATATTTAGCCAAAATTACCAAATACTTAGCATTTATTGTTTTTTTTCTAATCGTTGCTATTTGAAATTTATCCACTGCTTTCAACCTTTTATTATTTTTTTAATAGCTAATAATCGTTTTAGCAAAGAAGAGTTTTCAAAACATAGCGCAATCGATTGCGTATTTAGTCTGCTAAAATGCTAAATATGAGAAGGATGTGTTTGCTAAATTTTATTTAACTTTTTTAGCTTTGTGCAACAAATATCCAATAAAACAACATTATGAGTGGTATAACTACACTAGGTCAATTTATCATTGAAAAACAGGCCGATTTTCCGTATGCTAAAGGGGAGCTTTCTAGACTACTGCGCGATATTGGAATCGCAGCAAAAATTGTAAATAGAGAGGTTAATAAAGCGGGATTGGTCGATATTTTAGGCGATGCAGGCCAGGTCAATGTGCAGGGCGAGGGACAAAAGAAACTGGATGTTTATGCCGATGAGCAGTTTATCAAAGCGCTTCAAAGTGGGGGAGAATGCTGTGTTGTTGCGTCGGAGGAACATGAAAATCCAGTGTATATCCAATCAGGGGTTTCCAAAAATGCGAAATATATTGTGTGTATTGACCCGCTGGATGGCTCAAGCAATATCGATGTTAACGTATCTGTGGGGACGATTTTTTCCATTTATCGACGAATTTCTGATACGGGTGTTTCCTGTAATGGCAATGATATTTTACAGCATGGAACGAAACAGGTCGCTGCAGGTTATGTAATCTATGGTAGTTCAACCATGTTGGTGTACACAACGGGAAAGGGCGTAAACGGATTCACATTGGATCCTTCGATCGGCGAGTTTTGTTTATCCCATCCCGATATGAAAATTCCGGCTTCGGGTCAAATTTATTCGATTAACGAAGGAAATTATTCCAAATTTCCAAACGGCGTTAAGCAATATATCAAATATTGCCAAATGGAGGACAGTGCAACGCAACGCCCCTATGCATCGCGGTATATCGGCTCAATGGTCGCCGATATACACCGCAATCTCCTCAAAGGGGGCATCTTTCTTTATCCAACGACTTCTGCGCACCCTAATGGTAAACTAAGATTGATGTATGAGTGCAATCCAATTGCCTTCATCATTGAGCAGGCAGGGGGTAAAGCTTCGAATGGATCTCAGCGTATACTAGATATTGAGCCAAAAACTTTGCATCAGCGATCAGCAGCTTTTTTGGGTAACACCGATATGGTGGAATTGCTGGAAGATTTCCTGAAAAAATACAGTGATTGATTCTGTAGTGATTCAATGACAGGTAAGATTCTTTAGACAATAAGAATTATTTATCTTTGTCCTCAGAAAATGGCTTCATTATTGCGAAGCCATTTCTTTTTCACGATTTGTAATATGTTACGATTTTTAGTTTTTATTTCATTTGTTTCAATAGTATTTTTTTCTTGTAAAGATAATCCTCCGACTTATGGCGATGTTTTGGCGAAAGAGTTTGAAAATAAGTCCTATAAGGATTTTGACACAGCAGCTTATGTAAAAGTCTTCCGTGAAGTGTATGGCAAGGAAAAACCTCAATTGGTTAATCCGAGCTGGATGAAGGAATTATCGGATTCTACTGAAGGGATGACTTTAATTGCCGAACACCTTTTTGACGGTAGTATCGACACCATGTTAACGTACTTTGAGCGGAGTGATGCACATGGTATTCGAGCTAGTTATTTCCATACAGCTGCGATTAAGGAAACACTATTTTCGCTTCGAAAACTGAAAAGCAAAGATGTTGCTGAAGTTTATCCATTATTGGCCAAACTTGACTTATTAAGTACTGATGGGCTGGTGGCTTATATCAGCAGCATAAAATATGGTGTGGTCAACCCCAAACGCCTTTATGGACGATATTTCGTTCCTCAAAAGCGTATGAGCTATCGCAAAGTTGTACAAATGCTGGATAGTGTAAAAATTGGAACTGTGTTGACCGATATCCAACCTAAAAATCAGTATTACACCAGGTTTCAGGATTTATTGGAAAACGGGAACCTAAACAGTGCACAACGAAGCCAGGTGTTAATGGTATTGGAAAAATTGCGCTGGATGGGAGATGCTTTTCCGGAGAAATATGTATTTGTGAATATACCTGAACAACGGTTACATATTATGGAAGAAGGGAAGACAAGTCAACTGATGAATGTGTGTGTCGGTGAAACTGATAATCCCGCCTATACGCGGAAGGGAGAGAACCACGAGACACCCGTCATGCAGGGGGTCTTGGATGCCATGCAAGTAAATCCTGTATGGAATATTCCAAGTAGTATTGTCAAGAAAGAGTTATTATCAAGCGTTCGAAACAATCCAAACTATCTGGCCTCGCGTAATATGGTAGCCTACTACAAAGGCAAACAGGTGGACCCTGCAACGGTCAACTGGAATTCGGATTCTGTGGAGAATTTTCGTTTTAAACAAAATCCTGGTTCGGATAATTCATTGGGGAATGTGAAGTTTTTGTTTGAGAATCCCTATTCCATTTACCTGCACGATACGCCTGCAAAACAAATGTTTGGGCAGAGCAATCGCGCCGTGAGCCATGGTTGTGTGCGTGTTGAAAAACCCGTTGATTTGGCGTCTTACCTTGTCAATAATGAAAAACAGGCCGAAAAAATAGCGAAGGAAATTACGACAGATTCGATCTCAAAATCACGTTGGGTAACACTTAAACGGCAGATGCCAGTTTATATCACCTACTATACAACCTGGTTGGATGACGAAGGGAAAATCGTTACGTATCCGGATATATATGGTTATGATCCGCGTTTGAAGGAAGCGTTAAAGAAATATTGGACAAATTAATCAAAAAGGCTTAACGCATTTAGTTAAGCCTTTTTTTATCGCTAGTATTCAGAGTTGTAGGCTAGTGCTATCCGGACAAAAGGATAGTCTTTGTTGACATTGTTATGGTCTTGATAATGACCTTCCAATCTAAAGTAACCGGAGTAAAGGTTGACACCGAAGTTCTTCCAGATACGCATTGAAGCGCTTGTGGATACCGCGTGTAGAAAATGGTGGGATTTGTTGCCACTGATTGTGACAAAATATCCGCCACGATAATCTACACCAAATTTAAAGCGGTTCAATGTGCTCAATGTGGCTGAAGCCCTAACATCGGCCCCGGGGCCATAATCGTATGTGCGACTTTCACCAAAATGGAGATAAGGATCGGGTACAGCGGCCAGTACCACTGGACCACCACCAAGGATGGTTGTCAGCTTGGTACGGCTACCAATATTGAAGTTTGAAAAGACATTGTAATTGATGCTCTGTGACCCATAGTAAAAGGCTTCATTGCGTAGAAAGTCGAAATGCGCAGACACGATACCACGATGACGTCCTGTTAAATTGGATAAAATACGGTTACCGTATAACGAGGCATACACATTGACCGCATTGACGATGGAACTATCATCTGATCCAAGTTCCAAATTGAGGAAGAAGTCATCAAAGGGTTTCTTTTTGTCTAGATCATCGTTGGTGTAAATCAGTTTGATACGCGCATAGATGTCATTCTTTCCTTTATTCAAGATATCATGTTCCTTGGCATCAAACCGTCTTAGCCCCAATTCAACTTCGGTGTGTACTAAAGAACTGTCGACCACCGCACCTTTTACCTTATCTCCCCAGCGCCCGTCGAGCAGACGGTTGAGTCCGTTTATCGGATTGATCAGCATGGCCAATAGTTCTTTTTTATTACGTTGTCCTTTGGTCAGACTCGGGCGCGAAAGAATATGATGCGATAGTCTATGGGTCATTTCACCTAAAATAGTACCACCAAAACTTGTGTTGATGATATCATTGATGGATGGTGGTTCTGTTTCACCTGCAGTTTCCCAGATATAGCTACCAGCTACGGTTGCTGCTGTCGATTGTAGAAAACTATAGTTGTTGGATCGGAACGAATTGAAATAAAACTGACCGTGATAAGGGTGCGCCATTTGATTTGTGGCAAAGAGATTGTCGTCCCAAGTCCAGGCAGACAGTTTTAAATGGCTAAAGAAGTTTTTAAAGGAAATATGCGAAACAGGATCTTTTCGAATGAAGTAATTAACCGAAGCAGGAATAGCTTGGATGGAAAACCACTCAATTCCCGCCCTTAAGAAGTTCTTCTTTTGGTAATCGAATAGACTGTCTGTTTGTTTTACGTTGATAAGATGATTGTTCCAATGTCGTTGTTGCCCATCGTGGTACATGGGATATTTTTCGACAGGTTTCGCTCGAAATAGGCTATCTGAAGTCATTAAGGAGTCTCTAGCTGGTAGGAATGCAGCCTTACTAGGCCCTATACTCCCGAGCTGGACAAGCAACAAAAAGATACATATTAAGAGACTATAATGACGTTGGTTAATGCGTTGTTTGATCGAAATGAACATACTGTTTTGCGATAAAATTTGTAAAGAATAACAAATATAGGGGAAAAGTGTTTGTGTGATTAGTACCTTTGCGGCAATTATCCTGTTCTAGTAATTTAAAAATGAACCATACCTTTGAAATATTCAATATAAAATCGATTAATCTTAAGAATGAGTTGTTTGCAGGATTAACGGTCGCAATGACAATGATTCCGGAATCACTCTCATTTGCAATTTTAGCCGGGCTACCACCGTTGACGGGACTTTACGCAGCATTTTTAATGGGGTTGATCACTTCCGTTTTGGGAGGTAGGCCAGGGATGGTATCTGGAGGTGCTGGCGCAACAGTGATTGTATTGATGGCCCTGGCGGCAAGTCACGGTATTGATTACCTGTTTGCTGCTGTCGTCTTGGCGGGGCTCCTGCAATTTTTAGTCGGGCTTTTTAAATGGGGGAAATTTGTACGCTTGATTCCACAGCCTGTTATGTATGGTTTTTTAAACGGACTGGCCATTATCATTTTTATGGCTCAGGTAGTCCAATTTAAGGTGAATACAGGGCAGGGGGCGGAGTGGATGTCGGGAAGTACCTTATACATCATGGGGGGATTGACTCTGCTGACGATGTTGATTGTGATTGGATTTCCGCGGATAACGAAGGCTGTTCCGGCCTCTTTAATCGCTATTCTGGTTGTATTTGGCCTAGTTTCTCTTTTAGGTATTGATACCAAAAAAGTAGTAGATATTGCCTCTGTTAGTGGGACATTGCCACATCTACATTTACCTCATGTACCCCTGAGCTGGGAAACATTGCAGCTGATTTTTCCGTATTCTTTGGTGATGGCTGGAGTAGGGTTGGTGGAGTCGCTTTTGACACTGAACATGGTGGACGAAATAACGGCGAGTAAAGGAAATGCAAACCGCGAATCCATGGCGCAGGGGATAGCCAATACAATCAATGGATTTTTTGGGGGAATAGGTGGATGTGCCATGGTTGCTCAAACACTGGTCAATTTAAATGCTGGTGCACGCACGCGGCTTTCTTCTTTTATTGGAGCGATGACCATCTTAGTGATTATTTTGGTAGGTGCTCCTTTTATTGAGCAGATACCCATGGCCGCGCTGGTCGGTGTGATGATGATGGTAGCCATTGGAACATTCCAATGGGTGAGCTTACGTATTGTGAATAAATTTCCCAAATCAGATATTTTCGTTGGGATTATTGTCGCCGGAATTACCGTGGTTTTACATAATTTGGCACTTGCGGTGCTTATTGGTGTAGTGGTATCGGCACTTGTATTTGCCTGGGATAATGCGAAGCGCATTCGGGCAAGAAAATATTTGGATGCCGAGGGCATCAAGCATTATGAAATCTATGGCCCTCTTTTCTTTGGTTCGACAGCTAATTTTTTGGATAAATTTGATGTTTTGGAAGATCCCGAGCGCGTGATTTTAGATTTTAAGGAAAGTCGTGTGGTGGATATGTCCGCCGTGGATGCACTCAACAAAATTACCGAACGCTACGCTGCACAAGGGAAAAAAATCGAATTGTGGCACCTCAGTGAAGATTGCCGCTCTTTGTTAAAAAATGCTGCGGGCATTGTGAAGGTCAATATCATGGAAGATCCAACCTATCGGGTCATGCCGGGCAAGTAGACTATTTTTTGCGCAGCTCAAAAAATACTTCATTTCCCTGTCTTTGGGGAATACTATTTGTTGAATCTGTCAGCTGTAAAATGTCAAATTGCGATGCGAATAATTGTTGATATTCCGTTTGATCTCCACCGAAAGGTGGTCCCTGTTGTGCAAATTCCCGATTAAACAATAAGCCCATCAGTATACCCTGAGGCTTGAGCAAAGTATGCATTTGTTGTACATAGCTGGGGCGTAATGAAGGATCCAGTGCACAAAAAAATGTTTGCTCAATTATATAGTCGTACTGGCCCTGGTGCTGGAAGAAATCTTGACATACAATTTGGATCTGAGGGCTATTAGCAAACTCCTTTCTTACCTTCGCAACGAGGGTCGGAGCGATATCAAGTAAGGTAATTTGATGGAACCCCATGTCAAGTAGAGCCTTTGCTTCATAGGCATTTCCACAACCGGGAATTAGAATAGATGCATCTTTGGTGATAGACTCCGCTGCATAGTTGATAATAGCAGGAGAGGCATAGCCAATATCCCAGCCTGTTGCTTTGTTCTTATAACGTTCATCCCAATAGTTTCCATCCAATAGTGAAGAATTCATAGCTGTTTTTGTTCTATATGCTTTAGCAATTTACATAAATATTAGGTCAATAGGGTGCTTCTCTTTGCTGAAAATTGCTTTTAGCTATCCGCTCGGAAGTTGATTTTATTGAGTAAAGTCGGAAAAACAATGAGCAACAGGGGTAAAGCAACGATAAATCCCCCAATAACTGCGATTGCTAGAGGCTGATGCATCTGAGCCCCTGTGCCGATGCCTAAGGCCAGCGGCATCAAGGCGATGATAGCTCCAATTGCAGTCATTAGTTTGGGGCGTAATCGGGTGCTAATGGCATAGATGATTGCCTGTGCCTTTGTCTTGGTTGCTAAAGTTTCCTGAAATTGTAGATAGGTGAAAATAGCATTTTCGCCAATTATCCCGACCATCATAATAAGACCCGTATAGCTGCCAACATTGAGGGGGGTGCTGGTGAGGTAGAGGAGTATAATACCTCCGGAAATACCCAATGTTGAGATAAATAAGATCGTAAGAGCAAGCAAGAAATTCCGAAATAGAAATAGCATGATCGCAAAAACCAATAAACAGGAGATGAGCAAAATTGTCAATAACTCGCCAAAAGATTGTTGCTGTTCGGCATAGGCTCCACCATAGCTAATGGAATAACCTGTTGGCAATTTGATCTGTTGATCGATTTGCTGCCGGATTGATTGGATAGTTCCGCCAAGATCCCCATTGTCTAATCGAGCAGTCACAATACCTAACGATTGAAGATCTTCCCTATTGATCTCTGCCGATCCTGCAGTAATAGTAACATTTGCAAATTCGCTCAGTGGCTTCAGTATACCATTTGGGAGGGCGATCATGCTGTTGTTGATGTCACTGAGTGATTGATTTGTACGCGAGTTGTAAAGTAAACGTATTGGCGTGTATTGCACCTTATCAAAGATGTTGCCCACAATATTACCATCTAAGTTGGTCTGTAATTGACTTTGGAAATCGGCGAGAGAAATATTGTATTGTGCCAGTACAGGGAATTTGGGATTAACGATTATCGAAGGTCCGGCGATGATAATACCGTCAAATACATCAGCTGTACCGTTAACCTTTTGTACAATGCTGGCTATTTTTTTTGAGTACGCCTGTATTGTTCTTTGGTCAGTTCCGAAGATTTTGATTTCTATTGGCTGGACGCTGCTCATGAGATCGCCAAGCATATCACCGATCACCTGTCCAAAGTCAACTGTCAAAGGCAGCCCTGATGCTTCAATGCGATTTCGTATCTCGTCGGTGACTTCATTTGTTGTTTTATTACGCTGTTTTTTTAGCTGAATAAGATAATCGCCTCGATTCGGTTCCGTAATAAAAAAGCCCATTTGTGTGCCCGTTCTCCGGCTATAAGCCTCTACTTCCGGTGTAGAGGTTATTATTTTTTCAACCTGTTTCAGCTCCCTGTCTGTTTCTTCCAGCGAGGTTCCTGGAGGTGAGTTATAATCAAGAACGATACTGCCCTCATCCATTTCTGGTAGAAAACCGGTGTCGATCTTTGGCAAAATAACCATTGCACACAGTATTAAAATGACGATGAACGAATAACTTAGCCAGGGGCGGGCCAGAAAAAATCCTACCCATTTCCGTTCTTTGACATCATGATGCTGGGACGTGTGCTGCCTTTTTTTCTCGGATGAAAAAAAGAGGTAAATGACAGGAAGTAAAATTGAACTTGCAAAAAAGGAACATATAAGCGTCAAGATCATGGTGTCGGTCATGACCTTGAAGTAGGCTCCAGCTACGCCGCTCATCAACATAAATGGTAGAAATATGACGATGGTACTAAGCGATGACCCGATCATGGCTTTTAGCAAGTAATTTATGGCTTTTTGCACAAGTGTTGTCGCTGTTTCCTCAGGATGTTCTTCGTGTGTACGGTGTATTTGTTCTACAACAACAATGGCATCATCGATAATAAGTCCGATAGCTGCTGCAATAGCTCCTAATGTCATGATATTAAAGGTTTGACCCATGGCGTAAAGCGATAAAATCGTCAGTGCCAGTGTTATCGGGATGGTAATTAGGATAACAAGGCTAGCTTTCCAGGAACGCAGGAAAATAACGGCTACAATAATTGCCAATAATAGTCCAATCCATAAAGCATCTGTTACGCTTTTTATGGAATCTTTTACAAAATCTGCCTGAACATAGTACGGTTTTAAGGTAAGGTCTCTCGGTAATGTTTTTTGGAGCTCACTGATTTTCGCTTCCATGGCTGTTGTCACGTCGACAACGTTGGCGTTGGGTTGTTGGATCACGGCGAGCAGAATGCTCTCTTGCCCATTGGCATTTACTTTTATGTACTGTTTGGCTTGGTGTACCATAATTTGAGCAATATCTCCCAGCTTAACAATACGGTTGCCATCGTTGCTGATGACCAAATTTTGCAATTGCGCTTCATTGCGGATTTGTGCATCGGTCAAGGTCAAGTATAAAAAATGGAAATCAGCAGAGTAGCCATTGGATTTAATAAAGTTTGTACTATTGATGGCTTGTTCTATTTTAGTGGACGTGATACCCAATCGCGCCATCATCTGCTGGTTCATGAGAACCCGGTATTCTTTGTCCTGACCGCCGATAATCCGCACTTCACTGACCCCGGGCACCTGGGAAAGAAATGGCTTAATGGTGTATAGGGCAAGTTGTTTTAGTTCAATTGGATCAAGTGTATTTGAGTTTAATGAATAGCCGATGACGGGTAAAATAGCAGGATTCATTTTCTCTACAGTGATATTAATATCGCTAGGCAATTGATTACGTATCTGGTTGATACTACTCTCTATTTGTTGCTTGGCCAGATCAATATTCATATCCCAGGACATGAATGCCGATATTTCGCAGCTCCCTCTACTGGTCGTACTTTTGAGTAATTGCAAATCAGGTACTTTTTTGATTGCATCTTCCAGTATTTTAGTTACGCCTACCGTCATCTGGTCAATAGGTTGTTGCCCAGCATCTGCTATAATCTTTATTTTTGGGAAAGTAATCTGCGGGAATAATGCCGCGTGAATCTTGGAATACGCATATATACCGCCCATAATGATCAGGAGTATCGATACAAACAGGGGGATTTTATAAGTAACGAAGAATGATTTTTTCATGAGAAAATGCTTTTAGGGATGCTAGGATCCTATTATTTATCGTTTTCCATTTATTCTGATATGAACTGCAGCGGTGTCTGCCAGTCCGAAATTTCCGGATATTAACACGCGGTCTTTTGTTGTTAAATCACCCGATTTCACTTGAATAAATTTATCTGTTTCGATACCTTTTTCGATTGTCGTCTTTATTGCGGTCGAATCATTCATGAGTTTCATTACCCAGAAAGAGGTCTGTCCTTCGTCGCTCAATACGGCCATCTTGGGAACCGAAAGACCATAATCGAGATTTTTTGAGAAACTAATTGTACCAATAAGATTCTCGGGAATGTCATTCGGAGCGACTTTTAATAAAATTTTTACTGTTTGGGAGACGGCATCCACCGTTGGCATGACCTTCGCTATTGAGCCTTGCAAAACAATGCCGTCTGGCAACGTAATCGGTAATATTTTTTTGCTTTTTACGACCTGAAGATATTCGTAGGGAACGTCCACTACAAAACCAAAACTGTTCGCGTCGGTTATCGTAGCCAGGATTTCGCCATCCTGGACGTAATCGCCGATTTGATGATTAAGCATAGCGACGTATCCTGTTGCTGGGCTTACCACAGTGGTATGACCATTAAAATGAAACGATGGATCCAGTTTATTGATTGTATTGCCCAGAGCCCGCGCCTCTTTTGTCTCCAGACCGAATAATAACATTCCTTTATTGACATGATCGGCCATTTTTATGGTAATTTTTGTAATATAACCATTGGTGTTCGCCTTGACATCGGACTTTAATAGATAAGATGCTGTTGCATTGAGCGTGACCACATTGGCTAGCTTGGCTGTATCCGAAGGAAATGCAATACTCACTTCAGTTGCCGGTTTTATGATCGGATCAGCTATGTTCGTATTTTCACTTTTCCCTGAATGACAAGAAAATAGCAAATAAGAACATATGAAAAGGGCCAGGATATGTTTCATAATTATTGGATGATGAGGTATTTCATCTGATTTTTAAGTGTATATAAAGCATTGTTATATTGGATAATATTTGCTTTTAGGTTGAGGAGATTATTGATGGACAGGATAAAATCGACCATTTTTACGTCTCCGGTGGGCAATTGTTTTGCATTAGCCTCAACTAAAGCCTTCGCATATTCAATTTGCTGAGTTGCCATTCCCAACATGTTATCATAATGTCGTATCTGATTCTGCAGATTGAAAACTTCTTGTTGATACTGGTTCTGCGTTTGTTCGAGGTATTTCTTTCGGGTTTGTAAAGCAAGGTTGTTTTGCTGTAATAGGAGTTGTTTCTGATGTCCGTTATAAATTGGTAAAGAGACTGAAAGACCGATACTCATACCAAAATTGTTAAAAGGGGTATGTGTGAGCGATGATTGGTAGCCCCCATCGGAAAAGGCATTTACCTTTGGTTTGTAGTCATATGCAATAACCATTGCCTCATTCGCCAGTTTTGTACTGTCAGCTTGAAATGATTTTGTATAAATACTTTCTTGAAAAGAAGGAAAAAAGGATATTTCTCCTAGATCAGGAAGGCTAAGCGCATGAAAGTTGGTATCGATAATTCCCGACAAATAATTGAGCAGGGCATAGTTATTTTGCCAGTCCGCAGTCTGCTGCTGTAATGCAAGTTGATTTTGCTGTAATGTAACCTTAAACGAAAGGTAGTCTGTTTGCTTAAAAGTTGCTTTTTGCGTTAGTTTTTGTAGTACTAGATCTTCTTTGGACAATAAGGCAATAATTTCAGTGCTCAGGTCCATCTGTTTTTGGCTGGTGTATGTTGCAATGTATTGATCTGTAATCTGTCTGTTTAGTGTTTGAATCGCAAGGTCTTTTTGTGTGAGAACTTGAGCGATACTATTTTTGTAAGCCTTGAGTCTTGTCGAGAGATTGTTCCGGCTGATAAATTCTCGCGAGACACGGACGCCTGCAAAGATTGATTGGCCGTTCGTTAGTGCATTGTCATAGCCCCAGCCTTTGCTATTGGGCGCATAGCTGGCATTGCCTTCAGCGGTGACAATAAATCCATAGGTCGCTCTTAATTTTAGGCTATCAATGCGTGTAGAAAGCATCTGATTGTTGTAGTCTGTCAATAGGGGACTATTGAGCTGGGCACTTTTGATAAAATATGTCAAATTACTGCTTGTCTGTGCATTCGCCAGACTAAAAAATAGCAATAGTATGATGGCTATTGAATAAACTAGAGTTACTTTAAAATAGCGCATACCTTTATGTTTAGCTTATATTAAACAAATGTCTCCACAACAATAGTGGCTAAAATTAACGCCATTCATGTTGGGTTGTTGAATTACAAGGCAAATTACAGATGGAATTGGTAGAAATTTTGAATTTTGAACGATTCAAACAATTTAATATATGCCATTATTATTGCATATAATTATAATTATCTATTTAAATAGTTATTTTTGCCGCTGGTATTCAAATTTAAGTAGATTTTCTAAATCGATGGATCAATGATGTGCTATTGATTTGCGCTATCGTGGTCAAAGTTCGATTGGCAAGATGTCGTATTGGAGAGAAATCTTGAAATTCAGGTGAGTTCCATACGATATTAAAATTTACAGCGTTCAATTACTCTAGTAGGGATAATCCCCTGATGTTTTTAGATGAATTATATTAAAGTAGTTTTATTTATTGTTTTATTTCTAATTGTTGGTCTTGCCTACGCTAATCAAGATTGGAATGGTTTGGAGAGCGCACATTACTATATCGGTTATTTGTTGTTATCATTATATCTATCGGGCTCAACATTGTTTATGTATAAACCTCTTCAAGGGGATAGAAAACTAAAACGACATTTTTTTATTCGGTTTTCTGTAGTCTGCATCGCCTTTCTGCTACTTCTTGTCCCATATTTGATTCTTAAACAACAAAATGATGGTTTGGGGGCTGGATATTTACTCTATTTTATGACCGTCAGTCTTGCAGCACCGTTGTCCATTTATGCCTTTATTGAGATTCTATGGTTATTTACCCAAAAGAAATATCCGCAAATAGGTGTTAACCTATTACTTGTTGGCTATATCTACTGCCTTTTTTTATTCACTGGTCTATTTGGATATTAAACCTATGGGAGACACCGGCTTGTCATCATCGTCTTTTAATCGGTTAAAATTAAGCATGTTTCTGCTCGTTTTTCGAAAATTATTTTTTTTGTAAAAAGAATGATTGATCAAAATTGTTGTTTGCTTCTTATCCGGAAAATTGCTAATTTAATAAGGATTCTTAAACCTGAATTTAAAGAATCTCGAGACTAAACCTGATCAGGTCCTTGTTCTTGAAGATAACAATTTTATAACCAATTAATGGATTGAGGTATGATACACAAAGTAGTTTCCCTTGTATTGGGAGGAGGTCGAGGGTCGCGCCTTTTCCCATTGACACAGCAACGTTCGAAACCAGCGGTTCCAATAGCTGGAAAATATCGTTTGGTCGATATTCCGATTTCGAACTGTTTGAATTCTGGCTATAATAAGATCTTCGTACTGACGCAGTTCAATTCGGCCTCTTTGAACACACACATCAAAAATTCTTACAATTTCAGCATTTTCAGTAAGGGCTTTGTTGACATCTTGGCTGCTGAACAGACCAATGAGGGCGATCGTTGGTTTGAGGGTACGGCTGATGCTGTTAGGCGAACGCAGAAACATCTCCTGAATGTAGATTACGACTACATTCTTGTCTTGTCTGGTGATCAGTTATACCAAATGGATTATTCGAAGCTGATTGACTTCCATGTTGAAAATGGGGGGGATGTTACCATTGCGACTATACCGGTCAATGGTAAGGATGCTACGGGATTTGGTATTTTAAAAGCGAATGAAGCAAATGAAATTACCGCTTTTGTTGAAAAGCCCGATAAGGATGAAGTATTAAATTGGACCTCAGAGGTCTCCGAGGTTTTGCATAAGCAGGGAAGGCATTATCTGGCATCCATGGGGATTTATGTTTTCTCAAAAAACATCTTGCGCAACCTTTTAATTGCCAACCCGGGGATGGATTTTGGTAAGGAAATTATACCGGATGCCATTGAAGCACTTCGCGTGTTAAGTTATCAATTTGATGGTTATTGGACCGATATCGGAACCATCAAATCTTTTTTCGATGCCAATATCGGATTAACGGATGATATTCCGGATTTCAACTTGTTTAATGAGACCGTATACACACGTGCGCGGATGCTTCCACCTTCGAAAATTTCGGGGACAACCTTGAATAATACGGTAATTGCCGATGGATGTATTTTAAATGGAGATAAACTGGAAAGGTCTGTTATTGGGATACGCTCCCGTATTGGTGAAGGGACGGTTATTAAATCGACCTACATGATGGGAACAGATTACTATGAGCAATTGGAAGAAGTATTGGAATTGGGAAATACACAAAAACCACCACCGGTAGGCGTCGGTAAACGTTGTTATATTGAAAATGCAATTTTGGATAAGAACTGCCGTATTGGAGATGACGTTCGTATCATTGGCGGACCGGGCTTGAATGATGGCGATTTTGATACGCATATGATCTGTGACGGCATCGTTGTTGTGAAAAAAGATGCTATCATTGCCAACGGGGTTACGATAGGATTTTGATCATTTATCTATGTTGAAGTTAAAGTCTGCTGTTTATATAAATTGTGTAAACAGCAGACTTTGGTTGCTTTTTCCTTTGTTTTACTGATAAAATGGAGATTGATGCCCAATATTGTCGTGCTGTATGGAGTAATACTGTCAAAGAGGTAGTTTATAAATATTATCTTTGTGCATTATAAAATTTTTTAAGGCTAAAATGATCGATTACAGGAAACAGATTGTTTTTTATTGGCTACTGGTTTTACTTTTTGTAATGCCGGTTACCTCATTTGCGCAGATCCAGTTGGAACAACCTTCGGATTCGAGCAGCGGATCTCACTTTTTTAAGAAAATTCCTTACAAAGAACTTGCTGTTCCTGTTGGATTGATCACCTATGGTATTGTTGCCAAAGGGAATCCCTTTTTAAAAGGGATAGATGAAGACATTAGAGACGGCGTTTCGAGAGGGAAGAACGGAAAAATTAAACTGGACGATTTCACCCGTTTTGCTGGAACTGCCGGAGTTTTTGTTCTGGATGCGGTCGGGGTACCAGCGAAACATAACCTTAAACAACGCCTGTTCACAACAGCAGTTTCCAATATTATCATGACTTCAACCGTGAAAATTATGAAATCGACCATTCCTGTGTGGCGGCCGGACAGTTCAGCGAACAATTCCTTTCCTTCAGGCCATGCTGCCACTGCATTTGTTGGAGCGGAACTGCTTTGGCAGGAATACAGACAGGAGTCAATTTGGTACGGAATAGCGGGGTATGCTGTTGCTGCGGGTACCGGTTATCTGCGGATGCACAATGATAAGCACTGGTTCTCAGATATCGCTATGGGAGCTGGGGTCGGTATCTTAAGTACTAAAATCGCCTATTGGTTGCTGCCGCTTGTAGACAGTCGATTACAAAGTTCAAAAAAGAGTTATGTGGTATTACCAACCTATAATGGGCGGCAGTTTTGTCTAAATGCCAGCTTACAGTTTTAGGCTCTTATTTTTTTAAGCCCCATTCGGAGCCTCTACATTGATCGTATTCGGCTCGCCTGAAAATAAAATTTCCTAGATATGATTCATACAGGGGTATAAATCCGATTTAAATCCCTGTGTTCACTACAGTTTTTAGGTGTCCTACCTGAAGATCGGGACTGCCGTGTCGGGCATTTCGATTCCCTATTTTAAGCATGTAACGTTTCTGTGAATTTTAGATTAAAAAATCATATTAATTTCGTTAATATGATTTTGTTTTTTAAATTTAATAGACAATCTAATCCACTTTTGCTGTTTTTTATAAAAAGAAAGGCATGCAAAGTCAATAAACCAAAGTTGAACCCCACGGTTCTTTATTATTTTAAACCAATTTGTAATTATGATGAGAAATTTTTTTCTTCATGGAAAGGCGAGACCCATTAGCCTTTTGGGGCTCTGCCTGCTGTTTAGTCAGCCTGATTCTTACGCGCTGAATCTGGATCCGATCAATGCTATTGTCGATCAAGATCAGGTTACAGGGATCATCAAAGATGAGAAAGGTCAGGTATTAGCCGGTGCTACCATCACCGTCAAAGGAACATCCGTTCAAACGTCCTCCAATCAACAAGGTATTTTTTCTATTCGCGCTAAGCGTGGTGATGTTTTGGTCGTGAACTACCAAGGGTTTACAAAACAGGAGGTGGCCGTTTCCACAGCTAATGTGAACGTGGTCATGGTATCGAGTGATCAGGCACTTGAAGAGGTCGTGATCATTGGCTATGGTAAGCAGCGGAAAGGGAATATTACCGGTTCGGTGGCTACCGTCAATGCAGAACAATTAAAAAACATCCCCAGTTCAAATCTTTCCAATTCACTCGCCGGTAGAGCCGCGGGTGTCAACGTAACCAATAATTCGGGGATGGCCGGGGCATCGTCGAGCTTGCGTATACGGGGGAGTTTTGCCGAACCACTCTATGTAATTGATGGCGTGGTTCGCGATAAGGCTGCATTCGATGTGCTTGAAGCGAACGAGGTTGACCAAATGACCTTCTTAAAAGATGCTGCAACTGCCGCAGTGTATGGCACCCGGGCCGGTAATGGTGTAGTGGTAGTAACGACAAAAAAAGGAACAGCGCAAGCACCAGTTTTTAATGTACAAAGTAATTATACTTTCAATACACCAACACAGGAGCTCCTAGCTAATTTAACCACTGCGAAAGATGAACTCACCTATCAAAACCGGGTCGCTGAATTTCGTGGTCTTTCCATCCCAAATGGACAAAAAGAGTTTGATTATTTCAAGGACAAAAATTACAATGCCAATGATGTTATCTGGCGCAATCCGTTTACACATCGACAATCGATATCGGTTAATGGGGGTGGCGACAAAATTACTTATTATAGCTTGCTGAGCTACCGTAAAGAAAATGGATCGTATAAATCTTTGGATCATGAGAAATTTAATCTACGGAGCAATATCTCCGCGCAGATTACCGAAGATTTTAGCATGGATTTTAATATTTCAGCCAACCAGACGAATTCGAAACGTTTTTTTTGGCCCTTTAGCACATCTTCCAATGATGATGATTTTGATGTATCCGATTTCTACCGTGTTACATTCAACTGGCCAAAGATGTATCCTTTTTACCTGAATGCAGATGGAACGCCAAGCAATACACCAACCGCTTATCCTGTACAGACCCCTATGGGAAGCTGGCAGGCGTGGAATGTGATCGATCAGGTCATCGGAGATCGCTATATAGACCGTAAAGTGCGGCAGGTCAATCCTATTATGACCCTAAACTTGAAACTGGATAAATTGGTACAGGGCCTTTCGACAAAAGTTGTAGGAAGTTACATTGCCCAAGACTATATGCGCAAGCGTTATATGAGTTTTCAAAAGAACTATACCTTTACCTCTTTAAACCCGAATGACAACCGCTTTATACCAGCTCCGCCATCAGAAGCTAATATTAATATTTTTACGTTTAGTCAGAGCCAGCCTTTCATGGATTACAGTCCACAACGATTGTGGGAATATCAGGTAAACTGGTTTTTAAACTATAACCGCAAGTTTGGTAAACATTCTGTAGACGGAACATTGGTGTATGAACAGTCCAAAAAAGGAGGGACTTATGTCACTTCACGGGCAGAAAATCCAATTACAGCCCTGGATCAAATGTTTATTTATCCTACAGATCGCAACTTCAGGTCGACAACGGCCAATGAAACGATCGATTCGAGACGTGGTATCATCGGGCGTGCCAACTACAATTATGCGGATAAATATATTGCGGAGTTTTCTTTTCGTTATGATGGCTCACCATTATTCCCGACAGATAAGCGCTGGGGATTTTTTCCTTCAGTATCAGCAGCCTGGCGTGTGTCGGACGAAAACTTCTTTACGGATATAAAAAATACAATATCGGATTTGAAGTTCAGAGCTTCTTATGGTACAACGGGTAACGATTTGGATGTCAATGCCAATCGAATCGGGCAATTTGGTTATTTAGAAAAGTATACCACCTCGGGCGGCTATATGTTTGGTGACCGCTATTATAATGGTATTGCATATAGTGCAACCCCAACACAAAATCTAACCTGGACAACTTCTAAGAGTGTCAACTTGGGTTTAGATTTTGGATTTGTTAATAATAAGCTGACCGGTAGCCTTGATCTGTTTTCACGCAAGGAAACCAATATTCTTGGTCCAAGGTCGCTGAAGGTTCCTGACAATTACGGTCGTGCACTTGCTCCTGAAAACTATGCGGCGAGAAGTTATAAAGGCGGCGAGATTTCTTTTAACTGGAATGACAAGGTTGGTGAAGTGGCTTATGGTCTCAATGCCAATCTGGGGTATGCCAAAGACCGTTGGGACATCATTGACGAAGAACCTTCTTATGCATCGGGCCAACCGCAGAACTTTCGCTCCAGAATTGGACGACCTGAGAATAGAATAATTGGCTTAGAATCCCTTGGTTTGGTTAGGACACAGGCTGAAGCTGATGCGTTGAAAGCAAAAGGATTTAAGACCTACGGAAGGGATCCTTTTCCTGGGATGATCTTATATAAAGATATTCAGGGAGCAAATTACTCAGGTGGTCCGGATGGGAAAATTGATGATAACGATTTGCAGTTATTGTCGGACAATAATTCCCCGCGCATCAATTATGGGTTTGGATTCAATGCGAGCTGGAAGGGCTTTTATGTCTCGGCCTTATTTCAGGGAGTCCTTGCTTATGATCGCATGATCAGTAATCAAGAAGGCGGTGGAATGCGCCAGCACGGTGATACCTTCCGTCCGTATTATCCAATTTGGGCTTCCGATGTTTGGACACCGGATAATACCGACGCCAAATATCCGCGACCAACGGGGTACTCAGGCTGGGCCGAATCCGGTGCAGCCCCTTCGTCATTCTGGATAAGAAATGGGGCCTATTTGCGCTTACGTGACATTAATGTTTCTTATCGATTGCCGAAAAGCGTGACAGAGAAATTGCGTGTGAAAGATGTCAATCTGTTTTTTAATGGAACCAATTTGTTTGTTTTTTCGCCAATGAAAGAGTTTCATGATCCCGAACAAAAGCTGTATGATTCTTATCCAGTCATGAAAACCTTTACGTTTGGACTTGATGTTAAATTTTAAATGAAAAAAAGATGAAAAAAATATATTATCCTTTAATTGCATTGGCCTTGTGCATGTCCTCCTGTAAAAACGTATTGGACATTGAGGACCTCAATTCGCTGGATGAAGCTAAGGTATGGGCTGATCCAAATCTAGTGAACGGCTATCTTGCCAATTTATATCCACTATTTGGTAACTGGAATTCTGGTGCGGACGGAAATTCGGAACAACTAATCGGGATCGCTTTTCCATTGGATGCGGTTACCGTCAACAATGGTTCTTACAAATCGTGGGATTATACGACCATCCGGAAAATCAATACGGCCATACAGAAAGTCAATGAAAGTAGTTCGTTAAAAGATGACTTTAAAAAAACGGTGATTGGCCAAGCGTTGTTTATGCGTGCCTTTATGTATTTTAACATGGTCAGGATCCACGGCGGTGTTCCTTATATTACGGTACCGCAAGACCTAAAAAATGATGATCTAAATGTGCCCCGCAATTCGACAAAAGAATGTTTTGAGCTGATCGTTAAAGATCTGGATCAGGCTATTTCACAATTGCCAAAAACAATTGCAAAAGGAACGGCAGATTATGGGAAAATTGATGGTGATTTTGCAGCCGCTTTTAAAGCAAAGGTATTGTTATATAAGGCTTCTCCACAGTTTAACCCTTCCAATCCCTATGGAAATGCCTATTGGCAGGAGGCTAATACCGCAAATAAATTAGCTTATGATCAGCTTAAGGCGGATGGCTATAGTTTGACTTCAGATTATTCCAATATTGCGCTGGTAGAAAAGGGTCCAGAGGTTGTTTTTGCTGTGATTAATACCTATCCAAATAAAGTTGCCAATTGGGATAATGGTGTACGTCCGGGATCCGAAAGTAGAGGGCCGGCAGGTTCTGTTCCATCCTGGGAATTTGTAAAAGCTTTTCCAATGAAAGATGGAAAGTTATATTCCGATCAAGCGTGTAAATACCATAAAACAGAAGATCAATTTTTACAATCCTATTGGGAAAACCGCGATCCGCGTTTTGACAAGTCTATTGTGTGGAATGCCAAAATCTATGAAGTTTCCGGCAAGACCGGCAAAAGACAATACACTTCTGTCGGTATTGCTCCAGCTTTAGATGACTTTGGCATTAACCCGAAGGCAAAAACTCCGTCGTCTAATTTGGATCGATATAGCGGGTTTTTTATCTTAAAAAATTCCAAACTGTCATTAAAGCAAACCGAAGTGGAAACTCAGTATGATGTCGACTTTGTGTTGATGCGCTATGCCGAGGTCCTATTGAATTATGCTGAGACGGCAAATGAAACAGGAGATTTTGCGACAGCCTTAGACCTGGTTACACAGATTAGGAAAAGAGCGGGGATCGAGCCGGGCGCAGACAATAAATATGGCGTAACAGCAACCACGAAGGAACAAATGCGTGAAGCTATTTTGGCAGAGCGTAATATTGAGTTCTGTTTTGAGGGACATCGTTTTTGGGATTTAAGAAGGTTACGTAAGCTCAATATACTGAACAATACAACCAAACATGGAGTTGAAGCGATAGCAATAAATTCAAATGGAACCGAGATGAATCTGGATGATGCCAATGCATTGGCCAAAACATATACGTTGAAAGAAAATCAGTTTAAATATAGCGTCTTGCAGGTGCCAAGCACAGGAAATAAAGTGAATTTGGTACCCGATACCTATTATTTCTTTCCAGTCGCGCAGTCGGTCATTGACAAGAACCCAAATATCAAGCAGAATAAAGATTGGGGCGGTACATTTAATCCAACCATGGAATAGCATTTTTGTCTAAACCCATTCAATAAAAAACACCCGCAACAGCGAAAGCTGTTGCGGGTGTTTTATTTAAATCTTATTTATGGTGAGTTTATTAATCACCCGATTGAGCCCTATTTGGATGATAATTTAAAAACTCTTGAACTGAGTCTACCCTGGCCTTTGATTTTGATTTCTTTCGGATAGAGTTCCAAAAGACCATAGGCATTGCTGGTAGCTGTTTCGATCATACCTTCCATGGTTACAAAAGGAATATTATTTGCCATTACATAATTCCCTTTATGATGATGACCGGAAAGTACCAGCTTAACTTCGGAGAATTGGTATAGTATATCAAGAACCTCCCGGTTATTAAGTGTTTCATAGCCGTTTTCTGGCAATAAAGGATGATGTGTCAATACAATCACATGCGCTTTGTTTTTCCGCGCTTGGGCAAGTTCGTTTTGTAACCATTCGAGTTGTTTACGGTCAACCCCGCCATTCCAGGGTTGCGTATTTTTCCTTCCGCTTGTCTGTAGGCTATCCACTAGGGTTTTCCATTCATGTTGATCTGCTGAATTTGGCGTTGTGGCATATTCACTGAGCGCATTCGTATTTAAGAAAACAAATCGCCATTTTCCTTTTGTAAATGCGTAGTATTTAGCTGGCATCCCAAAAGTAGTGTGCAAAAGATCTGGTTTAGATACGTTGACATAGTCGTGGTTTCCAAGTAGACAATAAGTCGATTTTTTTAAGGGGGAGATATGTTCTAACAGTACTGGAAGATCTTTTGGACCTTCGTCGACAAGATCGCCAAGAATCAAGGAAAAATCGACCTTATTGCGATTGAAGAAGTCTACAGCGGTATCGACCTTCATTAATGAATTGTGGTAGAAACGGCTACCGTGGTCTGCTTTGTCTGCGTATTGCATATCGGCCATGATACCGATACGGAGGACCGGTGTGTTGGATTGTGCCATGCTGAATAAGCTGGGTAAAGAGCAGATGACGAATATGGAAAGAAACTTCCATTCCCGTTTGATTTTTAAGCCAATCTGTTTCATTTTTTTAGCGTTTTAAATATGTTGCTATAAGAATATATTAGTCCGTATTCCGGTAATGTTGCTTTACGGTCTGTTAAGTCTATTTTTTGAACTGCCGTTCTGGGTAATTGATTATAATGTTATCACGAGTATACTGAGAATAAATTAGAGATTCAAGTAAATTGAATACACAAACGTTTGTGTAAATTGATGGATCACTAACGAATTATAAATGATTGCCAACACATATAAACTATCAATTTTTTAGCTATTGTAATACTGTAAATTGGCGATTGTGATGTTTAACGAATAAAAGGTTTTAACTTCTGTGTTGATTATAATTTTTAAAGGGCTTATTATTTTAAACGAAGAGCAAAAATAAATACGTATGATAAAGAAAATCCTGATTAGCTTGACTTTAATTACCATTATTGGCTGTTGCTGGTTTTTTTTTACGCTATTCGACGCTATCGACTTGGCGCCTACGAAAAATAATCATTTGGCAAGTGAGGAAAAATGGAAGATAGAGCAGCGGGCTGATATTGACAGCTGTGAAAAGCATCTGCTGAAAAATCAGATCGATTTACGGCGCGGAAATGCAAAACGGGTCTCTGAACTCGCTTTTCGAACACAAACTATTTTATTTTTTGTAATCTGTATACAGATTGTTATACTCTTAATACTTCTATTAGTTCCCAAAAGATATATTTTTAAAATTTAAGAATGAAAATGCTGCTGAATAATTTGAGGTTGTCAATAGGACAAGCTGGTCGTTGTGTGCAAAACATGGATGACTAGTATTCAAAAAAAACGTATTTTCACAATAGACAAATTTTATCCATACCAGTAAGGACTAAAAAACGATATCAATGATCAAACAGAATTCGGCGGAGAGAGCCACTATTTACCTGAATACAAAAGAAGAATGGCGATTTTGGCTTGAGAACAATCATCACATAGCACAATCAATTTGGGTGATATGTAATACTAAAAAATCAAATTTACCGGTGGTCAACTGGACTGAACTTGTGGATGAAGCATTGTGTTTTGGCTGGATTGATAGCACACGGAGACCGATTGATGCCTATTCATTCATGCAGTTATTTAGCCGAAGAAAACCCAATAGTACCTGGTCTAAAATTAACATAGAAAAAGTTAAAAAACTAATCGATGCGAATCTGATGACTCCAGCGGGGCATGAGGTTATAAAAATAGCACAAGAAAATGGTTCCTGGTCAATTTTGGACAGTGTGGAAGAATTAATTATTCCCCAGGATTTGGATGAAGCATTTCAACATTACGCTGGTTCAAAAGATTATTTTCTTGGATTGAGTAAATCCGTCAAAAAAATGATGTTGCAATGGATTGTTCTTGCCAAAAGACCAGATACCCGCAAAAAACGCATTGATGAGATCGTGGCAAGGGCGGCTGAAAAAGACAGGCCTAAGCAATTTCAGTAAGTTTCCAGTATTTTGAACTGCTATATCGAGTGGTAAATAAAGAATTTTTAGTCAGATCTAAACATCTGGTTTTACCAATTCTATTGCCTGATAGGGCTGTTTAAATAGTGCTATTTTCATGGCTATTTAATAGCAATCTTTTGGAAGCGCTTCATTGTAAAACTGATCTTCAATTTTTCCTACAAAACGTATTAATTAATTTATACCAGTACTACTATTAGTACGGGTTTAACAGGGGGATAACAGGGGGTTAACAGGGGTATAACAGGGGTAAACCCTTGTTAACCCCTAGTTATATCCCTGTAAAAATGGTACTATTCCGATTTAACCTACGAACATGATCGCAATGTGGTAACATGGTTAGGGGGATAAAGAATAGTTGTCTCAATAATGCCATTTTTTATATTGGGAATATGATAAGAGGTGATAGTGCGTGTTATATAATGATGAAACGATCAAAAGACCATGTTAAAGCTTATATGAATAGCAACTTGATTTGCTGTATTTGCTCAATTTTTGTATCATTGGGGAGATGATAACCAATGCAGCAGCTTAAGTCTTTTTTATACGCGTATCTCCAACTCTTTCTTTTCCTTTTCTTAGGGCAATCTTCAGTTTGGAGCCAGGTCAATACGTATGCGTTTAAAACCTTAACTTCTGATCAGGGCCTGGTCCATAATCATGTCAATTGCGCACTCCGGGATAAGTATAATTACCTTTGGTTTGGTACCGAATCTGGCCTGAGCCGATTTGATGGGGCGCAATTCACAAATTTTCGCTATTCTGCCAATAAACGTACCGGGCTGAGTGGAAATTCGATTTCCGCAATCTTTGAGGGACCAGAAGGCAATGTATGGATTCGTACCAGCAACCGGATGAATGTGTATGATCAGCGCTCAGGTATTATCATCCAGCAGCTTGATTCCATACTGACCCGCTTAAAGTTGCCCGTCAAAGACGTACATACGATAAGACAGCTGGAAGGGCAGATCTTTGCACTATTGTATAGCGATCGTTCGCTGATCTTGTACGATAGCCTAAAGAAAACCTATCGTACTGTACCGCCGTTGACCAAGAACAACCGAATCGCCGATGTGATAGCTGGGCAAGGCCACACGATCTGGGTAATCTACGAAAATGGCCTGCTGGGCCATATTGATACGAAATCACTTCAAAGTACCAAAGCCAGCTTATTGCCGATCAGCAATAAGCTGGTAAATTATAATCTATTTGCCGATCAGGATGGGGCGATATGGATCTTCTCAAAGGATATTCCAATCGGTGTATACTGGTTTGACCCGAAAGATGGATCAATTCAACATCTCCAAAAAGAACTATCCAATCCTTTTGTAGGCAATATCGTGCAAGATGATAAAGGGCACCTCTGGCTAGGAACTGACCATGGTGGGATCAATGTTTATGATAAAAAAACAAAAAGTGTACAAATCATCGGTAACGATAAATATGATTTACGAAGCCTACCTTACAATAGCATAACGGCTTTATATCGGGATAAGTCAGGTATTATCTGGACGGGAACATACAAAGGCGGCATCAGTTATTATCATCCCAACTTGTTATTATTCTCCTTAGTCAAAAACTATCCTGGACTTCCCAAATCACTTCCCTTTGACGACGTCAATAAGTTTGTACAGGATCGAAAGGGTAATCTCTGGATTGGGACAAATGGTGGGGGATTGCTCTATTATGATATCAGTCAGAAAACCTTTACGCAATACCAGCATGATCCTCAGGATCCCAATAGTTTGAGCAGCAACGTGATTGTTTCCTTATTGCTGGATGCGGAAGACAGGCTGTGGATAGGAACTTATCGAGGTGGTATGTGTCGATTTGACGGCAAAAGTTTTAAGGTTTTCCACCGTGACTCGGCCCCCGGGAGATTGAACGACGATAGTGTATGGGAGATCTATGAAGATAGTCAACATCGGCTTTGGATAGGAACGCTAAGTACCGGCCTGTACCTGTTTGATAAAAAAACAGCACAGTTTTCGAAAACATATACACGGCAGGGCCAAACCATCAACAGCAATTATATCTCTGTTTTATTTGAGGATTCAAAAAAACGTCTCTGGATCGGCACAGCTACAGGATTGGCATTGTTGGCCCCCGACGAGAAGATTACTTATATCAATACATCCAGTTCGCCTATGAAACTCATGAATGATCTAATTTATGATGTCAAAGAGGACAAAGCCGGTCGTATTTGGGTAGCGACACAAGAGGGACTGCATGTAATCGATGGTACCAAAATAAGCTATCTTACACAGCAAGATGGGCTTAGCGACGATGCAATCCTGGCACTCTTGGTCGATGATCAAGGTGATGTTTGGGCTTCCACAAACAAAGGCCTGTCGGCGATTGTCGGTAAAGGGCAGGCAGAGAAGTTTATCATCCGCAATTTTACGCAGGAATTGGGCCTTCAGGGGAATGTATTCAATGAAAACGCTGCTTTAAAAATGCGGGACGGAAGGCTTGTCTTTGGTGGGCCAAAGGGGTTCAATTTTATTGATCCTGCGAAAATTAGCCGCGAAAGTGAACTGATCTTGCCGCTTTTGTCCAATCTCTATTTATTCAACAAGCGGGTAGCCGTAGGTGAAGAATTTTCGGGCCGGGTCATTTACGATCAAGCCCTTAATAATCTTAAGGAACTGAGGCTTCCGTACAACCTCAATGCCATTTCGCTGGAGTTCTCAACCTTTGATTACCTACAGCAACATAATGGACTCTACCAATATCAGCTTGCTGGTCTAAGCGATGAATGGTTTGATTTTGAACCGGGAACCATGCGGGCCAGTTTTACCAATCTGGACACCCGTAGCTACAGCTTGTATATACGGCATGCTATCGATTCAAGTAGCTGGTCAGATGGTGTACTACTTTTGACAATCGATATACAGCCACCGTTTTGGCGTTCAACAATGGCCTTTCTTTTTTATGCCGGTTTGATACTAGTCGTCCTATGGGCTTATTTTTATTTGACAAAACTGCGTGTCAGGACGCGTAATCAACTTTACCTCGCTCAGGAACAGGCTGCACAGGCAAAGGAACTGGATGCGTTGAAAACACGTTTCTTTACCAATATAAGCCATGAATTCAGGACTCCGATCAGCTTGATTCTAACCCCAACACAGCAGCTGCTGGATGAAGAACAGCATCCAGAAAAAAAAGCCGACCTAAACTTAATCAAGAAGAATGCAGACCGCCTGCTTAAATTGGTCAACCAGCTGCTGGACTTTAGAAAATTGGAGAAAAGTGAACTTGAACTGAATGAAGAGTATGGGGACCTCATGGGATTTATCCGCGAACAGCTCGATGCCTTCGCCGGGATAGCTCAAAGTAATCAGATCTCGTTGCAGGTCAATATCGCTCCAGACACATATCTGTCCTGGTTTGACAAAAACAAATTGGAAAGCATTATTTTCAATCTGATGTCAAATGCGGTCAAATTTAGCCCAGTATCCGGCATTGTGGCATTCCATGCCGAAATCACTGAACAAGAAACAGAAAAGATACTGTGTATTGAAGTTCAAAATCAGGGTATAGCGATTCCCGAAAATTTACAAGCCCGCGTTTTTGAACGTTACATACAACTGGATGTGCCAAATGGAAAACTGAATCAAGGTACAGGCATCGGGCTTTCTATTGTTAAAGACTATGTCGAATTCTTGAGTGGAAATATCAGGCTGAGTAGCAATGCGCACTGGACGACATTTAATGTTCAGTTGCCCATAAATAAGGCCGTAGCGAGCGCCGATCCCGTCGAAAGCAGTAAGCAGGATAAACCCGCTATTTTATTGGTGGAAGATGATATTGACTTCCTTCATTACTTGGAGCGAACCCTGAGTTCGGTCTACCTAATTCACGCTGCACAAAGTATTAATGATGCAAAATTGATCCTAAGCAAGCAGCAGGTCGATCTTGTCATCACGGATCTCAGCCTGCCTGGAGAGAGCGGACTGGATTTTTGCCGCTTTATAAAAGCCCAGGCTAAGTTGGTTCATATCCCTGTGCTGATTGTAACTGCGGTAGTCAATCAGAAGATTGAACTGGAGGCCTTACAGGCCGGTGCAACAGATTATATCAACAAACCTTTTAATATCAGTCTACTGCGTTCAAAATTGGCGCAGATACTCCATCAGCAGCAGACGTTGGTAAAACGGTATAAAAAACAGATCAACGTTAATCTGGCGCAGCCCGATATCGTATCTGCTGATGAACAGTTTATCCGTTTGCTTGTAAAGGAAATTGAACAGGATCTCAGTGACTCTTCGCTTTCTGTCGAACTGCTAGCCAAAAGAATGAACCTCACCCGCGTAGGGCTTTATAAAAAGGTGCTTGCCATCACAGGTTATTCACCGATGGAATACATCCGACATATACGGCTCAAGCGTGCCATGCATCTGGTTCAGAACTCGAAATTATCGATGGCTGAAATCGCTTATGAAGTTGGATTCGGAAATCCGAAACAATTCAGCAAATATTTTAAATCTGCATTTGGTAATCTGCCGTCTTTTTATCGAAAAAGCTTATAAATAAGTGGATTATCGATGGTGTTGCCCGCGAGTATTCCCGCATAAGTTAACAAAATAACCCCTAAAAGTTAACAAAACATACCCCTTATACAACCGGTTGCATTTTATATTTGATCTGTTCTTTCAATAGGAAAGGACATGTAATAACCAAGGGAATATAATAACCAATAAATCTTATTTAAATGCGCAACTTAACGTACGCTTTAAGTGGTTTGATGCTCTTCGCAATCGTACAGCAGGGATTTAGCCAAGCCAATAAAGCTCATTATGAAAAAATGCCTTCTGGTATTAAGGTCAGCTTCAAAAATTCGGAGACCTCCATTGATCAGGATATTTATTTGGATGTCGTGACCGACAAGATTGTGCGTGTCACAGCTGTTCCGGCTGGTGCAGCCTTACCAGGACAAACAAGCTTAGTGATCGTCGATTCACTGCGCCGGCAAGTAAAATCACTTGCGGTAAGCTCGACCGACTCGACGGTAAATGTACAAACGGCCAATATGCAGGCAGTGGTTTCCTTGATAAATGGTAAAGTGGAATTTTTTGATCTTAAGGGGCAATCCATCTTTAAAGAAGCAAAGCGGAATTCAAGTTCTTTCTTAGCCAATAGTTATCAAGGTGATGCATTTTATCACATTAACCAAGACTTTATTGTCAATGCGGAAGAAGGGATCTATGGACTCGGCCAACATCAGAATGCGGTGATGAACTATAACCGCGGAAAACAGGTTTCGCTGCTGCAATATAATACCGAAATCGGAATCCCCTTTTTACTGTCCACCAATAACTATGGTATTTTATGGCACAATTACTCCATTACAAAAGCGGGCGACGTGCGGCCGTTATTGCCCCTAAATGCGTTTAAGCTGCAGTCAAAAGAAGGTGAACCGGGGTGGCTCACAGCAACCTATGTAAACCGGAACAAAGGCGAAGAGGTTTATCTATCCCGGCCGGAATCGATCATTGACTATGGCTACCTAACAGATCAGCACAAGTTTCCAAAGGGCGTAAATCTGGCCGAAAGCAAAGTCATCTATGCCGGAAGTTTCTCTTCGCCCTACACAGGCAAACATGTGCTGCATTTTAAATATTCGGGTTATATGAAAGTCTGGATTGATGGAGAGCAGGTCGCCGACCGCTGGCGTCAATCCTGGAATGCAGGTACCTTTGAGATTGAGAGAGACCTCCAGAAAGGTAAGATCCACCAGATCCGCATGGAATGGATACCAGATGGAGGGGAATCTTATTTTACCTTAAACTGGCAGAGCCCTATCCCAGAAGCGCGTAAAAACGTATTTTCCTTTAATTCGGAAGCTGGCGATGCCATTGATTATTACTTTGTTCAGGGGGCATCAATGGATGAGGTCATTGCAGGTTATCGCCACTTGTCCGGCAAGGCACCGATTATGCCGCTTTGGAGCTTCGGATTTTGGCAGAGCAGAGAACGCTACAAGACGCAAGCGGAAATTGAAGCGGTCGCAGCTGAATTTCGCAAACGTAAGATTCCAATCGACAATATTGTGCAGGATTGGTCTTACTGGGCTGAAAATGACTGGGGGAGCCAGAAATTTGATGTAAAGCGTTTCCCAGATCCTCAGGCCATGGTGAAGAAGCTGCATGATCAGCACTTTAAGATCATGATTTCGGCCTGGCCCAAAATCAATGAAGAGTCTTCCGTCTACCAAGAATTTAAAGCCAACAAATGGATCTATCCACGAAATATTTATGATGGCAGAAAAGACTGGATCGGAAAGGGCTATACCTCGACATTTTATGATCCTTTCAACAAAGCGGCACGCGACGGGTTCTGGAAATTGTTGGACAACAACCTGTTCAAAATTGGGATCGATGCCTGGTGGATGGATGCCAGCGAACCAGATATTCACTCCAATATTGATCTGGATGAGCGTAAATCGGTTTTTCAGCCGAGTATAGGGTCATCTGTTCGCTATTATAATGCGTTCCCTTTGCAAAATGCAAAGGGTATCTATGAGGGCCAGCGTGAAACAGACCCTAACAAACGGGTATTTATTCTGACGCGATCTTTTTTTGCAGGGCAGCAGCGCTATGCGGCGGCGGCCTGGAGCGGCGATATTGCTTCGAGATGGCATGACATGAAAGATCAGATTGCGGGGGGTATCAATTTCTCGATGTCCGGGACACCTTATTGGACCATGGATGCGGGTGGCTTTTTGGTTGAAAATAGGTTTCACAAACCGAATGCGGCGGACTTGGAGGAGTGGCGCGAGCTAAATAGCCGCTGGTACCAATACGGGGCATTCTTGCCTTTGTTCAGGGCGCATGGACAATATCCCTACCGCGAGCCGTATAATATCGCTCCTGTGGATCATCCGGCCTATAAAAGCATGACCTATGCGATCAATCTACGGTATAAATTACTGGCCTATAATTATAGTCTTGCCGCGAAGACTTTTTTTGAAGACTATTCGATGATACGTGGACTTGCCATGGATTTCCCGCAGGACAAAGATGGATTCCAGAGCAACGACCAATACCTTTGGGGACCATCCTTGCTCATCAGTCCAGTCACTGAAAAAGGAACGACCTCACGAAAGATACACTTTCCAAAAGGAGCCAGCTGGTATGATTTATACAGTGGCAAGATGGTAGCAGGCGGGCAGGATCTGGTTGTGGCAGCACCATACGAACGTATCCCTGTTTATGTCAGAGCCGGAGCAATAGTGCCCATTGGGCCTGTCATGCAGTATACGGCCGAGAAAAAGCCGGATGTGCTGGATCTTTATATCTATGCCGGAGCAAACGGTCAGTTTTCACTCTATGAAGACGAAGGGAGCAATTATAATTATGAAAAAGGGAAATATAGCCGCATTGATTTCAGCTATGACAATTCTGCACAAATACTGTCTTTGGCCAGCCGTCAGGGAGATTTCGACGGCATGCTGACCAAAAGAAAGTTCAATATCATTTTTGTCAGCGACAGCAACGCCGTCGGACTGGATGTTTCATCAGCAAAATCAACAGTGGTAACCTATACAGGCAAAGCCTTGCAGGTCAAATTAAAATAATAAAAAACCAATTTATAAATCAAGACATATGATAAGCAAACAATTGTTGAGCAGGGGCATGGCGGTCGTTGTCATGACCAGCGTGACCTCTTTGGTCTGGGCACAATCCTTCACCGGATCGATTGTTTCGGCTGATTCAGGATTGCCGATCGGGGGCGCGAGTATCAGCGTAAAGAATCAGAAGGTTTCAACGAGCAGCGATGAATCGGGCAAGTTTTCTATTGCAGCCAGCACAGGGACGATATTGACCATTACTTACGTAGGGTACAAAACGGAGGAAGTTAAAATTACGGGTCCCAATATGGTGATCCGCCTACAGCCGCAAGCTTCCGATCTCGAAGAGGTGGTGGTCATTGGCTACGGTGTACAAAAGAAAAAACTGAATACAGGTGCCAATTTGAAGGTGGAGGGTGAAGAACTGCAGAAACGCAATCAATTGAACCCGCTGCAGTCGCTTCAGGGGCAGGCACCGGGCGTATCCATTACATCAACTTCCGGTCAGCCGGGAGCAGATATGAAGGTCGTCGTCCGCGGGCTGGGAACAATCGGTAATTCGGGCCCCTTGTACGTCATCGACGGCGTTCCGGGAGGGGATATTTCGGTCTTGAATGCGGCCGATATCCAATCTATCGACGTACTGAAAGACGCAGCTTCGGCCGCCATCTATGGTTCGCAGGCTGCCAATGGGGTTATCCTGGTCACCACCAAAATGGGGACTGCGGGAAAAAATGTGCTGTCATTTGATGGCTATACGGGCATTCAGAACGTTTCGCGTAAAGCAAAATTGCTGGATGCAGATCAGTACAAGCTGATCATGAATGAGCAATCGCTGAATTCGGGGGCCGCGCTGATTGATTTTAACGGCATGGACGGTCTGGCCAATACCAATTGGATGGATTACATGTTTAAGGATAATGCAAAAATGGACAATTACAATGTTGCCCTGACCGGCGGCAATGAAAAATCCACCTACGCCTTATCGATGAACTACATTGGTCAGGAGGGGATTGTCGGTGGTAAAGACGTTTCCAACTATCAGCGTTATGGTTTCCGTACGAATTCGGAACATAAACTCTTTGATAATGTTGTGAAAATAGGTCAGCACCTCAACTTTAACTACATCAAAAATCGAGGCATCAGTGTGGGCAATCAGTACAGCAATACGCTGCGTGGTGCGTTTGCCACTTCGCCTTTGTCACCGGTGTATTCAGACAACGGTTTGTACGGAAGTCCTTTCAATGATACTTCCAATTCACCTTGGTACAATGGGGACAGCAATCCATATGGGGTGATGATGACCAATTCGAACAACGCCAATGATGGCCAAAAATTATTGGCCGATATCTTTGCGGAAATCGAACCGATCAAAGGCCTAAAGGTCCGGTCATTGCTGGGATTCAACTATTATGCTTCAGAGTACAGAAGTTTTACTCCCTTATACCGCTTCTCCATCTACACCTATAACCAAGATCATACAACAACCTCACAGAACATGAGCAAAGGTCATACGCTGACCTGGACAAATACCGCTTCCTATGACTTTGATATCCATACGGATCATCGTTTTTCGGCCATGGTCGGTATGGAATCGCTACGTTACCAGGGAACTTACCTTTCGGGGTCCAACTGGAATCTACTTTCGCAGTTCAATGATTTTGCACATGCTTACCTGGACAATACCACAGGCCAGGCACACCTGGATGAAAAAGGGAACGTCGTCGAAACGCGTACGGTGTCTGGAAAGCCTGAGAACATCACCCGTAGAGTCTCGTACTTTGGACGGCTGGGTTACAATTATAAGGAAAAGTACCTGTTGAATGCGACATTGCGTGCAGATGGATCCTCTAAATTTTCGCGCAGCAACCGCTGGGGATATTTCCCCTCGGTGTCGGCAGGCTGGGTAATTTCTTCGGAAGAGTTTTTTAAAGAACATTTAGCGGCTGTAAACTTCTTTAAACTCCGTGCTTCATGGGGGCAAGTGGGTAATCAGGATATCGCTGATTTTCAATATGCGGCACCCATCAGTACCTCAACAGGCATTACATCGTCCAACCCCGGCGCACACTATGTCTTTGGAACGAGCAACAATAATATCGCTGGGGCCTATCCGAGCCGCTTGTCCAATCCGAATCTGACCTGGGAAACTTCCGAACAGACCAATATCGGATTTGATGCCAAATTTGCGAACAGCCGTCTTGATGTTGTTGCCGACTTTTATGTCAAAAAGACGAAAAACTGGCTGGTTACAGCGCCTGTTTTGGCGACAACCGGAACGTTGCCCCCTTTTATCAATGGCGGTGACGTGAAGAATACAGGGGTGGAACTGGGACTAAATTGGGCGGATAAGATCAATGAAGTCAACTATCGCCTTGGGGTAAATGGTGCCTATAATAAAAATAAGGTGGGACAGATACCAACTGAAGATGGTATTATCCACGGACAGACAGCGATGTTATACGATAACTCGGAAGAATTTTACCGTGCCGCAAACGGCCTACCCATTGGCTACTTCTGGGGGTATAAAACAGACGGTCTATTCCAGAACCAAGCCGAGATCGACGCCTGGAAAACAGCCGGAAAAGGTATCCTTCAAGCGGATGTAAAACCGGGCGATGTGAAATATGTAGATCAGAATAACGATGGTATTATCAATGCCTCGGATAAGACAAATCTAGGTGTTGGCATGCCTAATTTTACCTATGGATTTAATATTGGACTGGATTATAAAGGATTTGATTTCTCGGTGAATGCCTATGGTTCCCTTGGAAACAAAATTGTACAATCTTACCGCAATCATGCCAATAAACAAGCAAACTATACCACACGAATATTGGATCGATGGACCGGAGAAGGTACTTCCAGTACGATCCCCCGTGTTACGGAAACTAATGTCAATTGGCAGTTTTCAGACCTTTATATTCAGGATGGAGACTTTCTTCGGATCAGCAATGTGACCTTAGGTTATGATCTGTCGAAGCTGATCAAATGGAAGTATGCTAATCAGATCCGGTTCTACGTACAAGGTCAAAACCTGTTCACGTTCACCAAATATGATGGGATGGATCCCGAGATCGGTTATGGAACAGATGGTTGGGTATCAGGTATCGACCTCGGTTACTATCCAAGACCAAGGACTGTATTATTTGGCCTAAATGTTAAATTCTAAACACAAGAAATCATGAAAAAAACGAGCTATATCTATCATTCCATGTTATTAGGATCCTTAATCTTAGGATCATGTTCATCCAGTTTTTTGGATGTCGAACCGATGACAAGCGTTTTGGAAAGCAATTTTTATAAAACCGTAGCCGATGCTGACATGGCTCTGGTCGGTTGTTATGATGGTTATCAACGGACGACCTCCAATGGGAGCCAGTCTTTCTATCTGACAGCAGAGGTGGCCGCCGACAATTGTTTTGGCGGGACAGGTACAACAGACGGTCGCTCATTTCAGGCAATAGACCGTTTTGATATTGCGCAGTCCCAATCGGACAATAATATCTTTGATGGTACCTGGTCTGATTACTACGCGGGAATTTTTCGCTGCAATACCCTTTTGGGAAAATTGGACGGCACTGATTTTTCAGGCAACACAACAGCGCGGGCACGTATCGAAGGGGAAACGAAATTCCTGCGGGCCACCATGTACTTTGATCTCGTCCGTCTATTCGAAAACATCCCTTTGCTAACGAGCCCGACCAATGAGAATATTCCACAGTCGGACCCCAAAGCGATTTATCAACTGATTGTTTCAGACCTTAAATTTGCGGCCGCCAATATCCCAGCAACAGCTTACCCCAAGTCAGCTGCGGCCACAAATGATGGTCGGGCAACTCCATTTGCTGCCAAAGCGCTACTGGCCCGTGTTTATCTATTTTATGCAGGCTATTATGGCAGTGAAGATATCGGTGTCTCCAAGGCCGAAGCTTTGGCGGGACTGGAAGAAGTTATCAGCAGCGGCCAGTTTGCGCTGGTGGCTGATTTTAAAAATCTGTGGCCGGCAGCGAGTTATATCCCCAATGCAGGCAATAATACGCTAGATATTTCCAAATATGCCGGTAAGGGAAATGCTGAGGTTGTATTTGCACAGAAATTCAACAATACATCGAACTACAACGGTTATGTTGATGGCAACCGCTGGGTCGTCTTTCTGGGCTTGCGTGGTAAAAATTGGTCGCCTTATGGCCAAGGATGGGGGGCATGTACGGTAAGCAAAAAGTTCTTCAATGAGTTTGACAACATGGATACACGCAAAACTGCCTCAATTATTGATATCGATGGCGAGAATATCACGGGATTTGACCTGAAAGACCAGCGTGAGTATACAGGTTACACCATCAAAAAATACGCCCCCACGGCATTGCCGGACGGCACCACCAATACAGGTGGGGATAAGGATATGCAACTGTCCCAAGACCAGGATTACTTTGTCATCCGCTACGCTGATGTCTTGCTTATGGCGGCAGAACTCGGTTCCGTAAACGCACAGAAATACTTTGACGAGGTAAGGAAAAGAGCGTATAAGACCAATTTTGTGCCGCTAGAAGTTTCAAAAAACAATATTCTGAAGGAAAGAAAATTTGAATTTGCGTTTGAAGGTATCCGCTATTGGGATGTATTGCGGCAGGGGCTGAATAACGCCGCCGCTACACTGGAAACAACCGAAGATGTGCTCAGTGGATCTGTGCCGGAGAAGGTCACTGTGACTAAAGAGCGTTTTTTGACAACGAAAGGGTTTATGCAAATACCCAACAAGCAGATTACCTTATCCAATGGTGTACTGAAACAAAATGCTGGATGGAACTAAACACAGGTATACCAGGACTTACTATTGGTTGAATTATAACTAGACAAACATGAAAAAGATATTCACATATGCCATCTGCTTTTTTGCGGCGATGGTACTCTTTGGAGCTTGTTCTCCCGAGAATTATACACTGGGAGACATTGATGTCACTTCGGCGCAGTTGGAGAAGGGAAAGACCTTTACCGTTGAACATGACGCCAGTAATCCCAATATTGTGTATTTAAACAGCTTGATGGATTCAAAATACACCCCATTGTGGGAGCATCCACAAGGACGGAGTCAGGAGAAAAAGGTAACCCTGAAAATGCCTTTTCCCGGTGAGTACACCGTTAAATTTGGTGTCGAGACGCGTGGTGGCATCGTCTACGGCGATCCAGTGACATTTAAAATCGATCAGATGTATGCCGAGTTTATCAGTGACGAGACCTGGACCTTATTGACGGGCGGGGCAGGGGAAGAGAAAACATGGTACCTCGATCTGGATGCTGAGGGCATTTCCCGCTACTTTAAAGGTCCAATGTATTTTTACGGCACCGGTGACTGGTGGGGAAGCATCAATAAAACAGCCGCGCCTTTAAATAGCGATAGCTGGAGCTGGGAACCCGATTGGAAAGGCAATAGCTGGCTTATGCCTGCCGGCGATTATGGAAGTATGACTTTTGATCTGAAAGGCGGTGCAAACATCAACGTGAATCATGCTATGCTGGGCAAAGTCCAGAAGGGGACTTTTAATATCGATACCGAAAAGAAAACCATCCGTATGACCGGGGCTTCGCCTTTACATGGAAAGCCACAAGATGGGATCGTTGTCGACTGGGGTGATGTACGAATTATGTCGCTGACCGAGAATACAATGCAACTGGCGGTATTGCGGGATCCCGTGCTTTCGAACGACGGAGCAGCTATGCTGACCTTTAATTTTATCAGCAAGGCCTACAAGGAGAGTTTGACCGAAAATGCCTCGGATACCAATAAGACTAAATAAGCCTATGTTGAAGCGACTATTTCACACAGGATATAGCCGAATGATGATCCTGCTCTTCCTGTTATTGGCGACCGCGGGCTCGTTAAGTGGACAGTCCAGAAAGGTTATTGATTTTAATGGAGGCTGGTGGTTTAAACTAGATAGCAGCCAGCAATATAGCAATGGACGAAAAGGAGAGGGCTGGCGAAAGCTCGATCTACCACATGACTGGAGTATCGAAATGCCATTTAGAGAAAACAGCCCCGCAGGTAGCGGGGCTGCTTACCTCGATGGTGGCGTAGGTTGGTATCAAAAAACGTTTAAGTTGGCTCAGGCTGAGCAAGGGCAACAGATATTTATTGCATTCGAAGGTGTATACGAAAACAGTGAAGTCTGGATCAATGGGCATTTCTTAGGAAAAAGACCCAATGGTTATATCGGATTTGAATATGAGCTTTCCCCTTATTTATACTGGGATGGTAGAGACAACCTGCTTTCGGTAAAAGTAAACAATAAGAATCAGCCGAACTCGCGTTTCTATTCGGGGTCGGGGATCTATCGGGATGTCAAATTAATCAGCCGTAATCCAGTCAGCGTAGGAACGAACAGCACCTTCATAAGAGCTGGGCAGCTCAGTGAGAAACGTGCTGTCGTGGATCTCTCCCTGGAAATTGAGCATAACCTTGAGGAATCAAAAAAGATTACGCTACTGACAGCGGTTCTTTCGGCTCAAGGTGCTGTTGTCGCAAGCAAACGTACCACGTTGAGCGCTGTCAAAGCAGGTCAGCACTCCATCGCTCAGCAGATAGTCCTCGAAAATCCCGTCTTATGGGATATTGAAAATCCCTATCAATATACGGCAAAAATTAAACTTATTGTTGATGGTCGGGTTGTGGATGAACAGCTTACGAAATTTGGCTTACGCAATTTTAGCTTCGATCAGCAACAGGGCTTTATACTGAATGGGCGGCAGCTTAAAATCCGGGGTGTCTGTTTACATAGTGATCTCGGCGCTTTGGGTATGGCATTCAATACGTCGGCAGCATTACGTCAGCTCCGCATCATGAAAGCAATGGGGGTCAATGGGATACGTACCTCACACAACCCTGCGGCTCCAGCGTTTTTGGACCTTTGCGACAGCTTGGGTTTTGTCGTGATGAGCGAAACTTTCGATGTCTGGAAAGGGTATAAAAATCCCTATGACTATCATTTATATTGGGACGAATGGTACAAGCGGGACTTTGTTGACCATGTCAAAAGGGACCGGAATCATCCGTCGCTGTTTATCTGGTGCCTGGGCAATGAAGCGCAGGAGCAATGGCATTCCAAAGCTGATGGTACAGCCATTCCGATCGCGCTGGCCGCAATCGTCGATAGTCTGGATGGCACACGTCCGACCACCATTGCCAATAATGAGCTTTCCAAAGCAAATCCGGTGCTGATGAGTTCGGCGGTAGATCTGATTGGCTACAACTATAACCATAAGAAATGGGCAAGCTTCCCACAGGACCATCCCGGAAAGAAGTTTATCGTAACGGAAAGCACCTCGGCGTTGGAAAGCCGCGGAACGTATGATCTGGTCCCTTATGATTCTAGTCGCATGTGGCCTGAACGATGGGATATTCCTTTTTCTGGCGGGAATAAAGACAGGGACATATCGGCTTACGACAATGTATTTACACCATGGGGTTCAAATCATCAGACAAGCTTGAGGTTGATGGAAAGGTATGGCCATATTGCTGGGATGTATGTATGGACGGGATTTGATTATCTCGGCGAACCCACACCGTACACCTGGCCGGCACGAAGTTCGTACTTTGGTATTGTGGATCTAGCCGGGTTTCCGAAAGATGTCTACTATCTGTATCAAAGCGTATGGACAGAAAAGCCGGTCTTACATGTATTGCCACATTGGAATTGGAAGCAAGGTGACCGGGTAGATATCGTCGTGTATTTTAATCAGGCTGACCGGGTGGAGCTTTATCTGAACGGTAAAAAGATAGGGGAGCAGTCCAAAGACCCAGACCGGTACGACCTTGTATTTAAGGCGGTTGAATTTGAACCAGGGGAGATTGAAGTAATATCGTTTCAAGGTGGCAAGAAACTGCTAAGTAAAACGATTCGTACAGCAGGGAGAGCGCATCGTATACAATTGTTTGCAGAAAACGTGACTTTCAATTCGGCAAACAAAGAACTTTCCTTTGTACATGCCTATATCGTGGACAAGTTTGGTACGATTGTTCCTGAAGCAGACGATAAAATCGAATTTGAGGTGGAGGGAGATGCTGCAAAAATTGTGGCGACAGACAATGGCAATACGACGGATCTGACAAGCTTCCAATCAGCTTCACGCAATGCATTTCATGGTAAAGCCTTGGCGATTGTCAGGAGCAAAAACAAAGGTAAAATTCGGGTAAGGGCAAAAAGTGAAGGACTAATTTCGGGGGTTATTCAACTTGAAGCCAATTAGTTCTTGGCTCTGGTCTGCGCTGGATTTGCATGTTTTTTTACTAATACGAACAAGGTCTTACCATGGTAGGACCTTGCCTTTTTGTTGTATCGTGTGTTATCCGCAATCTGTTAAAAACTTCGTTTCTCCATTATTATCATTAATACCGATAAAAAGACTGTGGTAAGTACGATATATCCTGAAAAAGGAAATAATTTGATAAATCTTCGTGAAGATATTTATATTTGATCAGAAACCATTATTAGCACATGATACCTGTATCGCCGACAAAATAAGGAAATTTACAAGGTATTATTAAGTATTTTGTCCTTGGACCTAAAGTAAAAATAGCATGAAAGAAAAAGAATCATGAAAGAAAAAGAATTAAGCGAACTATCGGATCAAGAATTATTAAAAAAACGGAAAGATTTACTGATCTTCAAAAGATTCTATTTAATATGAACCGTATTGTGTCTGGAGTCTTCGCGATCATTTTAAAAACTGTCCACATGAAAATAAAAACACTAAATCTAATGCTAATATTGATGTTTTTGAATACGCTTTTATATGCTCAAAAAAATCAAATTTCATACGAATTCGAAGAAAGAATTAAAACAGAAATAGAAAATCCATCTTCACAGTATTTCTATCCTAATTTATTAAATAAAATAACAACTGAACCTGAAAAAATATCAAGTGAAGAAATTAAATTTTTGTACTACGGTCAAATATATAAAAAGGAAGTGGGCTCGCTTTTTTAGACAATCCAAACGAGGATAATTTCAGAAAAGCGGTTATAAAAAATAACTGTTCTAAAATATTGAAATTGGGCTACTCAAATTTGGCGAAAAATCCTGTAGAACTCTCCACATTAATTCCTGTCTGTGGTTGTCAACAAAAAAAGGGGACAACAGATAACAATTATTTAGGTGCAAGATTAAAAATGGTTTTAGAAACAATTTTTGAGACTGGAGACGGAAAAACGAAAGAAACTGCTATAAAAATAGCAAATGTCGAAGACGATTTGTGGGTAAATGGAATTTTAGGATTTAAGGGAGATAAAGAATCGTTTGAAACTTCAAATGGTAGAATTTTTAGTGTCTGGGAAAATGGAAAGGAGAAAATTTACTTTGAAGACAGTTGGAACTATAAGTATAACTAATTTAAGAAAACTAGCGCTAACGTTGAATTGGCAAAAGGGGCGCTGAATTACTTTGATTGAGTATATTTGATAATTGGCGGTAATTCAGACCGGTCATACAAAACAGTGAAACATTATGGACAATTTTAAAACCGACCCCCCGAATGAGAAATAAGATATTGACACTATTACTTTTACTAACAATCTTCACAGTCTACGGACAAAAGAAAATGGAACAGACATTCTTCACTTGGGACGATTTTGTTAAGGGATATAGCAAAGAAATAGTTTCTGCCGAAGACGTTTTTACTAATATGGTCAAGAGTGGTCTTAAAGACAACTGCATGACAAAAATGGATTTTACTTTTATCTCAGACAAAAAAGAGAACTTACAAAAACTTGGAGAATTTATCAAGGTACATTATCCCTATACCGTTCTAGAAGTTAAAAAATACGAAAAACTGTGGGAATTAAACGGAGAGACCAATGAAATTCCAATGACAGCCGACAACTTACTTTTTTGGGGTTTGGATATGTATAAAAGAGGTTTTGAATTTGACGCAAAACTTGACGCTTATGGTGGACCATTTGACCCGAAGGAACAAAAATTTCCAGTCATTGACACAACAAATGCGGACTATTATTTTGACAAAGGTTTAGCATGTTATAACAATGGAGATTTAAGTGGCGCAATATTTAATTGGAACTTTGCAATCCAAATTGACCCAACAAACCCAAATGCTTACTATTCAAGAGCTATCGTGAAAAACGAGCTGTACATCTGGAAATCGGCACTTAAAGACTACGACAAAGCATTAGAAATTGCACCAAAATTTGTAAGTGCTTTAATAAATCGTGGTGGACTTAAAGACCAAAATGGAGATTATCAGGGTGCAATTGCTGACTACGAAACAATTTTGAAACTTGACAAACTGGGGCAGGAGGCAAAACAACAAGCATACTTCAATTTAGGAAACACGTATTTCAATTTAAGAGACAAAAGGAGAGCTTGCGAAAATTGGAATAGAGCACTTGACAACGGAGCAGAATATGCAAAAGAACGAATTAATGAATACTGCAAATAGAAAAACAACCCATAGCAAGGTATTGCCAAAGATGGGGTTGAAAGGTGTAGATAGGGCGTTTATACATGATTTAGCGTTCGTCCTTTGATTGAATTTTAGAGCTAAAATCACTGCCTTCGGCAATATATCCAAACTGTTAGCGGTCATTGTTACAGATACTGGCATAGAACGAAAATTATGAAAACAAGACAACCAGACAATACAGCATTACGAACAGCTTTGTGGAGAGCGTTACACGTTTTGATAGACGAAAAACCTTATGTAATTGACGACAAAATTGGATATAACTTAATCAAACCCGAGGCAGAATGGCAAGAACGCCCTGATATGAAATATACCAAACGACTTCGTGCTTCTATTGTTGCTCGTGCGCGATTTGTTGAAGATGTTGCAAAAACTGAAATTGAGAACGGAATAACACAATATGTTGTGCTTGGTGCAGGATTGGACAGTTTTGCTCAAAGAAATGCCGAAATTAGTTCGCAGGTTGACATTTATGAGATTGACCAACCCGATACCTTGATTTGGAAAGAAGAGAAATTAATTGAAAATGCTTATAAAATTCCCGACAATTTACATTTCGTTCCTGTGGACTTCGAAACTACGTCGTGGTGGACTGAACTTTTAAATAAAGGTTTTGATACGAACAAAAAAGCCGTTGTTTCTTGCACAGGCGTCACACTTTACTTGACAAAAAAAGCAATTACAGACACATTGAAAAAAATGACTTTGCTTGCTTCGGGTTCGACGATTGCAATAGCATTTTATTTACCGTTGGAGCAACTTGATGAAGAAGATAAACCAATGCAAGAAATAGCAATGAAAGGTGCTGCAGCTTCGGGAACGCCATTTGTAAGTTTTTTCAGTGTTGAAGACATTGTAAAACTTGCAGGCGAAATAGGTTTGAAAGAAATCCAAACCGTTTCAACAAAAGATATGATAGAAAAATATTTCAAGGGCAGAACAGACAATCTTGTTCCCGCAAGTGGCGAATTCTTCTTGGTTGCAAAAACATAATAAAAACTAACAGTCATATAGATTGCTGGCAGTTGCGGATCATTCTTCGCTGCGTGTAGGGCATATTGGGGGGGATAATGGGGTATATTATTGTGTTCGAAGAAGAATAATTGCGGGAGGAGTACCCTCCTGCAGTTATTAATAAAAAGTAAATGAGCTCAATAAGCCAGATCTTGAGATCCAGAGAGACTAATCCTATTGAAGGAATGCACCGTCAGATCCGAAAAATAAGGAAGTCTAAAGGTGCATTCAGTTCTGAGCAGGCTCTTATGAAGCTGATGTTTCTTATAATAAAGGACATCTCTAAAAAGTGGACAATGCCAGTGCATAACTGCGGCTTGACCATATCCCAACTTTACATTAAATTTGGGGATAGGCTCAAACTTGATAGAGGCTTTTAGATTTTGGTTAATTATCCAATGACACAGTTCAGTTTACACTCCCGCAACAAGAAATTAGGGTAAATAATACTTTTCTCATGTTAAACAACAAGATAGCAAAAATTTATACTAGTTATTCCAGATGTATTTTTTATTATAATCAATAACTTTAGCTTTTTGTTAACTCATATTTATGTCATAAACAGGCGAATATGATGTTGAATCATCTTTTTCCAAAGTATGCTTTATCTTTGCAGTATTGTTTGAAGATGAGATATGAAAAAGTAAAAAAGCTAGGTTGCTCTGGTTAATTGTGCGAATTATTTGTCTTTTGCAACTGTTTTTTAAGTTCTTCTCCGGAACTTGGTCTTTTTGCATCATTAGTAATCAGTGTTCCTTGTTTATCAACTATTGCATAAATGGGTATACCTCTAAATTGTTTTTTGTTGTCGAATAAAAGTAGGTTTTCCAAATCCGTTGCAAATTGATTAGGTTTTCCGTCCGGAGCCTGGTATGTTACAAAATATCCTTTGATGTTCTCGGTTTTTAGAATTTCTATCGCTTTATCTGTCTGTCCAAAATTGTCGATACTAATATAAAGTTTGACTATATCTTCCTTAGCGAAAAACTGATCAAGTCCTTTAGAAATTTTAAGTTCCTGAATACATGGTTTGCACCATGAGGCCATGATATCTATATAAATAACCTTCCCTTTAAACTGCTTAATCAAATCACTAAACGATGAGGGATGCTCCAAAATGGTGAGTGTATCTTCAGGTTTCGTAAAATCTGTCTGTCCATGTAGCTTTCCTAGTATTAACATGAAGAGGAATAAGGAAGTTAGATATTTTTTCATTGTAGTAGTGCCAATAATTTTATTTTTCATTTTTTCTAATTTAATTGATTTACCTAATTATTCTCTTTGCTGTATATATCCTTTCAACAGCGTATATTTAAAAAACTTTATTATCTAATATATTTTTGTTGTCCTCCTTTCATAATTTAGCTGTACTTCTTTGGTTTTGTTGAGGCAAAACCTATTTTTTAACCCGCTTCAAAAGAAGGAATCTTATACTTAATCACCAAAAAAACGGTTGAATGAATTCTTTCTCAATTCTTTTTTGTTTGTGTCTGAAAAGTTGTACTTTAAAATAAAGAATACAGTCTATCCATAATAAAAATATAATAATGGGGGGCCTTTAAGGAGGTTATGAATTTAGATTATAAAGAGTTAAAAATCTGTCTTGGAATAATTCTACTATTCATTGGGATAGGTCAGGGAATGTGGGTTTACAATATGTATGAAACATATGAATCTCAGTTGTCAATCGGTGTAAACAGGTCTGTTGAAGAAGCAGTTCTAAAAGAAGTTTCTGAAAGGCACGAGAGTCTTGGTGGCACCATTGTTTCTGTTCCGTTTGTTAATAATACAGATACTACCAGATATATTACCAAAACAGTAAGGGCAGAAGATACCACTTTTCAGGTGACCATCGATAGACAGGATCCAAATTCTGAAAAAAAATTATTTCAATTTTTGTTAAAGGACATTTTACCTTTAAGCACAGAACGTCTTGACCAATTGTTTAAAGATGAACTGAAATTGCGAAAATTACCTGTTTCAGATTCCTACGTCGAATTACTGGATCTAAAAACTAATAAGATTTTGGGTAAATCCATGCCAAAGAGAGTTGGCAATAAGGAGTTTGTGTCCTCAGATTTGCTTTCGATAGATATCATGAATTCAATGGGAGTGAGAGGATATGTTTTTAGCAATGTCTTAGCAATTCTGAACATGATGGCCTTTCAATTGTTTCTTTCCCTGGGATTGATTGCTGTGTGTTGTTTTTTCCTCTTTGCTATCGTGAAAAGTCTTTTTTGGAAGGAAAGAATGGAAGAAATGAGACAGGATACAATAAGTGCAATGACCCATGAATTTAAGCGGCCAATTTCAAGTGCAGTAGCTCATGCCTCATTAATACCTCATTTTATCAGAAAGCTGGAGAATCATAAAGTATTAGAGTATTCTGATAATATACTCATAGAATTGAATAAGCTGAACTTATACATCGACAGGGTTCAAAAATTATCCAATAATAGCAGGGAAAGAATTGATCTTACTAAAGAAAGTATTGAAATAGAGGAGTTTTTCCGGCAATTGATACAACATAATTATAGTACCAAAGAAAAACAAGTCACCATTGAGCTCGAAATAAGGAACTGTCACCCGTACCTGTATGTTGATTTTTTGCATTTTTCCAATGTAATTGATAATATCATAGAAAATTCAATTAAGTATTCGAAAGATCACGTTAACATATCTATTGTGGTCTATGGAAATCAAAAGGGTATAAATATCAGTATATCCGATAACGGATTTGGAATTTCTGATAAGGATATTCCGAATATTTTCAATAAGTATTATAGAAGTAAAAATAGTATTGTTCAGAAAAAAGTTGGATTTGGCCTTGGGCTGACTTATGTCAAAACCTTGGTTGAGGCTCATCAGGGAATGGTTATTGTCAATAGTGTTTTAGGTAAAGGAACAGAATTTTGTATTATTTTTCCAATTAAAGATGAAAGTAAAGAAGATACTGATTATTGAAGATGATAGTAATTTAGCAATTCCTCTTAAAGATTTTTTTGAGAATCATGGATTGTCGGTGGAGGTAGCTTGCTCAGGAGAAGATGGACTGTTGCTTTTTGCAAAAGAGAATCCGGATATTGTATTGTTGGATGTGATATTGCCAAATATGGATGGATTTTCAGTAATTTCGGAGATTAGAGTTAAGAATTCCCATGTTCCTATCATTATGATTACTGGTACCGAATTTAGCGAAGAAAATCAAATCCGAGGGTATCAATTAGGTACGATAAATTATATGAAGAAACCTGTTATCCCTTATGCAATATTATCGTTAATCCAAAATCTATTGCTAATCCCTAGCGATGTCAGAAAATTTAATATTGGTACTAATTCAATCACTATTCAGGGGCAACTTGTAACCATAGGTGATTTAAGTTACGATGTTAGAGAGAAAGATTCGAAAGTGCTTTTGTTTCTATTGGAGCGAATTGGCCAGATAGTCAACCGTTCGATTATTTTGAATCATATTTGGTATGATGATCATCCTGATAAGAACAATCTGTTAGATAGCTCAATATTACGATTGAGAAAATTAGTCAAGGAAATTCCTGGAATGAAAATAAAGTCAATATATGGTTTTGGATATATGATAACTACCGAAAATGTAACATAAATGAGGCGAGTAAGATAAAACAGAAATTTAAAAAAAAAGCCAACTTACTCGTTAATTACTACAAAATTAAATTCTGTAAATAAGTTAATCATCAGTATGTTGGCTTGTTCTATTTTATCTGTTTACTTTCCGATACAGAACTTGGAAAAGATATTATCCAATAAATCGTCTGTAGAAACACTTCCGGTGATTTCGCCAAGATGATATAAGGCTTGGCGTATATCCATCGCTAGGAAATCGGAAGTAACCGGATTGTCAATACCATAGATTACGCGTTCAAGTGAATCTGCTGTTTTTTGTAGCGCTTCTACGTGACGGATGTTGGTGACCATGACATCGTCGGTATTTAAATTCCCTAATTGTACACGATTGATCAATTCGTCTTTCAGTTCCTCGACACCGATTTGTTCTTTCGCTGAAATGTAAAGCGGATTAAGGACATTGTAAACCTCTTTTTGCGCCTCAGAAAGCAAATCTGATTTATTGATAATGGTGACAAATGGAATTTTTAGGCGCTCGATTTCAGGCAATTGCGCTTGTACTTCCTCGACTTTGTCCTGTGTAGGGTCAAATAGGTAAATGATCAATCGCGCCTGTTTCATCTTTTCACGGGTACGCTCAACACCTTTTGCTTCAATAACATCTGCCGTCTCACGTATACCTGCTGTGTCAATAAATCGGAATGTGACGCCATGAATATTAATTTCATCTTCAATGGTATCGCGTGTTGTTCCTGCAATATCGGAAACAATGGCACGTTCTTCATTTAAGAAAGCATTCAATAGCGTTGATTTTCCTACATTTGGTTTTCCGGCAATGACAACAGGAACACCATTTTTTAGGACGTTACCCTGTTCAAAAGATTGCACTAATTTTTGAACAATAACCTGTATTTTGTTGATTAGATTTTTTAGCTGATCCCTGTTGGCAAATTCCACATCTTCTTCTGAAAAATCAAGCTCTAATTCAATCAGTGAAGCAAAGTGAATGAGATCTTCACGAAGGGATTTAAGCTGATTGGAAAAGCCGCCACGCATCTGCTGCATCGCCACTTGATGTGAGGCTGCAGAATTGGATGAAATTAAATCGGCAACTGCTTCTGCTTGGGATAAATCCATTCCGCCATTGAGAAATGCACGTAGGGTAAATTCTCCCGGACGGGCAGCGCGTGCTCCTTTTTTGATGAGTAAATTTACAACGCGCTCAATAATATATTTGGAGTTATGCGTTGATATTTCCACCGAATTTTCTCTCGTATAGGAGTTCGGGGCTACAAATAAGGAGACCAATACCTCGTCAATGATCTCTTCACCATCGCGTATGGTTCCAAAATGGATGGTATGTGATGCTTGTTGAAGTAGGTTCTTTCCTTTAAATATTTCGTTCGTAATTTTTATGGCGTTCTGGCCCGAAACACGTATGACAGCAATAGCGCCATTTGTTCCGGAAGATGTCGCTAATGCAACAATGGTATCTTCAGTGATATATCCTGTATTTGACATGGTACAAAGATACGTTAAATTGAAGTAATGGATTCTATATATTGCGGCACAAATTAAATTCGTCGCGATCGATTAAACCTTTGTTCAAACATTGAAGTCATACCCATAGAAACGCTTGTAAAAAAGAATGGAACACAGGCGGAGTGGAATTGATTTTTAAATTTAAATTATACTGTTATGAGAAAGATGATATACTTCGCGTTGGCAATTGGAGGACTGGTTTTAATCGCTCCTCAACAATCTTCGGCTCAACATCGTGGACATGAACGTGAATGGAAACAGGACAAAGAGCGTAGAAAATATGAAGAGAAAAGGGATAAGGAATATCGAAAATATTTAGAAAAACGCGAAAAAGAAGACCGTAAGTATCATAAAGAAGTAGCTAAGTCATACCGAAAGGCATACCGTCATAGAGCACCGGCCTGGGCAAGCGCACATCGTTACGATAGTAGACACCATGTATACTTTAGAGATTACAAAACGTTTTACGATCCTTACAGAGGAGGTTACGTGTATATGCGCAATGGTCGTTGGAATTTTTCATCAAACGTGCCTTCATTTATGCTGAATGTCAACTTGGGAGCAGCCAATATCCGGATTGTAAAAGATGTTGCAATTAGCAGACATCCGGAAGATTTTTACAACGACTACCGTTGGGATTAGAAAGAATTTATCTTGTTGTTTGAATAAAAAAGCCTCACTCCTTAGGGAGATGAGGCTTTTCTTTTTGCTAATCTTCTTCGAAACTGACTTTATTCACTTCAAGCGACCTTATCCGCGCTAGCGATTCTATTCTTAAATCGGGCAATTCTCGTAATCTTTTGCCACCTTCCTGGAAGGATTTTTCGATAATAAATCCCATGCCCAAGACAGAAGCCCCCGATTGTTTAACGAGATCGAGCATACCAAAAGCAGCATTCCCATTGGCCAAAAAATCGTCTATAAAAAGAACATTGTCGCTCGGCGTAAGAAACTCTTTGCTGACACAGATGTCGTAGGTTCTATTCTTGGTAAATGAATGCACCTGGCTTACATACATATCGGCCATGGTGGTCGGTTTTGCTTTTTTTACAAATACAACCGGTAATTCCAAAAGGTAGCCAAGCATGATCGCTGGGGCTATTCCGCTTGCTTCAATTGTAATGATTTTATTGATCGGGAGGTCTGCAAAACGGCGGACAAATTCCACCGCAATAGATTTCATCAACACGGGGTCCATCTGGTGATTGATGAAGTTGTCTACTTTAAGTATGCCTCCTGCAAGACTTTTACCGTCATGAAGGATTCTATCCTTTAATAATTTCATGTTTTACTCGTATAAATATAGCGCGCTATGTCAAAATTTTGATTTATTAAACCTTAATCCATCTCCATCTGATAGAGGTTATTGAACTCTTCTTGATGATGTTCGAGAATTACCTTTCGTTTCATTTTCAAGGTTGGTGTTAACTCTCCATTTTCAATAGTAAATTCATCTGTTAAAATAATTGGTTTCTTAATCTGCTCCCAGTTACCAAAGTGCTGGTTTGCACGACGTACCTCCTGATTAACTTTTTTTACTATGGCAGGGTCAGTCAGAAAATCATCCTTTGTCATGCTTGCAAGTTCAGGAGCATCTGTTCTGGCCCAATCCAACAAATGGGCATAGTTTGGTACAATAAAGGCAGAAGCAAACTTCATCCCGTCACCGATAACCATTGCCTGTTCAATAAATTTAGATTCAACAAGCTTGGTTTCGATAGGTTGTGGTATGACGTACTTCCCACCTGAAATTTTGAACATCTCTTTTTTTCGGTCAATGATTTTCAAGAATTTTTCATCTTCCCACTTTCCAATATCTCCGGTATGCAGCCATCCATCAATGATCGTTTTATCCGTTTCGGCCTTGTTCTTATAGTATCCCATCATGACATTAGGGCCTTTTACTAATATTTCTCCGTCTTCAGCAAGTTTTATTTCAACAAAACGGACAGGAAGGCCAACAGTACCTATGCGTATTCCTTTGATATAGTGATTGACTGAAATGAGTGGGGAGGCTTCGGTCATGCCGTAACCCTCATATAATGGAATTCCTGCGGCTAAGAAAGCGCGTGTTAGTTTACCATGAAGAGAAGCTGATCCAGAGGCAACAGTAAGTAATTCGCCACCCAATGCTTCATACCATTTGTTAAGGACAAGTTTCTTGGCTAGCTTTAGTTTGAGATTATAGGATAGACTTCTTTTCTCAGGATTTGGATCATATTCTTCTGCAACTGAAACAGCCCAATCAAATACTTTGCGTTTGAAACCACTGAGATCATGACCTGTTTTCATAATTTTCTCATAGACTTTTTCAAGAATACGAGGGACAACGGTCATGATATGAGGTTTTACTTCCTTCAGATTATCACCAATCTTGTCAAAAGATTCTGCGATATAGATCGTAAAGCCAAGATACATATAGGTATATAAAACCATACGCTCGTAGGCGTGACAAGGAGGGAGGAAGGTCAGTCCGCGGTCATAAGCTTTACAAGGGGTAATTTCTGCTGCGCCCAATACATTGGAAAAGATATTATTGTGTGACAACATGACGCCTTTTGGTTTGCCCGTAGTACCGGAAGTGTAAATCAGGGTAGCGAGATCTTCAGGTTTAACCTGGTCACGTAGTGCTGCTAGTTTTTCTAGGGAGCAATTGGAACCTATATCATTCAGTTCTTTCCAGCTACGTGTGCCTTCCTGATCTGCGATACAAAAAATATACTTCAATGTATAGATTGAGTCGGTTAGATTCATTAGGCGATCGTACAGGCTTTTGTTGCTGACGATACAAACCCTGATTTCGGCATCATTAAAGATATATTGATAGTCTGTATCCGTAATATTTGGGTAGATGGCGACCACCACTGCACCAATTTGCTGGATTGCAAAGTCAATCAAATGCCATTCCATACTGCTACCGGCAATGAGACCAACTTTCTCGTTGGGTTTCACGCCAAGTTCAATCAGCCCTTTGGAGAGGCTGTCTACTTGTTCAAGAAAATCTGCTGTTTTGATATAATTCCACTTGCCGTCCACTTTGTGGGCAAACATATCAAGATCGGGGTATTTGCCCATCTGTTGACGTGCAAGATCAAATAATCTAAGTTTTTCTTCCATTTCAAATCGTATTCTTTTAAGCTCCGGGGGAGCACCCTTCCAGTATGAACTTTGTTTTAAGGGAAAAGTTTGCAAACATAAATAATAGTTTCAAGAATATGGAATGATTTTGTAATTAGCTTGTTTCAAAAGGACGAAGGGGAGGTGAGTGATAGGTAAAGTGCTTTTGTGCTTTTCAAAAGTAGAGTGTTTCCTGGAAACCATTTGAGCATAGTTCCTTGGGTAGATGGACTTGATACCCGCCAATTATAAAAAAAGCTAGTCGTTATCGACTAGCTTTTCTTCTTTGTTTTTCTTTGATCAAAAGCCCGAGCTCCCGACCTGTCGCTCCTGCGACAGAAGTATTTTCTTGTGCTCTACGGAAAAGATATGGCATCACCGCTTTAACCGGTCCATAAGGCATGTATTTAGCAACATTATAGCCATGTGCCGCCAAGTTAAAGCTAAGGTTGTCAGACATACCCAATAATTGCGCAAAGAAGATGCGATCGGTGGATCTATCGATACCACGTCTGTCAATTTCCTTCGCCAATAACATGCTACTGTCTTCATTGTGTGTACCCGCCATTAGCCCAAAGTTGTCCAGGTGGTCCAAGATAAATTCAATAGCTTCATTATAATCTCTATCTGAAGCTTCTTTATTTGGCTGGATAGGATCGGAATAACCTTTTTGCGCAGCGCGAGCACGTTCGATCTCCATGTAGGCACCACGAACGATCTTAGCACCCATGTGAAATCCTCTAACTTTTGCATATTCAAAGTCGGCTTTCAACGATGCCAGCTTATCACTACGGTACAATTGATAAGTATTATATACAATTGGTTTCTCCATATTGTATTTTTCCATCATTTCACGTGCAATATCATCGATCGCATCTTGAATCCATGAATGTTCAGCATCTACCAAAACTTTTACACCTGCGGCATGACATGCTTTACAGATACGGTCAGTACGATCCAACATGCGCTGGTATTCTCCTTGTTCTGCCGCTGTTAAAGTTTCTTTGGCATTGACCTTTTCAAATAACTCAAAACGTCCTAATCCAGTTGGTTTAAATACCGAAAATGGAATGTATTTGTTTTTACTTGCCGCAACTACGGTACGTAATACCTCTTCGCAACAGGCGTCAAATGCACTTTCTGTTTCCTCTCCTTCAACAGAATAATCCAGGATTGTCCCTACACCATTTTCTCCCAATTCGTTGATTGCTGCTTCGCAACCCGCGATGGTCTCTCCACCACAAAAATGTTTGAAGATTGTTTTACGGATGATACCTTGGATAGGCAGTCCTATGTTCAGGGCAAAGTTGGTCATTGACGGACCTACTTTTGTCAAGAAGTTATTCGCTATTATTTTGAATAACCAATACGCTCTTTCCAAATCCTTATCGCTTTTACTTTTAAAAGCAATCTCTGTATTATCAAAGGATAATGTCTTGGGCTCAGAATTCTCAATCATAATCTTTATTTGCAATAAGGCAAATGTAGCAATTTAGTAAGCATTAAAACGATGATAATTCTTGTATTCCTCAGTGAAACCACTATTTTTGTGAAATGCAAGAATTTAAAATCGAGGGCGAATATATCCAGCTTATACAGTTACTTAAAGCTTTAAATTGGGTAGAGCATGGTGCTATGGCTCAATGGGTTGTGACGGAAGGATATGTGAAGTATAATGGGCAGGTTGATTACCGGAAAAGACTCAAATTAAGACCGGGAGATGTTGTTGAATTTGATGGGATGCAAATAAAATTGGTGTAATATTAAACAATATTGGTAAATAGAAAACTTAAACCTTAAAGAATCGTAGAATGGAAGTCATAGAAAGTTTGGGCTATCAGGTATATTTTGATGATACGTTGGCCTCTTTAGAGGCATTTTTAGCTGAGCGCAATTACTCAAAGATCATCGTATTGGTGGATACCAATACCTTGGATAATTGTTTGCCGCTATTTCAGCAAGCTTTACCCAATTTAGCGAATTATGATGTGATAGAAGTAGATCCGGGCGAGGAAAATAAAAATATTGATTTCTGTATTGGTGTATGGCATAATATGCTCGATTTCGGAGCCGATAGACATTCATTGATGATCAATCTTGGCGGTGGTGTGGTGACTGATATGGGAGGATTTGCCGCATCGACTTTCAAAAGAGGGATGGATTTTATTCAAATTCCGACGACTTTACTTTCCCAGGTAGATGCATCAGTCGGAGGTAAAACCGGTATTGATATGGGAAGTGTGAAAAATATTATTGGAACTTTTGCACAACCCCAAGCTGTATTTATTTCAAGCCAGTTTTTGAAAACCTTAGATCAACGTCAGTTAATCTCAGGTTTTGCTGAAGTAATTAAACATGGACTGATCTTCGATCGGGCTTATTATGAGCGAGTGAAAACGTTGGAGATCGATCAAATCGACAATTCTTTAGTCAAACATTCTGTTTCGATCAAAAACCATGTTATCCTTGAGGATCCGAAAGAAAAAGGACTGCGTAAAATTTTAAATTTTGGCCATACAATTGGTCATGCTATTGAGGGCTACTCGTTGTTGAACGATGCTTCACCTTTATTACATGGAGAAGCTATTGCAGTAGGAATGATTTGTGAGGGGTACCTATCGCATAAATTGAATGGTTTGCCTTTGGATGAATTAAACGATTTGATCCAAACTTTTAGAAAATATTTCAACGACTACACATTTGATTCTTCCATTGATACAGCCCTGTTGGATCTGATGCGAAACGATAAGAAAAACCTGTCCAATCAGATCGGTTTCGCATTGCTTGACCAAATTGGCAGTTGTCAATATGATATCTACGTTTCTGAGGAAGATATTATTGAAAGTCTTGATTTTTACCGTGAGCTAATCACACAATAATAAAACAGAAAAGCCGTGTATCGGGAGAATGCACGGCTTTTCTTTACAGCTATTTTTATCGCAATTTCGTTGCGGAAAATAGTAAACCTAAACTTAAATCATCATAATAACCATTTATATCATGAATAGAATCTTCATTTTTCTGTTTCTCCTGTTGGGGATATCAGCTGCTGTTCAGGCACAAAGGCAAGTATTGATCTTTAGCAAGACAAAAGGGTTTAGGCACGGAAGCATCGAAAAGGGTGCAGCGATACTAAAACAGTTGCTAGATAAAGAAAAGATAAAATCTGATCATTCGGAGGATGCTGCTCTGTTTACAGATCAGGGATTGAAAAAATATGACGCTGTTATCTTTCTGAGCACAACTGGCGATATTCTCGATAATGCGCAACAGGAAGCTTTTGTGCGGTATATCCAATCAGGAAAAGGGTTTGCGGGTATCCATGCAGCGACGGATACTGAGTTTGATTGGCCATGGTATAACGGCCTTGTAGGGGCGTATTTTGCGTCTCATCCTGCCGTACAAAAAGCCAAAATTGATGTGCTGGACAGAAAACATCCGGCCACCAAGCACCTCGATCCGATCTGGTGGCACAAAGATGAATGGTATAATTTCAAGGACGTGAAGGACGGATTGCATGTGTTGATGAATTTGGATGAAAAAAGCTACCAAGGTGGAAAAATGGGGGATCAACATCCAATCTCCTGGACCCAGAGCTACGATGGAGGGAAAGTCTTCTATACCGGGCTTGGACATACCGATGAGTCCTATGACGAACCTGAGTTCCAAAAACATTTAATTGGAGGAATTTTATCTGTTCTTCCCAAGAAAAAGTAACTTATTTTATAGTTGGCGTTTTCTGAACTAGGGCAGGGTACACGCTTCTATGTGGCAATAGCACAATGAAAAGTCCCAAATGGTATTCCATTTGGGACTTTTTTATAATTGATGGCGAAAAGGGAAGAGAACCAATTTTGCCATTTGATCGGGTTTAATAGTTCAGTTTATATTTTGCGCCGATACTAAACCAACGACCGGGCATTGGAACGGCGGCAGCTTCTATATAGCTCTTGTCAAATATATTCTGAACATCCACAAAGATGTTTAAGTCTTGGAGTTGGTACGATCCTCTTACGTCAGCGATGAAATAAGATTTGTAACTGATACGCTCATTAAAGCGGTTTGCAGAAGTTAACATCCAGTTCTTGTGGTTTATGGTAAAGTTGGCAATAACTTGATGCCTTAAGCTTTCAATAGCATATTTGGATAGTATCCCGTCTGCTAATGTTAGGCTTGGGTTGAGATAATTATAACTTAGCGTTGTAAAGTATCGTGTCGTGGCACTGGGATCATTGATATTATATCGGAATGAAGCATTGAATCCATCAATTTTGTTTTTTCCAATATTTATTGGTTTCCACGGAATGACCGTTCCGCTTCCTGTAGTGGCATCCTCTTTTTGCCAGTCTATGAAATCGCTTATCCTTCGATGGAAATAACCCGCTTGAGCAATAATCCGATTGGATAAGTATTTTATACCACCTTCGATCTGATAGGCATTTTCAGAGCTCAGTGTGGGGTTTCCGACGTTGGCTGTCTGATTGGTGTAAAGATCCGTAAAGGAAGGGATCCGCTGGCTAGAACCTGCGTTGACTACAATCTTCCAATGTTCGGTAATATCATAGCCCAAATCTAGACCCGGGAATACCTGCCAGCCAAATTTTGAGTTATAATTGATGTAGGCACCTGAGTTGATCATCAGTTTTTCGATCGCCTCTGTTTTGAATTCAAGGTAGCCACCGTAATTCTCCCGGGTATGGTCGCCAATACTGGTGCTATTGATGCGTTCAAATCGACTTTCCAGTCCTAAGCCAAATGTACCATAACTTTGCTCCAATGTGGCATTAATTTCTGCTCCAAAGACGTTGCTGTAATGTTTGGATCTACCTTTGGTTGTTTCTCGGCCTAAATACCAATATTCATCTTCATTGTAGCGATTACTGAGGCGTGGACTGATGGAAAATGCCTGTGTTAATTGATGCTTGGACTGCAGGGAAGCGAAAGCCGTTTTAACCTGTTCATAAGCTTCCTTGTCACTCGGTGCAGCGTAGTAACCATTGGCTCCAAATTGATTGTTGATATAGCCAACATTGGCTTTTATCATATTAGCTGTATTCGGTTGATATGTCCCGTCGTAATAAAGTTTATTATTGTTGGAGGCTGTATTGTAACGTTGCCCATTGGAGTCTTCGTGGCCAAAATATAAACCGTGGCTTGTTTGCTTGGTTAAAAACTGTGAGCCAAGCTGAACACCTTTACCATAATACTTGCCTGCACTTGTCTGCTCATTATCTTTGAATGAAGAACCACTGTACACCTGGGCACTAATTTGATTTGATTCAATTTTCTTTGTTACGATGTTGATGGCACCCGTTAGTGCATTAATACCGAAAATTCGTGAAGCTGGCCCCCGAATGATTTCGATACGCTCGATGGCCTCCAGCGGAACCGGAAGGTTCATGTTGTGATGGGCACTCTGTGGATCGGTGATTTTAACCCCGTTGAGTAGTATCGCCGTCTGTTCAAAAGACCCACCGTCGATGCTTATATCTGCCTGCGAACCAAATGGTCCACGTTGACGAATATCAACTCCCGGGATATTGCTCAGCAATTCGTTGATTGATCGATTTGGGAGCCTCTGTATATCTTCCTGCGTCAATATTTGGATATTCTTGCTTTGTTTTGAAAAAGGGATCTGTAAGCGGTTTTGATTAATGATGACTTCGCCTAAAGTGGTTGTATCTTTAATCTGAGCAGTCGCGGCTCCAATACTCAGCACTAATGCAAGGTTTGTTAACGTAATATTCTTATTCAACATGCTTTCCTAGATTTTACGCTGCAAAAGTAGCTTAGCTGACTAAAAAATAAATAGTCCGGAGTGAATAATACTGGTAGTCCGGATGATGTTTTGTTACTTCTTACATCCACTCTTCTCGGCCGATACGCTTTTTTCCCGTTATATCGATGTGATCTTGCTTGTCTGTGCCTTTTATTTTTTCGATGTTGGTCAAGTCGGGTTGGCCGGATTCGAGCCAGGCTGAATACCAATAGGAAGCAACGCGTAAGATGGTTTTTTGCATTCTCCTTTCAACCATACCGTTCATGGCTTCATGATAAGCTCTAGCATAACTGTCGGAATAGGTCCACACCAGTTGATTGTTTCGCTCAATAAAAGATTTTTTTTGTGATGCTTTAAATTGACGATTGAGCCGGGCTTCAATGCTCAATACAGAATCCACAAGGCGATTGCTTTCATGGACGATAGTCCAGGCCTCCGCTAAGGGATCTTTGATATAGTTGGCTTTTCCAACGCGAAGGTTGTATTTTTCTGAAAACATTTCCGGTAAACGGCTTTCCCAGAATGCATGTATACCTTGTTGATGTGTTAGCTGTCCATTATAATTTTTAGTCGTGTGCAATGGAACATGGGCATCAGCAATATAATGCCCGAGTTCTGCTGAGTGTTTGATAATCCGTTTATAATCTTTTGCTTGAAAAGCTCTAACAAGCTTTTGATAGGTAAAGTTGATTTGCCAGGGCACAATGCCATTTTTTAACAATTGCGTTTCTTGAAATTTCTCTTTGGCCTGCGACCAATGTATCGGTATGGAGTCAACTGTACTTTCCTTGCGGTAGTCCTCTAAATCTATAAAATGTCTTGGGCCTTCAGCGCTGTCTGTGAAGCAGCGTTTATCTGGATCAACAGCTTTTTCGGTAATAAGGTCAATATTGGATTTGTAGAACTTAGCCAACTGAGCGGGGAGCGCAAAGACGGCATAATGATTAATTTTTTTATGAGCAAAAAATCCCCACGATGTTAAAATTAGCATGGCGACTATGCAAAGCATCCGATAAAATAGAGACTTCATGGGGTATTAAACTGGCTATTAATTAATTGTTGATATTAAATATACGTAAAGGAAAATTAAAAATGGATTAACGATTTTTTTTATTGATGTTAATTTATATTTTCTTAACATAACTAAACAATAAAATAATATTGATACTCGTTAAAATTGATTAATTTGCCGACACAAAATGCAGTCGTTATGAAGATATTGTATGCCGTACAAGGGACAGGAAATGGACATCTGAGCCGGGCAATGGATATTGTCCCCTGTTTGAGGGAGTTAGGGGAAGTCGATGTTTTGGTTAGTGGAATTCAAGCAGATCTATCATTACCTTTCGAAGTGAAATACCGTTTTCACGGGTTGAGTTTTATCTTTGGTAAATCCGGCGGAGTAGATCTGTGGAAAACATTTATGAGTTCGACGATCCGTAAATTTACGAATGAAATTAAGAGCTTACCCATAGAAAACTATGATTTGGTAATCAATGATTTTGAACCGATTTCCGCTTGGGCTTGTCATTCAAAAGATTTGGAATGCATTGGGTTGAGCCATCAGATCGCTGCCTTAGATCCATCGAGTCCTAAGCCAGAAGATAGTGATATGCTGGGCAAATTTATTATGAAAAATTATGCGCCGTCTACCCATTCCTATGGTTTCCATTTCAAGCGGTACGCCAAGAATATTTATCAACCGGTTATCCGTAATGCTGTTCGTGAATTGAATGTCACAGATCAGGGACATTATACGGTTTACCTCCCGGCATATGATGATGCGCATCTTTTAAAGCATTTGATGAAGTTTCCGGACGTAAAGTGGGATGTTTTTAGCAAACATAATTCAAAGGCATTTGACATGAAAAATGTAACGATAAGACCGATCAATAACCAATCTTTTATTGATAGTATGGCATCTTCTTCTGGAGTTTTATGTGGGGCAGGTTTTGAAACACCGGCAGAAGCGTTATATTTGAAAAAGAAACTGTTAGTTATCCCGATGAAGAACCAATATGAGCAGCATTTGAATGCAGCGTCATTGGAAGAGATGGGGGTGCCTGTAATTTCGAGCTTAAAACAGAAAAACATGCTGGCGATAGAAGCCTGGCTCAACAGTAAATCTAGGGTTGAAGTTGATTACCCTAATATCACGCAGGAAATTATAAATGAAATCGTGCAGAAGCACCGTTAAACAAACATGAAGTATATTGCATTAGCCCTATTATCCTTGACAACAGTCACAGGATTTGCCCAACAAAAAAAAACGAACACGACGGCGAAGAAGAAGGTCGTCGGAACTAAGTCAAGTGCAACAAATCAACTGAAAACGAAGGCCGATTCTGTGTCTTATGCATTTGGTGCCGATATCGGAAATTCACTAAAATCTATTGAGATTGATTACTTGAAGTCAGATGTTATTGCAAAAGCAATTTCGGATGTCTTGAAAGGGGAGAAATCGCTATTGGAAGAAGGCCAGGGAAGAGCTGTTATCCAACAGGCGATCATGGACGTTCGTGCTAAAAAAGAGGCTGCTAGCCGTGCTGAAGAAGACAAATTTTTTGCAGAAAATGCTAAGGTTGCTGGGATGAAATCTACAGCCGAAGGAATTCAATATCTTGTTCTCAATGAGGCAGAAGGTCCAAAGCCAAAAAGTGACGATGAGGTAACCGTGCATTATAAAGGTACCTTACTCAATGGAAAGCAATTTGATAGCTCATACGACCGTAAGGAGCCATTGAAACTATCCTTGGGTCAGGTGATCAAAGGTTGGCAGATTGGAATCCCGTTAATGTCCAAAGGTGCAAAGTATAAATTTTTTATACCAAGCAGATTAGCCTATGGCGAACGGGCGACAGGTGAAATTCCTGCAAACAGCACATTGGTGTTTGAGGTAGAATTGCTTGATATTGGTGCAGATGGAACAACGTAAATTAGGAAATACAAGCTTAATCGTTTCGGAAATAGGTTTGGGCTGCATGTCTTTAAAAAGCAATCAGTCCAAACAATCCAAAGATATTATCCAAAAAGCTTACGAGAACGGGATCACCTTCTTTGATACCGCTGATCTCTACGATAAAGGCCTAAACGAGATGATCGTTGGGGAGAGTGTGCAAAGCTTTCGCAAGCATATTGTTTTGGCGTCGAAAGTTGGTAACCTTTGGCGTGCAGATGGATCCGGCTGGGATTGGAAGGCTTCGAAAGACTATATTATCAAGGCTGTGGAAGGTTCGTTGTCACGTTTAAAAACGGATTACATCGACCTCTATCAGTTACATGGTGGTACGATAGAAGATCCGATAGAAGAGATTGTTGAAGCGTTTGAGCTGTTGAAGCAACAGGGGAAAATCCGTGCTTACGGTCTTTCATCAATTCGCCCAAATGTTATCAAGGCATTTTTGTCCAAATCTGACATTGCTTCAGTAATGATGCAATACAGTCTATTGGATAGAAGACCAGAAGAAGAAATCAGTGGCATGTTGGAAGAACGGGGTGTAAGTATCGTCGTACGCGGTGTATTAGCCAAAGGCGTTCTCATCAACAAGCCAATAGAACCTTTTCTTCAGTATAGTTCGGGAGAGGTGGCCCATATTGTGAGAAACTTGGCAAATCTTTCCAAACGTATCGGAAAAGACAATATGGTTGTTGCACTTTCGTATGTGCTTTCTAACGCAGCTGTTGCTACAGCACTCGTTGGTGTGAGTACCAAATTGCAATTGGATGAATTGATCAGAGCAAAAGCGCAGATGATCAAATTAAGTGATTTGGATAAGCAGGTTCTATTGGAAGGTGTCCGGTCGTTATATTATACCGAACACCGGTAAGCTTTACTATTTATTGAAAAATAGTCTTAATATTTTAGCGAGGTCTTCTTTTGTATCTACGGCGACAGTTTCATGCGTTGTAATTGCCGTTTGAATGGCGTAGCCATTTTCTAACCAGCGTAGCTGTTCCAGAGCCTCTGCTTCTTCTAGCATAGAAATAGGAAGTTGTGTCAGGGCTTTTAATGTATCTACCTGGTAAGCATATATTCCGATATGTTTATAGAATGTTTGCCTTTGTAACCATTGGTCTTTTTCCACAGCTCTTAAAAAAGGAATGGTCTGCCTACTAAAGTAGATGGCTTCTCCTTTGCTGTTTCGGACAACTTTAGGGATGTTTACATTGAATAGTTCCTCCTCCGCAGTAATTTCCTTGATTAGGGTCGCTATCTGCGTAGTGGTATCTTCAAAACAATTTGCTAAAAGATCAATTTGTGCGGGGTCTATAAAGGGTTCGTCACCCTGTATATTGATGGCAACATCATAACCTTCGATATTGGTGATGACTTCAGCACAACGATCTGTTCCCGATTGATGGTGCTCTGCGGTCATGACAACTTCGCCACCAAAAGAACGTACAGTTTCTGCGATGCGCTGGTCGTCAGTTGCTACAACAACATCGTTTAATTTTGTTGATTTTTTGACCTGTTCGTAGACCCGCTGAATCATCGTTTTTCCTTCAATGTCGATCAGCGGTTTTCCAGGGAATCTGCTCGATGCATATCGGGCAGGAATAATACCTAAAAATTTCATTTTTTACTATTTATCGTTGGCTGAGGAAATGCAAGTTTATCAAAAAGCCTGTAAAATTAAGTGTCTTACAGGCTTTTGATATCGCAATTATTCGAATAATCCGTATAATTCGGCTTCGATTTTTTGAATGATATTGCCGAGGTCCTCTGGGTTTGTGGTGAAATCCAGGTTGTCCTTGTCCAGAATCATGACCTTACCTTCTTTGTAATTATTGATCCATTTATCATATTTATCGTTCAGCTTCGACAGATAATCCAAGCGAATTGCGGATTCATAGTCACGGCCCCTTTTTTGGATATTATTCACCAGGGTAGGGACAGAGGCTTTGAGGTAAATCAATAAATCTGGCGGTTTGATATAGTGGATAATGCTTTGAAAAATATTACTATAGTTTTCAAAATCACGTGCGCTCATTAAACCCATATCGTACAAGTTTTCGGCAAAGATATAAGCATCTTCATAAATGGTACGATCCTGAATCATATCAATGCCAGTTTCCTGCAATTTTACAATATGTCTAAAGCGACTGTTGAGGAAAAAAATCTGAAGATTGAATGCCCAGCGTTTCATGTCCGAATAAAAATCTTCCAGATAAGGATTGTTGTCTACAGCTTCAAACTGAGGTTCAAATTTAAAGTGACTGGCCAACATTTCGGTCAATGTTGTTTTGCCGGCACCTATATTTCCAACGATAGCGATGTGCATATTATTTCTAGCTTAATAAAATCTTTTAATACCAATAATCTCACGAACTTCTTTCAGCGTCTTGTGCGCGGATTCGCTTGCTTTTTCAGCGCCCATTTTTGCAACTTTAGCAATGTATGCATCATCGTTTGATATATCCTCTATACGGGAGCGTACATCGTTGGTTGCAAGGACCATATCTTCTGCCAATTGTTTTTTGAAATCACCATAACGAATTTCGCATTTGTTATATAGTTCATCAAAATGCTGCAACGTATCTGCAGTAGATACGACCTTCATTAAATCAAAAAGATTTTGGATAGCTTCAGGCTTAGGCTGGTTCATTTCCGTTGGACCAGAATCGGATACAGCACGCATCACTTTTTTACGAATTACGGTTTCACTGTCCGATAGATAAATACAATCTGCTTCACCATTGGATTTACCCATTTTTCCCTGGCCTGAAAGTCCGGGAACTTTCACCAATTTGTCAGCGTAGGAGAACGCAAACGCTTCTTTAAAATAATCTACGTTGTATAAGCGATTGAAGCGATTGCCAAAAGTCCGCGTCATCTCCAAATGCTGTTCCTGATCTTTTCCTACGGGCACTTTTGTGCCATGGTGAATCAATATATCAGAGGCCATCAAGACCGGATAGGTCAATAAACCTGCGTTAACATTGTCTGGACTGCTTCTAACTTTATCTTTAAATGCTGTAGCGCGTTCTAGCTCGCCGAGATAGGCGTTCATATTCATATATAGATAGAGTTCCGCAACTTCTGGAACATCTGATTGAACGTAAATAGTCGATTTTTCGGGGTCTATTCCCGCAGCTAAATATTCAACAATAACTTGACGAACCGTTCCCTGAAGTCCATGAGGAGTGGGGTGGGTCGTTAGTGAATGTAAATCCGCAATGAAAAAAAAGCAATTATATTCGTTTTGCATTTTCACAAAATTGCTCAATGCGCCGTAGTAATTTCCTAAATGTAATTTTCCGGTACTTCTGATACCGCTAACAACTGTTTCCATATTCCTGCGAATTTACGGATAAATTTGACAAAGTCGAATTAAATTCGGTCCGTGACTCCCTTTTTAGGGATTGCGTTATTTTTTTAATTTTTTAGCTTCATTCCAATAAACGTCCATTTCTTCTAGACTCATTTCCTGCAGTTGTTGCTTATTTTCAGCGGCTTTTTGTTCTAAATAGGTAAACCGTTCAATGAATTTTTTGTTGGTGCGTTCAAGTGCATTTTCGGGGTTTATGCCAATATGCCGTGCATAATTTATTAAGGAGAATAAAAGGTCGCCAAATTCGCCTTCCGCTTTTTCCTGATCCATTGGAAGCGCTGTTTCCAGATTAAATTCGGCTTTAAATTCGGCAAGCTCTTCCTCTACTTTTTCCCATACTTGTTTCTTATCTTCCCAGTCAAAGCCGACACCGCGAACTTTATCTTGGATACGATAGGCCTTTACCAAAGCGGGTAGGCCTTTTGGGACACCAGCAAGAACAGATGTATTGCCTTCTTTGAGCTTGATTGTTTCCCAATTGGACTTGACTTGATCTTCTGTATCAGCATTGGTGTCGCCATAGATGTGGGGATGGCGCGTAATCAATTTATCACAGATTGCATTAAGTACGTCGACGATGTTGAAATGTCCTTCTTCTTCGGCAATGCGGGCATAGAATACGAGATGCATCAAGACGTCGCCAAGTTCTTTTTTGATTTCTGGATAATCTTTTTCCAAAATGGCGTCGGTTAATTCATACATTTCCTCCATAGTCAAATGGCGAAGGGATTCCATAGTCTGTTTTTTATCCCAGGGACATTCAACCCGTAAGGTATATAAGACATCGAGTAATCGTTGAAAAGCGAGTTGAGGTGTATGCTGATACGCTGGTGCTGCTAGATTTGCCATATTTCATCGTGTTTGGTAGCACAAAAGTAGAAATATGATTTTGAATAAACTATTTCAACTTGCGGAAAACAAAACCCTTTTGTCAATCGTTTTATAATAAAAATTAGAATTTAGATCGGATTTAGAACAATCAACTATGGAAAGAATGCATGGGTACTCCTCTGCAAGTGTTGCTTTGGAAAAGTTAAACGACTTAGGCTATACAATAGACTATAATATTGAATTTGACGATTTGTTGGCTGATGCAGATCAGTACAGAATTGACTATTTATTTCGCTACGAAGGTGCATCAGATCCTGATGATGAATCATCAGTGTATGGTATTAGCAAAAATTCGGGACAGAAAGGTGTTTTTGTTGCGGGCAATTTATCTTTAATCGAAGGTAAGAAACGGGATATTCTATTGCAATTGGAACTCAAAGAGCGGGAGCGATAGTCTTATGGAAAAAAATGGAATGGAAACAACAGAACGGCTTGAGCAGCTTAAGCTTTGGGCCTTGAAACGTGATGGTAAAGAGGTAGAGACGGAATATCATGATCTAGCTTCGGATCGTTGGTTGCAGGTTTATAGAAATGAAGCATTAAACCTCATGAAAGCGGGATTCTACAATAAAGGTTCGGCTTTGTTTGAGTCTTATGTTGAGGTTCATTATCCACATGAACTGGAAAAATTGATTGGCAAATTGGAACGTAGTTATGACAGTTTACAGCGTTTTAGTCCGGGGTTGCTTGAAGATGGTTTTTATAATCTCGTTTTAGGCGATATCCCTTTGCTTATGGCTGGTACGATCGTTGTTTTGCTTAGGGCCAAAGAGTCTGATTTTCCATCCATTTACAATAATGATGCGGATGCCGACATGCGAAGCTCTCCAAATTGGCTTATACAGCAGTCAAACAAAGATATTTGGGTTGATATGCACCAAACAGCTTTAAATAATATTCACTACCCGGATAAAATTCTTTAGTCTGGCAAAATTTTTGTAGTCGATCGTACCAGAAAGAGGAAGCCTAAATAGGTTGTTCACTTTATGGATTTTTTATTGAATTATAAACCCATTCTAAATTTTATTTTATGATGTTGTACATTGGTATTTTTGCCGTTATCGTTGTGGCTTGCGTATTCATTTCTCTTATGATGATGAAAAAGCAAAAGGAGACGGCCAAAAAGTATGAAGGCGAATCCGGGATCGCCCTAGCTCCAGGCGTAAAGGATGAATTGTTAAGTGATGAATTTAGTGAATTAAGAAAACAGTTGAACGGCGCTCCGATCGACGCCTTTACGCAATGCGCGTATATCGCAACGGTGGGGGACAAAGTTGCTTCAGCTGCAGCTACGGCAGCCAAGACTGTTGCCTGGGCGGCTGTAGGTGTAAAGGCTCGTTATAATGAGCGGGATAACGCTTCTTATCTCGTGCTGAGCAACAACGAATTGCATTACGTATTTTTCGATGATGGGGAGGTGAGAGACCATTTGGTTTTTGATCATGAAACCTTGCTCGATGCGCGAACTGCGCAGATTACTAATTCTGAAAAAGTAACACGCATGGGCTCTGTCATGGGCTTGAAACCTAAGAAAATGCATCTTGACGTCAACGGAAATGGGCTCGATATTATTTATTATGGTACTGTTCAGCGTATGCCACATGGTATTATTTCTCCAGGTTCAGGTATGTTTGAAACACAGGCGAGGCTTCAGTTGATGGGGCGTTTGTTTTTGGACAGATTATATAAAAAATATCCGCAGCTACAGAACTAACCCGTCGAGAAATGTCATTTTAGTTTCGTTTTAATTGAAGTAAGTGGCCTTTTTGACTTGATTCCGCATTGCATTTAGTAAATTGTCTGTATCATAAAATTTATATCATATGAAAATTTTAGCAGATAAAGTAGCTTTAGTAACAGGTGCGGGTTCGGGGATCGGACTGGCAGTTGCATTGGCTTATGGTAAAGAAGGTGCAAAGGTCGTTGTCTCGGATATCAACGAGCAAGCGGGGAATGAAACCGTAAAACAAATTGAATCTCTAGGAGGAAAAGCTGTGTTTTTCAAAGCAGATAGCTCATCTCCCGCTGACAATGAAGCCTTGGTTGGTTACGCTGTCAAGACATTTGGCCGGCTTGATATTGCATGCAATAATGCTGGTATTGGTGGAGAGGCTGCACTAACGGGAGATTACAGTCTCGATGGATGGAAAAAAGTAATTGATATTAATTTCAATGGCGTATTTTATGGATGTAAATATCAGATAGAGGCCATGGAGCGGAATGGAGGTGGTGTTATTGTCAATATGGCTTCTATTCATGGTACCGTGGCTGCGCCTATGTCAAGTGCTTATACTTCAGCCAAACATGCTGTAGTGGGACTGACAAAAAACATCGGCGCAGAATATGGTCAAAAAAATATTCGTTGTAATGCTGTTGGACCTGGTTATATTGATACACCGTTATTGGCTAAGTTGGATAAAGAGCATATCAATGCGTTAATCAGTAAACATCCTATTGGACGTTTGGGAAAGGCAGAGGAAGTCGCTGAGCTGGTTCTTTTTTTAAGTTCGGATAAATCGTCTTTTATGACCGGAGGGTATTACCTAGTTGATGGTGGTTATACTGCTGTTTAACAGCTCAGTTTAAGAAAAAAGGGATCAAATTTGTCGTGTTGGATCCCTTTTTTTTGCACTATAACTGTGCTGCTGGACGTATTTCAGTCCCTTGCATGTTATTTAATCCGTCACCCAACGTGCGACAATATTTATATGCCACCTGTTGGAGTTGTTTGACAATTTCGGGATATTGATCTTTTTGGTCTCTATCTTCACCGGGATCAATTGCAAGATTATATAATGCCAACGGGACTTTTACTGTAGCATATTTTCCTGGATACCGATCGTCCCTTATGGTTGCCGGAGCGATAAGTTTTCTTGTTTGAGGACCTGCTGAAAAGCTGGTCTTGTTGCATCGTCATCGCCTGCTTCAGCTTTAAGTTTAGCCAACTTTTTCTTTAACCGATCAATTTCTTTGACATATTTTTTGTCTAGAATGGCATTGTGTGTTTCCATGGGATCCTGTTGTAGATCGTAGAATTCCCAGGCGGGTGCTGTTGTTTTAGGCTCGCTACCTGTCATTTCCAAAGGTTGTCCGTAAAAATAGATCAGTTTGTAGCGTTCATCACGAACGCCAAGGTGGGCTGGGCGTATTGGAGCATGTTGCCAATAGCGGTAATACATAGCAGACCGCCATGTTTTGGAAGTATTTCCTTTGAGGTTATTCCGGAAGCTTTCGCCTTGGATGTAGGCAGGTTTTTTGATGCCGGCATAGTCTGCAAATAGTGCAGCGAAATCGATATTTAGAATCATGTCGTCTAATCGACTACCGGCTTTGATTTCTTTGGGATAGCTGATCACAAAAGGCATGCGCAGTGATTCTTCGTACATGAGACGTTTATCCATAAAATTGTGTTCACCTAAAAAGTATCCTTGATCGGAAGCCAGGATCACAACAGTATTTTCGTCCAATTTTGCCGTTTCAAGATAGTGCATAATTTTCCCGAGATTATCATCGATTCCAGCAACGCAACGCAGATAATCTTTGATGAACTTTTGGTAGATCTTTTTGCGGGCTTCCAAAGGGGCCATTCCTTTTGTTGAAAAGGGAAGCTCAGGATAAGATGTCCAAAAGGGGCCTACCGAAGCTTGCTCATAACGGCGGCCAAGCTCTTCCAAAGGCTGCCCTTCAAAAGAGCGTCCAGTCGTGATTGCTCCTGAATCCAAAAATGTCGGGGGATAAGGAAACTCCACATCTTTGTAGTAATCTTTGAATCGCTCGGCAAAATCAAAGGGTTCATGCGTCGCTTTGTAATGACACATTAAGAAGAAGGGTTTGTCGGGATTGCGTGATTTTAACCAGTCCAAACTCATCGTTGTGGTGATATCATCTACATAGCCTTCATAAGGTGTACCAGCCTCTTCCTTATCATTCCAGTTGTCTTTAGAGAGGTAAGTCGGATTATGATAAACACCGTGTCCAGGAAGAACTTTAAAATCGTCAAATCCACTCGGCCTTTTTTTCAGATGCCATTTTCCAAAAACAGCAGTTTGGTAGCCCGCATTATGCAGATCCTTGGCGATATTTTCCTTATCGGGATCCAACGCATCTTCCAGTGTGTAGACTTGGTTTTTATTACTGTACTGTCCTGTCAGTATGGTTGCACGGCTAGGGGTGCAAATTGAATTGGTACAGAATGTATTATGGAGTACCGCCCCTTGGCTGGCTAATTTTTCAATATTCGGATTTTTGACAAAATCTTTTAAAATACCGCCATATACGCCCCATGCTTGGGCCGTGAAATCGTCCGTTAGGATAAAGACGATATTGGGGCGTTGTGTTGCGTTGTTCTTTTTCTGTGCTTGTGAAAAAATGGGCAATAAGCCGCAGATGAGCAATACTAATTTTTTATTCATGTGAATTCAGCTATACATTAGTCGACGAATTGACTATATCGGATTGCAATAATAGCTATAATCATTCGTCTTGGTCTGGTTCTGTCTATTTGATTGTAGACAAATCTACTCTTTATAGATAAATATATAACGGATAAACTGTAAAAAATAGGTTAGTCATCGATACCTTTTCCATCTAGAATATGCTGGTAATATTTTTCGATTCTCGCCTCACGTGTTTTCACTTGTTTTGCCTGGTTAAAGTAGAATAGGTAACCTTTTTGTCGACCTGGCGTAAGTGATTGAAAAGCTTTTTGAAGGAAAGGGTCTTCAAGTAAGGCACGCTTAAATTCTTCCGGTACAGGGTAATCGGCAGCTTTTCGCAGGTCAACTTTCTTGCCTGATTCTTCAATTTCGATGGCCTCCTGAATATATGCCGATATCACTTCCCGTAAGGATGCTATCTGCTCAAGAGTGGTGAATCTAAGCTGTCTGGCCGACTGAACATTTTCAGTTTGCTGGATCAGTATATTTTTGGGATCTTTTAATAATACACCTTTATGGAATAGCAGCGCACAGTATTCTTTAAAGCCGTGTATCAATACGACATTTTTACCTTCCAGTGTATAACACGGATGCATCCATTTATAATCTTCTTGCAGTGTTTTATTGCCACGGACAATTTCTCTCAACAGATTGAATTCTTCGTTCCATCTCGTCGCATTTTCAAAAAAATGTTCAATTTTTAGATTCATCATGTAGGGTTTTAGGTAAGTTTAGCAAGAATTTCCTGTAATCTATTGTGCGCCATATTGATTCCTTGCGCAAAAGGCATCTGTAACAGCTGGTTCCGAAAGGCGACCGACTGAAATATAATATGGATGTGAAGACTACTGCGTTCTGCACTTAATTTTTCAAATGTTAAATATTCCAACTGTACGGGGAATGCGCTGTTTTCCATTTCAAAAGTCCGTGTGATGCGTTGATTGGGGAGGAATTCATGTATCGCTCCATTTGCTTTGAACATGACCTGGCCATTATGCGAAGTTTCCAATGCATAGGAGCCATGCTTTTTATTTTCCAATTTCAGGACTTTGGTTCCCATCCACTTTTCGAAAATTTCGGGATCTTCGTATGCTTTGAAGAGTAGTTCAACTGGTAAATCGAATTCCCTTGTAATGATAATCTCCTGTTTATTGTCCTCTGCCTGGACCTTAGTTTTTGGCTCCATATTATTTGTTCTTGTAGTTTTGCATAATCGCTTCCAATTTGTTGAATCTGTCGTCCCACATTTGACGGAAAGGTTCGATAAAATCCGCAATTTCTTTCATCTTTGGTGGGTTCAGTTGGTAGTATATCTCACGTCCATTTTGTTGAGACTTTAATAATTCACATTCCGTCAATATTTGCAAATGCTTTGAAACGGTCGGTCTTGCCGTATTGAAATTGGCTGCAATTGCACCTGCAGTCATGGCTTGTGAGGCTAGAAGAAGTAAAATTGCTCTTCTGGTTGGGTCTGCTATAGCTTGGAAAACATCTCGTCTTAAGTTCATATTGATTTATTTGATTACGAATATAAGTGTAGTTATTTGGCTACGCAAATTTTTTATAAATTATTTATAAGGAAGTAGGTGGGGTGGGGCTAATGTGGATCAACGAATAAAAATTTTTTCCTAGCGAATTTAAAATGAAAGCGATCGGGAATTAAACCTATGGATCAATGTTTGGTGAATAATGCTAAATTAGAGTAATTAATTTTAACAGGATGAAAACACAGTTATCGTATTTAAAAAAATTGAGCGTATTGGGGACGAAAAGCTTAGTCAAATATTATTTGCTGGCTATTGTTTCGACTTTACTGTATTTGGTGGTTGGCAGTTTACAGTTTAAGGCTAGTCATGAAGCTTTCTTTGCGACGGTCAGTCCTGCGCAAGCCGCAGCTAAATTCATTTGGTTGATTGGATTGATCCTGCTCCCTGTACTACTTTTTATTTTTAGCAACAAATATGTGTTTTCAAAGATTGCAAGTCTTGTTGTAGAGGAAAGGCAGGATGATCTCATTCTTCCAGCATTTGATAAAGTGATGTTGGTTTTTCAATCGAATCAGCCCGACGTAATACAAAATGTCGCTGATTATTCTTTTGCGAAACTTAAATTGATCAATGACGTGAAAAATACCAAAATTGAGAACCCTTGGGTGAAACGAATTGTCGTTTTTGGCCTGAATAAAGTGAAATTTGAGGCACTCGATTTAGACAAGAACGATAGTTTTTATGCGATCCTAAGATCGAAGTTTATCCAGGTACTCGAAATCTTAACAGAACCAAGTAGCAAATCCTTTTGGTTATGTATCCTTGTGCAATGGCTTATTTTGCTTATTGTTTGGTTTAGCTATTAGTGCGTGGCCTTATCGCATGAACATCCTGGGGAATGGAAAAAAGTTCAAATAGATAAAATCATAAAATAGTTCAATAATGAGATAAACTAATCTATGAAGGTTGAATCCGATCTTTGTGAGGATATATAATTTGATAGTTTTGGGAGGAAGATTGAGCTGTAAACTAAAATTGCGTCAGTTTCAGTATCCAATGGAATCCCAGGGTAAAAATGGATGTAAAGGTCGGGCGAAGGTCCGACCTTTACTTTTTTATCTATTCCTGGAAAAAAAATCGACTATATCCTTTTCCAATGAATTTGCTGTGCTTATGCAAAAGTCCTGTGACCATGATGTCGGGATTTCGGTGGCTGGCCTAACAGCATTTGATCAATATAGCGAATTTTAACAATTCTTGATAGAATTCTCATAATTCTAGCCAGAAAGATGTGCTGTAAATTTGCAACGATTTTTTTATTTAAACATACTTAAAAAACAGCGCGACAAATGAAAACACATCAAAAAGGACAAAAACTGAAATATGTTGCACCAAAAGTAGAATCCTTTCAAATTGAATTTGAACAGTCTATTGCAGCCGGATCAGGTAATGTAAATACTGGGGGTGAGGGTCATGGAGCAAACGGACAATCAGTCATGGAGCAATCGTACGATGCGGGCTGGTCCAATAACAAAGATTTTGATCTATAAGTATTATGGTAAAGGTTCTTAAAAATTTTAACTTCGGTGTCCTTTTGGGGGCACTGCTTTTTATTTCCACATCCTGTGCAAATAAAGACAAGCAAGAACAAGCGTTAAGTGGCAATTTGATTATTCGTTCGGCCCGGTTTATTGCCGATGGGCAAATCAATAGGATCAATGAAGCCGAAAATAGAACCGGTGAAAAATTGGCTTCTATCTCAAAATCAACCCCAGCACCACTCCTTATCCATGGCGGAAAGGATTTTGATTTTACAACAACTGTGCAGAGTAATGCCAGTGCAGCGCAAACAAACGGTCTAAAGGCTGCTTCCGCTACTTCGCCGCTGCGAGCAGCAGATGTTCCTCTTAATAACAGCATTAAATTTAGGTTGGTTTTTATGAAAGACGGCAATTCGACGCCGATTTATAATGAAGTACTCACTGCTGATCAGGATCCGAATTTAAGGATTGCTGTTAATACCGCGTATCACTGGTATGCCATTTCAGTCAATGACCAAAGTACAGCCCCTGACATCGATGGATCGGGTTCCATTCAAGGTGCTGATCTTGCCAACAAGGATTTTATGTTTGCGTCCGGAGCGATCACGGGGCAAGAAGGTGAAAATTATCTTGACATCTTGTTTTTACGTCAGATGGCGGCTATCGAATTAAGTTTAAATACACGTGGCTTGTTTGGCGGGCTGACGGATAATTCGGTTCTGAGCATAGGACAGGGGACAGGAGGCTCTTTTAGTAATATTGTTCAGACAGGTGATTTTAATATTTTTAATGGCACTTTCGCCAATCTCCGTGATGCTGATCCGCTTCGGGGCGACCAAATGCAGATCGTCGATAACCGCTGGGGAAATGCCGAAAAAATCGGCCGTTTCTTTACAGCCAGTAATACGACCATTCCTGCAAATAATCTATGTGTGAAGCTAAATGCACTTCAGATTACGCTCGACGATAATACGACCCGTACATTTGCCGCCAATACGATAGTTCCCATTGCACATAGCAATGCCTTGAATCTTACGAAGGGAACTTTATCGAGCACGAGTATCAGATTGATCGAGTCAGGAATTAACATCAATGGACTCATTTGGGCTAGAACAAATCTGATTTATGATGTGAATAAATTGTATGGCGGATCCTATAGTGCCGGTAATTCGGATGCCTATCGTTTCCGGCCAAACAATAACTATGCTTATGCGAATGTAAATACGGAGTATTGGAACTTTGGAACAACGGTTCCTAGTGGTACAGATTATGGCTCTGTAGATGAGTGTAGGCGCGTTTATCCGGAGGGAACTTGGAGATTACCGCAAGAACTTAACAATCCAAAGGAAATGACGCAGCTGTCACAAAATACAAACCGTACAGTATCAATGTTGCAGGTGGCGGATGGCTATCGCTATAGTATTGCGTGGTTTAGTTCTCAGCCGGCAAATTCCGCCTATCCAGATAACAATTTGGTACTATCATTTTACGGCTACCGGGATGCGAATGGTAATATTCAGGAAATTCCTTCTGGAAGTTCCAATGGAACTGGAACAATTCAATATCGTAGTAACCAGTTTAATACAGCAAATAACAATAACTACGTGCTATATGCACAAGTTAATAATGGCACCTATGGAAATACGTCTATTATACAGACTGCACCCAGCTTGGGTACTGTTATACGCTGTGTACGTAACGTTGTGAACAATTAAAATGGTGTTAAGGTGATGCAACAACATCGGCAACCGTTTAACTTTATATTTTCCATGTAATGAACGAAGGGCAGGTCACTTGATGGACTTGTCCTTCTTGATTATTCGGAGACGAGCTGTGACTGTGCAGGCCCGGTGCTCTCCGCTTGCTGCTGACGGATTTCTTTTGGGCTATTTCCAGTCATATGCTTGATAAAAGACGAAAAATTAGCCATATCGGTAAACCCAAGTTTGTATGCGATTTCCTTAACGGAATAATTGGTGCCCAGTAATAATCTTTTTGCCTCCAGGAGCAGTCTTTCATTAATAATAGTTTTCGCACTTTTGCCAAAAACACGCTTGCATAATATTCCCAGGTAATTGGCACTAACAAATAATTCATCCGAATAGAAGTGAACTGAACGTGTCTCTCTAATGTGCTTGTTGAGCAGTGCTTTGAAATTGTCTGCTATAGTAATGATGTTGCTGTTGCTTGTTTTTTTAGACGAATGAAGCTCAGCTGAAATCTTTGCATTAAGAATTAGCAATATCAAACGAACACGTAGGTTGACAATCTGCCAATTGATTTGTGGCCGCGCGAGTTCCCGCGCGATAACTTTCAGGTTAGCCACTAAATCTTTGAAATCAAAATCTGAGACCTTTATTACCGGAAATTTGTTGGTGGCATAATTAAACTGATCAGCTTCATTCATCAATTGTGCAATAAAGGCATTACTGACGATGAGCCTGTGTCCAATGCTGTCGGTCTGAAAAGTCCACGATTGCACTTGATTGGGAAATGTAATGTGAACTTCCGAAGATTTTACCGGATAATCCAGATAATCGATGCTATGCAGGCCGTCACCCTTTTCAAAGAAAAAGAAAACATAGGCATCGGAAGATTGAAATTCCCCTGCTGCACTTGCACCAAATAAGGGTAAGTAGACGATATGGTCTTTCACGTCGACATTCTGATCGGGCCCATTTAAAATATTTGTCCGTAATTGCATTTAGTATGTTATTATCTCTATCTATAATTTATATTATCTTTTGCATTCGTAAATAGCCCCATCAAAGAGATAGAAAACTTCGAACACTGCTCGTCAGTTTTCTTCTTTTTTATGAGTGTCTATCGCCAAGTCTTTTTCCTGCAGATAAAGGCAGGAGGTGATTAGAGCCTGTTTTAACACTGAAAAAGATCGAACATTCAAAATTAAGGAAAGGGATAGGAGAAAAAGTTTTCCTAATCATGGAAGTAGTTTTCCTAATCCTCGATTAAGAAGACAAGATTTCATTTTATTGAAAAATATATTGCAGCGGGAATTGCTTTGGAGCAACTTCAGGCTGTTTTGAAGAAAGGCCCAGCTATCGCGTGACAAAGACAAGCTATAGCGTCAAAAAGAATTGTTGGTTTTCTTCCTTCTCTTGTTAAAACTCTAACAAAAAAAAGCGAAAATGATCTATTTTACCAAATGATTTCAAGCGTTCTTTTTTATTTAAACACTTGGTTTTTAGTTTTTTATTCTTTTTGTTGAAAAGTATTTTCTTTGGTTTAGGTCAAGTTTTCGATAAGGTGAGGCCGATTGGTACAATAAAGAAATATCCGATAAATTTAGATAATCTGACTCGTCAACCCTTATTGGAAGAAGCAACTTTTGCAACGATAAGGCTGCGATTTGGAATAAAAAAATAAAGTCCAATTATCTTTTGAATACGATTAATTATGAAAACTGAAAACAAAAAGAAATCATTTTATGAAGCCCCACAAATGGAGGTTATCAAAATTATGATGGAAGAAGGTATCGGAGCAGGATCAACACCCACGCAACCAACAAGTGAATCGAATGAGGTGAAAGATCAGTGGGAAAATAAAGCCGACGACAACCGTAACCTGGGCTGGTAATAAAAAAAGAGATGAATAAGTAAGATTATGAAAGATGTAAAAATGAGTTTATCGATTGAATTTATTGGCGTGATGTTGTTCCTGTTAGCGGGTATGGTGTCCTCCTGTAAAAAAGATAAAGGGCAAGTCGCTTTGGGGACAATGGAAGTAAAAATTACGGCATCTGTTGCACAATTTGCTGATGTCTCTGCAAATCAGACTACTGCTGATCATTTAACCACTTCTCGGCAGGCAAATGCTGCTCAGCGACGTCGTCTCCCTATTGATAAAGACTTCGATTTGACCGTTACTTGGAGTCCGGTGACCACACAGGTGACGAAAGCGGAGTCGATGGTTTCCGGGAAAAAAGCGCGTACTATAAGCGATATGAAGCCTAATACCCAGTATAAACTATTGGTCTACGATGCTACCGGACATTATGTGGCCGAAAGAGATTACACGCGCGGGCTTGAATCCAATACCGCGGCTTTGCTGCTTCATGGTGGGGCAACGTATAAATTTGTTGCATATTCGATCAACAGTACATCGGCTAATGCCGCTGTAAACTTCCAGGACGACAATAATAAAACGCTGGATGGCACATCGATCTCGTCTTTGGAAGGGACAGCCGACTTCATGTATTTTCGAAAAGACATGCTTATTTCATCTTCTGGTGATAATTACCTAAATATCGTTTTTGTCCACCAGTTCAGCGAGATTACAACAACAGTAGATGCGTCTGCAACAGGTAAGCCTATTAAAGAACTCGAGGCGGCCTTCGATTCACATTATCCAAATGCGTCTATAGCATTGTCTGATGGTACAATAACCCGAATAGGTACCGCAGGAAATCTTGCGGTCGGATTTACTGGCTTTAACACAGCATCGGTTACAGGAATCAATATCTTGAACGGTCAATCTACGACCGCTACGTTAACCTTTTCGAAATTAACAATCGGTACATTGACACGTACGGATATGCCGCCAATTACCAATTTGAACATTACGCCAGGCGTAGCTTACAGACTCAACCTGACCATCGAACCTAGGGATGGCAACCTGGTGTACCTCGGACAGTATGCGACAAAGATCGGCGACCAAATTTGGATGAGACATAATTTAGGGGCCGATACAAGCCTTAATCCTGACCAAAATCCAAGTTCGGCAGCGTTACTTGGCAACTATTACCAGTACGGACGTGCGGCTGTTGTAGCCACCTCTTCTACAGGTAGTGGCGCAATTTCAGGTTGGAATACCAGTGTTGCGGCTGATAATGCCTGGAATAGTGGAACGGAGGCATCGCCGACAAAAACTGCGGCAGATCCTTGTCCAAATGGTTATCGTGTGCCTACTGCACAGGAATACCAACATCTGATCGATAATTCTTCGGCAAGCAATATTGGAACGTGGGCCAATAATTCGACGGCAAATACTGTTGGTGCGGCAAAGGTGATGACAAGTAAGACCGATCCAAACGTCAAATTAACTTTTCCGGCGGCGGGATATCGTAATGCCGCACAAGGCATTCTTTACTGGCGTGGCGGAAATGGAGCCTATTGGACTTCCTCTGTATCTGGGAGTAACCTCACTCGCTTTTCTGCACTGCAAAATAGTGCTTCCATCGATCAGAGCAACAATAGCCAGCCTGCTAACCTTAGCAAAGCAACCGGGATGACGATACGCTGTATTGCGATCCAAAAATAATACTTCAGGGTTAATGGACCGCTATAGGAAGGCTGATTAGGGATGCATTAATTAACGCTCATCGTGAATTAATGCATCCGAATAGCTTCTTTTCGCGGTACTAACTTCAGTTGCTTGGACCAGGTTGGTGGTCCTGTGTTTTATCAAGATTTTGCTTCATCGATCATGAAAAAATTATTTTTAAATCAGGTCAATTGACGGATGACTTAAGGGGGATATTGAATGAGAAAAAGGAATTACGAAATAGAATTATTTAGTGATTTTCAACGGAAAAAAAGAGTCGATGGAGAGATTATCTGTTTCGATGTTGACAAACCCTTGTTTCGGAAAGAGCTTACGGGATTGGATTTTTTTTCAATTTTACTGATCGAACAGGGTACTGGGGTTCACAAAATTGATCAGCTCACTTATCCCATTGTGGACCGGCAAATTCATTTTCTTTTCCCTGGGCAATTGCATAGTTGGGATATCAAAGGGGAGAAGGTCAAGATACAGCTGATTTTTGTGTCGGCTAAGATGTTTAAAATGCTGGAAGGTTTTCTCGTTTATCCCGTTGAATATTACAAGAGAAATCCAGTGATACATTTGGATGTCTCTACCTTCTACAAGGTGAGATATGAGTTTGACGACATAAAAAGAGAAGTTACTGACAGTAATGGTTTGCAGGAAATTGTCTTATCGCGGATCCGAATCGTGACCATGCTGATTCTCCGTAAAATGCTAGGCGAAGTAGACCATCCGGTCTTTGATAAACCGGATTTGTTTTTTAATAAACTTTCTCTGTTGATCATGACGCATTGGCGAGAAAATAGAAGCGTTGCCTTTTATGCCGAAAAAGTGGGATTGACAGCCAATTACATAAATGTACTCTGCAAAAAACATTTAAATATAACTGCCATTTCGTTTATTGCCAAAACAGTACTTAATGAAGTTATTCATGAAATGAAAATTTCGAGAAAAAAAATAAAGGATATTGCCGAAGAAATGCAGTTTAACGATGTGGCCAGTTTCTCCAATTACTTTAAGCGCCATAAGGGTATATCGCCACGTGAATTTCTTCTTGATGAAGTATAAACGTTTTAAAATTGGATGGTATTTGTCAGACTGAATAATTTCTTGTCATAGATTAAGCCTATTATTCTGTCATTGTGGTAATTTCGACATAGCTGACATGGCTTCTTGTTTGTGTTTTGAATTCCTCATTAATTAAAAACCGGCGAGACGTCAAATCGGTTATTTAACACATAAGGAGTATAATTACAGCATGAATAGCATGGTATCGGCCAGTACTTTTCAACATGATGAGGTTATTTTTAAAGAAATAATTGGTCAGGAAAACTATAATAAAACAATCAGTTGCACTAATTTCTTAATCGTTCTATTTATCCGCGGGAGTGGGACACATTATGTAGATTCATTTGCTTATCCAATTCGAAACAAACAATTACATTTTTTATTTCCGGGACAGGTTCACCATTGGCAGACAGGCCCTGAAACTATCGCCCGAAAAATTGTGGTTGGAAAAAAGCTGTTTGATTCATTTTCACGTGTCGCTGAGTTTTATTTTACCCAAAATAATCTACGCCCCACATTTGCGCTTTCAGACTCCCTTTTTGATATGGTCAATCGAGAAATGGATCGTATCCAACTTGATTTATTGGAAAATGAGACTAACGGAAATTGGGCCGATATTATCGCACTAAGAATCGAAATTTTGTCTTCCATCATACGAAAGGAGGCCGGCATTTATCTGGCACAAAATCCAGGTAACGGACAGCGCGACATCATTGAAGCATTTTGTGAGCTTGTCGATATACATTTTAAATCCCAACAGCGTGTCGCTTGGTATGCCGATCATTTAAATCTGTCAAGTAACTACTTAAACACGTTGTGTCAAAATCAGCTCAAAACAACTGCATCAAACGTTATATTACAACGTAAACTACGCGAAGCGAAACAACAATTGCGGTTTTCGACCCAATCTATCCAATCTATTGGGTTTGACCTTGGTTATGAAACGTCTGCTGCATTTTCAACATTCTTTAGAAAGCAGACCGGGGATTCTCCAAGAGTCTATAGGAAACAATAGATTATTTTAAAAGAAAGATATTTCCCAATATATTCGTGCCTTGAAATATGCAGTCGGACTTAATAAATATTAAGTTAAATACTTAATCAATGTTATTGGACTGAATGGACTATCCATACTAGCTTTGCCTATCACAAAGGTCATTCTTTATTGGTTAAGGACTAATTGCCATGTTAACCCAGAAAGAAGTAGATCATTCATAAACATTAAGGTAAAAAACTAACAGTATGAAGAGCTTTGAAACATTAGTAGATGCTATTGCAGACCTTCGTGGCCGAGGGTACATTCAGGATTTTGAATTATTAGAAAATGGGTTGAGTTGTATTGCGTTACAGCTCCTGCTAGGTCCCGAGGAATTTATGGTGGATGAGTATTACCGATTTGAAGGTTTCTCTGATCCCGACGACAGTAGTATCATCTATGCCATTACATCCACAGCAGGCATAAAAGGAACTCTAGTAGACGCCTATGGGACATATGCTGAGAATCTGAGTAGCGATATGCTCGAAAAAATGAGGTTTACCTATCGGTCTTAATCTTTTTTTTTGCATGAGAATTTGTGTACCGATGTATATTTAACCAAGAGCATAGCATGATCAAAATACTTACAGCAATCAGCATCATTGTCGTTTTTTCGGTGTTGCTTGTTTTGAAAAGAGCCTTATCTATCCTGCAGGAAAAACAATACCACCAGGCTGTAGAACATCATTTTTTTATGGAGGTATTGGATAAGATTTTTAATCATTTCCTGATTTGGACCCTTTGGAGGAAAATATTAACTAAAACGACTGTGGTCTTATTGGTTATGTTTGGCAGCCTATTTCTTTACGTCCGTTATGAATTACCTGTTGTGCCGAAGGTCCCGGATGTGTTGATCGACCATAATGATACAGTTTTGTTAAAGCGTGGAGCATACCTCGTCGAAAATGTCGCGACATGTACGGATTGTCACAGCCCCCGTGATGTCCATTTTTATTCGTGGCCTTTAGTAGATGAGCAAAAGGGGGCTGGGGGCGAGTTTCTTTCTAAAAGTAAGGGCTTTGATTTTCCTGGAGAGTCTTTCACGCCTAATATTACACCAACTAATCTCGGAAATTGGACGGATGGCGAAGTGTACCGCCTCTTGACGACCGGTATTCGTAAAGATGGTAGTACTGTATATCATGCCATGCCATTTATGGCTTTCTCACATGCAGATCCGAATGATATCAAGGCCATTATCGCCTACATCAGAACACTTAAACCTCAGCCTAAAAATCCGGCGAGTGTTACTAAAGTGGATTACTTGACCACATTATACAACCGGGCTATCTCCAGAAAACCATCGCCGGTTTATTTAAAGGACCTAAAAACGAAAATTGATTCGGGGCGTTATCTTGTCAACATGGCGGGCTGCAACGATTGCCATTCGCCTAAAAAATTTGGCGATGTTTTCGATAAAGAAAAGCTTTTGAGTGGTGGTATTGAGTTTCCGATGCCCACCGGTGGTTATACCCATTCTGCTAATCTAACGCCAGACGAAAGCGGGCTTGGCCCCTGGAGTGAGGAGGCATTTGTTGCCAAATTTAAAAGCTATAACGATGCTGGGATGATCCAGAAAATCGAGCCGGGGATGTATAGTTCCCTAATGCCTTGGTACGCTTTTCGAAAGATGACTGATCGGGATCTTAAAAGTATATATGCTTATCTCAGGACAATTAAACCAATTTATAATCCAGTTGTGAAATTTACTAAACAGAGTACAAAGGGAAAGGTCGATCCGGAATAAGTAGATTGTTCAGATTTTTTCATTTGCAACAGACGTTTCAAGGGTAAATCCAAATGAATTTTTCAAGTGAGCGGATTACCTAAAAAGCATTCTGTTGTTGCAGCTATTTGCCGATTGGTCAAGTTTTCTTTAGGTTTTTGCAGTGAAATATCAGACTATCACGACGGTATAAGTTTTATTTTGTATTTTAACTGAAAGAATAAAACCATGGAGTTTTAAATGGATGTTATGATGAAAAATATTTTTTTTACTGTTGTTCAGCTTTTGGTTGCATCATTTGTTTTCGCACAAATGCCTCAGGTTAAGGTTGAAGAGGGGGTACTCGAAGGAATTACCTTGTCAAGCGGGGTAGAGTCCTTTCGAGGAATTCCCTTTGCAAAACCTCCAGTAGGCGACCTGAGGTGGAAAGAACCGCAAGCTGCCGAACATTGGTCTGGTATTCGTAAGGCAGATCATTTTGGTTATTCTCCCATGCAGAAACCGATCTATGGGGACATGCGATTTCGGTCACCCGGCATCAGTGAAGACTGTCTCTACCTGAATGTATGGCGTCCAAAGACCCTTGGTTCGGGCAAACTTCCTGTTTTAGTTTATTTTTACGGCGGAGGTTTCAATGCTGGTGATGGATCGGAAAATCGCTATGATGGTGAAAGTTTTGCCAAAGAAGGTCTTATTGTCGTTACAGTCAACTATCGCCTTGGCATCTTTGGCTTTTTTGCGCATCCAGCATTAACCGAGGAATCTCCGAAACATGCTTCCGGAAATTATGGACTACTGGATCAGCATGCAGCTTTGGTTTGGGTCAAAAAAAATATTGCTGCATTTGGTGGGGATCCCGATGCCGTCACCATCGGTGGTGAGTCGGCAGGGAGTATGTCGGTTTCTGCCCAGATGACGAGTCCGTTGTCCAAAGGACTATTTAAACGTGCTATCGGTCAGAGCGGAAGTGTTTTTAACTTGCGGTATGGCACGGCCTCTATTACTGAGCAAGAGCAACAAGGGACTACATTTGCAACGCGCATAAATGCCGAGGGGCTTGATAAGCTACGTGAAATTCCTGCGGCCGAACTCCTTGATAAAGCCAGCGAGCCGGGGGCCTTTGCGACCCGTTTGATTGTCGATGGCTATTTTCTGCCGAAATCTCCTTTGGCTATTTTTGAGGCCGGGGAACAGTCTAAAGTCCCCCTACTTGCAGGCTGGACGTCTACGGAAGCTCCATATACCGCCTACATGGGTAAATTGTATCCATCTCCGGAGAATTATGAAAAGTTGGTAAGAGCACAATATGGCGTTCAGGCTGACGAAGTGCTCAAGCTTTATCCTGGAAAGACAGAGGCGGAAGTCATTCGATCTGCAACTGCCTTAGGTAGCGATAATTTTATCGTTTATAGTACCTGGAAATGGCTTGATCTGCAACGAAAGAATAGCGGTCAACCAGTCTACGTTTATATATTCGGTAAACCGCGGCCGCCCATGCAACCGGCATACCGCGATGCTCAAACTGGGCTTGCCGGGGGAATTACCAAGAAATCTGCGCAGGAAGCCAAGGAAAAAAGCCCACAGCCCCTACCGGGTGCTTTCCATGCGAGTGATATTGAATATTTATTGGGAAATTTGCAGAGCAATGATGTCTTTGCATGGACGGAAGACGATTTCAAGGTATCAAAACTTGGTCAGCAGTACTTTATTAATTTTATCAAGACGGGCGATCCAAATGGAAAAGGGCTCGCAACCTGGCCGAAAACAACAGCAAAAGATAAACGTATGAATATTCTGAATTTGAATATTGAGGTGAAGGCGTCTGCTGAAGAATTTCGGAACAGATATCTTTTTCTGGATAAATTGTTTGTCGACCGTGAAGATAAATTCAGATAGACGCCTTCTTTATTCAACTTACCACAGTGTTTAAGCCGTTTGTCTATCAGGTAAATTAAAGTGCTTTTTTATTTTACACCCAAATAAAAACTATTTATTGCAAAGGGCTGTTATCAGATAGACTTTTGATAAAAGCAGATGGACGATATTGCCCTATGCAGGGAGATGTTAGACCGAGGACAGGTTTATTAAGAATCGTTTATTGAATAGTGGGGGCAACCAATTTAGGAGGCTGAAGCACGATGTATAGCGTTGATCTTTTGTAGATGATACTCATATAGAGCAAACTTGGATATATGGCAATAAATCCTGATGTGATTATTATAGGTGGTGGTTTGGCTGGACTTACAGGTGCATTGCATCTGTCTAAACAAGGATTAAATGTGACGTTAATCGAAAAACATGATTTTCCTCGTCATAAGGTTTGCGGCGAATATGTTTCGAACGAAATTTTGGCCTACCTCCATTGGCTGCAGGTGGATGTTGAATCGCTAGGTCCAACACATATTCAGGAGCTTGAGTTCACGACAGAAGATGGACAGATGAATAGGGTCAGGCTGCCCTTGGGTGGGATTGGTGTCAGTCGTTATGCGTTGGATAATCTGTTGTATCAGCAAGCAAAAGGTAAAGGTTGTACAATTGTGATTGCGACTGTAACTGGTATTTCCTTTAGCAGAGATACATTTGCTGTTTCGTTTCAAGATCAGGTATTAAGATCAAAAATTGTACTGGGCGCGTATGGAAAACGCAGTAATATGGATCAGCTCTTATCTCGTGATTTTATAACGAAAACCTCTCCCTGGATGGCTGTTAAGGCGCACTATTCGGGCGATTTTCCGAATGACCTAATTGCCTTGCATCATTTTGAAGGAGGCTATTGTGGGATTTCCAAGGTCGAAGATGACCGGATAAATTTATGCTATCTGGCCGATGTAAAAACGTTCAAGAGGTACAAAAACATCGATGATTATCAGCAGTATGTTTTGTCTAAAAATAAGCATCTTAAGTATTTTTTTGAGCACAGTAGGCTACTTTTTGACAAGCCGTTTACGATCAGTCAATTCTCGTTTGATAAGAAATCAGCGGTAGAAAACCATATTCTTATGATTGGTGACACAGCCGGTCTTATTCATCCATTCTGCGGAAATGGGATGGCGATGGCGATACACAGCGCAAAAATAGCTTCTGAGCTTGTCCTGGAATATTACCGGGGCCATATTCATTCACGAAAGCAATTGGAAAAGGCTTATGTCAAGCAATGGAATCGAACGTTTAAAAAACGCCTCTTATTCGGACGACTTCTGTCGAGCCTGTTAAGCTATAAAATGGGAACCGCAGTTTTAATGAAGACTGCCTCATTTTTTCCGAAAATGCTCAGCTGGATTATTAAACAAACTCATGGAAATGCAAGGTCAATAAAATGGGAATAAACACAAAACAGAGAACATCGGAGCATGAGATCATGGACGATTTTCTGCTCGAAGGAGAAGAACTTCGTACCACGTTGGACAAGATCGCAAAGATTAATCGTTTTTTAGGCGGAAATAACATTACGCTGAATGGTGTGAAAAAATTACTTTCAACCAGCTGCAAGAATGAAACAATAACGATTGTGGATATCGGTTGTGGGAATGGGGACATGCTTCGCATGTTGAGTGATTATGGCAATAGACATCATATTAAGCTTTCAATGCTCGGTATAGATGCCAACCCCTATACAATAAATTATGCGGGGGATTTGTCGAAAGATTATAGTAATATATCCTATTTGTGTGCGGATATCTTTGAAGAGAATTTTGAAGATGTCAAGTATGATATTATTCTGTGTACACTTACTATACACCATTTCGACGATGAAGAGATCCTTCGGTTGCTAGGTAGTCTGGTCAACGTATCAAAACTGGGGGTCGTCATCAACGATTTACAAAGGAGTAAACTGGCTTACCGGCTTTTTCAAACCATTGCTGTTCTTTTTAGGTTAAATAGAATGACAAAAGTGGATGGGCTTGTTTCAATACTGCGTGGGTTTAAAAAGGAGGAACTTACCCAATACTCCAATAAACTGAAATTAGAAAATTATAGCATCCAATGGAAATGGGCCTTTCGTTACCAGTGGATAATTTCCAAGATATGAACGTAAAGATAGTAAGTGTTGCGAAGCAACTTCCTAAATATTCTTGTGCTACGGCAGAGATCCTTCCGCTATTGGATATCTGGCTCCATCGACAAGAGCCTCGTTTTATTAAAAAGATCAAGAAACTTTTCGAAGGCTCTGCTGTGGAAAGACGATATGCTATTATGGATCCGAAAGAGGTCTTCACAGCGACGTCTTTTGAAGAAAAAAATAATGTGTACTGTCGGGAGGCAACGGTCCTAGGGGAGCAAGCGCTTCGTAAGGCCCTTGGGCAAACGGGATGGGATCCGCAGTGCCTGGATTATATCATTACAGTGAGTTGTACTGGAATTATGATCCCTTCGCTAGACGCGTATCTCATCAATACGATGAAACTCCGACAGGACATTGTGCGGTTACCAGTTACCGAAATGGGTTGTGTTGCTGGTGTTTCAGGTATTATTTATGCTAAAAATTTTCTTCAGGCCAACCCAGGCAAACGTGCTGCGGTAATTGCCGTCGAAGCGCCAACAGCAACTTTTCAGCTGGAAGATTTCTCCATGTCAAACATGGTCAGTGCCGCAATATTTGGAGATGGTGCAGCTTGCTGTCTACTTTCCTCCGACGAGTCAGACAATGGTCCGGTGATTCTTGATCAGGAGATGTACCATTTTTATGATGCGGAAGATATTATGGGATTTAAGCTGACAAACAGCGGTATGCAGATGATACTGGATGTTGAAGTGCCGAATGTGATCGCGTCTCATTTTGATGCCGTTATACATCCATTTTTGAAGAAGAACCAGCTTGAAATTAAAGATATTGATTACATGATTTTTCATCCAGGTGGAAAAAAGATAGTCGCTGCAATCGAAGATATTTTTGCTGAATTTGATAAGGATATTGCGGATACTAAGGCTGTGCTGGCACAGTATGGTAATATGTCGAGCGCTACGGTGTTATATGTCCTCGAACGTATTATGAAACGTAGTCCTCAGGTCGGTGAATTGGGGCTAATGCTGAGTTTTGGTCCTGGATTTTCGGCACAGCGCGTTTTATTACAGTGGTAACCTACTAAATTTGAATGATGGATCTGAATTCTATATTAGCCAAATTGCCTTACAGTGCCCCGTTTTTATTTGTCGACGCATTGATTCACGTCGATGCGGAAGGTGTTGTAGGTACCTATACCTTTGATGAAAATCTGGATTTTTATAGGGGTCATTTTAATGAAAAAGCGATCACTCCAGGAGTTATTCTGATCGAAACAATGGCCCAAATAGGTTTAGCTTGTTTGGGAATTTTTCTGCTCAATAAAGACTTTATACAGGGCTCTTCTATTGCATTGACTTCTACTGAAATACAATTTTTAAAACCCGTGTTTCCAAAGGAAAAAGTGACGGTAATTTCAAAAAAAATATATTTTAGGTTTGGAAAGTTAAAATGTGCGGTTACGATGAAAAATGAAGCTGGACAGGAAGTTTGTAAAGGAATATTGGCAGGTATGATTACCGAGGAGCTATGAAGAGAGTTGTTATTACAGGATTAGGGGTCGTTGCACCCAATGGAGTGGGCGTACCGGCCTTTACACAGGCGCTAAAAGAGGGTGTCTCCGGTGTTAGACATGATGTGCAGTTGGAAAAATTACAGTTTTCCTGTCAGATTGCTGGAATGCCACAAGTATCGGATGATCTCAAAAGACAATATTTCACGGAACTTGAGCTTAGAGGTTTTAACAGTACAGGCATATTATACGGTGTCATAGCTGGAATGGAGGCTTGGACAAATGCAGGTTTTCCTATTGCCTTAAATTCGCTCCCCGATTGGGATAGTGGAACAGTCTTTGGTTCAGGCACCTCAGGTATCGATAAGTTTCGGGAGAGTATCTATAAAATTGATGAGCTGCAAACACGTAGGCTAGGCAGTACAGTCGTTGCCCAAACGATGAATAGTGGTGTCAGTGCATATTTAGGTGGGAAATTAGGGCTCGGAAATCAGGTCACCACCAATTCCTCTGCCTGTGCTACCGGGACCGAAGCAATTCTAATGGCCTATGACCGGATTAGGTCCGGAAGAGCAAAGCGCATGCTAGCAGGTAGTACTGGAGATAGTGGGCCTTATATTTGGGGCGGTTTTGATGCACTTCGTGTCTGTAGCTCGCAATATAATGACCGCCCTGCGGAAGGTTCTCGCCCAATGAGTGCAACAGCCGCAGGATTCGTACCGGGTAGCGGAGCTGGAGCCCTACTACTGGAAGATTTGGAAAGTGCCTTAGAACGCAAGGCCATGATATATGGAGAGTTATTGGGCGGTCAAGTAAATTCTGGAGGGCAACGGGGAACGGGCAGTATGACAGCTCCAAATGCTGATGCTGTACGCCGATGTATTGCGGAAGCCCTAAAAAATTCGGGCGTCTCCGGATGGGATGTCGATGCCATAAACGGTCATTTAACGGCAACGGCCAAAGATGCTTTTGAAATAGAAAACTGGACTGAGGCCCTTGGGCGTAAAGGGAAAGATTTTCCATTGATAAACTCGCTAAAAGGAATGACTGGGCATTGTCTCAGTGCGGCAGGTAGCATAGAATGCGTGGCCACAGTTTTGCAGTTATATCATGGATTTGTATTTGGAAACAGTAATTGTACTGATTTACATCCTGAGATTACAGCAATGATAGATCCATCAAGAATACCATTACATCAAGTTGATGTCAAACCTTATATTATAGCCAAAGCGAGTTTCGGATTTGGGGATGTAAATGCCTGTTTAATATTTAAAAAATTTGATAACTAAACCTATGAACAGAGAAGAATTGATCGGTGCTTTAAAACCAATTATAGCACCTTACACAACAAACGAAGAAGCATTTGGACAGCTTACAGAAAAGACTGATTTTATGCGTGATCTACAAATCAATTCAGCAAATTTGGTTGATATTGTCCTGGATATCGAAGATCAATTTGGGATCGTTATTGAAAATTCCGATATGGAGCGTATGCTTAATGTCGGAGCTGCAGTCGAAATAATCGAAAGCAAGTTACAAGAAAAATGATTGGTAATGACGTTATCGACCTGGTTCAGTCCAGAAAAGATAGTAGTTGGAGACGTAGAGGCTTTGTTTCTAAGCTATTTAATGAGCATGAACAACTGTTGATTGTGAACAGTCCTGATCCCGAAATTGTTGTTTGGCTCTTATGGAGCATGAAAGAGGCTGCCTATAAAATATGGAATAGACAGACAGGAATTCGGAAATATATGCCTAAAAGATTGCTATGTTCAGTTATTGAACGGTCTTCTTGCAGCGCAAGGGGAGAAGTCATCTGCGAAGGGAAGAGGTATTACACTAAGACTATTGTTTGCCCTGATTTTATACATACCATCGCAGTTGGCGAATTAGTTCATTTAGGCAATATTGTAGAAATCGAAAAAGGTGAAATTGTTAAAGATGCTCAGGGGATACCAAGCATCATTGTGAAAGATAGCGGCACACACTTACCCGTTTCTGTAAGTAACCATGGCCGTTTTGAGAGAATAGTTTCGATTCATAGCTTGTTGACTTAATTAGCGAGTAAACATCTTATTGCACTTGGATTGATTCTTCCCGAAGCATCTGTTTGAATTTGGGGTCTCGGATATAACGACTAAAATCATGGCTTGACATTCCTGTGAAATCAGTCATAGAAAAGATGCTGTAATTTTTCTTAAGGGCGTTATAACTTTCCTCTTTGTATCCAAGATCAGTTGGATTAAGTTTGTTCGATAAGAATCCAAAAAACTTCTTCAACATCTTGTCCGTTCCGTTGATAGTGATGTGTATTTTCTTGACTTGTGAGCTGAGATTTACAAATTTTTTTGTATTACTTACCGTATCCGTATATTGAAACTCGGAAAGTCCTATCGCTGGAGCCAACATAATGCAGGTAATTCTATTTTTGTTTTCTAACAATGGCTTTGCCCGCTCGATATCAACATTGTGAACGTCTTTTGCTTGTGCTGAAAATGAGCTATTGTATTCAGGATTTGAAATAGCGCTCATAACCACAGATGCTCCACGACTATGTGATATGATGAAGACATCCTTATCGGCCATATTGTTCAGTATACGTCTTAATCCAAATTCACCGGCCATCTGGCTAAAAGAGGCCGCTGAAAACCAGTTTTTGGCGGAACGAAAAGGGGAGGTAGATCGTAGACCATCCCAATAAAATCGAATGATTTCATCGTTTTTAGGGTTTGTAACGATATGATCGGAAATATATTTATATTGTTTTACAACAGATTCTTCATCAGCATTGAAGCCATGGACTAAAATGAACACACGTTTTTTTGGAGCAATACGTTTTGACAGACGCAGCATGTTACTGCGTTCAAAAGCGAGTAATTGTTCACGGTCGCCTCTATCGGTGGCAATTTTCATAAGCGAATAGGGATCTCGGGCCGCTTTATTGGAAGGAATGCCATAGTTTTTCTTCCAATTGTCGGGGTAGAAATTACCATTTTGATCCACAAATGAGTACCACAGGTTAGGATCTACGCCGGTATTGGGGGAAGCCGAATCGGGAAGATTATGGATAAGGCCACACGAAGTGAACAAGCTGATAACGATGATAATATAGAAAAAATACCTTTTGTTCATATGATTTATTTCCTACTATTCCAGAATTTAATTTTTAACTAGGATCCAATGGCTGTTAAATTGGATATATTTTCACAAAAAAGCGATTTGTTCTAATATAGTCATTATTTTGGACAGCGAAAAGTAGGTTTGTATTTTGAACATTTCATGTTTGCCGAAATTTAGCGGCACCAAGCTACAAATCACTTCTTTGTGATTAAATAAAGTTTGTTGCGTTGGTTGGTGAAAAGTTGATAATTTAAAGCTGGATTTGCATAAAAGCCATATGCATTAAATTGATCGGTATTCTCAAAGGTTAGTGTGCCGATGTTTTTATTGTTGATGTCGACTTGAGACCAATGCCATTTTTCGTCCAGGTATAAGCTGTCTTTAAATCTTAAGGTGTCATTTTCGACAATAAGCTGTGAGAATAGGCAGCCTTGCCAAAGGTCTCCTTTTTCATATTTCCCCGTTTTGACGTCATGTCTATTGCGAACACGTTTGATTTTCTGATAATAAACTGATCTAATGTTAGGGGGAGTAGTATTCGTTACCCATTCATTCTTATCCCAGTGACCAAAAAGATCATTTACGGTACGGCCCTTAGATGAGCTTTGTGGGACTAAATTATTATCATCCGATATGTTTTCGTAGAATACATACCAGTTATCGTCTATAAAATAAGTTCGCTTCGTATAGCTTTTCGAATTGCTTTGATCGGAATGATAGATTTTCTCTGACAGCAGATAAATGGCTTTACTTTCAATATCATTTAGTTTTTGGCCTTGTTGATCTGCGGGCCAGTTGAGATTTGCGTTGAATACTTCAATTGTTTTTTTTGTAGTATCTCCGTTCAATGGCCAGCTGCGAAAGTAATGTTTGGAAACGTTGATCAAATACCCCTCAAATAAAATTTCTGAATCGTCATCCTTATCCTGCTTAAAGGAGTATTCATCAATCTGATCGCCATCTTTATCCAGTTTATAGAATGTATGAATAACTGTTGATGGACTGTCAGTGTCGGTTGCACCGGTTAAACAATGAATGATTAATTCATTGTTTTTAGTCAAAAACTGATCTATAGGGTGGTCACTTGCCTTGAAGAGTATGATTTCATGTTTCCCAAACTGGTTTTTTAGCTTATTGATGTCATCATATTTGCTGTATTCATTTGGCAGTTTTGAGGAGTGTAAAAAGTTTTGAAGCCTAATATCGATATCAAAAATACCATTTGTATAAATAATAGTGCATGCGATCAGGGCACATCCCAGTAAGTAGTACTTCAAATTGCGTGTATCCTTTACCAGCAAAAAGAAATGAAAAAATATCCAGCTCAGTACACAAACAAAAGGTGAAAAAATAATATAACTCAACTTTTCACTGCTGCTTAGATCAAAAACGAAAAAACTGATGAGATATGCCGTCATAAAGATTAGGCATAATATAAAAGACTTCGATAACAGTTTCTTTTTGGCTTTCTTCGGTTCCTGATCTATCTGTTGCAATATCTTATAATTTAGTATACGCTATATCCGATCTAACGCTGGACCGATATAGGTGTAATTTAACTTTTTTCTTTAAGGTTTCAAATAATAAATTAAAATCGTTATTCCAGCAGCATGCATAGCGTTTCATTCATTTCTATTGGATCGTGGGAAAACTTCCTTAACTCCACCTTTTGTTAAAATAATGGAATTGTAGCCATCTGTTTTGTCTTCAACAAACTCGATCGTTCTGTCGTTGTCGTCTGCTCTGAAAAATTTTGTTTTAGACTCGGGAATGAGTTCAATATCCGCATCATTATAATAGAGTTTGCCACCAATTTTTAATATTCGTATTTTTCCATACTCACCCACATAGTTATTGTATATGGTTGTATCTATTTTGGCGCGATGATGTTTGTAGGGGATTTCCACTTCTTTACCAAAGGCAATTGCTGAAAGGCCGTAACCTATGATATGGGAGGCTGAGCCGTTATTAGAAAGGACAGTGACAAAGAGTTTGTCGTCAGTAAATCGATTAAAAGAAGTCATTGTCCCAAAGAATCCGCCGTCATGTGCAATCAAATAATGTCCGTGATTATAAAATGGATTGATAATGAATCCATAGCCCCAATTTTCGGAGTTATATGGTGTAAACATTTTTTTCTTCATCGCCGCTGATAGGATCGATGTTCCATAAAGAGCTTGGTCCCAAATGGCTAGATCTTCAACGGTTGAATAAATACCGTCGTGACCTAGGTTAATCTCCCAGTTGATATAGGGGTTATGGATAAAACCTTGGTCATTATGATAATATACTTTTGCTTTTTTCGTCACGATGGATTCATTGTTACTAACTCCGGTGTTCTTCATCCCAGCTTTATCAAATATATTTTTCTTTAAAAAAGTAGCGTAATGCTCACCGGAGACTTTTTCAATAATCTTTGCTAACAAATAATAACCGATATTACTATAGGCGCTATTTGTTCCCGGTGAGAATTCGAAAGGAATTTTCTTGATGGCTGCATAAGCAGAATCGCGACTTATGCTACTTAACGCGATTTCTTTGAAACCCATAGCAAGTCCGGAGCTGTGTGACAACAACATGTGGATGCTGATGCTATCGGCTTTTGGATAATCGGGGAAAAATTTACTGAGTTTATCATTTAGGGATAACCGCCCATTGTCGACGAGCTGTAAAATCGCGGCTGCGGTAAATTGTTTTGTGACCGATGCCAACTGGAATTTAGTATCTAACGTGTTTTTTATATTCCATTCATAATCTGCCAAACCATAGGCTTTTTTTAATAAAATAGCGCCATTTTTCATGACAAGAACTGTTCCACTGAAATTATTTACATCAGCTTGTGCCTGCATATAGGCTGCAAGCTTAGCTGATGTTTTTTCTTGGGCTACAAGAAAAACTGGGCAAAGCATAAGTAGGATTAAAAGCTTCATAACGTATTGTATAAATAATTATGGAGCAATGTTACTGTTTAATAAAATAGTGTGATTGTATTTTTGTAAACCTGCTAAATAAAAATCCATTTTATCTGGCTCCGTTCGAGATTAGCTATTTTGGAAAAGAAAACTTTTGGCGTAAATCCTGTTAATTTTTTAAAATCTCTAATCATGTGGGATTGATCGAAATAATCCAGGTTATAAGACAGACCTATTTTGCTGCTATCTTCGAGGTGGCTTTGAATTGCAGCTCTAAATCTGATGATTTTTTTGAATTGAGAGGGTGTTTTACAGAGATGTTGATCAAATTGCTTATTTATGGTTGTTCTCGATCTTCTTGTTTTTAGCGAAAATTCTGACATCGATTGATTGACGTTGCGTGTATCTAACATTTCGGTCATTATGTTTTCGAGCAACGCATTTTCAAATGGCCAAAATTTTGATATCCAATAGTGTTCTAATGCCTTGATCCGCTCGTCCTGGTCATCTATGGACAGGATGGATCTCATAGCATCTTTATAATCCAGGTGTGGGTTAAAATCGGGAAATGTTCCGCTGTTATAATCGCTTAAATCATTGGGTATAAAAGCATTTATCCCAAGAGGTTTGAAGTAAGTGGTTATTTCATTTATTTTCCCCTCGTAACTCACTAAAACAGGTTCATTAAAATTGCATACAAGGTTTGTTTCTATCGAATTGGATGGACAATGCTTCGTAATCACCTTGTTTGGGCTTACCATCGTTTGGGTCTGCTCACTTATCGTCACAATGGTGTAAATACTCGGAAATGTAAAATATGCCGTCGCTTTTTCTGCGTCAGTTTTCTCAAGTATATAGAAGCATTCAATATATTTTTTTAGGAGTAAGCTCTCTGGTCTATATATTTTTATCGTCATCTCTTTTCTTCATATAAATAGGCTTTGTTCTTGCCTCATCCTTTTAAACTTGAACGTATTTGATAATCGATTTAAATATAGACAACCTTTATGATAATTTTCACCAAGCTTTATTTCTTAAAACACATATTTTTAGATTGAGGAAAGGATGAATCCGATAGAAATTAATTTTTATTGTAATTTAGTAGCTAATTAACCGTTTAATTAAAAAACAAAATGAACGATTTGAACCCGGAAGAGAATTACATCGCAATAAACAAACACTCGTGGAATAACAGAACGGATACGCATTTAAAATCAGATTTTTACAATCTAACAGGATTTTTAAAAGGGGAGACTTCGCTGAATTCAATTGAGTTAGCATTATTGGGTGATATCAGTGGGAAAAAAATATTACACTTACAATGTCATTTCGGACAGGATACAATTTCTTTGAGTAGACTTGGCGCAAAAGTTACTGGTGTTGACCTATCTGACAAGGCTATAGAAAGTGCGCGCGAAATTGCGAAAGATACGCATGCTGATGTGCAGTTTATCTGTTGTGATCTATATGAGCTTGAGAGTCATCTTGATGAACAATTTGATCTAGTCTTTACAAGTTACGGAACGATTACTTGGTTACCTGATTTAGATAAATGGGCGAAAATAATTTCACGTTTCTTGAAACCGAAAGGGAAGTTTATTTTTGTCGAGTTTCATCCAGTTGTTTGGATGTTCGATGACAATTTTGATAAAATTGGTTATAATTATTTTAATATTGCTCCAATTGTTGAGACAGAGCAGGGAACCTATGCCGATAAAGATGCCGCTATTTCGCAGTCCTATGTCACCTGGAATCATAGTATGAGTGAGGTCGTTGGTGCTTTACTTCATAATGGGCTGAACATTCAAGACCTGAACGAATTTGACTATTCACCTTATCCTATTTTTAAACACATGACAGAGCTAGATCCTAAAAAATTCAGAATAGCCCATTTGGGAAATAAGATTCCGATGGTCTATGCTATTGTTGCGCGTAAAAGTGAATAAATAAAATTCTGGGAATCGACCTGGTACTTATTTCTTTTTCAAATAACGATTTATCATGGGGCTAAAATCTATTTTGGATGAAACCTGAATATGTTCTGCTAATACTGAGGCGGGAAATTCATCCAAAGTTTTGAAATTAATACAGCCTTTTTGAAACTTGGCCTTTGGTATTTTTAATTTTAGTTCTTCCATTAATTCGGGGTTAGTATAGATGACCAAGGAATGGAATGAAATATAATTCTTCGCGACTGTTAACCCGTATTTAAATACGCCTTGTTCACTAAAGCTGATTGCATTTGGGTTTGACATGAATTTTCCAAAGTTTTCCGAAACGGTATTGTCATTTTCTGATATTGCTTTCCGAAATTGACGAATTATTTGTTGCTCAGTGTCTGAAAGTGTATCAATATATTGATCTATTTCCATTAATTTTTTATTGTCCATAAAAGCTGTAGCTGTTCACTAAAAGTATTAAATTTTCTTTTATATCGATGTAGGTTGACATAAAAAGATCCGACAATTTATTTTCGATAGATTTTGATCTGTCTTTAAAATTTTACCCCTCTTTATTTGTGATTTTACCCCTTGTGGTTGATGGGTTATTTATAATTTAATGTTATTAATCAAATTATAAAATTCGTATTCGTCGGAATTAGAATACGTCTGTAAAAATTATAACAAATTATAAAACTAAAAACAACATTATGAGAAAATTTATGATGGCGATTTCTATTGGAGTCATTGGGCTACTGAGCTGCCAAAAATCCGTTCAACTAGATTCTCCGACATCGCTAAAAATAAAAGCGAAGGCGAATCTGGCAAGTATGGGCAATACTTACTACATAGATCCAAGCGGAAACGATGATAGCACAGGAATGAGCACAACTACAGCATGGAGAACATTGGCCAAAATTAATGCCTCGGTTTTTGGCCCCGGCGACCGTATCTTATTCAAGAGCGGAGGTGTATGGAATGACACTTTGCATATGAAAAATTCGGGAACGGCTGAAGCTCCCATTATCATAGATAAATATGGCGGTGATGTTCGTCCGATTATCAACGGCGGAGGAAAGAGGAATGGATCAAATGCGCTATACCTTAATAAAGTATCCTATTTTGAAGTAAATAACCTCGAACTGACGAATACAATCGCAAGCGGGACAAGTTATGCTGCCACGGGGATCCGCGTGATTGGAGGCAGTTCTGCAGGAACAGCAATCAGCAATGTCTCCATTAGAAATTGTTATGTCCATGACGTCAATGGTGCTATCGATGGACAGACCAATTATAACAAAAGTTCTGGCGGGATTATCTTAGACGGTAAAATATACGGGGCTTTGGTACAAAGTTGTCATGTCGCCAATTGTTCCGTTGAAGGGATAAGGACCACTGGCGATAGGGCTATGGCAGCAAGATCAAAAGATATTATTATCGATAACAATTTGATTGAATATATCTACGGCGACGGTATCGTTATGTCTGGTGTGACGGGAGGAAGTAAAATTACACACAATACGGTCTATAAGGCATGTATGAACACAGGCTCTGAAAATTATGCCGGTATTTGGACAATTGGCAGCTTGAACACGCTGGTGGCTTATAATGAGGTTTATGGTATGACAGGCGGAGGGGCCAACGACGGAGTCGCGTTCGATGCCGATGGCTATGATACCAATTCAGTGACCGATGGAGATATCTTCGAATACAATTATTCGCATGATAATAACGGCGGATTTATGCTTTTTATGAACCAGTCTAAGAATATTAAAGTCCGCTACAACGTTTCTGTCAACGATATCGGTACAACAAGGTTAAAGAAGCTCTTTTTGATTGAAAAAACAACATACGATTCCCGTGAGATTTATAATAATGTATTCTTTATCAAAAATCCGACCGCCAGCCTGTTTAACGTCATGAATGGCGTGAGTTCAGGAAAGCCTTATGCAACATTTTCAAATAATATTTTTTACACGACCTCGACCATTAGCAGTCTGTCTACCCAGGCCGATAACGGATTGAAGTTTAACAATAATTGTTTATTTCCTTCAAGTACATTTACATCATTGAACTGGGGAACTACCGTGCGGAACAACAATTTTTATGAAGATCCGGTATTTGTCAATCCAATTGGTGGAAACGGCCTTGACGCGGCAAAAGGTTATGATGTCGGTTCCGGTTCGGCTGCCCTTAATGCTGGTGTATTTATAAGTAACAATGGGGGCGAGGATTTTGCTGGAAATGCGCTGCCATTGGGTAATCCAGATGTTGGAGCGTTTCAGCATACTGTTGTAGCCAATGCTGGAAGTTCTCTTGCCGATGCCTATGTCCGTAACGGTACCTATGCGAGTGCAAATTATGGAACTACAGCTGATCTTGTCATCAAATCCGACGCTACATCCTACGCGCGTAAAGCATACGCTAAATTTGATATTGCGATGATTACTAAACCTAAAGTGAGTTCGGCAAAATTAAAAATGTATGTTGCAGGAGTGAATACAGCACCACAACGGACTATTAATATTTATACGACCTCCACGACATCTTGGTTGGAAAATAGCATTAATTGGAACAATGCACCAATGGATACTGTACTTGTCGGTAAGATTTCTGTTTCAGGGATAGGTTTACAGACCATCGACGTCACCTCGGCCATTAACAGATTGCTTACCGGTACTGATCGTAAAGTATCCTTTCTATTTTTAAATGCAGCTGCGGCTTCTTCTACAAATGATATGTCTTTTAGTAGCAGGGAAGCAACCACCAATAAGCCAACGTTGGAACTGCTTTATTAACCGGTACTTATTTCAGGGTAATTCTCTTGTATTTAGAATAACCGAATCAAAAAGCCGCAAGGAATACCAATTCTTTGCGGCTTTTGACTGGGAGAGCGTAAAGGCCTGAAACTAATTCCTCAGTGGAAGTTGTCGCTCGTGCGTCATACTATAGCCAGTTTTTAAAGTTAATTGGACATAAGGTGCTCACAAAAATTATTATTTCGTAAATTCATACTATGAAGCATCCGATACACTATTTGGATAGCTTCCTCATACTAATAAAAGGAATGCATGAAAAGCACGAAACGAAGTAAAGGTTTTCTCTTCAAGCAATATGAAGAGCCGTTTCAAACGCCTTTTGATAAATTATTTGACATTTTCAAAGAACTGATTACCCATACCTCAGGTGATTTTGATGAAGCCATTGACTGGCTTAGGCAATTGGATAAAGAGTTCAAACTGACGACTCCAGCCTATACGATAGATGATTTTATTGCGGATCTTAAGGATAAAGGTTATATCCGAGAAAAAGTGGAGTTTGGTGGTGAAGGTGGAGTAGATATTACCTCAAAGCTGGAGAAAGCCTTGCGTCAGCATGCCTTGGACCAGATTTTTGGGAAAATGAGGAAAGGGAAATCAGGCAATCATAAAACCAATCACCAGGGACGGAGTGACGAAAATATGGGCGATTTCAGAAATTATCAGTACGGAGATGGCCTGGAGAAAATAGTTTTGACAGAGAGCTTGAAAAACGCACAGATCAATCATGGGATAGGCGAGTTTGCCTTATCAGAAAATGATCTCGTCGTAGAAGATACACAGTTTAAGTCGCAGATGAGTACAGTGTTGATGATCGATATCAGCCATAGTATGATTTTATACGGTGAGGATCGGATCACTCCTGCAAAAAAAGTTGCGATGGCTTTATCGGAACTTATTTTGACCCGATATCCGAAAGACTCACTTGACGTTATTGTTTTCGGAAACGATGCATGGCCTATTGCGATAAAAGACCTGCCTTATTTGCAAGTTGGACCATTTCATACCAATACGGTCGCAGGCTTAAAGCTAGCGATGGACTTACTAAGGCGAAAACGGCATGCGAATAAGCAAATATTTATGATAACCGATGGGAAACCGAGCTGTTTAAATATGCCGGACGGTACTTATTATAAAAATCCTATGGGCTTGGATCCTTTTATCACTAGCAAGTGCTATAGTATGGCTGCGCAAGCCCGGAAGCTGGGAATACCAATTACAACCTTTATGATTGCTTCGGATCCTTATCTACAGCAATTTGTCGACGAGTTTACAGCTTCAAATCAAGGGAAGGCTTATTACACGGGACTTGGGGATCTAGGCGAAATGATTTTTGAGGATTACGAAGAAAATCGAAAAAAAAGAATACGATAAGAATATATGGATTACACGAAGATTACAACATTTGGTGCATTAAAAACTTCGGGTTATAAACCTAAAACAATAAAAGAAGAATTGCGTCAGAATCTGATTACAAAAATAAAGGCGGGGGAAACCGTGTTCAATGGAGTACATGGTTATGAAGATACCGTTATTCCAGAACTTGAAAGAGCAATTCTCTCCAAACACAACATTAATTTCTTGGGCCTTCGCGGTCAGGCGAAAACACGTTTGGCTAGGCTCATGGTCAACTTATTGGATGAATATGTGCCTGTGGTTCAGGGCTCAGAGATTAATGATGATCCGTTTAACCCCATATCGCGTTATGCGCTAGAACTTCTGAAGGAGAAAGGCGACGATACACCGATAAGCTGGCTTGGTCGAGGTGATCGTTTTGCTGAGAAGCTGGCCACACCAGATGTGACGGTCGCTGATTTGATCGGTGATGTAGATCCCATCAAAGCAGCAAATTTAAAACTGAGCTATGCAGACGATCGTGTGATTCATTTTGGTATGATTCCAAGGGCAAACCGTTCAATATTTGTCATTAACGAGCTGCCTGATCTTCAAGCTAGAATCCAAGTAGCTCTCTTCAATATATTGCAAGAGGGCGATATTCAGATCCGTGGTTTTAAGTTACGCTTACCGTTAGATGTACAATTTATATTTACTGCGAATCCGGAGGATTATACCAATAGAGGAAGTATTGTGACGCCGCTGAAAGATCGCATTGGATCGCAGATACTCACACATTACCCTGCATCGGTTGAGATAGCAAAGGCGATTACTGCGCAGGAGGCGAACTTAGAAGCGGCCCAAAAAGAGCAGATATACGTCCCTGAGCTGGCTAGGGAATTGATTGAGCAGATAAGTTTTGAAGCACGAAATAGTGAATATGTTGATGAAAAGAGTGGCGTGAGTGCGCGTATGAGTATTACCGCATTTCAAAACTTATTAAGTACCGCTGAATTGCGCATGCTCAGAAGTGGTGCGCAAGCAACAGCAGTGCGGCTGAGTGATTTTATGGGTATTGTGCCCGCGATAACAGGTAAAGTTGAGCTCGTTTATGAAGGCGAACAGGAAGGAGCGGATATCGTCGCAGTGCAGCTGATAGAAAACGCGATTAAAAACCTTTTTCCGATTTTATTCCCAAAAATTGAGAAACTGGAAAGAGAAAACGAGCGTTATCCCTACCATGATATTGTTCGTTGGTTTTCAGAATCAGAGGGGATCGAATTATCTGATGAACTCGACGATTTAGCGTATGAGCAGGTTTTGGATCAAGTGACGCCTATTCATGCGTTAATTCAGCAATACCAACCGGAAACGAAGTCTGAAGATCTCCACTTTCTGACCGAATTCGTATTATGGGGGCTCACCCTCAATAATAAATTAAGTAAATATAGACTGGGGACCGGCCTTCAGTTTCAAGACAACTTTCAGGGATATCTGAGAAATAATCTCTAACAGGAACTAGCAGCATAATGGGTAAGTTTATCGTGTAAACTTACCCATCTGCTTTTTAACAAGGTTTAATAAGGAAGGAAATTGAGTGCATAAACTATCTTTTCATTAAAATTAAGTCAATTGATAGACCGATAATAAAGATTGCTACGGTAAATGATACATATCCTAAAATATAAATTGCGAGTGCCTTTAAATAACTCGGTATTTTGTAGGGATCGAAAAATTGCCCAATAGCCCATACGCTATATAACATAGCGATAATGCTCGCCTGTACCATAACGCTCATATGGGTTACACCCTCAATTATTGCAAAAACGGTGTAGATCAACATCGTCATTCCCAAAATAAAACACAATAGGATAACAATTTCAAAAAGATTAAAACCATATTTTTTAAAAAATAGCTTCGCCCAGAAAGCGATAAACAATCCTATGATGATATTGACATATCCATAATGGCTTTGGATCCAGAGATATATCGAACCCGTTGTTGAATGTTGGGATTCGTAATAACTTACATATTTATCTTCAACATGGAAAATATGACTTACAATAGAATATATCAATGAAGTGATGATGATAAAAATAATGGGTTTTACTAATCGGCTTCGATTTTCAGCAATATACTTTCGTACATTTTTTCCAGGAGTGGTGATCAATTCACGAATCGTGTACAATATTCCGCGCTCGAAATGAAGGACATGTTCTATTTCGTGAACGATATAATGTGCATCAATTCTTTTAAGGACCGCTGGCTGTCCACATTTTGGACAGAAATTCAATGTTATATCAGTCCCACAGTTTTTGCAATTTGTCATGTTTATACTATGCTATAGGTAATAAATTTGTTAATATTTTAGGATTCTATCTTTGTCCTGTTATGTAGATCGTTGGCTTTTGCTTTTTATTGATTAGAATTTGTCCAAAAATATTATAGATTATGTCAATCAGTGCTACACCCAGGTGTAGTTTTCTAGTAATTCCCTTTTCTAATGGAGGAAATGGAAACAGTAGGAGAGTTTTGTATCTTTATTTTGGCGCCTTTATTAGGATATAATCATTGAATCGACTGAATATTTTGGTTCTCTATAAATTGTTTATAGGAAATTATTATATTTGCAAAATGCTTGAATAGTCAAGTATTTTGCAAATATAATAATATGGCCGCAATTAGTACGATGCTGAACATTATAAAAGTTCAATCTATCATCATCAAAAAGTTTGATGGATTGAGCTTACATGGACTGAACCTTGCAGACTTTATGATCCTACAGTACATATTTTAAGTCAGACTCCCAGTAATTGGCTATGGTGAATTGATCCAGCAGAGCCTACGGGGCTAAAGGCCTCAGGGATTACATGAATGATTTCTCCTATGAAAAAGATTGAGCTTCTTGTAAAAGGGTAATAAAGAGATGCTGGAGGTAGCGTGAGGAAATTTATAATTTTAAAACACATGAACAAAATAGACAAAAAACAATTGAAAGCAGAATTCCTGGAGAGTAAACCATTAATGGGAGTTTTAACAATTTACAATAAGGCTGAAAATAAAATATATATCGCCGATAGCATGAATTTAACGGCTCTTTCCAATAGAATCAGATTTATGTTAAATATGGGGCAATTTGACAAAAAAAGTTTACAGGCAGATTGGAACCGATTGGGTGAAGGAAATTTCCTGTTTGAAAATGCAGTTATTATTCCATTTGAAAACGACAAAATCATTGATTATAAAAAAGTCGTACTTCACGCCGCAACGGAGTTGAAGAATAAAGTGAGTGAAACAACAAGTACTTATTGATATGACAAGAAAGACATATTTGTATCCCAGTTATGAAGCCGGAAGGAACCTGGCATTGAAAAATATCCAAGGTCCCATTGTAAATCTCAATTTAATTCGGCTAAGGAAAATCGCGGACTATACTAATTTTCCGGAGATTGCACCGATCAAAGAAATCTCGGGATACGAAGCTTTTATGAATTATATACAGCTAGCAAAGCCTTATGTGGAAGAAAGCGGCGGTGAGCTACTTTTTGTTGGGCAAGGTGAACGGTTTCTGATCGGCCCCGATCAGGAACAGTGGGATATCTGTATGCTGATTAAACAGAAAAGTGTGTCCGATTTTTTTTCGTTTGAACAAAACCCAGCGTATATGAAGATTATTGGGCATCGGATTGCCGGTATCTCGGATTCAAGACTTCTACCTTTGGCAGTTGTCCCATTTTAAATTATTTATTAGTGGAAGCTTAAACAGCCTATTCTTTTCACTGATAGAGAAATGATATTTATCTGATGACGAGGATATTTGAATAATCCCTATCAATTCCTTTGTTCGAGCTAATCTCTATTGAAACAAATAGCAGATGTGATCATTTTAGTCTCAGGAATTGATGGAGGTTGTGGTGATGTAAATGTTTTTTTAACGGGGAGATAAAGAAGCCACAGTGGAAATTGGGGCAAACGTTGGGAAATAACCGGTTAGTCAAAAAAATGTGGAACGACTTGGTCGTTCCACAAAATGTTTTTCATTGTAGTATTGTAGGATTTTTTACAGTATTCTTATTGAATCAATTAGGAAGTTTAAAATGATGAGATAGGCATCTCCATTCATTTTAGCAATTACTTCTCTTGAGTCAAGTTTACTTATAGGGCAAATTTAGCCTAGAATAGCAGTAGAAAAAATATGAAAAACATACTTTTTTATGTGAAAATGGGAAATTATCCATTTTCAGGATCTTCTGGGCAATATTAGGTTGTGGTTTATTAAAATGAGTTATTGGAAATGATGCTATCGGAAAACCAGTTCACTAAGATTCCGATTCATCGTCGACAGAGGAATATAGGCCAAAATAGGTTTATATATGATACATTGTATCAATTTTATACGGATTTGTTTTACAATGTTGAATTTTCATAAATATTCTGTTGATTAGCCGTTATTTGTTATAGTCGTTATCGGATCATGTGTTTAACTTTTCCAAAAATTGCTTAGGCTATTTTAGAGAATTACCGTAATGGAAGCCGATGAGCTTCGTATTGATTCTTTGGTATTTACGTTAAAGCGTATTCTTTAAGCTATAGCAAATGAATTATGAAATATTTCTATCTAATATTAGCACATGAAAAGACAACATCGTTCCGTTTTTCTAAAGTCTATTGTTTTAAGCTGCACAGCATTTTTGTTTCTATGTGTTCTTTTTTCGTGTTCGATTAATCGAGGACTTGAGAGTAATCAGGAATTGATATATCTTCACGAGCTTAATCGTTTAAAAGAAGCTGCTAAAAATAATTTGGTGGACAATATAGAAGAATTTAATTCTTACAAGGAACGGCCAAAATCGGATGGTCCATTTAACGAATCCAACAATCAGGAATTTTTAGTCAACAACATACCCTATTTTGAGAGTTCCAACGACACTTTAAGTCGTGTGTATAATTACCGCTGGTGGATGATAAGCAAGCATCTTCGAGATTACTACGATCCACATGATTTAAAGAATTATTGGGTTATTACGGAGTTTTTTGGCTATCCGGCCTGGGGATCTTTGAGTGGGGCTATTACTTGTCCAACCGCGCATCAGTTTTATGATGTACGCTGGCTTCGCGATCCCAAATATCTTCAATCTTATGCCGAATATTTTATGCTTGGATCAGCTTCCAAATTAAATCAGCGAGAAAATGGTAATTTTTTAACCCATCTGAGCAGGCCAGAAAGTGTTCATTTTTCGAGTTGGATGGTCGATGGTATTGAGTCATTTTTAAAAATCCATCCAGATAAGACCTGGACGCAAAAGATGCTTCCGGCGATGGAGACCCATCAGCACCTTTTGGATAGTCTCTTCACTGTAAAAAATGTCAAAGCGAAGACAGACGGTATGTATAAAGTTCTGGATCTGTACGATGGCATGGAGTTTAGTCTTTCGGCGGTACTTGGCTTAATAGAAAGTAATGGGCCTTATGATATTTATACCGATAGCACATGGAGAGATCTTTACTTAGGCTGGGAAACAACAGACGAGGCCGCGAAAACGAAGGCGGCGAAAAACTTTCCATTGGCATTTACCAAAGGCTACCCCGATTTTTATTTGGTTCGCCCTTCCGTTGGAAGTTATTCGTTTGGAAATACTAACGCTTTGTATAACCTCTATCGATTGGAAGAACAACAAAATCCAACAAGTGAGAATAAGAGGAAAGAGGCCCATTATAAGGCGAGGGCACAGGAAATACAGCAAAAATTTCTCCGGACGCTTTGGAACTCAGAAGACGGTTTTTTCAATACCTTTACAGCCGGTGATAATGCTTATGGTGTTCGGGATTACGAAGCTCGGGTGGGGGAATCCGTGGGGTATACCCCCTGGTATTTCAATATGATACCGGCTGAGGACAATAAAAAGTATGAAGTAGCCTGGGCGATGTTTACTTCTGAAAAAGGTTTCAATAACCATAAAGGAATGACCACGGCAGAAAGACAACATCCCTATTATAATGAGCAGGCTTATGCCTGGAACGGCAGAGGATGGCCTTTTCAAAACTCGGTTGTCTATAAGGCATACAGTAACTATTTAAGAAATTATAAGAATCAAATCACTGCACAGGACAAAGAGACCCTCTATGAACAAATTATGAAGCTTACACGACTGCACGATTATGCGCACCCAAATATCGGTGAATGGTATATACCAAGTGAAGGTGGGCAATTTGGTGGACAGCAAGATTATTTTCATTCAACCTATCCAGACATGATCATAGCAGATCTCATTGGGTTTAAAGGGATGCACAGCAACGGCTTCCAAATTCAGCCGTTAATACCTGCGGGCAAGATGGATTATTTTTACCTCGGCAATTTAACTTATCATGGGAAAACGATCGACATTGTTTGGAAAGAAGACTGGGATGAAAACAAATTTGGAAAACAGCCTATGTTATGTATTTGGGTTGATCATGTTTTAAAGGCGACCAGTAAGGAGCTTGATGTCAAAATAGACGTAAATTTAGATTAAGCGAGACATTCTATCTTGCAAAAAGAGAAGTCATTGGGCTATTCACTATTTTTTTGGGGATCGGAAATATTATCCCAGACTAAAAGGGAAATACAGGGGATAGGTATTGTGTATTCGAAAGGACCAGGATGGGCTGCTTCGAGCCGAAATTGATGCTATCCAAAAACCTTAAACTTCTTCGTGGTCGCTTTTGAATCGGCGGGTAATGACATAATCATTTAAAAGATATGCTTAATCAAATTGTCCCATATACAAACGATAGTATTTTCCTTGTTGTTTTAGAAGTTCTGCATGTGAACCGAATTCTGCAATTGCTCCCTTTTCGATCAGACAGATGACGTCGGCGTTCCTAATGGTGGAGAGTCTGTGTGCTATGACGAAGCTGGTTTTGTTTTGCATCAATCGGTCAATTCCTTCCTGAATAGCGATTTCAGTTCGTGTATCGATCGAGCTGGTCGCTTCATCCAATATTAAAATTGGCGTATTGGCCACTGTTGCCCGGGCGATGTTAATTAGCTGTCGCTGTCCCTGACTCAGATTAGCCCCGTCATTGGTCAATTGGGTTTTATACCCTTGAGGCAATTGCATGATAAAGCTATCTGCGGCAGCAAGCTTTGCTGCCGCTATCACTTCATCATCCGTTGCGGTTAACCTGCCATAACGGATGTTTTCCATAACCGTATCGGTAAACAAATGGGTGTCCTGAAATACAATAGACAATTTTTTACGTAGTTCATTACGATCCAACTTAAAAATCGATGTCTTGTCTAAAAGAATATCCCCGGATAGCAAAGGGTAGAAGCGAGGTAGCAAATTGATAATTGTCGACTTGCCGGCACCGGTCTCACCCACGAAAGCGATCTTTTGTCCTGGTTTTACGTCAAGGTCGATATCAAATAAAACCTGTTTTTCGGGTACATATCCAAAATTTACATGCGATAGTGTTACTTGACCATGAATTGGGGCCGGCATTGGTAGCGGATCTATCGTTTCACTTTCGGGAGCAGCGTCAATAACGGCGAAAATACGTTCTGCGCCCGCAAGAGCTGCCTGTAAGCTGTTGTACTGGCTGGAAATCTCATTTACAGGCCGGCCAAATTGCCGTGCATACTGTAAAAATGCAGTTAACCCCCCTAAATCGAATCCACGTGTGATCACTAGAATACCACCTGCGATGGTAGTCAGCGCGTAGTTAATGGTGCTCATATTCGCCATCAAAGGCATCATCATTCCAGAATAAAACTGAGCCTTTGTTGCTTTTTCCCGCAGTACTTGATTAAGCTGCTCAAACTGTTCGATGGCGGCGTTTTCGTGGCCAAAAACCTTCACTACCTTTTGTCCGCTGATCATTTCCTCCACATAGCCATTCGCATTGCCAAGTGCAGCTTGGTTGGCGGCAAAAAAACGCTTGCTTTTGTTGATGATCAATTTCGCCAGATATAACATCAGCGGAATCATGATCAATGCAATAATCGATAGGATAGGGCTAATATACACCATGAGGGCAAGTGTCCCCACCAACGTAATTGAGCTGATTAAAAGCTGTGTAATACTATTATTTAGGGCGTCGCTTACTGTATCCATGTCATTGGTGAAACGACTCATCAGATCGCCATGCTGATGGGTATCGTAAAATTGCAAAGGGAGGTATTGCATGCGGTCGAACAGATCATTTCGGAGGTTAGAAATCGTTTTCTGTGCAACTTTTATGGTTAGGCGGTATTGCAACATGTTGAAAATTCCTGTAGCGATATAAATTCCGATCATGACTAGAGCAATATGTCCTAGACCAACAAGATCTTTTTTGAGGACATAATTGTTGATCGCAGGCCGTAAAAGGTAGTTGCCTGCCAGTATTCCTGCAGTTCCCAATAAGAGTGAAATTAAAATTAGCAGGAGCATCAGCCGTTGTGAAGAAAGGTAGCGCATCAATCGCAATAAAGCCTTAAATCCTTGCTGGGGCTTCTCATTTTTAATGCGTCTAGAATTACCGGGGCCTGGTAAACTCACGGGGATGGATTTGTTTGAGGTACTCATTAGGCTTCTTCTTTTTGCAGGTGTTGGGATTGATAAATTTCCTGATAGCTGGTATTTGTTTGCAGAAGTACATCGTGTGATCCGGCACCGACAATGCGGCCTTCTTCCATGACCAATATTTGGTCGGCATGCATGACGCTCGAAATACGCTGTGCGATAATCAATAGTGTGGTGTTCTGCAGATAATTTTTTAAACCTTCACGTATTTTTCGATCGGTATCGATATCCACAGCACTTGTACTGTCGTCCATAATCAAGATTTTAGGTTTCTTCAATAAAGCCCTGGCAATACATATGCGTTGTTTTTGTCCTCCTGAAACATTGACGCCTCCTTGTCCCAGAAGTGTCTGATAGCCGCTGGGAAAGGAGCGTATAAAATCGTCTGCACAAGCAATCTCGGCAGCGGCATAAATATCCTCTTCTGTTGCCTGCTCATTTCCCCATTTGAGATTTTCTAAAATAGTTCCTGAAAAAAGTTGGTTCTGCTGCAACACAATAGCAATCTGGCTGCGAAGTTCCTGTAGTTGATAATTTCTGACATCGATGCCATCTACTAAAACGGCACCTTCAGACACATCATATAGTCGTGGAATTAATTGTACCAAAGTGCTCTTTCCCGAACCTGTGCCACCTATGATTGCTAAAGTAGTCGCAGGCTTTACTTCGAAACTAATATTGTCAAGGTTGGGTTTTTCACTTTGTAAGTTATAACGGAAAGTGACTTGCTTAAATGCGATCCGTCCCGCGGTGATGGCGTTTCTATTTTGGAGGCCTTCCGCAGTATCCGTTAAGGAGGGTTGTTTCTCTAAAACTTCTTCAATTCTATCGCCAGAAGCGATTGCCCTTGAAATCATCATGAACGTCAATGAAAGGAGCATCAGAGATATTAGGATCTGCGTGATATAACTTAGAAATGACATCAGTCCACCCAGCGCGAGCGTTCCAGTCATTACTTTCTGGCCACCAAACCAGGTTACGGCAACAAGCGACAAGCCCATCACCAATTGCATGACGGGCATGATAAGGACAACGATGCTGGAAGCTTTGGTGGCAACATCCATCAGATCGAAATTTACTTTGTCAAATTTCTTTTTCTCAAAATCCTGTCGTACAAAAGCTTTTACCACCCGCACATTGAGCAGATTTTCCTGCACAACACTATTGACACGATCAACCGCCTGCTGCATCTTGATAAAAAAGGGGAGCCCTTTACGTAATAAAATGAAAATACTTAAGGCCAATACAGGCAATGCAATGGCCATCACAATGGACAGATCCTTATTAATAGAAATCGCAAAAATAATGGCAAAAACCATCATCAGGGGTGCCCTTAGGAGCATACGTAGGCACATCATCATGACTTGCTGCATTATATTGGTGTCGTTGGTGAGCCGTGTTGTAAGCGACGCTGAAGTGAAGTAATCGGTATCCGCAAAAGCAAAAGATTGTATTTTTCGAAATAGGGCAGTCCGGAGATTCGTGGCAAAACCCACAGACGCATGTGCAGAGTAATAGATGTTGCACAAATTGGCAACGATAGCAACGATGGCTAATCCGATCATGGCCAATCCAATTTTCAAAATGTAGTTGATATCTTTATGCAAGATTCCGTCGTCGACTATGATAGACATCAGACGAGGTTGTACAATTTCGCAAAATACATCAATCACAACGAAAAAAGGAATAATCAAAAAAGCCTTTCTAAATGACTTGGTATAAGGTGTAAACGTGGAAAGCTTCATCTGCTTATGGGGCCATTAATTTATGTTTTAAATTAACTAAATCTGGGCTTTTATTCAAAAAATACCACCAGAAGTTTTCTTGTTTCGTTAATTTTTAACGCTCATAATTATCACTTAGTCCAGTTTGTAAGCCTGCACGCTGTTACTCCTGACGGTAGGCACATAAAGCATACCTGAAGATTTGTCGTAGCCGATATCGGCAGCGTTTATTTTTTTGTCCCGTGTGTCAAGTAATACTGAATTAGAACCGTCAGTTTTAACATGATAAATAAGTCCTTGCCAACCGGAAACTATAAATTCATTGGGTTTAATCTGCACGATGCCATCTAGACCGCCTTCCATACCTTTTGAAATTACGGTAGTTTTCTTATCTTGATCTATCTTAACAAGTGCGCCATCCGATAGCACATACAAGTCTTTTCCGACTGCCAGTAACCCGTTTGCACCTTTGAGATTTTCTGCATACAGCATAGGAGAGTCGTTTTCAATGCGATAGACTTTTCCAAGTCGCGTATCACTTACATAAACGATACCCTTTGAGTCAACGGTAATGTCGTTGAGTAGCTCAGTGCCATCAATGGTAATTCTTTTGATGATACTTGCTTTATCCGTATCGATGACGGCAATTGATTTAGAGAATGCTTCAGCCGCATAGAGCCGGTTTTTGTGGATTCCTATGCCCAAGACGGCATTGAGTCCTGTAACCCAATCTCGTTTGATAAATTTTCCGTCCATATTCAGTTTACTGATGAATGCTGTAGTGTTAGGTTCGAAAGCAATCGTATTTGAAACATAGAGTACTTTGTTTTTGGCATCTACCCAAACGGACTCTGGAGATCTTAGTGTGGTGTCCGACTGCCATTGAGGCGTTAAAGACTTCTGTCCAAATAGGACTTGTACAAACATGATCAGGGTCAATGTTAACGTAATTTTCATAGAAAATCGGATTGAGGTTTATATTAGTTTAATTTATTCGAGTTAAATCACGATCACCCAAGAGGATTTTTGGCTCTCCGTTAAAGAAGAAATAGCTGCAGTCAGAAAAAATCTACCATTGAGTTCGTTTAATATACAGAATTTAGATCATATTGTTTTCTTTTTTCGAAAGAAGACCTCATTGGATCGCTTAGATTAATTACTTCTTTATAAATAAACTGGTGTAGCATTTATTTTCAATATACGGCAAAATTGCTGTATGCCCACTAAAAATATCTATAAATAATTTTTCGTTTCATACAGATTTATTGAACATATTAATTTCTTGTTAATAGTTCATTAATGGTACATAATAACTTTGATTTCAAGAATATCCCAATAGAATTTTAACCTTCCAGAGCATCGGGAAGGTATGGGGGCCAACATTGAAATAAACCAATATGTATAAACCCATTTTCAACCATTTATAAAAAAAAACACTTAATTATGAGTATTAAACAGCAAAAAAAAGTATGTATAATCTTCTTGTTGATCGCTTTGATGATGTCCTGTTCAAAGAGCGAAAAGAAGATTGAAGAATCTATCCCGAAAGAGGAGGCCAAAAAAGCGAATGGCAACAATGGACTTTCCGCGACAGGCGATGTTGTTGGACAGATTACCGTTGGATACCAGGGCTGGTTTTCCTGCGCTGGTGATAATTCTCCGATGGGAACACATTGGTGGCACTGGACTGAGGCTTGGCAGCAGACGCCGACTCAGGGTAATTTCCATATTCCTTCTTGGCCTGACAACAGCGAATACCAAAAAAAATACAACACCAATTTACCGGCTTTGGGCAATGGTTCGCCTGCGTCTTTGTTTTCTTCATTTGACGATCAGACCGTCAATGTCCAATTTAAATGGATGAAAGATTACGGGATCCACACGGCGGCATTGCAGCGATTTAATCCCACGGGGATAGAAGGTCCCATTCGTAATGCCATTACGGCTAAAGTTAAAACTGCCGCAGAGCAACATGGTGTGAAATTCTATATCATGTATGATGTGTCAGCCTGGGTTAATATGCAGACTGAGATAAAAAATGATTGGCTAAATCTGATGAAACAATATACTCAGTCTCCTGCCTATGCCAAACAGAACGGCAAGCCTGTGATCGGTATCTGGGGATTCGGTTTTAATGACAATAACCATCCCTGGTCAGCAGCCGTCTGCCTGGAGGTGATTCAGTGGTTTCGCGATCAAGGTTGTTATGTTATGGGCGGTACGCCAACACACTGGAGGTTGGCACAAACAGGAGGAGATTCGAGACAGGGCTATATCGATGTCTACAAATCATTTGATATGTTGTCACCTTGGATGGTAGGCCGCATCGGAACCATTGCAGACGTGGATCATTATGCGCAGCATATCCAAAATGCTGATCTACAGTTTTGCAATTTAAATAACATCGACTATCAGCCCTGTGTATTGCCGGGGTCACTGCAGGAGGGGCAACGAAAACATGGTGATTTTATGTGGCGACAATTCTATAATTTGACCGCGCTTGGTGTCAAGAGTATGTATGTGTCCATGTTTGATGAGTACAACGAATCCAATCAGATAGCAAAGACTGCTGCAACCCAACAGGATGTTCCTGTTGGGCTGGGGATTAAATCCATGGATGAAGATGGGACTCCTTGTTCTTCAGATTATTATCTCCGGATTACAATGGACGGTGGAAAGATGTTAAAAGGACAGATAGTGCTAAGCCCAAATAGACCAACATCCCCTCAATAAGTTAACTTTAACGTACACAATTGGTTTATATAGTTTAATAGTGCGGCCGAATCTTTGTCATGAAGATTCGGTTTTTTTATATTGTTCTATTATCCGATCAGAAAAGGATTTTTCATTTCCAATTCAGACTTTCTTTAGTAACTTTAATCCATTGTAAAGGCTGAACTCATCGTTTATAAAACTTCGCCGAATACGTTGTATAACGTTGATCGGCGAGGTTGTTATGTATCGTTCTTGGTCGCAAGTCCAAGGGTGTTCATCGACCTAAGTAAAGACGATTCTGGGATGGTTTCGTGCTTATATCGATTGTCATGTTTCAAAAAAAAATAAAAAAAATGCTCTTTATAATTTTATTCATTGTGGCGGTAGTCGCCGCAGGTGTGGCCTATTATTTATTCACCAATGGTAACGTTAAAGTAGATATGGCCTTGAAATCAGCTACCCTATATGGATTTAAAGTTAAGGGGCTGGATGGCTCGTCCATCGATTTCGCGCAATTTAAAGGTAAAAAGATACTCGTTGTAAACACCGCTTCTAAATGTGGATTTACACCTCAGTACGAGGGACTTGAACGCTTATATAAAAGATTCAGTGATAAGTTGGTTATTATAGGTTTTCCTTCGAATGATTTTTTAGACCAAGAACCTGGTAAGGATGCCGAAATAGCTGCTTTTTGTCAACGGAATTACGGCGTAACTTTTCCGATGGCAGCAAAGATTGATGTTAAAGGAAAGCGACAGGCGCCTATTTATCAGTGGTTGACCAACAAAAGCTTGAACGGTGTAGAAAGTTCTGCTGTCATGTGGAATTTTCAGAAATATCTAATCGATGAAAATGGCAGGCTTATGAAGCATTTTTCTCCAAAAACAGATCCCGAGGACCCGGCAATTGTAGCGCTGCTCGAGTAAGTAGTTAGATAGTGCTCATTCAACTTTCTTTAAACATTTGAAAGTCCGCGGTAGTGGATGGCTGCAGAATGGGAGAAATTCTTTAATAGAACCGCCAGTTAAATTACTAATGAGTTCATCGATTGATTTGCCAGCTTTTCTAAATCCTGTACCTTTAAAATCTGTTATATAGATATCCAGTTCGCCCGCTGCATCAATTTCATAGTCCCAAAAGAGATAGTAGCCATTGTCGCTGGAAGCGAAGGGAAACAATCGCTTTAAGATTGGCAGCGAACAGTCAGGACCTATTTCAAACCAGATATCATTATTTTTAACATCATCAATATAGGTACTTCTAATTTCATCGGATCTAACAGTTAATGAATCTCCATAGTTGCCCATCGGAATATAGATATGAAATTCACCTAATGCTAACCCGTATCCATAGTTTTTTACAAAGGATTTGTATGATTTAGGAAAAGCTTTTCCATTTGGGAATCTAAAATTCTCGAGAATTGACTGATCCCCAAATTCAGAAGGTGTACCTTCTATTTGTAGATTAAAGGTATTATTTAGCATAACGTTTTTATAAAAATTCGCATATTACGATTCAAAATTTCCTGCCTATTGTTGATTTTTTTGACTTATTTCTTCACCGCCATTTACTTACCTGTAGTACGTTTTCATGCAGTTGTGCCGCTAATGATTTCGCCCGTGCTTTTAAGATCAATTTTCTGCCAGTAATTGTTCGGGTAAAGATTAAATCACAATTCCCTACGTGTGCTTCCCACTGGTTGCTAAAATATTCAGCGAATTGTTTCTTGCGTGCCAACAGTTCCGGAACAGCATGATAATCTTCTTGCTTAACAAAAAATGCAAATTTATTTTTCCTGACAATCACATAACGCGGATTATTGATCGGTTCAATAATCTCTAGTAGTGCATTGATAAATACAGATTTGTCGTATGTTGTGCCCCCTTCTAAATGGCAGTAAACGGAACCTGAGTGATCAACTTTCGTCTCCACACGCACTTCGTTTCGATCGGTCCGTATGATATGAGCTTTTATCAAGCTACTTAAGAGCGCGAAACTTACTTGGTTAAGATCTTTGGAAATATCTCGGTATTTCAAATAAAGTTTGAGTGATCTGACCGTATTTCTACCGAAAAGCAGCATTCCGACTGCGGCCAAGCTGGCCATGTAAATATAAAAATCTTTTAGGCTTTGCATATTTTTTAATGTTCTAAAAAATCCCTGCACATTGTCAAGTCCAAAACTAAGCCAAGCAGCGCCCACTGTCGCGAGTACGTTTCTAATTGTTTTGTTGAGATACAATGATTTTACACGTTGATAATCTTGTTCTTCCGCAAAAGGTATCTTGATCTCCTCAACGAGATTCACTCCTTTGCTAAGCGCATCATGCCACCGCTGTCTGAGGTTCTCCCGGTCGGCAGCAAATAGCAGCATTTCCGCATTTTTCCGTGAAATTTCCCCGACGTTGTGTATGTTTTCGGGTAGATCAAAACGGCCTATACCATTTTCGATTTCAGGTTCTTGTCGCAGCGAGACGCCGACAAAACTTTTGAACCGTCGTTTTAATAATTTGAGGTCATCACCACCCGTTGCGGAAGTGGAGTCTGCACATACCAAGTGCCAGATATTTGCCGTTTTGTCCTTATTGCTCTGTTGGGCTCTGATAGCCCGACCACGCATCTGATTGGAAAGTACAAAAGAGCCGACAAAGCTCGCTAAAATCAGTGCATTGATTGCCGGAGCGTCCCAGCCTTCGCCTAGCAATGACTTGGTCCCTAGTAAGACTTCAATTTCTCCAGCTTGGAATAGCTGTGTGACAATGTGAACGATATCGTGTTTAAGACGCTCTGTCTGGTTTATTAAAAGGTAATTTACATCAAAAGGAACAGGGTTCGCAGAGCTGTCATAAATGCCATACTTGGCAGCGGTGGTTTGAAATGCAGCGTAAATGCTCGCCGGAATAATGATCATAGATCCTGTAAGCACAGCGATTTTCTTATTATTCTTATTTTGCCGTCTTAATTTTTCGAAAATAGGTATAACACCTATTTTGTTCAACTCAAGCGTATTGTGGTCGGTGGTTACATAGAATTCTTTTCGGATGAAATCTGAAAGGACTACCAATCGCAGGTCTTTACCCAATTTTTCATATTCAAAATCTACAATCGCTGTAATAGCATCCATTTTACTGATACTGGATGTCAAATATTGTCGAACACGGCTATTTTGGGAAAAATTAACCTGCTTTCTTTCCATAGCACCATGTCTTTGTAATCTATTTTCTAGTATGTTTCGATGTTCTGTAAATGCATTGAAATTTGCCTTTTCCTGATAGAGATAAAATTCAAGTAGAATTTCGAGCCATTCATAATCCAGACGAGGTATTTGAAAATCTTTGCCACCGATAATCTCCATATGAAGATCGGGAATTGGAATTTGGTTGGCATGGAGAAAAATTAAGCATGCCGAGTAATATTTTAAGTTATTATAGACCCAGTCGAGATCGCCCATCGGGTTTAGCCATATTGGATGATTTTGAACAGCCTGAAGGATCATTTTGTCACGGCTTATTTCCTTAAATAGCTTAAGCATGCTATCCCTATAATCGGCAATAAACTGTCTTTCCTTTTGGCTAGGATTGGTGAAATAGATATAATCCTGATGTGGACATAGATCACCCTCAATAACAAGTTCGGGGACCGAAATTTCTGCATCTATGGGTCCATTGAGATCCATATAGCGCTGCCATTCTGTTGGAGTGACATCGTAAGGTGGAGTCGCTGTTAGACCAACAACTGTCGGATCCAGCTTTTTCTTGATATAAGTTAACGTATGCCACCACTCATTTTTAAGATGGTGTGCTTCGTCGACGACAATCGTACCGATTTTTTGGGATTTCAATCCTCTTAGGATAAGGTCAAGGTTTGAGCCGAGCTCTGGTGCACCCTGATCATTGCAGGCTGCATGTAGTCCCTGATAGGTTACTACGGTCATAAATTTTGGATTTCGGATGTCTCTAGAGATCCAGTCGGGAACTATATCCATTTGAAGAATGAGTTCACAGAATCGCTGTATCCATTGGTTACGGATTGCACGTGTCGGTGCGAGAATTAGCGTTGGTTTATTGATGCGGATAGCGACTTCAAGACCTAAAACAGTCTTACCTGAACCAGGAGGAGCCACGACATGTAAATGCCTATCTTTCAGATGCGCCTGTAATTCTTCAAGTACCCGTAGTTGGTACTTGCGCCATGAATATTTGAATTTAATTGCTTTAGGGTATTCAGTCAATAGATCCGGATAATTTAAAATTTATACCATACTTGTCCACAAGATACTAATTTTGGTTGCATTTACTATTCATAGCGAAAGGTTTCAGCTATGAAACAGCATATGCTAATCTAGCAGACTCAATTTTTTTTAGGAAAAGATAAATGTGTTAACCAATTTTTGAACTTATTTATGAATTGCTGGGATTCATTAATAAAGCGCTTTTATAGTAAGCTCCAACAAATAATAATTCAGCTCCAGCGAATCGTAAACAGCTGAAAGAAGCTTTTTTTTAAACGCTTATTTTAGTGGAAAGAATGGATTTTGACCTTAGGAAGTTTGATGATTGAATCATCTAATCAAACAGAAATGCAGGTTTTTCTTATCGATCACCAATTGATTTTAGAGATTACTGCGATAGCGGTTCTAATGGCAGATGCGCGAAAACTGAAATTTTGTCCCATTATTTACGAACAATATAAGATGAATAGACTATTTCCATTACTGGTTCAGGTAATTTTATTTTCAAATTGTCAGACCGATTTGAAACGTACACCTAATAGGATTAGCGTATCAGAACAGCAAACGGTTTTAGATGCCATGGTCAGTAACATGAGTGCAAGTATAACCGATCTGACTGAAGCGAAACGCGTTCCGGCTAATCAATTTTTATTGACGACGTATTACCCATTAACGTCAGATGAACTCCAAGCTATGGAGACTGCGTCGAAGCGACAAGGTAGCTTCGCTACAGGCTTAGCGGACAGGATACATTGTACACTCACAAAGGCGGTATTAACGAATGAAAAAAACGAAGAAGTAGGTTTGATAGATACCGTTCAAAACCCATTATATTTACAACGTTTCGGTCTGTGGGATTATAATCATCAAACTTGTCAAAATCTAGGCATTACCCTTCAATCTAAACAGTTTTTTTCTGAATTAAAAGGTACTATACAGCTTAAGCTACAAATTGATCAAGTTAGTGAAAGGCAGATGGATATACCTGTTAAAATCAGTATAAACGATAAATAAAGTAACTTTTTTGTGAATGGAACTTTGGAGGCCGAACTTTTGAACGTATTATATGGGGAAAATAGATAGGGGTGACTAAAGAACGTAAAAATTTAGGATCTTTATGACCATATGAAAAATAATACGTCTATGGCGCTGACGGAGCTTTATGATAACTTGTTCAATCATTCCATTGGACAGATCAGTCAAGGAGATATTGAAATTGATCGTCGGATCGATGATCAAGGGGATCGACCCCGCGGTTTGACTTTATTAATAAAACCGAGTGATGAGGTTAAAGGCCAGATAAATCTATTTCAGGATGAGATGAGGAAGATTGATGCGGAGCAATATTATCAACCAATGACAGACCTGCATGTAACAGTACTCTCTATCATTTCATGCTATGAGGGGTTTGACCTAAATCAGGTGCATGTTGCAGATTTTGAGTCTGTTATTGCGGATAGTATCCGGGATGTCCCTAAGACTGAATTCTTATTTAAAGGTATTACTTCATCCCGCCAGGCAGTTATGATACAGGGATTTCCGACTGGCGATGGACTTGATAGGTTGCGTGAGTGTTTACGAAAGAATTTTAGTTCTTCGGGACTGCAGCAAAGTATAGATTCTAGGTATAAATTGACTACTGCACACATGACATCTCTACGCTTTCGGAAAGAATTGCAATCCCCAGCAAAATTTGCAGAGCGATTGGAAGATTTCCGTACGGTTGAATTTGGAGCAATGCCTATAGTGTCACTTGATTTGGTTTACAACGATTGGTACCAAAAAAGTAGTATCGTTCAACTATTGAATCGATTTACCCTATGAATCATTGGTTGGGCGGGCAATATTTCACTTTGTCCATAGACAATCCCTGATGAAATTTTGTTTTCTTTATGATGGAATTTTGGAGAAAGTGCACATCACTCCAAAATATGATGTGGATGTGTATAACAAACATATTGACATATAATTTAGTTTCTTTGTTGATCAAATTCAGGTTTGAGATCATAACGTATAAGTTGAATTTGTGTAGCAACGTTTAAGGGGCAATTATAATTACTATTCGTCGGGACAGATTTTATATTCGTACATGGTCTGCGAAAAATAACTTGATATCTTTGTAAGAGCCTTTGAAGTCGTTATCTCTTCGAAAGAAAAGTGGATTTTTAAAGTGATTACTGGGTGGAACTATATGGAATCAGAAATAGAATATACCAGCTTATATGAGAAAAATTATTGTCCTGACTCTAATCTTCTTCGCACATATGTGGTGTTTCGGGCAGATAAAAACAGTTAAAACAAATCCACCTTTTCTAAAAATTGAACGACCAAAAGGCCCTGCTGTGCCTTGAGCCTCTGGTAAGTATATAAAAAATTGTGAGAAAGAAAAAAGCAGCAACTCCGAAAATGATTCACTAACCTGTAAAGAAATAAGAAATGGGAAGAATTGTAATAAAGTTCTGGTTGGTTAATATACTGATAAGTGTTTTGCTATTTATCCTTTACCGACTTGTTATTTCAGAAACAAATACGGATTCCTCAGGATTCCTGGAGAGTATCATCGTTATTTTGGACATTATTGTCAATCTGGGTTTTTCAACGATCTATCTTTTCGCAATGACGTTGTGTTCCTTACTATTTTTTCTAAATCACATCGAAAAAATTAGGAGTAATAAAGTATTATCGTTTTTGACATTTTCGGGAATACCAGCGCTTTGCTTGATCTCATTGATTGTTTATATATTAGTAGGTGTCTATAAATATCATATGATTCTTGAGCCACTAAAAATACTATTCATATTTTCAGCTATTTATCTCGCTAGTACCCTTTTGGAATTTATCATATTCAGAAAAGTAATCGGAAAACGGCAAACCAATCTGGAGATTCAGAAATAATAGAGCCTATTTACTTTTCGTCTATGTACTTATTTAATTAAAATTGGATGAGTTCAGGTAACCCGAAAATTTTAATTTTTCTAAGATGTGGTTTGCTTCAGCTTGATCCATATCAGCCGCGAACCTTATGGTTTTAAAACCATATTCAAATCGAATAGTCCCTCTGTTTTTAAACAATTTCAAATCATTCCCACGAGTCCAAAATACGAATTCAAAGGGTTCTTCTTCAACATGAAAATTCTTTACCTCCCGGAGATCGAATATCTTATTTCTAAATAATATATCATTTTTTCTGGCAATGCTGATCTGTTCACGATCTATCACGATAACTTCTTTGCCAATTAGAAACCACAACAACGTTTTAATAACAAATAGGCCTCCCGTAAACCAAAAGATCAACCATATCATTGTAAATAAACGATTAAATCCAAAGCCACTATTTCTGTTGTTTAAAAAAAACTCTAGGAGAGATGAATCGGCCCAATTTAATCCAACAAACCAAGCGGCCACCCATAAAGCAAGGAACAACATAACAGATACATGTTTCTTGGCAGGGATGGTAATATGGTATCCGTTTGAGGTTTGTTCAATGCTTGCAATACCATCGTAAGGTTTTTCCATAGCAATAATTTTTACTAGTTCAAAAATAGGTTAATTTATTTAAGTTTAATGTTTTAAAAATAAGCGAATTAAAAGATAATTTTTAGGGTTATATTCATATTTTCAAAAATAAGATACTTTGTTCTATGTAACAATAAGTTCGTAGCAAACTAATCGGATGATCCGCATCATTTCTATATTTATCGTTTCCACCAATAGTAAAATATGAGGGATAACTTAAAATCGTTGCGAATCCAGTACATAAAAGGTACATCGTAAACGTATTGAGTCTTTGTATGATTTCATCAGTTGATTTTTGCTTAGTTTTTTTTATTGTTGTTTTCGATAAAATCCAATGCTTCTTCTAACTGATTTTCATCAAAATATCGCTCTTCTAAAGCCGAGTTAAATAAATGGAGCATCTTGTTTTCAATATTGACTATTGACTTCATGAAATTCGAATTAGATACAACAGCACAACGTCCAATTTTTCCGAAATGCTTAATCCCCCATAATTCGCCTTCGAAAAATCCTTTTAATTTCATGTCTTTAATTACTGACATATTTTTCACCTTAATCAATATGTTTACATGCTCATAACCTTCATTCAATTTTTCTTCGAAAAGTTGTTCTATCAATAGAGCATCTGGTTCTGTAAATGATCCGAGTAATTCCAATGCAAGCGCATTGCCCATAATTTTTTTTATTTGATTAATCATGTTGCTTTTAGTGTTTTATATAGCATATGTATAGTAAATTTAAAAAATATGGAACGTAATTGAAATTCAGTTACACACATGAATTAAAGCCCAACTGGGAGCTTACGGATGGGATGATTGGTCACTTTCTGGCATATTTACTTTCCTTTATAAAAAAACGCAGGGGTAGAGCCGCGTGCTCCTGAGCATAAGCGATACCGATTCGTGCTGCTTTTCCGATTTGTGCTGGACTGTATTTTAATCCCTGATCTTCAATCCATATACTATCGTCGGTCAAAAAAGCACCATTAAATGAGGAGTCAATTCCCAAAGCTTTGGCCGCAGAACCCGGTCCGTTGGAAAATATGGGTTTTTCGGGCGGCACGGACCTCCGCGATGCCATCACGTCAATTCCAGTCAGCGGCTCAATAGCCCTAATTAGAACGCATTGGGGATCGTCTGCTCCAGAAGTCACAACATTCAACAGATGGTGAATACCATAACATAAGTATACATAGGCCACACCACCTTCCTGGTACATCGGCTTAGTTCTCGATGTTCTCTTTCCGTTAAATGCATGGGATGCTTTATCCATAATGCCAAAGTAAGCTTCGGTTTCGACAATTCGACCTGCTGTTACCAGACCATCTTTTTTTGTAAAGAGGACCTTACCTAATAGATCTTCTGCCAGGAATATTGTATTTGTATTTTTATAATAAGATTTAGGTAGTTTATACATCGTTTATACCTCTAAAGTGAATCGTTTATTCTTAATACAATCCTGATATGTACAAGAGAAGCCATTCCATCACTGGCCATGCTGATAATTTTATCCATCATTACATAGCCCCAAATTGTTTGTTATAATATCCTTGTTTACGGAGATTAAATATAGGGAAAATCATCATTTGATAAATTACAAATATTAAACCAAATAAGAACCAGTCTTACCTCATAAGTGGGGCAACTGTTATCTTGTAAGACATGGGGTACACCAAATTGACCAGGCATTAAAGTTGTTTCCAGTTTCATCCAGAGTGACGAGTTCAAGCTTATCGACATCTTCGATGTCTATAGTAAAAAGATGCTTTTCATTGGGCTTGATATAATGAGAAGAAAGGGTTTTTCCGTTACCTCGGATAATAAATTGAATACCTTCTGGCTTCTGCGCGCCGTCGCGTAATGCTCCTATAATCTTCAATTTCCGCCATTTTTTTTCAAGCTTATATGTATATCGAGAAGGAGCATGCGCATACAATCCTTTGTCATATATCTTACCCATGTTTTCCAGAAAAAACAATTTGTTCGATTCGGCAGTATAATAATTTCGTGCTGGGTTTTCCCAGCCTACAGAAGCTTCTTCCCATGCTGCATCTGAAAGACATATGCTGTCAGTCGTAACGGTTTTAAGGTCGATAGGTTCGCAGTCCAGCGATAATTGATTTAATACGTCTAACTTAGCTTGTTTTTGATTGTCCAGGCTATCGTTTTCTATCACTCTAATCAAATCATTTACAGTTGCCTGACCAAAATTGTTAACGGTTAAAAAATGTCCTTCTTCACTTTGGCTAACCATTTTTCGGCACTCTTTAACTGATCCATTGTCGAATAAAAACAGCATTCTTATTTCATGGGGTATATTGGTTTCCAATGATGCGATATCAATTTCTGCAGAATTTCTTTGATTGACTACAGACGTAAAGCTGTTGCTTAAATACTCCGAGACATGATAAGGGCGGATTAACGCTACAACACCATAGGGTACTTTGTCTGTGCGATAGTGAAGGCTTAGTTTCGTTGTGTTTTCAACCTGTGATAACTTAAAGGATTGTAATAGAAATTCATTTTTACTAAGTAAAGGTTTTGGTCTCTGCGTAAATAATGGATGACTACTTAATTGAAAAACTGAGGCTCGGGAAAATTTAGATGATTGTAAACCACCCCATTTTTCCTCCTTGTAGTGGCGACTACCATGTTCCCCCATTAAGGATATTGTTTTTGGATTGAACTCATTTGGAAAACCATTATCATGTGGTAATCCGAATAGATGCCCCATTTCATGGGCTATTCCTCCCAAATACCAACTATTGAACTCACCAACAGTACATTCTTTATTTGTTGCAAACATTTCCGTAAACGTCATTTTGTTAGTTGCATCCGTTAGCAACGCTGGGTCTAATAGCTCACAGTCCGCAACCATACAGAGGCCGGACGAAGCGGATCCCCTACCATAATATGGTGAATGAAATATGTAGGTTCCATTTTCATTTTTATGGCTTAATGAAGTAATTACGAGAACATGTTCTGTGTTTGGGTTGATAACTGATGCCAATTTCTCAAAAATTTCTTTTTCTATTTCACTTCCGGAATTTATTGTGTAATCATTTGAGGGTTTTGACCCTTGAACGAGGTGGTAGCGAAACCCTGTATTGTCTGTCTCAAACGGGATGCCATCACTGTTGAAACCAAAACTTTTAAGCTCATTTTTATAATAGCTGGATATATCTTTCAATACTCGAGCGAGACGATTTTTCCAAGTTGAAGACAACTTTGAATCAGCGGGATAAAAATAAACAATCTTAACTGTTTGAAAAGGTGTACTGTTACTTCCTGGGATTGCTCCATGAGCTAATTGATTAAATGTTAACAGTAAAATAATCAACATCTGCTGAAGGAAAATTGGCGTACCATTTTTTTTGATTTTTACAATAGAAGTTTCCATTTAAACGAGTCTTTTAATAGTCCGATTGATCATAGTCGAATAAAAACAGTTTGCTATACATCTTGTTGACTTTATTTAGGTTTAATCCCGGTTGTATACGAGATACACTCTAAGTTAAATAAAATCAATATGATTTTCGTTAATAATATACAGCCAAAAGATTAAATATTCATAAAGAAATAGACATTTTAAATAGATAAAAATTCTCTTTAACGGAACACCATTTTCCATAGCTATGAGCAGTTTCATTATTACGAATGCAAAGGATTTGAGATTATCTCATTATATTCCCATTGTTTATTTTAAGAAGCCACTCAGGAAATCTAAAAGAATATTTGTCTGGTTCATGAGGCTCACATGGCTCTGTCCTGGAATAATTGCTAACTGCGATTTGGGCATTTTTCCGAAGTCGCCAACTACTACACCTCCCAACAACTGATACGTTTTTATCAGTTCGATCTTATCCAGACCGTCATTGTCTCCGGCAATTATTAACACGGGTGAGGATATTTTGGCAATATTGGCATCACCCAAATCAAATGGATATTGCGCCAAAGAGATCATCTGCTCTAGAAATTTCGTCCACTTTGTTCTGTCTGGTGCAACCGCATCATAGGCTTGCTGCATCGGACTATTTTCAAACAGTGCTGGTTTCATGTTCTTGAAGGCGTTGTTAATTTGGGGCATCCAACCATTGCTTTTATAGGCTGCTGAAATAATGACCAATTCATTTCAGCGCTCTGGGTACTGAATGGCAAATTGATAGGCCACAGTACCTCCAAAACTATATCCAAGTACAGCGGAATTTTCAATTTTTAGATGATCTAATACTCCGACAACATCATCTGCCAGTATTGCATGATTAAATTTTCGGTCCGAATAAGGAGAATGGCCATGCCCCTGCAATTCGATAGCGATCACTTTTCTGGTTTTAGCTAGTTCAGGTATTAACTGACTCCAATTTGAGCCGATCGTCATAAATGCGCCATGTAACAGTACAATTGGCTTTCCTGTGCCATAAACTTCGTAATATACCTGGGTATTTTTAAGAGATACCAAGCCTTGGGCTGTGGGTTTGATCTGTTGGCTATGTGATTGCATAACGGTAGTCATGATAATGAGGCAGAGTAATGATTTTAAAAAAATATTGGTTTTCATAAGCGAGTTCATAATAGATTGATATAAAATTTACCTAACAAATATCAGAACGATTCGGTAAGAAGACACTGTGGAAATACGACAAATAAAGGGGCGATTGCGTCAAAATGGAAGTGAAAGATAGGAGTGCGTTAATATTTGGAGGCGGGTTTTCGTATCGTTTGGGCAGTTAAGGTATTATTAAAAAAATACGGGGACGAATATTTAAATATAAGTCCCTGTCTTTGGCTATTATTTCAACTTATCTTTTACACTTTTAGCGTGGTTTAAGTGATTTCTGAGTGTCGGTAAAGTTTTATCTACAAACGCTTTCAGCTCAGCATCTTTGAGGTTTTTACTAGCGTCTTCAAAGAGTTTAATATCCTTTTCGTGATCTTTAACCATATCTTCGATATAAGATTTATCGAAGTCTCCAGGCGACTTTTTGGACAATTCATCCCTCAGATTTAACGCATCGGTACCCAAGCTGGCTGGTAGTGTGATATTTTTTGCCTGTGCAAGCGTCGCAAGTTCATCATTTGCTTTAGAATGATCATTAACCATCATTTCGCCGAACGCTTTAACATCCACATGCTGGCCTTTTTCCTTCGCCAGTTTCCCAAGTTCTACTTCAGCCATGCCCCCGCTTGCTGCTTCAGTAACGAATTTTGCATCGTCTTCACCGACAGCAACCGGCGTTGTTGCAGTATTATTATCGTCTAGGTTTTCTGGCGCCTTTGTTTCGTTGATACTGTCCGCAGTTTTTTTACTGTCGGTATTTGCATTGCCGCAACTTTGGACAGCAAAAATAGAAAATGCAATTGCTAAGGTCAAAAATATTCTTTTCATGATCTTCTGTGTTTTGATTTCTAAATGAACACTAGTCGAATCAGTATCGTTCAAAAAAAATGACCGAAGCTACATTGAAGTCTCTTTTAGCTTTAAAAATTTAATGATGATACCCAGCTGACCGAGGTGGTAAAAATCGTGATGGATAAGGCCTGTCAAGAGATATTTGATGTTATGTGGAAAATCAGTATTCGCATATTTATAGGGCTGGTCCAAGAAGGAATCGTCTTTGTCTTTGAGGAAGTGAATAACTTGTTGCTGACTATCCCAGAAATCTTCCAATAGCTTTTTCCAGCCTATTGTCTCCAGTTCGTCATTCGTCCGCCAATTCCTAGCTTCGTTCATTTCGAGCCCCCGTGGATTTCCTTTCAAACGGCTCAGAACCTCCTTTCGCCATTCAATAAGATGTGACATTAGCTCTGCTACACTATGCATTTCTGGGATGGGACGCTTATAAACAGTAGACTGGGTCACTGTAGCTAATTTTTTTTCAAAATTTTCATCGATCCACAGGTCGGTACGCTCCACATCCTTTAATTGCTGAACGATTTCTTTCATTAAAATAGTCTCCATAATAATTTAGTTTTAGAGTCTAAAAATTAAACCTCACTGTATAGGGATTAGTTTTAATTAATTGTATATCAGTTTAAAGTTATAACATTATAATGAAGAATTTCAACTTAGTTCCGCTTGAATTGTTACGATGTTTTTAGCGAACCGGCTAATCGATAGTCTCCCAAGAAAGTGAAAAAGTTTTAGTGAAGACGTTATAGATAGATAAAACTTATTATTTGGTTATAGAAAAAGAAGAATAGCGCTAATATGATCGCTACTCTTCTTTTATAGATCCCTTAGTATCCTGGATTTTGGATCAGGTTGGGTTCGACTTGAAAGCTACTTTCATGGAAAGGCCAGAGGTATTGATGTTTCAAAAATTTTCTGTCTTCAATTTTAAGTACCTCAGATTTTCCGTCTGCACCTTGTCTTATATGACCCAATGCAGGTTGATTGAGGACTGCTTCCGCTGTTTTCCATCTAAGAATATCACTATAGCGCAGGCCTTCACCGGCAAATTCGACCCTTCGCTCATTGCGAACTAAGTCGATCCATTCCTGTTGAGATTTCACGGTTAGATTGACATCTGCTACACTCATGTCAAGTCCCGCACGTTGTCGAATCTGATTGATACAGCTTTTTGCTAATTCATCTACGTTGTTCAACATAATTTTGGCTTCGGCATAGGTCAATAATACTTCGGCATAACGAGCCAAAGGAAAGTGCATATTGCCCCCTGTACGAAAAGCATCAGCTTCGTCTACAAATTTTTTAAACCAATAACCAGATCGGCTGCTTCGTAAGTTTTGATAATAGAACAGACTCTTTGAATCATAAATATCTATTTTCTCTTTGTTGAATAGGTCGCCCTGTCCAAAAATACTAGCGGCATAACGTGGATCGCGATTTAATTTGGGGTTGAGCTCATATTCTTGCTTACTATGTAAGGGGCATTTATCAATGGGCCGCCCCTGTAGTGTCCAATAACTATCAACCAAAGACTTCAAAGGAACAACATAAGATTGTCCATTTCCAGTCTTATATTGTGGCGCAAGATGCTGAAAGGAATTTGTAGCAGAATTATTGTGGCTTTCCATGTCAAATTTGATGATAAATTCCTTATTGGTCTTATCTGCCTGGTAATTGAATAAGCTAGCATATTGGGGGTGGAGTTGGTATTTGCCGCTATCCATTATTTCCTTCGCAAGGGTTGCTGCAAGATCATAACGACCATTATAAAGAGCGTATCGCATGACCAATGTTTTGAAGGAGTATTTGTTAAACATATAGGCGTTTGTGGTGCCTTCATTTTCAGGGAGCCTATTTGCCACATCTTGGCTCATTTCAAATAGCTTGGTCAGTATCTCAGCTTTAGGCGTTACTGGAGGTATCGCCTCTTCAAGTGTAACTGGGACTAGGACAAAAGGCACATCGCCCCAAACTTCAGTGATCCTGAAATAATGCCAAATACGTAGTGCCTCTAAGATCGCTTTATATTTTTGTCGTATCGATTCATTTTCTACATAGGGAATGTCAATATTAGCAAGATAAGTATTGATCCGTCCCACATGTTTATTATATAATGTCCAGTAATACTCAGCCAAACGAGCGTTGCTAGTCATATTACCATTGGCAATGATCATATGGTGATCTGTCTCTATTCTAGCATAGGCGTTATCGGTGCGACCATCTAACATATAGAAGAGCAGGCGGCGTTCACCAGGTCCCATGAAAACATCCAAATAACTACTGTAGACTACCCGACGTAAATCTTCTTCAGTATTGAAGAACTCGTCGAAAGATGTTGCGGTAGGATCTCGTTTGTCAAGAAATTTTTCGCAGCTACTCAGCGTTGCTAGCGCAATTATCAAGGTTAAAATTTTCTTTTTCATTAGTATAGTTTTAAAAAATACTTGCACTAAGTCCAACACTGTAGGTTGCCATACGTGGATAATTTCCGTTCCCATCATTTGTTCCAGGACTATCTACATCAATACGTTCGGGATCCAGACCTTCCCATTTCGTGAACGTGAATACATCCTGTGCATTAACATATATTCTAAAATTTTTGATGCTTTTGCCGATTTTAGGAAATGTATAGCCAAGTTGAAGAGACTTGATGCGAAAAAAGGCTGCGTTGCTGAGCCAAACATCACTGAGTAGCGTATTAGGGCTTGGGCCCGTCCATAGACGTGGAAAACGGCTATTTGGATTGCCGGGACTCCAATGGTTTGCTACATATTCAACACGTGGTGCTCCGAGGTCGTTACTGTTTCCATCAACATACACCGGATAGGCTTCTTGTCCGATCAAGCGGCCCGTGCGCTTCCCGATTCCCTGACCCAATGCCGAGAAATCCCAACCTTTATATCGAAAGTCTAGATTTATTGCATAATTATAATGGGGGAGGGGATCTGCCAGGTAGCTTCGGTCCTCATCGTTGATTATACCATCCTGATTTTTATCCACATAGCGGATATCCCCCGGTTTTGAATTTGGCATTTTAGCGGGAGTTGCATCAACTTCCTCTTGGGTTTGGAAATAGCCATCAGACTGGAAGCCATAATAATTGTTGATTGGAACACCTTTGTACCAAATTCGGTTATTATCGCCTTTAAAGATCAATCTGTCATCTTCATTGTAGCCTGCTTTGAGCATTCGATTACGGTTATCAAAAAGCATTCCACCGAGGGTATACGAAAAATCATCCTTTTTGTCTGACCAGCTTGCTGAAAGCTCCCAACCATTATTTTCCACGGCGCCAATGTTGACAGCAGATTCCAGACTATTTGATCCCGTGAGCGGAGGAACGGCAAATTGATCATAAATAAGGTCGTATGAATTTTTATGATAAAGTTCAGCAGTAAAGGATAGTCTATTTTTAAATGCATTGACATCTAGCCCCAGGTTCCATTGCTTCTGTTTTTCCCAGGAAAACTTTGGATTCGGAACACGTATTGTCCAACCCCAGGTGTTTACAGATTCCTGCCAGAGGTATGGCGCTACATTTTCGTTTCCGATAAGTCCATAGGATGCTCGTATCTTAAGGTTATTGACCGTACCAGACTCGAGAATAGGTTTGAAAAAATGTTCGTTATGCAAGTTCCAGGCAAAAGCTCCCGAAGGAAAAAATCCCCAGCGATGACCAGGAGCAAACTTGCTACTTCCGTCTGAACGTCCGGTTAACTCCAAAATATAGCGGTTGTTAAAAGAATAGTTTAGTTTACCGAAAAAGGAAGCTTTGCTGATTTCTCTAAAATCGGTGAAGGTATAATTCATCACTTCTGACCCTGCCGTTAGATAAATCTTGTCTTTGTGCTGGCGGAGCTCCTTGTTGAAGTTAATCAGCATCCGTGCGGTGAGCTGGCTTTCACTAACACCTTGTGAGGCATTGACATCATTCCCCCAAATTGCTGCCGGAGCGCCATTTTCATCGAAAAACTTGTAGGTCAGTCTTTTTTGTTTATTGGCCGACTTGTTAATCATGTAGGAGACATTTCCCTCGATATTTAGATTGCTGTTGATGTTATATTTTGGACGTAAATTGATGGTACTACGATCATACATATTGTTTTTTGTACCCCCATGTTTTATAGACGCGATTGGATTGATATTGTTATGTAGAATATAGTGTTCGGGAAGTTCAGAATCATAAAAAATTTGTTGCGTTGGGTTCAAGCGCCAAGCCTGTTTATAGAGGCCGTGTCCGTCATCGTTTGCTAGTAAGCGATCTACCTGTAAACGGTGTGCGTAGAAGTCAGCCATTAATACAAATTTATCGGCAATGTTGATATTTGTATTGAAGCGGGCTGAAAACTTCTGAGTACCTTCAATCTTATTGAGGCCATTTTCTTTTATATGGCCGAGCATTAAATTAAAAGTACCGACACCGCCACCACCGGATATACTCGCGTTATTATTAATCGCTGTCGAAGTTCGTTCCATGACTTGATCGAGCCAATTGACCTCCTTTAATTCTCCAGAGGCATATTGGTTGATTGTCTCTTCGGGGTAGATCGCAGCCTGTCCCTGTTGGATTAAGGTCTCGTTCCGTAATTTCATAAAATCGACAGCCCCGACAAATTTTGGAAGATCAATGGGTTTGTTGACAGCAAACCAGTTGTTGGTAACGACTTTAAACTGTCCCGTCTGTCCACGTTCTGTTTCGATGATGATAACGCCATTTGCACCACGGGAGCCATACATGGAGGCTGAAGCGGCATCTTTTAAGACGGTAATGCTTTTAACCTGATTCGGGTCAATGTCATGGATGCTCTGTTCCATTCCGTCGACGATGACTAGGGGGTCTGCATTTTGTAAGGTACTGATTCCGCGAATGGAAATGGTGCCGGGAACACTTCCCGGCATACTGTTTCCGCGCATCATTGTGACTCCTGGGATCGTTCCTGAAAAAGCATCTTGCATTTTAAAAATCGGGCGATTTTTTATTTTCTCCATATCCATTTGTGATACGGAAGATGCAATGTGCTTTTTGTCTACTTCGGAAAAGCCAACGACCACAACTTCATCAAGTCCCACTTCATCAGCGTCCATGATAACATTCAGCTCCGATTTATTGTTAATTGGGATTTCAAGCTGTTTGAATCCAACTGCACTAAAAATCAGGGTTCCTTTTTTGCCATCGGGGAGTGTCAGTTGAAACTCTCCTTTCGTATTCGATGAAGTTCCTGTATTGGAGCCTTTTAGCAGGATGCTGACTGCACTCAATAGATTCCCCTTGTTATCATGTACTTTCCCTTTTACGACTTGTTGTTGCAGTTTGGATATGCCGGATGTACTTTGTTCTAGCAGAGAAATATCTTCATTTTTACGTTTGATGACAACAGTGCCACGATGTAACATGTAATAGAAAGTGCTGCTTTTGAAAATTTGATCCAAGGCCTTATCGAGTGATACATTTGTGATTTCAACCGTTGCTTTTTCGTTTTTTAATAATCCTTCTTTAAAGATAAAATGTATACCAGTCTGTTTGGTAATGCTTTCCAGCACCGTTTCAATCCTGGTATTCTGGGCGTGTAAAGTAATCTGAGCGGAGCTTGAAGCGTAGGCGCCCATCATGGATGTCGCCAATAAGATTCCTGTCAGTTTCATTTTTAATAAATGGTTCAGAGTTTTCCCTTTGTCAACGGGACATAAGATCCCTTTTGAATAAAATAAATTATTCATAAATTGGTATAGAATTAATGGTTTATGATCAATGTTAATTCAATTTTGATGCAGGAGTATTTGCCGTACTTCTGCATTTTTTATCATATTAATTTAGGTTTTTTTTCCTTTTTACATACGAAGTCCTCCTTAAGTAAGTTTATCTGTTCACAATCAGTTTATCATTCTCAATGGTCAGCTTATAACCTGTCAAATCCTTGAGGACATTACAAAGTTCTGCTAGCGTTACATCTCTTTTTATACTACCCTCGTATCGTTCACTATTTAGAGGGATCTTGCAATCGATCTGAATTCCATACCAGCGGCTTAATTCATCAAGTATCTGTTGCATATCCTTATTTTTAAAATAAAAATAACCGTCTTTGAACGCTGTGGCTTCGGCTTTACTGACTAATGGGAAAGTCTTTAGTTTTTTATCCACGATCTCCGTTTCGCTACCGGCGTTCATATAGATTTCGTGCTCTTCGTTGCTCACTTTAAGCTTTCCTTCTGTCAATGATACTTTCGTATTTGCATGATAGGAATTTACATTAAAAGCTGTTCCGATTGCCTGTATATTGATATGATTTGTTTCAACGATAAAGGGCCTATGTGCATCTTTCGCAACTTCAAAATAGGCCTCACCTTTTAGTGTCACTCTTCTCTCTTTTTTATTAAAATTTGTTTTATAGCTGAGCTCAGAGGCAGCATTTACCCATACTTTAGTCCCATCGCTAAGGGTTAATATCATGGTAGATCGTTTGGGAACTATTAAAGTGTTTTTTAGGTTTTCTGTTAAGTTAGATGGGTATATAAGTCGCCCTTCTTTTAATTCGATACCTTGCGCAAAATATTGGTTAGCTTTTTTTTCGGTTAATCGTATTTCTTCTTTCCCCTCAATTTTTAAAATTGCACCTGCTCCTCCGGGAAGAACATCATTTTTATGTCCGTATATCTTGTCAGGAATTAAATAGCTTACAGGTTTTTCGTGCTGTTGTTTTTGCCATAACAGCGTTAGGGCAAGCAGTACAGTAGCTGCAATTCCAATAGCTTTGTACCATGATTTATTTAAGTAGAGGTATTTCTTTCTTGGTTGTAAAATCGTTTCCTTCGCCGTGAATTTACTTTGTGTGATCAGCCATTCTTGGCTTACATCAATCTTGTGAAGATCAAATGGAACATAAATATCAGTTTGCGATAGCCGACGACGAATGATATCCTTCGCACCAGGATATTTTTGTAAGAGATTTTTTAATTGATTCTCTTTGTCGGATGCTAACTCACCATCTTTCAAAAGAAGAGCAATCAATTCTGCTAATATTATTTTGTCGGTTTCTATCATAATTCAGAAGCTAAATAACTTGAAGTGTTGAAATGGGTGATTCGTTTATGGAAAAAAGTTAAGGGTTAGTTGTAAGTCGTTGTGTGTTAGAGTGTAAAAAATGTAAAAAGTAGGCTTAAAAATTTTCTTTTTAGCAGGTTTATCGCACGCATACGTTGTGTTTTAACCGTATTTACGGAAACATTGAGTTCCTGTGCGACCTCCTCATACTTCATTCCGTCTAGATAGATTAAACGGCAGATTCGTTGACAACCTTCGGGCAGTTCATTAAGTTCCCGATGAAGAGCTCCAATCAATTCTGCATTTATTAAATTATCCAGGATATCATTGTCATCCGGTTGGTCAGTGTTAAATTGGTTCCGTACACGATCAAATACCACATTTCTCCGCTTGATATTCATTGCTAGATTTTTTACAGAGCTATAAAGGAAGCTTTTAATGACGGGCTCTCCCTTTTGTAGTAAGTCCTGTCTACCCATTAGAACGATAAATGCGTCCTGCACGATGTCTTTTGCAATTTCCTCTGAACCAACCCATGGAAATGCAAATACACTGAGTTGCAGAAAATATTTGTTAAAATAATATTCTGTGGATAACATTTCGTTTTCTTTTTTTCTTAAAATATAGATTTTAAAAGTGAAATAAAGAAAAATATTAGAGATTTTATGTAGGTAAAACTTCTTAAAATTTTGAAGCTTTATAGAGGTGATATTAAATGCTGTTTTTATTTATAGTTCACTGTAATTTAATATAAATATGATATAACACGAAGTTTGCTGTGTGAACATCTTGGTTTTTCGGAATCTTTCATGTATTGTTTCTATAGATTTTTTTTCAAGGGTAGGTTACTTTACATTGGGGCTTTGTACGCTTTTATTTCCAAGCGATTCGCTCCATAATTCGAGTTATTCAATGATGTGCCCATTGCGAATAGTAACGGATCAGCTACGAATTCTAAGTGACCATTTACAGATATTTAATCATCATTTAAATAATTAAATGTGTCTTTATTTTTACTGCCATATACAAAGGTATGCCATCAAATCATACCATGGTTTAACAAGTAAATTTAAAGACAATGAAAAGATTAATGATGAGTTTGGTAGCAGTGGTTATGCTATCATCAGTTGCTTCGGCTAAGACAGCGGCAACAACAACCAACGGAAATGCACGTGTGAAAACAACCTCCCAGCGCCTGGCCAACAATACGGTTCGGGTTACCGAGGAAACTACGGAAACGAATCCAGCATTCGTACGCTGTAATTTTAAAGTAAGTATATACAGCTGCGACGGCGTTTTGTTAGGTAGCGCAGTCTTCACGGATTATGCATCGTCAGCCAGTGGTTGTGCTAGTTTCTTTGCCGCGATGCATGATTGGGTTGCAAACAACTAATTTTTTATCCATTATCAAAAAAACAAAAGCGGGGCCTTTGCCCCGTCTTTCTAAACTAAATTATCATGCGTAAATATTATATATTCTTTTTATTTCTTTTCCTATCCAGATTATCTTCTGGACAGCGGCTTCATGCGGTATATGAATACATTCCATCAGCCATGAGTACTTTTAAAGAAGATGTCTATTATGATGGAAAGGTGAAGACTGCTGTTCGTGATTCGATGCCGATCCGCAAGCAAGAGCTCAACAAAGATGTCGATGATGAAGTTGCGCCCTCATTTTCGATAACAATCGGTTCTGGCAAACGATATAACAGGGTTGTGATCCATCAAAATAAGGCTGATCAACAGTTGGAAACCCGTTCCATTCAAGGTGTTAACTATTTGGTGACGGACAAATTTCCGCCATTGGTCTGGAATACCGATTACGCCGATGTAGATACGTTGGGCAAACATGTATGCCATAAAGCAACGGCTTCTTATCGTGGGACTACGCTGGTGGCTTATTATACCAATGATATTCCTGTACCTGTGGGACCATCGAAATTTGGTGGCTTGCCAGGCCTTATCGTGATGCTCTATAATGAAAGTGCAAATCCGAACTACTGGTACTTGAAGGAGGTAAATTATCCCTATACTGGCGATATTCCCTTAAATAATAAATATATCCAGTCGTTGCCCAAGTTGAGTCTGGAAGAGTTTATTAAAAAAGACGACCAATTCAATGAAGAACAAATGCGTATTATGTACAGTAAAATGCCAATGATGGAGGGCGTGAGCGTTGAGAAGCAAAAAGTTAGGGGCAGTGTAGAGCAAGTGTATGAATGGGAACATTAATAAACGGATAGCGGCCTTACTCAGCTTTTGTCTGTTATGTATTGCCGTACGTGGACAGTTTGCTATCCATGGAAGCGTCAGTACTGAGGGAAAACCGTTAGGAGGGGTACGTATTGATCTACGGCGTGATGATGATAACAAAATGCTAGCTTATACGTTTAGCGACGGCCAGGGTAAATATCATGTGCAAACAGCTCAAAGTGGATCATTTACGTTGGTATTCAAGGCGCTGAGCTTTAAACCTGTTTCCCTTTTTATTACACCGACGCAGGCCGATACGCTGATTGATGTACAGTTATCAGCTGGAGGAGTGGAACAACTGCAGGAAGTGATTGTCCACTCCAAAGGGCCTTATCGTCGGGGCAGAGATACCATTGAGCTTGCTGTGAAATCCTTTTTGCAGGGCGACGAGCGTACGGTAGAGGATCTGCTTCGAAAGATTCCCGGCATTCAGGTGGGCACCGATGGTAGCATCAAAATAGGCAATAAAGAAGTGGAAAAAGTGATGGTTGAAGGGGACGATTTTTTTGAAAAGGGCTATCGCCTGCTGACACAAAGCATGTCCGTTCGTCCCTTGGAAAAAATTCAAATATTGCAACGGTATTCTAATAATAAACAGCTGAAAGGTATCGAGAATTCGGACAAAATTGCACTAAATCTGCAGCTTAAGGAGGAAAGTCGGGCACAGTGGCTGGGCTCAGTGGATGCACAGGTAGTTCCTATAGGTCCAAAATATTATCAGGCTAATGCTAACCTGATGAATTTCGGAAAAATGAACAAATATTACTTATTAGGCGCTGCTAACAATAATGGAGTGGATGCCGTAAGCAGTATCAACCACCTGATCCAGTCTGGTTCTCCTGATGAACCAGGTCAGATTGGTGTGGGAATAACAACACCGACTTTGATAGATAATACGCCGAATCTGCCCGGTTTTGATTATAAAAGAACGAATTTCAATAATGATAAGTTGTTGTCCTTGAATACCATTTTAAATCCGACCACACAGTTAAAGATCAAATGGCTGGGTTTTGCAAATCCTACTAAAAAATCATTTTACCGAAATACCGTGCAGAGCTATCATTTGGAGGATATTCAATTTACCAACACCGAAGATTATCAGTTTACCAGAAACATCGATAACTACTTCACGAAACTAGAGCTGCAGTTTGAGCCCAATAAGCGTACGCTGTTGAGCTATTCAGGTACATTAGGTTCTCTACGAAAAAATGATTTGGGCACATTATTGTTTAATGGTGTCCAAAGTGAGGAACTGACCGCAAGTAAAGGATATTTGACCAACCACAATCTGAGTCATAGCTACAAATTTTCGGAGCGGGATGTGCTGGTGAGCTCACTACGTTTGATAAAGCAGCAGTCGCCATTGGACTATAGTATAAATCAATATTATTATGAAAACTTGTTTGGAGGTAAAGATATCCATGCGGTAAGACAACATATCGAAAATAATCTACAGTATCTGGGTGCTACTACACACTATGTAAGCCGAAAGAAAAATGGTGATTTTTTTGAGTTGGCCTTCAATATGGCCTGCCAGCAACAAGAGCTTAACACGGAATTGAAGTTGTTATCAACTCCAGACGAGTTAGACGGGACAGCAGTCTCTCCCTCTGGATTTTCCAATGCTATGGACTTAAAGGTGCTTCAGACGAACCTTATTTCCAAGTATACCTTTAAACAAAATAAATGGGAATTGACACCCCGCTTGCAGGCAGGTCTTGTACAGAACAGGTTGATTGATTTTGGTAAACCCAAATATAAAAATAACCTGTTACTTTCTCCGGGATTATCAGGGAAATGGGCTATCCACCCAAAAGGCCGACTCGAAACAGACCTCTATTTTCAGCAACAGAATACCTCACTCACCGAGCTAGTTCCTCATTATTATACGACAGGGATTCGAAACTTTATTCGAGGAATGGATAATCTAGCGACCTTAAGTAGTTCTGGCGGCACGCTGATGTACACCTATGGCGGTATGACAGATCGTTTTTTTGCGAACCTTTCGGGCGGACATCAGATTCTGTTTGATTATGTGGGTACATCGAGCAGTTTAGATCCCAATTTCAGCCTTGTGCAGCAAGTGTTGCTTAAAAACAAAAAGAGTAGTTACTATAAGGTAGATCTTAACTATTACGTGAAGGCTTTGGGAGGGAATCTTCGATTGGACTTAGGGGCAAATACAGCAGATTACCAAACGGTAGTGGTGGGCGTGGGTAATCGTCAGATCCATACAGACACTTATGATTATGGGCTAACATTTCGAAGTGCATGGAAATCAAGGTTGAATATTTATACAGGTTATGCCTTACAGTCGGTTACCTATCGCTCAGACAGCAAAACTACGCTCAGCAATAGCCACGGATTTCTGAATGTATTTTTGACTATGGGAAAAAACATTCAGTGTAATCTGAAAAATGAATCTTATCGCTTTGGTAGTTTCCTTGGCCAGGATTCTAAGACCTATTATTTTTCGGACTTCTCCTTAGCTTATGAATTGCGACAGCATAGGGCAAGATTTACTATGACAGCAAAAAATATTTTCAATACTCGCTTTTTCAGAAATGCTGAATTGACAGACCTTTATAATACCAGCACCGAATATAAACTTTTGCCGGGTTATATCAGTTTTGGAGTAGACTATAGCTTCTGACGTTTTTATTACGAAACCAGAGAAATATAAGCGTACCCTCGCGGATAAAAAGCTACTGGGATAGCCAACGCAAACACTGCTATTTGATTAGGAGTTAATTTCATCTGAAATTAGATGGTCAATATCGATATACAGCTTTCAAGAAACTGACCAAAAACTTGAGCTGAAGAAAATCATAGACTTCGCTAAAAACAATGTGAGTTTTAGCTAGCTAAAAACTCATTGATCAATTCAGCGGTTTCATTAGGTTTTTCAGCGAGAATAAAATGGCCACAGTTTTCAATTTTTTTAAGTGTTAAATCGCTTGTGATCGCCGGCAAAGAATGATGGAGCAAGTCATAACCACTTGCACCAATTGCTAAGACGGGGATCTCTAATTTATTATAGCTGTCATAATCTTTAATATCCTGTGGAAAAGCCTGATACCATGAATTTGAACAGCGAATGGCATCCTTATTGTCATAAGCCGCGCTATAAACAGATTTATCAAATTGGCTTATACTATCTTTATTAATCAGCAGGTTATCGAACAACCAAGCGATGACGATTGACATGCGTCCCTCAAGTAACTTTTCTGGCAGTTCTTTTACCTGATTGAAAGCGAGCCACCATGGATACAAATAACTGGCTTCCAAAATAGGTAACATAGGAAGCTTATACATGCTAGGGTCTGGATGTGGTGTATCCAGCAATATTAATTTACTTGTTGCCAGCGGATAATTACAGGCAAAACTAAATGCTACATGTGCACCGATATCATGACCCGCAATAGAAACTTTATCGAAGCCCAAATGCTTGACTAATTCGTAGATATCCTTGGCGATGTTCTTCTTCTCGTAGCCATTTTCCGGCTTATCTGAGCTACCCATTCCTCTAATTTCAACTACAATTATTTGGTGGTTCTCCGCTAATATCGGCATGACATGATGGTATGCCCACCATGTTTCTGGATAACCTGGAATCAGAATTATGGGATCTCCTTTGCCTCCCTGAACATAATGGATCGATAGATCATTTAATACAATATAATTATTTGTGAAGCCGGGGACTAGTTTAATAAGCTCTTTGTCGGAATATGCTGTTTCCATGATAAAAAAATAATTGATAACTACTATTGATTTTCTATTGACAAATTTAACCTGTATTTTTACAACCTACAAGTATGAAGTATACTATATACTTGCGTTATTTATATTAAGTAATTGATTATCAGGTGAAATTAATTAGTCAGCTAGCTAAGGAAGCAAACATGCCTATTGGAACCATACGCTTTTATGAAAAGAGCGGACTTATTTCCGGCATGACAAAAAAGGATGTAATATCCAATAATTACGTTTACTACGATGATGAAGTCGCCGAAAAACTGAGGTTTATAAAGATGGCGAAAGCTGTAGGCTTTACCTTAGCTGAAATTAAACAGGTTATTGATGCATGGTATCAAAAGGAGCTAACTCAGGCACGTAAAATGGAAGTCCTCGATCTTAAACTCGAACAGATAGACATGAAGATACGGGAACTTAAGGTAATGAAAAAGCAGATAGAACAATGTAAAAGCAATATCCAAAATGGTCTAAGCCGATAATCTATAAAAATGTATGAACATATCTAATCTAGGATAAGGACACTCTTTTATAATTGTCTTATCAGTTTGTTCTCGGAAATTTCTAAGTTATAGCGGATGATAAAGATAGCTTAGCGAATTATAAACGTATTCTTAGATATCGAAAATGCGGTTGTATTTTTGTTTAAATTATGAAATTGTATGGAAATTTTACTATTGAGAAATAAATAGCTATGAGATGCAAAATAGTTATGATTGGATTGTCATTCGTATTGTGTCTGGTTGCCTTTTTAATTAGAGATCGGTTTTTAATGTTTTTTACAACCGAAATTATAGGTGAAAGTCCCTTGTTTAAGGATAGCTGGCGTCTACCTGGCCAGGTTTTGCCAATACTTATTTTTATTTCCTGTTTTGGAATTATACCTTTTCTGTACCTATCCGTTACCACTTACTGTAAAATATTCTCCGTAAAAAATCAGCTGCTTTCGTTACTTATTATCAGCTCTTCAGGGCTTATATGTGGTGCCATGCGCGTTATATATCTAAAATATAAAGTTACTCAGATACGTGATCTGTTAAAGAGAGCCGAGTTTACTTCCGAAGCTGATATACCGAGCGTTCATTTTCAGGATATGCATCTAGAGTCTTATCTATTTGCGGGGTTACTTGTTGGCTGGCTGCTTTGTATGATCATTTTTAGAAAATTCGCAAATCGTAAAAATGGAAAACCAAAGGTCGAAAATCAATGTTAAATCCTCATTTTTATTTATCTTTCAAAATAAGTAATCGCAGAATAGCTAGCTAGTAATATATATCTGAAAAATGCAAGATAGACAAAGATGAGAAATCTAAAAACGAACACATAATATGAAGCGGATTAATGTATTTGAAAAGACGGTGTATGGAGTTACAATTGGACTATTGCCCCTTCTATTCGTGTTATTTTATAGCTCCTGCATATCCATATCTCCTAAATATTTAGCGAAAAATGCCAATGATCATAGCGTCTCTCAGATAGGTTTGAAGGAGGTCTATATCTTCGATAATTTTCCTCAGAAGGTACCCGGCCGAAATGATGGTAGCCAGGAAAAGAGTTCCAAATACAATAAAGTGTGCCTATGGAACTTTATTGAGCCAGATTATTATAAAACCGACAGTCTACAATACCTTTACAAAATGTCATTGGAACTAACAAGAAAAAATAAAATGCTGTTCAAGCTGATCGATACCTTGGGAAATGTTGTGCGTGAGAAAACCAGAAAAGTTAAGTCTGAGCCGAGCAATTTTTTTTCCATTAGGAATACAGATATTGACATCTATGTTTTGTTGAACAGATTCTCTACGACAAGCATTTGTCTTGCAGTGGATAAAAATGGTGATTTAATAGTGCCAAGCGAGTGGGCAGGAGGAGGTTTTTTTATTTTGTTTCCATTAGCGGGCAATCATGAATACGCCTATTATAGCTATAGACGTATTGTCACCGTTATACACTAACCTAATAGTTTAGATACAAAAATTAGTGTAGACAGTAAAGCAGAATTTTCCGAAGTCTATAATTGTGTTCCTTTACGATGCTTTGAATAGCACATTATTTATTGCTGATAGTTGAAAAATACAATGATTTGTGCAAATCTTAACGATTTGGAATTATATGTCAACACTAAGCGGTTAGCATTCGTTCAGTGCTGGCAATTAGGCGTTAAATTTGTTTCTAAAACACTACATAATGTTATGAACTGCATGAAAGGGTAGAACATCCTGCTGTGTCATTATAGCTGGAAGGACGCCTTACAGAAAATTCTGGAAACAATACCTGATAAGGATTTTCTAAAGCTTGCGTTAGTTTCATCAACATCTCTGTTTTTCCATTACTGATTTCCTCAATACATTGGTAAAGTAGATAGTTTCTCAGTATAAATTTCGGATTTGTTTTCCCCATTAATTCCCGAGACGCTGCTTTTGAAATTGAATTTGCTTGCAGGCGGGCTCGGTACTGTTCCAAGAAGACTTCAAGTTTTCTGATTTTTTCTTCATTTAAAGCCGTATAAGCCACCGAGGCGAAATGCTCATTTAAATCAACGTCAGATGATACTTTTTCCAGTTGATTGAAAAATAAGGTGTAATCCAATTCCAGATTCTGCATTAATCCCTGCCAGTTGGCAAAAAATGCTGCATCCTCTTTTTTGAGCTTATCAAACCCGAATTTTTTGCAAAGCATTTTGTCATGAGTCTCCCAAAAATAAACGCCAAAATTATTTAGCGTGTTTTCAAGGAATTTTTCATCGTTGATGATGGGTTGTAGGGCATTTGCAAGTTTCCATAGATTCCAGTGTGCAATCTGTGCCTGCTTTCCAAATGCATATCTTCTTCCTGGCAAATCCGTAGTGTTTGGAGTGAAATTTAAATTATATTCATCCATCATTGAATAAGGACCATAATCGATGGTTAAGCCTAAGATAGACATATTGTCTGTGTTCATTACGCCATGTACAAAACCGACTCTGAACCATTCCACCATTAAGTTTGCGGTACGGATACATACTTTTTCAAAGAAGTCTCTATATTTCTGATGATCAGACGTTACAATTTCGGGAAAGTAATTTTCAATAGTAAAATCTAGCAGATCCTGTAATAATTTGTGTTCGCCTTGCGCAAACATCAGTTCAAAATGTCCGAAGCGGAGGAAGCTTTCGGCCGTTCTTATCACTACGGCTCCTTTTTCGTATTGTGGATTGCCATTATACATGATATCTCGGATGACATCTTCTCCAGTAAAGGCAAGGCTTAAAGCCCTAGTGGTTGGAATGCCCAAGTGATACATGGCTTCACTCATCAGGTATTCACGTACAGAAGATCTCAATACGGCTCTTCCGTCGGCACGTCTCGAATAGGGGGTTGAACCGGCTCCTTTCCATTGAACTTCTGCCTTCTTACCTTCGGAATTGGTAATTTCGCCAGCAAGGATAGCTCTGCCGTCACCAAGCTGTCCCGCCCAATTACCAAATTGATGCCCCGCATATGCTGTAGCGTATGCCCGAATATTGGCGGGTAGGTGAGATCCTACTAGAAAACTAAGATCTTTTTCTTCAAATTTTCCCAGCCCTATTTCCTCCGCAAGAGTCTCATTAAAAGCAATCAGTTGAGGCTGTTCGAACCCAACTGGTTCAATCGTAGCAAATAGCACTTTTGGCGTGCTTCTTTGTGTAGGGGTATTGGAAAAATCTCCTGGAAACCTCTTAAGGAAAGGCTGTTTGATCTGTTCAATATTCATACGGCAAAGATATTAATTATAAAAGATAAGACCTCCCATATTATTGAAAGGTATTGTATATTGTCAACATCTGTTCCGAATGACTATTTTTTTACATAAAATACGCCAAATGCATTACAAAGAAGCTAGCTGCTATTAGGCCCTCGAAGTAATTAAATTTCGAAGTAAGAGAATGTGTGATAAGATGATGAACGGTACAATCAGGTTAGGGAGTAAGGCATATGGGAACTGTAGAACAGCGATATTGGGCTGATTATATCCCATCATTTGCATTGGAAGAGGTGATGATAATATGCCTAAAGTAATTACAATCGAAAGTGAGCAAATACCAAATATATTCCACAGGATAAATAATTGTGAATTGAAAATTTTTCGGTTAAACGAACTTCCTATCAAAAATATCAAAGCGGTAATTCCAAAGATTAGATCGAAATTCCAGCCTATAAAGGTCATTTCTCTCGGAAGTATCTTCGCTTGAAATAATGCGAAGAGAATAAATTCTACAGGTATGCGTACAACATGAATGGCCAACAGCAGATATACATTTACCATTGAATCAGCTAATAATTTTGTACAATAGAATACTGTGAATACTGTACCCAATAATGTCAAACCGAATGAGGGTGGAAATTGTATGAAGAATCCTGAAAATGCTGCAGCTGATATGATGAGCGACCATACTATATAAACGATTACCGCAAGTTTACGCTGTACAGCAAACCAAAATAGGACAATACAACTAAATGTGATAGCTAAAAACAGATATTTCATAATTAAACTGTAGTTGTTTTTTATAAAACTACGATTTAAACGTCCTTGACTTCTTGCCCTAAGGCAAGTATTTAATCTGATAATTAGTGCATTTATCTTTATTCAATGCTCGATTATAAAAGTAATAGGAGATTATTTATTGAAATAGTGCCGGAAGATCATGAGACATAAGATCGGATTATCTCACACAGCTTATATTATATCGTAATAGGTATTTAAACGAAGTTGAGTCCGTTGCATACGTTCTCTTGTGTAAGAGAATGTGGCCGATTAATAAAAACAATTGCATTATTATACACATAAATTTCTATTCTTTTAAAACAGGAATTAATAATATGTTTCGAAATTTTGTTGTCAGCGATAATTACCCCGAAGAGATTAAAGGATATGCCTTGAAAATTGTTTAAATTTGAACTACGACTGCAACCTAATCAATGGAATAACAGCAATAATAACAACAAATGAAGAGTTTTCTAAAAATATTTTTGATTATTTGTGGGATTGGATTTGCAATTTTTGTAGGTGTTATCTTGATGATTGCGGCGGCTTTTGGCAGTTTTGACAAGGATTATTCAGTAACGGAGCTGAAAGAAAACTTTGAAGAAAAAAGAACCGAGATTTATGAAGTCAAAGATTATGTAAATAAAATAATTCCGCCAAACAAATGTCGTTCATAAGAAACAGTCGTTGAGCTTATACCCATTGTTACTTTTAAGTGGCGTACCAACTTAAAGGTAACAATGTATTTAGCAACCTATGGAGATTCTGATTTGAGCTTAATGATTAGACAAAGTTAAATTTAGCTAAATGTATAAAAAAGCGTAATCGATTGAATTAATTTATGTCTCTAACGCATTGTATTTTTTGTTAATTTGTATTTAGGCATTAGTTGCTTTTGAAGGTTGGAGCGGTCTTTAATCGCTTTTGGCCTATTATGTTATTGGTATTCTAAGATATATTCTTATCGACAAAGACTTTAATATTTTTAATTTTGATGTTTAAGCTAATTTTTCAAAGATAATTGAATATTATTTTGATACTGTAGGACAGTAGTGAAATTAATTTTACCAATTATGATCAATTAGCCCCTTAATTACAGACACAAACATTAAAATGATCATCATGCAGAAGAAAAGATGCCCCATAAAGAACATTGTCCTTTTTTTTCTGGGCTCTTCTTTCGTCTTATAGCTCTTCCAATTATAATACAAGCCGATCGGAGCTAATATTAATATAATTAAAAATGGCAATGTTATGAGCATTTCATAAAAAAGTATAGAAATAGAAAAATTCTCAAAGCCAGCTATGGATAGCCAACGAAAAATGCGACCATCTTCGTGAGCGTGGGGTATACTAGTATCTTAAATGTAATCTTGAAACATGATTCCTATTTTAATATGGTGGAATAGAAGGAAATTCTATATAGCGAATTATAATTCATTTCCAGCGAATTATAATTAGTTCAATTTATTGGTGTTATTACCACTAAATTTAGGTTCAAAATGATCCTGCAGAATCATTGAAAAGTTAAACTGATGAAAAAAATAAGAAAGTTCATATTAGTGCTTATCGTCCTAAGCCTAATAGCACTGGTTTTGGTTTTGTTAACTAGTCGCAATGTAACGACCAAAACAGAAAAGACGATTTTCACCGAACTTAAAGATGTGCCCAAAGCTAAGGTAGCTGTTATTTTTGGCGCGGGAATAAATGGCGATCAGCCCAGTCGGTATTTAAAAGATAGGCTGGATGCTGGGATTTCTCTATATAAAAACAACAAAGTAGATAAAATACTACTGTCGGGAGATAACGGAAGAGATGAGTACGATGAGCTTACCGTAATGAAATTATACTGCCAGAAAAATGGTGTTGATACCACAGCAATATACATCGATTACGCGGGCTTTGATAGCTATTCGACCATGTATCGTGCAAAACATATCTTTCATATTGACACAGCAATCTTGGTATCCCAAAAATATCACTTAAACAGATGTCTTTATCTAGGCGACAAAATGGGCATAAAGTCATTTGGCTATAGTGCGGACCGAGGTGCTTATCCCGGTTATAAATACTACACACTGAGAGAAAAATTATCGGTTACCAAAGCCGTATTGGACGTAATAAGAAACCGAAAACCAAAGTATCTAGGTGGATCAGTTGATATAAATGGGAAATCAAATTACACGAAAGAATAGCTTATATACTGCGTATTGATTAGAAAAAAGCCCCTTCAAATTATTGAAGGGGCTTGTATATCCAACTTTTCGTTGTTATCACTCTAAATCGATTGAATTTGTCTTATCATTTGGTTGGTAAATCCCCATTCATTATCATACCATGCCATCACTTTTACTAGATCACCATCGACAACTCTGGTCATTTCCAAATCGACTGTCGAAGCAAATGGGCTTTTGATGATATCGGTAGATACTAAAGGCTCGTTTGTTACTGTTAGTACCTTTTTATATCGATCGGTTTTTGATTCTTCGATCAAAATTTGGTTGATCTCTTCGATCGTAGTAGGCCTTTCCGCGATAAAAGTAATATCTGATATAGAACCTACTGGGACTGGCACCCTGACAGCGATTCCGTCAAATTTTCCCGCGTATTGCGGAAGTGCTTTGGTTGTCGCTATTGCAGCACCTGTGGCAGCAGGAGCAAGGTTTATTCCTGCCGCTCTTCCCATACGCGGTTCTTTTTTTGAAGGAGCATCTACAAGAGCCTGTGAAGCCGTATATCCGTGTGTGGTATTTAAGATTGCCTTTTTTATCCCGAGCCTTCTGCCTAATATTTCGATTATTGGACTTATATTGTTGGTAGTACAGCTTGCGCATGAAAAAACAGAAACTCTTCCGTCTTCCGTATTTACCCCGTGAACCACTGTAGGCGTATCTTTGGTCGGACCCGAGATGACTACAAATTTTGCTCCAGAGGTCAGATGTTTTTCTGCATCTGCTTTGTTTGTGAAAATTCCCGTACTTTCGATAATGATATCAGCTTGGATATCATTCCAAGGTAATTTTTCAATTTCCCTTATGCTTGTATATTTAACAGCTTTTCCATTGACCACAAGTGTATCTCCCTCGATGCGGACATCTTTTTCATATCTCCCATAGTTACTGTCGTATTTAAGCAGATAGGCAGCATTTTCAATACTCATCAGATCATTGATTCCAACAACTTCAAGGTCAGTAGTTTCTGTTATTATTTTTAAAGCGGCACGTCCGATGCGGCCAAATCCATTAATAGCTATTTTTTTCATAATGTGCCTTTTAATTCTGTTTATTATTGTTTCTTTTGTTTTATATAAACTAAGTTCTTTTTTTTTTCGAAAAAAAAGATTGACATGGGTCAATAATTTCTCTATTATAGACTTCCGACAATCACGCACTGATAAAACCGGAGAAAAATTGACTTTTATTGGGTATCTTTTCTGTTCTCTGGGAATCTAACATAACTCTATTAAAATGATACAATTGATACTTAGAGGTCAATATTTCTATAATTTGGAATAGATTGAAGCACCTTGCATTTTTCTTTCATTTTTGGAGAAAAATCCTAACTGTGTTGCAGTCAGAAAGGGAAAGAGGAGAATGTTTGTGGAAATCAAGTTGAATAAGTATTTTCGTATAAATTCCCATTTGGTATGAAACTCCTGATAACCTTTATTTTGGGCTTTTTGTTTTCTCTATCGTTATTTTCTCAAGTTGGGAAAATAATTGAGCCGAAAGATCAATTTGCAGCAATTGATTCAATACTTGACCGCGTTTTAAAAGATCATCATGTAGCAGGCTTCGCCGTCGCTGTTGTAAAAGGTGATAACGTAATTTATAGTAAGGGATTTGGCTATCGCGATTTCGCTCAGAAAAAACCGGTCACACCGAATACTCTTTTTGCCATAGGTTCAAGCTCCAAAGCTTTTACCGCTTCATTATTAGGTTTGTTGAGAAAGGATGGCAAACTGACATTTGAGGACAGAGCAGTAGCTTTATTGCCAGCATTAAAGTTTTACAATGATGAAATGGACAATCAAATTGTTCTTAAGGACTTGATGGCGCATAGGACTGGGTTGTCCCGCTATGATTTATCTTGGTTTCTGTTCAATAGCAAAAATAGAGATAGTCTGATTACGAGGGTCAGATTTATGAAACCGAGTTCAGGCCTGCGAATGAAATGGTTCTATAACAACTTTATGTACCTTGCGCAAGGAATGATTGTAGAGCGACTAAGCGGTAAAACATGGGAACAGAATATTCAAGAAAAGTTTTTTACGCCCCTACAAATGACGCGTTCCAATACCGATATTCTAGCATTTCAGCGGGATAGTGATGTTTCTTTGCCCTATTCACTTTCTAAAGACAATACGATAAAACAGATTGATTATTATAATATTAATGGTATGGGGCCTGCAGGAAGCATCAACAGCAGTGTGAGCGACATGTCTAATTGGCTCAAGGTTTGGCTCAACCAAGGTTATTTTAATGGGAAGGAAATACTTCCGACAGATTATATAAAGGAGGCTGCAAGTTCTCAGATGGTGATGGATGCTGGTTTACCTGACAAGCATAAAGATGTTTTCCTCTCTAACTATGGCTTAGGTTGGATGATTGGGTCCTATAGAGGGCATTATCAAGTAGAACATGGTGGCAATATAAACGGATTTTCTGCAAACGTATCATTTTTTCCAACAGATACACTCGGAATTGTCGTATTAACCAATCAAAACGTATCTAGGGTTCCCACGGTAGTCAGAAATTCTATCTCGGATATACTTTTGGGCTTGGATCCAATTGATTGGAATGGAGAGAAAAAGGCAGAAATCGACTCGTTGCGTCAGGTAAAAAAAGAAGCAGAAAAGTTACCTGTTCCATCGACGAAAGCTTCCCATCCCTTAAAACAATACATTGGTTCTTTTGAAAATCCCGCTTATGGAATTATTGAGATAAAGCTCAAAGATAGTCACTTGTACAGTGAGCTGGGGCATGAGAAAGTTATCCTTCTACATCGACATTATGATGTTTTTGACCCACATTCAGTAGATAAAAATGGCGTAGTGGATACAGAACCAAGTAATCTTTTATTTAACTTTTTTAGCGATGTGGACGGTCAGATTCAAGGTATAGGAATTCTATTGGACGGTAGCGAAAAACCGGTTATGTTTGATCGTAAGGCTGACAAAAACCATTCAGAGCAACGATAAATAATCTTGAGAAAAAAAGATTTTATTATAAACCGAAGGACTTCCATATAAAAATTCTTATTAATTGGAATATTCTTGCCACTGGAGCGCCTGGTATAATCAATATAAAAACCAAGAAAAATTAGACAAAAGGATAAAATGGAAGCATTTCCACAGCTTTTGCCTATGGAATCAGTCCCAAACAATTGGAAAACCTTGCCTTTAACTATCGAGTTAACAAGATTAATGTTTTTGGAACATATAATCATACATTGGGGTATTACAATGATCGCCAGCTAAAAAATGGAAAGTCCTATGACAGCTATATGATCGATGTGGACAAACTTCAGAAAATGGCTGCCCAGACTGGTGTGGACTATTTTATTGACGAAAAGAATACAGTTGGTTTTTTTGTAAATGGCAATTTTATCTTTGGTGGAGGTCTAACCAATACCGCTACAGCTATTGCAACAATCCCCCACACCACCATTGAGGAAAGCCTTGATGCTGTCAACGACTATTACGGACAGAATACCAAACGCTATAATTTCAATCTGAATTACAAATATACCTTTAAGATTAAATCAAAGAAAAAGTATTGCTTCGTGACCTATTTAAAAAAACTTGTATATTTGCAATATATTTGAATAGTCAAATATATTGCAAATATTTTGGTCATGGAAATAAATACGATTCTCAACATTATAAAAGTTCAATCTGTCCTTGTCAAGAAATTTGACGGTTTGAGCCTGCATGGAATAAGTCTTACAGACTTTATGATACTGCATATTTTAAGCAAAGCCCCTGGCAACCGTTTAAAGCGGATAGACTTGGCCGAAAATACCGGTTTAACTGCATCAGGGATTACGCGCATTATCTCACCTATGGAAAAAATAGGACTTGTTGAAAAGGACAGTAATGAAAGGGATGCTCGCGTAAGCTACGTCAAGCTCAGTACTGTCGGAGATAAGGTTTATAAGGAGGCGAGCGTTACAGCCGAATACATCTCCAAAAAGCTGTTAGATGGGATAGGGACAAAAGATCTAAAAAATTTTTCGAACCAGCTAAAGGTCTTAGGCGGTGATCTCTAAACATTAATTTGCCTATAGACAAAAAATAAAGAAAAACTGAGTTTTTAGACAGAACATTGTTTAGTCCTATCTAGGACTCAAGACTTTTGTCTTTGGAAATTGCAATCATTGTAAATTATATATGGAATATATTGAGCTGAAAAATACTGTCATCTATTATGAAATACTTGGCGAAAAAAATAAAGAAACTATTGTCTTGGTCAGTGGCTTAAATCCCCAAATGACCCGTTGGGAACTCTGATTTTGTAATAAGCTTGCAGAAGAAGGATTTCGTGTGCTCTGTTTCGATAATAGAGACTGCGGAAAAAAGTACTCTTATTTCCGATAGTGGCAACGACCGCCATAGTTCTTCCCTAGACGATTTTTTGCAGCAGCCCGGAAAACACGCTGCTCCTTATTCTTTAATAGATATGGCCGACGACATAAGAGATCTGCTGCATGCATTCGGCATCCAACGCGCACATATTGTCGGGCGGTCGATGGGTGGTATCATTGCACAGTTATTTGCATATAAATATCCTGAACTGACCAATACATTGATTTTATTGATGTCCTCATCTTTTAATCCCACTCTCCCAAAAGTTGATGAAGCAATGATAAGAAAACTGACAAACTCAACTACAAGTTTTCAAGGTGATAGGCAAATCTTCATAAAAGAAAAAGTCGACTTTATGAAAGCGATTTATGGCAACCGATATCGGTTCAATGAGGAAAAGGAGTGTGCGCTAATTATCGAAGACGAATACCGAAAGTCATCTCTGATACAACCTTTTCGTCAGATCATTGCACTTGTAAGTTATACGTACGATCCACATGTCCTCCATTGTCTTGATGTACCAACATTGGTGATACACGGCGATCAAGATCCTTTATTTGGTACTGCGCATGCGGAGGATTTAAAAAATAATATACATAATTGCGATCTGATTCTAAAGAATGGCATGGGACACGCTCTACCAGAGGAGCTGTTTCCTTCTCTGATAGAGAATATTTCAGATTTTATCGCGAAACAATTCAATGCGAGATTACAAATTAAGGACCAAGGGTGAATTATAAGGCTTTGGAATCCATTGATATTGGTCATGGACGCGATTGATATAGCCTATTCCAGGCCAGGGAAGATGGGAAGCGCAAACTAGACTGTTTTGATTATAGCATTGTTCAAGTATATTTTTTCTACTGGTGTTACCTAATGAAAAATCAACATCCCATTGGGTGCCCCACATTGGATTTGCAATCAATAAAGGGCTATGAACCAGATCTACCAGATGTGTAATAGACAATTGATCGGAGAAAACAGTAAATATAATGTGCCCGGGGGTATGCCCCGGAGCAGCCAGAGTTTTAATGCATGAGAACAGTTCATCCCCAGCATCAAATAGCTCCAAACGAGACATAATAGTGCCGAGTATCCGCCGTACCATGGATATGGACGAGTTGCCAAATTCGGGTCTTAAACTAGCTGAAAAATCGGGATGGCTTCCGAACCAAAATTCTATTTCAGCTCGCGAAATGTAAAATCTCGCATTTGGGAATGCTAAACTTCCGTCTTCGGTTAAAATACCACCAATATGGTCTCGATGACTATGGGTGATCAATACATCAGAAATATCTGTAGTACGAAACCCTGCGCTTTCCAGGCTATAAACTAATTTTCCTGCGTTTTGTTTATCGTAAAATCCTTCACCGGTATCCACTAAAATCAGTTGATCGTTCTTTTTGATGAGCATCACGTTTATAGGGGCTTCGTAAATGCTCACTGGTAAACGAAGACGGTTTACTTCTTTTTGAAGATCCATAATTGAAATATCCGGTGCAATGATAGGCTGATAGGGTCCAATATCAAAAAATCCATCGGAAAGAATATAGATCTCCAATGTGTCAAAGGGAATTTTGAGGTGACTGTAGTTTATACGTGAACTCATTCTTATAGTACGTTTAATTAGCGTCTTGTCTTTTTTAGATAAGGGGATATTTGCTTTGTTAAGCCAAACAATACATGTCCCATCTGTGGAATTGTGATTGCTGTAAAGTCACTAAGTATATTTTCCAATCTTACTGTAATATCCTGTGTCGAGCGGATTACATCCTGATCCCCACCAATAAATAAAACCGGCATCGTTAAATTGTCCAGTTCCGCGTCTGAAAAAATATACTCTTTTTCTATCCTCGCATTGAAATTGCTTTGTATTAAATCCATAAATGCAACAATCTTACTGTCCACAGATTGGCTTCCTAATACCAATCTATTGATCAAGATACGGCCCTTTTTTCCCAATAGACTATAGAAAAGGGCTTTTATAATGAATGTTTTTTTGGTCGGAATTATTCCGGCTGGTGTCAGCAAAATAAGTCGGTTGACTAATATCGGGTAGCTTATTGCAAATCGTAATGCTAGCCAACCTCCTTGTGATAAGCCAATTATAGTTGCCTTGCTCAGATTGAGTTTGTCGAAAATCTCTTTTAACCAATCTGCAAAGTCTGTAGTTTTATAAGATGGCCTGTTTTCAGCGCTCTTTCCTGCTTCGCCGAGAATATCTATAGCGATTACCCGATATTGTTTTGAATACTCGGCTATATCCGACAACCATGAGGTTGCATTTGAAGATGCACCATGTAATAAGATTAGGATTTCTTGATGCTGACTGCCTGACTCCAAAAAATAGGTGTCGCCAAAAGTTGTTTGAACCATATAGGTTTTCAATGGCAATGATGCACTATTGATTGTATCATCGTACGCACGGATAATCTTATTTTTTCCTTCTTGAGTTTTAAAAACTGTTTTATTCATGAATATTATTCTAATTTAATGTTATGGGAATAAATAAACTAACGTCCCTTCGCTTTTTCACCTTTTAAGGTCATCACTGTACTGATTTTCATGGCTGCTTTTTTTCCGTCACTGCAAAAAATCTCACATTGATAATGACTCAAATTTTTTCCATTTTGTAGGGCTGAGGCTTTGGCTATAAGTATACCTTCAAAAACCGGCCTATAAAAATTGATTTTCAGTTCCACACTGGTAAAGGATTCGCCTGTCTTGATAAAGTTGAATGAGCCGTTCCTATTGCTGCATCTGCCAATTCGCATATCAATCCACCATGGATAGTTCCTTGCTGATTGCTATGTTGTTCTTTTTTCGTGTCTATTTCCACTGTCGCTGTACCCAATCCTATTTCCTTGACCTTCATACCTAGGGTGTTTGATATTGCAGTTGGATATTGCATGTGCGTGTACATATCTCTGATAAGCTCTTTTTTTTATCATCTTATTAAGATAATCAAGTATTGATAACTTTTTCATATGTAATGTTTTGCCAGGTTTTTAGTTAAATAGATATACAGTAAGACGGGCAGTATATTATTTCAAATAAATAGCCAATCTTTTTGTTGTTAAAAATTAATTGTTTTCTGTGTTAGCTATAATGAATAGCATGGACCGCATATGATTTGTATCATGTTCGGACACAAAATGCATTAGCTCTAAGATTGACATTGGTCGATTTAACCTCGGATGTATACTAGTCTTCAGAAAATCTTCTTCATTCATATTTTGTAATAGTGCAATGGTCTGACCTCGTTCATGTACCAGACTTTTAGTGAGATTGTTGAGCGGATATTTATTGAAAGAAGCCTGATCAGTAGCGAAATTGTTTAAGTCAGCGGATGACATATTTTGATTTCCTCCTTTTATATCCTGAAACCTACTGCTCCAGAGTTTTTCTAAAAGGATCAAATGTCCTATATTTTTGTGAATAGACCATTTACCTACAACCTTCACTGTTGCAATTGATTTACGACAGTTTTCCAGTAATTGTTTTAAAATTACCGGAAAATATGCGAGGCGCGTTAGGCTATCTTCGTAACGATAATTGTCTATATCTAAATCGAAATTTCGATCAAACCATTTGACCAATGCTTGTGATTTCACGGTTCCCATTTTTTAATCATAACTTGTTATTTATTCAATTATTGGTAGGTATTATCCATTCATCCAATGCAAAAAAATCATGCTTCAAACAGTTGCCTACGATGTGCATATTATTCTAATGAGATTCATTAATCTCTACCCATTTTTGATAGCTGAGTACCCCAAGTTCCGGCTTACTTTCACCTTTCAAAATATGGATGAATTCAAGCTGATTGCCATCCGGATCGTCAAAGTATAGCGCAAGTGCGGGCATCCATGCAAAAACCATCGGTTCGTTGGTACCGTCTTTAAGGAAATTATAGGCCTGTAACTCTCTTTTTTGTAAAAAAGTATTGGCAGATTCTAGTAGAAAATCTTTCGAACAGCTGAAAGCAAAATGTCGCTTCTGTAAATTCTCCGGCTGCTCCCAGAGTCCAAGCATTGCTTTCTTATTTTCGCCGATCCAAAGAAATGCGATCGGCCTGGTTGCATCGTAATGTGCAAGTTGCAACCCCATTACTTCCGTGTAGAACTTAACCGCAGTTTCCAGGCTACTCACCTGAATGTGTGTTTCATATAATCCCTCAATCATGTTTTTATATTTTTTATTAATATTTAAGCAACCTCGTTTAAAAACAACTCAACGATATTCTAACTCTTAACTATATCGATATAGACATGTGTTTTATTCAATAATGCTTCTCGTTGAATTTTTTCATTCTGTTTTTCCAATACAATCTTTTTTAAAAAAAAACCAATCGGTCTTTTTTTTTAGTGTAAAAAATAATTATACACGCAGATTCCTAATTAATTTTTCAAGGAAAGACATTGCTATTTTGAGCTCGGTCATATGGTTGTTGACCTTTGCCTGCATAAACGCTCCTTCGATCATTGAAATCATGATCACGGCAAATTCAGTTGGGTCTGTTTCTTCTTTTATCTCCTGTCTTACAATACCACGTTTTATTTGGTTTTCGATCGATGTCTTCCAAAATCCAAGCGCCCTTTGTGCCCGTTCTTTTAGCTTTGGATGTGTATCATCCGCCTCAGTAGCGGTATTTAGAATCGGACAACCAGCTTGTAAGTAGGAGTACCTAAAATAGTTTTTATAGGTTTGTGGATAAACCAGCAATCGTTCTATAGAGCTGTCGGTGGCCAGGATGCGCTCTTTCATATGCTGGGTGACCTTAGCGAAGTTATGATCAAAAACTTGCAAAGCAATCTCATCTTTATTTTCGAAATTACCATAGATGCAACCTTTTGAAAGTCCTGTTGCAGTCATCAGGTCGTTTATCGATGTGCCTGCGTAGCCTTTGGTGTTAAACACAGATGCAGTTTTCTCGATAATGAGCCGTTTGGTATTTTCAGATTTTGTTATTTTCATCTAACAGCGAATGTTAATCCTTTACAAAAGTATAAATAAAATAAAACAATCGGTCTTTTTTTTATCGAAAAATAACTGTCTACTGTTATCAAATTCTTTCATGATGTAATCCTATAAAGTGGAAATTTACCTCTTAAGGAGGTTGTCGTCACTTTTGAAAAGCGGAACACGATAATTCAGATATTAATGATCAGCATTGGCGATGATAATCTTTTTGTTCTTGTTTCCTTTCAGAAAAAAGAGAAGAATGGGCGTGACTAACAAAAATAGGAGGCCTACCAATATATAGGCATCTGTATAGCTATTGAATAAAGATTGTTTTACAACGACTTTTTCCAGTAGCCCCATGGCTTTCTTTTCTGCTTCTGTATTTGTTAGTCCCTGCGTCAAAAAGAGTGTTTTATATTTTTCGATTCGTTGTGTCAGGTGCATATTATCTGCCGTAATATGTGAAATCAGATCGATGCGATGCTGAGCAGTTTTTCTTATGATATATGTGTTGATCAAGGCTATTCCGAACGACCCCCCAAGTTGTCGCATCATATTATTAATGGCTGTTCCCTGAGCCATATCCTGGGGCTCAAGCTGGGAAATAGCAAGTGTAGACAGTGGTACAGTGAGCAAAGCCATGCCGAGGGCGCGAATAATCAAATGGTGAGCTATTGTGTCTGCAGAAACGTCGAGATTAATTTGGCACATCGCCCAATTAAAGTAAATGAAGCAGATAAAGCCTATCAATACAATTAAAGAAGGGGCTACTCCGCGCTGCAAAGCCCTTCCTGTAATGATCAGTGCAAATACAGCAAGAATGGATCCGGGCAAAAGTACCAGTCCGGCCTGAGTGGGGGAGAAGCCGAGAAACCGCTGTACCAGCACCGGTGTAAGGAAGATTGAGGTAAACATGCCTAAACCTGTAACAAAAGTTAAAATAGCCGAAATACTCAAAGAAGGATAGCTGAGAATTCGCAATTTGACCACAGGTGCGGATGTCGTAAGTTCCTGGAAAATAAATAAGGCGAGCGCAATAGCAGCCGTTATGGAAAGAATGATAATCATTTTTGATTCAAACCAATCTTCCGTTTCACCACGTTCCAACACTGTCTGCAGGGAGCCGATACCTAGGATAAGCAAAAATATTCCCGCCCAGTCAACCTGTTTTATCTTTTCCCTGACCGGAGACTCGGGCAGTAATCGAAGGCATATTAGTGCTGTGACTATACCAATCGGTACGTTGATATAAAATATCCACGGCCACGAAAAATTATCCGTGATGTAACCTCCTAGCGTAGGACCTATTGTAGGTCCGATAAATACACCTATCCCAAATAATGCACTGGCTATATTTTGTTTTTCTCTCGGAAAGCATTCATATACAACAACAGCTGAAACGGAAAGGAGAGCCCCTCCACCAATACCCTGTAAAAAACGGAAAGCCACCAATTCCCATATATTCGATGAGTTCCCGCACATAAATGAACAAAAGGTGAATAAGATAATGGAACCGATGTAATAGTTTCGACGCCCCAGATTATTGACTAGAAAACTTGTCATCGGTATGACGATCACATTGGCGATGGCATAAGCGGTTACAACCCATGAGATATCTTCCATGGAAGCTCCCAGATTACCGCTCATGTAGTTCAATGCGACATTGACAATTGACGTATCAATCAATTCCATAATTGCAGCTGTAATCACTGTGACGATTAATATTAATCTTTTCATTTTTTATAAATTATTAGTCTCCTGCAAGCTGTTGGAACTCCAATCGGCCTGCATTATATATCCATGCTATTTTTATTATTTTATGAGTATCATACCAATAAATATACCGTTAGGTATATTTATTGGTATGTGTTTTTTATATTATGCAATATTATATAAAACTAAAGTCATGTTGTGTTATAAAATATACTTATCGGTACAAAAATGAGTAAATAATATCAGATAAAAAAATACATTAGTTATATCAGGTTCATCTCATTTTAAATTCTGTAGGCCTCATATTGGTCAGTAGATAAAAATTGTTGCTAAAAGCAGCTATATTTGAATAGCCAATCTCGTACGCGATCTCGGTCATATTCAAATCGGTATCGTTAATTAATTCCATAGCCTTAATAATCCGTAGCATTTTTAAGTACTGAACAAATGTAATGTGCAGTTTGGTATGGAATAATCTGGTCAAACTACGTACACTCATTCCTGATTGCTGAGCAATCATAGCTAAGTTTAGATTTTCATTTAGCCGATTTCTAAAACTGTCGATTATAGCATTTAGCCGTTGGTCGTCTGTCGTAGGAAGTTGTATGGAGAATTTTTTGAGATTTTCTTTCGATAATACGCCTTTAAGCGTCATTAAAAAATCAAATTCCCATGAACCTTTGTAATAATCACCCTGCCATTTGCCGCTAAATGAGAGCATTTCTGCCAGGAGTCGACTCACCGGATAAATGCCCAATTCCTCATAAAAATTACCATTACTTTCATCCGGAAAATAGATATTGATAATATACAGATCCTGCGTATTGAACATCAGGTTGTGCCGATAATTTTTGGGTATCCAGAGATAATGATTGGACGGAATATAGAAATCCTTTTCATCTGTCTGAAAGTAAGCAATACCACCATAAACCAATAGTAACTGTGCTTTATTGTGTTGATGAGCAGGTAATTGCTGTTCCGTTTGCTGTCGCATGACGAGGATGGAATTGGGATTTTGATCAACAATATGTATTATTTGGCTCAGCACTTCCATGTGGCCAAATTTAACAAATATTAGGCTAATTATATAAAATAATACCTTGCTGTGATGGATAATTTTGCGGTATAAATAATAGCAGAATCGTTATGAATCATAAAATCGTACAGCCTGAAAAAGATTTTGAGCTTGAAGCACAAGTCCAAAAATCTGATAATAAATTACATTATTCAGATGAAGAAATTGAAAATGCTAACATCTTCTGGTTTGCCTATGGGTATAACTATGCTTTTGTACCCATGATAGATTTAACCTTTGCCTTTGATGAATTGAAAAAGGTAGTTAAACCGTGGTTAGTAAAGAGAAAGAAATAGACAAAGCACATCCAAAGTAAACTGATGAAACAATATAAGACAATTACGATATTGGGCGTAATACCGGCACTATTTGTACATTCACTTTATGCCCAGCATACAGAAAATACACGAATATTAAGCTTGGAAGAAATTTGGAAAGTTGCCGAAACAAATAACCGTCAACTGAAACTATCCGACCTACATCTGCAGCAAAGTAATTTAGAAATATTGGAAGCGAAAGACCGTTTGTTGCCGGAAGTTTCGGTGGGCGGAGATGTAAAACGCAATTCCAAATTTCTGATCTATGACCATGGATTATTCTCTTCGCCACAGGATGTGCCTGTAAAAGGTTACGGTTACAGTGTGGGCTACAGTATGAACTTCAATCTTTACAATGGTGGCAAAGACAGGAGAAACATCGTCATTAAAAAGGAAGAGGAGATACGCATGCAATATGAAGTTGATCTGCAAAAAAATGACGTAAAATACAATGTCGCAGTTGCTTATTTTGATTTGTACAAGTTTCTGCATTTCCATGATTTTCTTGGTGCAGAAATTGAAGCAGAAAAAAAACAATTGATGCGCGTAGAAAGCCTGTATAAAAATGGTACTGTGCTAAAGAGTGATGTACTGAGAACATCTGTAAAATTAGCGGAGCTGGGGCTCAACTTTTCTGATGTTGCGAAGAAGATTGAAATCGCTAAACAACGGCTTAATATCTTGATGGGGCGTGAAAATGATGCCGAACTGTCAATAAAACACCAAGATACAATTGAATTTAAAGCTATTGCAGCGGGTGACTACAATGATTATGTAGACATCGTTTTTAACAAATCGCCGGAGTACAAGATAGTTCATAGCGATATCAAATTGAGCGAACTGAACATCAAGCAGATAAAAGCGACGCTTTGGCCCAAAGTTTCCTTGTATTCAAATTACAATTACACGTATCCACAGATTTCATTCTACCCCTATTCGAATGATTTATGGGGATTTGGACAGATAGGAGTTAAAGTCCAGTATTCTATCGATAATTTATACAAAAGTAAACATTCCATCGCTCATGCCCAGTTGGTTCGTAATCAGGTAAAAGAAAGCGCGGACATTAAAAAAGATGAAATCTATCTTCAGGTAAAAGAAGCTTATTTACAGCAGCAGCAAGCTTTGGAAAGCGTGGAAACAGCTGAGCAAAATATCATTAAAACCTCAGAAACTGTTCGTGTTATCAGAAGTAGCTACTTAAACCAGGAATCTCTCCTGACCGATCTTCTGGAAGCTGAAAATGCTTTATTGGAAGCTAAATTTAATCTGAAAACAGCACAAACAAGTGCGAAGCTCACGCATATTAGGTTATTGGCACTTATCGGAATTCTTTAATACAAATATCATGAACAATAATAAAACAGATAAACTTGTTGTACGCCTAACCAAATGGTTTGGTATCACATTATTCGTAGGCATCATTGTTTGGGGAGCCACTTATTTCTTAAAAGGATTTCACTATGAACAGACTAATGACGCGCAGATTGATGCCTATCTTTCCCCGATAAACGCAAAAGTAGGGGGCTATATCCGTAAAATATATTATAAGGACAATCAGCTGGTCAAAAAAGGCGATACCCTTGTGGCAATAGAAGTGGATGAGTACGGGCTGAAAAAGGATGTCGCGTCGGCGGAACTCAAGAGCTCTCATGCTAAATTGCCGATCTTGGCTTCAAACGAAGAAACGCAGATTAAAAGCATTGAAGTCATTAGAGCCCAAGTGGAAGGTGCTAAAGCGAGATTGAACCAGCAGCAAAAAGAATTTGACCGGTATAAAAATCTACTGGCTGACGAATCTACCACGCAACAAAAATTCGACAACATCAGTGCTTCTTTATCCATCACCAAATCAGATTATGAGCAAACAAAAGCTTCGCTACAAGTCGCCGAATCCAAACTACATGATTTCAGGGTACAGCGCAATGCCATACAGGCAGAAATAAAAATCAAAGAAGCACTTCTTGAAAGACAGGAATTAGACATTAGATATACTGTTATCACTGCACCATTTGATGGACAAATCGGTAAAAAGATCATTCAGGCAGGGCAACTGATACAGCCCGGACAGACATTGGCATTTTTGCTGAACAAAGCGGAGGAAAAGTGGGTAATGGCAAATTTTAAGGAAACACAAATTGGTAAATTCAAAATCGGGCAGGCGGTATCTATTGAAGTTGATGCTTTTCCGAATGAAAAATTCACGGGTACGATCGAATCCCTTTCGCCAACTACTGGTTCCCGTTATTCGCTACTTCCACCAGATAATGCTACAGGTAATTTCGTGAAAATCATCCAACGTATTCCTGTTCGAATTAAACTTACCGATGCACCCGAAAAATTGACTAGGCTTTCTGCCGGAATGAATGCAAATGTTTACGTTTTAAATGATGAATGATGCAAGCACATAAAATACCAATTTTCAAATCCTGGGTATCTGAATGGATGGCGAGATCTGTCATATCTGCTATTCTGATGACCTGCCTGTTTAGTTTTGCTTTTTATGGAAGTCCGGTTGCTACAATGGGGTTTTACGGAATACAACCTACCGATGTACAATATGGTATGGTCGTTATCTATGGTTCAACCGTAGCTTTCCTGGCACTGGATTTTAGAATCGTTAAATATTTTGCAGCAAAGGAATATCTACTGCTAGCATTAGCGTTAAATGCACTATGTGCTGTAGTCTGTTTTTACTCCCGAGATTGGACATTATTTGTTTTCTGCCAGTTTTTGCAGGGTATTACCTGTGCGTCGATGTCGGGCATTGTTTTGCAGCTTATTTTCCCCCGGTTACAGTCAATACGTGCTCGTGTGATAGCTTATAGTATCCTTTATGGCAGTATACAGATAGCCGTACCATTTTACTCCATCTATATCAGTGTCGTCATCCATTTCTTTGATTTCAACTGGATATTTTATGGATTTATTATCGTAGTCATTACGTTGACAAGTGTTATTTTACTTACCATGAATAGTAAGGTCCGATTTACAAAAAAGATACCACTTTATCAGGTGGACTGGATTGGCTATTTATTCTATGTGTCTTTTATCTTGATATTTGGGTATATCCTTGTGTACGGTCGACAATTGGGCTGGTTTGATAACTCATTCATTATTACCCTTAGTTTGGTTAATCTAATCATTCTCTTTCTTTTTATTAGCAGAGAATTACAACTTAAACGACCGCTAATCAATTTACAGATCTTTAGGGCAAAGAATTTTGTTGTTGGACTTTTGCTTCTTTTTATCTTTTATATTTTTAAAGGAAGCACTGGGTTAGCTTATGGTTATCTCGAAGTGATTTTAGGAAATGATCCACTGAATACCATTCCGGTATGGACCGCTGTCATTTGTGGAACTACACTGAGTATGTTTATCACTTCCCGATTTGTCCTGATGGGGTATAACCTGATCCGGATGATTATTGTTGGCTTTGGGTTTATGGCAATCTATTATATCTATATGATACGATTTGTTTCTTTACAGGGCGAAACAGTCGATTTTCTTCTACCTATGTTTATTTATGGCGTGGCTACAGGTGTGTTGTTTGTTCCAATTGTTTCATATACCGCGTCGTCAGCGCCTTCCAAAATAGCCGTAAATGCTTCACTCGTCGGTATATTTTCAAGGTTTACAGGGTTTACAGCCAGTCTTGCCCTTAATAATGAGCTTCAATTATTTGCAAAATCATCAGTAAGGGAAAAAGTTCGGGAATCACTGACCGAGATGAGCCCTCAATTACCTGTTACCTTAGTGGATATTCAAAACCAGTACACAAATGCAGGTAGTGATATATATACGTCCAAAGCAGCATCCTCAGGTTATTTTAATCAAATGGTAGGTCAACAAATATTGGCACGTGCCACGAGGGATTATTATGGTTTGATGTTGACAGGAGTGATTCTCGTTATCATTATTTTAGTGCTGTTACCCCAAATACAACAGGTTGTTTTGAGATTGAGAAAGGGTAATATTCCTTATTAAATATTACGCAACCGATTTCGTTTGAAAGAAATTTTCTGGTTCCAAATTTTATAAATAATTTGTTGTAACAATGCTTTTTTTAGCAGTCAGATGTGTTAATAGAAGTTTACTATAACCTGTAATTATGATAAAAGCCATATTATGTGCGTCCTTAATAAGTGCCCTAATAATCAGTTCCTGTTCTAAAAGTATTAGATCTGATTTAAAACCGAAGGAATATAACACACAAGCAATAAACGACAAAGATCTGCCTAATTTGAGTCTGTCGGGAAGTAATGCTGCACCATCACAACACTTAGTTTATGTGTTTAAGAAAGATGCTGTCTTGAAGATGCATAAGATTAAAATTACCAATACGGCGAAGACCGAATACTTTTCGGTACATAATTATCGCGGGGGGTACGCTGGATTGCAAGATACGCCCGATAAGAATACACCTACAGCTTATACATTGATTGCATCATTATGGGATCTCAATACTGCTGCAAAAAACTATGCTTTCTATTCTTATAAAGCACCAACAACGGTGACAAGTCGCTTTGGTGGAGAAGGAGATGGCCAGAAAACCGTGAACCCTTACGGATGGGAATTAAACACCTGGTATAATGTGGTTCTGCGGTCTTGGAAGGAGAATGGAACGATTTACATTGCTAACTTCATCCAGAATGAAGCGACAGGGAAGTGGTTTCATACTTCGACGATCGGACGACAAGCGGAATCAGGATTTTTGGGTGTTAACAATGGGGCATTTCTTGAGAATTGGGTAGGGGATAACCCTTTGTGGGATGGTAGATTTCATCGTAAGGCATTCTTTAAAGATTGTTGGAACTTAGGTATGGACAACGTTTGGGAGAAATCTACGAGTAGATATTTTTCAGCAAATGCTAATGATGCCGGCCGTAATGGTTATTTCGATCGAGCTTTTAATGCCGGATACGATGCCCAGGAAAATGCCCACTTTATGGAGCATGGAGGTTCCGTAACACCAGATGTAGCTTTTGGAACAGGACGTACTTTAGATCTGCCGGAGCAAGCCAATCAAGGGGTTAGTCCATCCCTGACGGCACTTAGCAGCAGCAATGAATCCGCAAAATACAAAGGTAATAAAGTGATTGTATCCTGGAAGGTTAGTGATACCGGTGCTCCACAATCAAGCTATAAAATTGAACTAATCGATCCCAAGGGAGCAGTCCTTGCAAATAAAGAATTAATTAGGCCAGAGAAACGTGCCGATACGTTGAACAATTCTTTAGCCATGGGCAACTACAATGTTCGTCTGACCATAACAGATATTTTTAATCAGCAATCCACTGCGAAAACAATTCAGGTGCTAAAATAGAGTAACTTGCTGAATTCGAGGCAAATACTACTTCTACGGGAGGTTGAGATAATGTAGGATTTTCAGATGTAAAAATGGCCCTCAGAAAAACAGATAATACAATTGGAGTATCTTAAACTACTAAAATTTAAATTACTAAGGACACAATATGAAGTTTACTATTTCCTTATTAGCACTAATATTCATTTTTTTGAGCTGTATAGCTCAAAAGCAACCTGATATTTTCAAGGTGATGGCCTGGAATATATTGCACGGAGCCAATGACAGCGAAGCGGCAAAGCCCATGCGGTACGGATTATAAGAGAAATAAATCCCGATGTTATATTGATGGTAGAAACTTACGGTTCCGGCAAAGAAATAGCCGATTCCTTAGGGTACAATTTTCATTTAATTGCTCCCGAAGGAACAGCCTTAAATGATAAGCGTGTTAATTTGTCAATCCTATCAAGATATCCTTTTGGTGAACGAATTGATACAGAATTTCCTTTTTATCTGGGCGGAAGAGAAGTTATCATCCAAAACCAAAAGATCAGATTATTCTCGAATTGGTTTCATTATTTACCATGGGAGAACGAACCCGAAAAGTTGGGTAAAACAGCAACGGAACTTCTTGCTTGGGAACGATCAGGAACTAAATACGAAATGATACAAAAGGTATTGCCCTATCTAAAAAAGTATGCGGCACAAGCGGATTCTATACCGATGATTCTTGGTGGAGATTTGAATACACCTTCTCATTTGGATTGGGGTAAGCGTACGAAGAAATTACACAATAATCTAGTGGTACCTTGGTATTCAACTAAAGTATTGGCCGATATCGGACTGGTAGATACTTATAGAATTTTGAACCCCAATCCCATCACACATCCAGGCATTACATGGCATACAAAAGGAGCGAATGATGATCATCGGATAGATTATATATTTTACAAAAGCCCGAAGTTAAAAGCGGTAAAATCTGAATCTTATAAGGTGTTTTTTAATGAACCGATCAAACTCACTGGCAAAGAAATTTTATACCCTTCTGATCATGGTTTTGTAGTGACAACATTTAAAATAAGGAAAAAATGATCTTAAGCACATCGTTGATAAAACTTAAGAACAATACCTTCTCAATATTTGGTTTCAATTTTTTGACGGTTTTAAAGCGTACTCAGACATTGTGTGTATTATATATACAGTATTACCGCACTTATTTATTTTCATCATTTTTGTATCGATTCCTATAATGTGATAGAAATATTTTTTTAACTGCTATAAATTTAAAATGTAAAAGGTTGAAAAAGACAGATTACGAACAGTTTGCTGGTAAAAAATGTCAGGAACTTATACAAATCCAGGAAAGATTTAGAGCGCAATTTGAGCTACTCAGCTATCAGCAATGGTATTATGACGCTGAACTTGCGCTTCTGAGGTTATACAATAACGATGAAGATCAGATTTATCTAAAATATATTCCGATAGGTACTTTTTCGTTTACATCAGAAACATGGATGTGGAGCTGGTTCAATGAGCATAGTGTCGAATCCAACAAGGGGAGTATACTTGCTGTGAAAGAATTTGGAATCAAAAACAATTATACCAAATTGACAGCAGGAACTTTCCCGGCAGATGAATTTGATTGTTGGGAGTTTGCGGCGATTTCTTTGGATATGTTGGATGGCATGGGGCTTTATAGGGTAAGCACAGAAAAGCTTCAAAGTTATTTCCTGATCACTGCTGTTCTGGATGAAAATTCTCGGGAAGTTGTCCATTTCAACCAGGCAAAAATAACATGCAAAATCCATGGCTTGTCGAGACCAGCATTTATATGCCAACATCTTGATCTGAAAAATCCTAAAGGTTTTGAAGAAAGTTTCGACACCTATAAAGGGATGGAACTTGATGAAGAAGATGATTTTGCGGCCTGGTGCGATGAATGTGAAAGGATCAGAATGAAATATAATGGTTGGAACGAAGACTCAGAAGAATTTGCGAAGATCAAACTTGTTTGTGAAGATTGTTACTTTGAGCTGAAAGACTTTAATAAGGCCGAGTAATTATATTATCCGTCTATGAATTGCATATGTCGTTACCGATCCAGGGGAGGAAGCTGCCTCAACTTGGAAGATAACAGATTTGCAACTTTCCATATCCAATGGGGACAAACCAACAAAACGTTTAAAATATCGACTAAAAAAAGATTGAATCCTGATCCCGGAGTATAGTTTACCAAGTGAGCGGAGGGCAATACTGTTTTTGCATTTTTTTTAATTTAATAATTAGGGAGTTTTGTAAGTGTAAACTAAAAATCATGAAAAACAACACGTTTTTACTAATCACTATATTCTTTTGGATACCAATTTTTGCTCAGGTCAGCAGCAAGGACGAACAGTATCCTATAGATAAAAAGGTGGAATATTATTTAGGAAGTATCGATATTGGAGGAATAAGCATCGGAGCCTCCTTCGATATCTGGAGTAAAATTAGAAGCTATGCAAACAGTTTTCCCAACATCAGTAACAAAGCGCTGACTTATGTCAACAATGGAAATAGGGTACAATTCAAAATTCGAACTAAACTACTAGCAGGTATAAAGAACTATCGTTTTGCTGTTGTCGATGATTTAAAAAATACGTTGTTATCCGGACGCTTAGAAGATCTGACCTTCAAAAAGCATGGTATATTTGGATATATAGCAGAATTGCCAATAACGGAGATTCGAAATAAGAACATTTCTGTAACCTTATATAACGAAAAAAATCCTTCACAACAGGGAACCGCTATTATCTATAACACGGTGATCCCAAAAACTGAAATTATCTTTCTTGGAAGGGAGGTAATTGATAGATCAAATAGATCAGCGGTCGAAATAAAAACAGATGCGTCGAAAATTATCTTCGACAAGGATGTTAAGGGTTTGATGGTTGCTGTTAAAAAAAATGATTACAGTCCCATTTACTCATTATTGGTAAAAGAAAAGAAAACTGGTAAGGTTGTATTTAAGAGTAATTCCTGGAATTACAGTTTTTACACTGTAGATGGAGTAGAGCAACCGAATATTTCAATAGGCCGGGAGAATTTCAAAAATTCGGGAGAGTATGAAATCATTATTCGACCAGAATTAGCGAAGATGACGGAGAAGGAGATGGAAACGTCTAGTTTCAGACAAAATGTCAAAATACAAATTGATAGAACTTTCTCTATGAAAGATATGATCATGTGGTCTCTTTCATTAATTATTATTTTTAGTATTATAAGCTTTCTTCTAATTTATGTACTGCGTAGAAGAAATAGAAAAAAAATTCGAGAAGAGAGTCTAAATAAAAAAATATCGGAAACAAAACTGATCTCGATTCAGGCGCAACTCAATCCTCATTTTCTTTTTAATTCACTTGCTAGCATTCAGAGTTTTATAAATAACAATGATGTGGACAATGCAAATAGGTATTTAAGCAAATTTGCCCGTCTCACCCGAAATGTGCTGGATAGTGAATCGGTGAATATACTCGCGGACGAGCGAGATCTCTTAACCGATTATCTTCAGATGGAACAGCTACGATTTGGCTTCGAATATGGGATAAATGTTAACGATCTTGATCCCAATAATATCGAAATACCGACAATGCTCCTACAGCCGCTGGTTGAAAATGCCATAAAGCATGGAATATCAGAATTGAAGGAAGGAGGAAAGATCGGCTTATATTTTGAGAGGAAGGAGAGCGATATGATGATAACTATAATAGATAATGGTCGGGGCTATGATGTCGCGCATACACCATTCGGATTAGGAATCAAGTTGACGAATGAGCGTATACAGCTTTGGAATAAATTGCATCCAGAGACAAATATTTTCATAAATACAGAATCTAAGAATACTGGAACATGCGTATCTTTAATTTTTAAAAATTGGTTATGATGATACGTGCTATTTTAGTGGATGATGAAATTTCAAATACCAAAAATTTAAAGGCGCTATTGGCTAAGTATTGCCCCGATATTGAAGTTGTGGCAATCGCAAATACGATTAATGAAGCAGCGAGCTCAATTAAAAATAATCGACCCAATTTGGTATTTCTTGATATAGAAATGGGACACCAAACAAGTTTTGACCTGCTTAAGACTTTTGAAACAATAGACTTTCAGGTGATTTTTGTTACAGCATATAACCATTATGGTATACAGGCCATAAAACATGCGGCATTGGATTATCTTCTAAAACCTATTGATATCGACGAGCTCAAATTGGCCGTTGAAAAGGCTCGCAAGAAAGTAAGCACAATAGCACAAAATCTACAGGTAGAATTTTTGGTTCAACAGCTGACAACGAAACAAAGGCTGCCTCAGAAGATAGCACTTGCTTCTCAAAACGAAACTCGATATTTACTCATTAGCGATATTGTACGTTGTGAAGCAGATGGTACCTATACCGTTTTCCACTTACTAAATGAAGAGAAAATAACTTCTTCAAAACCATTAAGAGAGTACAGCGATATATTAATCCCACATAGCTTTATTCGGACACACCAAAGTCACCTTATCAATCCCAGCTATATTCAAAGTTGGCTTAAGGAAGATGGCGGGACTTTACTATTGACAAATCGTGAGAAAATACCAGTATCTAAACCAAACCGTGAGCGTGTAAAGAACACTTTGGCTCAGTTGTAAAACCACTAGCTCTGCAATACATTGATGAATCTTCTAAATTTAAAATCTATAAATTAGGAATGACTCAAGACAATATTTAAAATAAAAAACAATCATAAAGCTAACCCTCATACCAATTGATGACTAAAAGTACCCGGATTATTATTATCATTTTCTGTCTCGTTAAACTGACACTTCACATTATAGCCGATTTCCATTCAGGTTTTCAGGGCGACGAACTGCTACATATAGAAACCGGAAACCATCTGGCCTTTGGTTATATGGAATTTCCGCCTGTCATCGGAGTTTTGGCATTTATCCAAAATTTGTTTCACGCTCAATCGGTCTTCATTCATCATCTTTTTTCACATATCGCGACAATACTCATCGTCATCTATCTTGGTAAGACAGTATTTGAACTTGGAGGGGGGATTATAGCTACTGCCATCGCATTATCCTGCCTATTGATATCGCCGGGCTTCGGAGGGTCACAGCAGTCGTTTCAGCCGGTTGTATTTAGCCAATGTTTTTGGCTGATCTCATTTTATCAGTTGGTGAGGTTTGTAAAATATGAAGACAGAAAATACCTCTGGTATTTAACTGTCTTTATTTCCCTTGCTTTTCTTACGAAATATGATGCACTGTTTTTTTTGGTGGGCATTGCCGCGCTACTGTTCTTTCGGAGAATTCGAAAGGCTTTAGTAGCTGCTAGGTACTGGCAATGTACGGTCGTTGCTCTCCTTATTTTATTGCCAAATATTGTATGGCAATATGCGAACAATTTTCCAGCGTTGCAGATGTTTGCTAGGCTTTATGAGACGCAATTGGATGAACTAACTTTCAGTAAAGTTGTTTTTGGACTTTTTTTAGATGTCAATCCTATTACAGCCATTATGCTTATCCCTTCATTGATTTTTATCTGGGGTGGTCAAAAAACAAAGGACTATTATAGGCCTATAGCGAGTTCAATTCTACTGTCTATTGTATTTTTGGCCTATTCAAAGGGTAAAGCTTATTACTTTTTCCCGATTGTTCTTACGCTATTGCCCTTTTGTGGTATTTTGTTTGAACATATCATTCTGCCAAAGAGAAAATGGTTGTTAATTCCACTGAGTGTCATTTTATTACTTGGAACTGTTTTGATACCATTTGGTCTACCTATATATTCTTATGCACATTATATGGATCGGATTCATAAATATTTTCCTAAAAATGTAAAAAACGGTAAGGAGATTCTTCCTATGCAAGAGTATATTACCAAGCAAAAATGGGAAACGAGCATGCATGAACTACACTCAGTATACGACAGTTTACCCCCTAATGAAAAAACAAGTTGTCTTATTTGGGGCAAACATTACTCGCAGGCTGGCGCGGTTGAACTGATGAAGAGTACATTTGGGCTCCCGAATGCTTTTTGTTATCATGGTAGTTTCTATAGCTGGGCACCATCGGGTCGAATGCCCCAAACGGTGATCGCCATTTGTTATAACGATACCAGTGATGACTTCTTTTATCCTTTTTTTGAAGAAGTTGTTCCTGTACGAAAGCTATATAGCCCCTATGCAAGTAGCGAAGGTTGGGTGCTGCAGACGATTTATATCTGTAAAAGACCTAAACAGGACTTTAACAAAATGAAAGATTTGTTTAAAAACAGAATATTTGAATAAGCATGCCGCTTACTTTATTTGACTGGGACGCATTCCAAATTGTTTTTGAAAGACCATTGGAAAAGCCTGCGTATTACCATATCCATATTTTCATGGTCTTGATGCTTGGCTGATGAAATGGCATTTAGGTAATGAGGCATGATTTGATATAATTTACATTCCATAAATAGTCGTATAAATTGAAATGGTAAAAAATTATATAAGCAGCACTGCATAAAAAAACAATACATAGCCCCTTGCATATTCAACTTGCCGTTGTTGCCGCGCTAAATCGAAATTTCCATCTCCTATGTCTACCCAATTACTGGTTTGTTTTTTTAAAATAGAGTACATTTACCTAGACCTACGATGAATTCAACAGGTTAAAGAGCGGTGTAGGTACAGTGCTAGAATAACATGTTTTGTAATCGTGGATGGCATTACAATCAAATACAGCGGTAAAAGACATCCTAACGGAAGAATAAATATTGGGGCAACTCAACACTTTAAATACATTTGTATTTTTATGGTGGAGGAGGACGGTTTTCAAGTTGAGCTTTTCCTTCAATTGAAAAGGTAGAAATATGGATAAGTAAAAATATGGATAGGTAAATATGTATTAATTGATATGGATAAAGAGGAAATTTTCGACTATTTTTTACAGGTATTTAAAATTTTTAGGAATAATACTAAAATCGTCAACAAACTGGTAGAAAAAGGAATTCTCTACCCGTCATTTGAAAAGAAATATATATTGATTGGCAATGACTATGATTTTAAATTGATTGAGACTCTGTCAGAAGGAAACAATTCAATTTATTTTTTGTAGAGGCTGAGGATGGAAGCCTTTTTAGAATTGAATTGTTTTTTGATAAAAAATGGTATATAAGATCCTTTTTGTTTGAATGTCAGAGCTGTTTTGGTGACGATACGGACTGTTCAGTCTGCGGAGGAATAGGATGGGGGGGGGGCTTATAATCCTTGAGATCCTGGTTTCTTAATATTATTCCGCTGTACTCGGCTGGATGAAAGTTGGCATTCTTAGGACCAATATTGGGGGGAATAGGCAATAATAGAGATCTTGGGTTAAATTTGGTATTCTAAATATTTATTAAAGAAAATAAACATTTAGTATCCCTACTTTATTAGGAGTTTTAAATAATTTAATATTATTCCGCTGTGTTCGGCTTCATGAAAGTTGGCTGCCTGAAGTGCTTGAATGTGATTATTGACGGAAATGCCAAGAGGTAAGCTAAAGGGCGGTAGTGTAAACTGAACTGTGTCACATCACTCCTTTTAGGGTTCGTGCTCAGAGGCTGAAAGCCTCGAGTGCGAACCCTAAAAGGAGTTGCCGAAGGCTTTAATTCTATCCCCAAATTTAATA
>PJUD01000040.1_pt1 | contig 212909 bp, 169 predicted proteins | sample 1512341 | NCBI WGS metagenome assembly PJUD01 (sample SAMN08177675, study PRJNA422409) | Feces metagenome, whole genome shotgun sequencing project. | isolation source: Chicken feces (3) enriched on wood chips: beechwood xylan treatment | host: Gallus gallus | place: USA: Madison | collected...
AACGAATTACTTGAATTTGTTCATGACTTTCGTTTGTCTACTCGTCACGCTTACATGATTGTGTTTTCTTAAAGAACTCTGTCGCTTCAACTTCCGTATCCGCTTTATTCCGATGGGCATTGCGCCACTCTTTATCGTTTTGTTTTCCCCTTCGTTTCCGTTGGGACTGCAAAGGTAGAAATCTTTTCTGAACTTCCAAAAACTTTTTGAAGTTTTTTTTCTTTTCCCTTTTTTCGATTTCCGCGTTTAAAATAAACTGAACGGGATTTTAGATCCTGCCAGACTTCTCTTAAACCCTTCTTTTTTCATGGTTTCCCTTTTCGGGGTAACCGTCCCTCCCTTGCGGAGTGGTGCAAAGATAGGGAGTTTAGGAACAAACTTCCAAGCCTTTTGTTCTTATTATTTTCATTTTTCCCTTAACTGCCTGTAACGGTGCACGATTCTTTTTGTAAAACAGGTGACCGGAGGGCTGGAATGGCAGATCCGGCCGCCAGATTGGACCTTCGGAGAACCCCAGGTCATCCTATAGCGTATGGAGGCAGGCTTCGCACTGGATCTATTACCAATTTCGTCTAACTTTTGTAGTTAACTAATAGGGGTATTACAGGGGGTTAGCAGGGGTATAACCCCTATTAATCCCCTGTTAAAACGGTGCCATAGTGGTGGTAATAGTAAATCAGGTCACGATCAAAATAGACGCATCCCGGTCGCAGGGCCTAGTTAAGCCCTAACGAAGCCCATTCAAGGCCAATTCAGGATGGAATCAAGACCTAACCACCACCAAACCGCTATTGAGCTACTACCCTAGAAATAACAAAGAATAGCCGAAAGACGCTGGGTAATCAGATTCTCAAAGAATATAATCTCTTTTTGTTTTTACACAATCGATTGATTTCCTCAACACTATTTTTTATAATCAATTAATTACTTATTTTAACCTGACCAATAAACTTAAAGAAATATGAGGGCCATCACTCTCTTACTAGCCATGCTGTCGATTTTGAGCAAAATAGACGTTAAAGGCCAAAATCTTATTTATGCAAAAGATATTCCAACTGAAAAGCTTAGTATAATCCCCGAAACAACGCAAGGTGGCACAGTTTCCGAACTGTTAACTGACCTTGAATATATTCCACTAAAAGGAATCGCAACCTGGAACAAACTTTCACGACATTTTTGCCGCAGACTCGCCTAAGTCGATATTATAGCAAAAGCAGCCAATACAACATAAACAGCTCCTTAACTTTAAATTATGATGAAGAATATCCAAACCTGGACCAGCTTAGGCCCATTTATGATAACAGCAATGTCGCTTACCGCTTTTTTGGCGCAACACAACTTAAAAAAACACAGCGTGCTAAAGCAACCTTTATGACAAGCTTTAATGAACAACGTCAAAATGGCTATTCGGGCAACATAAGCCTGAGTTATACGCAGTATAGACAGGGACTGACAGACAGCATTTTATTTAAAGAAGGGCAGCAACAAAGATATCTTGTTCAGATTGCTACTCCAATGCCCTTATTAGCTGTTAATGGCTATTTAAATAAAAACTATCCCCTCAGCAAAACACAAGCATTGAATTTTCAATTCGATGTTAGCCTCAACTGGGGAAATAAAATTCAATTTATCGATGCCATAAAACAAGAAATGGGCACAAATAGCCAAAATATCAGCTTAAAAAGCTATTATACCATTCTGGATCGTTATCAAATTGGCTGGATCAACGGCTTGAACCGTTATGCGCGGCACAATAAACTATCTGAAAAAAACAATGACTATATATCCAATTATTGGACTTCGGGAGTAAGTATGAGCTATTCATTGTCGAAACGCTGGCAGCTAAATAGTAACGGTACAAGTCGGTTATCGTCCGCTAACAATTACAAAGATCATGCGTTCATCTGGAACATGAATACAACATATCGTTTACTCCCGGGCAATAACCTAGAACTAAAATTATCCGCCTATGATTTACTCAAGGAGAATAAAGGATTGTATATCAATAATGGACTTACCGAATTTACACAGGGCTATCGCAATAATTTAACGCAATATTTTATGTTATCTTTAACGTATTTCCCTCGAAAATTTGGCTTCAAATAAAATGCAATCAGCATATAAAAAGCGCTATGAAGAAAAGCCAGTAATCTAAAATCTGAGCACAATGCGTCCTATTTGATAAAAGGAGGAGCTTCAATCTATTTTTTACAAGCAGTCGAAGCGTTATGCAAGAGAATTTTTCGTTGAATCAGAATGTACTAAAGCTTTCTCATGGGAACTCCACCACAAATGTCCGATTATCCCGCCAGGTATTGTATGTACTTTTTCCTACTTGATTGATGATATAACCGTAGCCACGATTGGGACCATTGGACAAGCTGTTGTTACAGATATGTTTGAGTCTTACACCGGGCCTTACCGGTACTTCCACCGAACTTTCAATGCGAATCGGATTGACCAGCACATCATATATTCCAAAAGCATAGGCTTCATGTTGCTGCACCGTATCGGCGACCTTGTAAGCCGCAAACCCATCGCGTGTCCCATTTTCGCTTCGGTATGCTGCCTGATTCGGCGCATCGTAAGGACTTTCACATTGAAAGAAATAGGTGCGGCCGTAATTACCGGTCCAATAGGTTTGATATTCCTGAAAATGTTCATTGAACAAAGCATACATGGTCATATAATCGCCATTGACCACCAATCCATTGCGTGTCGTATTAATATCCCAGCCAACACTGCCCTTCACCCCATGATCGGCTCGCCATATCCAAAAGTGATCTCCGATCACATCATTGCTATTGACAATAACCGATTGGTCGACATGAACTTTGTCGGCCCGAAATCCGCCAATACGTAGAAATAGGTCCGCCAGCAGGGTTGGGTTACTTTCATGTCTTATCCCACTCTTTTCCTGACCGACCTGAATCAAACTATGCGAACTATAATGCGCGTCAAACATCAATGAGGCAACAGTGACACCTGCAACATCATCAACATCAATTGCCGTATGCGGATTTGCTGCGCCGGGTATCAATGTGGCCAAGCCAAGTCCAAGTATAATGGTATTGGCCTTGCTGACATGAAGGGGTTCAGATAACTCATACATCCCGGGTGTAATCAGCAAATGCTTGCCATTCCCTAACTGTCGGTTCATCTCCGCTGCTGAATCACCGGGTTTGACGACATAAAACTCCTTCTCCACATCGATAATATCTCCCGCCCCCATATCGTCGCGTGTATAGGATACGCCTGTATGATTATGCTTTAGCGCTGGTCGAAACACTTTATACCGCCCATCTTTGTCAAAAAACACAAAGGGCTTTTCACGAATCACGGGTGTCGTTGGAATGACCGTCACGTTGCCGCCTTCTACCCAATTATTTTGATAGCTATTCTTATCAACAGAAGGTCCAAAATCTACTCCCTGAAAACAATAATTGTATTTAATTTCTTCAAACTTACCTCTTCCTTTGTTTAGAAAGGAGTTTCGTGTATACCACTGCTGCTGGTTTTTGGAACCTGCAGCTGCCTCAAAATAGCAGTCTGCGGTATAACCACCACTAACCCATCCATTTGCCCATTGATTGCGCACCACCCGTGTGGAATAAATACGACGCAAGGGGGCGGCTTGGGAAACCGCCCATTTAAAAGTTTGTTCTTCCTCATAGCTCTCCGGACCGATGACAGACAGATTCTCAGCAGCACGCCAGAATGTACAGGTTCCGTTCCCATCGGCAAGATGAGGCGGCGTGTGTATATTTGAAATCGCAACATCATAAGGCACTTTACCTAATCCAGCAATCTGCACATAAAAAGGAATCTTCAATAATCCGGCATCCTTGTAGTCGCCCGATTTGAAAAGCAATGCATAACGATTGGGACTAAATTCTTTTCCAAACATCTTTTCATGGAGCTGATTGACTTCATTGCCGACACGCACCTTATTATCTGTTGGACTATAAACAAATGTATTTTCACCAAACAGCTGGAGTTCTAAACTCAAACGTGCTACAAACTCTCCTTTTACGGTCTGGATCTCATAATAATAGTCGTATGGACTACCATCGAGCACTTGATCCACAAATTTGGGCTGTGTGACTTTGGCAATAGTTTGATAATCGCCCAACCTGCCCTGGCTCCGTCGGATAAGAAAGGGCCCTTTTATCTCTTTATCGGTCAGCCGATTACTAAAGTTAAGACATATTCGCCCCTTTTGGATGAAGACTTCGGGACTGCCTACCTTGGATTTATCTTTCACAACATCGTTTTGCCGCCTGGCTTTTACCGCGGCCGTTTTCCTTAGGCCATTTGGACTTTTCGCGAGCTCGCTTGGATCAGGTTGATGTGTCACGACGGCGGTTACTGTAGTTCCGTACGCCCCAGTATAGGTTGGTTTATTTAGCTTATAGCTAGTTTCTGCAAGGACGGGTTGTATCATCAACAATGCGATAATAGGCTTGATATAGTTTCTAAATGGCTGCATAAATTTCATGTTTTATGGGTTGACTGACTGGTTTATCTTTTTAAGTCGGATCGCATTCAGCATCGGTTCACCTTTCTTAGGAATAAAGGAAATCACCAAGTTACCGTCGCTGTGCACTTTCACTGGAAATTTTCGACGAAGCACGCTAAAAGCCCCGACTTCACGCAACACATTTAAATCCGTAGCAAGCGCGTGGTCTCCAATCCGAATGTCAAAAACGCGATCCATGCCCTTTTGCTCCTGTTTCTTCTCTCGCTGCTCAAGATCATATAAGAGGTTTTCCTTGTTATTCGGGCCATCCAATTCGGCAAAAAATAACTCGACCTCGTAATTGCCATTAGGCAGATCAAATCGATAGGATTCCAGTCCCTTCAATTGTGTCTGGAAGAGCGGGTCATCCCCTGTACCGCTAATATTTACATCGGTCCCCAGATTTTCACGGCCCGTATTTTTCAGACGATATTTTTCGCCCTTTAAATAACCCCAGCTTTCCCTTTCATAAGGCTGATCTGGGAACCATCGATTTCCCAGGGAATCTACGTATTCTCGATTGTCGCCAACATTGATGCGGAGTTCTTGCCAGTCACTATCCTTCTTCAGATCATAGGGCAATACCTCACAATCCATTACCGTTTCATCGGTGGAATTTAATTTTCCGTTATGGAAAGCCTGGGCTTTCAAAGTGTGTGATCCACGGCTTAGGTTTACAGGCCATAATATCATCCGATCCACAGGCTTGCTTACGCCCAACGACATACCATCCAGCAGGAGTTCCACCGAATCAGCATTACTGAATATGGGCAGCTTTAGCCATCCGGATCCTATTAATGCCCGGTCCGGCTCAGTCCTTACAGCCCATTTTTTTCCAAAAGTACCTCCTATTTTTACAAAAGGGGCCTTCTTGAGATAAGCTTGGTATAGAAAATAGCTATCCTTCGCTTTCCGTTCCCAGGTCAGCAAACCTTTGGTATTGATATGTGGCATGCTTTCCTCCCTGGTCTCCGAATTAAAATCGGATAAATTCCATGCCACCCCGCCAGCGACAAATGCTTTCTGTAGGATGTCATTGAGATAGCCCTGATGGTACCGAATAGCATATTCAATACTTTTGTCGAAACGAACTGGTTTATCCGAATGTATTCGATAGTCGGCATCTGCTCCATATTCAGTTACCAATAAGGGTTTCTCGGGCAGCTGTTGATGAATATGTTCTAACTGCTTACCAAAATCTGCAATTTTGCCACCATACCAGCCCGGATACAAATTCCAGCCCACAAGCATAGGAACCTTTGTTAGTCCCGTCCGATGATAGAGATCAAAGTTTCCATGATTGGCGATCATCGTATAGCGTGTAGTATCTTCGGCTCGTGTGAGTGCTTCCAGTTTTTCCGCCAATGATACCACTGATTTAAAATATTTTTCCTGACGTTCTTTATCTTTTGGAAAATGGGGCCGAAGAAAGATTTCGTTCATATAGCCCCAGATAATGATACTCGGATGGTTAAAATATTGTCTAATCATCTCCTTCTGCATCTGAAAGCTATTGGTTGCAAAAGTTGAACTTTCGGTAATCTCGTTTACAAGCGGAATTTCCACCGATGCCAACAAGCCCAAGCTGTCACAGGTTTTCAATATGGCAGGATCTTGCGGATAATGTGCCACACGCAGGAAGTTACCGCCCATCGCTTTTAATTTCACAAGATCCTGTACCTGTAGGCTATCGGGAACCGCATTGCCCATACCTTTAAAATCCTGGTGTCGGCTGGCTCCTACTAATTTTAGTGATTTTCCGTTTAAAAAAAAGCCTTTTTCGGGATGGAATGAAAACCAGCGGAAACCAACGGAATTATCCAGCTGGTCCAGCTGTCGGCCCTTGGAATTATAAATCCGCGTTATCAAACGATACAAGTACGGCAAGTCTGGCGACCACAATTTTGGATGCTCAATTTCAGCTATATTCAATTGAAAATTGTGCTGTGAATGAGGTTTTAGATTTTCTTTCTGCTGTACTTTTTTTACCGCCACTCCATCGGCATCCACAAGCGTAGTTTCAATCACAATAGCTTGTTGTGATGCTGAAGTATTCTGAATAGCTCCATCAAGATGAATTGTTGCATTTTCTCCGGAATCGACTTTTGCATTTACGCGCAAACCACTGCTTCCGTAAACAGGATCTGCAAAATGGATCTGATCCAACAGCAGCAAAGACACTTTTCTGTAAATACCTCCAAAAAAAGTAAAATCGCCACTTAATGGCGCGATATCCTGATTGAAGCGATTGGTGACTTGCATCACTATCGTATTTTTTCCATTTACTCTTCGATTGAGATCGTCTGTAATGTCGACATTGAAAGCCGTATAACCACCAATATGGGCTTTCACCTGTTTACCATTCACAAATACGGTTGCCTCCTGATTGGCGGCCCCTACATGAAGCACTATTCGTTTATTTTGCCAGGCGGTTTTCCAATAGAGGATATTGTGATATTGAGTAGCACCGCGATAATAGCCCGGCTTATCGTCCATGACATCAGCTATATTCCAGGTATGCGGTAGATCAACAATCTGTTCCCGTTGTTTTTGTTTAGCTATACGGTCTGTGGAAGCTTCCTCCTTCCTGAATTTCCAGTTTGACGAGAAATCAACTGAAACTCTTCCATCTAGTACGGTTTGCGCGTGTACGCTCGAAGAGAAAAATAGACAGGCTATATAGCCTAGGTTGATGAATTGTTTAAATATTATATTCATGTATCGCATTTATGTTGGTCGATCTAGCGCTTGCAGCACCAATCTTGTCCAACCTGATTTTTCATTTTTTTTATGTTTTTTACCGCTTGTTGTCAGGATGTCTTTTACCTTGCTTGCATAATTCCAGCAGGTACTCTGCCGAATACCCAATTTCTGCGAAAGCTTATAGGAAGAGATGTCGCCCTGATGGAAATGCACGAGATAAACCAGATAAAAGGCTTTATTAATTGGAATCCGTACATTTTCAAAAATCGTATTGTTCAACACAGATTCTTCATAGGTACACTTGGTGCACCTTCGGCTATAAGGTGTTTTACCGGCACAATAGTTATCGTACCCACATTTTATACAACGGTATTCTTTTTTCCATTTCAAATCGGACAAGACCTTGTAACAGGTCTCCTTATCTGGATATTTTACCCCAAATTCTTCAAAATTCATTTCCTTGGAAAGCACCCGATCATCGGTAATCCGTTCAATATTGGTCTGTAGGTTTTTATTATCCTTTGTCAACAACTGGTTCATGCGGCCAATTTCTTCCGACTGAGCCCATAATAGGCTATTCATCTCTTTCAGTTCGCGATTCTGATCGTTAATAATTTCGGATTTTTCAAGCAGCTCTTTTGATTTCTGCATCACTTCCAGCGTGCGTTCCTGCACTTTCCGTTCAAGATCTCTGTTGTGCTTCTCCTGGAGTTTCTCGTTGATCTGCATCTGTTCAATGACTCTCTTTTGTGCCCGCTCTTTCTTGCTTTTCAAGAGCCGAACTTTATCATGAATTGCGAATGAGAGAAAAGTCATCTCCAGTACAAAGCCAAATGTGATGCTATAATGCCCGATCGAACTGGGCAGAAAACGCGCATAGCCCAATACATAGATTACTTTCAACACAAAGCCGAGGAAAAGAAACGTATAAGCAAGCACGAAATACCGGGCTGGACGATAGTTTTTCTTCCAAAGCCATATCCCCGAAATAAAGGCAACTGACAATGGAACAATCTCAACAAATTTGTAGATAAACCAGTTCTGGTTAAAACCTAAACAATACAGAAAGAATGCGATTCTTAAAATAATGACCAGATCCAACAAACGATTCAATTTAGGCTCTTTTTGTTTTACATGCAGTAAGGATTTCGTAAATAACAACGCAAAAACGCTAACACAGCAGACAAAAACTGCTGTTGCGTATTGATTGAACCAAGGATTTTCGGGCCATAGATACTGAAAAGCGATACCATCCGAAGACATCTCGTATAATCCTACACACAAGATATAGAGGACATAATACAGGTATTGGCGTCCTCTGACAGCAAAATACATGAGTAAATTATTGAAACTAAACAGAATAATCATCCCATAGAACAGACCAAACGTAAAATATTCAGTCAGCGTATATTGAACAAAACGATCTAGGGTACGATAGACCAAAATTACGTTGACCATCTGTCTTGATCGTACCTTAAAATAAGCCTCGTAAGTACCTTTCTGCAATGTAGGAATTAGGAATTCAAAATTCTTGTGCATAAACTGCCTATTCTCGAAATCGATCGAAGCGCCGGCCCGATAATGGACAAAACCGTCCGTTCCATTTGGGATAAATGCCTCCACCATGTCGGCAGTCTGATCGAACAGCTCGATAATCCGGTCATGGGATAGGTGTTGATCAAAAGACATTCGCACCCTAAACCAATACGTTGAGGACCGGTTGAAATTTTTGGGATAGTATCGCTCATTAGGTTTAAATTGTTCTGCATGTTCCGGTGATCTTATTTCTGCAAATGACAGGGCATTGGTACTATCTTCGATATAGTATACTTCTGTGGTCTTAAAAATATGCTCGGCTGTACCGGGCGATAGCGCAATAGGCTTTTGACCAAATAGCAAACCCATTTGGAATAACAATAACAATAGCGCAAATCCGCGTATTTTCATCCTTTCTACAGTATACATAGCTCGTCTACTTCTTTCTTTTGGTTATTTATGACCGGATAGGCATTCGTATTTGGATACGGATCCTATCCGGTTTTAGAAGGTCAAAATAACAAAATTATCAGAAAGCTTATAGTCCTCATTTACGACCTGACAACTGCAGCTATTCAACAATCTTATCGAGCGGCGGCACATTGTTTTCTGCGCCGGCATAACCCTGATTCTGATTGATCATCCCGTTGGTATTAAACCGTTGTGCCGATGCAGGTACAGGCCACAGCACATGGTATGGCGCAATCTCATAATGCACCCCCTGTACAGTAGGAACCTTATCGCGATAGAAGGAATTTTTTTCAATAATACGATCGTAGAAGAAATTGCTTTGCGAGAAGTTAGCCATACTATATGTTTTGCCATTATAAGCCGGGATACCGGTCTGCGCAAAAATATAAGCAATACGTGTCAACTCTGACTTACGTGCTTCTTCCCAAAAGAGTTCTCTTGCCCTTTCATCCAATACGGTACCGATGGTAACTTTTGTCGCATTTTGCAGTAGCGCAGCATTTGCTCTTCCCCGAACGGCATTGATATCTGCCATAGCCTGTGCCTGCTGGCCCTTCCATACATAGGCTTCTGCACGCAACAAGTAGGTTTCGGCCAAGCGAAAGACATACCAGTCCGTGTTTGTTCCGCGCGGCGGATTCCAATTTGGATCCTCGGCGAATTGATTGGTTGAATTGATGAAAACCTTATAATGGGGCCATCCAAACCAGTGACGAATAGTATCCAACGAACCATTGGTAAACACTTTGTTGATATTTTCTTTTGTAAACTGCTGGATCGGCTGACCATAAAGTTTACTGATTTCGGGGTCCTTTGAAGCTTTGATTGCCGGATTATTGTAAACAAGATCCGTCATATCCATCCACATTCCCTTTGCATGACGGTAATCTGTCTGATCTGTCCATATTTCTTTGGTACTGTAATAAGTACCGCGATAACGACCAATGCCACGACCATACATCCGTGTCAGCGGGATTTCTGCACTCACAGCATCCACAATGGCCTGCAGTCCGCCTTGTGGGATTTTTAAGTTGGCAAAATGCCAAGCTGGAACGGTATTCCGCATCAACTGAGAACCAAGATCCGTACGGCCTTGCAGCGTTTGTCGGTCAATCACCAGGAATAAAGCCTCTTTATTTGCAGGGATTGCTTTGTTGTCCATGCGGTGTAAATCCCATACGACATTTTTAGATTGGTCTGCCGCGGTGCTACCAAAGCGGTTTTTCATCAAGGTATATTTACCACCGTCAATCACTTTACTGGCAGCAGCAATAGCTCCGTCAAAGTCTCCCAATGCGAGATCTATTTTTGTCAACAGGTGATTGACGGCCCCATTTGTCACTTCCCCTTTATTAACACCATCTTTAACCCAAAGCTGCGCAAACTCCAGGTCTTCTTTCATCTTTTTCAGAATAACCTCTCTTTTGGTTGAGTAAAAATCATATTTCGGAGCCGAAAGATCTTTCAACTGTAGCGGTACATCGCCAAATTCGTGCACCAATCGATAGTAAAAATAAGCGCGGTAGAAGTAAGCAGCACCCAAAATTTCATTTTTCTGAGCCTCTGAACTATATGTTGGGCGATCGATATTACTTATCACTGTATTAGCAGACCGGACTGCAGCGAAAAAATTGGTCCAATACCAACCAATTTTATTGAAGTCATCACTATTGAGGTTGGCATCTGGTGTGATCAACGAAACAAGGTTCTGCGCCGGTGTTGCTTTGTCTGTAGTTCCTTCCACAGCAACATCCGAGAAGATCGATTCGGTCAACATGGGAGCAGCATCACCAAAAAATTCGCCCCGGGCTGCTTTACCCAAAGCGTTCAACACCCCCTTAAGGGCATCGACATTGTTTAGATTATCCGGAGAATACTGCGATAGCTGATCGGAGTCCAAAAAGCTCTTTTTGCATCCATGGACAGCCAACAAGGTGATTGATGCGAAAACGGCAGCTACTTTTATATTTATTTTCTTCATTTTCTTTCGTTTTAATTAAAGAGATACATTCAAACCTAGTGTATAATATCGCGGCGTAGGACCGTCGTTCTGTGGATCCCAATAGTTCCAAACCGGTGCATATACCGCAGCATTGTTGACGTTCATATATACTTTCAGGTTTCTTACTTTAAGTCGTTCTGATACCGGTTTCGGCAGAGAGTAGGCCAGCGATATATTGTTCAGACGTATAAAACTATTTTTCCAATACACATTGAAACTTGTTCCGTTCGCGCCGCTTCCTAAGCGCGCATAGTCGTTGCTCGGATTTTCGGGCGTCCAATACGGTTGAACGTAAGACGTTGAACGCATAAAGCCCACACTTCCGGGATTGTTCTTCGCCTGATTAAATTGTTTTTTCTGACCCCAATTAGAAATCAACTGAAATGAAAAGTCGAAGTTCTTGAACAAGTTAAACTCATTCCGTAAGGACCAAGTAAAACGTGGCGAAGTGTAACCTATAAATTGCTTGTCTTCATCATTATAGACATAATCGCCGTTCACATCTTCCAATTTGAAATCGCCGGGACGTATACTTGCTTTTGTATACTTTTTAGCCTCCTCGACCTCATTTTCCTGCCATACGCCCAATACTTTATAATCCCATATTACATCGATATCCTGTCCTATAAACCAACCGTTGCCGGGGTCATTATTTGGTGTTGCAAGACGTGAAATCTTATTTCGGTTCAAGGAGAGAATAAAATTGGAGTTCCATTTGATATTTCCGTCGACAATATTTCGACTTGTCAAACTGACTTCGAGTCCTTTATTTTTCACCTCAGCCAAGTTGGAATAAACAAACTGGTAGCCTGATACACTGGAAAGCGTTTGTTTAACCAATAGATCATTTGTCCTTTTACTATACACATCTACTGAGCCGCTGATTCGATCCTTGAAAATTGAAAAATCCAATCCTGCATTGAGTGAGGTGGTTTGCTCCCATTTGAGATTTTCATTTCCCATTCGCGAACCGACCACTACTGTATTGACCTCAGCCGGTGTACCGTTGGCATCGACGGTCTGGTATTTATTGACCGTCAGTTGCGATAAAGCGGCATAAGGATCCACTGTTCCATTATCTGGATTACGAAGATCCCTGTTACCGTTGATACCATATGAAAGTCGAAGTTTACCGAAATTTAGCCAGGAAAGATTTTTCATAAACGATTCTTCGGAAAAGGTCCAGGCTCCAGCTACTGCCGGAAAAGTCGCTCTCTTACTATTGACGCCGAACACCGAGTAACCGTCTCTACGCACCGATAAGGTCAAATTATAGCGATCCATAAGACTATAATTAACCCGTGCCATCAGGGCGTCCCCGGTATATACTTTATCCTCGCTATTAACGGTAGGCAGATTACCACTGGCCAGATTATGATAGCCAAGATAGTCCCCGGGGACAAAACCTTGATTTGCCGCCTGCGTCCACCAAGTTTGATATTTTTCAGAATTTGCCAAAAGGGTTACATCCACACTGTGGATTTCAGCAAATTTCCGGTTCCATTTCAGGAGATTATCGATTTGCCAATTATAACGCGTTTCCTGATCACGACTTGCCGAGCCACCAGCAATAGTCACATTGGGATTTGCTGAGGAGTTATGGTTGAAGGTACGATACATATCAATCCCGGGACTAAAGTTGAACTGATAAGTAATACCAAAAGGCAAGTTCACTTTTGCAAAGAGACTTGCAAAAAGGGTATTCTGCTTGTTCATCCGGTCATTGTAGGTCATATTTAGAAAAGGATTACGGGCATTCAATCCGCTATCATCGGTCGGAATCCTTCTTAATGTACCATCCGCATTGTATTTATCACCATAAGGCGATAGATTTGTTAACTGTGCCCAGTCGGCCTCAATTGCCCCTTCGTCGCGATCAGCATATTGCACATTGGCCCCCATACGCAGAAAGTTCGTCACCTTACCTTCGAGATTCAATCGCGCCCGAAATGTACTGAATTCACCACCCTCGATCAGATTTTGATTTTTGTTATACCCAACCGACATGTAGTAATTGACATCTTCCTTTCTTCCGCTCATACTTACCGTATGATCCTGACGAATTCCTGTTCTAAAGATCTCATCGTACCAATCTATGGTCTTACCCGCCATGTAGTTGGCTTTTTCATTCGCCACTAGACCAAGCCTATCTAACCAAATATCTACTGGATCCAAATCTTTATTTCCCCCGGAAAGCCATTGATCAAATGTCACGTCGGAAGGGAGGTTAAGCGGATCGTCATAAAAATAGGATGGCCTTGTACCACCAGCTCTTCCCACATCCGCTCGCCATTTCAGAAAACCAGGACCATCGTAAACACGTTGATTACGTGCTAGAGTAGCTAATCCCCAGTTGGTATTCGCCGTCAACACGGGTTTATCGCTTGTTCCTTTTTTGGTGGTAATGGCAACTACCCCTGTAGCAGCTTTAGCACCATAAACAGCCAAGGAGCTCGCATCCTTCAGGACATCTATGGTCTGTATGTCATTGGGGTTAATATCAGAAAGCTGCCCATTGTAGATGATCCCATCCAATACGATCAATGGTGAAGTGGAGGCACTGAGCGTGGTTTTACCACGTACCAATAGATCTCCGCCTCCTTTCGCAGAAGTATTTTGTGAAACGCTCAGACCTGCGATGTTCCCTTTTAGCAGATCCGCAACACTCTGCGGATTCTCATTTTCAAGCTGTTCAGCTTTTACACTTGCAATGGAGCCCGTGACATCCTTTCGGGAAGCGGTTCCATAACCGATGACAACAACTTCGGTCAATTCGGTATTGCCCGAGTCCATGGTTATGTTCAACGTTGTCTGTCCATCGACGTCCTGCTCCTTATTCAGAAAGCCCACACTTGACAATACAAGCGTAGACTTAGGAAAGACAGCAATAGAGAACCTCCCCTGGTCATCCGTTGTCGTTCCCCCAGAACGATTTTTCAGTTTGATAGATACTTGTGGAATTGGCTTCCCTTGGCTATCCACTACAGTACCGCTGACTGTCCGATTTTGTGCATTTGCCATATAGGTACATGCAAGTACACTTGTAATCAGGAGCGTTAATTGTTTGGCCATAATTTATGGAAATTTAGCGTTCAAATAATTGTTAATTGGGTTATTTATGGAAGCTAAATTAATTCGATCAAATCAAAAAAACAACTAAAATAAAGTGTAAAGCACTGCAAATTAGATAGTTATAAAAAATAATAATACACTTAAATCCCAAGTAACAACATCCTTAACTGATTGATCTACACAGGTTATATTGAAAGGAAATAGTGATTATTAATACGGTATATCAACAAGCAATATTTTTTGATTTTTCTTGTCCGCCATTTGAGCTTATTATTTTTAGCGCTCGCGAGAAAAACATAAGCCACAAAAGGAATTGTTGCGATGCTTCACGCAAATTGCATCACTCAATCAAAATGCAGCCGTTCAGGTTCGATGCATTAAAAAATAAAAAGAATCAATCCTTATGGTTATTCAAGCAGAATCCCCTCAAAAATTTGAGGGGATTCTGCTTGAATATATCTATTGAAATACTATATCATCAATCAATTGCCCGTACAGGTAGTCTAGGTGGAATTAATAGTGCTGGCGAGAATGCTTTCTTTATTAATGGATACCTTTGAAAATTCTATTCCATCGTATTTTGGAAAGCCCATTGCCATTTGCATTCCAGCTCATCCAGGTAAATAATGCTTTTCCGACAATATGATCCTCAGGAGCAAATCCCCAGTCCCTGGCATCAAGCGAGTTGTGTCTATTGTCTCCCATCATCCAATAATAATCCATTTTAAAGGTATAAGAATTTGCTTTACGGCCATTTAGATATAATCCGTCAGCTTTCTTCTCGAGTTTGTTATGCTCATAGACCTGAATTGCACGAGCATAGAGTGGTAAAGTCTGCGTATTTAAAGGCACAGTCATTCCTTTCTTTGGAATAACAAATGGCCCAAAGTTATCGTAGTTCCATTTGTATTGTGGATCATTCGGAAAAGTATTTGCCTGAGCCACTCCCGGCTTTTGAACGTTCATTTGCATGGATTTGACATTGGACCAAGATTTCACCATGGCTGCCTGGTCTTTTGTTAAAAAGATTAGGTAAACTCCGGGTTGAATTAAAGAGACTTCTATTTCCATATCTTTCAGACGCTGTTCGTCCAGACCTGTCTCATCGGTTATCACGGTATAATCCATCTGACTTTCTGGAGCTACAAAACCTGGTTGGTCGTTCACAAACAATACTCCTTCTGTCATGCTGATTTTATCCCCAGGCATTCCCACGCAGCGTTTAATTAAATGTTCGCGTTTATCCACTGGACGGGTCTGAATTGTAAATTGTTGATGTACTGCTTCACGTCCCATGTTACGCACCAGGTCATAATAGGGCGAGTCTTGATTTTCTACTGCAACAGTATCGCCGGCAGGTGCATTAAAAACGATCACATCATTCCTTTTTATTTCTTGAAATCCGGGCAATCGTTTGTAAGGAATTTTAATGAGTTCGGAGAACGCTTTTCCTCCTATCAATGGCATCGTATGATGTGCAAAAGGAAATGCTATAGGCGTATTAGGAATACGAGGACCATAATTCAGTTTACTGACAAAAAGATAATCACCAATGAGAAGAGATTGCTGCATAGACCCCGAAGGAATCATAAATGCCTCCAATAAAAAACCGCGAATCAAGGTTGCAGCTACCGTCGCAAAAACAATCGCATCCGCCCATTCACGCACCATCGATTTTTTATAGGGGTATTTTTTCTTATAATCTATATACGATTCATGCGCAATTCCCAGTTCAGAGTCCTTTGTCATCAGCTTACCTGCCTCATTTGCAGCTTTAAGGTTTTTGGCATAAAGACCATTCAGAAATTGCACGTTTTTATCGCTACCCCAAATTGGCAGTACAATAAACGGAACCAATACTGCAGCACAGTTTTCCCAAAACCTTCTCTTTCCAAAACAATGAATAAAATCGAGGTAGAGGTTATAAAAGACAAAAACATTGACAATCGGAACAAACAACAGGATAAGTTGCCAGGTTTTCTTGCCGAGAATGCGCGATTGGATCCACTGGCTATAAAGAGGAACAATTCCCTCCCAGCCTCTGCGCCCTGCTTTTTCAAATAGCAACCAAAAACCGTAGGCTGCGACTATAGTCAATACAATAAAGATGGTAAGTATCATAAATTCGTTTAATTGCAGTATTAGTCAATATAAGATCTTAATAAATAAACAGTTTCTTCTTTCCCTCTGAAGAGGCATTTGAAGATTGGATCTCATTATAGCGCATAAGGTACTTTATAAAAAGATCATAATCATACTTTTTTTCCTTTTCAAATTCTGCGAATAACTCCGGTTCGTCATTGATCAAACGCCCTAAAGCGATAGTCCGCTTCTTCTTACTGTTACTAAAAAGTCCATTTGTGTTGCTATTTATTTCAATCACTTCACCAGTTGATTTTTTTAATGCATAGGCATATTTGGACTTACTGACTCCAATGGATAACATTGTACCACCTCCACCAGTACCAAACATCATTCCTCCGCCACCTCCGAGATTCAAATTAGACACGTAATAAACCATAATTTCTCCATCCACCAACACTTCGGCAAAAGTTGGCTCCTCCGTATAATTTCTATCTATTTGAAATACCTGTGGTGAAGTTCCCTGAACGGGCTCCAAGCCATTTTCGACATAGGAAGGTGCATAGACTTTTCTTTTAGATTCCCAGTAAGCACGAAACACCTGGCCGGGGGCAAACGTTAGCTTCTCTTTCTGTTGATTTTCAAATTTGAGATTGTGATCCTTGATGGAGGTGATTTTCCCATAAAGGGTATCTGCGTTCATTAAAACTAAGTAATCTAATTTTTTTGCGGCTTCCTGTGCACGAGCTGTCATTAGTATATTGGCGAAGCAAGAAAAAAACACAGCAGTTAAAATTGATATGGCTTTCATTTGAACATTTGTTTTGCACTATTTTTAAATCCCATGGCATGCGCTACTACACGTAAGGTAAAGCTACATAAAAATATGAAATCCAAGTTCGGCCTTCGGAGTTTTAACGTTTGTTAGCATTTTGTTTTGCTAGGGCATTCCTACAATATCGTGCAAAGATTTTAAGATCCCTAAAAACGATCCCTAATAATACAGTCAATACAGCCGTATTTCTCAAGCAACAACAGCTGTACTGCAAAAAACAAAGCCACATCATTTTTTGCTGATGTGGCTTAACTGATTGCTTATTGTTTATGCAAAAAGATTAACTTTTATATTTACTTTCAAATGCTGTGGATGCTTGATTGACCCCATTACTCATATTTTCAAATGCTTTATTAATATTATCAAGCAATGCGGATTCTTTAGCTGCATCGGGTGTTTTATTTTTTCGAAGCTCAATCAATTTTGGATAATCCTCCGTAACAATTTTTTTATACCCGTTCAGCCCATCGAGCACCGCCTTTTGGAATGTCGCATCACCCTTGAAATCACCAAGTTCCTCTACTTTTTTGATATCGTCATTTAAAGACTTCTCCCAATCTGCCCGCACCTGTTCAGCCTTAGAATAATCGGAGCCATTCATGGCGGCATTCATGTCTGTCACATGTTTTTCACTACTGTTGATCACGGTAATAATTGAATTGTTGTACGCTGCAGGATCTTTTTCTCCCGAACTACAACTTGACAGGCTCAGAACCGCTGCGGTCATCATGCCCGTAATAAATTGTTTAATCATATTGATCTATTTTGTTGTTACATTTCAGTATTTAATGCTCATTTACACAAAGATAGCCTTCAACACAACTGAATTTCATCACGGAAATCAGGGATTTCTGCAGCCATTCCATGCTAAAGGGACATTAACTGATTGCGAAAGTTGTGATTGCCATTACGTTGGTCAAAGCGGTCGGCGAGTTGATCCGCCAGTTTCCCATAGTGATTAGCCAATTCGCTTGCGGTGTAAATATTTTTCCCCTGAAAAAGATTGTGCTGATTGCCGAGCTCAAGCATAAAAGATTCATCAGGGCCAAAGTTCCGCATGGCTTCACAGATATAGCAGGCCAACTGAAACATGGATCGATTGTCGGGACCATCGGCCCAAGGCAAAAATCGTTCGATCCATTCCTTGGCTTTACCCGTATCGGTATAGGAAAAATAGGTTGCTAGTTTAATAGCCGAAATCAAAATTGCGGAATCCTTTTCTTTCTTAAACACCTCCTTTTCTGCCAGCTGCGCCATTTTATCGGCCTGTTCAGTATCACCTTGTTTAAGACCTTCATATGCCAGGTTCACGGCCGTACGCAAAGGGACATGCGAACAGGTAAACTGGCCTTCAATTAAAGGTAAGGCTTTATCGACTGCTGGGCTATAGCCATCCTGTAATAGTGTTGCTGATACTTCTGCATCCATTTCACAGGCTTCACAATCGCTCATGTCATCTCTTTGCATAGCATTTACGTTCTTCAATGCGCGCTTGATGGCAACAATATCTTTTTGCGCCAGCGCATCACTCAGCTCCTCATTGTATATGGCACGCTTACCATAACCGTTGCGGATCAATCGTTGTTCAAAGTCGCGCAAAGCCGCTTCAATCTGCTCACGGCTGACAGCAGGATTATCGTATAATTCGGACATCATCCATTTGTATTGCCACAAGAAGTCTTCTTCATTAAAGAGTTCAGGATTTTCGTCGTAAGCCTGTAATATCCACGCAAATGCCGGTAATGATTCGGTTGAAAAAGCAAGGTCTATCTCTTCGCTGATTAAATCTAAGCGAAGGTCATAACCCCATTCAATATCTTGATTTTCATCTGCAATCCGAATAGCCTGTGTCAACAGGTTAACCTTTTCCAAGGTATTGTCTACTCGTGCAATCTGATTGCGAAGTTTCTGAATTTTAAGTGTATACATCTAATTACTCCTTCTTTTTTTTTGAGTATATTTACTTTTTAATATATTTTCTATGCAATAAAAGGAAATCCGTACGCGGTGGAGTATACTCAACCGCTTTAAAGATTCACAAAATTATCCAGCCCCATGACGATGAGGCTTTTCAGGGCCTCATTCATGACCTTCATTTCCCGCTCCTGGACAGGGTACTTGCCCAAAATTAGCGCCTGCACGTAAAGCACTTCCATAACTGAACGAAGCATGTAGACATCTTTTATATCCATTAGTGTTTTGATCAACGCATTGTCAGCATTTAAACATAACGTATTCTGGATCTTATTCGGCCTCGATGTCTTAAGTACCTGCGCAAAAGGATTTGCATTTTCCTTTAATTGGCTAATCGTATTCTCTACATTATTTTGCTCCATTTTTGTAAAAATAGCCGGCGTATCAATCGGTTTAAACCGTCTAATTTCAAGGACGCAGCTATAATCGTCTAAAATGCGCTGCACTTCTTTCTGAAAAGAAACATAGTGATTGTGCTCATCTTCATGAATCGGCTGAAACGTTTCCAAAAGCTGATTGGGCGACATCTCTGTTATCTTATAGTCGCGATATTTTTGTTTGATCCTGCGGAGCAACTCGGTATCAAATGTGTAGGACGCATTCACAAGAATCATCCCCTGTGTATCGGCCATACGGTCAATCTGTTTGAAATCTTCAAAATCAGCACAGTAATAGAGCTGTTGCTGATGATCAATGATATTTTGAAAGCTTCGTTGTCCGCGATTGGTCTCAAACGGAATATCAGCCAAAAATATTTCTAGAAAGTCCGGATCTTCGAGCGCGAAAGCTTTCAAGTGGAGATAATGAGTTTGGATAATGCGAATATATATATCGAAATCGATCTTCTTCACCTGCTGCAGGTACGTTTTCAGCACAACAGCTATTTCCTTTCGAGCCTGCCGTAGTAGATCATTTTTCATCAAAGACTCCCGTGAGGCGGTGGCACTAAGTTCCTCTGTGTTGACAAGCATCCGGACAAAAAATGCCCAATTTGGCAAAATAGACTGATCTTCTTCAGCGAGAAACATGCGCTTCAAGTAGATACGGTGACGCTGCTTGCTGCTAAACTGTGTACGGAAAGGTAAAATATACAACACCCCCTTTGCCTTTCCCGCCGTCGTTTCAAATGGAATTGCATCTAAAAAGTTGACATGAAAGAGATCTTTGCCTATAGCAAGCAATTCCGTCTTTGAAATCGATGGAGCGAGCCATTTGGGTTCTTCTTTATGGATGATCTTTTCGTCACCTCCTACCACAATAGAAATGGTTTCTCGCAGCGCATCTCCATAAAACTTGATTTTTTTCTCAAAATAATCCGCTTCAAAAATATAGTTGAATTGCTTTTTAGGACTAAGGATAACCCGTGTTCCGACAGGAATATCTTCAGTCAGACGCTCGATTTTATAGTCCCCTTCAGCTCTTGCGGTCCAACGTAGAGGCAGTTGTTCAAGAGCAGATTTTGTTTCCACAACGATCTCATCGCTGACCACAAAACAAGAAAGCAGTCCAATACCAAACTTACCTATGAAATCCTGAGCATCCTTAATGTCTTTACTCTTTGAACTCTCGCCTATAACCGACAAAAATTGGTGAATATCGGTCTCCTTAAGGCCTATCCCATTATCGCTGAACAGAAACTTCGGTTGTTCAGTGCCTGGCAGCTCAATCGTTATTTTACCCTGATGCTCTTCATCCAAGTGTTTCAATGCTGTAATTGCATCCACGCCGTTTTGAAGCAGTTCCCGAATAAATGTATTGGGATCGCTATACAGGTGCTCTGAGAGCAGTGCGATCATTCCTTTCAGATTGACCTGAAAGGAATAGGATTTTTCTTCTTGCATGTTTTTCTTACTTTCTCGTTTTCTTTGTCAATCGAATAGCATCTTCATGTCCATTGTCTGCCGCCCGTTCAAACCACTCCAGGGCAAGATCTTCATTTTCTTCTACCCCATCCCCCATAAGATAACAGTTGGCCAGTTTATATTGTGCATCAGCATGATCGGCTTCGGCGGCCTTCATAAGCCATTCTACACCGTCGCGAAGATCCATTGGTATGCCATCTCCTTCCAGCAGTTGCACCGCAACAAAGTAAGAAGCATACACATTCCCTTGCTGCGCTACTTCCATAAAATACCCAAAGGAAGCTGCTTTATCGATCTCGGTACCTATTCCAAAATAATAACAACGGGCTAATCGGTAGCTCGCCTGCTGATTTCCTCGCTCTGCAGCTTGTTTATAATATCCAAAAGCTTTCGCTGGATGCACCTCTACTCCGACACCAAACTCATAACACATGCCAATTCCCTCCGTCAGATAGCCAAGTTTTTCGGCACGCGTGTAGTAATCAAAGCCTTTGTCGTATTCTTCCAACTGATCATAGTCGAAGAAAAAGTAGTCGCCAAGCAGCAAAAGCGCCTCAGCTACATTTTTTTGTGCGGCCTCTTCCAAAAGCTGAAGACCATGAGCTGCATCCTTTTGCACCAATCCGGTCAAATAGTATCGTCCCAATACATAAGTTGCGTAAGGGAACCCCAGATCAGCAGCTTTCTTAATATTTTCCTGTGCTTTAAATGTATCTTGGTTCAATCCATAACCATATTCATAACAGAGACCCAGATCTGTCAACGCCTGTACATGATTTCGTTCAGCAGCCTGTTGGTATAAAGCAATCATCCGGTCCAGGTTTATCTCCGTACCTATGCCCCCTCGGTAACATCGCGCCAGTTCATATATACTATTTAGCTCCTGCATACCGGCTCCAATTTCAAACGCGGTAAAAGCTGCTTTCGGTTGGGGAGCTCCAGACTGGTGATAATCATTTTCCAAATAAATACCTTTTAAATAATAGGCATATGGATAACCAAGATCTGCCGCACGCGAGAAATAATCAAAGGCCAATTTATAATCCGGTTCGGACTTTAATTCAGCCGCTAAACCCATTTCCGTTAGGGCTGTAGCGTTATTATATCCTGCCGCTTCTTCAAAATAAGGCAATGCAGCGGCCAAATCTGGTTCCTCTCCATGGATACCATATTTTAGGTACCTACCAACCTGATATAAAGCTTGAGGCAATTTATCCGTCGCTGCATCCTGATAGTAAGCAAAGGCGGTTTTGTAATCCGGAGCAACTCCATCATAACCAGATTCGACCATATTACCCATGCGCAACTTGGCGTAAGCAATGTTCTTTTCCGCCATTGCACTGAAACGCAGAAAGGCTGATTTTTCATCCCTTGGGAGGAATCTACCCTCGAGGAGAATTTCAGCAAGTTCAACCTGAGCTTCCACATACCCGTCTTTCTCGTCCAGCAGGCGCAATAAAGATAGTCCCTTGTCGATGTCCTGCACAGCCTCCTGATAGAGATACAGACAGGCGAGACGATAACCCGCATAATTATTATTATAGTCGTATGCTTTCTGAAGATACCACAGCGGCTCTTCGAAATCCTGTTTTTCCTGATTGTTGTTGCCAAGTGCCTGAAGTTTGATAAGTGCAATTTGCACCGCGGCGTCCATCATTCCGTATTCAAACAGTTCTCGATATTCCGGTATAAGAAGTTCCTGTTCACCAATGGAAGCCGCCTCCGAACGTTTTATTTCATTCAGCACAAATCTGCAATAACGAGATTCAGCCATCGTGATACCCTCTTCGAGGGTTTGCAGACGTTTGCCCTTGTCCTCTTTACGCGCATAGTAAAATTGGAGCGCCTCATAATAATGGCGCAGTATTTTCCTTTCCGGAGATTGCTTGAGCAGCTGAATACGGTCAAAGACTTCTTCATATTTATCGGTCCAGACATCGATATGGGCAGCATATGCGATTCCCCAAAGATCTCCGCCCAAAGCAAGTGCATCCAGTTCGGCCTTGGCGTTATCGCGGTCGATATCGGCCAGCAAACCTAAATAATTGTAGTATAAATAAAGAGGTCTTGCCCATTCAACCCCAGCATCGATGCCTCTCTTCAAATAAAGGGACGCCTTTTCCTTCTCTACCACATGTCGGCGACATAAAATATGCTGTAAGCCAAGCTCCACCCATGCATGAGAATTGATCGCAGCATAGCGCGCTAATATTGTCCGTATTTTATCAATAAAAAAGGTATAATCCTCTTCGTTCAGATATACGTTTGCGGCAAAATCAGTTCCTTTTTCAAATAATGCATCATAAAGTGCAGCTGCACTGGACTGCTCCAAGTTGTGCTCAAAATAAATCAGGACATCAAGCCATATATCGGGCGTAATGCGTTTCGAAAGGTCAACTGTCAATTGATGTTCAGCCGATTGCAATGCGGCAACTTTAATAGAATATTCTTCACTTAACTTCATATATCATCGTATGTACTACTTGTAAAACATGCTTTTTATACTCTCTAGGCGCCAAAAAGCAACAAAAACTTTGCCACTGTATCGTACAGTCAATTCTGTTTATTATAATGCAACTATATTGCTTTTAAAATCTTTTTCCCTATATTTGTTGCAACTTAATTGCAATACATATTCATTGGGCTATATACGTATGGCACGAATTAATGTTTGCGAATCGAATCCACATAGATGAATAGGTATATTATTATTTCACTTATCACAGCACAACAGCTATTTTTCCCGTGTTATGGACAGGAGAAGAGTATCGAGCTTGAAGAAGTAAAAGTTGGCGGGCGACGTTATCACCGGGCAGCAGAAGGCGCATTATCGATCCACTTATTGACTGCCGACTCTATACAAAAATACCAAGCGGGAAGTTTAATGCAGACATTAAGCCGACTGCCTGGTGTCAGTGCCATAGGTATAGGTGCGAATCAATCTAAACCGCAGATTAGAGGACTCGGATTTAATCGTGTGGCCACGGTAGAAAATGGCATTAAACATGAAGGCCAACAATGGGGGTTGGATCATGGATTAGAAATCGATCAATACAGTGTGGGGAGTGCCGAGGTATTAAAGGGAGCCAGTTCATTTCTGTATGGCTCAGATGCCATTGGCGGTGTCATTCGGCTATCACCGCCAGCGGAACTACAGGAGACAGGTTTTAAAGGGCAGTTTAACCTATTGACAAAGTCAAACAACGCTACTTTTGGCGGATCGCTACAAGCACAGGGCCGAAAAGGGAATTGGGTATTTGGAGGCGGATTCACGCATCTGGAATATGGCGATTACCGTGTCCCCACAGATACAGTCTATGTCTACAATTATGCGGTACGTCTGAAAGATCGGCATGTTCGCAACACTGCGGGACGAGAGACACATTTTCAACTACGCGGTGGATATTCATCGGAACGTTTTTCTTCAATTTTCTACCTGAGTAATTATCATACAAAGTTTGGCTTTTTTGCCAATGCGCACGGCTTGGAACCAAGGGGCGTAGATACAGCGCTTTATGACAAATCCAGTCGTGACATTGGTTTTCCGAGCCAGAGGGTCAATCACCTGAAGCTTATTAACCGCAACTTTATCGATCTGAATAAGCATAAGCTTTGGATAGACCTTGGCTATCAGAAAAATTACCGGCAAGAATATAACAATTACACCGCGCATGGTTATATGCCACCTGTTTATCCAAAAGATATGACTATCCCAATCAATTTGGAAAGGTTATATGACAAACAGGTCTATAGTATCACTGTAAAAGACCAATTTGAGTTGGCCACCCATCAACTTACCATTGGTGCAAATGGAGAGTATCAGGATAACCGGATTGATGGTTGGAGCTTTCTCATCCCCACTTTTAGCCAAAAGGCAATGGGCCTATTCGTTTACGATCAATACAGGCTCGCGGACGAAACCATGCTATATGGGGCATTGCGTTACGATTACAGCCATATTAAGACGTTACCCTATCAGGATTGGTTCGAATCACAGCTGGAAGATAATCAGTCGGGCAGAATAGTCCGGGCTACAGCGCTAAGTCGCCGTTTCAATAGCCTGGTTTGGTCTATAGGAGCGGCACATCAATTCGGAGATCTGGAAACAAAAATTAATATAGGAAAAAGTTTCAGAGCCCCCATCGCACAGGAACTTGCCGCCAATGGAGTCAACTATCATTACTTCAGTTATGAAAAAGGCAACGGATCATTATCGCCCGAGCAGTCCTACCAGCTGGATTTATCCTTAACCTGGAGTCCCAGAAACGTCTTTGTTGCCTTTACGCCATTCTTTAATTACTTTTCCAATTATATCTATCTCAATCCCACGTCAAGCTACGATCAATATTATGGTGCCGGAAATCAAATCTTTGAATATATGGAAAGCCGTGTTCGTCGTTATGGAGCAGAATTGAAGCTCAGCTATCAGCCTCTGAAACAATGGAAAGTAGAATTATTGGGTGAATATGTTCGATCGGAACAACTATCGGGTGCAAAGAAAGGATATACACTTCCATTCTCTCCAGCACCTTCAGCTTTGATAGACATTAGCTGGACAGCAAAAAATAGCACACATTTTAAAGAGACCTATCTTTCCGTCGATTGCAAATGGACGGCAGCGCAAAATCATGTTGTTCCACCAGAAGAGTCCACAGCAGCTTATCAGGTCTTCAACTTCCGAGCAGGAACACAACTTCGGTTTTCGGGATCTGTCCTCCAATTACGCTTGCAGGTACAAAATCTCTTTGATAAGAACTATATGGATCATACCAGCTTTTATCGGCTGATATCAATGCCTGAACAGGGAAGGAATTTTATGCTATCCATTGGAGTTCCTTTTGGAAAACTCTCCCGATCATAACATGAATTACAACGAATGAAGAATAAAATAAGATTCAATTAAAGATCACAGCTTTAAATAAGCCTTTGCTTCCAATAAACACCCGTTGAGCAGTATGCGATGAGCACAGCAAACCGAGTACAACAGCGAAGCGAATGAATAATCGAGCAAAGCGACCATATAAATAGCGCTTAACACATACAAGAACGAATAAAATTTATATATGAAAACACTTCAAAAATACACACTTATTACAGTGTTACTTGCCATAGCTGTTGCCTGTAAAAAAGATAAGGAAAGCATTGATACCGAAAAACCGACCATCGCCATCGATTCGGAAACGGCATTCCCAAAACAATGCAGCACAATTAAACGAGGCACAAGCTTTACTTTCCGCAGTAAGCTATCTGATAACGTCGCGCTCGGGAGCTATAGCATTGACGTACACCATAATTTTGATCATCATTCGCATAGCACTGAAATCGGCGAATGCACGGTTGAGGCGATCAAAACGCCCATCAAGCCCTTCACTTTGGTCAAGACAGTCAATATTATGGGGCAGCCACAGCAATATGATGCCGAATTAAAAATCGATGTACCAGCAGATATCGATGCGGGTAATTATCATTTTATGATTCAGGTGACCGACCTGGCGGGATGGAGCAGCCAGAAGGGAATCAGCATCCGTATACTCGAGTAATACCATACATATTTGTCAACTCACATACATATTTATCAACTCAATTTAATTAAATCCATTTTACATGAAAACTAGAAACATTCGCTTCTTCTTCCTGTTAAGTACAATTCTTTTGGGCTTCCTATCGTCCTGTAAGAAAGATAACGAGGAAATTCCAGCACTTGCAAAGCCCCAGATAGGCACACTTGAAATCGGCAGTGGCAATAACAAAACCGTCCAAGCGGGATCAGATCTTCATCTTGAAGGTGATATTGTTGCCGAAGCACTGATTGCTAAAATCGAAATTGAGGTTCATCAAGAAGGTGGCGGTCAGTATAAGTTTACAAAAGCCTATACGGATGGGAAATACATTGGCGTGAAAAATGCGACATTTCACGAACACATCGATGTCCCTGCTGATGCTCCCGCCGGGGCATATCATTTTCATTTTACGGTAACCGACAAAGCCGGAAATACAACCGCTGTAGAATCTCCATTAACCATACAGGGTTCAGAGGCCAAAGTTGCTTATAAGCTCGTATTTACGGAAGTAGCCGGCGAAGCACATGGAGACCATTTCCATGATCTTGCCGACAAAGAAAAGGTAGAACCAATTACGATCAGCTTTGACGACAAGGGAACAGCATTGGCCGGAGGACATGCCCACCTCAATCCGTCAGGTATCTATAAAATTGAATTCAAACAATTTGATGCTTCTTCAAAAGAAATCCAGGGCCAATACATCAGCAATAAAGCAACAGCAGATTATTACAAAGCATTCCTTACGGGTGGTTCTTTCGTTTTAAATCCGAATAGCAGTACAGGAAATGGTGCGATCTTTCAAACGAAAGAAACGACCTATGGTGATGGCTCTGCAGTCAACGGAGCAACGGAGACGACAGGGATTATCACTTATTTTACAGCAGGAAAAGATAATGAAGGTGAGAAAAATGTATTCTTTGTACTTCGCAAATTTAACGATGCCAGCACAAAGGCAAAAGTTACCCGTACTGACTGGAACCTATCGGATTATGCCACTAAGTTTGCTGGTCAAGACCTCATAAAGTTATCTTTTGAACTCCACGCAGAAGAAGGAGAAGACTAGCTCCGACATAGGAAAAGCCTATTTTAATATAGAAAAATCACCTTAAATTCGGGACTATCCTGAAAAGGGTGGTTTTTCTTAAAAGTGTTTGTTCATCAGAAAAAACCTTATGATTTCACAGATTCCAACAGGAATGAAACCATAAGATTTTTATTTTTTATACAAAAATTTCAGCTTAATCCCTCACTTTTTGGAGAACATTTCCCTGTGGATCGAGTACTAGCTTCCACTCCTCTTTTCGACTTTTCACTTCAAACGCATAACTTACTTTCTGCTCGGCGGTAATCTTTTTTGCGTCTTCAATGCGATATCCCGGAAAATCTCTTTTCACCCGGTCCAGCACACTCTTCGGTAGTTCTCTTTTGTTGATGTCAGTCTTATAGCGCAAAAGTTTTCCGTTATGTTGAAACCAAGCTTCCTGGTCAATGCCAAATAAGCCCGTTTCAAACTCAGCTTCATAAACATTCCCCTTCAATTCCCAATCTACTTTTTTGGCCTTTGGAAATTTCTGCTGGAAACTATTCACCACGACAGCGGGAACTTGACTTTGTGGTATATCCTGAGCAATAGATCCTGCTGTTGTCAGTGCAAGTACGAAAGCACTCCAGATTAATTTACAGTTCATGATTCTATTTTTTAGTGTACTACAAAGTAAAAAAGCGAATCTGTAAAGATTTGGGAACACATGCCTGCTCCTGGAATATTTTCTAAGGGATAATATTGAGCTGAAAGCTATGCTGATTGTTTTCATAATGGTAGACGATTGCAAAACCATAGAGGTGACAGATGGCCTGCACAATGGCCAGCCCCAAGCCAGTACCTTTGGATGCTGCATCTGATTTATAAAAACGGGAGAATACCAGGTTAGCATCCAACGCTGCATGTGTACTCGTATTGGACACGGTAAGCCTTTTGTTCGTTATATGGATATTCACCTCCCCGCCTAATCTATTGTGGAACAAAGCATTTCGTAGGAGATTTGACACCACTATATTTGCCAAAGCACCATCCATTTGTACAGTCAGCTGATCTTCTTGTACAACATTGATTTTTACCTGTTTAAATTCAGCAATAGCCTCAAACTCCGCCACAATATTTAGTACAAGCGTATTGAACGAAAGATCCTCATTGTGCAAAAATTGTTTATTCTCAATTTTACTCAACAGCAACAAGGATTTATTGAGGCGCACAAGCCGCTCGGCAGTTGCTAATACTGCTGCGACAGTCTCAGACTGTTTCTGGTTCAACCCCTCTGTTTCCGCCATGATTTCCAATTTGTTGATCATAATGGCCAACGGTGTCTGTAATTCATGCGAAGCATTGCCAATAAACTGTTTTTGCTGTTCATAGCTTTCCTCGTTATGGCGAATTAAGGTCGCCACAGCAAGCTGTAGGTCTTTAAATTCCTGGATCTGCGTATCCATCGTGGGCTTCTCCTTGGTTTTGCCTAAACGAAACCGTGTCAACTGATCCAAGAACGTATATAATGGTCCCCATAAACGTTCTATTACGACTTTATTGATGGATACGATACTGATGACCAACAAAACAAATAAAATAACAACAGAATAAAAGAGATTTTTGATTAGATCGCTCTCTTCAATCATAGAATTGATGATCGAAAGTTCATAATAATGTCCTTGATGTTCAAATGCTGTCGTCAACATTCGGACTGGTTCCAGTTCCGGCTCCGGATCATCATCGTCCTGCATATACAACATGGTGTCCTTATAAACGTTTTGCATCTTAAGGGCTTGTTCTTCGGAAATCTGGCGTACCTTATAATTATTTATCCCAAACTCTAAATCTGGAGCTACGGTGGGATTGCTGGAAAGTTCCTGGATAATGAGCCGCTTTTGGTTTTCGAGTTCTTCGTCGATATTATCGTGGATCACCTCCAGCATAAATAGATAGAACACTGTTGACCAGAGAGCGATGACCACCAACACGGAGATAGAAAGATACTTTAGTGTTTGGTTGGCTAATCTCATTTTTCGACAAGTTTATAACCGATTCCATATACCGCTTCAAAATCCACATCAGCATGACTAGCCAAGAATTTTTTGCGCAAGTTTTTTATCTGTGAATAGATGAAATCAAGATTATCCGCCTGGTCCGTATTATCGCCCCAGACATGTTCTGCCAGCGCACTTTTGCTGACCAGTCTATTTTTGTTCAATAAGAAGTAGTTGAGCATATCGAACTCTTTCCGATTTAACGGCACAGGCTCCTGTGCAATAAATAAGCAGCGTTCATTGAGATCCAGCACGATGTTTCCCATTTCCAATGTATTCTTACCTTCCCGTTGTTTTCTTCGTAACACGGCTTTAATCCGTGCATTCAGCTCAGCAATATGAAAGGGTTTTGTCAAATAGTCATCGGCTCCAAGTTCGAGTCCCTTTAGCTTATCGTCCAAAGAATCCTTTGCGGAGATAATGATCACATTATCGGACTTACCCTCATTTTTGAGCTGATCGAGAATCTGCAAACCATTGCCTCCAGGCAGCATGATGTCAAGCAGGATACAATCGTAATCATAAACAGCGACTTTCTTAAGGGCTGATTCGTAATCAGCGGCAGTTTCTACCGTATATTCTTCCTTAAGTAAAGATGCCTTCACAATTTCCCTTAAATCCGCTTCGTCTTCAATAACCAATATTTTCATCTTCTTAATTCTATTTAGAGGAAAACCCGTGTAAACAATAGTAATCTGTCCATGCTAAATGACAAGTTACATACACAATTGTTTATGACAAAGGTACCTTGAATTTGGGAAAGATTTAGGAATACACTGCTAGCCTCCTATTTTAAGCTGACATCCAGGTAAACCGAATGACGTCCGTAGGTATCATAAAATGGTTTATAAAGCACATCATCAATGTAAAATTCCAATGTTTCTGGATTTCCTTTAATCGACTTAGCAATATCCTTTGCATCCAAAGTTACTTTACGCCAATCTTTTCTTGCGGCAGGTTCCTGGGCTGCCAATAAGATTGGTCCATAAAACAGACTTGCAATATTGGGCTGATCCATAACCGGGTCCAGATGAAACTGAAACGGCATTTTAAGGTTGATCACATCCCCATCTTTCCAGGTGCGGTTTAAGGTCAGGTAAGTTCCCGGCTCAGCCTTAATTTTTTGATCGACTCCATTTATTGCAACAAAAAATCCCTTTGTTGCCCAGCTTGGCACCCGCACATGAAGTTCAAATTTGCCATTCCCCCGTATAGTCAGCGCTGTTTGATCCGCTTTCGGAAAACTGGTTTGTTGCTCGACGCTGATTCCGCGTTCCGTCCAGTGTAAGGTAGAAGGAATATACAGATTGACATACAGTGCCTGGTCATCCTTACTTTTAAAATAGATTGTATTCTGCAATTTAGTACTGCTCTCAATAGCCGTACCATTACAGCAGGTAAAGCCTTTCATATCGGCATTTCCAAACTGCTTAATAGATCCCGCGCGTAAAGGCACATGATATGTATTTGCTGGACTATTTTCTGCAACAGAAGCTAAGATATGATTGTATAATCCACGTTCATAATAATCCATCAACTCTGCGCGCTGATCGAACATAAACAAGTCGCTTGTCAATTTCAGCATGTTGTAGGTTGCACAGGTTTCGTTCTGCCCACCTGCAGAAAATCCATTTTCATATAATGTCGCCGGCTGGCTAATAAAACATTCGGCATTGGCGGGATTTCTGGCACCAGCCACACCACCGATACTATACATATAATCGTTGGTGGCCTTATACCAAAAGTTGTCCGCAATTTTATAATATTGGGGCTCATTGGACACCCGGTATAACTCCATACTGCCCACAATTTGAGGAATATGCTGATTGGCATGTAATCCCCTAAAAGTATCTACATTTTTGGCCAGTCCATGTGTGTGCGCGGCATTGCCGTAGAACATATCAATATTGTCAAATAAGCGGGCGGTTTTTAAGTAATTCTCTTCACCCGTTATACGATATAACCTTGCCATCACTTCATTCATTCCGCCAAATTCACCTGCGATATACGTATTCCACATTTTGATTAATATCTCTGTCGGGACTTTATTTAAGCGTGTATACACCCAAGTGCCCATTCCCTGTGCGATCTCCAATGCTTTTTTATTTCCACTTACCTCATAAACATCCATCAGGCCGGCCAGGATTTTATGCAGGGTATAATAAGGTGCCCAAACCTGATTCTTCTGCCCGCCATATTTTGCGCCATGTTCAAGCATAATAAACTGATCCGGGGGATAGGCACTGATAAAGCCAAGTCCCCAGTTCCAATAATCTGTACGGATTCCTTCGTCACTCAGGTCAGAATCATAAGCTGATTTACCGGGACCATAAGGCACCGCAGCAGGATCCGCAATAGAAGCCTGTCCCGCTTGTCTCGGTGTACCCGACAACTTTGACAAGGCATAAAGCACGTTGACCATGGTGTCCATCTTGCCCAAAAATTTTGACTGGAGCACCTTATCGTACCCTGTACTCGCATAAGCTTGTGCAATTGCAGTCAGGTAATGTCCTGTAGCGTGGCCACGCAGTTTGATATCCTGACTGTCCCATACTTCCAAGGGCTGCGCACCGGTCGGTTGCTTTTGCCCAAATGCGTGACGAAACATATAGAGGAATGAATTGGGATCCGATTTTGCCAATGTATCAATGAATTTATTGCGATTTTCGATAAACTTTGTTTGATGCTGCTTGACATCCGTATTAAGGGAAACCTGATCCAAGTGAAATGCGTCCAATTTTAAGCTAGGCATCTTGGACTTTACCTTCCCTTTGACTGTAATGATGGCTTTGGGTTTCAGATCAGTCCCGGGAACGCGCCCCGTGACGGTGTAAGCTGTTTGCTGCGCGACGGCAATATTGTCGGTTGGTGCAGGCCACAACACACGCACTTTTGGTCCCACCATACCGTCTTTATATGTACCGACGACATAACTCGGCAATCGTGGCAGCTCGCCTACCGCTGTTTCTACGGTGACATCTGCAACTCCGGTTAAAAACGCATTATAAAGCTCCGCTTTATTCATTGGAAATCGCGGTAGGTCATCCTCAGCCTTACCTTTAGAAGCAACATCTTCACGCACACCTTTCAGCGCATTTCTGTACACCATGCCGATCTGGTTTCGATTCAGTGGCACACGATAAATGCGAAAATCATGCAACAGTGCATTTAAACTTACATTTCCACCCAACAGGGATTTTCCGATGTATAGTGTCCTCTTACTACCTGTCGGTCCAAAAACCTCGGTCAACTCTTGTGGGATGTCTTTAACTTCTCCAGCGGGCATACCATCTAAATATGTTTGCATAGCCCCTGTAGCAATATCAACTACAATGGCCAAGTGCACCCATTTGTTTAAAGGCACTGCCGAAGAGACCGCATTTTTTACTTCGGCCTTCTTTTGGGCGATTATCCCCATATAGCCATTTTGTAGCGCTGTACCTGTTGGTGTCCCTGCAAAATGCCTGGTGATATCTTGTCCAAAATCGAATAAATACTGGCCAGACTGCGCTGCACGTAAGTACATCCAGCCTGTTATACTAATCGACTCGAGATCCGCGAGTACTTGCGCTGGAAGTACGACAAAATCGTCCTTTCCTCCAGCGAGAGAAAGCACCTTTGTAAATTGCGTATCTGATACAAATGAAGCTTTTGTGCCCTGGAATTTACCATGTAGTCCATTGCGCGACCAATCCTTAAAATCCCCATCAAAGACGTAACGGGCCACCATGCCTGTCTCTCCAATACCATCCAGGATCTGATCCCCACCCTGTGCCACAGCTACAGCTGTCGTTTTGATAAAAATCGTAAGAATTGCTGCAAAATATATCGTATATCTTTTCATATCGCTATCTTTTATTCGCTAATGATTTATTGTTTAAAGATCACCTTCTAGCCAGCTGAAAGCTTACCGTATCCTTTTCCTTGATTGTCTTCAACAGATGACGAACAAAAAGAGAAGCAATGCCTATTAATAAGCTTCAAAGTGGAAGAACACTTTCTGTATTGCTGTCTATTTGACATTTATAAAATTAATGACTCTACATCATTATACATAGGTTTATTTTAGCCGATATTCTCCAGATTTTAACTAAGGTGTATCGCGTATACTGTCGTCCATAGCCCCACAACTCCTGCCGCCCGCCAGGACAAGAAAAACGCCAATATGCTACGAAGATAGAAACATGCGCAAACTCAGCTCGCTATGACCGATTACTCCGCGGTATTTTGTATTTTAGATTCGATATGATCTACTATGGATAAACGAAATTCAAAAATTTGGGCACCAGTGATCAGTCTGGATGGTTTCCGCAAGGAACAGACTGCAGGGCGCGACGAACTCCTATTTAATGAACTGCATGGCGAGCGGCTCATCGACAAACCGCATAAACATGACTTCTTTATCATAAATCTGTTCGATAAAGCATCCGGCGTCCATACGATCGATTCGATTGACCATATCATCAAAGACCATCAGGTTCATGTGCTCTTTCCGGGGCAAATGCACAAATGGCATGTCTATGCGGGTACTATCGGCTATCAACTCATGATTGAACGATCTTTTTTTGAGCACTTCGCCCCTTTCTTTCGCTTTTCATTCACCAATTACCAAAACCATCCCGTCATTGATCTGACCGCAGATGCTTTTGCACAATTGCATTATGAATTTGAGTCTGTCAAGCAGGAGTTAAAAAGAGAAAATTCACTTATTCCATTGATAACTGCCCGAGCGGGAGTCATTGCAGCGATTGTAAGTCGAGAGGCCGAGTCTGCCTTCACCGAATTCAAAGTCTATCAGTCTGTTCCACGACTTGCCAAGTTCAATATGCTCATTGACGAATTTTTTAGGGAGCAAAAGCTGGTCGCCTTCTATGCCGAAAAGCTCCATATTTCGCCCAATTACCTGAATATACTGTGCAAAAAACATCTGAAAATATCAGCCACACAACTTATTCACCAACGGATCAGCATTGAAGCCAAACGTCTTTTGCAAAGCACCGAGCGATCCATCAAAGAAATTGCCTTTGAGTTGGGTTTTGCAGATCAAGCTTATTTTTCAAACTTTTTTAAACAGCAAACGGGGGCAAGTCCAAGTGACTTTAGAGAAAACATTCATGTGGGAATAACTCCAAGTCCCTTGAAAGCAACTTGAAAAAAAGATAAATCACACAAAGAATGGCAGAAATCTCCCAGCAATAATTGTATACCCGCTATGTAACTTTGTAAAAGACTGGTATGCTTATTATTCCGGTCACAAAATAACATAATAGGAAATCAAATGAAATCAACGGCCCTTTCCCGCAAGGAATTTATCAGAAACTCTGCTCTGGCTCTTGCGGGTGCAACATTTATCCCGGGAATGCTATTTGCAGAAAATCAACATCATGCGGTTCATCAAGGACTTTTGAGCGGCTACCAAGGTAAAAAAAGTTATACGTTGAAAAACGTGTTGTTGGAAACCGGATTTGAGTACGATGGTGATGGAAATGTAACCGCAACAAAGACCGGTCTTTTTTCCATTCAGATAGCAAACGGGAAAATCAAAAATATCAGTGCCAACAGCAACAGTGCTGATGCAATCGATGCAAAAGGGCTTTTGATGCTTCCCTCTTTCCGGGATATGCACATCCATTTAGACAAAACCTACTATGGAGACAAATGGCAGGCCGTAAGACGTGGCCCCGGAGGTGTGAAGGGTATGATTGCACTTGAACAGAAAATTTTGCCCGAACTGCTCAAAAACTCTACCCATAAAGCAGAAAAACTAATTGAACTGTTACAATCCAAGGGAACGGCTTTTGCACGTAGTCATGTCAATATTGAACCGACGTCCAAACTAGACTCCTTACACCATCTTCAAGTCGCATTAGAAAACAAGAAAAGTGGCTTCGGAGCTGAATTGGTTGCTTTTCCGCAACATGGTGTCTACTATACTGACTCAGTTCCCTATCTCAAGGAAGCGGCTAAAACCAATATAGATTTTATCGGTGGGGTCGATCCTTTTTCCATCGATGGTGCTATTGAAAAGACAATGGATTTTACGGTTCAACTGGCATTGGATAACAACAAAGGAATTGACATTCACTTACATGAATCGGGTGAATCCGGTTTGAAAACTGTAGAATATTTAATCAATAAAGTAAACGAGAACCCTGTTCTCAAAGGCAAGACCTACATTAGCCATTGTTTTGTGCTTGGTCGGCTGGAAAAAGCCAAACAACAAGAAATGGCCGAGAAATTGGGTGCGGCACAAATCGGCATCGTTTCTACGATCCCATTTGGAGGCCTGATTATGCCTATTCCGACGCTCATGGAAAATAATGTTAAAGTCATGACGGGAAATGACAGTATTGTAGATCATTGGAATACTTTCGGAACAGGCAGCGTGCTACAAAAAGCCAATCTTGCAGCTCAGGTATACGGCCAGGCTACTGAATATGCGTTATCCCGTATGCTCAAACTTGCCACCGCAGGCCCTACTCCATTGGATGACAAAGGCAATATGCAATGGCCAAAAGTCGGAGACAGTGCAGATATTGCATTCCTTGACGCAAGTTGCTCAGCAGAGGCTATTTCTAGAATATCTCCGGTAAAATCGCTTATCTATCAAGGAAATCTTGTTTTCTAATAAGTGGACAAAACAATATCCAACTTTGGAATTTAGCTGACTTGCTAAAAACAACCCGGCAAAGCAAAAAACATCTCCTATGAAAAACAGAAAGGTTCGGGGTATAATTACCTTCGGACCTTTTGTTTATGATTTAAACAACTTCATGATCCGCGGTTCAATCCGATCGCTCAGGAGATAAGCCAGGGCGAGCATAAGAATGATAACACCTGAAAGGAGCAGATATTTATTCAGATACAGATACAGGTGATTAAACATAATAAAGCCGATGTGTTGATGGATTAAATACAGCGGATAGGTTAACATGCCGATTTTAACGAATCCGGACGAATTGATCGCCTGCAGTTTTTTACAGGAAACCAGTAACATGAGCAGGTAAAACACAACGATGGTCGCACCAATAATATAAGCTGAAAAGTCACTGTGGAAGGTTCGTTCCAGCCAATGAATTCGACCTATCGCTCCGTCAATGGAAATGTACAAACACCAAGGTAAGGCCACAAAATGCTGAACTTTTGCTCCATGCAAAAAGATCTGACAAAATATAATTCCAGCAATAAAGTATGCACTCCAATCGAGTAAAAAGAACTCATGGATTGCGTCATAAATTTCCGAAGGCCCAACAAGAAAACGTAGGCTCGACAACAGCAGCCAAAAATAAACCAAGTAATCCAAGCTTATTTTTTTAAATCGATTCAGAATCAAGAACAAGGCTATGATCAGGTAAAACTTCAGCTCCACATAGAGCGACCAATAAGCACCATCGATATCTCCCTGCCCCAATAATTTTTGCACCATTGTCAGATTGGCCAAAAGTTGTGTAAATGTAACGTGGTAACGTGGTGCGCCCCAAAAATAAGAAACGATAAAAGTCAACAGCAAACAAATCCAGTACATCAGGTATAAACGCTTGAAGCGGGAGTAGCAGAACTTACGCAGTGAAAGATGTTTGATGGAAAATGCGATCACAAAACCACTAATAATAAAAAATAGATCAACGCCTAAATAACCATACTTAACATATTCACCAATTCCATCAAAACGTAACAGGGACATATTTCCTGCAGCATAGCCCCGATACAAATAATGATATAATACGACGGCAGATGCTGCGATAAAGCGAAACAGATCGATTTGATAGATTCTTTTGGACTCAGACATTTGAGTGCAAATATACTCAATTATCTTCCCTGTTTTTCTAGATTTACTTCACCTTCATTAAGTTCACCTAGTTAACATTTTTTTTTATTTTTACCACGCTTATTGAAAACAAAACTACCCATGCATCATTTAACCATATTATTATTTTTTTTTATATTGTTATTCACTCATCCTGCACATGGCCAAAATAGCGGATGGGACAGGTTAGACAAGCAGCTAGCAGAGGCAAGCAGCGATTCTACACGAATATTGGCGTATTATAAAACCGCCTCAGAAATTTACCGCAGTAATCCCCAAGAAGCACAGGAGATCGTTTCCAAAGGCTTGAGTCTCATCAGTGAAAAAAAATTCGAACCTTTGCAAATTGATTTATTAAATCTACAAGGGGTCATTTATCTGAAGCTAAATAACTTCGATGAGAGTGTGAAGACTCATTTCAAGGTCCTCAAGAAACGAGAAGAACGGAACGACAAGAAAGGGATGATGCTCTCCTTTCTGAATATCGGAAATGTTTTCAATAAGAGTTACGATCCCGATCAGGCCTTAAAATATTACCAACGTGCACTAGATCTAGCAAAGGAATTGCGCGACACAAGGAATCGAGCAAACATATCGACTAATATTGGCAATATATATGCCCAAAACGCTTTGAATGGAGAGAACAAGAAGGATGTAGCGCATGCCATCGATTATTTGGTAAAAACCGTGGAATTCTGTAAAGCCAATGCCCCCGAAGTCGATCTTTACAATACGTACATTTTATTAAGCTATCTCTATCTCAAGGCAGATAAGCTCGAATGGAGCACGTATTATACAGATCTTGCAATCGATATCACCAGCAAGAAAAAAGATCCTGTTGGGGAAAGTTATGCCCGAATCAACCGGGCGAATATCTACGTCAAAGAAAAGCGGTTTGATCTGGCCGAACAAGAAGTCACCCTCATCAAGAGCATCATTGCCAAAAGTGGTTTCACCAATTTAACAGAGGACCTTCAGGGAGATTTCGATAAAATAGCGAAAGCGATCAAAGAGCAGGATGCACAGTTAATACTGAGCGATCAGGATAGTTCGGACCGCAAGTTTCATGAAGACGCTGAAGTTCTACGCGTACGGGTTCGGGAAGAACTCCGAGAGAAGTATGAAAGTGAAAAGAAGGAGCTTGAGAATAAAAATCTGTTATTAAAAAACGCGAATATAGAACGAGAAGCCCATTGGATAAAACTGATTTGGCTAGCCACCTTTTTTGTCCTTTTAATTATCGCCGTTATGGTACTGTTACTGATCAGAAAGAATAGATTATTACGTGAAGAGAAACGGAAAGTCGATCTGCAGGCCGCCGAGATCAGGCATCAACATGAAGAGCTCATCCAGGCAGATCGATTTCGATCCAGTATATTTTCCGTTGTGTCACACGATCTTCGCAGTCCTATTGCGACTTTCCAGACCTTGCTTTCTGTCGCAAAAATTGTAGATCTGCCAGCCAATGAAATCAAAGAAATGTTACTCAACATTGGTTATCAAGTAGAAGTTGCTTCAAAGATGTTAGATGATCTTTTGATCTGGTCCTCGCAACAGATGGCCGATGATAAACTCGAAATCCAAACGGTATATCCGTTACAGGTGGTAGAAGAATGTCAGCAATTGTTTGCGGACAGAATTCACCTTAAGAAATTGAATATAGTAATTAATATGCCTTCCGAACTGGCCATCAAGACAGATTTAAAACGCTTTGAATTTATCATCCGCAATATTTTCAATAACGCCATCAAATTTAGTCTCAGCGGAAAATCCGTTGTGGTTACCCAGCAGGAGAATTCCGAAAACATTATTATTTCTATTCGGGATGAGGGCTTGGGCATGGATGCAAAAACTATCGCAGCACTTCAGGACAAGGGATTTCAAAAGAGTTTTGAAGGCACTTTCCATGAGAAAGGGGCTGGAATAGGACTACTATTGTGTCATGAGTTTGCTAAGCGAATCAACTGCACAATTTCCGTCGAAAGTACTATTGGATTTGGAAGTACATTCTATATTCAAATATCAAAAAACAGCTGATTTATGCTACTTGAATTGTTTCCTTGTCCGTTCATTTAGGCGAGCCCTTTCACTATCAAAAAACCAGCCCCATTTTCCAAAATATGCACGGATAGAGCGAACATGCACTTTAAATAGACCATAACTTTTACTTGATCCAGCTGCATACCCATGCACAATAGCCGCCTTAGGGTAATAAACAGTTCTATATTTTGCGTTCATCCTTCTGGAGATATCCCAATCCTCCAGATACATAAAAAAGCGATCGTCATAAAGCCCTATTTCTTGCAGTGCTGAAACACGAAACAAAGTAAAACACCCAGAAATAACAGGGGTATCATATGTTAAGTCTGGCGCAACATTTCTAAGCTCATATTTTGCAACAAAAGAACTGAATAATTTAAATTTACGGTATAATATCCTTTTGTAAAAGGAAATAGGACTAGGTAAAAATTTTGGCAAATACTGAATCGTTCCATCAGTATTCAGTATTTGAGGCATAACCATCCCAACTTCAGGATTATTTTTCAAAAAATCAACCAGCGAAAAGACGACATTATCCTTCAAAAGCACATCGGGGTTAACAACAAAATGATATTGACTCCCTATAGACATAGCCTTTTTAAATGCTATATTATGCGCGGCACCAAAACCTGGATTATGGGCTTGATGAATATATTGAATATTCGGATGGTTACCTATAATTTCTTTTTCTATCGTATTAAAGGGAGAATTATCAACAATAAAAAGGTTATTGATACCCAACTGGTTTAATCCATTTAATAGAGATTCGATCTCAGCATATGTTTGTTTAAATAATACTATTGAAGCAGTTATCATTTTTATTATAATAATGAATTGTGGCATAGTCCTGAATAAGAACTATACTATCCAGATTGACCATAAAAATTGCAAATTTAATACAACTATTTAACTAATTGTATTAAATATTCCCCATATCCGGATTTTCTGAGTGGAGACGCAACATCCAATAACTGTTGCCGGTCAATATACCCCATGCGATAAGCTACTTCTTCTATGGCACCTATTTTCATCCCTTGCCGTTCTTCTATCACTTGTACAAATTGCGCAGCCTGCATCAAGGATTGAACAGTTCCTGTATCTAACCAGGCCGTTCCTCTATCGAAAACACCCACTTTCAATTTACCCTGACGCAAATATTCTTTATTGATATCCGTAATTTCCAGTTCTCCTCGTGAAGAGGGTTTTATACTTTTAGCAATAGCGACGACATCATTATCATAAAAATAAACACCGGGCACCGCATAGTTGGATTTAGGTACTTTTGGTTTTTCCTCAATTGAAACAACATGCTTTGAATCGTCAAATTCAACTACACCATAGCGTTCCGGATCCTGTACAGGATATGCAAAAACGACCCCACCGTCTGGGTCAGCGCAGGATTGTAAAAGCTTTGACAGCCCCGATCCATAGAAAATATTATCCCCTAAGATAAGAGCAACCTTGTCATTTCCAATAAACTCCTCACCCAATAAGAACGCTTGCGCCAATCCATCCGGACTAGGCTGCTCTTTATACTCAAATCGACAGCCTAGTGATGTACCATCGCCTAGTAATTTCTTAAAATTAGGAAGATCTTGCGGCGTCGATATAATCAAAATCTCACGTATCCCAGCAAGCATCAATGTTGACAAGGGGTAATAGATCATGGGCTTATCATACACAGGCATCAGCTGCTTGCTTACAGCCAATGTAAGTGGGTGCAATCGTGTTCCTGAGCCTCCAGCCAAAATAATTCCTTTCATAGCACTCTTAATATAGATTTCAGAACTCTCTCTTAATTTTTAAACTCTTCGGCCAACATGTTAGCCAAACTTGTTTGCCACTCGGGTACTTCAACCCCAAAAGTATCCCTTATCTTTGATTTATCGAGCAAAGAATACTTTGGCCTTCGTGCAGGTGTAGGATATGCACTTGTAGGAATCGGTGTTACCTGACAGTCGAACGAACGGAAATTGCGTATTGCTACAGCGAAGTCATACCAAGAAGTTTCGCCTTCATTGCTATAGTTATAAATCCCCCCCTTCCAAATGGAAGAGTCTACAATTTCTAATATTGCAGCAGCAAGATCTTTGGCATAGGTAGGACTCCCAATTTGATCGTTGATTACATTGACCTCATCGCGCTCAGTCATTAAACGGCACATGGTTTTTACAAAGTTTTTGCCGTAAGAGGAATATACCCAGGAAGTACGGATGATGATTGCTTCAGGACACCATTTCTGAATCGCCTGTTCTCCGGCGAGCTTCGTTTGTCCGTATACATTAATAGGTGCCGTTGCAGCCTTTTCTGTTAACGCCACATCGGATGTACCATCAAAAACATAATCTGTTGAAATTGCAATAAGTTTCGTTTCATGAAGACGGCAATATTGTGCAATTTCTTCACAGGCCAAATGGTTCACCAAATTCGCAGTCACTTGATCCTCCTCCGCCGTATCTACCGCTGTATATGCTCCTGCATGGATAATGAGATCGGGTTGATATATCGCCAAAATTTCCTGTATAATCTGAATTTGATCCAGTGGAAATTGCTTCCGATCTAAGAAATAACACTCTTTTTCTGTATTATCCTGTAAGATATCCCTTAATTCTGACCCGAGTTGTCCTGAAGCTCCTGTTATAACAATCCGCATATCCTCTTAAATTAATTTCATTCTTAATTCTTCAAAAGACTGTGCCTCTTGATCTTTTTGTGAAAGAATCATTCGTTCGCCAGGAATCTGCCAGTCTATCGCCAGCTCCAGGTCTAATGGATTTACGCCATCTTCTGATTCTTTATGATAGTTATTATCACATTTATAGAAAAAAACAGCATGCGCTGACAATACAGAAAAGCCATGTAAAAAGCCTCGAGGAATGTACATTTGCTGTTTATTTTCAGCCGAAAGTTCTACCGCAACATATTGCCCAAAAGTGAGTGATCCTGGGCGAACATCGACAACCACATCCAGCACTTTTCCTTCAACCACACGAACTAATTTTGCCTGTGCATGCTCTCCAACTTGCATATGCAAGCCACGCACCACACCAAATTGCGATTTTGACTGGTTATCTTGTACAAAATGGGGTTTATAGCCCAATATGGAAGCCAATTTTGTTTCATTAAATGATTCAAAAAAATAACCTCTTTCATCTTCAAATACGTTGGGCTCAAGTATAAAGCAGCCTTTTAGTTTTGTTTCCGTATACGTCATTCTTATGCGTCTTTGTATTGATTGTCGTAATATTTTTTATAATTTCCAGATGTCACATGGTCCAACCATTCCTGATTAGCCAAAAACCAGTCTATGGTCCGTGACAAACCTTCTTCAAAGGTTACTGAGGGCTTCCACCCCAATTCCTTATTGATCTTTGTTGCATCAATCGCATAACGCAAATCGTGTCCTGGTCGGTCCTTAACAAAAGTAATCAACTCTTCCGAAGAGCCTTGGATACGTCCCAATTTCTTATCCATCTGTTTACATAGCTCTTTGATCAGATCTATATTTTGCCATTCATTGAATCCACCCACGTTATAGGAATCGCCATTTTTCCCTTCATGAAAAACGAGATCGATGGCTTTTGCATGGTCGATCACGTATAACCAATCGCGGGTATATTTTCCATTACCATAAACAGGTAGCGATTTATGATTTAAAATATTATGAATGCACAAAGGAATCAATTTCTCCGGAAAATGATTCGGTCCATAGTTGTTTGAACAGTTTGTCAACACAATAGGCAGGCCGTAGGTATCATGGTAAGCCCGTACAAAATGATCTGAACTTGCTTTGGATGCCGAATACGGTGAATGGGGATCATAGTTTGTTTCTTCCGTAAAAAATCCGGTATCACCGAGCGCGCCAAACACCTCATCCGTTGACACATGGTGAAATCGCTTTCCCTCAAAATTATCCTTCCAAATTGCCTTGGCCGCATTCAATAAATTGACCGTTCCAATCACGTTAGTCATAACGAAAGCCATTGGATCGACAATTGAACGATCGACATGCGACTCCGCGGCCAAATGGATAATACCGTCAGGCTGATATTCCTGAAAAATAGCTGATACTGCCTGCAGGTCCGTAATATCTGCCTTAACAAAGGTATAATTAGAAAAATGCTCAATATCCTTCAAATTCTCCAGATTACCCGCATAGGTCAAAGCGTCCAGATTAACGATCTGATATTCGGGGTACTTTAACACAAACTCACGAACAACATGTGAGCCTATAAAGCCCGCACCTCCGGTAATTAAAATTGTTTTATTCATATATTGACTATAGACTTGTTGAGACCATTGGTCTACGAATGATGAATTCACCAAATAGTTCGTTAAAATTAGGAGGATTTCTGTTAATTGACAAGTTTAATTCGTGAGTAAACATAATAATTAAAAAAGCCCTCTAAAAGAGGGCCTTTCATTTCTTTATATTGTTAATGATCTACAAACTTTTCTGATTATAATACATTCTTTATTAAAGAATAAACGGGCACCTCAACAGGTGTCTCATTCGCCAATGTGATCTCTTCCTTTTCTTCAATTGAATCCAACACTTCATATTCGGAATTTTGAGATTTAAATTCTGGAACGATCTGCTTCATTCCGGCAACAAGCTCCATAAAATCTGGCAAATGGGTATCCGCATCCAAAATCTGCTGACAGATCGCATTGATACGTTCTGCTTTAAGCAGCAATTCATCGTGATTCACTTTTGCGATCATGATTTTAGGATGATGAGTCTTCACGGTATTCTCATTATTCGCCAACAATTCTTCATAAATTTTCTCGCCAGGACGTAATCCAACAATTTTGATATCGATATCTTCCGGGTAACGATAACCTTTCAGCTTGATCATCCGTTTTGCTAAATCAATTATTTTAACAGACTTACCCATATCGAACACAAAAATCTCGCCTCCTTTTCCCATCACACCAGCCTCCTGTACCAATTGACATGCTTCGGGAATCGTCATAAAGAAACGGGTGATTTCAGGATGGGTCAACGTCAGCGGCCCTCCCTCTGCCATTTGCTTCTCAAAAAGCGGAATGACAGAACCGTTTGAACCCAGTACATTTCCAAAACGTGTAATGATAAAACTGGTATTGGATTTACCGCTGCAGCTGCTCACGTAAATCTCGGCCATACGTTTGGTCGCCCCCATCACATTGGTTGGGTTAACAGCCTTATCCGTAGACACCATAACCATCTTTTTAGCCCCATATTGCATACAGAGATCGGCCACATTTTTACTTCCTAAAACATTCGTCTGAATTGACTCGTAGGGATTTGCCTCCATTAAAGGCACGTGCTTATAGGCCGCAGCATGAAATACCAAATCGGGTTTATAGTGTGCAAATATATTCTGCATGAATGCATAATTACGCACATCACCGACTACACAATGCATATCTTCGGGCAATATAGCCTTAATAGACTGCTGTATATCATACAATGCTGATTCAGCTTGATCCAGCAAGATTAATTTTTTATAATGACGTCTGGCGATCTGACGGGCTAGTTCCGAACCGATGGATCCAGCGGCACCGGTAACCAGGATCACTTTCCCATGCATCTCTTCTTCGATTTCGGGGTGATCCAATTTGATCGGCTTGCGCCCCAATAAATCTTCAATCTTCAATGGCCTGATTTCACGCTTAGCACCTGAATTAAGTAAAATTCGTGCTGGCGGCATAATCTTCAGTTCAAGTCCAATATTTTGAAACCAATCCGATACATATTCCAAACGTTCGGGATCGTTGTTCTCAACCGCAATAATAACCTGCGAAATCTGATTTTTCTCAACAAATTCTTTCGATATTTCTGTAATATCACGAATTTTCAATCCTGCCAGTCGCTTTCCTATCCGTGATATTTTATCTTCCACAAAAGCAACGACCTGATATTTGATACGCTGATCCTCTTTTAACAAGGAATAAGAAACCAAACCTGGGCGTGAGGCGCCGAAAATTAATACGTTTTCACCTTTTCTCGCGGGCAAAAAGAGATACTCATAAATGGTACGGTAAACCACACGCGCCCCCACCATAATGACAAGTAAAATACAAGCCTGCATGGTCAACACACCATAGGATAGGCGAAGATAATCTCCTGCCACGGTACCTTTTTCAAAAACAGCTTTGATCAAAAGAGTCAATAGCATGAGCACAAGATAGGCAGAGGCTACTGTTTTAAATATCTTGATTGTATCACGAATTCCTGTTTGCCTGACAATACCTCTATAGGTATTATAGCAGAGAAACGTGATAAAAAACACCGGCAATACCACAACAAGTTTCTGCAACATTAAAGCGATATCAAATACCCCTTTAAAGTTGTTAACCACATAGTTTGAAAACACATAACTTCCAAACACAAACCACATATCGATCAGTAAAATAACCCATCGTGGATTGTCCTTCCGAAGACGCCTTTTTAAATCTCCCAGAGAACTCATCATAAATTTCCCTTTTTATTTTTATTTTTTATACTAATTTATTAGGCTTTTATCTTAAACCCAGTATATATGGCTTTTGCAATAATTGTAAGAGAACGCCAAGATACTTAAAATTTAACAAGCAATTAAACAATCTCCTAAAATATCAATAACAAAAACCCAGTCTTTGTTATTTGTCCACTATGGGGGGACAAGCAAGTATTATACCGAAACTGTTACAAAGACAAATTAAATTTTAAAAAACATAAACAAAAGGAAGTACAGGACTGTTAGATCTATCCAAGTCTTTCTTCTCACCTTGCTTCCCTGATAATCAACAAAAAAACTGGCATATTGTTTGTAAAGTTCTTTTCGGGATATGATTTTCAAAACTAAATGCCAGCACCATCATATATTGAACACCAACAAAAGCACATGTCCCTTTTAACTTAATATTTTAAAATCAACATTATGGGCTTCTTTAGCAATTTGTTCGGTACCAATAAAAAATCATCTATCAGGCCTTTGGCACAACTTGAGTTCTTGGAAGTCGACATGCACAATCACTTACTCCCCGGTATTGACGATGGTAGCACTTCTGTACAAAACTCGCTCACTTTTATAGATGGGTTACAACGATTGGGATTGAAGAAGTTTATCTGCACGCCACATATTATGGCAGGAGTCCACCCCAACAGCAAATCGAGTATTGAAGAAGCGCACAGCAATCTCGAGAATGGCCTGAAGAATATTGGCAGCAAGGTTGAAATTTTTGCAGCAGCTGAACACATGATTGATGATGGTCTTTCTGATCTTGTTCGGGATAATGAACTTTGTATTATACCGGGAGGCTATGTGCTTATTGAGATGTCCTATTTATCGGAGGCGAAAGCTCTTTTCCATACCATACGAGACATTCAAAAACTAGGTTATAAGCCCGTTCTAGCACATCCGGAACGATACAATTATTATCATAGCAATTTTAATATCTATAAGCAGATTAAGGATGCCGGCTGTCTGCTCCAGTTGAACCTGCTGTCCATCAGCCGTTACTATGGAGTCGATGTCAAAGCAATTGCCATGACTTTACTGAAATCTGGGATGTATGATTTTGTAGGCACCGACCTCCATCATGAAAAACACCTCAAAGCCCTTACGGATATTGCTGAAAAATATCCTGTACGGGAAATGTTAAAAACGTCCCCTATTTTGAACCCATCACTTTTAGATCACATGAGTGATGTGAAATCTCAGCATATCGCCGGATAGGAAGGCTATTGTCCAAAACGCTTGACATTGACCTTTTTTGACTTCACTTTTAACAGAAAAGGCCCGAGCTCCAAGTCGCCATCAAGTTTTACTGTTCCAGATTGGGCTTCTTGATCTGTAAATACGTTTGCCGGGAAACTTGCATTATCCAAATAGAAGCTATAGGTTCCCTCTGGCAGGCCAAACTCAAAATGCCCTTCCTTATCGGTGTTTATCTCGATAACCTTCCCGTGTATATCTTTTGCCAAAACTTTATAGATATCTAGATTCAGATCTGTCTCCAAACTAAGTCCTTGCGTATATGCAACACTGACAGCTCCCCGCACCAATCCACCACGCTGGAGCGGAATCTGGATTTCTAGGTTTGATCGCTGTATCACGATCTCTTTCGAAACTGCCATATACTGTCCCTGCTTTGGTGAGAAAAACAGGTACGAGCCATACGGTAACTTCTTAAAGGAAGCATATCCAGATTTATCGGTTACAAACAACACCCCTTTTACCGTAAAACTATGATCAACCATCGGAATATCCCCTTTATCATATATTCCATTAAAATTTTTATCCTGAAAACAGAAGACACGTATATTCCCTGTCTTGACAGCCGGCCGATCAAGATTTGACCCTTTTAAGTTTTGCCGAACACCAATGCGTAAATTGTTAAAATCATAGTCATATCCGGTTTTCATGACACTATAATTGTACTGAAAAAGCCCTGTAAGGAGGGTGTTTTTGAGTACGCGATAATTTACACTCGCGTTTCCGCCAAAACTATTTCCATAACTGGTACTTAAATTTGCCCGTGCATTGGCCGTCCACTGCAATCTCTCCTGTAAGAGTGTGCCGCCTATACGCGGCCCCATAGAAAAACGATTCCCAATTGACCGTCCTATCAATAGTGCACTTACTAGATCCGAAATCTGAAAAGCACCCTGCTGGTAAGAAGCAGAAAGACCTAAACTTTTATAATTGTAATTTACATCTGCCCGTACCGCAAAAAGTCCGCTAGCTTGATCCGTCATGGAGACAAGTCCAGCTTCAGTGGTCACATTCAGGTTGTGCTGCAGGTTACGTGACCTAAGATTCACTGTTGACAACATCCGCCAAGAAGTAGATTTCAGCTCACGGGTACCCGCTGCAAACATATAGGTTCCAATCTCGCGATTATAGTTTGGCAATACGGATAGTGTCACAAATGGACTCAATGGCATATACATACTTAAATCCCAGCGGGAAGATTGGCTTGCGTAATTGAGAAAATTTGTATTCAGATAACTTGGGTTATAGCGATAAAACGTATAGCTTAGTGCAGCCGATAACTTACCCCAGTTTCTATTTAAGCGTTCGACGAACTGCAAAGAACCACGACGATTTCCTGTGTAATACGGAGAACTATAAAAATTGTCTGAGCTAAAACTCCATTTGGCAAAACGCTGATCCATCCGCAAACCCAGAGCCCATGAGGGCATCGATGAATCACGCCCCGCTTGTCGACCATCCTGCGTCTGAAGTCCTGCAGCGACAAAACCGCGTAACGATGTATTGCCCGCATATTTTTGTTTCAGAAAGTCAAAAGAATTCGCCCAAAGCAGACTAGTGGTACTATCTAGGCCATTGCGATCGTAGAAAAGCTGCCCTTCATAGCGACGGTGCTCAGCCTTACCTTCTCCCAACACGACTTTGCCAAAAGCGGTATAGCCCGGTTCGCCGGTAGAGCTGTAATCTAACAGGTCCACAGCACGCTGTAATACACCGACGGTAAAATTGGTTGCTCGGGCAGTATCAATATGGTCAAATTTGAAACCTCTCCCAAAAGCAGATGCCTCCATGCTTTCCTGCAGATTTCCCACCGTATAGGTATTTTGCCCTTTCTGAAAGGCAGCATAGGTATTGCTTAATGTAGGCCGGTCCATTCCACCTGTTTTGGTCAAATAAGCACTATAGCTAATCTGCCCATTCGCTAAGCGATACTCCCCCTCCGACCGAAAATAAAAGGCCTGCTGCTCACCAAGTAAGTTATCCAGCTGTAAATCAAAAAAATTACGGGAGTAGGCCGCCAGATTACCGCGATTGTCAAATAATTGCTGGTAATTCCGATCTGCTGCAATATTGGACAATAATACCGATAGATTTCCAAACACATCGCCATTATCGTATAGGCCCGTGATGTTGACCCTGTATTGCTCCCTGTTTAACATATATTTTTCCACCGCAAGCCGGAGCATGAGGACTGTATCCCGACCAGCAGGAAGGAAAAGATTTTGTTCTTTAAATTTGGTATTTCCGATTCTATCCGGCGAGGAAAACAGAATCTTCATCTCCTCGTCTGTTGTTCCGCTATTGATAACACGTGTTTTAATAAAGATCGAATCCCCTACATGCTTTAAATACTGCTGTTCCGAAACGTCCTGTAAGATCAGCACTTTTTTAGGTGGCACATCGATAGCCATCGTCTTATTATCAACCATCTGGCCAAAAGGATCCAATAGCTGAACAACTACAGCTTGTCCTCTTAACTGAGCTGGCGCCTGAACCTGTAGACGTTGAATAATAAATCGTTTTTTTCCTGCTGGCACTGTAAATGTTAAACGGTCCGAACCAAGGGCACGCAGTCCCTGTGGCAACAACAACTTGAGCTCGCCATTAAAATCCTTTTCGCTATTATTGATCAATTGCAGGTCAATACTGTTGAGACCGCCTTCCAGACGGAGCTGATCAGGCAAAAGCAGGTGCACAGGCTTTTCCTGCTGGGCCCAAACAAACTGGGCCAGCAATAGCAATAGCGCAGCAGCGATATATTTGATCTTATGATGAGAGTATTTAAACACGCAGTAGAAATCGGACTATTGTGGAATCAGTAAATACAGGAGTGACACACTATAGCTTCCAGATTTAGAAGCCGACACCTGATCAGCCGTCAGATTCGCTTTATACTCCACATTAAAACTTTGCGCTTGCTTTTTATCTATCGAAGCGGCAGATACCGCCACCTGTTCTTGAGTCGTTAAAACTACTTTGGGGTTAGATTTTATCCTATTTAATCCGGTTCCAGCAGTCAACTGAAGTGAAAGCACGGACAGCGGAAGTGTACCGCCGCCATTGCGCAAAAGCTCACTATCAACAGATTTAACACGAAGTTCAAAGTCCGTTATGGAGTTCACACGGATCGCATTGGCGGCCATCGCACTTACTCCCTGCATATAATCCTTTTGTGTCGAGAACTGCAATGTCGCATTGGCAGCATCGGCAGCAACCTCCAGACTATAGTCAGGTTCCATGTCAACCATCCCGCCGTCGGTCAAACGCGGCGGCAATTGCATTTCATAATTAATTTCCTGGGTTCCCAGGACCTTACCACTTTCGCTGTAAAGGGTAAACAATAGGGGAATACGATATTTCAGGTAAGTATACTGATCCGGACTCAGATAATCATCCAAATATTTACCTTGGGCAATGGTCAGTGCACTATAAAGCTGATATTGCAGATAATAATTCCCGTTGGAGCTAATGGGTTGTTTGGCCCGATTAATCAACAGCACATCGTTGCTATTTTGCAGAATAATGGGATTACGGCTGGCACCGATCCCATCTAGGCGAAAATTCGCGTCATTGTTGTCGCCAGTCCAACGTAGACTTATTTTATCTACCGGAAATGTATTTCCGCTACGGTTTTTTCCACCGGCAATGGTACGTATGGGTGCCAGTAAGCGTACCGCGAGAGACCAGTTTTTTTCGTTCACATTGAGCCCATTCAGGTCAAATTGAAATACATTGAAGCGATCCGGCGTTGTTTTACCCAAATAAGACGTCACTTCAAAATAATTGTCCGACCATACTGAAAACCGCAATTGCGCAACAAGGGGCATGGCTGATAACAGGCCCCAAAATAAGAGTACTATTATTTTAGTTTTTTGCCACATGTTTAAACTCCAATTCTGCGATCTTCACCACATCTTGATCGCCATAAAATGCTAACACCGAAACGAGGTAACTCCCTGACTTCAACGACTTGGGAATCGCAATATATTGTTTACGCTTATCTCCAGGCAGGCAGTAAAAATTAAGATTATCGACGACTGCTTTTTCTCCCGTTTCTTGATTTAAAAATTCAGCGCGCAGGCGTCCCTCTAGCCAAATATTTCCTGTCACGTCGTAACTAACCTCTAGAAATTGTCCAGCAGAGTCTACATCTTTATAAACCAAATTCGTGATTTCAAGATCCGGTGTTTCCCGTCCATTGAAACGATGATAAACCTTCACTCCTGAGCGTACCGCCAAACGAATATTAGCCCCTTCCTGTTTCTCTCTCGCTCTCGGGTTCAATTGTGTCACAAAGAGCATTGCAGTATGAACCGGCACCTCGGCAGTGAATTTTGCATCTTTAGGCACCTGCATATTCAGTTGCAATCGCTTTGATTCACCAGGTTTAAGTGAGAAGTACGATTCAGACACCGACAACCAGCTTGCACAGCTCGTTGGTAATGTCCCTTTTGGACTCAGCTCATTATCACCAACGGCTGAATAAGACCAGTCTTCAAAAGAAACACCCAATTCGAGTGTATAATCTTTACTCGGATTTGTTACGTCAACATACTGCGTTTGCGCCTGTCCGGCATCACCCACAAAATATAATCTAGGTGGACCGACTGTCAATCCAGTTTGAGAAAAAGCTATTGTTGTGGTAAACAGCAAAAAAAATGAGGCGATCAGGTTTTTCATAAAAATACAATTTGGCATAAAAATACATAAAAAAGCAGGTATCTTCCGATACCTGCCTCTATATGATTTTCATAGCGTAGTATAGGACCTACTAGTTTGCGGCGATCGTGTAAACCACATCAATGGTATATTTTGCGGTTGTATTTCTATCGCCATTTTTACCCAACAAATCCTTAACAGTTGTCTCATCAAGCGGTTTACCGAAATATTTCACATCCAATTCTTTGTTCAGTACAGAAGACTCAGCATTACTATTTGCACCAAAAGGCCCAAATTCCATATTTTTATCCGTAGTTGCTGTCTTACCATCTACTTGAATCGCTAATAATTTCTTTGCATCATACTCTGTCGCACCGGCACCCGCTGTCTTTGTAAAGTTAAGCGAGGACAATGTTGCTTTTATTTTATAACCAGAACCTACTGAAGACACTTTCAATTGCTTTGCAACTGTCTTTTCCACCCCTTTTGTATAGTCATTCACATCTTGGTATCTTAACGTTACCTCGTCATCATAACCACTGGTTATTACTTCACCCTCGTTACCAGACCCAGCACCACTACCAATTTCAATCGACTGAAAAGGCTTTAACTCTACATTCACTTTTACTTTTGCTTGTGATTGAGATTGAGCGTTAACTGCAGTAACTGAACCAATGATTGCTGCTGCGAAGAAAATAATTTTTTTCATTTTGTAGTTTTTATAATTTAATATGACTTATTCGTTATTATTTATCCTCTTTGGACAAAACAAAAGTACAGCAGGAAATGATGCAAAAAGTATGAATTTGTACCCAAAAAGTATAAAAAAGGGAGTGTGTAAAATGTTGTAGCTATACAGCTACAAAAATATGTAGCGGGAAAACTACAAAGCGCCGTACCTAAAGTAAAAGAATGGGTTTTTGTGGAATATTAGCGTGTTTCGATGCTATAAAGGACATCGTTTGTGAAGGTAACGGTATTGTTTTTCTCTACGTATTGCATTAAGCCGTCAGCTCCAGGCCCCGAGTAGGTTACATCAAACAGTCCATTGAAGGTGGGGGAATCTGAGGAAATGATGGTTTCCTTATTTGTAGAAAGGACGCCACTAGTTGTATTTATTGCTTGTCCTATATGAGTGGCAGTTGCTTTAACACGGATCAATGGCGCGGGGATTTTTTCTGTCTGTGCCTGGCCGAGTTTTATAAAGTCTTGGTTGGCCAATTTGACCTTCACTTCATAGCCCGACGTGCTAAATACCGAAAGATGTGCTTTCTGAATTGACTCTACGCCATTTTTATAATCTGCTAAGGTGTGGTAAGCCAAGGTTACCGTCGATTGATCTGGATTAATAACAAGGTGCTGCACATCATAGAGTTCAATGTTCAATCGCACACCTGTCTGTGCAGAGGCTGTACCACCCCAAAAAGCCAATCCCAAAAACAATACTACCTTTTCCATATCCTAATAAACTGTTTTCTTAATGGTCCTATGAATCATCCATACTATTCAATGCTCATCCCGATCATCTATGGATCTTTAGCAATTTTAACGCCAGAAGAACATGAATTTTTACAATGTTGATATTTCATACACTTTCGTTGTTCTACTATAAATATACCTTTTATCTCAAAAACGAAAGAATAAGAACAATTGTTTTTATTAGGAAAATATGTATTATTTTCAATACATGAAGGCTATTGTTGCCAACGCTTGCGGTATTCTGTTGGCGTCAGGTTTGTTTCTTTCAAAAAGAAGGTACTAAAATTATTCACGTCTGTATAACCTAAATCCCAAGCGACTTGTTTGATACTGAGTGACGACTCCACGAGAAGCTTTTTACTCACACGGAGCAATTCGCTGGTGATGACTTCTTTAGGTGTGGTACCCAAGGTCTCTTTGGTGAGATTGGTCAATTTTTTACTCCCAATATTCAGCTGATCTGCGTAAAAAGCCACTTGTTTTTCTGTTTTCACATGCTTTTCGACCAGATCCTGAAAACGCCTTACCAAGGAAACTTCTGTACGCTTACCTAGTAACTCTCCCGATTGCTTGTCTTCCGCATAAATCGCCGCGAGGAGTACAATCTGTTTCACGATATTATGTGCCAAGTCCCGATAAATTGCTTGATTGTAATTCTGCTTGGAAAGCTTCAGCTGCATGCCGACAAATTCATAATAAGTCGCATACTCTTTGGGCACACTCAGTACTCTATAGGTATATTCATTTTTGTTAAATGACTTGAAGTTGCGAAGGAAGGCGGTGTCGACTTCTGTGCGTGCAAAAAAGCTTTCCGAGAAATAGATAATCAAAAAGGCGCGCTGTTCATTTGGGTTGGCATCAACCGTTATTCCGCGGGGTATCAAAACCAGGCTATATTCCTTAATCTCCGTCGGCTGTTTATTAATAAGCATGCTGCATCCACCAGATGACACAAAAAGAACGATATAGTTCTCTTTCGCTGTTGCATCCTTAATTTCCGAATACTCCTGCGTTACACCAATGACCCGATGAACTCCAAATTCCATAATAATTATTTACCGCAATAATACCCAAATAACATTTTATAATGCTTAGACAGGGAGCAATTTAGTAAATAAATCTTGAACACAAAAAACACGGTTCATATTGCATATTAACCAGCGCTTAAGATAATTCGGCAGCAAATAACACTAGCAGAGAAACTATTTTTTAAAAATAGTTTCTCTGCTTAAGGTACTTGACCAGCTGACTGGCCCCGGCAGGACTCAGATGGTGTTTATCGAACATATAGGGGGCCCCAAAGTTAACGCTGTCATGTCTCATTTCTTTCAGCTGATAAATATCAATATAACGTCCTTTAGGAACGATTGTCTTTAAGTATGAATTTACCCGGACACCTAAAGGGTTAACATAGCGGTTTTCATCCAATGTTTTATCCTTTTTCATTTTTAATGCGAGCTTGTGGTAAGGGAGTATATACTCTTCCGTCTGTCCGACAAAATAATAGTCTAAGCCATATCTTTCAAAAGTGCTGAGCATCTGTCGGACACCATGGCCGATTTCCTCTTTTGTATAATTCATTCCTTTGTAAGAATACATAAGCCAATGGACCGAAATAAAGACTTTATCGATATGCTGATAATTCTGCGGGAGATACTTTTGATAAAAATCGCGCCATAAATCGACCGATTTTTCGTATCCCCTAGGACTAGGAAACGGGAACGTTAAACTAAGACTAATTTCCTGCAGCTTTTGCCCCTCATGTAGTGCTTTTCGGAAAGCTGCCGAAAGCTGCGCCGCATGGCTATCCCCCATTAATAAGATATTCTGTTTGGTAGAGTCAATCGCAAGGCATTGATCAGCATCAAATAAATTGTAATTTTTACTATCTGTAATATAACAATTACAGGGGTTAAGATGTGTATGCTCATCGTATTCAAAATAATTGGCATATTTCGCGTTCAGCACACGAAACCTTCCCCATAGCGGCCATTGCGCACCAAGATAAAACAATACAGTCAAGCCCATCAAAACAGAAAAAGCGAGCCCCAAAGAACGCGCAGCTATCTGCCCTTTCTTCTGTTCGACCCAATAGTAGGATAGCGAAGCAAGTACGAAAGAAAGCAGCAGGGGAACGACTATACCGAATTTGTATGGAAATACAAATTCATACTTTCTATATAAAACATAGACAGGCCAATGCCAGAGGTATAACGAATATGAAATATTTCCAAAAAACTGTATCCCACGACTACGAAACCAAGTATATTCCTTTGCCAAGCCAAGAATAAGCGCCACTGCCAGAGTTGGTAACAGCGCAAATAATGAAGGCCAGGGATATCTACCCGAAGCCCCGATTACCGAACAGATCACTAGTATTAATAATCCATACAACAAAACAGAAGACACTCGCTCCAAAACCCTCCTAATTTCGCTCGCATATAAAAATGCTAGTCCGCCCAGCATAAACTCCCAACACCGGGCCGGCATCAGGTAAAAGGCATAATCCGCCTTAGTCGTAAGCCAGTACATACATAAAAAGAAAGAAAGTAAGGTCAATCCTACATAGATAAAACGGAATCGCAAAAATTTATATAGACATATCTTTCGAAGTGCAAGGAGTAGCAATGGATACAGCACATAAAATTGCATTTCGACCGCCAGGGTCCAGGCGTGAAGGAAAATATTATCCATTGCATCCGGAGAAAAGTAGGTACCAGAACGAAGGGCATAATAGATATTGGATAGAAAGGATAGGCCTAGGCCAATATATTTGGCATTTAACCGAAGGTCCGAAGTAAAGTAAAAAAAGGGAATAAACAACAGCAGAAAGGCACTTACCACTAACAAGGCCGGTACAATCCGCGTTATACGTTTTGCGATGAATTTTTTATAAGAAAATTCGTCCTTACTCATACCAGACAGTACAATCTGTGTCATCAGAAAACCTGAGATCACAAAAAAGATATCGACACCAATAAATCCACCAGTGAAACCCGGGATTTCATAATGGTATAGCAGTACAGCTAAAACAGCTATTGCTCGCAATAGTCCTATATCGTAGCGAAAGGTCATTTTGGTCGATCCAATGTGATGGATCGTCTAATTTAGGAAAACATTCCTAAAAAAACCTGATGCAGCCATAGCCTATATTGAAAAGGCAACAAAAAACGCATCCCCAAAGTTCGGGAATGCGTTTCCATTATATTTATTATCCAAATAAATTATAATTATTGCTTAGTTTTTCACACAACGGATTTGTGAAGCTCTACCTTCCGGATTGGCAAATTGCGCACTAATATATGCCGGTTGCGCGGTACCATTCCCTGTTGTTTGGAATGCCCAATGTTTAAAGGTTCCATCTGTATCTTTAACAACATACGATCCTTCGCTATTATATGTATTACTTACACTTGTATCATCATTTGAATAGTAGCCCATAAATGGGAAGAAAACATATTTATCTCTATTAACACCGGGATTATGACTACCACTGCCCGCTGTATTGACACCAAAGAATACACCTTTAATGGTATTAGCTGTACCATCATAGTTATCTTGCCATCTTGAAGGTGGGCTTCCTGCTGTGCTATTCACCAAATTTGTAATCTCAGTTGTCGTAGGTAATCTCCATGTACCTTCAGTTTTAACCAATGCACATGGATCTCCCCCACGTTCACCTGCTGTACCATTGATCACATCGCTTGGTTGTTGATTATAATTTTTTTGATCAGCCCGAACCACTTTTGGTTTTATGCGGTCAGAAAACCAATAATTTCCAGCTGAGTTCTTAGCCCCAAAGCTATACGTGCCCGTTGACGGATCATACTCCAAGTTACCATCAGACCACGTCTCTCCTCCGGCTTCGATACCCTGTTTAGCCCCTAGATTCAACTCCAATACATATTGTACACCTTTTCTCAATGTCAATCCTGTCAGTGACACATTTCCAGGTTTATTATTGATCGTTACACTTGCCAACTTAACTTCGCCAGTACCATTTGAATTATCAACAGCGATCATTACTGGACTGCTTGTCCAAGTCTGTGCTGCTGCCTGTGTTGGGAAAGAAAAGCCTTTTGCTGCGAGTTCAGTTCCGAATGTTACTAATCCGGTCGTTTCATCGAATGTATAGTTATAGTTTGGTTTAACTGTACTGTTGCTGATTGCATTGATTTTGCGGCCGCTACCTGCATCAAACTTAACAGTAACCTCTGTCAATTTATGTTTAAGCACAACATCAAGATTGTTGTTACCAGCAGTTACAGTTTGAAGGATCTCAACGGCTAATGGATCTCTATCTGCTCCAGTTCCGGCAGGATTTCCATAAGCAGACACAACAAATTTATATTTACCGGGTGCAAGCTCAAATTTATTAACCACCGCACTTCTGCCATCAACTGTTCTTTCTAATGTCGAACTACCTTCTTTATAAATATAGATTTTATAATTACCATTAAAAGCGACAAGCTCTCCAGCACCCGTTGAAGTCGTAGCAGCTTTAGTCGCAGAAGCACGTAGTGCCGTCCCTTGAGAAGCTTTCACTTCAGTCAAAGTAGCTCTTACAACGAGGTCTTCTCCAAATGGCACTGTGATTTGCTGTACTGCAGCAGTTGCCGCACTGGAACCGCCAATGGATGCTTTCGCCTTTTTCGAACCATCTTCAGGTGCTATACCATTTATTTTAACGTTGACAATTGCATTTCCTGTTGGCAACTCCGTTGTACTATTTTCTTTTTTACAAGAAAAGATAAATATGGTCATCGCTATCATGAGCGACAATAAAGTTTTAGTATTTTTTAGTTTCATAACTAATTAATTCGATTAAAAAATATATCCTAGTCCCAAAAATCGTTACCCACTTCATGGGATTGTGTTTCCGTGTTTTCCCATTGCTGTCTAGCCGCAGGGTCTACCGAAGCAGCAGCAATACCATATTCCAATTCAACTTTCTGTGCATGGAGGCGAGGTGCCTCATAAACCAATTTGCTATCTGAAATAGCGGAGTTTCCTTTGTTCATTTTCATTTTTTGTATTTTAAAATGCATAAATATTAATTTAACCAAACGATTAAATAACACGTTAACAACAATTATATACTATTGATAAAGAATTGATTATAATAAAATAATATGACACTCCTTTTTCAGAAGTTGCACGAAAGTAGATAATATTTCAATTATGAAATAAGAATTTGAGCGATGTTTCTTTTCTTGTAGCGGAGTCACTACAAATGAATGCTATTCAAGTCAATTGCATGACATTTCCATGAGAAAACACACTGCCGCTAATTTAAAATTGGATAAGTAATATAGCATGTAGAAAAATAATCTGCAGGATCATTTTAACGACCAGCCTATCAAGTTAACTATACAATAGAGATAGTTACAAATAAGACCAAAAGATACCAAAAAGTAGAAAACAGGATAAATGATTTTCTATAATTACATGGTGAACCATTACCCACCCTATCGTCTTTAAGCTGCAACTATCGCCCAACGCACAAAAAAAAGAGAATAGACAGCAGCATTCCGAGCTACGATTCAAAATTTCGTTGTCATTTCACTAATATGGTTGTCAATACAATTTTCTTAATATGAAAAAAAAAGAAGAGATTAAAAAAAAGAATAATAAACTTTAATGAAGGATATATTTTAATCAAAATATAACAAAAATTACACTAAACCATTTAAATGGAATAAAAACATATATATTACAAGAAATATTAGATAATATAATTATTTGCAGAATAATATTTATCTACACATTATACAATAATGTTTTGTAATACACTTTACGTAACACGGAAATATAGCATAAATCGATGCCAAAAAAGATAACTGTTTAAACATATTAATTATAAAATAATAATAATCCTAAAAAACTTTATAAAAAACAAAAACAAAACTTAAATTAACTTTGTTAGTATGAATATTTGAAAATAGCAAACTAACGTTATAGCACTAAATACGGAGGCTTAATGCAATTTTAACGCATAAAATCCTAGAAAAAGAGCTAAAATAATTAGAATAAAGAAAGCGCCTTTATTATGAAGTTAATATTGTTTTAAAAAAAAGTTTTACATTTTTTTTTGCACAAGTTGATATTAAGTCGTAACATTACAATATAATTCAGAAAAGTATTGCTAGCCGATAATAGCATAAAGTATTAACAATTAAATTAGAAACACACAAACAGACATAAAAATCTAAAATTACGTTCGTAAGTACAGCGTTACTTGTCTATACGCAAAGGCAAAGCTGTTAATTGCAACGTATTTTTAAACATGAAAACGGGTTAAAATTGTCCATTAAATTTAAACCCCGCGCTGGCAACGGCGTGGATTATCCAAATAATATTATCATGAATAAGAACGCAAAAAAAATGTACGTTGCTCCGTCCATCAAGGAGCACGTAGTAGAGCTGGAGCAAGGCATTGCTGCAGCATCAGTAACAGTACAAGACACGACAGAGGTCGATCTGGGTGGAGTAAACGGCGAAGGCTAATTCAAATTATTTTTAACATTAAGATTTTACGTTATGAGATTATCACGTTTTAAAAAAATGAATTGGGCAATCGCTGTCACAATGATAGCTACATCGGGAATGCTTGTTACAAGCTGTTCCAAAGACAAAAACACAAACTTAGAACTTGACAAGAAACTAGAGGGCACACGTCTTATCCTTAAGTTTTCTGGCATTAATGAACCGGCAACGGCGATTGGAACGAAAGCTGCAGCCAATAATAAAACAAACGGCATGCAGGTTCATTCGTTTGGTGATGTAGATGTCGTTACGAGCATTGATGACGTTATCCCCCTTAGAAATAGCTCATCCAGCATTGCGATGAAAGCTTCAACTACAGCATCAGGCAGCCGTGCAGCAGCGACACCTATTGGAGGTGACGTTACCTGCCGCATATTCTTAATTAACCAGAATACAAACGCAGTAACATCGGAACAATTCACCGTAAATGGCGGCCAACTTCAATCCATAGCCATCGACCCTGGAGTAGCCTATAAATGGGTAGCGGTGTCTTATAACAACACTGCCAATATACCTGCAGCGACAAGTTCATTGGCTTTACCAACAGATACCGATGTATTAGTTGCTAAAGGGGATATCGCTCCAGTGACAGCTGGTCAACAACCATCAGTGTCGGTTCTATTTGACCATGCATTTTCTCGCCTGGCGATTGAATTGAATTCAAAAGGCGTGTTTGGCAAAATGACGGCTGGAACGGTTAAGGTTTCGGGTATTGCACTCAACACGGGAAGTCTTAATGTATTAACTGGAGATGTTACACCAAATGCGACAAGTTAGACACCGACCATTGCATGGAGTTCATTCTCTAGCACAGACGCATTTGATGATGTTAAGGTTGCTTATTTGTATACTGCAGGTAGCCAAAGTGGCGCGTCGACAACAAATAATATCCAACTCGATGTATCTAATCTTGCTATTCAGCATTTGGATGGAAACGGCACAAACGCGCCTCGTACCTATGGTACTGTTACACCTATCACACTTAAATATAGTGCGACTTTGGCGAAAAACACCAACTTTCGCTTAAGAGCAGATATCGTGGAATCTGCCTTGAGCACGCCAGGATCAACTGCTAAATGGGCCCGTTCTAACTTGTACTATAGCGGAACAGCAGGACCAAACTCTACACCTAATCATAATCCATATCGTTTCTACTATACGAATCAACGTACAAGCAGAGCCGATGGATTTTTCGGTTATAAAGGCATAATCCCAGGGGTATTCAACGATGGGTCGACTGCTCAATCCACACAGGATCCTTGTGCGCTGGTTTATCCAGCGGGCCTATGGAGACAACCAACACTACAAGAGATTGCCGGTCCAACTGCCCAACCAAGCACACTTAACTTCGTGATTAATGTCAATAACAACAACTCCATGGTCAGCAGAGGAGCAGGCGGTTTACTAGGGCTTACACTAACAGAAATATTAAACCTTTTGTTGGGCACACCTGCAACCCCAAATACTACTGTAATTACTGGTGGAGCGGAATATACCACATCAACTGCGGCTAATCCGGCATTTGGCACAGCTACATCAGCATCCAACAAATTACGGTTTTACTACAATGGACAGGTATTAGCCTCAAATGTGCTTCAATTTCTTAATCTATCCGATCTTACCATACCGCTAGGGAATCTGCTAGATGGGGATGGTGCAACAGCAAATTTCTGGACAAAAGATGACGGGCTAGGATTAGGAGTTGCAAATGTTGGCGCGTGGGGGTATCAAGCAAGAACTGTTAGCGGAATTCCTAACGTTGTTAAAGCTGTAGCTTCAACTGAGGTTTTATCTACCGTAAGCGGCCTAGGCATTAATGTTCTCTCTACTACATTAAAGAACGTACGTTGCGTGCGTAACTAAAATTTATAAATAGGTTTTGGCAACCTATAAGCAAAACGGCTAGATTGATCTAGCCGTTTTTTTATGAAAAAAATTTATAGCTCAATAGCCACTTTATACATTTTTACACGATTATAAAAAATTTCACATTTTAAGTTTTAATATTATTTTTTACTTTTGGCTCGTCAAGTCATTTTTTTTGCGTTCGACTTGATAATATTAATGGATATAATGGGGCGAAGGCGTTCGCCCCATTTATTTTTACCAACTCTGTAAAACCTTTAATATCAACAAATAAAGACACAGCTAACTAAAACTATCCAGCATAGAACTCGTCCCTAATTGTCGACCTCTTGAGCAGGCTTCAGACTAAGACTCTATACATTTCATCACGATAAATAACGTACTAAAGTAATCAGTCTCATTTCTTTCATTCTAACCTGATCTCATCGATCGCCACCAATGGCTTACGATGACGGCCCCCATCAAACCAATCCGGAAGTTCATCTGAAAAACTTATCGCAATACGCAGATAGCGTATTTTTCGTTCTTGTATTTCAACCGAAATAGGATGTACCACCGCTCCCCTCTCAACCGAAACATAGTCACTGAGCTGTTGCATTCCAATAGAAGTATACACTCTCCCGTCTTCCGATCCCTCCACCTGTATTTTATTGGGTAAAAAGAGGTAGTGAGCCGGGTCCAATAAAAAATTCAATTGGACACGAGAAGCTATCTGTTCTTGTTGAAGAGGAAAAATAATTTCCACATTGCCACCATTAAATAATAACCAATTGTAACTATAGTCTGTATCACCTAACAGCCCATCGGAGAGCGTATGATCCCCGTTAGCAGGATAATCGGCCAAATAAACTGGCCTAAAAGTGGGAATCTGCCCTACTAATAAAGACGTTTTATAAGGTCTACTCATAATCCGTAACCATTGATTCCGATATTCTTCGAGACTTCCATTTACCTCCGCCAGCTCCCGCCCACCAGCTTTAAGCGCATTCTCAAGAAAACGATCAACGCGCGGCGCCCAATGGGGAGCAACGCCCAATTTTCCTTCAGCTAGCTGTTGTAAAAATCCCAATGGATGTACCCCATAGCTCTTTGCCTGCTCCAGAGCAGCATATTCCAGCCCCAGACCTAAGGTATTTATCCTAGTCAAAAACTCAGGCTGATGGATAACTTTTTTTTTCGCTTCTTCCAGAATCTGCTTATATCGAGTGATATCATGCTCATTTAAATATCCCTGCCGAGCACTGATCGGGTTACCATAAATGTCCAGTATCGTATTGTTTGATTGTCTGGCGGCTATTAATTGTTTCATGTAGTCCTTTACGGAAGACGCCGCTTCACCATAATATCCGTTCAAAAAGTCCGCTGCAACCTGATCCTGATCCATCATTGGATCCCACAGGCTTTTCGCCTGCATATAACTTGCAAAGGCCGACATATCACCCAATGTTGCGCCACTTCCATGTTCAAAGATTCCTTTAACCCCATTACGATACATATAGGCAATATTGTCGCGATATTGATCATACATGGGAAAAGGACTGAGGTATGCTGTAAACTGGGTCGTATAGTCCCAAACGAAAATATTTGGTGACAGCTGAGACCATTGCTTCAATTGTCTGCGAAATGCTGCCGCAGTTGGGTTCGTAGCGATACCTTGTTGACGTGTCACATCGATTGTACTTAACATCACATAGACGTTCTCCCGAGGTTTACTCCGCTTGGGAGCTTCGGCCGTGTAACCATAAGCCAATGTGGTGAATAGCTGTTCTGGGAAATGTGCGGCCACCGCATTGACAAAGCGAATCAGCGAACCTTGTGGCCCTCCTTCTTCCGCGTCTACTTTGGCACAGCGATCACAGGTACAATGCCCACGACCATCCATCGGTGCTATCGACCAGTATTGTGCATCCGGATTATCAGCAATTGCCGCCCGAAAATAGGCTATCGCGATCTTTTGGACCTCCGGATTTGTCAGACATAATTGACTCGCCTGGCGCTTACCATTGGTCAATGAAAAATATTCGGGATGCGCTTTGAAATAAACTTCGGGTGGGATGATTTTAAAAAAAGAATGTCCCCAAAGTCCCCACAAATCTTCAAATCGATGAAGGTGATGCCAATCGAGATACTCCCCGTCTGTAGATGGCGGATAATAAGATTCACGATACCGCAAAGGCGGCGCATAACGCAGGAATAAATCTTTTGGAAGCGTCAGATTGGCCCGTCGGTAAATCAACGCTGGACCTTGGTCATATTTACGCGCACCAAACTGCTTCTCGATTAATTCGTAGACACCATACAGCAAGCCCTTACCAGCTCCTCCAGTCAAATAGATATGGTCCCCTCGAACGATAATCTCAAAACCTTCATTCGAAAGAGCGCTCGCCTTTTTCTTTTCATCGGCAAGCAGACTATTTCCAACAAAAAACACATGCTTTTTGGTATTGGACGGCCCTGAAAGAATATCTAAAGTCACTCCCGTAATCCGCCTTATATAATCTTGTAACACCAGAGCCGACTTCCTTTCGAGAGAAGAAGGTGCCATTGGCATAACAATTTCAGCCATCGCTTTTTTATCTGAGACAATATCAAGTTCATTGGCACCACAGCTATTTATCAGCGGTATTAAAAGTATTAAAAATAGTCGTACTTGTTTTCTTAATATGTTCACCTTCACAGCATATTTAGAGTTGAAGAGATAATCCGGCAGGAACTGCTGCATCACTATATACAAATAAGCGGATCGCATCGATTACTGCACATAACCGGTTTTTTGTTTCATAATATGGAATCCCAAAACGAAGAATATGGATAATCCCTTCTTCGGAATTACAGCCTTTTATACATTTAATATGGATTTTTTCATGATTCAAAAAGTCATATAAAGGGTATGGATCGTAGTTAGTAAAGGCTAAACTTACTACCGGAGACAAGCCATCATCGGCAAAATGATAGGGCAAATCAATTTGCTCAAGTACCGCTGTCAACTCTTTTCTAAAAAAAGCAGCCAGATAACAACTGCGTTCAAATATCGATTCTGCACCTATACTGCGGTAATGTTCCAGGCTGTGTCTCAATTTTTCATAAACAAGAAAATCCTGCCCTCCGGGTATACTGAATCCGTGCGTGTCCGTATCAGGAAAAAGTTGCTGCTTATTCCAATAAATGGCCCCAAGCCAATCCGAAAAACTAGCCTTAAACCAGGCCAAACCTACCCCTAATGGCCCATGAAGCCATTTATGAGCACTACCAATCAATATATCGACATCACCAAATGGCATTTCCCTTAGACCAATAGATTGCGCCACATCCAATATCAAAATTGCTTTGGGAGCAGCTCTTTTTATAATTGACAAACTATTCTGGTCTTGCGCCATCCTCCCGGTATGGTAATACACATGCGACAACAGTACAACGTCCGGTTGGAGCTGCTGCATCTGTGTGCGCAAACTCGCTGCACACTGAAGGATCGTATCAGAAAGATAAATCACCTCATAATCAGGCAACTGCTCAAACGGACCTATTCCACCGGGATGTTCATGTTGACTTGTGACAACGAGAAATGGCCCCTTTTTTTCCGCTTGTAATTTGCGCAGTAAACAGAGTGCCATAAGATTCATTGTCTGGGAGGTGCTATGCGTAATACTAAAGCGATAATTTTCTGCAGGCCACAATACTCCACAAACGTCTTTTATGGAAGCAAATGCTTCACGTCCTAAAGCATAAAGTGCTAACGGGTTCCCATTTTTTGCAGACAGGAGCCGTTCCGCATTAGTTTGCGGAACGGTTCCCAAACAGCCCGGATTCAGATTAATGCAGGCTGTATAAAACTTTTCTACCCGAATATTATCCCAATATTCTTCATCGTCTACTTTCCCATACACGCTTCGAGATTTTGGGGGACGTTCCTTTTGAATAAAATTCCAGGATAGATGTGGTAAACAATGATGAACGATCAGCGAATTACGTCTTTCCAATAGCAAGTTAATCGTGTCCTTGATGACTGATCTAAAATCAGTATGGAATAATTCACTTCCCTTCAACTGTGTTTCAACATCAAATAGTGGTTTTTCGGTGAAATTCTCGCCTCTTATATCTTCGGTATATAGTATCTCAGGGTTCAACCCTAATTCTTTTGCTATGGCAACAATATCGTCAGCTAATTCATTTATGGAATAATGTGTTTCTGTGACGTGATTAACCACTCTATGTTCCCCCTCTTTTGGTATATCGTCAGTGAATCTTGCCAACGAGCCAACCGCATCGGGCAAAGACATCAAGCCTGTGCGCTGATGACCGCGACCATATATTGTCAAAGGATGTCCATACACAGATTGGGCGACAAAACGATTGGCTACCGTTCCAAAAATCGGATCATAATCAAACCGGGTAAAGAGCTTCCAACAATGATCCATTTCATCCGTAAGCAGTCCAAAAACAGTCGCCTGCATGACTTCTGTAATTCGAAGCCCCCATGTACGTGCCGCCATGGCAACATAATTGGAATCATTAATCTTAGACACATGATAAATATCATTTGCCGCCCGGGGGTAAGGCAGCATTGTCGACGCTGTCTGCCCTTTGTAACTTGGTTTAAAATATCCTTCGGCAACAGCTAAACCTCCTTTCGCATATTCGCCAAAGGACCCCAGCTTAATAATATGGGCATGTGGAGCATAATTACGCACCGCCCAAAGCAAACGCATATTTCCCTCCTCATTATTACGCACAGTATGTAATGCCTCTTCTACCCCCAACATCGAATAGCTTGCTGAACATTGCTGGGCTAGGTGATATATGGTACAAGGTCGTTCACAACGAACAAGTTCCGCCAAGCCATCACTGCAAACATCCAGTGGTTGATAAAATAGATTTGTACAACCATATTTCTGTTGAAATTCCTTCATGCGATCAGGTAATTCAGGTGGAGTTAGCAGCGGGGAAAAACCCAGTTTAGTGACCGTATTCCTACGCCATCCGTTATCCGCTAAAATAATTTTATGATCGGGGTGTATCAACGCCAATTTCATCGCCAAAGGCCAGCCTAAATACCCATCGGCGCCTAAAATCAAGATTGTCTGATTCATTGTTCAATCATCTTGTATGTTTAAAATTTTACTTGTAGGGCGAGCAATAAATCATATTGATTACGGAATGTCGCCGTACCAATTTTTTGGCTCGTGTAATTCCCGTTCAGTCCGATCGATGTCCGATAATTTATTGTCCGTCTATAACCTGCTCCAACACTCCGGCTCATAACACCGCCTAATTCAGGTAAAAGTATAAGCCGACTTCTGTCATCAGGCGACGTTCCCAGGCCGAAACTCGCTTGTAGCAAATCTGCCTCAGTAAGTTCATATTTTGCTCCCGCCTGAAATGCGAAATAGAGATCCTGCTGCTCACGGATTGCGAACAGTCGGGCATTCAGGACAAAGGGATCGAAGCTTTTACTTGCTCCTGCGACTAAGGATAGCGCTTTAACGCCCACCACTTCCAGAAAACGCCCGCCAATTTCACCTTCAAACCCTTTTCCCAATTGTCGATATAATGAATAAGACAACCGATATTTAGGAAGCAACACATTGTTTGACACCCCAATAGCAGCATTCCAGTAAAGTAATTTAGTTGGCTTATAGGTCAAATCAGCCTCGCCCATAATACCCGTTCCCGACTGCCTTCCAGTAAATAACAATTGGGCACCGTAACTTACCTTTGGCGATAACCGACGTGTGTAATACAGCGTCGCTATCCGATAAGCAGGCGGGGCCTCGGCATCGTCCACCCCAGAAAATGTGCTATTGAGCAAGGATAGTCCAAAAGCATGTTGCATGGTCTTGCTGCGTAAAAACGATGCATATTCTCGATGTTTACGCTGATCGAAGCGTTTGGAAAGCGTATCCGCATAATTGGCGGCTTCCGTATATTGCTCCAGACTATCGAGCACGATTACTTTTCTTAATAACAGCGGTTCAGCATATTCATATTGCTGCAGGGCTATATCGACACTTTTTAAAGCCTGATTAAAGTCATGCTTCATCATGAGGAGATTGACCTTGTTTAAGTGCGCCAACGAATCAGCAGTATTTCCTTCAAGTACACGGTCAAAACAATAAAGGGCGCTATCCAGCAACTGCCTTTTTTGATAGCCCAAACCAGCGGCCCGCCAAGCATCCTGAACCATCGTTCTATACTTCGGATTATAAGGATATTCATCTCGCAAACTCGTTGCGACTTGGGCCGCTGCAATATATTGTGAACTGTTGTGAAGAATGGACGCTTTCTTCTGTATAAATTCACGATCTCCCGGATAGCTAACTAGCGCCTGTTGGGTAATCTGCAACGCTTCACTATAACGTCTTTGTAGATCCAGAATGTTTGACAAGTAGTTTAACGCATCTTTATGATCCGGTTCTTCCCGAAGCAGCGCTTTGAGGTGGACTTCTGCTTCCTCATATTCTTCTACAAGAATACAGGCATTTGCAGCCGCAAGCTTTTGCTCTACATACAAGGATCTGACTTTAGGGTTATCCGGATAACGGCTGTAAAGCTGCCCACTGAGAATTACGGCCTGCTGTATTTTACCAGCCTGAGCGAGAAAACCCGCTTTTTTAAGTTGTAAATCTATATCCTCAGGAAAATATGCTATCGCATGATCGAGCTCACGCAGTGCTACAGTAAGGTTATTTTGCAGCAGGAAACTTGAAATGCGTCCTTGCCATGCGGGAAGATTTTTAGACTCCAATCTCAGCACCTGATCATAATATAGTAAGGCACTATCCGGAAGTTGTTGCTGTAAGTAGTAATTACCGCAAGCATTTACAAGCTGTAGTGCTTCCGACCTGAACGCTCTATCGTTATTAGTACTATAAAGTTTAATGGCGATATCGGCAGCAGTCTGATATCTGCGTAGCTGAAATTCAAAATCCATTTTTTTACGCAGCAAAATTCGATCGGCACCATTCCGTTGCAATGCACGATCAACCCAATAAAGGGCCTGAACTGTTTCCCCCCTTGATGCAGCTATTCCGATCACTTTATCGAGTGCTTCACGATCTCCAGGATTTTGGTCCAAAATTGACTGGTATAATGAATAGGTATCTGTATTTTGGTAGTAACCGGCAGCCTCTTTCCGCAATGAGCTATTTAATTCAAGTGCCTTTTTATCCTTAGGATAATAGCGCAAGATCAACCGCAAAACCTCCAATGCTTCAGCATAGCGATTGGCCTCCTGCAATAGGCTCATTTTTTGATATAATGCGGTGTAGGATTTACTATCGCTATTTAAAATTGCATTTGTTTTGGCAATACGGGCATCATAATCTCCCCCTTGAGAAACGATCGTATTCATCTTTTCAACCAGATCTTTATTTTTTGGGGCAAGTTCCAGCGCTTTTTCGTAGTAGGAGGTTGCCAGGTTCTCCATTTTATTCTGTTTATACCAATCCGCTTTAGCCTCATAATGGCCTGCAATAGCCATGCGCACGCTTCCATCCGTTGGAAAACGGCTAAGTAACATCTGCCCCCAAGCATCACCATCTTGGTACCGTTTTAACATATCAAGGACATTTAACTTCTTTATTCCGAAGTCTTTATTGGTTTTAAATCGGCTGAGTGCCATTTCCGTATATCGCAGCGCATCTGCTGGTCTATTTTTGGAAAGGTAAGATCCAATGATGTAGTAGTATACATCTTCATACTCCGGAGCAGAGCGAAGCACCAATTGCGAGGTTGCGATAGACTGATCGTAGCGCCTCAATGCCATATAAATCTTTGCCAATTGCACCTGTGCATCGATATGTGCGGGATTGAGTTTAACAGCTTCTTCCAAAGACTTCAAGGCTTTCGCTTGTTGTGAAGATTTTATTTCAAGAACAGCTTGCTGATACAATTTTTCTGCACGTACCGAACTCCAGGTTTGTGCGTGCAATGTGCCTGAGCTGATTGTATAAAGGAAGAAAAGTATACTAAAATAGAGGAACTTCATGATTGCGTTATGCTTGATTTTTAACGGTAGATTTTTGAGAGGCAAAGCCTTTACGTTGCATATTACCCCATACGAGCTTCTGCCTGAAGATGGACTGTACATAACCTTTGATACTAAAAAACACAATTAATGGGTGATAGATAAAAGGTTCGGCAAATGCTGTGAGACAGAGCCCGATAACTTCACTTGTCTTGCGATAGTGACGCTCTGTTAGTTGATCCCATAACACGGCTATTGAACTAATCATAACGGAAAACATGTACAGAAAAGCGAGCAATGTAAAGGTGTTCTCCCAGTTTATTGCACCAATGATAATCAGGTATATATAAAAGAGCAAGCCGAGCACTTCGAAAATAGGTGCCAGAAACTCAAAAAGAAAGTTGTAAGGAAAAACAACGAGCCCCAAACGTTTAAACTTAAAATTGAATAATACATGGCGATGTAGTAGCATAATCTGAATCAGGCCTCTCGACCAGCGAACGCGCTGCCTACTAAAGACAGTTAATGTCTGCGGCCCCTCAGTCCAGCACAAGGATACAGGAATATAGCGTATCGCGTATTTATGGTTATTCTGTATCATGTATACGCTCATACGCGTAACCATATCAATATCCTCGGCAAACGAGCGTGGGTCATACCCCCCTACTTTAACGGCAATATGCTTATCAAATAGACCAAGCCCTCCCGACACATTGGGCACACAGTTGACTGCACTCCACGCCATCTTTGAAAGCAGATATGCCCGGATATATTCAAGCTCCTGAAAGCGAGGAAGTACCTTGTGCGGAGGCTTAAAGCGCGTAATTACACCGTTATCTACTTCCGATGAATTAATCATCCGTAAAGGGGCTCCCACGGCAATCACGCGCCGCTGGTTATTTTCGACATGGATGTACCCGGTATCCGGTATCACCTGTATATCTTTTAGTCTACTTTTGTTTTTCTCATCGAGAATAGGCCGCATTAATCGAGATAAAGTATCTTCATGTAAAATACAGTCTACATCGGTGCAGAGAAAGTAGTCAAATTTTGAAGCGTTGATACCCGCATTTGATGCATCAGCTTTTCCTTTTCCGTTTTCCTTATCAATAACAAGCAGCTTGTCATAGGCTTTGTCACTGGATCGGAAAAATCTTTTAACAGTTTTTGTTTTTATCTTTTCATTATAGGGCAAATCCACCTCTTTTAGGTCAAAATGAACGACCAGTTTTTCAAGTGTGTCATCCGTGCTACCGTCGTTAACGATAATAACCTCATATAAAGGATAATTAAGGTGCATTAGCGCATAAACATTATCGATGATCGTCAGCCCTTCGTTATAAGCCGGTGCAATGACCGATATACCCGGTGAAAGCGGACTTGAGATAACGTTCTGTGTATAATGTTCTCTGTTCTTTCGGAGATACAGCATAATTCCTTTGTAAGAGAGTACTGCCATGATGACGTAAATCACCATGGTCAGACTACTATAGGAAAAAATAAAAAGTTGGAAAACATCAATTATATCTTGGATCATGGCTAAATATGGTTATTGTTCATGCAGGTAATAATTCAAAATGCGCTGTTTACGTGGAGCGAGACCCGAAGGGCTCCATTTCAATTGATCATTGCGCACCAGTCTGGCTAATATGGAAGCCACATGATTTTCAATTTCAAAATCAAAAGCAGACTGGAATTGATCTTTCAGGAACTCAACTGCCCTGGCTGTCCGAAACATCCCCAAGGAAAAGAGTATTTCACATTGGCAGTCCACCGGTTGATTGGGGTACATTTTAATGAGCGCATCCTGGGTATGTACTGCCTTTAGATGCCCCAGCGCGTTAATAGCATGAGAACGCAGGCCATGATCGTTCACATTAAGTAATCCTTCAATGCTATCGATAGCTTCCATACTCTGCTCGTGTGCAGCCAGCTTCATACAGCATATAACAACAGTCTTATTGCGTGAATAGCGTATCCAGTTGGCAAAATTTGATTTGACGGTATCTCTTGATTGCTCGAGAATCCGAAAAAAACCTATTAATTCCCATATACTCAATGGATCTCGCACTTCATCAAAAAAACGAAAAGGCTCATTTTTACTAAAGCGCATGAAAGCGCTTCGAGCTGCAGAACGCAATTCAGAGACCTCACTCAAATTAAATCGCAGGATGTCTATATCTGAAATAGCATAATCCATCAAGGTGAGTTCATGTAGCCCCTGCACATTGCGGTACCAGTTACGGGATTTCATTTTTTGCAAAGAATCTAAATTTAGGCCGAGCAGCACATAAATACGATGAAGGAAGAGTGCATTTGTACCAGCCACATGCCAGCGAAGACGTATTAGTGTATCGATCAATGTCTGTCGATTACGTTTATCCATGAGTGCCAATTCGTCCAAGACAGACTGGTCTATGATAACGTGGCTATCTTCATTCCCCATTTCTTCTTCAATAAACTGAGGAAGTATTCTTTCTTCGATCAACTGATCCAGTTTGATCTGTCGACGCCTTGATCGATCTGTTCGAATACGCAGTGTAGTTATGATGCCATATGCAACAAAAGTTGCTAGCAATGAAGTGGCCACAATACACTGAATAATGAATATAAAAGTTTGATCTACTGTCATATCATTAATTTTCGACAACTGCGACCCGCGTCTGTATATTGCCAATATCTATACCCAAGGGCGCCTTAGGTTCGTCATGAATGAAACGCAGTGAGTTTAGGAGATAGCCTTTTACCGCTAGCGTATCTGGCTGACTGACAATCTGGATATCAGCAATATCGCCAAACTCTTCAAGGACGCAATCCACGAGATCCCCATAATAAGCTCCACCTCCACATATAAACATCCGGTTTGTTTTGGATAAGTTTCGGTCATTTACAATTCCGCTTAAGAGCGGCGATACAATTTCCGAATAATAGGTTTGCAAAGCCCGCTTACGGAGCTCAATCAGGTCTATCTTTTTCCGGTTGCTATAGATATAGCCATTACGAAAGGCCTCATCAAGTTGCTGCATGCTCTGAAAAGAGAGATCATGAGCGGCCTGCAGCTGCTCCCGCAATATATGAACAGCATAGTGTAAACCAGGTGCACTGCCCATCGCGTTCTCAATGATGCCTTCGTCTGTACTGAGGCCCGTTTCCAAGGTTCCAAAACCGAAACTAAAAACGAAAAACGCGCCATGTTCCTTATTTTCTCCTTTTCGCAAAGCAATCATACAGCTCACGATTTCGGGCAATACCTCTACCTGTGCAACATTTACGGGGACAATTCCTACTCCATCCTCACCATATACAGCGGGATCAGATTCGATCATATGTCTGCCCCTAAGTGCCTGTTCCGCTTTATCCTTATAGAGCCGATAAGTACTATTGGGTAAGCCTATCGTAACTACCAAAGGAAGCTCTGCATCCAGGCCCGACACCAATAAGGCCGCTTTAAACAGTAACTGGCATTCTAATGTCTCAGGGGAGGCATTCAGTGGCCTCCTCGGGCTACTTCCTTCGTTAAGAGCAAGCTTACCACAGATATACCATTGTTGGCCTAAACGAATCTTCAGTCCGTTGAGAAGTGAACTTGCCGTATTGACCAAAGGCGCATTACTTGCCTGCATCAGGCTTGAAAATGATTGTATCGTATACATATTATTTTTAACTGTCTATTGATTAATTACCACCAGCGGTTGCCGGAAATTACTGCTGTTTTCTGTTTGGGAGCAGTCAGCACATCCTCGATTACAGCCATAACATCGATAGACAACGTTTCTTCCTGAGCAACAAATTCAGCCACTGCAAGCTCGTTTATCGCCGACTCCTGAACAACAGCTGTAAATTCATCCTCGTTGGATGTATACACGACCTGTTCAGACAGATCTTCCTGCAACAACTCCAGGGACAAATCATCCGGTACATTGAGATCAATTTTCAAGGGCAGGCTTTGGTTATGGTTTTCGAACGGCACGGGCAGATCTGGCACTTGCCGGTCTCCTTGATCTGCAAAGTTATCCCCCTGCCCCACAATACATTTAACCCTTTCCAGTAATTTTCCTACCACAAGCGGCTTTTTAAAACAGTCTTCGCGAATAATTTCCAGTCCCTCGCGGATATGCAGATAACTCATATTGGAGGTAATAATCGTTCTTGTATTCGGGGATTCCTTCATGACCTTATTGACAATCTCATAACCATTCGCATATTGCATATGCATTTCAGTAATTACGATATCGTATTGATAGCCCTTTGCCTCTAAAAGAGCGAAAGCCTCTCTACCATTCGCAGCAGAATCTAGCTGAAAGGCCGTATTGGAAAAAACATTGGCTATTATTTTTCGCATCAGCAGATCACTATCTGCATGCAATACAGAAAACACCTTTGAATGATCAGATTTGAGATTATCGGTTTGCATACTTTTATTTAAATAGATTAAGATATTCTAGAAATGGCCTCACAAACTTAAAAATCAGCACAGAGGTTTTACCCACCCCAAAGGGTGGTTTTTCAAAAAAAATTAACTATTGAACATGCAATTATCGATTAGCTAGAATCTTCTTTTAGAAGATGAGAATCGATCACGATTCTATTACCGATGGATTAACAAATCTTTCGATTCATGAGAGGAAAGTCCATGTAAGTCAAAATAGAATTAACAGATAATTAAACAGGCTTATTGTACTTTAACATCAGTTCGGCTCTGCTATTAATTTGCAATTTGCCATAAATATTGCGAATATGAAACTTAACTGTATCAATGCTAATAAAAGCAGTTTCTGCAACTTTCTTGTAAGAATATCCCTGTTGGAGTAAGGATACAATTTCAATCTCGCGAGGTGTGAGTTGTTCCGTCTGTTTATAATCACTTTTTTGGTTCAGAGCCGGATTGAAATGAGCAATAACCAAACGTGCAACTTGCGGACTCATAACAGAACCACCTTTCATGACCTCAACGAGTAATTGATGCATCTGAGGCAAGGGCGTACTTTTGAGTAAGTAACCTGAAGCACCGGCACATAGTGCCTGAAAAACATGATCTTTGTCGTCGAATACCGTAAACATGACGATCTGAATATGTGGATATTTTCTCTTTATAAACCAAGTGATTTCTATTCCATTCTTTTTAGGCAAACCTATATCACAAAGCAGAAGATCCAGTGATTCGGGCTTCCATCGTAAAGAAAGCAGCTCATCAAAATCCTGAGCAACGGCAACCAGATCAAATTGAGTCACGTTTTCAAAATAAGCTTTCAACGACTCCAAAACCGGCATGCGATCCTCTACAATAGCGAGTTTATATTTTTTTGTATTTGGCATATACGAATAATTTCAATTTAAACGTTTGATTTTCTTGCTAATATGACTTTTCTAATGGTATCGAACACAAACCATACACTAAACATCAGATAGCACAAACTTACCCAGACCAATTTATCCAAGCTTTTAAGGATGTAAGCTTCTTGTATCGTATTAAAAACAATAGCGACGACCATGCTACACTGCAACACCAAGTAAGCTGTATAGATATTATTAAACAGCAAGACATCCTTTTTTACATTCTTGTCTATTCCATCGGTTACGTAAAGCATTCTCCATTGGCCTATTGCATAACAGATCGCCAGCGAAAAGCGCAGAATATAATGTAATTGTTGGTCCACAAAACCGAAGTTGTGCCTAAATCCCATAGGTACATCCTCGACAAGAAGGCGCAGCAATTCTTTCTGTTGTTCCAGCGGAGCAATAGCATAGGGAATCACATCGATTAGCCCAAAGAAAAAGGGAATGAGATTTAACCACCAATACTTTGGCAACGGCGCATGGGGTCTCAATTTTAGTCTGACATAAAAATAAAAACACGGAGCAACAAGGTAATAAAAAGGAATACCTTTATTATATATCCGTGGGTAGTACTGGATTTCGCCTGTATAAATCATGCAGTAAATAAAAACATGCCAAATAAGCGCTATAACGCCAATACAGAGCAGTATGTTGCTTCGATCCTTATTGATGTAGTAGAGTAAAACACGCATAAGCAATCCTATCATACAAATTACTCCGCCGATCAGTGCAAAGCTTATACTTATCCAAAATTGTGTATTTGCATGTGCCATAGGGGTCAGAATAGGTCGAACAGAAGTTTACGAAATTTAAGATTAGCTGTTAAATGTACCGTATAGGTGTTTGGAGATTTCACAATTGTCACTTTTGCTCCAATTGATTCAGCACGGCGTTCCATGTTGGTCGTTCCTTGGCCTTTTCGGAAGTTTTTCTTACCATGATCATCCCTATTTAAATCGACAAGTGTATTTGAGATTTCAAGATCGAGCATATTGTGATCGATCTGCAAGAATATCCGTACTTCTGAGGATGCGCTATGTTTGCAGATATTATGCAAGGCTTCTTTAAAAATAAGGTATACATTTTGACGAATATACTGAGGCAGCTGGCGGGCTGTATGGATTTCAGTATCGAAGACAACTTCAATGTCTTGCGAAGTTAATAACTGCTCGGTCAGAAATTTCATTCTATCCTCTAAACTCCCCTGGCTGTTGTTGCGGGAGTCAATTGCCCAGATAATATCATCCATCGTCTGCACTGCTTCGCGACTATAACCCGATATTTTATCCAATGATTTATTGGCGAAAGAATATTGCTGACTCATGGAAAGCAGGTCGGTCTGCATGGCGATACCCGTCAGAAGCCCCCCAACTTCATCATGTAGATCGCGTGAAAGCTCCAACCGTAACTTTTTATCACGTTTGAGCTGAGAAGATCGCGCAATCGTAAGAATGTATATGATAACACCTGTTGCAAATGTTAAGAAAACATAAAAGATCTGCGTTTCATAAAAGCGTGGTTTTTTGTAGAGCAACCATCTTCTCGTTTTAGCAGATAAACCATTATCGCTTACTGTTTTAACTTCAACCTCATATTCACCAGTCTTCAAATCCGACAGATTAATCTGCCCAGAAGTGGTTAACTCCTGAAAGGTCTTTACTACGGGACGCAAACGAAAATAAGTCTTATAATTATTCCTATAACCATCAATTTTTGCCAGTTTCAAATTAACAAATACGGATTGTTCATCGAGCAGAATTGTATCTTGTGCTGCGGATGGCGTGTAAGATCTTGTAATGTTGCTTGCACTGTTACCAACAATCACTGAAGCTAGCACAGGTTGAGGCACCTCCTGTCGTTTCAGACTAGCCAGAAAATTTTGTGGGTTAATTGCAAAACAGCCCAGCACCCCTCCCATCAATAGCTGTTTTGTAGACTGATCATAGTATATTGATGGCTGATTAAATTCCTCAAAAGGTAGGCCTTGCATGCTATAAGCGCTGTAAAACGTTTTCCCATCCCAAACAGACAATCCTTTAAATGTTCCTAAAAACAATAGATTGTTGACCCATGCCATACTATAGACAATATTACTCGCCAATCCATTTTCAAGCGAATAATTTAAAATTTTGCCGTTTTTAGCTTCAATGACAATCAGCCCTTTACCTTTTGTCGCCAAATAGATTTTATTATCTCTAAACGTATGTGCAAATACATTAAGCTTCTCTCCATTTTGAGGAAAAACTTTCTGTAGATGGCCTGCCGTTAGCTCAAAGTAACCGTTTTCGGAAGAAAAAGATAGCGTTTCATTTCTCCATTGCACAGCATTTATCCGTTGCCCGATGCCCACGGCGAGACCATTTTTATCCCGTAATGGAACCACCTCTTTTGTCTGCAGATCATAAATCCAAATACCGCTATAAGTACCAATTAAATATTGGTTGTCCCGATAATGACATAGACTAAATACCATGGGCGACAGTTCTTCACGTATTCCTTTACGTTTGTAATAAGGAACCCGATTAAACTGTCCATTGACTAAAAGCCCTAAAAAATCACTTTCAAGCCCTACCAGTGAAGAGTCCTGGTTAATTGTAAGGAATGCATAATAATTGTTTAATGGCGCCACCGCCTTAATGGAAGGATTATAAGGTAGAAAAGACTTTAATGGCGCATATCCGCCGACGTAATACATGCGCTGCTGTTTTGTAATCGCCCTGGCGGTCCCTGTATTCCAGTATTGAATATCGAAGTCCGTTTTGGAAAGACTATATAATCCTTTTTCCGTTGCACAAAGACCTTCATTTGCATTAAAGACGATTTGGTTTAATTTGCTTTTCAATAGTTCCCTACTGATATAATGTTTATCGGCCGAAAGTGGCGTCATTTTCAAATCCGCCTCAAATTCGAAATAGCGGCTATCTTCAAAAAGAAAGACAATCTTATTTCCTTCGGCAAAAGACCAATGCCCCCAATCCCGCATGTCTCCCAGAGATAGTCCCTTTGGACTGACTTTTTTAAAACGAGCACCGTCGAAGGTCAGGTAACCAAGTCCATAGTTACGCAATAGCAGCCCTTTGTTAAGCAAAAAGATATCATCCAATTGCCGATAAATATTTTTTGGTATACTAAATCGCTGAATATGCCCCGAGTTTAAATCCATAAAAAACAGCTGCTCGTTATAGGCAAACCAAAGGCGGTCCTTATCCGCGATCAAACGCTTGCCTAGCGGACGTCGAAGCTCATTTATTGTTCGATTAAACTTCAGTAGTTCTCTCTTTTTCGTCCCATTTATCTGCCATAATATTCCAGATTTTGTTGCAATATATTGTTTGTCCTGTTGGTCAAACATGGCGATCACATCTTCCCCCCAGAGACCTTTAGCAAATTCTGCATCTTTTATAAATTTCCACTTTTGGGTATCAAAAATCAATAAACCATTTCTCGTTTCGAGCCACAAACGACCTTGTCTGTCCGCCATCAGTTTATTTACTTCAGTAAAATATAGCGGGCCTTTATACAATTCATGGAAAGGTTTGATCGAAATGCCGTCATAGCGATATAACAGACTTCCTGCTATAAACCAAATAAAACCCTGACTATCCTTTGTTGCCGACTCTATATTGGTATGATAAGAATCTATACCCGGGATTATTTGAATTTCATGATAATTTGAAGCCCATATCCGATTTGAAAAGGACAAAACAATAGCAATACCTAAAAGTAATAATTTAAGCGTTCTTGAAAACACAGTAGAAATATTCAATAATATGGATGACCAAATATAATTATTTTACAGCTAATTATAGGTTAAAAAACGAGTTAATTGTTGCCACAATTTCACAAAAAAAGTTTTTCTGATCCCCTCATTTACCCTATACAGGCACAAATGAATACATCTGTTTCAAAAAACATAGGCCATACACATTATACGATATTATAGCTGATAAATTAACCGCCAAAATGAGCTAAGGGCTTTTGCATGCCCGCTAATTGGCAATCCAACCGCCATACCAATAGCCAATTGATTGCTAAGCCCCAGCTTGATCTGAGGGTGCAGGACAGTCTCAATGCCCGCAGAAGAAATTTCCTGATTGACCTCCACTCCGATAAAGTGGTCTGTCTGCGGTATGGTATAATGAAATGAGGTATTCATTTGCCAGGTCATATCCGTTTTTGATGATGCATAATGATACGCCAATTCTGGTCCTGTATAAACCAATGCATGCCAATTGCTGTTCAAGTTTTTGGCGGCAATAAAGAATGGGTTAAAAGCTGTCCCCCCATCGACAAAATTAAAGATCTGCGTATATCCAACAGCTAAAGTTGTTGCCTGTTTTTTGGAAACATAAAAAGAATATTGCGAAGATAAACGCAATCGTTCCAATTGATTGCTCGAGGATACATTGGTCATGTGACTTTTTGAATACGCAAAATCTGTCTCCGCTTCCAGTCCCAATCGATCTATAGGCGCAAATTCATATTCCATTAAATAACCATACTCATCGGCGGAATGCATTTTTTTGATATCCGCACCCACATTAAATTCCTTCTCCCCTTTACGTGCGCCAAGATCCCGGACCAGATCATTATATAAAGGTTCGGCATGATGCACTTTGTCCGGTAGCGATTTATTGTCCTGCGCAAAAGTTGCAATTGAAATAGACATAGCACATGGGAATAACCATGTCCTTAAGGATTGAAAAGTAAGTTTATTGTTTTCCATACCACAAACTTCGATGTGAAATATGGAAAGACTTGGGAATGTTTTTTTCCTCCTTCAGTGAAGGAATACCAATTTATAATTCCTTAAGATATACTAATCTTAAGCCAAACTAAATGTAAAATAATTCAACACAAAATGTTGGGAGACTTAACCGCTAACACCGATTATCACTTTCTTCCTCTTTTCCATCAGCAATCATCTCATTGACATCCGCCATATCACCGGCTTCCAAATGTTCAATATCTTCCGCCTGCTCATCGGAGTAGCGATCGATAAAGAATGTACAGCCCATCGGAAAATGGTCGGACCCAACAGAAGGATAGATAAACAACTTATCGATAAATACGGTCGGACTATGAAACAGCAGATCCAAAGGAACTCTGAAAAACCAATAATTGGCATGAAAGGTGGAAAGAATACCCCGACCAATACGTGCATCAATCAATTTGCTGGTTTTTTTAAACAAGAGCGAAGATTTGGCCCAGGCTACATTGTTAAAATCCCCAGTAACGACCACTGGCATTTTATAATCGCGTACCCGTTTGGCGACACTGAGCAGATCGCCATCCCTTTCTTTGGAAGTTTCCTCTTCGGTCGGACTCGGTGGAGGTGGATGAACAGCAAAAAAGATAAAACGATGTCCATCGGCAGTTTCCAGTTCAGCTTCAATACTTGGAATATCATCCGCCACAAAATAATGCACCTGACATTTGTTGATGTTCAGATTGGTATAAAAATGCATGCCGTAGGTATTGTCGAGCGTTACCTTCTCAAAATTTGGATAATCACTTTCCAGCACACGTAAGGCTTCTTCCCATGCCGCATCGCTTTCCATGGTCAAAAAAATATGCGGTTTTTCTTTCTGAATCAGGTCAATAAAGCGATCATAAGCCGTATTAAATTGCAGTACATTACAGGAGATCACTTTGATACTATCAGAAGCATCCTTGCCCTTTTCATATTTTTCACGACGCCAAAATTTGGTATAGCGGATCAATATATAGGCATGGTATACAATCAGCGCCAACTGTACTACCTGCAAGCACCATATCCAGGAATCATCCCCCACGAGATAAAAACCCATCGCCAATGCGGGCACCTGAAATACCAGCAGCTGCAACTTCACAAATTCAGCTACCCGAAAAATCCAATGCTGGCTTTGGGCAAAGGGCAATACACTCAGTAAAATTAATAATCCTGAGAAAACTGTATAGAAAATCAGCATATCGTTCGCGCAAACATTTTAAACAAACTTAAACAAATTACGTTTATTTTCAAGAGCCCATCATTTATCAAGCGCTCCTCAGCTATTACATACCCTTTTGCTCGCCCTCCTGATAGTCCACCCGTGTTCTGGCCAATGCATTCGGGAAGTTCGTGTGGATGTATGTAATCATTTGTTCCCGAATATAACAGCGTAGGTCAAAAGCCTGGCCCGAATTGCGGCAGCTCATCAAGCAGCGGATCTCCATGGTGCGCTCTTTAAAATCAGTCACCTGAAGCACGTTTACTTGACCGTCCCAAAGCGGATGTCTGGTGAGTAATGCCGTCAGTTTCTCACGCAGTAGCTGGACTGGTACGGTAAAATCTGTATAGATAAATACAGTACCCAATATTTCAGAAGTCGTGCGCGTCCAATTTTGGAAGGGTTTTTCAATAAAATATGTGATGGGCAATACCAAACGGCGTTTGTCCCAGATATTGACCACGACATAAGTTAGATTAATTTCCTCCACACGCCCCCATTCCCCTTCAACAACCAATACGTCATCCATACGAATGGGTTGTGTAAAAGCAATCTGAAAGCCAGCGAGGAGATTTCCCAATGACTTCTGTGCAGCAAAACCAATGATAATACCGCCAACCCCCACTCCCGTGAGCAAACCGGCGCCGATCTTTTGCATACTATCAAAGCTTAAAAGGATAATTGCCAAAGAAATCACAATAATCAGCGTGACCACCACTTTTCGGATAAAGACAATTTGCGTCCTAATCTTTCGTTCGCGCAGGTTATTCTCCTTATTGATATCAAAACGATGGTAGAGATAATCTTCAAAAACCTTAATCCCCTGTATCAGCACAACCGCAAAGAAACTGACCAATAAAAGTTCATTGATTTTGCTCACCACGCGGAGGGTCCTTTCGTTAAATTGTGTAAAGGGCAGTAGACTATTGAAAACAATTAATGGGATAAACACACTCAGCACACGATTAAAACGGCGGATAAAGGAACGGAAAAGGGAGTAGGATTCCTGTTGGATGGCCTGACGCCGTAGTAGAGGAATAAATATGAGTTTAATCAGGATACCGATCAAAAATGAAAATAGGATTAATGCAATATTCCAGAGCCAGGCGGGCCACTTCTGTGAAAGTTGAATTAATGTTTCGTTCATCATAGTGTTATTTCTTTTTGTTTACGACTTATATCTCATTAAAGTATAACTGCCATGAAGATCTAACGTTTGTTTTATTTTGAAAAAATCGGTGGAAAGGATAGCTAAGAACAATTTTACGCATATTGCTAAACTTAGACGAGCATTTACCGATCCAAAAAATGGGATTTAAAACAAAATTTTACGCCTTCTATACGATTAAAACAACACAAACACACCCTTATTCAATAAAAAATGAGTAAAAAAATCAAACAAAACACTTATTTATCACAAATAAACAGGATATTGGATAAAAAAAAACAGGATATTAATAATAAAAGGCAAAACAACAGACAAATTGAATTAAAATATCAACAAAAACAACCTTTAATTTAAAAAATCAGATAAAAAACAGATTAAAATTGCAAACAAAACAAAAAAAACCATATATTTACAACACCTTAATAGGTTTATAATTGGTTATTTAAAGGTTTTCATTCTCCCCGAATGGAAACCTTTTTTTTATTTTATATTTAAACATAAAAAAAGGTGCTTTTTAAACATCCTTTACAATAAAATCCAATCAATCTCTAGCAGATTACCAGAAATATCCCCAAGACCCTCAATTCCCAACTTAAATTCTCAGTATCTAAATATTTTGGTAGTGATGAATAGCCTTTTGGTATGTTTTTTGAGTCTAAAGAGCCAATTACAAACAGATGGTAGCTTTACATGGCGTGCTTCACTTAAACATACTATAAAAAAGATATTGACCGTTTATAATAAAGTTCAAAGCGTGGGAATTTCAAGCTTTCCAAGAAAAATTAAACCAAAACATAGAGATAACAATGAGCAAGAAAAAAGACAATTCTAGATGGCTGAATGTGGCCATATCCTGGGGAGCGAGTATCGTCATCATCGGGGTACTATTTAAGATTCTACATATCGGCGGCACCACAGCCAATTATATGATCGGAATCGGTTTAGGTGTAGAAGCCTTCCTTTTCTTTTTAATGGGTTTCAATCCGCCCGCACCGGAACCAGACTGGACCCGGGTTTATCCTGAATTGGACGACAATTTTAATGGTGAGCTACCACAAAGAGGAAAAGCTGTTGTTGCCCAACCCACAAGTCCATCGGCCACAGCCGCTTTGGATAAGATGTTTGCCGATGCCAATATTGAGCCCGCAAGCATTGAAAATCTCGGTCGTGGCCTGCGTGATTTTAGTGAAAAAGTATCCGCCATTAATAAGCTTTCAGATGTTTCACTTGCGACAGAAGAATTCACCAATAAGCTCCGAACAGCAACTTCAAAATTTGACAACCTAAGCAACGCATTTGAAAAAGCGTCTGAAAACTTAGTCGCCATGTCAAATACTTCCGGTGATACATCCAACTACCACGAGCAGGTAAAAAGTCTAACAACCAACCTAAGTCAATTAAATGCAATGTACGAGCGTGAATTACGCGATTCGGCCTCACATTTACAATCGATGAACAAGTTTTATGAGAACCTAAGCTTTACCATGCAGAACTTCAACGAATCGCTGGATGATTCCAAAGCATTTAAAGATGAAGTGGGCAAGCTAGCGAAAAACCTCAATGCCTTAAATGCCATTTATGGCAATATGTTGAGCGCGATGAATCAACCGCGTGTGTAATTAATTCTTGTATCACTTAAATCAAAAAAAATGGCATTAGGAAGAGAAACTCCAAGACAAAGGATGATTGGCATCCTCTATCTGGTCTTGCTCGCCTTATTGGCGCTCAATGTACCGGATTCCATCTTGGATGCATTCAAAAATATCAACAACAGTCTCGAAACATCCAAATCGAATGTCAGCACAGCCGTTCAACAACTGTTCACAGCGTTCGAAAACACCAAATTAAAAGAAGAACCCGCACGTGCCAAACCGATCTACGACAAGGCAAAAAAAGCGCAGGCTATTATTGGAGAACTCAATCAATATATAGGTTCCTTAAAAGAAGAGTTCGTTAAACAAGGTGGTGGATACGATGAAGAAAAAGGCGATCTGGCCCAACGTGAAAACGAAGACATTTCACCGAATCTGATGATCAATGAGAAAAAAGGAACTATTTTAAAAGATAAAATCAATACAACACGTACTAAACTGTTGGCCCTACTTACACCTGAAGAACAAAAAATGGTTTCGTTCTCTCTGGAGGCGAAAGATCCCGAGAAATCTGTGAACGGTAAAAAATCCTGGGAAGAAATTAATTTCGGCAGTGGTACACCTTTGACCGCAGCGATGACTATTTTAACCAAAATTCAGACAGATGCACAAAATGCAGAATCTGATGTGGTGAAGCTCATCTTAGGCAAAATGGATCAGGCCGTGGTGAACCTCGATAAATTTGCAGCGGTTGCTGTAGCTCCTACATCTTATTTGGTGCAAGGACAGCCCTATAAAGCCGAAGTATTTCTGACGGCATCTGATTCCAAATCTGAACCGGCCATTTCTGTTAATGGATCATCACTTCAGGTGGTGGATGGAAAAGGTGTTTATTCGGTCAACACCAGTCGGGAAGGTATCTATACCTGGACCGGTGTGATCAAAGTAAAACAAACCGACGGATCTTATAAAGAATATCGCACCCCTGTACAGACCTACCAAGTAGCTCGTCCTTCGGCAGTGGTATCACCAGACAAAATGAATGTACTGTATATCGGTGTCAACAATCCTATTTCAGTATCAGCTCCGGGTACATCTACCGATAAAATCCGTGTCAGCATGAGTGGCGGTAGTATTTCAAGTGCTGGTGGCGGTAAATATAATGTGAAGGTAAGTTCACCAGGCACAGCACATATTTCAGTATCCGCAGAGGTAGCACCTGGAAAAACACAGACCCTGAGTTCGACAGAATTCCGTGTGAAACGGATTCCGGATCCTATTGCCAAGTTTGCCGGTAAAACAGGTGGTTCAATGGCTACGGTAGCACTTAAAGCGCAGAATGCTCTTTTTGCAAAACTGGATAACTTTGACTTTGATGCAACCTTCAGGGTCACCAAATTTACCATGATTATTGCTAAGCCACGCGCGGATGCCATTGTGTTATCGACTTCTGGAGGCCAGCTGAGTTCGGCCATGTCTTCAGCCCTTAATGGTATTGTACCAGGCACACGCGTTATCTTCGACAATATTGTTGCCGTGGGCCCAGATGGGACTTCCAGACAACTCAATGCAGTTGCTTTAACAGCAAATTAATATAACTGACCTACATCTGCTACATAAAAAGCCCTGCTCCCAGAAAGAGCAGGGCTTTTTTCAGCTACGACACACCTTAAAAACCTACTTCCTCCGCCGCCACCAGATCCAATAACCTAAACCAGCTAGCATAACGACCCCTATAGCAAAGATCTCAGTTGATACGACTTTATTTTCCCGCTCCACACGCGAATCCGAAGCGCTTGCCTCCTTTCTATTGGCCTGCTGAAGCTGCAAATTCTCTTCCTTTCGCTTTATGTTCGACTGCTCTGCGAAAAGTCTTCCGCCCTTGGCCCATATTCCATTATCCGGGTGAAACCACAATGGACTATCCGTACTAAAATACCAATAAGAAGATAAACTATCCTGCTGTTTCTGATGATAGGCCTGATCCCAATGTTCATATTGACTATAACGCTGCGTAGAATTTTCTTCCAGCTGCTGCTTTCCACGGAAAACGCTACAACTGACGACTACAGCAGTACTGATGATGAAGAGGAAAAACAGGAGGTTTCCAACAACCGAAATTAGATATTTATTCATGACAGTGCCCTCCTCAATCGATCCAATTTGCAATGGCATAAATGGTTTTAAGGGGCCGCCGCCGCGATTCTACCCGGTCATGGCTATTGCCTTCTACCGAAATCAACATGGATCCCTTTATAACTTTAACTAGGCCTACATGATGGATCCGTTTTAATTGGCAGCTATAGATCGCAAACAAATCGGCTTGCCGCACATCTCCTTCCAATAACTGCGCTTTGCTATAGCGACGCGCTTTGGGAAAGAGCGCGGGGCTCCATGAACTGCGCGGTATGGAAAGACCAGCCTGACCATAACACCAGCTGGCAAATGCGGCACACCATTCATAGCCATCACCTAGGCCGACATAAGCAAGGTACTTCGAAATCTCCGGGCCCTTATTTTCACCCCCTGTCTCCCTTACGCCAATTTCATTTGCTGCGATTTCATCAATCTGCCGTCTCAGCAGATCAGTATTACGCACACGAGCATAATCATTGTTACACCTTCCGTCTAAAACAGCATTTCCAGTAGCAGGAGAAATGCAAAGAGCAATAGAAAGAAGACCGAGAAATAAAGAATGGATTGTTGCCATGAGTTTAATTGATTAAAGTGATAATAAATATCCTGTCTATAATACTTGAAGGGTCTCCAGAGGTATTCCAGCAACCAGGTGCAGCAACAGATAAAGACCATTCCGGCCATTAGCCCAAAATACAACAGGGACAGTACCCCCAGATCAAGCGCAGCTGATGCCGGGTCGAAAAACTGCAAGATACTTCCAACAAATAGGAAAATAATGACCAATAATATGCTGACAATACCGAGCAAGTACTTGGGCTCGATTGGCAGTTTTTGTGTTAGACCATACCATGGTCCTTTTATTTCTACACTGTTCATAGTGATATAATTTAATGATAGAAAATTGTTATACGTTTCCCGCATATTGACTGCGCGAATAGCGGTTTCGATTCCGGTCGCGCACCAAGATAAAGACATCAAGTCGGACATTTTGCATGTAATCAGGCAGTTCGAGTCTTAAGCCTGAACTCGAGCGCGTAACCAAACCCTCATTGCGGATAGCAACCCCGGCAATCGGATCATAAGCCACCAACAGCAGCTCGTCATCGTGGTTCATGGCCGTAATCTCACCACCGTCAAAGTCCAGCCACAATCCATTATCATCCAGCGCCATGTTCTCTACGCTTATCCCCTGTACGGAACCATCGGAAAGCAGAATGAGCGCAGGATCAATATATTGCTTCGGGTATTTACCTTTGACCGCATATTTGACCGCATGCGCCATCGCCAGATTGCGTGCAGAAAGATGTTTTGCTTTTTCCCGGCGTACATACTGTGCAAATCCCTCCTTAATAATCGATGCCAGTGGCAAGAGATATTGGCTGGCCAGATAAAACTTTTGCTGCGTCAGCAGCATACCTATTGTTTTACTTCTTTTTCTTTTTTTCATCTGAAATTGTATTAATGAATAATATCCTTTTCTCGATATCAAAATGTACCAAGGGCAGGCCTGCCCTTGGTGATTTTCTACATCTTAGGCGAGCATTATTTCACCGAGATAACTGCTTCTGCTGATTTTGGTCTTTGTCCGGTCGGACATAAAATACCAGATATGTACAGCATCACCCAACAGGTGCCCAGGTACTCCAAATGTGACCACCCCATCTTGCCTTTTCGGCAAAGTTGGCGAAGTCATGAATTCATCCTTTGCCGGATGGTAACAGATCACATAAAAGAGATCGTCTCCCTGTGTTTCGTAGACATCGTTATTGCCCGTCGACCAAGCCACGGTGATCTCATCCGCATTAAAACCAGCTTCTACCGTTCCGCCACCACCGTAGAGCCCGTCCGCAATTCTGATCTTGCTATAGTCCAAGCTCAGATCCGGATAGACACCCTGAATAGCCAGATCCTGATTGAGCTGAAAAGCATAGTTGAGCGGGGTAAGACGATCTGCTTTTTTCTGGCCAAAACCGATTTTTAGAAAATTATTGATCGGCAGCAGAAAACGCATCAACGTCTTAAATCGCGTCTGTACGATCAGTTGTGCTTCCGTATACGGCTTATTGCTTTTTTTAGCTAGCCCTCTGATATAATTGATACTCTTCCAGCTGGCACCGATCACCGAGCCGGCCTTACCACTGAAGCCACCATTTGCTCCATTTACAATTGTTCCCATTTTTAAAAATTTTAAGGATTAAAAAATAAATCGCCAAGATTTTTTATACCGGTATTTTCGCTTGACAGAACAAACATAAAACATTCATTAACAGAAAAATACAACACAAAAAAGATTGTCCGACGCTTGTCCGCTGATGACCTATCAATTGTCCGAAGGCCGCCAATCGATAAGTAGAAAACCCTACAATGATCTGCTACCGGATTGCTTATGGCCTCCAGTGGGGATTGACTTATCAAATACCGATGAATCCCCTAGTTGAGACCTAGTTTGCTAGGTAAACACAAGGTCTCAACTAGGAGTTAACTAGGAATATTGGTGAGCGAAGGGCATGGCAGGTACGAAGAAAGCCTACGGCAGAAGGAAACAAGAGCAGAAGCGAATCCCGGCAGGATGGCCAAGAACTTCGCCGCAGTTTAAATATCAACCATTCAGGTAACGTTTGAGCCGCAACACATCGTCAAGTTTAAAGTACTTCTTACCCCCTTTATCGCGCTGATGTACCCGAATGAGGCCTAAGTTTTGATACCGCAGCAACGTACGGTCCGATACGCCTACGGTGTCTTTGACAAATGCTGTATCACGAAGTTCGACAGTGGAATCCGCTGTCTGAAAGCTATTCTGTATTGCTCTTTTTAATACTTGTATTTCTGTAAAGAGAATATGTAAAGCCTGCAAGAGATGCGCATCTGTCTTACGGCCGATATTGTTAAACGAATCTTTTCTCATATTTTTAATTGTTTATAATGACAAATACGCTTAGCCACCAAGGATATTGGAGTTAATGAAGCTAAAGAAGTCTGCATACAGTTTCTTATCACCTACAGGAAGTGTTTTTTTCGTCCCTTCAGTCATCAAGACACCGCCGACTCCATAGCTGTAAAAAAAATTGATATTAATTACAATACTCTGATGGCATTGCTTAAACCACTTAACCGGCAGTCCCGCCAGTACTTCCCGCATGGTACTACTGCAGCTCAGTGTTTTACCCCCGATCATGTGAAATTTAACCTGACCATTGGCACTTTCGACATACACGAGTTCTTTCATCCGGACCTCGGTACGCTGATAACGCACCGGCCCTTTGATCATAAAATAATAGGTATAATTTTCCAGTGAATCGTGATCAGAGAGTGGGATCAATTTAGCGAGCGCTTCATCCACGCGGCGCAGTGCGGCATAGAAACGACTCTTAGACACCTCTTTGAGCAGCACATCAACGACACCGAAATCATATCCCGGATCCTCGTACTGGCGATGTGCTGTATAGAGAATTGTTTTTAGATTTGAGCTGGGCAAGGTTCTTAAAAAATCAAAAGCGTTGGTCTTCCCTAGTTCGACATCAAGAATCATAAAATCCACTTTGTTGGCACGCAGAAAAATTTTGGCATCCTGCGGATCATTAAATGTTTTGGCAATCTGCACATAGCCAATCTCTTCGACCATCTCAAGCAGATGGTCGATATGCGACTTTTGGTCATCGATGATGATCCCAATCCATATTCTATTCATATTTTCCGTCATTTTTTGTTCCTTTAATTATTTGTAGCGCTGCACGCATAACGTGAGTTCATAATGCTCATCGTCCTGATTTTCTTCCATCGAAAAGTCCGTTCCAAAGAGGTATTCCATGCGTGTTCTCACATTCCGAAGTCCCACATCGTGACTTGGTAGGATTTGAGGACCGCTTCGCTTTCTATTTTGAACCGTGATCCGATAACCAGTATGGCTGACAAGGACTAAGATTTTAGCTGGGTGGTCTTTATCCCACAAGTCCGCATGCTTAAATAAGTTACCAGCGAGCGTCTGCAATACTGTTGGTGCAATACTAAATCGCATCAGGTTACCGGAGCAGGAAAGATTTATGTAAAAAGGATTCGGTTCGACTTTCTCCTGTATGGACAGGTACTGCTCCAGTGCTTTCACTTCATCTTCTAATAATATATGAGTTGCCCCCTCCACCTGATGGGCCTCCATATAAAATTTCATTAAGCGATAAATTTCCGAAAGCTGCAAGCCCAATTCAACATCATATGGGTCCACCTTATTCTTTAAATGGCTAAAGATATTCGCCATCATATGCGGATGCACCTGCGCAGATAAGGTCGTGTATTGAAAGGATTTCATCGTTGACTCTGCGGCGAAACGTGCGTTTACAGCTTCAAGCTTATCATTTGACTCGCGAAGCTTACTCTTATAGTAATAATAGCCCACCGCCATGACCGTATAATTACTGTGCATGACGAGAAAGGTCTGGATATACTTCGCCCAACTAAAAGCGTGTTTAGTGATGACATACCTATTATTTATTATCTCCAGTCCAAATCTTCCATACAATTCATAGTACACAATCAGGGCGGAGAGTAAATAAAAGCCTATCATCAACACTATAGTTCCCAGTATATGTCCCCGATCGTAAACATACTTCAAGATCAGATACACTGCATAGAAGATAATCGCACAATAAAATACGGTGATGAAGGAAGCTCCCAGATTCAGTCTGGAATTGCCCAGTGCATTTACCACAAAAAAATAAAAATTATATCCTATCCAGAAGTAGCAGTGCGACAACCACTTTCTTTTAAAGAACCTATTCATATTATTGGTTTATAATTGATAATCTAAAGATAATTATATAAATATGTTTAAACAAGTATCTAGATCAATTTTTCAAAAAATAGTTCCAGGCAAGAGATAACTTAGGTAAGTAAACTTATCAAACAGCAGCTGTTTCTCTTTTATGCTAAATGAAATTATACGACTAGTTTTTGCGGGCCAGGTTGCTACATCCGAGCTTGGTGACATGATTTTGTGTAGGTAAAACCAGGCCTCCCAGGCCTCCGGATATTCTAATAAGGCTTCCTCAAAATCCTCATAAATAACGCGGCTAAAATAGTCCGTAAACTGCCTGCCGTTCGGAAACCAGTTTTCAAACCAATGACTCAATTCACAAATAACAATGGGCTCATTTTCTGCCGCTATTTTGGCAATTAAAACTGTTATATTTTTTTGAAGTAAAAAAGCCATATGTAGAATCCCATGCTTTATCTTAATGCTGCCATTTAGAAAAGGGATTTCGCTTAATTTTTGCGCCTGTAAATCCTTTGCGGTACTTACCCCTCCATCGAGGTAGCAGAATATATGAAAGCCAAGATCCATCTGCTGCCTTAACTTAAAGAAAAGATAAGGATCCTCAGCGTCTAGAAATACAACTTGTTTTTGCCAACGGTCACCGAGCAAAGCTGCGTAATGCTGTGACTGCTGTAACATAACCTCTTTAGCCACAGGAATGCAAAGTTTATAGCCGCGCTGAACCAGAAAGGCAGGAACAGCCCGATAGTAGCCAAAATGAAAACTTAAGATAAATTGAGCGCATTCTGGAGAAATCCAATAGGTTTTGCCCTCGAACTGAAATTTAGTGGCGTCCGTTTCTGCCTGTCGCCTTGAGAAATTGATCGCCGCACGGTGTAGATTTTGCTGGATATCGAGCTGATGGATACCCAAAAGATGTTGCACATTGGCCGAGAAAAAAACAAAGTCCCGCCAGTCCTTTTGGGTATATCCGTTCATGGCGGCTTTCCAATTAAATTGCATATAAAAATATGTTAGGGTTAACATTGGGAATATGCCATGCCTAAGGATAAGGCACAGCATACTCAATTATTATCATGTTCTTAAGGGAAAACGATATTGCATTTTCCTCCATCGTCCTCTTCATCAATACCTAACATCAGGTCGTTGATGCTCAGAGGTTGCGGATTGTATAGACCAAATTGGGCCAATAGTGTTTTTATCTCCACGTTGTTTCTCGTAAAAAGTAAAACCATAGGCTGTTCTCGCAACAGCTTTACGGCTTCAGGCACTGAAGACTGTGGATCGATCGGGAGTAAAAATTCAACTAATAATTGGAGAGCCAAAGGACATTGCCTTCATCTACCATTTGGTTCCTAAACTTTCCATTTTGTCGATAACTTGGGGGGCAAAAGAGGTTTTACCAGGATCAAAAGATATTATAAGGGTAGTTTCGTCAATGATTTTCAATCGTCGTAGTTTTGTTAAAGCAACATATATTGCTGTCAGTTAGCCAGATAAACCGAAAAAACTTTAATATGTCAATTAAGCATAACACCAAGGCGGGATTCAAACTATTATTTGATTTTTGGGGGAAATATCACACAATAGATCATTTTCACTATCAGTGGGCAAAGGACAACCTCAAAGTCAAGATTGTCAAACGAGGCGAACAACTCAGTTCAGCTGACCGTCATTCGGAGATGACTTTTTTTGTCGCGAAAGGCCTCCTGGCTCGGGTCGAAGAAAATACTGAAACCGGCAAGCGCAGGATTATGAGCCTCGCTATTCCAAACATGGCTTTAATGACGACCAATCACCTCTATACACATCATCTACACAGCGGGCATATAGTGGCACTCCGTTCCGGAATTATTATCGCGATCCCGCATTCGGTACTTCGGCAGTTTCAGGAACACGAAAAATCCATCGATACATTTATTGACGTATTGGGCAATAAAAAGAAGAGGCAGCTGGTTTTGCTAAGGCAGGCCACATTGGGCTATTCTCCTTTTGAGCGCTACCTTAACTTTACCCGACTGTTGCCCGAAATTAAAGCTGCGACCACTCAAATCGAGCAGGCAGATCTGCTCGGCATTTCCCGACACACGGTGCAGCAGGCCCAGTATTTTCTGCTCACGGGCAAATATGCTCAAAATTAGCTCCTATAGTACAGGCCTATATCAGACTTATTTTGCATGCAACTTTGTATAAGGAGCTAGCGAAAGGTGCTGGCTTGAATAAACATTTTATAAACTAAATTTTTTTGCCATGGCAACAAAAAGAAACAGCTGGCTACGTGCCGGCACATTAGCAGTATTAGGATTGGGGCTCGCTTATGGAGCGCAAAGTTTCACAGAAAAGGAAGAAGTCAACCCCATTTCAGCACGTAAATTAACAACGACAATGTGGTTTTCCGTTGATGCATCGGGTGCTTCCAATCCGAGCAATCCAAGTAACAGTGAACAGAATGTCACTGCACAGTTATCGTCGAGTCCATCAGCACCTTGCACACAGCCATCAGGCGAACTATGTGCCAGACAATTGACCTACGATGAAAATGATACAGACATCCAAAATCTTTTGGCAAGAGTTGAGGCGGGTGATGATATTCCCACCATACAGGAATTTGTTGCAGCAGGAGCTACAGCTGGTTCAACATCTCATAAACCCTAAGGCTTCAATTGCATGTATCATAATTTAATAGAAGGGCCGTTTGCAAAATGCGAACGGCTCCTTTTTATTTTTAACGCGGATTTTGAGGGTATCCACCTACACTAATTGCTTCGTCAGGGAAAGGCCATATAAACCGTGGGCTATTGGACAGCAACTCCACCTCTGTACCAGCGATATTACGCTTAAGATTCGTAGCAGTCTTCGGATTCTTATTGAGGCGTCGTAAGTCTTCCCAACGAATCCCTCGCAAAAGCAGTTCTTTTTTACGTTCCTTTAAAATCCACCACAGAAGCTCCTCTTGATTTTGAGTTGTTAGATTGACAAATGCTTCTTTTTTATATCTATTTCTGAGCAGCGTATTCAGATCCGAAAGAGCTTCAGCTAGGTTCCCCAACCTCGTATTGCTTTCTGCCCGCGTTAAATACACTTCATCCAAAGCTAGCCCGGTAAATAACAATGAACTACCATAATAACTTCCACGATAGCGTATCATACTATTTCTATCCTGCTCAAAAAATAAAGTCTTTCTCAAATCTGCATTCTCATAGTGCTGGTAGAAATCATTAGGGACCGCCAGATATTCACCCGTATAAGCTAATGCATCATAAGCCGTCATCACGAAGATCACCTCGGGATTCTCCGTACCATAAACAGGGAAAGGATAGGGCTGAGCAGCCACTTTATTATAATCTAACAATCCACCTGCTACAGCAATACAATTTGATGCATATTCAGCTGCTTTACCATAGTCATCCATTTGCAAATAAACACGGGACAATAAAGCCCATGTCGCCTGTTTCGTTGGCCGGAATTTAACTATATCTTTATCTGGCAACAAGTTGATAGCACTTTTGAGATCTGCAATCAACAACTCATAACAATCCTCTACTGATTCTCGTAATACCTTTGCTGTCGGATCTGATTCCAGCCGCAGTGGTACCCCAAGGTCGCTGTCTGCCGTAGCCGCATTAAAGACCGGTGCATATAACTGCAACAAACAAAAATAATTCCAGGCGCGATGAAAAAGAGCTGCCCCTCTTGTTTCATTCCATTCTTCTGTTTCAGTTAGATGGGGCGTTATATTCCCTAACCCTTCCAATACCAGATTCGCCAGCAAAATACGTTGGTAGCCCGTATCAAAATCGGTAGGCACAACGATTCCACCTTCACCGCCTTGGTATATACGTTCATTCCAACCATAGGCATTCTTCTGATAATCGAACGTCAGGCCCACAGGAAAAGTGCCATAGACAGCAGGTGGAATTTCATATTCATCTGCCCCGATAATCCCAAGAGTATGCGAGCTCCTATTATTCATCGGATTGATATAACCTGTTGCATTATCCAGTATAGCCCGATAATCTGCTATTGTACTAGGCACTTTCTGCTGTTGATTGGGTTTTAACTCCAAAAAATTCTTACCGCACCCCTGCATTAACAATACAGCTATTGTTAGCAATAGCCATTGTCCTTTAAACTGTTGTTTCATCCTTGTTCAAATTAAAAGTTCAAATTCATCCCCATGTTGATTATACGTGGTGGCGGGTAAGAAGCCATCGGATAATCAGGATCTATTCCGACTTTGTTGGCGCGCCAGATAATCCCGACATTTTTGATGCCCGCAAAGATTCTTAAGTCCACTTTGCGCGATGTTGTACGATGCCATCTGAGTGGCAGTAGGTAACTGGCTTGAATGTCCTGCATCCGAATAGAAGCACCATTAGTGATCAAGGCTTCAGAATCCCGGTAGAGTGTCCATCCTGTACTTGAAGATGTTGTCTTGGACCAGGCCGGCACATCCGTAAAAAGCTCATCCCCGGGCTGCGTCCAACGTTTAAAATAATCCATATGATAATATGGCGTTGAGGCATATTCCTGTCCCGAGCCCATAGACGACCTCCTAAATACAAAACCCGATTTGAAAGACAATAATGTACTCAATTGCCAGCCTTTCCATGACCAAGTATTGCGTAGCGAGCCGAACAGTTTGGGCACTGTTGAGCCCCCCTCAATCAAGTCATCAAATGTCAATTGATTTATATAGGCAATATAGTCTGAGCTCTCCTTACCATCGATGTACACAATAGGATAGCCAGTGGTACTGCTCAAGCCATTCCACCGGTAGGCATAAATATTATCGAACGACTTTCCCTCCATCGGTGGCGGGTTATTAATATATTCCGTAATGTTTGTAATCGGGATATTTTTAAAATCTGTTATTTTATTGGACGTATAATTCAGCAAGAGATCCGTATTCCAGTTAAACACACCTTTGATATTTTTGCTGGATAACTGGACATCAATCCCTTCAGTTTCCATTCCTGCATAATTCAGTTTGAAAACGCCGGTTACACCGGTTGAAGGATCAAGTATGCGGTTGCCAAGCAGATCCTTCGCTTTTTTTCGGTATAGATCGAACGAGAGCGTTATCCTATCAGCCATAAAGCCTGCATCCACACCTACATTGAAGGTACTCACCTGCTCCCATTTGAGCGCTGGGTTACCCGGATGATTTAAATTGGCAGCAGGCAACCCCGTAACAGGATCTACCGTATACGCAATTGTTGGGTAATGGCTTTGCGACTTATCAATATTACCGGCAGAACCATAAGTGACACGCAATCGCAATTGGTTCATCACCTCATTCTTAAAAAATTGCTCATTGCCCATATTCCAACTGAGCCCTGTAGACCATAGCACGGTACCTCGCTGATTTGATTTGACTCCGAGTAGATTACTTCCATCCCATCGTATGCTTCCACTCCAAAGGTAGCGGTTGTCATATCCATAACTTGCATTACCATAGTAAGAAAGATTACGGCCATTATTTTTGCTTGGTGAAAGAGTTTTAGAAGGGATACGGCTATTTCCCGTCGGCCGAGTGGGATTTAAGGTTTTATAATCGGTCATAAAGTCTGCGCTCCATGTTTCGGGATTAAAATTATACAGGGTCAGGCCTGGTATTGTCTGAAAAACCGTCTGTCTTATTTCTGTCCCTGCCAGAGCAGATAGTACATGAAGGCCTGCCATCGTTCTGTTAAAATTAACCTGCAATCTTCCCGAATGCGTCTGATGCTCGCGGGGCTGCTCGTACTCCATGATCCCGCCATAAGGTATCACTTTCGTACCATTACTCTGGGTAAACCTGTTTACGAGGTTACGTGCGAAGTATGAATCTTTATCATGGTAAGTCTGCTCCTTGCCTGTACCCTGGGTATACTGATAAAATGCCTGTAGCTGGATTCCCAATGGAAAATTATAATTAACCGCGGTATTGATGCGCCATTCCATTTCACGATTTTGGTTATCGGTCAAACTAACCTCTTGAATAGGACGATACAACCAGTCCAGTAGGCCAATCTGAGGAGCCTGTTGTTGATAGCGCAGGCGATACGATTTGGTCAGGTAACTTGGATTGCCATCCATATCCACTAAAGGCAGATAAATGTCCGTATTGAGCGCATTGCTGTAGCCCAGACCATTTGCAGCAGCATACTGCGACGTATACCAAAGCCCCCCACTGAGTTCCAGATTATCACCTATTTTAAAAGCATTCTGAAAACTTAGGTTTATCCGTCTGTTTTCATTTCCGATGATACTTGCACGGCCTTTATCATATCCGGTGTTAAACGAATAGCGATGCTTAGCTGTTCCACCATTAATTCCTACACTATATTGACCTGTATACTGCGTTCTATAAAGGTATTTAAGCGACTGCTCACGCAGGTCTGTGGCAGCAAATAAGGCCTCTTGGCCGGCAAACTCCTGGTCTGTGATCTTTCCGTCCCTTTGGGCAATCAGCAGCTCCACATAGGCCGGAATACGGGTCTGGTTCTGTTCAAGGTAAGTGCCCCGTTCAAATAATTCTTTTTGGATAGCCATTACCGTAGCGGAGGGCAGGTATTTTTGATTATAAAAAAGATCAGGTTTATTTCCAAAAGTATGATTTGTGGTAAAATTGATGGCAGTTGGTTTATTGTACTTCCCTTGCTTTGTATTGATCACAATGACACCATTGCCCGCCTTTGCTCCCCAGATGGAAGCCGCCGCTGCATCTTTTAACACGGTTACACTTTCTATATCATTTGGATTGATCGTACTGATATTTCCATCATAGGGAAAATTGTCAAGCACAATCAATGGCGAGCTATCCGAATCAATGCTGTTCAGTCCACGCACTCGGATTTCGGGGCGGCCGCTCACATTCTCCCCTTCGAGGTTACGCCGATCAAATAACATACTGCCGGCTACCCCTTCAAGTCTATCGAGGATATTCGTGCTGTTGGTCCTGTTGAGGAGTTCCTGATCGATATGCGAAAAAGCCCCAGTAGCTCTTTCTTTGGGAATGGCATAGTAGCCTGTATTGATCAGAACCTCTTCCATGACATTCGATAACTGTTTCATACGCACGACCATTGCCTGTTTTGATTTATTTGAAACGGCCATTATAACAGTACCATAGCCTACGTGACTGAACCGCAAGGAGTCTGTTATAAGGACATTGATCTGGAAATTACCTTTTTCATCTGAACGTGCTAGCGGTTTCCGATCAGCGGTGCGCGAGATTAGCACAGCTGACATTGGACGGTCATACTCATCGACTATTGTGCCCTTACATAACATTGTGCTTTGAGGAAAAGCGATGTTAATACAAGCATTAAACAAAAAAATAAAAGTCATCAGACGTATCATGGCTGCGTCCCCCTTTCTTTTCTTTTCTCGCCATGTGTCAGCAATAAGTTCATCTTTGGCGGAATCCCCTGTAAGGCATTTTGGATGTCCTGCTCTGCCACCTCCCAGGAAACAGGTATTGCAAACAGCCTTCCATCGCGGATCCATATCTGACCATAACTTCGGTCATAGTAAAAGAGTTTATTGATGGCGGTATCTACAGCATTGTCAAACACCAAAGGAAGACTCCAGTTTCTTTTTTTAGCAAAAGGCAAGGCTTTGGAGCTGAAATCATAGAGATGAATAGGAATGATCTGCACCCCGGGAAATTTTTTCTGCCAAGCGTCCCATTTATCCAGCGATTTGACACAGGGCGAACAATAGGTAGCCCAAAAGTCGATAACGATAAGTCGATCTTTCAGGGTATCCAATAGGACGGATTTACTGGATCCATCCGTATAGTGAAAGTCTAATTTTTGGCTCCAAAATTCAGCAGGTAAGCGATCTCCAATAAGCAATTTTGGGAGTCTATCATCGTGCATTAGCTCAGTTAACCCATCCGCCCCGCTGTCCTTGCGGGGCGTCTGAGCAGATAAACTAAACATAGAAACCAAACACAGCAGTATCGCTCGTGCTCGTTTGCTCTTAAAAGCCTTGTGTAAATTATATAGTATTGTTTTCATCATCTTAAGGTTTTGGTTGGTTAATAGATTGAAAAAAATCGTTGATTTTTTTGGTCAGCTGGAGTTCCTTCCTATTGGCTTCCAGAGTTGACAGTTTTAATTGGGTTGTATCTAAATGACGGCTATGCGTGAGGAAATACGCCATCAGAGCACGCAGAATGTCGGCCAAAAACAGCGTTTGCTGTACAGCCTCTAATTTGCTTTCGGTAGCTTCGCCGAGGGTTTTGCATTTGAGGTCCAATGCATAGAGGTACTCGCGTATCTTGACTAGCGGATAATTATCCCAAAAGCTTTCGATACATTTCAATGGATCGTAACTGTCTTCATGAATCTCGTAGAATGGCCTGTCGAGAGGCAGGAGATCTTCATAAATTGCTTTCATGTGTTTAGTTTTGGCTGTGACCATAGCGCATAGCTCTCCCTATCCGACCGAAATCAGCTTTTTGCGGGAACCTGAATGAACTCAGGTCACAGCGGTGAAAAAATAAGAAATAGGTTATCGGGCGCGGTGCAGGACAGTTACACGTAATTTGATAGAGACGATACCGCGTCCGTTGGTAAAATAAAAAACCGACCTTTTTTATAGAAATTCTATAATAGTATTTTTCTAAAATCTTTGCTTTTGAAATTCAAATTCCCTACTTTTAAGGTGCTACAATAAAAGAATAAGGAAAGTGCAATTGTCGGGGCATAGGCTTTAAAAAACTAAGTCGGCAAAATCGACAGTGGCGGTGCTGTTTATGTATGCATATTTCTTTGTCCATAAGGGCAAGGGCCATTGCTGATTTTAAGCTTTTGGAAGGCTATTCTGGCGGACAATATTTGTTCTTGATAAGCAGTGATACTTCAAGCTGACTAAGCTGATCCTTGATCTGCCGTCGTACTGTTGTGGTTAATGACTCTTTTTGTCTCATAATTTAATAGTCGGGTTATCAACAAGAGTCTCTAGGGGGAAAGTGTGACACCTAAAAAGGAAAAGCTCCTACTTTCCACCGCCAACATGGTACCAGCAAGGACCAGACACGGTTTCCAGTAGGAGCTTCTCCCAAAAATTGTACAAATATACAAAATTGGGACAATATGCTCCTAAAGGTCTCGCGTCTTTAAAATTGCTGGTTTTAGTTGACGAGACTGTAATCAGCGAACTGATTATGATACAAATATACGTAAACGCAGTTTAACAACCAAAAATATTTTGTTTTTACACAAAATATTTTTGTTAAATCTTGAGGTAATTTTATGGAAATTCATATTGGCGATATAATTAAAAGAGAAGCAAAGAATCAAGGTGTTAGTAATGCTCGCTTGATGGAAGAAATAAAAGTAAAAAATTCCCAAAACATTGAATATGACTTAAGACAAGAAACATTATCAATACAGAAACTAGCCCTATATACTTCTGCATTAAACCATAACTTTCTTAAATATTATACTGATCTCGAACCATTTAAATCGTTCTATGAAAATGAGACTAACACATCTTTGCATGAGATCGAATCTTTGAAAGAGCAATTGAATCAGGCAAAACAAATGATCGCAATCCAAGAAGAAACCATAAAAACACAAAAAGAATTGATTTCCACGCAAAAAGCGTTAATTGAAATTCAGTCCAGTAAATAATAGCATTGTAAAAACTAATTCCACGACTATACGTATCAAGGTATTAAGCCTCCGAAAAAGGATCAGATGAGATTTTCAAAATTTATCTCAGATATTAGCCTTACCGACGGTGAGATCGTATCCGAAATACAAATGATGAAACCGATTTTTGCGCCTAACTGGTGCGTGCTTTAGCAAAAATATCACAAATAAAACCGAGTCAACTTTTGAATACTTTTACGGTGCTGGCAAGCGTCCAGTAATTGGATTAAACTAAGAAAGCTCTTCACAAAAAAAGGAAAAACAAACATCAGAAAGATATTTTTAATTTTTTCAATTTCAAAAAAATATTTCTATATTGAATAAGCTGGTTGAAATATACCAAAATTTAGCGAAGCGGCTTAATCTATTAGGACGCTTTATTATTAACGATAAGATTTTTTCATATATTTAGTTTAAAAAGGCACTCCTCTTTTATCAGCAATGAAAGTGGAGTTTTTTAAAGAATAACACAGTTTAAATCAAAAAGCCACTCCCTTTCGGAAATGGCTCAAAATAAATATCTATAAACTTTAAAAGTATTTGATTACAGTTTTTCGATTTCTTCGATAGAAAGACCGGTACCTTTAGCAATATCAGCAATAGGTAAACCCATTTTCTTAAACTCCAGTGCAATGGCAATAGCTTCTTCACGCTTACCTTTTTCAATGCCAGTCTTAAGACCTTTTTCCCTTTCCTGTTTTTTTATTGTTTCAATTACTCCCATTTCAATTGTGCCTCCTGTCACTTGATAAATGTATTGGTCAAATTTACTATTTATTTCTTTATCTCGTATAAATAGAAAACTCTTTAAAAAAACTAAAAAGCTCATTATACGATCTTTACTGTATCGATTCGTCTGAATCAGTGTACGTGCAATCATACTCCGCTGCTCCGCCAGCTCTTCTTCAGGAACTTTATCTTCCTGTAAGGATTTCTGACAAGCTAATACAATATACGCAAAAATATTGTCCATAACAAGAAGCTCATCCTCACTATGATCGAAGATCTGATAATTAAGATAACGGAATTCCAACGATGTTCGGAATAATGTATAACTGTAGATAGCGGGCCGCCTCTGGCTACGATCGCCCGTAAAAACAGCTATCGTCTCTACTGGAACTCGATATCGGTCCAATAGACGATAATGGTACTGAAATATCCGATGTGAAAATCCCGGATCATTGCCTCCCTCTATTTCCGTATGCATCAAGATCCATTTCTCCGTACCATCTCGCAAAAACACCTTCACCAATAGATCCGCCATACGCTTGCCTTTTTTACGCTCACGGTCGGGGATGATCTCCAATAACTCTTTGTCCATAAACGTCAATCCCCGATCGAAATCAAAGATCGCCTCTGCTTCGGGATACATAAACCGCAGAAAGTCGGGAAAGTTATCTTCAAAGATAGCCTTCAGAAGTTCATCGCTCTTCTTTGAAGGCATAGACCCGTGCTGTACGCCCATAATTTGAGTCTTAATTATTTATTAATTGGTTAACAGTACAAAGATAGGTAACAACAAAATAAAATACTAATATAATTAGTATTTTTGTTTAAAAAGTAAAGTTATTACTTCACACCGAATTAGTTAATTCCTTGCATCTGTTGATACGTAAAAAGCTGCGGGTAATTTTTTGGAAGTTCAGTTGTCAGGTTATGCATTTGAAAATTATCACTTCTAATTCTACCATCGGGATCCATCAGTACATACCTCGGAATTCCGTTAAATTTAAATAATTCGCGCAATGCTCTATATTCATCGGCAGAAACCCGATAGGATTCAAACATGCTATTTTTAACGATATAATCCTTATAAAACTCCATATCTGGAGTTCCATCGACGTCCGTCACAAAAACAAACGCCAAATTCGGATTATCTTTGAGTTTTAAGCGTTTCCCTTGCGACGATTCAATACCAGAGCGGCATGGGCCGCACCACTGTGCCCAAAAGTCCACAACAACGACTTTACCACGGTATTTATCAGTCATGCTCTTAAAAATAGCTGCAGCATCAGTAGGGGGTAGCAAATAGCCATTTTTGGATTTCTTCACCCGTTCAGCCAGTTGGAGCGCTTCATACCTTAAATCTCTATTTTTTAACACGGCCAATAATTGTTCTGTAGTTTTAGTTATCCCAACTGTATCAGCCGCACCATTTAATGCAAACTGCAAGGTACGTAGTTTCGCAACCTCAGAAACCAATGTATTAGCGATCGTAGGATTAGACTTTAGATTTGCCGAATCTAATACCAAATATAAATTCCCTTTACGTTGACTATTGAGGGCATCATAATAAGCATCCAGGCTAAATAGTTTAGAATACTCGAATCGGTTGATAAAGGTCGAAAATTCATTTTGTACCAAAATAGCCGGATCATTGAGGTCTAAGCGAGCTATAAAATTAAAATAATCATCGGGCAGTGGTTCCTTTAGATAAGCATTTGTAGGATTATTCCCTAGATAATTCTTTCGATACATTTGCAGATCCATTAATTGTACTGCATACATGAGCGCAACTTGCGTATGGACCAGATTTTTTACTTTTGGTGAAAAATCTGTTTTCTTTAACCGTCCGTTTACTTCATTTTGTACCGAATCCCAAGCTGTCAAGAGTTGCTTTTTTATTGCTGAAATTGGTTGCTCTTTCAAACGCCTTTCCATGCCCTGATAAAAGGCTCGTTGATTATCTTCCCAATCAAAGCCTCTGAACTGCTGATTCTCGGCAGCAAGAGGGCCATCAAAACCCATTAACGCTAAATTTTGATCCGCGGCAACACGAAATCGCAATGCTAGCGTCTGTCCCGGTTCGATATAAAATTTAAAATGGTTGTTTTTAAAAATAATGTAACTAGTTTTCGGATTCGTGGCCAAGAAGCTCGCCTCAAAACGGCCATCAGGATAAACCTGTACGGTAGTCGGATAATCTTCACGAGTCAGCTCATTACTGCTATAAATAATACCACTTGTAAACTCTAATGCAGGACTATAACCTTCGATAAATCCAACTAAACGTACCGTATCAAATTGGAAAAATTTGTCTTTATACGATACTAGATTTTTTTTCACTTTAGCATCCGCCAGCTTTTGCTTTATCCAGTCATTTGGATCGATTTTAAACGGTTTTTCAGCAGATGATTGCGCTATAGCAAATGACAACAAGAAGAAAGTAAATAAAGAAAGTAATGATAACTTCATAACTAGGCTATTGGTTTCCATAAAGTTAATCATTTCATTTAGACAACAACGAATAAAATGGTTATAATTTAAATTTCCCTTCCCATAGGAATAAACCAATTTTTGAATAGATACAATAGATTGATTATTCATCCAATTAGATAAATTTTCGATAGGAAGACTTATGAGCAACCGCATATAATATCCTAACTGCTAGAGAAATAAAATTTGAATCATGCAACAACTTTCAGTTATTATAACTATCTTTAAAATTATACAAAACTTAAAAATCACACAGCTTGCTTACTCTAATCGCAAAAAATATGCAATTTAAAACACCTCTCCGCCCTCTGCTTTTTATCTGCGCCATCGGCCTGTTGTTTAGTTCTTGTCAAAAGGACGGCCCTTCTGAGCAGAAGGATCTTATCGATATTGAAACGAGAGATGCTACTTGGACAAAATTGAGTATCCCGGGACAGCTCAGAGGCACATCGGCTATTTACGGCAATATCGACGACACCCTGGTTGTGGCTACCATGTACAAGATTTATATGACTACGGATAAAGGAGTTTCGTGGCAAATGGTCAACGATGCTGGATTTGGCATACCTAGCTTCAGTATGTATCAGGGAGAACTGATGGCTTTAAGTAATTTCCAAGACCATTCGACAAGTCCGACTTTATTCTCGTTGGACCAGGGTAAAAATTGGAGCAGAAAGGGCAAATCTGGGTATGAAGTCTATGATAAAATATGGGTCAATCGAAAAGAAACAAAAATCAGTGAAAATGAATCCTACAAAATCATCCCACAGCCGAAAGAAATCATCGACAAAGAATATGGACGCCCTTTAGCCCAGCCCGACAAGCTAGCAAGGGTTACTGATAAAGGCGAACAATTGCTTGATTTTCCTTTCCGTCGACGACTGAATTATATTTACCACGACAAGAAAAATCGACTTTACATTGGTGCGGAAGGAACACGTTTTGAGTGGACTGTCAAAGGGAATGAGCGTACTTATCCAACTTCCACAGATACAGCAATCATTTATATTAGCAAACTGCCTTTTAACGGACAATAACGAAACAATACCTAATTATTCGGAAAGAACAAGCGAATAATCGTTCCCTTACCCAACTTACTGGAGAGATTAACGTTACCGTCCAGACGTTCCATCAACTCCTTTACTAAGGAGAGTCCTATCCCTGAGCCCTGTGCTGCAAGCGCATTTTTTGCGCGCTCATGGGCTTTAAATACAACATCTAGGTCTTCATCTGGAATACCGATCCCATTATCTTCCAAATAGTATACAATCCCTTTGCTTGTCTTTTCACTATAGATCGCAAGATAATCCTGCTCGGTATCTTTAGCATATTTCACAGCATTGGAAATCAGATTAAAAAAAATCTGATAAGCGACACTACAATCTACCTCAAGCTTGTAGAGATTTCCCAATCTAAACTCCAACTGTGATGCTGGATAAAGAAGCTTTACCTCATCTATCCATTCAGCGATCTTTTTATCCATATCTAAACATTCCCTAACCGGATTGACAGCACGTATTTTATTTAGCTGAAGGGTTTGGTTGATAATAGACTGAATATTTTCTATGGCAGCTTGCATATTGTCGAACCATTTTTGCTGAACATCTTTAGGCAGACTTATATTTTTACGCAGCATATCATTTCCCATCTTTAGAATGGATAATGGGTTTTTTAAATCATGTGAAAGGGTATTGGATAATAGATCCAGCTTTCTATTAAAAGATATTTGCTCTTTTTGGCTTTCAGCTTTATCATAGGCAAGTTTTCTTTCCGTCACATCCCATGAGGAATGTAAAATAGCATAAGTATTTCCCTTTTCGTCCAATAATGCTTTGTATTCGAAATCAAAGTACCGTTTGATAATATTTCTCCCGGATACGATATCTGCCGGGGTATCCTTGGCACGATAGGTAATCCCTGTCTTCCAAACATTTTTCAAAATAGATGAAAACCCCTCTTTTTCAAAGCTGGGAAAACAGGCACACAAAGTATGTCCTAAAATTGAGCTGCTTGCATGCCATGTATCCAGCATCGCCTGGTTGGCAAAGGCAATATTGAGGTCCTCACTATCATAGATAGCCGTGGCTAAAGGAGACCGCTCCAGAACAGACAACAAAAAGTGCTCATCAAAAGGCATACAGAAAGAAATTTAGCAATCGTGAATGTATAGATATAGGGAACTCTAACAAATTAATGCAACAGAAATGATGCCATTCTTTGCAACCATTTTTGTATCTTAACCTTTAAGAAAGTTTTATATGAATAAAGTAGGAAAAAAAATCAGATTACTTCGGCACCAAAAAGGTTGGAGCCAACAGGATGTAGCAAAAAAACTGGGGATTTCCATCCCCGCATTTTCAAAAATGGAAACAGGCATTACAGATCTTAACCTCTCCAGATTAATCCAGATCGCCAAGTTATTTAATTTTACAGCGGTACAGCTTTTATCTTTTTCTGAAACAGATGACGTAAATAATTATGTTGACGGAATAACTTCAATTCAGCAAAAGTTGAAAGAACGGGAAGAGGAAATAATCCAGCTTCAGAAAAAAGTTATCGATCTCTATAGTCAGCTGTATAAGGATTGAAACTTCCCGTGGATTCTCTACACAGGCATTCAAATCATATATCATTTTAATCTTAAAACGCTAACTGTATATGGATATCCGTATGAAAGCTATTGCTCTTAATATTACGTTGAAATTTGTAAATTTGATCGCTGATTAGCTGTTTAAACAGCATACCATCTGGCCTTTTGAAAATTCTACAATGGACTATACTGCAGAAAATAAGCTATTGATTTCGCTCTCCAATGGAAACGAACAGTCTTTTTTTGCTTTATATGACCGGTATAGTCAAGCCTTATTTTCCACTATTTTTCGAATGGTTAAAGATAAGCAGGTCAGTGAAGAGATCGTGCAAGATGTATTTCTGAAAGTTTGGCAAAAAAGAGCCAGCATCGATCCAAACCGAAGCTTTAAATCGTGGATTTTTACCATAGCTAAAAATGATGTTATTTCTTGGTATAGAAAATTAGCGAAAGAAACCGCGATGCAGGAAAACTTATACCAACATTTCGAGCAGCTCTACGTCATGGAAAAAGAGGGTGATATACATGAGAAACAGGCCGCGTTATTAGAAAGAGCACTCAATACCTTAAGCGAGCGTAGAAAAGAAATATTTGTCTTATGTAAATTAGAGCAGAAAAGCTACGAAGAAGTTGCCCAAAAATTGAATATTTCTGTATCCACGGTAAGCAACGCGATGGTCAAATCCAATCAACATATCCGCCAATTTGTACAAGACCATTATGATGAAATTTTAGCGATTCTTATAACATTCTATTTTTTTTAAAAAAATCAAGATTACGATAGTGTTTTTGCTAATAAGTTGCGTATTAACTTATAGATATGGCAAAAAAAATAGATAATATTTACAAGCGCTATTTAGAGGGACGTATTAATCGGGTGGATCTCGATTGGTTGCTGCATTATTTTGAATATGCCAGCGACGAAGAATTGGAACGTCTAACTTCGATTGCTTCGAATGTCTTTGAGGAGGATCAAACCGAACAATCCTTTGCTCCGCATATTGCACTTGTAAAGCAACGTTTGAAAGACAGGCTAAACAAACCCAAGAACCAGCCGATCCGATTAAGACAAAGACTGCAATGGTGGGCAGCAGCTTCGATCTTGTTGGTAGCGGGATTGGCGACTTGGTTTTATTTGGGACAAGGCCCAAAAACTACCGATGTCACTGCGCCTTCAGCACCCACATTGTATGTTAAAGATAAGTCCGGAAAAGAAATTGCCATATTGCCCAAGACTGATTCTGTATGGCAGATAGGGGACATTGCATTTTCCCGTATCGACAGTCAAACCGTAAAAGTAATGGCGATAGGCAAAAATCCAAGCTTGCAAACGATCTATACCCCCAATTCGGACTTTAGGCTTGTTCTGGAAGATGGTACTAAGATCACAATGAATGCCGCCTCCACCCTTAAATTTCAGGTTCCTTTTGATGCCGTCAAAAGAGACGTATCCTTAGACGGTGAAGGATATTTTGAGGTCACTCATGATGCCCGGAGGCCATTTACAGTAACTGCTGGTGCTGCAAAAGTCGAAGTGCTCGGAACCGTATTTAACGTACGCAATTATGCAAGCGATGGCCATGTTACCACTTCCCTCCTGTCTGGACGGATCGCTTTAAGTAAATCGGGCACAGCTGAAAGGATGATACTTCGTCCAGGGGAAACAGCTGTAACCGATCAAAAAGGAATACATATCCAACATCTAACGCCAAAACAAGCTGTCGCATGGACGGCCGGCTACTTTGATTACCGGGATCAGTCACTTCGCGTAATTCTGTCTGATCTGTCAAGATGGTACGGTGTTGATGTTGATACCATCGCGCTACCGCAAGATCGGTCGATTTATATGAAGGTCCGGAAAAATATCTCCCTACAGGAAATGTTACGGCTCTTAAATGAAGCGAGCGCCTTAGATTTTCAATTGAACAATAAAAAGATCGTTTTAAAAACAACCATCAAAAAATAAAAACAACTAAATAGTACATTTACCTTCATCTACCATGTCACACCTAACCAAAAAGCGACCGGTATTTTTGCGGAAATACCTGAGTTTGGCCGCTGGAATTGCCCTGATGAGCATGATCGACCCCTATGAATTACATGCACAGCAGGTCGAATTGAACTTTAAAAACGCCAATGTCAAAGAGGTCATTACGAGCCTATCGGATCACTATGGCTATGAATTTGTGTTCGACGGCAACCTATTAAAAACCGCCCGTCCCATCAGTGTCAACCTCAAACTATCAAGCATTGAAGATGCCTTATCCATTTTGTTTAAGGATCAACCTTTCAGCTACCGCCTTGAGAATAAACGGATTATTCTCTATCGTAAAACTGTATCGACCAATAGTCAGCTTGTACGCGGAAAAGTAATCGACAGTCTGGGCAATACCATTGCCGGTGTGTCGATCCATAACCTGCAGGACAATAGCCAGGCGATGAGTTCGGGCGATGGTGATTTTGAGCTGAACGTGACAAGACCGGAGATCCAATTGTCGTTTAGACATGTCTCTTTTAATGAAAAAGTCATGCGTTTCAGTCCCGAGCAAGTAACAAGACCGGTCCGCGTGATGTTGAGCACAAAGGAGTCTATGCTCAACGAAATTATGATCACGGGCTATCAACGAATCAGTAAAGAACGTAGTCCCGGAGCTTATTCCATGATCAATAATGACCAGTTAAACAAACAGATTAATGTCGATTTGGCTTCCGCCCTGGAAGGCCAAGTAGCTGGGTTGACCTATATCAAAAACCCCGCGCGCGTTGCTGCAGACAATCCCGTACTTCGCGGAATCGGTACCTATTCCAGTGACGTGACCACCAATCCGCTCATCGTCATTGACGACTTACCCACCGAGCTCACCTTAAACGATATCAACCCCTATGACGTAGAGTCTGTGACCGTGCTGAAAGACGCAACAGCTGCATCGATTTACGGAGCCAGGGCAGCCAATGGAGTTATTGTCGTAACCACAAAAAAAGGAAAAGGGCAAGGCGTCTCCGTCAACTTTAATGTCGATCAATTCATTACACAGAAACCGGATATCGCCAAAATGCATTATGCCAGTACGTCCGATCTGATCGACTACGAAATTGATGTTTTCAACAAAGAGCGTTCGCGCTATGCAAATACCGAATCTTTGTTCAATTACTATGGAAAGTTGGGTAGTGGAAGCTTAAAATACTATTCACCGCTGTACGATCTATTTCGTAAAGAGTCCATCGGGACAATTAATCAGCAAGAACGAGATGCAACGATAAATACTTGGCGGAACAACGATTACATCAAGGAGTTTACTGACAATGTCTGGCAAAATGAAACACGCCAAAGGTATAATGCAAGTATTTCCCAGAATTCGTCCAAAAGCAACACCTTTGTATCCTTCAACTACGACAAAGGAAAAGGACAGGTTGTCCACGAAAAAAACGAGAAATTTAACCTGTATCTAAAATCGGCCTTTAATATAACCAAATGGTTGAATGCAACAGTGGGATTGAACGGCACATATTCCGTAAATAAAGAAACGGATGGCATTTACAATGATCTTTTCTTACAGCCTCGTTATACACGCATTAAAGATGAAAATGGCAACCTAGTCTATGCGCCTTACGTTGATCTTTCAAGTTCTATCGGGCCCGGGTCGGCCATAAACGGCGAGACAGCAGAACAGATCGCTGCAAACGGAAATTTAAAAAGTACATCCTTTAATGTCCTTGAAGCCTTAGGCGAAGGTATCGAGAGTAACAAGAGTTTAAATCTTCGCGCATTTACATCGTTGCGGGCCACTATTTACAAAGGCCTCTCTTTTCAAACGCAGTTTTCCTATGAATTGGGACAAGCATCCCGTGAAAGTTTCTACGACGAAGATAGCTACATGATGCGTGTTGCCTCAAACGCGATGGTGAGCTATAATGCTGCCACAGGAGTATACACGAAAAACCTACCAGCAGGAGGCCGCTACTATCAATTCGAATCCAAACGGTACAACTATACCTTCCGGAATCAATTTAATTATGATAATACCTTTGGCCAATATGGCCAACATCAGCTAACCGCCCTAGCCGGCTTCGAGATGCGCCAGTCGCATGTACCGCGCCCTATCCAACAATTACTTGTGGGCTACAATCCCGTCACATTGACCTCCACAACCATCGACTGGGCCACATTGAGTAAATCTGGTATCACCAGCTATATCTACGGGGGGAATGTCCGCCTGGGCGACCTGAATGGCGTCGCACAAAAGGAAACCTTACACCGCTTCACCTCGCTTTACGCCAATGCCGGATATACTTATAGCAACAAATACAACCTCACGGGAAGCATACGGGTGGATCAGGCCGATCTCTTTGGGGTAGATCCGAAGTTTAAGTACCGTCCGTTATGGTCTGTCGGAGCAGGCTGGAATGTCAGCAACGAAGAATTTATGAAAAATAAAGACTGGTTGAATTCCCTCAAACTACGGGCAACATACGGTATTACCGGTAATGTGGACCAAGAAAGCTCAAGCTATGGTACGGCTACCTGGAAATCCGATAAACTTTTCCCCTACCTGCAATATCTGGAACAAAAATCATTACCAAACCCCATGCTGCGCTGGGAAAAAACAACAACGACAAACCTCGGTGTAGATTTTTCGATTTTCGACAACCGCCTGTCAGCTAGTATTGATGCCTATAATCGCTACAGCTCCGATTTGTTGATCGGTGCTGTTCTCGACCCAACCGTAGGTGCCAATTCGCGTGTTATCAACAATGGTGCATTACGCAACAAAGGGATTGAGTTTAATATCAATACTGTGTGGCTTAAAAGAAAAGATTTAACAGCAAGCACCCAGCTGGTATTTTCCTTTAATAAAAACAAGGTCGAGAAAGTCAACGGCTTAACCGCTACCGCGCAGTCCTATGTTGGCTCGCCAAGCAATTACTTTTTTGAAGGCAACAGCTACAACTCCATCATGGCCTATCGCTATGCCGGCATGTTGAATGGTTACCCCTATTTTCTGGATCAAAACGGCGACTCCAATGTTGTTTTTGATGAAAATGGCACCCCTACAAAAATCAATGATATCAATTCACCCGATGCATTGGTCTACTTAGGGACACTGTTTCCAAAATATACAGGATCCATCAATCAGCGTCTTCGCTATAAAGCATTTGATCTTTCGGCCATGTTTGTCTTCTCCGGCGGACATAAATTACGTAAAGATGCCATTGACTTCGCAAGCGATAAACTGACTAACGCGGGTCTGGTGAACCGCTGGGCAGCAGGAGCCACTAACGATTATCCCCGATTGATGGTCGATTATCCAGACAACCTACGGAGTGGGGCGAGCACCTTATCAAAATTATGGCGCTATAGCGATCAGCAGATTGTTTCGGCAGATTATGTGAAACTGCGGAACATAGCCGTAGGTTATCAATTGCCCAAACAATTGGCCCATAAAGCTGGGATGCAAAACGTCAGATTAACGGCGCAGGTCAATAATTTATGGACATGGAGCGCCGCCGGCAATGATATCGATCCAGAATCCTATTCGCTCAATAGCGGAACGCGCTATCTGCCCTTGGCCAAATCATTCCTGATGGGACTTTCACTCACTTTTTAACCCGAATCTACGATGACTATAAAAACCTTAATGGCAGCATGTGTGACTCTAGTGGTCTTTACTGCCTGCGATAAATACCTTGATATAACACCCAAAGGCTCACAATTGGTGCGTACAGCTCAAGATTATTACGATTTGGTCGCCTATCCGAATAGAGGTTATCCGATCAACAACTTTCAGTATCTGGTCGATGACCAATACCTCAAAGAATCCAATGTCATTGGTTTGACGCCCAATATCAATACCATCAACTTTCTATTTCAGGAACAGGAAGACCGGGTTAGCCAACTCACCGCATCAAGCTTTTACAACCAGTGCTACAAATACATTGCACAGTGGAACATGATTATTTCTTTGGTCGACCAAAGTACAGGTGATGGCCAATTAAAGACCCTCGCCAAAGCCGAGGCAAAGATGTTTCGGGCCTTTGATTATTTCCACCTGATCAATGTCTACGCCAAAGCCTATGATGCCAGCACAGCAGCCCAGGACGGCGGTGTCTGCATTATGGATAAATATGACCTGGAGGCCAAACCCACAAAATCAACCGTGCAGCAGGTATACGATTTTATCCAAAAAGATATAGACGATGCTATACCTCATCTGCAGGAGAAACCCACCAACCCCTATCACCCCTCGCTGGCCTTTGCTTATGCATTGAAAGCGAAGGTGCATCTTTTCAAACGAGAAATTCAGGAAGCTCAAGCCGCTGCCGAAAAAGCCATGCAGCTGAATGGCCAGCTCATCGACCTGGTGCAGTATGAGAAGTTAGGCGGGCCAAGCAAAACCCCTATCCTCGCCGAAAACAACCCCGAGGTATTAAGCTATATGTATGTGAACGGCTACACGGAAATGAACTTTGGCTACAGTTATATCTTAAGTCCAGAATTGACGAGCATGTTTGATCAGGAGGATAAGCGCTTTAGTTTATTTTATACCAAGTCCAATGCTAGTTTTCTGGATATTGGCGCCGGAGCAAGTTATTACAATGTAAAGTATACCTCCTTTTTCTTTCCTACTGTGGGGCTGAAAACACCGGAGATCTACCTGATGTTGGCCGAATGTTATGCACGTCAGGATCAATATGCAAATGCCATTAAGATGTTGAATACCTTACGTAAAACCCGCATCGAAGGAAAAAAAGCAACCCTAGCTGTTCCAACGACACGAAAGGAAACCATGGATCTGGTCATTAACGAACGCCGGCGGGAGCTACCTATCGGATTCCATCGTTTCTTTGATCTGAAACGTTTGAATCTTGAAAAAGAATATGCGAAAACACTTGTCCGCGTATTCCCGATTGTCAATAAGACTGTCGAACAAAAGACCTACACACTGGCGCCAAACTCCAGAATGTACATTATTCCATTTCCATTGGATGTCATGAAGTTAAACCCAAACTTGCGGTTAAATACAGACGAAGCTGTACCGTTTTAATAGATGCTATAACAAACACATGAAAAACAAAATTATCTTTAGTACCCTCGCCTTGCTTTTGTCTGGAGCTCTGGTTCAAGCGCAGCAGACCCCGAATAAGACAGCGGCTAAAACAGATACGCTAAAATCAAAAAATGACCTTTATGAGGCTTATAATAAGATTGTAAATAAGCAAAAAATTGCTCGCTCAGGCGTTTTCAACGTCATCGAGTCGGAAAAGAAGTGGTATCTGGAGATACCCGACAGTTTATTAAACCGTTATTTTCTGACCGTAACCCGCTTGGTATCGGCTCCACAGGGGTTTCCGATGTATGGTGGCGAGAAGCTAAATGAGCAGACACTTTACTTTGAGAAAGGAATGGGCGACCGCATACAGCTTCGAGCAGCAATTTATAAGCAGGATGCACCGGAAAACGATGCCATTCGGACTGCATTGGTACAGTCTCAAGAAGATCCAATTATTGCTATTATGGATATCAAAGGACTTAACGCAGGTAAAAACAGCTATTTAGTGGAGGTAACTGATCTTTTTCGAAAAGACAATGCTGCAGTTTCCTTTGATAGCAAGCTAAAAAGCGAAAATAAGCTATCCGCTCTGGCCGACGATCGATCTTTCATTACCGACATGAAGGTATTTCCGATCAACCTCGAAGTAAAAACGACAAAAACATATTCCTCAACATCAGGTACTCCTGCAGCTATGTTGACAGGATCCTTAACTTTTACAACCAACACCTCCATGGTGCTGTTGCCAAAAGAGCCGATGAAAAAACGGATATACGATGACCGGGTAGGCTACTTTGCCAACAAGTATATCCTCTTTACCGATAAAGATCAACGGTCCAAAGCCTTAAATTTTATACAGCGCTATCGTCTTGAACCCCACGCGAAGGATGTAAAACGTTATTTAAAAGGAGAGCTTGTAGAACCTCAAAAGCAAATTGTCTATTATATTGATCCAGCAACGCCAAAAAAATGGCGTCCGTATCTGATTGCCGGAATCAATGACTGGAACAAGGCATTTGAACAGGCTGGATTTAAAAACGCCATTGTCGGCAAGGAATGGCCTGAACAGGATTCGACGATGAGCTTGGAGGATGCACGGTTCTCTGTGATCCGTTATTTTGCCTCCGAAAAAGCCAATGCCTACGGACCGCGAATTTCAGATCCCAGAAGTGGCGAGATTATCGAAGCCCATGTGGGCTGGTATCATAATGTGATGAAACTCGTGCAGCAATGGTTTATGGTGCAGGTTGGGCCCTTAAATAAGGCTGCACAAAAAATGCAGTTGGATGACGAGGTGATGGGCCAATTAATTCGTTTTGTCTCCTCGCACGAGGTGGGGCACAGTTTAGGTCTCCGTCACAACATGGGAGCAAGCAGCCAAACGCCCGTAGAGAAATTGCGCGACAAAAAGTGGGTCGAAAAAAATGGTCATACGGTATCGATCATGGACTATGCTCGTTTCAATTATGTCGCGCAACCGGAGGATAAGGTGGGGCTCGCGGGTATATATCCGCGTATTGGAAGTTATGATAAATGGGCCATTCAATGGGGTTATCAGTATCTTCCACAATTTTCAAGTGGAGAAGATGAACAGATTTACCTCAGCAGACAAGTAACCGATAGCCTGACAGCCAACCCTAAGCTGTGGTTTGGCGGGGAGGGAAACGATGAGGATCCACGTGGTCAAAAGGAAGATTTGGGTGATGATGCGGTGTTGGCAAGCTCCTATGGGATCAAAAATCTGAAACGAGTGGTTTCCAATTTAGTGGAATGGACGTATGAGCCAGGAGATGATTACAGTAACCTAAAGGATATGCATAAAGCGGTGCGCGCACAGTTCGACCGTTATCTCTACCACGTATTGAAAAACATCGGCAGTCAGGAGATTACAAAAAAAGTGCGTGGTCAAGAAGGTCCTGTATATGCCGCAATTCCACGAGAAAAGGTAAAAGCTGCCATGCAGTATGTGAGCGACAACGTATTAACCCCACCCCTGTGGCTGTATCCCAAAGATATTCAGGATTTGATCGGAAAAGATGCAAACAAGGAAATAAGTGATCAACAAGAGCAGATGCTTAATATGTTGATGAGCCCAGGAATGCTCTATAATATCTATATGAAATCGCTGACCAATCAAAGACCTTACGGACTTGATGAATATCTGAACGATATCGGGGGAACGATATGGACTTTGCCGGGAGGAGACGTTCGAATAAATGCTTTTAAACGTGCACAACAGCGTTTTTTTCTAGAAAAAGTAAATCAGATCATCAACCCCAAAATAGCACCAGGATCCGATATCATATCACAGGCGCAACGTAGCGATGTACAGCTGTATGTCAGAAATTACCTGGGCGCATTAGTAGCAGCAATCAATCAACTTTCCACACAACAGACAGATCCATTAAATAAACAACATCTTGCCCTCATGCTGTCAGAAATTAAGCGCATTCAAAATCAAATAAATAAAGACTAAAAGATGAAAAATAACTTCAAAGCACTTTACATCAGCTGTTTAATCGGCCTGATGATGATCTCCTGTCAATCAAGTCACGGACAGGATGCTGCACAGGAACAACGCGACCGGTTATTTAATGCCTACATGGAAGTAAAAAAAGACATCATGGAGGAAAATTTTGCTGCCAGTAAAGCACACTCCGTTCAATTCGAAAAGGAAGTACAGAATTTTCGGCTAAAAGGCTTGCAGATCGATGACATGATGCGTCTGAAAAAGGTAAGCCAGGCAATGAAGACCGATGCTATAGGCTTGAAATCTGCAACGGACATGAAGGTTATGAAGCAGTCCTTTTCTGCCGTCACACAATCCTTATTCACCATTATGGAGACCATGAAATGTACAGATGAAACGGTGTATTTACAATACTGCCCAATGGAAAAAGGCTATTGGTTAAGTTACGACAAGGCGATTGAAAATCCTTACGCAGCATCGATGCGGCACTGTGGCCAATTGGTCAAGGGAATGGCTACAGCGGATTACCCGGAGCCCGTGGCCTGCCATTAGTTGGTACGCTAACGTAATAATAGTATTTAAATCAGGAGCTGTCCAAATGCAGTGCCCCCAGAAAGTGTCTAACTTTTTGGGGGCACTGCAAACGGGCGGCTCCTTTTTTGTTTTCCCACAAATCGTCTCAAAGTATCCTCATATTGTCTCAAGCAATTAAACCTATAAGGCTAATGCCGTACATTTAATGTTCAAATCACACCAATTATATGCAGTATCTTGAATTTGAACATATCCATTTGATCTGGAGCCGACAGCTGACCCTAAATATACCCAAAAAAGCCTGTCAAGCCTTTCTATCATAAACAACCAATATTCTTTAATAAACATTAGCACATGAATTTTAAAATCAACAGTTTTAAAGTGGCTACTAAATTATTGCTATTCAGCAGCAGTTTTTTTGCTGGAGCCGCTTACGCACTACCGCATGCACCCTATGTGCAGGAGGTTCAGACCACAGTCAAGGGCAGTGTAAAAGACGAGCAAGGCAATCCCTTAGTGGGTGCCACAGTCTCTGTGAAGGGCAGCAATCTACGGACTTCAACGGACGCCAACGGCGTGTTTACACTAGCCAATGTAGCGGAAAATGCTGTCCTCGTCATTCGAATGATCGGCTTTAGCGCCAAGGAAATTACTTATGCTGGCGGTACCAACGTAAACGTACAACTGGTATCTGACACGCAGCAGCTCGAGGAAGCTGTTGTGGTCGGTTATGGTTCACTTGACAAAAAAGAATTGACCAGCGCCGTTTCGAGCATCAAACAGAAAGACATGGTCGCAGGAGCTGTCTCTCCCCTTTTGGCGATCCAGGGAAAAGTACCGGGACTGAGTGTCATATCCACCAATGGAACCGATCCTAATGCCGGTATCTCTTTGCAATTGCGCGGTGTCAATTCGGTAAACGCCTCACAGGGTCCGCTCGTGGTTATTGACGGCGTTCCCGGTGGTGATATCAACTCCGTGGCGAAAGAAGATATCGAATCTATCAACGTACTACGGGATGCCTCCGCTGCCGCGATTTACGGAACACGGGCCTCTGGTGGCGTGATCCTGATCACCACAAAAAGACCACAGGTCGGAAAAGCACAGGTAAATTTTACTTCGGAATACTTTGTCGAATCCATCCGCAAACGTCCCAAAGTCCTATCGGCAGAGAAATTTGTGGAGTATGGTCTCGGTGAAGACCTTGGACATCGCACCGATTGGTATGATGAGGTTACCAACAATAATCCCTTCAGCCATCGGCAAGTCGCAAACATCAGTGGTGGTTCCGAAAATGCCAATGTCTATACCACCTTTACCAAACGCGACGCCAAAGGAATGGCGATCACCTCCAAGCGGGATGAAATCGGTGGACGGATCAATAGTGCCTTTAAATTTTTCGACGGCTTTGCGGAGTTGAATACCAATGTAAGCTACAACCAGGTGAAAGCGTTTGGCTCCAACGGAGACATCTTTAACAACAATGACATTTTTAATATGGCTTTGGTGATGAATCCTACGGAAACACCTTATGATGCCAATGATGTCAGCGGTTACAACGTCTTGGAAGGTGGGTATGATACCTGGAACCCTGTTGCCGAAGCTCGCCTCCGCAGCGATGAAAAGCAATTTAAATACCTGTTGGCCAATGCGACCTTAAAGTTAAACCTCACAGAACATCTGACTACAAGTGCCACCATCGGAATAAAGAATAACAGCGAACATGGCAATTATTACCGATCGGCACAACATCGCATTTCGCGAGAGAACAATGTGGACGGATTTGCCAAGCAATATTATAGCCGGTTCAATGACCGCGTCTTTGAATGGACCGCCACCTATACAAACCGCTGGGCCGCGCATTCCTTGAATGCTGTAGCTGGCTATAGCTACCAGGATTTTAACGGACAGGGATTTTCTGCCGAAAACTCTAATTTCCCCGTCGATGGCATCGGCGAAAACGATATGGGTACAGGCACTTATTTGCCCGACGGACGTGCAGGTATCGGGTCCTGGAAAAATCCTTGGGTTAAACTTGCCGCCTTTTTCGGCCGTGTCAACTACTCCTATTTAGACCGCTATATCCTGACCGCAACGGCACGTTATGAAGGATCCAGCAAATTTGCGCCTAAAAACAGATGGGGATTTTTTCCCGGACTTTCCGCAGGCTGGCGGGTTTCCCAGGAACCTTTCCTACGGGATGTCACATTTATCAATGACCTAAAATTACGTGCGGGCTACGGAGAAACGGGCAATGAAGGTTTTGATGCCAAAGTTGCCACGCGGATGTATAGCGCCGACACCTGGTTTTTGCAGGATGGAAAATGGTTTAGAACCTACGGTGTGATGCACAACCAAAATCCAAATATCAAGTGGGAAGTCAAAAAAGAATACAACCTTGGTTTAGATTTCACTGTACTGAACAACCGTTTAAGTGGCCGTTTTGATATCTACAAACGGAAGATCGACGATCTGATTTATGACATCAGGGTTTCCCAACCACCGGCGATCCACGATAAAACTACCATGAATGTGGGCAGCATGCAAAATACCGGATATGAATTTGAACTGAATTTTAAAGCCGTAGACAATGATCATTTCAGTTATACCACCAGCATTGTTGCTTCACATAATAAAAGTAGGCTCAATACCTTATGGGGCAGCCAAACATTTACTGACCGAAAGGATTTCCCGGCACCCGGTTCGCCAGGCTCGGCAGTGAGGTTATATCCGGGCGAGGATATTGGCCAGTTTTTCCTCTGGAAATTTGCAGGCTTTACAGATGACGGCTATTGGAAGCTTTACGATAAGGATGGGAATGCTTTTGATGTGCGGGACCGCAACAAGACTGTGGGCGACAAGTCTTTTGTTGGCAATGCCATCCCTACTCTACAACTCTCCTGGAACAACCAATTTACCTATAAAAACTGGGATGCAAGTATCTATATGCGTAGCTGGATCGGCCACGATGTATTCAATATGATCAATATGTACTACAGCCTCCCCAATGTAAAAGGACAGAATGTGCTGGAAGAGGCATACGACAAGCATAAAAATATCAAAGGGGAAAAAGAGCTTAGCGATTACTGGTTGGAAAAAGGTACTTTTTTGAAGGTTGACGCCCTGAATATCGGTTATCGTTTTAACCAAAATTGGATCAAACCATTGAAGTCGATGCGAATCTATGCGACTGCACGCGACCTCTTTGTCTTTACCAACTACAGTGGCCTGGATCCGGAAGTCAATATCAATGGCCTAGAACCGGGATTTGAAGAGCGCAATGTCTATCCAAAGACCAGGACGTTTATGATGGGTTTACAAGTAAATTTTTAAAGCGAGCAAACATGAAAAAATACATTTCCATAGCAACATTATCCGTAGCATTATTGCTATCAGGATGTACCAAATTGGATCAGGAATTTTATAGTTCGGTCACGCCGGACACCTTTTTCAAAAGTGAGAAAGACATCAAGGCAGCCCTATTTAGACCATTTACCCATGCTAAATGGTATATGGGCGAAGACCGTTGGCGCCTTCAGGAATATACAGCCGACAATTTTGCCATTACCACCAAGGGCCGGCATTGGTATAACGGTGGTGAGAATGAGCGGTATCATTACCACCGTTGGACGGCGGATGACAACTGGATTTGGGGAAGCTGGCGCGGAACCCTGATGGGGGTTGCCCTCGCACTGGATACAAAGAGTGATCTGAGCAAATTGGATTACGGCAAATTTGCACTGAGCGACGAGCGGAAAGCAGCAGATCTCGCACAATTAGATGCCTTGATCGCCTACTTTTATCTACGTGGATTAGATTATTTCGGCGGTATGCCTATTTTCGAGTCATTAGATCAAGAGTCCCTACCACGTAATAGCGATCAGGAACTTTTTGCCCATATCGAAAAACTGCTCAAAGCTGCTATTGAGAATCTTCCTGCAAAGAAAGCTGGCGACAAGGAAGAGGGGGCTATCCGAAAAGCTGCCGCTGCAGCCATGCTGGCACAGCTCTACTTCAATGCAGAGGCTTATATTGGTAAAGCGATGTATGCTGAGAGCCAAAAATTGGCACAGGACATTGTCAATAAGGTCTATGGTGATTATGCCTTAGATACCAAATGGAACGGAGTGCACGGGTTTAAAAATAATGAATCACCCGAGATTATCTGGTCTATGCCTTCCGAATTCAAGATGCTGGAGTACAATTGGTTTTACGCAGACTTCTATCATTACAACACAAAGCAGTTTTTTGCACAGGATATGGGCGGGAATAATGGCGCTCACCTGACACCCTCCAAGAAACCCAATGGCTCAAGCTACGGTATGGACTTCAAATTAGGTTCACCCTTTGAAACCTTCGACCAAGGCGATCTACGCAAAGCACCTTACGTCTATCACGGTTCGGACCAATATGAGGGTATGTTTATTGTTGGTCCACATAAAACACCTACTGGTGAGGCTATTCTTGGTGGTGAAGAATACAAGGACAAGCCTTTGAACTTTGTAGATCAAGTGGGTCGTTTTTCGGAAGTTGGACCAGGAAAAAAATACAGTTCCATCGATCAGCTGCCCTCTAAAATGTCTGAAGGAGAGGAAAACACAGGCGTACGCCTGGTGAAGGTGCCGATCCCAAATCTGGCCAACAATACCTTACGCTGGGGGGCCGATATGCCGATTATCCGACTGGCTGAAGTTTACTATATGCTAGCCGAATGTGATTTCAGATTAGGGAACAAGGAAAAGGCAGCAGAACTGTTCAATACCGTCCGAAAACGAAACTTTGCCAATGCCGCTGATCCTAATCCCGTGACTAGCGCCAATATTGACAAATACCGTATTTTGGATGAATGGAGTATTGAGTTTTTAGGAGAAGGTCGGCGACGTACAGATCTGATCCGATGGAAAGCTTTTACTACGGAAAAGTGGTGGGATCATAATCCAAGTACCTCCGCACATCTGAATCGTTTCCCAGTTCCCAATCAGGCCATCGCTGGTAACAGCAGCCTGGCACAAAATCCGGGTTATTAAAATTGATAATAAAAAAAGCCAGCCTCCGATTTCTCTCGAAGGCTGGCTTTTTTGTGCTAGACTTACTTGTCCAATGCTATAAAAACAGAATTCTGAGAACGAAATTCCGGTACAATATCTTTAACCAGCTGCACTAATTTCATTTTATCCTCATTCGGATCGGCTGTTTTCGCCAGTCCACATAATTGTTCAATTCTTGTCTTTTGCAACGCTAAATCTGGGGTATTGACCTTTGCAATCATAATCTTTTCATGATAGGTCTTTTCCGTATTCTCCCCATTTGCTAAAAGTTCCTCAAAAATCTTTTCACCGGGACGGAGGCCAACAATCTTAATATCGATATCTTCAGGATAATTGTAACCTTTTAAGCGGATCATCTGTTTGGCGAGATCCATAATCTTAACAGGTTCGCCCATATCGAAGACAAATATTTCACCACCTTTACCCATTACTGCGGCCTCCTGTACGAGTTGACAGGCTTCGGGTATCGTCATAAAATAACGAGTGATATTTGGATCGGTAATTGTCAGCGGCCCACCTTTCAACATCTGCTTTTCAAACAGGGGAATGACGGAACCATTTGAGCCTAAAACATTTCCAAAACGAGTTACAATAAAATTGGTTTTGGAGTTTATATTCACCGTCGATATAGCAATCTCAGCGACTCGTTTGGTAGCCCCCATGACATTTGTCGGATTGACTGCCTTATCGGTGGAGACCATGACAAATTTAGATACACCATATTTATCCGCCAGCTTCGCCACATTATAGGAACCCCATACATTCGTTAGAATGGATTCATACGGATTCGCTTCCATCAAAGGCACATGCTTATAAGCGGCCGCGTGAAAAACATAAGTCGGCCGGTAAACCTGAAACAGCGTATCCATAAATAAGGCATCCCGAACATTGCCGACCATAAATACACAACGTCCAAAATTTGCAGATGAGCTCAACTCCTGTTGAATATCATACAAAGAGGATTCCGCCTGGTCGACCACGATGAGCTGTTTGAGATCAGTATGTGCAAGCTGACGCACCAGTTCTCCACCAATAGAGCCTGCTCCCCCCGTCACCAATACGATCTGTCCCTTCATCTCCGCAGCGATAGCAGGATTGTCCAGGTCGATTGCTTTGCGTCCCAGCAAATCCTCTATGCGTAAGCTGCGTATCTGTCTTGTCGCCACCTCTCCAGCCATTAAACGCGCCGTATCTGGTATAATCTTGACGATTAATGGAATCGGTTCGGCCAATTTAAAGACCTTGCTTAATCGCTCGGGAGACCTATTATCGACTGCGACTATTAGCTCGGCTGCATTTCCATGCCTATCGACAAATTCTTTATTCAATTTATTAATATCATGGATTCTAAAGCCTTGAATTCGATTACCAATACGATGCGGATTATCGTCCATGATCGCTACAATACGGTATTTGTTCCGCGAAGTCGTATGGATAAAGTGGAAGGTTGTATTGCCCATATTTCCTGCACCAAATAAGATAACAGGAATACGGTTGTCTTTATTACCCCACATAAGCTCGTGGTAGAGCGCCCGATAAAGCACGCGGCTAAAGGTCATACCGAAACCAGCAATTAAGGCGTGGAAAAGCAACTGTGTATCTGAAAAAGGAAATATTGTTTTTAAAAAGTCAGGCTGTGACCATTCCAATATTCGACATACGAGCACTGTAGAAAAATAAGCCAATACGATAGCCATCACAATCCGCTGCAATTCGCGAATACCTGTTTTATGGACCACCCCCTTAAATGTACCCAGCAGACAAAACCAAATCAGGTATATGGCGGATACCAGCAAAAGCTGCTGTTGCATTGCCTCGATATCAATCTCCCCCCTATGCTTAAAGATCAGCACATAACTTGCAAAAAAAGCAATAGTGACTATGATCATATCCAATAAAAGGATGACCCAACGTGGCTTGTTAATTGACAAGCCCTCTTTCCATACATTACTCATTAAAAAATATTATATTCCCTTTCAAGGTTTAAGTAACTGCAAAAGTACCAAATTAATAGCTATAAATAAGTTAAAAGTTCTCCTATAAGCGGACGAACTTTTAACTTATTGATCAAGATATGCTATTTCCTAAAAATCCAGATAAATACTTTCATCAACGATCTTTTTCTCGGGCCATAATCGTTGCGGATAATGACCTTCCTTTATTAATCGATGAATATTCTGCTTCACCTCTTCCTTATCCTCTTTATAGGTTACACCAAACCATTTCGCATCGGTAGGAAGCACCGAAAAATTGGCAATACCCTGCTTGACCATATAATCCGGTAAATCAGGGATAAAGAATTCCGCTTTGGGATTCTCATGGTTTTTCTCTACAAAATCAGGGAACAAACTTTGTGCAATCTCAAATATCTTGGGTGTAAATCCCCAGAAATTCATTGAAACTCTTGTTTCACTCGGTATGACTGTTTCTGTTTCTTCCTGCGCATAGACAATATCTTGGTCTTTCCGATAGATGTTGGTTCTTTCCGTAACACTCTGCAAGTGACTCATGTCGTTGACTTCACACACACCCCGTGAGACATAGCCAAAGTCTGAAAGGGTATTACCAACTTCAAAACCGACCAGCGCCATCTCTTGATCATCCGCTCGTTGTGTTAGAAAATCAGCCATCTTTTGAAAAGCATCATAGCCATAGAAATCGTCCGCATTGATCACACAAAATGGTCTATCCACTTCATGCTCGGCACTCATCACCGCATGTCCCGTTCCCCATGGTTTTTGCCGCTCTACGACCCTATCAATTCCGAATTTTTTTAGGTCAAAATCCTGGTAGGCATAAGCAACCTCGACAGATTCAGGGAGTTTTGCACCAACATTTGATTTCATGATTTCTAAAAATTCTTCACGGATGACAAATACGATCTTTCCGAAGCCTGCACGGATTGCATCATAAATGGAATAATCGATTATCTTTTCATCAAATGGTCCAAAGCTTTCCACTTGCTTAGCCGATCCATAACGGCTCGCCATACCCGCGGCCAAAATAACTAGAATAGGCTTTTGTATATTCTCAATGCTGTTCTTCATTTCTATTTTAATGTGATTTTTCCCTTGCGTTTGCAACCAATAGCAATTTTAATACCAGCTTCATAATTCTCCACATTAATAAATAATGAATTATTAAACAAAAGCGAGCTTTCCGATAAATCGAAAAGCTCGCTTTGAACAGAACATTTTCTATAGCTTTACAATTTCTGTTCAGATTCTCTTTGTTGGTTTTGGTTCGGTTGAACTTTACCATCATTAGACTGGTTCCCCTCCAATTCCTCGGCTTTTACCCCTTTTGGATTACTCCATAATTTCTTCTTGTACGCATCCAGTTTCTCTTCTACTTTTTTCCCATCTAACTGCTGTCCGCCATTTTCGGTTTCTTTGAGGTTCTGCAACATGCCTGGCGAAGATTCACGTACGATGGTACTGGCAAATTTATTCTGCACAAAAAAATCATCCATGGTCATGTCATATAGACCCTTATCCGGATCCGAAATATCTACCTGGATAAGGCTATAGCGTAACTGTGGGAAATAAAGCCAGAAGGCAGGTGTTGCACCTACTGATTCGGCCAGATCAGCGGAGGTTGTAATGTTCATTAAAGGAGCTACACCAATAATCCGCGTTTCCAGCCGGCTCCGTTGCTTATCAAAAAAGATATCCTCTTTAATCCTAAATTTGGTTACACGTGCAGGATCAAACTCATTCAAAGCCATTTTGGAGTCAATCTGATTTCCTTCTCCATCAAAGATAGGGACAAGCACACTGTCTGCGAAACGGGCCATTCCTTCCTGCGCACTTAATCGGCCCTTAAAAGAATCATCATCGGGACTATAAAGGGAAAGTTTTCCTTTTTCAATCGCCTTCATGACAACCTCAATCAAAGAATTTCCAGGAATAGCAAGAATATTGTTTTTTTCGTCTTTTAAATCAATATCTCGCCATACACGTTTGTAAAAGCGGATATTTTTCTTATTAACTTCAGGATAAGCAAAGGGCACTGCGTCTTCCATATTGTTTGCTTGATAGAACCCATCGGTCAATGGTATTGTATCTTGAAGGATTTCTCCTGAGCTAGCAGGAATAGCTGCACCACTATTAGTTAAAATATGTTGATTCTTAGGTAAAGTATCAATTTTTGTCTCTTGCTGCGCAAACAATGACCCAACTCCGAAAGTCATCGCCGCTATCAATACTATTTTTGTTTTCATTGTTCTCGATTTTTGGATTTTAAAACAGCAGATTAATACTTACGCGTTTTGCTTTGTACAGTAGGCATTTCAAAGGCCGACATGACACAACGGAAACCGATGTACGAATGCGGTTCATAGTCTACCGAATAATTACGCGTTTCGCTATTTAACTGCTCTCCATTATCTTTCCATGATCCCCCGCGGACCACTTTCCGTTTCAATGCGTCACCATCTTTAGCATCTGCATCATAAAGCAACGCAGGATTTAAGTCGTTCACAAATACAACCGCAGATGGGCTATAGGCATCCAGGGTCCATTCGGAGACATTACCCGCCATATTATAAACACCAAAAGCATTTGGCATATAAGATTTCACGGGAAGAGTAAAGGTAGCACCATCACGCGAGTAAGTTCCCTCGCCTTGTTTGAAGTTGACGGCTAATTTCTTTTTACCTTCCGTTCCATCAATTGTCATCCGTGAGCCAGCGATTGTATCTTGGGGATCTAATTTACCCGAAGCTGCATATTGCCATTGAGCCTCTGTTGGCAAACTCAAGCTCAACTGATAACCGTTTAGATAAGAATTTCTTAATACCGTCGCAGCCATTTCGTTTGCCCGCCAGTCTGTAAAGGCACGCGCCTGTCTCCAGGTAACACCCACGACAGGGTAATAGTCAAAAGAAGGATGTGTAAAATAATTAGCATCTAAAGAGGCAAGCTGCGCATTCGGAAAATCTTTTGTCCAGATATCCTCAACTGGCATTACCGCGACTGTATCTGTCACATATTTCTTTTTCACATTCCCTTTGGATTGAAGATAAGAAAACCGGTATCTAATCACTTCAGAATTGAGTGCACGTCTATTGCCTTGCATTTCGAGCATTGGAGCAATGCGCTCCTGTATGCTTGGATCATTGCTTTTCCATATCGGCGATACTTTTTTGACCTTTGCCCAATTGATACGCTTTTGACCAACCTGCTCACCGGCAATATCCAAGAAATACTGATCATCATTTAAATAATCGGTTACGGCAACGGAATCCGCAACCCAGTTCACAAATTCGCGATATTGCTTATTCGTCACTTCGGCTTCATCAATAAAGAATGCACTTACGCTCACATTTTTACCCACATTACCGCTATCTAATGACCCTTTGAACAATATTGTACCCGATGGAATATAAACCATTCCTGGAGGAGGCGGAAGTTTTCCCCCTCTAAAAGCATTTACTTTTGGAGCTTTATAAATTGCCGAATTGGATTTACATGCAGCAAAACCAATTAAAATAGCCAAAGATAAAAACCCAAGTTGACGACCGCTATAGAACCTTTTTAGTATATTCATCATTTTGTTTTATTAAAATTTTGATTTGCTTATTTACGGTTAAATAATCCATATTTCACACCCACCGAAATAAGACCATATTGGTCATTATTTTTATTGATGATACCGTCCAGATTATCATTGAATGTCAAGGTATGCTGATAGTTCACATTGATTGCCCACTGCGGCCCATATAAGGTTCTACCAAAGGGAATATCCAAGCCTACATTTAAAGGAAGAACAAAATGAATTTCCCCGTTATCTTTTGAAATTTCCCCTCCAACAGATTCCAAATAATTCGCATAGAGTGCTGAAATGTTTCTTTGAATTCGATTTTTCACCAATCCGGCCCCAGCTCCAGCATAAAAGTTGGAAAGAATACGAGAAAAGGTATTTGCTTCCAAAGTATAATAGCTATAATTATCGGCATTTCCCAAAAACTGGCCTAAACGAATTTTCCCATTGACATTTCCTGCAAAATAAAGGTTCTTAAAATCACTTTCATAACCATTTCCCGCCAAAGTCCCCTTTTCGCCATGCAACCCTACGGAGATGTATGGTGTGATCAGATAATCAACCTCACCATAAAAAGCGAATTTTGATTCTACTTTTGCTAAGTCCGTTAGATTGAATGTCGCACCTGCCCCAGCCCCGATACTAACAGGACGAGAAAACTGCGCCGATACTGAACCAATTGTTAGCAAGAGGGCCACAAAAAACGTGTATAGAAATTGTTTTTTCATAGATAAAATATTTAAAGAGCTTGTGTTTAATGTATCACGAATCATTTCGTAATTCAAATAACCATTTACGTGCATGATTCAAATTTGTATTGATTAGCCGCATGTAATTCAAAACGCCTGATCCTGTTAATTAGTATAAATTAAATAATCCCAAACCGAGGTGTCGATTTGGGATTACACAACAATAAGGCCAAAATCTAGATTATCTTAGCTTTATTTTATATTTAATCGATCTTTAAGATCCTGCCATACCTTTGCTAATCCCGTTTTCTTTTTCCCTTTGTCGCCGTAGCCGTAGCCGTAACCATAGCCATAACCATAACCACGAGCAAAGTCAACATCATTTACAACGGCCGCAAGATTTTTCAGCTTACCTTCTGTATACAATTCTCTTGGCACCTGTAATAAACGCTTATCGAGGTAATTGACACGAGATACATATAACGTTAAATCAGCATTATGCGCAATTAATAGTGTATCTGTTACCAAACTTACTGGCGCTGTATCTACCAAAATATAATCATAGTGTTCGCGTGCATATTTGATTACATCATCGAAATGTCCATTCATCAACAGCTCCGCTGGATTGGGCGCGATATAACCTGAATAAACTACATCAAAGTCATAGTTGCCCGGCTTTTTGATAATGATGTTATTCACATCCATATCTGGGTTAATTAAGAATTGAGTAATCCCAACATTGGTATGTTGTAAATGCGATAGACCTAAATAATCCAAAACTTTCGGGCTCCGAATATCTGCACCTATTAATAATACTTTCTTACCCGACATGGATAAAATTTGAGCTAGATTGGTAGTCACAAATGACTTACCTTCTCCAGAAATGGTCGAAGTAACGAATACCACTTTAGATGCTTCTTTTTTATCCGCGCCAAACATAAAATTCATATTGGTACGCAAAATGCGAAATGCCTCGGCTAAAGAAGAACGATCATTTAAATGTACTATGGTGTCTTCTGCTGTTGGTATCTCCCCAAGAACTGGAATTTTAACAAGGTCCTCAATATCTTTTCGGGAATGTATTTTATTATCCAATAAAAACTTAAGATAAAGAACAACAAATGGAACAAGTAAACCTAGTAGTATTGCCCCTAAAAGGATAATAGGCTTTTTAGGAGAAACTGGAACTCCATTACTATAAGCAGTATCAATTACTTTAAGGTTATCTGGTGTAGCCGCAGCTTTTACTTCGCTTTCTTCTCGCTTTTGCAATAATAAGAGATAAAGCGATTCAACAATTTGCTGTTGACGTGAGATTTTTTTGAAGCCCTGTTCTTGGTTAGGAATAGAGCTGATGCGACCTTTAATCTCGTTTGATTTTTGTTGAATACTATTCAAAGCCAACTTTGTTACTCGCTGGTAATTCTGGAGAGACTGCCGAATATTAGTGTTACTTTCAGATATATTTTCATTTAAAGCGATCACTGCGGGATTTTGATTTGAAGCAGATTTTAATAAGTCATCACGTTCCAAAACCAATTTATTATATGCTGTTATTGCTTCCACAATCGATGCATCTTGTAAACCTATATTTGAGGGAAGCAGTTTCCCCTCCTCTTGATTTTTCAGGTAATCATTCATATGATCAACCAATTGCAATTGAGTTTTGATCTCTAAGACTTTTTTGTCATTGTCTGAAGCAGTATTTAAAAACACACCTGCTTCGGTAGCCATATCGACCATAGAATTAGATGACTTAAAATTAGCTGCTTCCTCATCTGCGCCAGATAGATCTTTCGATATCAACATCAATCGCTTATTGATAAAATCAGATGTTGCTCTAGTCGTCCTTAACTTATCATTTGTCAAGTCGTTGTTATAAACATCAACTAACGCATTTAAAATCATCTCAGCTTTTTTTCCCAAAGTGGAAGTCATTGCAAAATTAACGATGTATGACTGTGCCTCTTTACTTGGTGAAATGTTCATTGAAGATAAATTCGCATCAACCGCCCAATCTCTAGGAATTATATTCACAACATACTCTGTATCAGAATCAATTCTATTTCCATTTGTCCGTCGAATTACAATATTGTTTCGCCCTAATCTTATAGATTTGTCAAAACTAGTAGTCAATTTCTCCCCAGACAACAAATTGGTAACAACTAAATGTTGACCATCTCTTATCTTGATTGTTAACTTGACCACTATACTATCTTGATTACCTTGAGGATGAACAGAAAAAGGCATATCTTTTTCCAAAATTTCTGAAGAACGAATCTTTCCTTGAGTAGAATAAATAATATTTAGGTGGTGTTGATCCACAACTTTTCGCATTAATCTTCGGGAAGACAATACTTGGATTTGGTCACTCACAAACGCAGAACGCGTTCCTCCAAACCCCATATTACTACTCAATTCCGCAATTCCTGCAAGCTCACCAGCAGAAGCACTCCTTTCATCTTTCAGCAAGATTTTGGCCGTGGTATTAAATGTTCGCTGCGCATAACGCAAGTACACTACTGCAGCCGCTAAGGCTAATAACACGGCAAGCACAAACCACTTCCAATAAAATGCATATTGTTCAAAGAGTTGTCTCAAGTTTATTTCTTCTTCTTGGTTTCCCTTTACTTGTGTAGATTGTTGTTCCATGAAATTTATTAACGAGTCAATACTGAAATTACGGTTATTAATAGGCTAGCAATAGAAATAATAACATTTGTATTGGCGCCTAATTTAGAGTTATTTATTTGTGATTTATTAGGTTCGACATAAATAACATCATTTTGAGCTAAATAGTAATATGGAGAATTAACTACATTTTGTTGTGTTAAATCTAGTCGTTGAATATTTTTTTTTCCATCAACCTCTCTAATAACCATTACGTTTTCTCGCACACCTCTGATTGTTAGATCACCAGCCATTCCCAATGCTTCTAATAATGTTACTCGTTCTGTTGGCATAATAAAGGATCCAGGCCTTGCTACCTCGCCTAATACTGATACACGGAAGTTATTGAAGTTAATATTTACACCAGGATCCTTGATATACTGCCCTAAGTCGCCTCGAATTTTGTCGATTGCTTGCATCCGTGTCAAACCAGCAACATGCATCTTACCAAGCATGGGTAAGTTAATATCTCCATTGTCATCCACTGTATATGTCGGGCGCAATGCCATATCAGTTTGTTGGGTCATATTCGCTCCCATCATAGTACTCATTGGATTAAAGGGTGCTGTTACTTTGGGATCAGCTGCTGTTACCACAATAGTTAAGATATCATTGATCTGAATTTTGGGAACATATTGCTCATATAAGGTATTAATTTGAGATGAATCTGTCTGTAAATAAACCATACTCTTGCGTGTGCCACAAGAACTAAACATTATTAGAACCACTGCAAACAGTGCTAATACAAAACCATACTTTGAACTTAACCCCATGCGTTATTTATATTTAAAAATTGATATCTTGATTTAACGACAAAAATAATTTATTTTTCCAAGAATACCATTTAATAATGGTTTATTTTGGAACTTCCTCATGCTAGCAAGATTTATGCCTAAATTTCAAGTTCGAGGTTTTCTTATCTTAATTAAAACAAATACTCCGTTTAATATACGAGACTTTCGGCAGTTACTTTTAAATTTAAGTAAACTCTAACACCTATATTAATTCTTCCCAAATATAAAATTATTATATTTGAATTTTGCTAATCAAATGTATTGATGAATACCCAATTAAGGAATATTTTTTTTCAGTTATTACGGATTGGTCTGTGGGGAAAAGGTGAGCTGCCAGCCTTTACACAACTAAAAGAACAAGAGTGGTCCCAAATATTTGCTTGGGCAATCCCGCATACTGTGGAGGGAATAATTTTTGACAGCTTTGCTTTTTTAAATGAAGATCAACTTCCGCCACAATCATTACGTTTTAAATGGGCCATACGAATTGACCAAATTGAACGTCATAATATTGAGATGAATAAAGTAATCGCTTCTCAATATGAATCTTTTACAGAGCTCGGTATAAAACCTATATTGCAAAAAGGCCAAGGTGTTGCACAGTTTTATCTTAATCCCTTACATCGAATATGTGGTGATATCGATTGGCACTTCGAGGATAATGGCTATGTTATAGCACGTAATTATATAAAAGAAAAAGGTATAACTGTAGAAGATACAAAAAGCTTCAGCTTACATTACAACTGGGACAATCAGTTCATTGAACATCACAAACAACTCTTTGACCTACGAAACCCGCTCATACAAAAATATTTACGATCTATTTCTAAAGATTATTGTGAAGAACAGGGTATTTTAAAAATTGACGATGTTTCGGTTCGGATATTAGCCCCAGAGCTACAGCTATTTCAAGTAAACTCCCATATACTAAAACACTTAATCACCTTTGGTATGGGGCTAAGACAATTTTGTGATTCGGCAAGATTATATGCTCAGTACAGTAACCAAATTGATTCAGAAGCTTTAAAAACGATTTATCAAAAAACAGGGATTTTAAAATGGACACATTTGCTGCACCAGATTCTAGTCGACTATATTGGACTGCCTAAATCACATCTCCCGTTCGCATATCCAGAACAAACGGATTCAGCATGGATGCTGGAAGAAATATGGTATGGTGGCAATTTTGGATATCACGACGAACGTTATACTGCAGGAAAAGTAAATAGTGCTGTATCTGTGCATCCAGATGGAGCTAGGAGATTGTGGAAGAATTTTAAACGTTATTTTCCTTATGCTCCACAAGAAGCAATCTTTTTTCCCATTATGCATTTCTACTCCAAATTCCTCGGTATAGACAGAGACTAATAAAAAGAGCTTTTAATTTTTCTTTAAAAGCTCTTTTTATTTTTATTTGCCAAAGACTTGTCTAATCTTGATGCGAATACGTTCTCTCTCCTCGTCTGTCAAGTTTGATCCTGATGGTAAACAAAGCCCTGTATCAAACAATTTTTCAGCCACATCACTTCCATAATATGGAGAGTTCTCAAACACAGGTTGTAAATGCATTGGCTTCCATAGTGGCCGCGATTCAATGTTATCCTCCAACAGCGCAAGGCGCAGATCTTCACTTGAGACACCTGTTACAGCTTCATCAATGGTAATGGCAGCCAACCAATGGTTAGAATAAAAATCTTCGCTAGGTTCTGTTAACACGCGAACTCCATCAATACCAGCAAATAAATCGGAATAGAACTTCGTCATACTCCGACGCGCTTCAATACGGTCAACCAAGACTTCCATTTGCCCTCTTCCGATACCGGCGCAAATATTAGACATTCTATAGTTATAACCAATATGTGAATGCTGATAATGCGGGGCATTATCACGCGCTTGCGTCGAAAGGAATACGGCTTTATCTTTATCTTCTTTTGTATGGCATACCAGAGCTCCACCACCTGAAGTTGTGATAATTTTATTACCATTAAAGCTTAATACACCAAAACGACCAAAAGTACCACATGCTTTTCCCTTGTAAGTAGATCCTAATCCTTCAGCTGCATCCTCAATTACTGGAATATCAAATTCCTTGGCCACAGCCAATATTTCATCCATTTTTGCCGGCATCCCATAAAGATGGACCACAATAATTGCCTTTGGCTTCTTTCCATTGGCAAAGCGATCTCGTATTGCTTCTTTCAGTGCGATAGGACACATATTCCAGGTGTCTGCTTCAGAATCTACAAATACTGGTATCGCTCCTTGATAGGCAATCGGATTAGCCGATGCGGAGAATGTCATTGACTGGCAGATCACTTCATCACCATAATTTACCCCGCATTCAATCAAGGCGAGGTGCAAAGCAGCAGTTCCAGCTGAAAGAGCTGCCACCTGAACATTTGAATTTAAAAATTTCTCCAAATCCTCCTCAAAGCCATTGACATTGGGTCCTAATGGTGCTACCCAATTATGATCAAATGCTTCATGGACGTATTTTAATTCATTTCCCCCCATGTGAGGAGAAGATAGCCATATTTTATCTGACATAGTATTAAAAATTAACGTTACTTCTTTATTATTCTTCCAGGATTACCTACTACAGTACATCCATCTGGTACATCTCTAATAATCACCGCCCCAGCCCCTATCTTAACCCATTTTCCAATTGTCACTCCCTGAATAACACATGCCCCAATCCCAATATGGGTACCTTCTCCTACTCTCACATTACCAGCTAATGCAACATTGGGTGATAAATGGACATAATCTTCAATAATACAGTCATGATCAACGGAAGCATTTGTATTGATAATACAATGCTCACCAACATTTACATCAACGTTAATTGTTACGCCTGCCATTATTACCGATCCATTACCCAAGATACTTCGTTCAGAAATATGCGTATTTGGATGTATTAATTTTGGATAAATGAATGTTTTATTCTCATTAACTATTCGTTTTCTAACTCCGTTATCTCCAATGGCAATAATTACCTCGAAAGCCTCTTCAGACCAATTGTTAAAAATTTCATATCCCAATAAAGTTGATCTATTTAAATCGGTCTCGATAAATCTCTCGACTAAAAACCCGTCAATTTTCAGTTTGTTACTTTCAGCAATTTCTGCTATCACTTTACTGTGTCCACCTGCTCCAAATAAATACATAATTTAAAAAGTTAGTTGTTACCATTAAATGGTTCAATTGTAACGTGTCCATCTGCGGATATTCCTTCCCTTTTAAACACTTTTCTAAATGTCATAAAGAAGACTTTAATATCAATTTTCAATGATACATTATCTACATACCAAACATCAAGTTCAAATTTTCTTTTCCAGGATATAGCATTTCTACCATTTACTTGTGCCCACCCCGTTATGCCAGGTCTAACTTCATGTCTGCGACGCTGCTGAGAATTATAAAGTGTCAAATATTGAGGTAATAATGGACGAGGTCCAATTATAGCCATATCTCCTTTTATCACATTCAATAATTGAGGAATTTCATCTAAGGACGTTTTACGTACAAATGCTCCAAGTGCTGTGAGCCTTTCAGCATCAGGAAGTAGGCTTCCGTTGGCAGCTCTTTTCTCATTCATAGTTTTAAACTTAATTATTCTAAAAATTTCTCCATTCAAACCTGGACGACTTTGAAAAAAAAATGGTCTTCCATTATTAGCAAAAAATAAACCTATTGTTATGAGAATGAAAATAGGACTTAGGAGAACGAATGCTACTAAGGCAATGCAAAAATCAAAAATTCTTTTAAAAAAAATCTTATACATTGGAAATCAAACCTTTATCTTTCAATAATTTTTCATATTCGCTCAAGAGAGCATCCCACACGACGCCTTGCTCATATCGCTCAGTAACCATTTGTCTAGAGTTATTCTTTAATTTATTATAATAAGTACTATCTTTCACGAATAACAACATTGCATCTTTAAGGGCTTCAGAGTCTTTAACAGGTATAATTGTTCCATTTTTGCCATTTTTAATTATCTCATTGCAACCATTAATATTAGAAACAATGCTTGGCAGGCCCATTGCACCAGCTTGCATAACAACATTTGGGAAGCCCTCTCGATAACTTGGAAAAACTAAAGCATCTGATACTGCAAAATATGGTCTAACATCTTTTTGAAATCCCACTGAAAGGATGTTCTTATTATTCTCAATTTCGACCAAAGTCTGTCTATTCAAAGGATCCAAGCTTGTTTCTAAAGCACCAACCAAAAGTAATTTCATATTTGAGACATTTAACGCGGAAAATGCCGAAACTAATTCATTTATTCCTTTATCACCAACTATTCTACCGACGAATACAAAAACAAAATCATCCTCCAAAATCCCTAGATCCTTTTTTAAATTTACACAGGAAGAATATTCTAGTTGGTCTATTGAAAAAAAACTTGTGTCGATGCCATTCGAAGAGCCATTGCCTATCACCTCCAATTTACTCGGAGTCGTATAACCGTTTTCTAAAATAAAATTCTTCAAACCATTTGAGTTAGGATAAATTTTAGTAGCGCCCCAATAGGTTAGTTTCTCTACAAAATCTAATAAACTGCGTCGCATCCCCCTAGCCTCCATTAATGGCATTCCTGCTACCGTATGCATTCTAATAGGAACTCCTGCTAATTTAGCACCTAACATTCCTATTATTCCAGCCTTAGGAGTGTGAGAATGGACAATTTGGGGATTTTCTCTTTTACAGAGCTTATAAAATTCCCATAATGATTTTAAATCCTTTATTGGTGATATAGTACGTGTCATTTCTAAGGAATTAACTTCTACCCCTTCACTTTCCCTGACATCATCTAATTCTGGTCCTTTTGAAGATATTCCTTTTACTGTAAATCCATGATTGGCCATATACTTTAATTGACCCTTCAATAAAATTTTAAGTGAAATAGGAACAGTTGTTATTCGAATTAATTTATTCATATATAAGCTTCAAGATAATAGTATTACGATTTTTATCGCAATACATTTTTAAGTTTACTCTTCTTCCTTATTGAGTTTCCTTTATTGAATCAAAACCTTAGGAAGGTTAGGATTATTATATTTTGTAATTTGTTTTTGATTATTTTTCCAAATCGGTTTTATCACGCGAACTGTTCCTGAGATAGGTTTCGAACCTGCTTTCAAATCAAAACCACTAACTTCCAAACCATGTAATGAATACTGATCTAATGGGGAATTAATAACAACATTAACATCCTTTGCTTGCTTTCCTTGCATTGCATATAGATAAACAACAATACCATATCGATTGTTAAAGGTCTTAGCATAATTAATTGTCACATTGTCGATTTGATCGTTATTGTCATTCGGCTCAAGAACAATCCCACACATAGGTAAAATTCCATTCGTATTTGAAACGACTGGTCGGTCAAGCAAAACATTTACGCCACTTATAATCGAAATCCCATTACGTCTATTCTCATGTAGTTGTGCACTATAGATATTAATATTTTGATTATTAATATTGCCGGGCTGTCTTCCGACATAAATCCCATCTCCCCAACACTCTTCCACCAGAGGATTATATATATCTACATTCTTACTACTATAGATAGATATCCCCATTCCCCATTCTCCTTTTGAGCCAGTATGACTCTTCTTATCACCAAATATTCTAGGATTAAATATCTGCACATTGACAGCATTTCTGATTAAAATCATATGATAGACAGTTTCTCCATTGGGTTGTAGGATTAACTTTGAATAGGGTCTAAAATATATTTTGGAATTAGACTTTAGGCTTAGCCCAGTCATATTGATGAGTATTGGAAAGTTAGGCATAATCACATTCCGATTTTCATCAAGCGCTTTTTGCAGATAACTTGTGTAATCAACTGTCCCGTTTTTAGTATACCCTTGAGGTAAATATTTCTCAGCGTCAATAAAAGCCGACAAAGAAAGTTTTGGCAAAGAAGACTTTTGGGATAAATATGATGTCGGAACGGTCCTCCTCACATATTTATAATCTTGACCATTACAATCGATAGTAAAAAAAAACACAATGTAACAGGCTAGGAATATTCCTAAGTACTTTTTTAAATTTGTTGACATAATAATAAAATTTTTACAAAACTAATTTAAAACAAACGCTCATTAGAGCAATTTCAGTATGTCGATATTATAACTCACTTAATCAATAAACTTTCTATTTTTTGAATGAAAGAATCTATACTTCTATTTTGCAGTTCCTTATCAAAAAGTGCTCTATTTTCCGAACTATAATTCAATGCCTTTTTTATTCCACCAACCAATTCCTTAACATTATCAGGTGCTACAACAAATACTCCTTGTATTTCTAAAATACCTCCTGCACAATCTGTTGAAACGACTTTATCATTTTGTGACATCATTTGTAAAAGTACATTAGGAAAACCCTCCCTTATCGAAGAAACTACACAAACATTTGCTAGCTTAAAATAAGGATAAACATTCTTGACATGACCTTTTAAAATCACCTTATCCTTGATATCCAATTCGTTTATTAATTTTTCTAGCTTCTTCCTTTCGCTCCCCTCCCCTAAAATCATTAAATTAAGACTAGGAATTTCCTTAATTATTTCAGCAAAGGCACTGATCAAAATATCAAATCCTTTCTCTCGAATTAACCTTCCAGCTGAAACAATTGTGCCTCCATTCAAAATAACTTCTTCGTTGATATACTGCTTATCAGGAAAATCAAATGGATTAGGGATAACTTTAACATTCGTCCGTTTAAATAAATAAGAAATATGTTTATCTAAAATACCAAGCATTCTTTCTGTTTGACAAATAAGCAAGTCGATTGATCGATATCCTAAAAAATAGGCCATTCTATACTTCATCAATTTGAGACCTGAATATCTTCCAAAAACTTGGGTAGATTCTCTGGCAACTAAGTTTTTAGTCTTTAATATTTTAATAGTTCTGAGTATTCCCAATAAGCTATTTACCATCAAGTGAGATGAAAACACAAATTCAAATTTTTCACCTCTTAAATCTACAAACAAATCTTTTATATTATTGTTCAGATAAACTATTCTGACATTTAGAGGCAAATTTTCCTTCCAATACTCAGTGGTTTGAGATTTAAAAAAATAAACACTAATAATAGATCCTTTTTGTTCAGAATAATATTTAGCTATCTTAAATAATACTTGTTCGGCACCTCCAAGCCTATCTGAAATGGAAAAAATAGCAATTCTACTAGGGATGCTCATAAGAACCGTCGTTTACTAATTTATAAAACAAACTCTCATATTGTAGAATAATATTTTTTCTACCAAATTTTGAATTTATATCTTGTCTAATTGCCACATTTTCCCAATTTACTGCGATAGCTCTCAAAAGTAATTCACGAAATTCCTTCTCATCATTGGCAAGGAATCCATTGAATCCTTCTTTTATGATTTCCCTTGTTCCACCCGGAGCATTAAATGCGATACAAGGGATGCCTAAAGAAATAGCTTCTAACAATGCATTGGGAAAACCTTCAACATATGATCCTTGTAAAAAAAAGTTTGAAGCCAACAGAAGTTCAGAAACATTGAAGGAATGGTCAAGCAAAGAAACTTTATTCGACAAACCAAATTCCATGATTAGATTTTCAATTTCCTTTTTTAGTGGCCCGCTACCAACAATCAAATATTCGTAATCAAACTTAACTTCTTTTAACACTCGTAATATTCTCTCGTGCCCTTTTTCACCAGACAATCTTCCAACTGTGATAAATTTCAATTTACCATTTTGATGTGTTGGTATCAAATTCATCTGTTGAGAAACCGTAATTGGATTATTTATTACAAGGCTTCTTTTTGATCTATACAACCTATCAAAATCATTTTTCATATCTTCAGATTGACAAATAATTGCAGAAAGCTTATTGTACAAATACTTTCTAACGAAAAAAGGCAATTGCTTTTTAGCAGAGAAAGTATTCATGACAGATCCTACACTCGCTTCCCTACCCACAAATCTTATCTTTGGCAGAAAGATTGAAAATAAACCAAGTAATAAATTAACATGTCCAATAGAGCCTACAACGATATTAGGCTCTGCTTTCTTTATATAACTAAAAATATCAGGAATCGATTTTATGAGTCTTGCTTTCTCAAGAAAAACAGTTTTTATAGTACCCGTGTCAAAAACCTTATCTTTAATGTGTCCCTGAATCAACAATGTCACATCAAATACATTCTTATCTAAATTTTGCGAAACAAATGAAATTACCCGTTCAGCGCCACCTGCTTTTAAGGATGGTAATATAAAAAGAATTTTAATCATTGATTATTTTATGCTTTTTTATAAAATCCAAACTCTTGATACCACTTCGATAATACATATACGCGCCAAATATAAGATGAGTGATCATACTTGCCACTTAAATGTTGTTCAAACATTTTCTTGAATTTCTTCACATTCAGGTTTGGAACTTGATTTAAAAAATCATCAGAAAGATTAGACACAAATTCTTCTCTAAGTTCTTTACGAATCCAACTACCAATTGGAACTGCGAATCCTCGTTTAGGTTGATTAAAAATTTCCTCAGGAATATACTCCTTCAATATGTCCTTTGTTATTTTCTTTTTTATCCCATTGGCGTATCGATACTCAACTGGAAGAGTTCTTGCGTATTCTATAATTCTATAATCTAGAAATGGACTTCTAACCTCAACAGAATAAGCCATACTAGCACGATCTACTTTAACATTACTATCATTTTCTAGCCAAAGCTTAATATTCAAGTCCGCTGATTTTTGAAACGGATCTTTTGACCAACCAATTGACTCTTTATAATAGGAAAGCCAAGACAAATCTCGCGTTACAAGTAAAGAATTGTAGCCAACAAATATGCCCGTAATAAAATCTTCAATTGTCCTAGTTCGAAAAATTTTCTTAAAAAGTTCACCTCTTTTCCCAAAAATGCCCTCAAAGAGAAAATTAGAAATAACATTTCGGTATATATATGGAATCTTCACAAGTTTTTGGAATTTCTTAGTCCAATCAAAATGATGGTAACCCAGAAAACTCTCATCACCACCATCTCCCGAGAGTGCCATAGTTACGTATTGTTTTGTAACCTTATTCAATAAAAGGGAAGGTAACGCTGAACTATCACCAAAAGGTTCGTCATATACCTCTACAAGCTTGGGTATCATTTCTAGGATATCCTCAGGCTTACAAATAGTTTCAGTATGTTCTGTATTCAAAATTTCAGCGTATTGGGCCGCAATCTTACTCTCATCATATTTCGGATCTTCGAAACCAATGGAAAAGGTTTTCACTTTTGAAGGAGCGATTTTCGACGCAATTGCAGATACCAATGCAGAATCAATGCCACCAGATAAAAAAGAACCAAAAGGTACATCTGACTGCAACCTTATTTTCACTGCATCTTTTAATAAATTATGAACCTGATCTTTCGCTTCCTCATAAGAAATATTACTTTCTTTTACTTCTGTCAAGTTCCAGTATTCCTTAATTTGAAGATTGCCAGAATTCAAATCAATATATAAATTCTTTCCAGGAGGCAATTTATAAACATTTTCATAAATAGTAAATGGGCTTGGAACATAAGTACAGTCCAAATACATGGAGACAGCCGCTTTATTAATTGATTTTCCAAAAGAGATTGGTCTCAGCTGACTACAAACTTCGAATATTCCATCTTTCGCATAATAAAAAAATGGCTTAACTCCTAGACGATCTCTTGAACCAAAGAGCGTATTTTTATCGGAATCATAAATGACAAAAGCGAACATTCCATTCAGTTTGTTTACTATTTCATCACCCCATTGTTTATATCCATGTAAAAGTACCTCTGTATCGCTCGTAGTAACAAAAGAATGTCCTAGCCTCTCGAGTTCTTCTTTTATTGATAAATAATTATAAATTTCACCATTGAAAATTATCAGTAAATTTTCGTATGACATCGGTTGATTAGAACGAGCTTCTAGATCTATAATAGAAAGACGAAGATGGCCAAAAATGATATCATTCATTTCCTTAATCCCAGTATAATCTGGTCCCCTAAAACGAATAGATTCCAATTTAAGTTTTGCTTCCTCTATTGTTATTCTCCTATTTGTCAAATATATTCCACACATAATTATTTTATATAATCTTTAAAATCCTTGTCAATAATTTTTTCGATCCTTTCCCTATACGGTAATGAGAAATCCATATCTTTATCAGAACAATAATTTTCTAATCCAATCCGTATATAGTTATCATACGCGCCAATAATCTTTGCTGGATTCCCACCTACAATTACACCTGAGGGGACTGATTTTGTTACTACACTTCCTGCAGCAATAATAACGTTATCATCGACTTTAACACCTGGCATCAAAATTGAGTTAACACCGATGAAAACGTTATTTCCGATGTCAATTTTTCTAAACAAATATCGCCTTCCTTTTTCATCGTTCATCAACCAAGTCGAACCATCATGTGTAAGCAGTATTACTCCGCTTGTTATGGTAACCTTATCACCGACAGTAATCATCCATGGCTCTGAGCCAAATTTAGTAGTACGTATTCTACACCCAGAACCGACCTCAACGCCCTTATAACGAGCATATTCCACGCCGTTTTTGACTATTTTATGATAAAGGTCTTTAATTGTATTATATAGCGCTTTCATTTTTAAGATTATTATTTTTTTGTGTTTCTATATACAACAATGAAAACAAGAAAAAAGGCAATGCATATTTAAATATAAAAGGTTCCTTATATTCAATCAGGAAAACAATCAACACTATTAAACACATAATATCTTTCTGTCTACCTCTTCGAATTTTATTCAAACAATACCAAAATAAACCTCCATAAAAGCAGATAGATAGAATCAATCCTAATGAATAATACGTTTGTATATAGCCTGAATCGTTCCCTGACGCATTTTCTCCAGAGAGGCCAACTATCTTTCCTGTTCCAATGATAGTATCCCATCCAATTGGTGGCACCTTCATTCTATTTATAGCATTTAACGTCTCATTATCTTGTGTAGATAGTCCTTCCTTTAGCCATTTGTCAATAAAATATTCAGTGGAAAAACCTTCTATCTGTCCCAGCATTTTTATTGCAAGGGATTCAATGTCTAAAACAAATATTGCAAAAAAAACTATCGTTCCGACAAAGAGCGACTTAACGCTGAAAGTTCTAAATAGAAGAAATATAAAAAAGACAAGACCTATTATCACACCTGTTCTGCCCGCAGTAATGCTACTAAGGAAGCACAAAATCCCCATCAACAATACTATATTAGCAAACATTTGACGCTTTGGACGATAATATTTTAAAATGTAGACAGAGGAAATAACGCCTATACTCTGTATTACAGATAATGCAGCCCCAGTTGTACTGGCTAAACCAAACGACCTATAGACATTATCCTCCTTAAAGTTGCCACCAAACTCAATCATGCTACCAAGAAAGCTCTTCACCGAAGGGGTAAAAAAGGTAGATATGAGAATTATAGACTGAAAACTACAGGCAATTAAAAACAGCCATAAAAGTTCCTCTTTTCCTCTAATGTAGGGTACAAAAAAATATGCTCCAATCACAGAGTATAAGGTAAAGAATAATAATCTTGATGTTTGCGTAAAATCATTTGAATATGCTCCCTGTAAAATCGAAAACGCAGCAAAAATTAACAACGGAATAATAATCGAGAATAAATCTTTTTTTAGTGTTATCCTTTTTGTTAGCATAATAACTAGAAAAAGTCCTAAAATTCCCAACCTTGCTGTTGTTATTGGTATGGCTTTAAAAGTTGTATCATATAAGATAGAAAAGACAAATAGTCCTTTGAGTAGATTTGACAACATAGATTTTTTCTAATTATCTGCTCACTAATTAAAGTAAGCAATATAAACATTCTCCCTTGTTACGTTAAACAATCTTAAATTCCTCTAATATACTTTTCGTCCTATATTGTGGCAAAACGCAATGCGATCTTGTAAAAATAGTATTCGATCTTAGCTTTTGACCTTTTTAAAAAATTAGATTTATCATCAAAAACAATAATCAATCTTTTAATTAATTCCATTTTAAAAAGTATTTCGCGTTTATATTTGGAATTAGAATATGTAAGAAATCCCTCAAATATAGACAATAATGATTGATAAGCCTTTCTTTGATTTTTATGTAAGGAGGAATTCGTAATGCCTCCTGTGTGAATACGATAAGTGGACATATACTCAGAAATAAAAAAGACCTTTTTCGCATCAATTACAGCTAAAAACAGAGCTATATCTGCTTGCATTGTCCCCTCTCTAAATATATAACTAGGTAAATTATCCATTTTTCGAAAAAGAGCAGAACTAGTATGGAAAAATAATCTATAGATATAATCTCTCAAATCGAAAATCTGTCTTTTCGTATCCCAGCGCCAATCTTCTTTTTCCTCGATATTACCTTTTAAAACAACTGTATTATGAACACATAGGTTATACTCCGAATTTTTTTCTAAAACCTCAACCTGCTTCTGAATTTTTAAGGGGTCGATCCAAAAGTCATCCCCTTCACAAATAGCGATATATTTCCCTCGCCCCTGTTCAATCGTCCAGAGGAAATTAGCCAGCATACCTTTATTTTTCTCATGTAAAACATATTTCACATCAATATTCTTCGGAATTTCTATTTTTTGAAGAAAAGACTTTATAATCTCATCTGTATTGTCTGGGGATCTATCATTAGCGATTATCAACTCAATAGCGCCGTCATATTGTTGTAATAAGACCCCATTAATAGCTTCAATTATAAATTCCTCGTGTCCGTATGTAATCATTACAACGCTTACTAAAGGCTTTACCATAATTTTGATGTAATATTTTCCTCCAGTTTAAATTCAAAAAAAATGCTCAATTCCGTTTTCAAATAAATATTCAAATGTATCTTGGCGTTATACATACAAGTGTTTTGATATAAATCGAGATCACTAGATATGGTACGCATTGCACCTTGCATTTTAATTATTTTGTGTTCTTAAAATAAGTCTAGCAATTAAATCAATTTCTTCAAGTGTAAGATCGAAATACAAAGGAAGACATACCACCGATTTAGAAACTCTATCCGTGACTTCCAGATGTTTAGATTCCAAATAAGGTAGTGTACTTGCTAAAGATGGATAAAAGTATCGTCTTACAAAAATCTCATTTAATTCTAACACTGATTTAATTTTCAATAAAAGTTCCTCACTTTCCAAAACGAGAGGATAATAAGCATAATTAAGATTAGCTTCTTTATGCCATCTCGGTTTATACGCTTTTAAACCTTTAAGCTTTTCATCATAACGTTCTGTCAGTTCTTTTCTTTTCTCATGTATTGCTTCGATATGTCTCAAGTTAGCTAAGCCCATAGCGGCATGAAATTCAGAATTTTTACCGTTTAATCCTAGGCATGCAAAAGCCTCAGGACCATCAAAACCAAAATTACGAATATAGGCCAGCTCTTTTAAAAGATTAGAATCCTTTGTAATTACAAGGCCTCCTTCAATCGTGTGATATAATTTGGTAGCATGGAGTGAACAGGTAGTAATATCCCCATACTCAAAAATAGACTTTCCATTCACATTAACACCAAAAGCATGTGCACCATCATATATCACTCTGAGATTATATTTATCAGCAATCTTTTGTATTGCAACTACATCGCAAGGATTTCCATATACATGTGTAGCAAGGATTGCTGACGTTTTCTCCGTGATAGCAGCCTCAATTTTTGATGCATCAATATTCAATGTATCTTTATCGATATCAACAAAAACTGGAGTACAATTTTCCCACACAATTGAACTTGTTGTAGCTACAAAAGAAAATGGAGTAGTGATGATTTCATCTTTTAGTCCTAGTGCTTTGATTGCCATTTGTAAAGCAACTGTTCCATTTGTCACATATAGCAGATGGGAGACATTCAAAGAATTTTTAAGTTTCATTTCCAACTCACTAGCAAGCGGTCCCATATTAGTTAACCATTGCCTCTTCCAAACACCTTCTAATAGTTTATAATACTCCTCACATGGAGGAAGAAACGGTTTTGTTATTGGTATCATATCTTTCTTTTTTTAACAATTTGTATAAAATATAAAAATGGTGATATCTTTAAAATATAGCTAGTGCCTATGTAGAAAACTATTCCCGATATTGAGCCTATAAAGATTTGGATCATGAGACCAAACTGCCCCGCTAATTTTAAAGCTTCCATGACAACTAGAAACATGACACATGATAGAACAAGTGTTGGTATTATATCTAACACCTGTCGTTTTGTTTTATAGTTTATCAAGCCGCCACTAAAATGTGAATTAATAAAAAAAGCCAAAACCGAAGAAACTACACTACTCCACATTAAACCCATAATTCCAAACTTAAAAAGAAGAGCAATACTTACCACAACAACTATCTTCTTTATTATCTCTAAACTTAAGAATAAATCACTGCGGCCAAGAACTTTAATAATATTTAAGTTAAGTATGTGAATAGGGAAGAGCATATAACCTAATGCTAAGACTTGAAAAATAGGCACTGCTGCTAACCATTCCTCGCCCAGCACCAATAAAAAAAGAGGTTTTGCAATAGCGGCGATTCCCATCATACATGGAGCTATACAAAAAAACAACAAAGTATTTAGTCGTCTATAAATTTCCAACAATCTTTCTTTATCATCTTGAATTTTGGATAGAAGGGGATATGTTACTCTAGTAACAATTCCAGTTAATAGCGTAGAAGGATATTCATTAAAATAGCGTGCTCTTTCATAATAGCCTAATGTCTGAACTGGATAAAATCGTCCAATAAGAATATTATAGATATATGTAAACCCTGTATTTAGTAGTCCAGACAATAATAATTTATAACCAAAATTGTAATGATATTTCGCTCTAGATTTAGAAAAAATCAGTTTGGGTTTCCAACTAGAGAATAACCACAGACATAACGATTTAACCACTTGAGTCACTAGAAACATATAAACAATTGACCAAACCCCATATCCGTAATTACCCATTACACAACCAATAATAACACCTATTATTGCTCCGGGTAATCCCAGCAGCGTACTTCTTCTAAAGTTCATTTCCGCATCAAGCTTCGCCAATTGGATCGTTGAAAATGCCGAAAAAATAAAGCTGAGACAATAAACCCTTAATATATCAACCAAAATATCTTGGTTATAAAAGGAAGCAATTAATGGTGCTATAAGATACATTATGGCATAAATTGCAATACTTATCCCTAAATTAAGGTAAAAAACAGTAGAAAAGTCCTCATCATTGGGATTTTTTGTCCTGATCAAGGAGGAACTTAAACCACTATCAACCAATGTTGTTCCTATAGCAATAAAGACCGCAACCATCCCCACAAGACCGTATTCCTTCGGTCCCAAAAGACGAGCTAAATAAATTGAAGCTACAAAAGTGACTCCTCGCAGAAAAAAAGTTTCTACAAAAACCCAAAAGGTTCCTAAGAAAGTCTGTTTTTTTAATGTCACGATGTCCTCCCTATCAATTTCTTAATATAACTGAAGTAATCCCCCTTTTTATCTTGAATTTGTTGGAGAACAAAATCACTACTTATCCAATTTTTCCGCCATGCTATTTCCTCCAAACAAGAAACTTTAAGCCCTTGCCGTTTTTCTATAGCATGTACAAATTGCGTAGCCTCACTTAAAGCTTCATGTGTTCCTGTATCAAGCCATGCAAATCCTCTTCCCAAAAGTTCTATCGTCAATTTCTCTCTATTCAAATATTCTTGATTAACGGATGTAATTTCCAGCTCCCCTCGCTCAGAAGCCCGCACATTCTTAGCAATCTCGACCACACTATTTGGATAAAAGTATAACCCAACAACTGCATAATTTGATTTAGGTGTCAAAGGTTTCTCTTCAACCGAAATTACATTCCTATTTTCATCAAATTCAGCAACACCATATCGCTCTGGATCATTTACATAATATCCGAAAACAGCTGCCTTACCTTTTTCTTCAACAATTCGAACGGCTCTCTCTAATAACGTTGGAAAACCTTGCCCGTAAAATAAATTATCCCCCAACACTAAACAAACATCATCATTACCAATAAATTCCTCTCCAATAATAAATGCTTGTGCCAATCCATCTGGGCTAGGCTGCTCAGCGTAGCTTAAATTTATTCCAAATTGTTTCCCATCTCCCAGTAATTTTTGGAATAATGGTAAATCTTGAGGTGTCGAAATAATCAAAATATCACGAATATTAGCCAACATCAATGTAGATAATGGATAATATATCATTGGTTTATCATGAACCGGAAGCAATTGTTTCGAAATTGCTATCGTCAATGGATGTAACCGCGTGCCAGATCCTCCAGCTAAAATTATGCCCTTCATAGTCCTTCTCTATCTATTTTAGATATTGCTTTTCATAGTAATCTTGATACACCCCCGAAGTTACTGTATCTAACCAATCTTGGTTATTCAGATACCAATCAATGGTTTTAGATAACCCCTCTTCAAATGTAACAGATGGGCTATATCCTAGTTCACCATTAATTTTTGTAGCATCAATTGCATAACGTAGATCATGTCCGGGACGATCCTTTACAAAGGAAATTAATTCTGCTGAAATTCCTTCTGACCGATTTAGTTTTTTATCCATTTGTCGGCACAATTCCTTCACCAAGTCAATATTCGTCCATTCGTTAAATCCCCCAACGTTATATGAATCTCCATTTTTACCTTTATGGAAAACCAAATCTATCGCTCGAGCGTGATCTATCACAAATAACCAATCCCTAGTAAATTTTCCATCACCATAGATCGGCAATGGTTTATTATTTAAGATATTGTGAATACATAATGGGATCAACTTTTCCGGGAAATGGTTTGGACCATAATTATTTGAACAGTTCGTTAAAACGACGGGTAAACCATAAGTATCATGATATGCACGAACAAAGTGATCTGAAGAAGCCTTTGAAGCAGAATATGGTGAATGTGGATCATACGAAGTTTCTTCAGTAAATAGACCGGATACCCCTAATGTTCCGTATACTTCATCAGTAGATACGTGATGAAAACGCTTACCTTCAAAGTTATCTTTCCAAATAATTCGCACCGCATTTAATAAATTGACCGTTCCAATGACATTCGTCATCACAAATGCTAATGGATCCGTAATCGACCGATCTACATGGGATTCCGCTGCTAAATGAATAACTCCATCAGGTTGATACTGTTGGAAAATTTCTAAAATATGCTGCGCATCCGTGATATCTGCTTTTATAAAAGTATAATTGGTCAAATGCTCAATATCCTTTAAATTAGCTAAATTACCCGCATACGTCAACGAATCAAGATTAATGATATGATATTCGGGATATTTTAATACAAACTCCCGAACAACGTGAGACCCTATAAATCCAGCTCCGCCAGTAATAATTATTGATTTTTCCATCATTTTTTTACTAATTACAAACGAGAATCAGCCTGATCAAAAATAACTCCTTTTACATCATAAATAATTGCATTATCTTTTTTCAAATTTTCAAAATTAATATTTAAAAATTCAGCATGGGCAACTCCTAATACTATTGCATCAAATTTAGACGTTGGTAAGGCCCTGACACTTTCAATACCATATTCATGGTTTACCTCAGCAGGATTTGCCCAGTGGTCATAAGTAGTCACTTGAATTCCATAATCTTCCAAAGCCCGAATCACATCCACAATTTTAGTATTACGAACATCCGGACAGTTTTCCTTGAACGTCACACCAAGCATCAACACTTCGGCACCGTTTACATTGATACCCTTTTTGATCATTGTTTTCACAACCTGAGAAGCAACATACTCTCCCATCGAATCATTTAAACGACGACCTGCTAAGATAATTTCTGGATGGTAGCCGTGTTCTTGCGCCTTTTGTGCCAAATAATAAGGATCAACTCCAATACAGTGCCCCCCTACTAACCCTGGTTTGAAGGGTAAAAAATTCCATTTAGTACCTGCTGCCTCTAATACGGCATGAGTGTCAATATTTAAAATATTAAAGATCTTCGCCAACTCATTGACAAAGGCAATATTGATATCACGCTGTGAATTTTCAATTACCTTTGCTGCTTCAGCTACTTTAATACATGGTGCCAAATGTGTGCCAGCTGTAATCACTTCTTTATATACGGAGTCAACTTCCCGCCCGATTTCTGGTGTTGAACCTGAAGTAACTTTTAGAATTTTCTCGACAGTATGTTGCTTATCACCTGGATTTATACGTTCTGGTGAATAACCAGCAAAGAAATCTTCATTAAATTTCAATCCAGAAATTTTTTCTAAGACAGGAATACATTCTTCTTCTGTAACTCCGGGGTACACCGTAGACTCGTAAACAACGATATCACCTTTCTTTAACACCTTACCAACAGTTTCTGATGCTTTGTATAGCGGAGTCAAATCAGGACGGTTATTTTTATCGACAGGTGTAGGCACCGTTACAACATAAAAGTTTGCCTGTTCAATATCAGTAAGTTTATTTGAACAATATAATCCATTGACATTGTCCAAAAAGGGATTGCTATTTACCAATGCAGCTTGAAGAATATCATCTTCGACCTCTAAGGTTAAATCCTTTCCTGCACGCAATTCATCAATACGTTTTTGATTAATATCAAATCCGACAACTGGAAACTTAGTACCAAATAATCTTGCCAAAGGCAGACCTACATATCCTAATCCAATTACAGCTATTTTTTTCATTTCTTTTTTGTCTTTATAATTGATTAACTTCTATTTCAAATTATCCCAGTACCATTTTACAGCTTCTTTCAGCCCTTCACGAATGACATGTGTCGGCTCATAGCCCAACAATTGACGGGCTTTATCAATTGAAGCAAGTGAATGCGGAATATCTCCTTGTCTATTGGGCCCATGCACGATCTCGACTTTTGCAATCTCAGCATCGTATTCAGTCAAAAACTCTTTTAGGTAACCAACCAGTTGATTTAATGTCGTACGATCGCCAACAGCTGTGTTATACACTGTGTTAATGGCATCTGAATTAACTGTAGTCATGGCAAGCTCGTTCATCTGAATCACATTATCTACATAAGTAAAATCACGTGAGTAATCACCTGTACCGTTTATTACCGGGCTTTCATGACTCATAAATTTCTTGACAAACAATGGGATAACAGCTGCATAAGCGCCATTTGGGTCTTGACGACGGCCAAATACGTTAAAATAACGAAGGCCAATAGTCTCTAAACCGTAAGTTTTTGAAAAGATATCAGCATAGAGTTCATTGACGTATTTTGTAATAGCATAAGGTGACAATGGCTTGCCAATGATATCTTCGACTTTTGGAAGACTTTCGGAGTCGCCGTAGGTAGAAGATGATGCCGCATAAATAAAACGTTTTACGCCCGCATCACGAGCGGCGACCAGCATATTTAAAAACCCTGTCACATTTACTTCGTTCGAAGTTTGCGGGTCCTTGATCGAACGCGGAACTGACCCCAATGCTGCCTGATGAAGCACATAATCAACACCTTTTACGGCTGTTTCACAATCCGCATTATTACGGATATCACCTTCAATCAAATGGAAGTTTGAATTGTTTTCATGCTGTGCGATATTATGGCGATGTCCAGTGGCAAAATTGTCTAGTACGACCACTTGATGTCCTTTGCCTAAAAAATGTTCAACCAGATTAGAACCAATAAATCCTGCTCCTCCGGTAATTAATATTTTGCTCATCTTATTTTGAAATAATTATATCTTAGAATTGTTTGTATACAAATTGATGTAACGCTGTTCTTCCTTAGATTTGACAAAAGAAATATGCACTTTCTTTTCTAATTTTTTCCCAACCTTGTCCGCTAACAGCAATAAATATGCCTGATTTATATTTTCACCTAAAATTAACACATCTATCTTACCGGAATCTACACCTGCAGCATAGTCTCCAATCAAGCTAACTTCTTGGATATCTCCAGCTTTTTGTAGAATATTATCTACGATTTCATCAATTCCCAAATAGGTATGAATTAATTTTTGTATTGGCTTAAATAAAGAATTTTTAGTATTAGCCCGGTATAGGATTTTGTTTTTGTCTGTACTCTTTTCTAAATAACCCGCTTCTGACAATTGATTTAGTTCTTTACGTATGGCATTCGTAGACTCCTGAAACTCGTCCGCTAGCCCTCGTAAATGGGACTGATTACCAGCTGACACAAAGAATTTGATCAGCAATTTTAGACGGGTTTTAGATGTAATTAAAGATTCCAGCATGGTTTAGTCTAAACTGAGTAACAAAAGTACTCAATACAAATAACTCATGCAAATTAAGAATATATTAAGCTTCGAAGTTAAGTGTATTAACGCCTTTTATACAAAATATCCAAACAAAAAATATCTTTATTACTGAAACGGCTTGAAAATTTAGTTAGCTGACTTATTAAAAATATCACGAAATTCCTTAGATTTTTCAACGGCCAGCGCTTTAGCACCAAAAACATTTAAATGTCTATCATCATAATACATAAGCTCATTATTTTTATTGTAAGGTGCATTATTTAATATCCTACTATTGCTTAAATCAAAAACATAAATATTTTTATGTTTTTGGGCTAATGAATCTATTAATCTTGCATTTTTGCTTCTATCTTTAATAGTAAATTTCTCATCACTACTTTTAATAGAAGATCTATTTATACGAAGGGGATTTTTATCTAATATCGGAAAGGTTTTTACAAGAATAATTCGTTGGTTAGCATTTAGACTATCGGCCAATTTACCTATAGACTCAGGTAATTTTCTCGTCTTGTCAAGCCCATTTGAAACAATAATTATAACTTTGCTCTCATGAATAATGTCAGATGTCAATTGAACCAAGTTTCGTGAGTTGTTATAATATTTTAAATCAAGTGGAGCAATTCCATCCGGACTATATCTTAAAGCTGGATAGCTATCACAAGTCAAAGTTCGGACTTTTACCCCCAATTCAGCACACACCTCGCCAAAGAATGGCTTCAATACATTAGCATGACTATCTCCAATTAAAAAGACAGTTGGCTGGATAGCACCTAAAGCACCAATTGTGTCTACGCTTGTCGAATTATGAGAATTAATTGCGAAGGTTGCTTGAGTATATTCTTTAGGAATTTTCCATTTTTCAGAATAGTATGCCGTCGAAAAAATTACCAGCAACAAACACACACAAATAGGTGAAAAAGTGTATAAAAATTTTTTATCGCTAACTTTTCTAAACATATTTTCAACATAAGAGTAAGATATCCAAGAAATTATCATAGTCAAAGCAGTAATAATTAATATTTCAAATATAGAAAATTCGTATCCTTCATGAACCCCATACTTATACCTCAGAAATGCCATTAAAGGCCAGTGCCATAAATACAAAGAATAGGATAATTCACCAATAAAAACCAAAGGTTTAGACGACAAAAAGCTTGTTACAAAATTGTCGCTAGATAGCAGAATAATTCCAATCCCAATGCAGGGTATAAACGCTAACATTCCAGGAAAAACAGAATTTTCATTAATAAAGAATATACTATACACTAAAAGAGCCACTCCCAATAAAGAAATCCACACGTTAATTTTTTCACCAATATTTTTAGGAACTAAAGCAAACAAAACGCCGATGAGAAACTCAGGCATACGAGATAATAACGAAAAATATAATTTAGAAGAGAATCCATAATTATGGAAAACGTATTCAACGTATAATGTGATTGCCAAAATAATAGCGCATATTACAAATGGTAGAGCCTTTCGTCTTATAAAGATTAATAATAGTGGTAGAAAAAAATAGAATTGCATTTCAATACCAAGCGACCAAGTATGAAGAATTGGATTTTCATGCAATTTTGCTCCAAAATAAGAATCGCCTAGGCCAAAATAAATATTCGAAACAAACAAAAAAGCGGATAAAAGTGCTATTTTGAGGAAGCCTAGGTCTAAAGGAAGATAAAAATACAAAGCTGCTATTGTAACAAATAACAATAAAAAATAATAAGCAGGTACGATCCTTTTAAAACGACTTTGATAAAAATTAATAATATTAAATTTTCCTTTTTCTTTTTTACTTAAAATTATAGACGATACCAAGAACCCCGATATAACAAAAAACATATCAACCCCAATAAAACCACCTGGAAGCCAGTTTGAATTAATGTGAAAAATATAAACAAACAGGAACGCTATAGCTCTTAAACCCTGTATATCTTTTCTGTATTGCATAATGTTAATGTTAGTAAAAGTTTGACTTTTTCGTCTAACACAGAGTGTGTAGATCAAATTGTAATTAAATGTTTTAAAACGTCAAACAAAGATAATATAAAATAATAATTCCTGATTTATTCCTTTATCATTAAAACACTCTAGTTTCATAGAATTCACCAACGAGCAAATGATTTATAATAAAGTATCATAATAATCATTTTTTAGTATAACTAAATACCCTCTAGATACAAATATTCGAATTAACAATCACAAAAAAGAATACATCAGACTCAATATAAGCCTGATACTATTTCTATCCACGTGGAACAATCCAGACAATTAACTGGAAAACAGAAATATCTAGATGTTAATAAGGTCTAAAAATCGAAAACACAAGAAAAAGACAATTAGAAAGTTATGGTCTTATAGTTTGATATAAATCCGTGATTGGTAATGTTGCAGTAAATGGCTCAGATCGACTTTGTTCAAAATTCATTACGCCAGAAATACTTATTCGTCCCCCTTTTAAATCTTCAATCCTTGCTCCGCGTTTGATCACTTTGAATCGAACTGAAACATCTGAATTCGGTGTGTCTTTCTGCTCAAAAGGAATTACTAGGATCTGTTCCAAATTGACATCTAAAGCACCATGTAATGGCTTCACTTTACGGATAACGATATTTTTCAATTTATCATCATTTCTTTCGGCCTTAAATACAAATACACCACTCTTCACATTTCGGTCACCACTATATTGACCCGGCCGCTCCTGAAACATATAATTGACGGTCATGCCCACTCTTTTATTAAACCGCTGTTCCAGCTGTTTTTTACGGAGCAAAAGATAAATGATAATCAGTACTAAGATAGATATCGTGATAGCAGGTGTCATAAGAATATGTTAAATAATTTTAAATGGCTTTTCAACAGTCGGTATATGAATCCGATTACATTCAAATATAGTTCAACAGCTTCCTTTATCATCAAAATTTGCCAGGGACAAACAAGGGACATTTCACAAAATATTAATAATCAAGCAAATACATCATATTATTTTATTGTTAACAAATAGTTCTTTTGGAAAACAAATTAACAAAAAGATGAATTTAGGTTAAGGAAAGATGAATTGGGAGCGAAATTAGCACGCTCCCTAAATAACTTTAGTCAATCAATTTGGATTGATGACGCTCAAGGGTATTATATATTTTTTTGACATCTTGCGATTTCTCTTTCTGCAGGACCAAAATGGCATCTTTAGTGTGTACGAGAATACTATCGCGTAAACCTACAAAAGCAGTATAGACATCTGTACCAATAACCATATTCCCGTTTTCATCCACAGGATGTCCAGTTTGTTTTAAATAGTCATACATTGATTCAAAGGAACCCAAATCAGACCATTGAAAACTAGTGGCTACAACACGAATCTTCTTGGAGCGTTCCATTACGGCGTAATCAATCGAAATGGAAGGAATCTCTTTAGACAATTGTAGATCTAACTCGCCATCCTTACGGTGCTTCCAGGCATTGAAAGCCGTTGCATACACTTTAGGCTCAAAAGTCTGTAACTCTGTAAGAAATGTATCCGCCCGAAAACAGAACATCCCCGAATTCCATAGAAAATTACCGCGTTCAATAAAATCCTCCGCTGTATCCTGGTTGGGCTTTTCACGGAATGACAAAACCTTATCATCCTTATATTCGATATAACCATATCCAGTCTCCGGACGTGTTGGTTGTATACCAAAGGTAACAATATACCCCTTGTTGGCCTTTTCAATGCCTGCTTTAATTGCTTGAGCATAAGCCTCCTCCCCAACAATCACATGATCTGATGGAGTCACAATTAATATATCATCAGGCTGAGCGGCAAAAGCTGCGAAAGCGATAGCAGCGGCTGTATTACGGGGCGTCGCTTCTACAATGTCAATATAGTCGATCTTATTGTTTTCCATGACTTCACGGCTCAAACTATGATTGTCACAGTTGCCCACAACAATCACTTGTCCGCAGAGGGATTGATTACGCTTAACGGTCATTTCAAACAATGAACCATCTTTAAATAAATCAAGATATTGTTTAGGATAGCTTTTACGTGAAAGAGGCCATAAGCGACTGCCTACACCACCCGTCAAAATAACATGTATAATATTGCTCATAATAATCAATGTTTCTCCGCCTCTTTATCGGCGACAACCTTTCGTAACCCTGCACTCGAAAACCGATGTGTACGTTTGTTATAATAGATCTCTATATTTTCTTCCACACAATATGAACGCCCCGAAAAATCGGTATCCCGATATTCTTCGCCAATAATGCGTATGTCTATCGGCAAAGCTTTGATCATATCAATTAGATCCTGCTCGGTCTCGTAAGGAATAATTTCATCCACATAGCGACAACCTTCCAATTGAATATAACGTTCAACGATGGTCTGCGTAGGCTTTGCCTTCTCAGGAAACACTTCCGAAGGATCGGTATTAAGCCCCACAATCAGATAATCGCAATGCCGCTTCGCTTCCTCCAACATCATAATATGCCCTGCATGCAATAAGTCAAAAACGCCAAAAGTAATTCCTATTTTCATCGTATAATTTATCCTTTAATGGCTGATAAGAGCTTACAAGCTCGATTTCATCTAATTATTTGTTTTTATGACCGAAGTGAGCTCGCACTATCTTCTAGATTCGCTTCCGCGACAATCTTACGTAATCCAGAACTGGAAAAGCGATGGTCTCGACTATTAAAATACAATTCAATCCCTTTTTCTTCACAGTAAATACGCCCGGTAAAGCTCTTTTCACGGTACTCATCTCCAACTATGCGTACATCAATTTTAAACGATCGAAGAATATCCTCCAAATCTTGCTCGGTTGCATATGGAACAATCTGATCCACATATTTACAGCCTTTTAGCTGAATGTAACGCTCAACCACTGTTTGAGTAGGTTTATTTTTCTCTGGTCGGTCCAGCGTTGGATCCGTCTGCAATCCACAGATTAAATAATCACATTGCCTTTTAGCATCCTCAAGCATCTTAATATGCCCGGCATGCAGTAGATCAAATGCACTAAACGTAATACCAACGCGCATGCCTTTTGCTGGTAAATTTATCATAATCACATTGAATTTAAAAGAATAGAGAAATTTGATTCATCTATCAAAGATAAAATATATTAGTATAACAACGAATAGTGGAATTTCGTTCGTTACATTTTAAATTTAGACCAAAGAGGGAATATCGGCATGCCTTAAATATAATTGCGCACAAGCACGAGCATCAGATAATGCTTCATGGTGGTTTAATTCAATACCAAGAACTTCACAGCAGGCATTTAATCGTGCTGGCTTAAAGCCTTTTCCCTGATATATCTTGAATGTGCATTCCCATTTTTCCATCAGTCCCAAATGATCGTAGGACAAATTATAATACCCCATTGTTTTGCGAAGAACACCTCGGTCAAACAATTCATTGTGGGCCACCATGATCCGATTGTTGATGAAAGGATAGATGCGCGGAAATATTTCTTTGAATGTGGGCGCCTGCGCAGTATCCTTAGCCCTGATGCCGTGAACACGCGTTGTTTGCCACATATATTGGTTTTGGGGCGGTTGAATCAGTGAATAAAACTCTTCAACAATAACTCCTTGTTCAACTACCACCAGCCCAATGGCACAGGCTGAATTTTGGTTGGCTGTCGCCGTCTCGAAATCTATTGCTGTAAAACTTAATCCTGATTGCATAATCACTTCTCCTAAAGTTGCGGTAAAATTACTACTTTTTTCATTTTACCCAAACTCACTGTCTAAATCATATGCATATTAGTGTTGGCATAAATAATTCTAAAATAGTTGCTTTGCAATGAATATTACAAAGACCGTGCCCCACTCCGCAACAAATCCTCCCTATTCTCCTTTCTTGGCATATTTATGATTTTCACGTCCTGAGTCAATTTAACTTCCGGAACAAGATATGCTTTTTTGTTTCTACGCGCCTTCAGCTTTCTTAAACGGCGATGTCGTATAGCGTAGCGCTCCTCACCTTTAATATAGTAGTTATTGAAAATATATTGTTTCCAGATAAGATAAAATGTACTCAATCCAGCAAGAGCAACAACAACAAAGGACCACTGCACGGATGCTCCAAATTGCACGATATAAATTACAGAAGCCCCGAGAGCCAGCTGGACCAGGCCATATCCGGCGGAAACCATCAAGCTGTTATAACCAACCTCATTGCTTAGCATATGCAGTAAAAACGTACGATGCGGTTCAAAAATATGGTAACCTTGATAAACGCGCCTTGCTACAGACCAGCCTATTTCAATGCCATACACTGCGAGGAAAAGAATATAAGTAAAGTCTCCCGTTTTTAGTATAAGTTTTCCCAAGGCAAACAACAACATAAAGGATAATACGGCCGGTCCCACATCACCTGCAAAGCAAGCTGCTTTCTTGCGAAAATTAAAAAACCCAAAAACTACGACTCCCAATAAGGTATAAATTAAGAAATCCTGTTCAATGTAGTTAACCTTGGTATTCACATAAAGTAAAAGCCCGCCCATTATCAAGCTGCAAAAAGCTGTCATACCATTGATACCATCCATAAAATTATAGGCATTGATAACACCAATAGCGAATACAAATGTTAGGACAAGGTAGTACCAAGGGTAACTAAACACACCAAACTGATAAACCATGAGTAGCACTGAGGCCAAATGTACAGTCAATCTTGCAGTTGGATGTACGCCACGAATATCATCCAAGAATGAAATATAAGTTAAAAGAGTCAACCCCAAAAAGAACCAGGGGTATTCAAAATCATTAGTCACAAAATATATAACCGAAGCGACATAAAAAATAATCCCCGCGCCACGGATTGTAACTTTGGTATGAGAAGAACGCTCATTCGGTTTATCTATGATATTAAACTTATCTGCAATCTTCAAATAGAGTAGCTCTAGAACAAAAAGTATTATCAGCGTAAAAATATAAATCATAAAATATAATTAGTGAGTCAAATAAAGCTGTGCAAATATAATAATATTAAGTTTTATTTAACAAACGTGATTTGTATTTTAATCGCTACAGTTGAAAAAAGTTTTTTTTTAATACTTTTCTATTTTTTTCTAGAGTTTTATACCAAAACCCATTTATTCTCTTTAAAATCAAACTGTTTGATTACCTTAGCAGGGACACCTACTGCGATAGAAAAATCAGGAATGTCTTTTGTAACTACTGACATAGAGCCTACGATACTACCACGACCAATAGTAACACCAGCTAGAACGCATACATTCTCTCCAATCCAAACGTTATCTTTAATATAAATTGGCTTTGTGGATAACAGTCTATCATTGGGTTTGGTCAAAGGGCTATCCTGATGATCTCCAGAATAGCAGCCATGATTTAAATCGGATATAAACACACGACTTGCGATCAACACATCATTTCCAATAACAACTTGTTCTCCTGCTGCTATATGCACATAATCATTCAACTGTACATTATTTCCAAAAATTAGATATTTCTGCTCTCTTTTTTCCACCGGATGAACTTCCAGCCTACAGCCAAAACCTGTCGTTAACTTATTCCCGAGGTCGATCAATCTTCGATTTCGAATATCAAAAGGTAAACGGAGAAGTCTGGATCTACGATAAAAAAGTCTTGTATGTAATATACTGACGATTAAACGTATCCCACCCAAAAATCCATAACGTTTATACATTTCCATATAAAATCATTTTTAATTATTATTTTAACTCCCTTGACGGAAAGAAACACCTAACGCCCCAATACAATTAACACCCTTCTCCCATACTTTAAAAAAGAAAACACATTAAAGAAAAGGAATTCAGCGATATTAATTACTCCGATCCTAAACGCCATTCGAATATTTTTAAGTTCTCCCTTTTCCATTTCCCATAGATTGCTAGATAAACCAGATTCCCCAAAATCATGCTTACCTCCACCTGTAATTACCAAGCTTTCATTTAATAGATAGCAATTGCAGGCATTTGCAACTCGGATAAAGTAATTCCCTTCCTCAGCAAACCGTTGGCTCTCGTCAAAATATCCCACTCTTTCAATAATTTCCCGCCTAAAAATTACAGTAGGCGTAACAAAAACAAACTTAAAAAGCAATTCCTTAGCTGATATATGATTGATCTTGTCAAGCCTGCGGAAAGCCAATTGCGAAAAATATTCTCCATTTCTTGTTGTTCCCAAAAAATCAATAGATGAATCTTTTAACACCTCTAATTGCCTTTCTAATTTATTGGGTAGCCAAGTGTCATCAGAATCCAATAGACAAATCCAATCCCCCGTACACCGTCTCATCCCCTCATTACGGGCTCTTGACACGCCTGCATTCTCTTGATCCACTAATAAGATATTATCTCGACTATTATCCCGAATATATGCCTCTACCAAAGCTTTTGAATTATCTTTCGATCCATCATTAACTACAATTATTTCAAGGTCTCCTCTCCAAGTCTGTGTATAAATAGAATCAAGACTCTGTAATATTGATTTTTCAGCATTATACATTGGTATGACAACAGATATTTTCATTCTCTAAATTTTAATTGCATTTTCCGACTATTAGCTCTCTATAAACAGTATTAAGGTTCTATTTTAGAATTTGTTTCCTCTTTTAACTTTCTCGAGTCAATTTTAAACGCTTCAAGTAACCAAACGAAAAACTTTAATGTAACTATTGTAAGTAAACTTGTATAAAACTGAGTAAATACCATGACCCAATCGAAGAAATAAATCACATTATAAAATACGCCTAATAAGACAATAACAAAGAGTGGATATTTCTTAAAGCAAATGACTAATTTATAAAAGCCTAAAATATACAATACGGTTAAAAGGCCCGAAAGATAATGATATTTCATATATAAATATATTGGTAGAGTCAAATTTACCGACATGTAGTTTTCGAACACAAATTCCTGGTCATACCCTAGGAAGAAAAACCGATAATAATTGTTAGGCATTACATCAAATTCAAATATCTGCCCCGGCAGTATCGCATCCATCCCTAGCTTCAGTTGATTCCATACACTATATTTATCGTAGAATATTTCAAGGTCTAAATTATTATCATAATAATGAACAGGCAACATGGAGGTCTCCAATGTTGACATACGCCCGAAAATCTGATCTAATAAAAAATCCATACTTAAATCATACTCTGCGTCCCGCATACGGGTAGCAAGGACGAAAATGAAAGGAGTTACTAGCATACCATATTTCAAAAAAACAAATAGTTTTTTCTTATAATCTTTAAATGCCACAAAAGAAAACCCAATAAAAAACACAAAAAACATGCTGATTATACCACTTCTACTCCCCGATAAAGTGACAGAAAGTACATAGAATAGTACCGCCAAAATAATATTGGACCGTTTCTTTTGAACAAAAAGCATGACCAAAAGCAAGGTAAAAGGATTCAGAAAAATTGATATATAGTTGGCCAATGTACCGTTCAGCTCTCCATTAATGGCAGCAGCAAATCCCCCCGTCATATAAACGACGACCAGTTTGAACAAAACGGAAAAATAAAACAGAATTGTAATGGGATGGCCATCAATGTTTGGGGAGATAATATCATCACGGTTCGGTAGAAAAAGCAATATAATGACCGATACCAATAAAGGAACCACGATTAAAAAGAAGCTCTTAATCAACGCTGGCAGATCAGCAAAATCCGAATAAATTGGTCTAAATCCATTGAATACGTAGTAGGAGCCAGGTATAAACACATGGAGCACCAAAAAGTATAGAACAATAGCAATTATCGAATTTTTCATGATAGACTATCCAAATATGGTTTTAATCCAATTCTCCAGCGAATAACCAGTCGGTTTAACATCAAATGGTTTATCTATAAAATCTACTATTTCTTTTGAAAAATCATTTGAAGTTACGAAAATTTGGCTTTCGTTAAATATGGCTTCTTCTTTTATATAAGTGTTGTTAATTAGCAATTTTTTTCCACTTTCGATAGTTTCTATCGTTCGTTGTGACATTCCTGTCTGTAAATTGCTTCCCATATCAAAAATCATTTTGGATTGCCAGAATAGATCCATATAGTCGGATCTTTTGAGTGGAGAAAACTTCAGCACATCTCTATCTAGCCTGTTGCCAAGGAGCCATTCTTTGATATACGTGGAAAAGGAGATAACTAAAATTGCTTTCAACTTCAAATTATATTGGGAAGCAAAAGCCTTCAATTTACTTACAATTTCATAGCGTTCAGGCAGATAAGAAACTAAAAAAAGAATATCGTAGTTATACACACTAACCTTTCCATCATGAACATCTTCCAAATAAAAATTTGGGAGATACTTTAATGCAGGATACTTTTTTACATCTAGAGGATCAAATGAGAAAAAACGGTCAAAACTACCGATAAGATGAGAAAACGAGTTATTATTCTCAGAATCCCACTGATGCATAATAAGCTTAGCTGAAGGATATCGTTTTTTAAATAAATTTATAAACTCGCTAGGCATCTTATATCCTCTTATTACGAACAAATAATCGAATTCGATTCCATTCCTCCGATTCAAGATACGTTTATAATGCTTTGCTTGAAATCGATTCAGACTACTGGGAAAGAAATTATTAACAATAGTAAATTTAAAAGTATAGTCGCGCTCAGGTTCAAAATAAACTTTAGCGCCAAGACGTTCTAGCTCTGCTTTTATAATTTCATGATAGTTATAAAAAATGGGGCCTATAAAAAGAATATTTTTATTTTTTAAGTCTATTTGCATAGTATCTATAAATTAAGTCCGCACTTGCTTAATAATCTGTTTTGCCCGGCTTCGTAAAGGCTTTGAGACTGTATATTGCAGGATAAAAGCAAGTAGAATAAGTCCGCCAATAAGCGCTGCAACAAGCAATAAATCTGTTCTCGACTTTTCCACCGTCTGCATATAAGGCAACAAAAGCAGTGTTGATCCAAGAATAAAGCCGCAAGGAATCAACACTGGTTTGAAAATCAGCTTGAATGAAATGGCAAATGAGATCTTCAGATATTTAAGCATAAAATAATAATAGGTTGCTCCTGCAATAAGAAAAGCGACTAATTTAAATAAAGCAAAGGACCGAAGTCCAAGGTAGTGAACTGATGTATATATTCCAATCCAAAAAATAAAAGGAAGTAAAGTGTTGACCAAATACATCTTCTTAATTTGTTCCGTAGCCATTAGTAAGATACCCGTGGGATAAGAAATAAAAGCCAAAAGATTACACAAAACGAGATATTGAGCGATAAGGATAGATTCTTCATACATTGTCCCAACCCAAGACATAACCAAAGGACCTGTCATCATACATACAGTCAAAATTGGCAGTATCACGACCGGAGCAAACAATGACGTAACTTGAAGATAAAATGCGCGCAGACCTTCTTCATTATTTTTACCGATAAAATGGTTAAATCTTGCATTAAATGGCGAAAAAAGAATGCCAAATATACTTCTGCTAAAGCTAAGAAGTGTTAATCCAATGGCATATATTGCGACTTCTTTCGCACCAAAAATTTTACCTATGGCAACCGAGTCAAGTTCATAATACAGTATCCAGGAAACTGTCATAAAAAGACTTGTAAAAGCTAAACTCTTGGTCTTTGTGAAGATATCCTGATTAAATCGGAAGGATCTGAGCACTGCAACATAATCATAATTAAATCGCTTTCTTACGACATACATCGTAATTAATAGCGTTAGCAAAGTGACAATTTGAGTAAACAGAAAATAGCCAACGATATCATAATGGCCTGATCTAAAAAACCAAAATACTGCACTAATTTTAATGATACTTGCAAGTGTATTCGTACGCTGAACAATGTAATCCGCGAGACGAATGCCACAGATCATCTGAAGCATACGCTGAAGTAGCGTCAATGGTGTCGAAAAAGCCAATATAAGCAAGAGTGATGAGGCCGTTTTGTAACTTGTAGTATCATCCAATCCGCTAATCATCAACTCAGGTTTTAAGCTCAATAAGGCAAAACCAATGACAAACAATAGTAGAAATAAAAACAATATGAAACTAGAAAAACCAATGACTTTAATTTCCTCAGTTCTATTATCTTGAGAAAAATATTCAGCAGCATATTTCTGAGCTGCATTAATAAAACCCAAGTCTGCATAAGCCAAAAAAATTGAGGTGGAGATACAAATCGTATATACCCCATAAAGCTGCGGGTTGGACGACAGAAAAGGGATCACGACAAACATGGAAAGAAAATTCAAAACCATCGAGACCCCTTGCCAAAGGTATATCTTAATATAATTTATGGTATAATTACCTGCCATGATACTCTTTTAACGTCTTTAGAAAAATCTCACTGGATCTTGTCCGCTCACTTTCAGACGATGTCAAGTAATCATAAAGATATGCATTGTATACATGCTCGTCAATTCTATTGATCTTAACCTCAGAAGATGAATAATCATCTATATTGACTAAGGCACTTTTCAGTTTAACTGAAAAATGAGCAATAAAAGAATCGTATTGGGGCATTATTTTTTTAATTGCTTCCGTTGTTAAGGTAATTACCGGTTTCTTATTTAAAACAGCAAAACTTTGGGATGTCGAAATGTGTGCCAAAACAAATTCACAATTACTTGTTAATTGGCTCGTCTTTCCAAAAATGACCTTTCGTCCATTAAATGGGTTCTTCGATTTGTACAACTCCGCCTTTGGATGTGCAGAAATCACAATAGGCAGCTGATACTTTTCTTCGATAACATCGAAAAATCTATTTAGTGTCGCGTAATATTCATCCGCATCCACGCTTTTTATTCCTAAAAGTTTAAAATCAGGATGGAAAGGAAGGTATTCATCCAAGAATAAACAAAACTTCCCTTCGATTATCGGTGTTTCGGAAAGATTTTCCAGTGCAGTATCATAGTCATGAGAATTAATTGCTATGATTTTTGATTGTTGCTTTTCTATATCAGCTGCTATTCCAACGGTTAGATAGCCAAAATTACCCGCAGAAAATACAATATCATAGGATTTAATATAACCTATCCGTTTTAACAATCCAGCATATTTATTCTTCGCAAACCTTGCTAAGGTACCTGGATTTAAGCTCTTCAAAATCTTCTCTGCCCAGGTACTTTCGCGATTCGAAACTGGCAACGCCCCACGCGCAAAAAATGAAATCGTACAGTCATATTTGGTCAGCAGCCGGAATAGATCAAGAACACGATATTCGTAAGTAATATGCAATACAAAAAAACATTCCTTTATCTGACATGCATCTAACTTAAGCACTAGCTCGTTTTTATCGCTAATTTTTATAATTCTTTTATCAACCACGCGATCATGGAGAACATTGGGGAAATAGATCATACTAAGATCCCAATATTCCACCTGAAAGCCATTATCATTTAGGATCGAAAAATAAAAATCTTTCACGACCTTATCTGTCAATGGCTGATATCCGATTACAATTACTTTTTTAATCATTCCCCGTCAAAATTCTACATATTATTCCTTCGATTCCCTGTCGACTAGATCGCAGTCCATCCGCCGTCAACCATTAGGTTGTGTCCCGTGATAAAAGAAGCATCGTCCGACAATAGAAAACTAATTGCAGGTGCAATCTCTTCAGGACGTCCCATCCTGCCCAGAGGCGACTTTTCGCTATATCGTTTGATGAAAGACGGATGTTGGTTTTTCTCGTCTATTATACCGCCGGGCGAGACACAGTTCACGCGCACATTATGCTTTCCATAGTACGAGGCCAAATATTTAGAGAAGTTGATCACGCCTCCTTTTATTGCAGCATAAGCTGCAGGTGAAGTGCCTCCATATTCCTCGTAGAGCGAAAAATCATTGCCGACAACACCATAAATGGACGCGATATTTACAATTGCACCTGATTGTTGGCCCTTCATAACCTCTAATACCTGTTGGCAGATGTAAAAAACAGCATTGAGTTGCATATCAACATTTTCCTGCCAAGATTCAAAAGGAATATCCTCAAATCTGGTTCCCCAATCGGCCGTTCTCGGATAGGCCAAATTGACTAATCCGTCAATTTTACCATATTTGTTTAGTACATACGTCACCAATCGGTCAATATCGTTCTTTTGGGCAACATTGCTCTTAAAAAAGTCAACTTTGCTCTCCGCGTTCGTCCGCTGAACAATATCTGCGCCTATGACAAGAGCTCCTTTTCTTATTAAATCTGCAACTGTCAGCGAACCAATTAAACCTGAAGCACCAGTAACAATAATTACTTTACTATTTAATGAACTCATAATTACCTATTTTTATTTAAAACTATATTGTCCCAATTATGGGCCCGACTAATTATATTTTCTAAAAACAGGTTTAATAACTTTTGATTTTAAAAACTCCCCAATGTTACCTTCCAATGCTTTTTTAACTACTTCCAAAGAAGCCTGTACAGCATCTAAAGTTAGCGCCAGCTCTTTATCTTGATGGGCATATGACAATGCCAAATATGGCATCATTACGCCATTTTTGATCATTTCCTGCGCGAACAATGTCCTTAGCGGTAAAGAAACATTGTGCTCAGCATCCTTCACAACATAATTTGGTGAACAGGCAAATCCTTCAACATAGAAATTATTTGCGAGACCTAGACCGTTGGAAATATTATTCATTCCATCTGTCAATCTTTTTCCAAAATCCCAAAAATGCTGCACAACATTGTCGCGTTGAAGAACCTCCACTGTTTTAATAAATGCACCCAAAGCACTCATTTCTGCTCCATGCGTCGTTGAAGTTAAGAAAACCCTTTCAGCTCCCTCTTCCAAAATGCCGCCGATTTTCATTATTTCTCTCTTCCCCCCCAATGCCGCTACGGCAAAACCATTCGCCATTGCTTTGCCAAAAGTACAGAGGTCGGGTTCTATATCGAAATAAGATTGCGCACCTCTTAGGTCCCATCGGAATCCAGTAATCATTTCATCAAGAATAAATACTGCTCCGTTACGATGGCATAGATCTTTTACCTGATGTAAAAAATTATTAACTGGCCCTACCGTCGTTGTAGGCTCCATAATCACACCTGCAATTTGATCCGGAAATTGATCGAACAATAATTGCAATGACTGGATATCATTATAGTGGAACTTGCATGTAAATTGACCGAATTCGCTTGGAATTCCACGTTCCAGAACGGTTGAACCGATAAACCAATCGTCATAAGAAAAGAATGGCTGTTCATATGGAACCGCAATATATTTTCGACCTGTATAAGCACGCGCAAGCTTTACCGCAGCGCTAGTAACAGCAGAGCCATGTTTGGCAAACTTGACCATCTCGACGGAAGGCAATAAATCCACCATTAATTCAGCCGCGGCTAGCTCCGTCATAGAGGCCCGCGTCAGATTATTTCCCTTTAGAATTTCAGCATAACATGCGTCAGCAATTTCTTTATTTCCATATCCGATATTAACGGAACGTAATCCCATTCCAAAATCTAAGAATTTACGTCCCTGATCATCGAAAACATAACAGCCCTCCCCTCTTTCTAATATTGATGGTGCATTTTCCGGGAACTGATCGTCTCCACGCGAATATGTATGTGCTCCACCAGGAATTAATTCATGTAATCTATCTTTATAACTATTCATAACGTTTCTTTCTTTCAATAATAAACTCTGCAAATTCCCAATCCAAAGGTTCATCTATCTCTAGACCTGAGATCTCATCTACTTCATATGCGATTGTCTTATTCCCATAAAACGTATGTTCCGTCAGAAATTTCTCCCACCGGCATATATAAAACCCTCCGGAGGGAGTTATCTCTTTAACAAAATTCTGTCGACCTAGCCTTTGGTATTCATTAATATTAGAACAAAATTCATCCAGATATTTGGCATCTTTCTGCACGAATATTGTCGCAGGTCGCTGTTCTTTAACGGCAACAACACCATGTGCTTCTAAATCTTGCTCCAGCTCGTCAATGGCGGAGTCTATATCAGCTACTTTTATAAATGGTGAAGTAGGCTCTAATAAGCCGACAAGGTCATATTCCAAACCTCTTTCTTTAGCAAACTGCATGGCATGTAGTACCACATCACTAGAACTAGCATGATCAGTAGACAGTTCTTCCGGTCTTAAGAAAGGAGCCTCTAATCCGTACTCCTTAGCTATTACTCTGTATATCTCTGAATCTGTACTTAGCCAGATATCATGTGTAAAAGCGCTGTATTTAGCGGCTAAAAATCTATGGATCATTAAAGGATATCCGCCAAGATCTTTTATATTCTTATCTACAATAGATTTAGAGCCAGATCGAGCAGGAATTATCCACAAAATTTTTTTTCTCATTTTCAAAATTTAATATGTTTAATATCCTCCTGAGCCTTTTTAAAATCTTCATGTTTCCCAATATCCAACCAGTAACCATTGATCGGGTAAGTCACCAATTTTAGGTCCATTTCGATAATACGATCCATAAGATCCGTGATATCGAAAAATTTATCCTGCGGGATCATAGAAAGTAAATTTTTCTTTAAAATATAAATACCTGCATTGGAATAATAGGTATATCTAGGTTTCTCCTTTAATGATTTGACTGCATTATTTTCACTTACTTCCAACACGGCATAAGGCACATCTACATGATAGGACGTAGTGGCAACGATCATGTCCGCTTTAGCTTCTTGATATGTTTTGAAAAAATCATTAAAATCAATATTTGTCAATAGATCAGAGTTCATGATAATTATATCCTCATGTTCAAAATCTTCAACAAGTAGAACCGACCCTATAGTCCCTAGAGGCTTGGTCTCCCGTACATAATTGATTCGAATATCTTTTTGGCTACCATCTCCAAAATATTGCTCGAGTTGATCTCCTAAATAATTTATACTAATATTAATGGTATGGACACCAACCTCCTTTAGCCTATCAATATTATATTCAATAATTGGCTTTTCGCCGACGAGAAGCAAGGGTTTGGGCGTCTTCTCAGTCAGTGGACGCAGGCGTTTTCCTTCCCCACCAGCCATTAATACCGCATCAGCAGGAATAAGGGTCCTACGCTGACTAAAATCGAGTATATCGATAATCTGTTTTTCGCCATTAACAATTGGTATAATCTTTAAATGATCTTTCCGAAACTGGTCCAGCTTATTGAGATCGTATTCTCGCTCACGGATAAAAACCGGATTGGGCTGCACAAAATCCAACAAATTATTTTCAAAGTCCAAACCTCTAATAAACCCACGACGCAGGTCTCCATCAGTTAAAGATCCAAGCAATAAATTTTTTTCATCCACAACAAATAAAATCGATGAGGGTGAAATAAGATCCAACTTAATCAAGGCATCTCTGATGGACAAATCTTGGTGAATGGTATGTTTCTCTACGATATTCATATTAAATTGTGAAATTTTTTAACGGCTTTAAGATCAAGATGGGACTCTATAACAGCCAGAATCTGTTGTGCAGCACCTCCATTTTCATACGGAGAGACAACATTATTTAAACTCTCTTGGAAACTGAAAGTCTTGATGACTTCAAAAGCATTCAATATTTCGTTTTCTTCACAAGATACATTTACTACACTTGCCGCTTGTAAACGTCCACGTTGTCTGTCGCCAATATTTATTGTAGGTGTTTTTAAAGAAGGTGCTTCCAGAATACCACTAGAACTATTTCCTACTATAGCAGTACAAACCTTGACTAGCGATAGAAACCGCAGCGTGCCTAATGAAACATAAGCTGCCGCTTTACCTGGATTATCAGCAACATATTTATCAATCATTTGATTTATTACTCTTCCATCCGTATCAGCATTGGCTTTAGTAAAAACAAAAAAACTATCTTCCTGTTGATCTATTGCCTTTAGTAAGATCTGAAACTGTTCCGCAGAACTTAATTGCCCGAGTGTTTCTGGATGAAATGTTATTTGATAATTGTATCGCCTAAATGTGATATTTAATTCGCTTTCTAACTCTCTCCGGGTTAATAGATTTAAATTTTTAATATTATCCAATCCAATTGCCCCGACGTTGAATACGGTTTCAGGATTTTCCCCCATCTGGATCACGCGATTTCTGTATTCTCGTGTTGACGTGAAATGTAAATGGCTGAGCTTGGTTAGGGCATGTCTGATAGCATCATCATAAGCGCCTTCGGTAATCTCTCCTCCATGAATATGAACTATAGGAATTTTAAACATAGTAGCAGCAGAGGCAATAGCCAACATTTCATAACGATCACCCAAAAGTACCAATATATCAGGTTTGAGCCTCGGCAAGATCTCTGCCATTCCATTCAAAGCTAAGCCCATTGTTTTTACAATACCTGTAGAGGTGTCTGAAGACAGTAAAATCTCCAGTTTCTCATCAATCAAAAAACCATCGGCCTCAATTTGCTTATAGGTAAGTCCGAACTCGGCAGATAAGTGAGTACCAGTCGCAATAATTTGCAACAACATCCTATCGGAATGTTGAATTAAATCCATCAATGGTCTTAAAAGACCGTACTCCGCTCGCGTAGCAGTAACAACACAAATTTTCTTCATCTAAACCTCGATTAAATCATCTTCATCAAAATTTCGATTGGCTATTTTACCTATAATTTCATCCCAATGCATCGGAGAAATTCCGGTTCCAGGTCTTTTGACCGTTAAGTTATCCTCCGATAACAATTCCCCTTTCTTGATACTCCTTGCAGCAACAATACTTTTGCGTGCTACTGCGATATTTTTTAATTCAGATTGGGAAGGCGTCTTTAGCCCATCTCCTTTCATCGCTAACTCAATATTCCGTATTGCAGCAACCATATTAACTAACTCAACAGGCTCCAGAGATGCCGCATGATCCGGACCCTGCATAGTTTTATCCAATGTAAAATGCTTCTCGATAATAGAGGCTCCTAAAGCGACCGCAGCAATTGGAACTTCTATTCCTAAAGTATGATCCGAATAGCCAACTTCTGTTTGAAATTGTTCCTTAATAGCTAGCATAGCTTTTAAATTGACATCTTCCAAAGGTGTCGGATACTCTGTATTACAATGTAAAATTGTAATATTGGAAATTCCTTCAGCCCGGAATACATCCACTGCGGATGAGATGTCATCCATTGTCGACATTCCAGTGGATAATATTACTTTCGAAAACAACTTTGCTGCTTTTCTTAAATAAGGTAGGTTTGTTATTTCCCCAGAAGGAATTTTAACCAACTCTAAACCAATGTCTTTCAAATATTGTAATGAATCCAAATCAAATGCGGTAGAGAAAAATTGTATTCCCTTACTTTTGCAATAATTGATTAGCGTTTCATGATCCTGAAGAGAAAGTTCTAATTTTTTCAGCATTGTATATTGCGAATCCTCTTCACCGCCCATATTTTGAATCTGATATTCGGCTTTTTTTGCATTTTTAGACACCAGTTTCTCTGCTTTGAAAGTCTGAAATTTAATATAATCTACTCCAGCATCAACAGCAGCATCAATAAGCCTAATCGCGTTATTTATATCGCCGTTATGATTTACGCCCGCTTCTGCAATAATCAATGTTTTTTTCATTACATCATTTTTTAGAAGGCCATCCCTTCTATAATAAATACTATTTATCGTACACTACTTGGAATATTAACGATACGCTGCTCCAAAAATTCCGCATTTACCTGCTCATCCCGGTAGCAATGCTGATACATAGGCAAGCGATAGGTCAGCGCCCATATTGGACGCGTCATGATACCCTTTTCGTTTGTTTCGCTCAAAAAGCGATCCCGTTGTGATTTATCTTCCAGTTCCACACACATCAACCAATAATTTGCCTTAGTTTCTGTTGTTTCAGTTCTAAAATTAACTCCAACAGATCTGAAAAAGTCGGCATATTCTCCCGCTAATTTTCGTTTATCAGCCAAAAAGGATTCTAGCATTTCCATTTGAGCACAGGCTAAGGCTGCATTTAAATTAGGCATCCTATAATTATAGCCTATTTCATCGTGAAAAAACTCGTAGGGATGAGGTCTTTTAGCTGTTGTTGTAAGATATTTGGCTTTCGCCCCTATTGCAAGATCATTTGTGACTAGCGCACCCCCACCGCCACAGGTAATTGTCTTATTCCCGTTAAAGGAAAAACAGCCGACTTGACCAATAGTCCCTGTATGCTTTCCTTTATAATAGCTTCCCAGCGACTCAGCAGCATCTTCGACCACTGGAATTTTCCATGCTGAGCAAACGCTAATCAGCTCATCCAAATGGACAGGAAAACCAAAAGTGTGCATAGGTACACATGCGGAAATCTTATTTCCGGTAATTTTATTATAACAAGCGTTTTCTCTTAACTCGCCATAATTTTCCAAGAAATTTCTAACAGCTTCTGGCGACAGGCCCATCGTATCGAGATCAACATCCAAAAATACGGGAACTGCATTGTTATAGGAGATCGCGTTGGCTGTTGCAATAAAGGAAAGCGCTTGCGTAATAACTTCGTCTCCTTTGGAAACGCCTACCAATCGTAACGCGACCTGTAAAGATGCGGTTCCATTTACAACAGCAACAGCTTTTGTCGCTCCCGTAAATTGTTCCATCTCACCTTCAAATTGATCCACATAAGCTCCTACAGAAGATACAAATGTTGAATCTATTGTATTTATTAAATATTCTTTTTCATTACCTCGAAATCTAGGTTCATGTAAAGGAATAAACTTATCGGTTCTATATTGTTCCTGTACAAAAGAAACAAACTGATTTATATTTTCCATCTCTACATTTTAGCATCTAAGTACCGCCCCATTTCTTTGTGTCCAAAATCTGGAAGCATATAAAAAAATAAATCTACAATCTCTTGTTTTGTCCACTTGCGATTACCTTTCATCTTTGAAATAGCTTCTTCAAAATCTTTCAGCTTGGTGGACTCGACATTCAATTCGTTTTTTATGATCCCCAGATTCTCGAAACGTTCCATATCCAATGTTTCCTTATCTGTAAAAAATTCCTCGAAATCCTTTTCACCTGTAGTATCGCTAACCGTAAAAAGACACGGCCATTTCCCCAACTGCGGCAATGTATCCATTAAGCTCCTTGCCTCATCCTCATTACTACAATAATGAGGTTCATAGCCTTTTTCCTGCAAATACTGAATAGCAATATCAGCAAAAGTGACTAAGTGCAGGCCCTCATTTAATTTTGGAAAAAAAATATCTCTATTTTCACCAAAAATACAAGACATCAGGCAAAGCTCTCCAGACTCCTTCGGAATAACAAAATATCTTTTGATATCATTTGGCGCGACAATTGGTTGCCTCTTTTCAATTCTTTTATTAAAACCATGTAACAGCGATCCATCTGAAAAAGCGACATTCGCAAATCTTGCTGTCGATATCACAATATCCTCACTTCTCCGCATCAAAAACATTTCCATTATTCGCTTCGACGCTCCCATCATATTCACAGGATTAGCAGCTTTATCTGTTGATACACAAAAATATTTTTTAACACCTTTTCCGGCTGCTTGAGCTAGTGTTTTATCTGTATTGAATATATTTACATCAATCATACGCATCAATGTATAGGGGTCTTTCTCACTACGAACATGTTTCAGCGCAGAAAGATTTAATACATAATCATATGCACCGTCTGCCTCCCAAAAAGCATCATATTCTATAGAGCCTATATCAAGTGCAAATGTCTGAAAATCACCATCTATATAACCAAAGGAACTTCTAATATCACGGACCAGCTCAACCATGTTGTTTTCACTGATATCAACCACATGCAGCTTTATTGGGTTTCGCTTAAAAATCTCTTTTACAGTAGCTTGACCTATGGATCCAGCACCACCAATCACAAGGAATCGAGATTGAGAAACAATCTCCCTTAGTCTCGATTCATAGGTATTAATATCCTGCTCAAACAGCTCTTGACTTCTTCCTATAAGTTTTAATATATTCATCTTGATTTTTAATTCGCAATTACACTTGTATACAATCTCTTTATTGTAAACCAAATTATGGCGAGCAACCCAAACAAAAATGCTCCAATTACAGGCGCTTTAATAAGACCTACTTTTTTCTTCTCCAACGGATAGACGGGGGTATCCACAGTCTGTATTAAAGGAGCCTCCTTCATTAGTGCCATTTTTGACATTTCAAGATTTTGCACCAATTGACCTAAAATAGCCTTATTGGTTTCCGCAGAAAACTGTGACCTCTGGGAAGGGACTATACGTTGAACCTGCCTTGTAGGGTTTAAATTTGGAGTAGCATCTATTACAGCAGCAGCTGTACTGATGCTGCCGTACATGACAGCCCTTACCGAATCTGTTTTATGCTGCAATATTTCAATATTATTTAATGATTTTTTTGTCTTAGTTGCTAAATAGAATGCGTTTACTTCGTTTACAAGTGCCTCATTAAATTCCTTTGCAAAGATCTCATCTTCGGATTTAACATCAACTTTTATTATCGATAATTTTGAGCTAGGTTTGGCTACTGATAAGCTTCCTTTATTGATGTCCTTAATTATTTTCTGTAGAATACTATCTCTATCTCTTTGTAAACCTACCTGATTATTTTTTCGAAAGTCAATTTCCATCAAGACAGGCTTTTTAGATTTCCAATCCTTTTTCATCTCACTTACATCTAAATAACGATCAATCAAAAGTTTGGAACTATCGCTCTTTAAGGGTGTAAGTAATGCCGCTTCCAGCATCTTACGGGATTTATAGAGCTCAAGAAGGTTATCACCCTGAAATATCCCTCCACTACCTCCGCCCAAATCGATGCCCACCATAGCTGCAACTCCTGCATATTGCCCTAGGCCGCCAGCAGCTTTTTCACCGGATTCTAAAACGAAAGTAGTCGTTGCAGTAAATACAGGCTTGGTAAATTTAGCATATAGAATCCCCGCTCCTGCTCCAACAAAACCAGCAATCAATAATATATACCATTTAGAAGTAAAATATTTTACCCAGTCTTGGAGAGCTAATATAACCTCTTTTACGCCAAGTGCTTTCTCTTTTTTATTTGCCTCTGTTGCCATTATCGTTAACTTATTTAAACAAACTAATGATAATAGCCAATGTTGAAGCTATCCCTGTACCTATTCCAATCCAAGCCTGTGAGGTTAATTTTTCACGAGGAGCCCTTTTTGGAACCACTATTTCAGCTCCCGGCTTCACTTCAGGATAACCACCGTCTTTGCCTTTTACAGCTCCGTTTGCATATTGAACAAAGACACGTTTCTTCAATGCATTATCCGTAAAGCCTCCTGCCTGGTTTACATAGTATTTTAAACTTTTACCTTTAACATAGACGACGTTGTTTGGATTCAGGACCTCCCCCACAACTTTTACGGTTTCCAATTCTTTCGGCACATTAATAATATCGCCGTCTAAAACGAGAAGGTCTCCTTTTTCATAGGGCTTCTCTAAAATTTTATTCAGTTCAATCCCGACAAGGTCGCTCGGTTCAATATCCGAAGCAGACATCCCCTGTTGTGAGACCTTCGCTAAAGCGGAGTTTTTTGCTTTGGAACCATCGTTATTCTTTTCGATATCTTTATAAGCAACTTTCTCTAGGGTAGTATCTTTTTTATTACCGTCTTCATCTAAGTCATCCTTTTCCAATTCTTTCTTCAATCGCTCCTTTTCTTTTTTCTCTTCTGCTTTCAATTTAGACATCCCCGTACGTTTCAAAGAAGCTCCCTCTGTATAGGCATATGGTGTAAGCCCCCCTGCTCGTTTAATAATATCCGAAATACGTTCATCTTCACGTGCAATGGTGTAAAAGCCCGGATAAAGCACTTCACCTTCGATTTTCACCTGACGTTGGGTACGGAAACCGGCATCTCCTAAAATAGAGATGACATCATAAGGCTCCAGCGTCAAATTAGGATCTGTGAGTACACCTTCTTTAATATCGACCAAAATAGTCTTCGAAGATCGATGATCAGTAACGTCTAAGTTTTGAATACGACGGGCAATTTCTACTCGTGCATTTTTTGCCGCCTCAGTAAGCCCTCCTGCCTTTTGAATAACATCGCCTAAAGTTGCATTACTCGCAAAAGGGAAATCACCCGGAAAGCGTACCTCCCCTTGCACAGTGAATTTATACTCATCCCTTAAGTCAAAAATAGAGGCAATTTCAATCTTATCCTCTCTCTTGAGCGGAATATCCGCTGTGGTGCCAGCGAGTATGTCTCTTACATTGAAATTGATCAGCTCCGAAGTATTATCTGCTTTCAAGCGATTGATCATTCCGCGTTCCAAAAAGGCATCTTCGCGTACACCATCGGCCATTTCCAAGACTTGTTTTAACGTCATCCCTGGTTCTAAACCGAAGATCCCGGGACGAAATACCGCGCCTAAAACACTGATGCGATTGGCAAAACGTTCCAATATCGGTTCTACGATATACTGATCGCCACCTTTGGGTGTATAGTTTGCAAACTGGTCAGCATAGATATCCTGAACACTGCGTTCGCGACCTGTTGTTTGAAGTACTTTAATTTTGGCATTATACGCATTCTCTGTAAAGTCGCCAGCATAACGCAAGATATCCGATAGCGACTCTCCAGGCACCGTTTCAAAGATTGCCGGACGTTTTACCTCGCCTTCAAACTGCACTCTCGCTCCATATACGGGTATATGGATAATATCTTGATCTTGCAGACGGATATTTCCTTGTTGTATACCATTTGCCAAGAAATCATAGACATCGATGGTGCTTACCACACGATTGCCGCGGATCACCTGAATTTTACGGTACGTTCCGTTTTTATTGGGTCCTCCAGAGGCATACAACGCATTAAATACCGTTGCCAATGAAGGCAGGCTATAGGTTCCCGGTTTTGTAACAGCACCTGTCAATGTCACACGAATCGTGCGTATATTGCCAATGTTAACGCTGACCTGGGTTCTTCCCGAACGTAGCGCGGGATAAGTCCCGCTCAGACGCTGCTCAATCTTACTTTTTGCCGCCGCCACTGATAATCCTGCTACATTGATCTGGCCAACATATTCCACCTTGATGGTTCCATCTGGACTTACCGGGAGCTGATAGGAGGCTTCATTATCTCCGGTGATATCCAACAAGATTTCATCATCTGGTCCAATAATATAGGAACTTGGTGTAGCCATACGCAAGTTCGGTTCAAAGGTAATGGCGTTATTCTTAAAGAGATCAGAACCAAAAATTTTTAGCTTTCCCGCCTCATTTTCAATGGAATCCCGTTTATTTAATTGTTTGCTCTGCAACGAGTCTGTATTGGAATTCCCGCTTACTTGGCGGCCATTATTTCGGCCATTAGCAGCACCAGTTGTTCTTCCTTTTAATTGCTCAGGCTGTTGCTTCTTGCGTTTAATTGTAGCCAACCGTTCTTTAAGCTTCTGCACCTCAACAGCAGACACACCCTGTGCCCGGGCAAAACCATCCAGCTGACTTTCATCGTAGCCCATTAATGCGGCCTGTTTCACATATTGCTCAATCTGAGCATCACTAAGATTATCAACTTTTATATTCGCCGGATTGGTTTGAGCCTGTATGGTACCCACAAATCCTGCTATACATAACCATAATATTATTCTTTTCATTCGATATGTCGGCATTTTGCCGCAAAATTAGTAAAACTATTTAATTAAATGGTTTAAAAATTTACCCAATAGAGGCCCTCTTTCCTATTTACACCTCATTTAACCTCGTTGAGTGAAGGATTTATCAAATTTCTATAACGTACTTACAGGGGGATTCGCTACTTTCTGATTTTAATTAGTACACTATAATAAATACGAATAACGATATTCCACTGTGCATCAACATATTTCAAATCTGTTCGAGGCACTACTACATGATAACTTCTTATTCTTTTGGTCAATAAAAACCTACAGAATAGGATTAGATTCTTTCAAGTAGAATCCTGAAAGTTTTATTAACTTCGTAAAGTTAAGCATAAATTAAATGAAAAGACCAAACTTTAGTCTTTGGTTATGTATAGGTGTAGTAGCCCTGTTCTATTGCTCCTGCAAAGACAATACAAAAGGAAAACAAAAAGTCGATCTGGTAAAACAAGACGAAAAACCTGTGAGCACTGCAGACAGCACCTTATTTCATTTCTGGGATAAATTTGACATGCAGGATACTGCACTGGTAAAAAATCCAGAAAAAGGCGAACAACAGCTTGCTGATTTTCTTCAGCTCTTGGCCCAGCATCCAGATTCTGCAACAAGAGATAAAGCGATCGATCTGATGCTGGACAAGGCAAAAGTCAATCGGACAAGCTTTGACTATTTCATTAAACAATATGAACATTACCTGTATGATGGCAATTCTCCGATGCGGAATGATATCGTCTACGAATCCGTATTACGCTATCTGATCAAAACGGATTTACTTTCCGATCTGGAGAAAGAAGCCTATAGGCCGACTTACAAATTGGTGCTCCGAAATAAAGAGGGAAAAACTGCCGAAGACTTTACTTATGAACTAGCAAATGGGGAAAAACAACAATTATCGGATACAAAATCAAAATATACCTTCTTGATCTTTTACGATCCGGATTGCTCGCATTGCAAAGAAACTATTCATCAGCTTCGTGATACACCACAATTGGTGCAGCTCTTTTCACAATTACAGGTGCAGGTAGTCGCTATCGACCCTTGGGGAGATCGCACGAAGTGGAAAAATTATCAATCACAGCTGTCCGACCAATGGATCAATGGTTTCGACAGCGAAAGTAAAATACTGTCTTTCAATTTATACGACCTCAAAGCTTCCCCAACGATTTACCTGTTGGATGAAAATAAAAAGGTCCTATTAAAAGACACCTATTTGCAGCAGGTCATTGCTTATTTTGTAAAAACCAATTCTTAGTTGATGGCTGAAAACACAAGCAACAACAAAACACGGGTTATTTCAAATGAAGACTATTTTGCCGAGGTGCAACGCGTCCTTCGTGAAGGCAAGGAGGTCCGCATACGCGTGAAGGGAAATAGCATGCGTCCATTTATCCAGGATGGGGATACAGTATTATTGCAGGCTTATCGGGGACAACCGCTTGCTTTAGGCAGCAATATACTAGCCAAAGACAAAGATAAATTTGTCTTTCACCGTTTTGTCGGCAAGAGAAACAACCAATATGTATTAGCGGGAGACGGAAATCTTGTACTCCGCGAATATATAGCTGCTAAAGACATTATCGCCATTGCTTATATGCATTATCCACAGGATAAAGATAAATCCATAGCTATAGACCGCCCTTGGGCAAGGTTACGTGGCTTATGCTGGTACCATATTCGGTTGTTACGTCGTATAGTCGCCAAATTGAACCACTAAGACAAAAAATCGTTAACTTCGACTTAAAACAACAAAAAGAGTATACAATCTGGTTGCTATGGTTTCGCGATAAATAAGTTTATTGATAGGTAGCGGAAGGATCGATAAACTGCCAAGCTATCCCGATTGCTCCAGAATAACAGATAAGAATGAATAATTACTTTTATATGTTACGCAATTATATTGCATATAAAAGTAATTTATCTAAGTTTGAAAGAATATGCTTTACTTTATACATAACAATGACATATCGCGCATCCAGCATTAAAGCATAAACAAGTTTGAATTATCTGGACGCTGCTTATGCCCATTAAAAACACATTATTAATATGAAATTAAGATCGGATTTAGTTTTGAGAACAATTGGTGCAGATCATTTGATTGTGGATCCTAGCCAGGATATGGTTGACTTATCAACAGTTTATACGCTAAATAGCTCTGCAGCATGGCTGTGGGAACAACTCAAAGGAAAAGAATTCAATAATGACACAATCGTTGACTTACTTTGTGAGAATTATGACGTAGACATCGAACAGGCAAAATCCGATGCAGAAATCCTTCTTCAAGACTTCCAAAAACAGGGATTATTGGAAAAATGAACAACAATAGCCTGAAGCAACACCTGCGCTGGGCTTGGTCGGTTAGCCAGGGATACCGAAGCAAATTGGTCCTTTATTTCATACTGGAACTGATATGTATTGGACTTTCCCTAGCTTTCGTTTTTCTGTCCAAAAAAGCGGTAGACACGGCTACATCACATGCAGATTTACCCCTGAAATGGCTGCTTATTGGCATTGTGGGCAGTATTGCGTTAAATGTTGGCATCAAGGGGTACTCGGGGCGCATGATGGAGCAGATCAAATTGATGCTCACACTTCAATTGCAGCGAACAATGCTCGATGCCCAAATGCTCTCTGTTTGGAAATTAATTAAAAACTGGCATACGGGTGACATTCAGATCCGTATTCAGACAGACTGTGAGGAAGTCGCCAATACCATTGCCAATACATTTTTGTCTTTTATATTGACCACAATCCAGCTATTGGCGTCAGTTGGTTTTCTTTGGTATATGGACCCGATGTTGGCGTTGATGATCCTGGCCATATCCCCTCTTTTTGTCTTTTCAAAATTGTACTTCCGCAAAATGCGGAAGCTCAGTAAGGAAGTCAAGGAAGAGGAAAGCAATTTCTCAAAGGTTTTACAGGAAAACCTACGTTTTCGTCTGCTCATTCGGGCAATGGGCATCTTCCCAAAAAGAAGAGAGAAACTCTTGGCGAGCCAGCATCAATTATTTTTGTTGAAAATACGCCAGCTTAACTTCTCTACATATACACAGGGAGCCATGAAGGTCGCCATGAATGCAGGTTATTTGGTTGCTTTTATCTGGGGTATTTACCGATTACAGTCTGGCCAGATTTCATTCGGAACAATGACTGCTTTCCTACAATTGGTCGCAAGAATACAGTCACCCATTCTCGCATTGATTGCCTATATTCCGGGCTTTGTGCGATTCCGTGTATCTGCAGATCGACTGTTGGAATTGCAGGCAGGAGAAATCGAACCACAGGTGACGCAGCAACGCCTTCATGAGACACAGGAGCTTCGGATCAACGACATCTCCTTCCGCTATGAAGATAAATGGGTTTTACAAAATTTAAACCTTTCCTTAAAAGCTGGCGAGCCCACTGCTATCATTGGACCAAGTGGAAAAGGGAAAACGACGTTAATACGTTTACTGCTCGCACTGCTTAAAGCAGAGAAAGGAGCAATTACACTCATCGATCGGAAAGGCGAGCAGGAATTAACGGCCAGCCATCGTATCAATCTTGCTTATATTCCCCAAGGCAATTCGCTCTTTAGCGGGACCATTCGTGAAAATTTACTTCTCCATGTTGAACAAGAGCGAACAATGGATATGCAAAAAGCATTGTGGCTCGCCTGTGCAGAATTTGTATTCGACCTACCCGACGGAATCGATACCGTCGTCGGTGAATCTGGCATAGGCCTATCGGAAGGACAGGCACAACGCGTTGCCATTGCCCGGGCACTTATGCACGACGGTGATATTTGGCTCTTCGATGAGGTGACCTCTGCACTGGACAAAACAACAGCTGACACGTTAATACAGCGACTATTAACACATGGAAAGCACAAAATCTGCTTGTTTGTAACACATGACCTACACTTGGCCGAAAAATGCCAGCAACGTATTTATCTAGATTAAGTATTGGCCGGACAAACATAGCGGATCAACAAAACGAGTATTCATACAGTAAACATTAACAAATAAAAAATAGAAGCTGAAGACAGCAATAACATAAACAGATAGGACAGGTAAAGACTAAACCTGAATATTTAAGAAATTTTTAAAAGACAAATCGGGCATAGCGAGCTCACGAAATAATTATTTAGACATGAATTTCACGACATCATCCGAATTATCCCAAACACGCTACCGCATCGCAGAACTAATACTGGAATTTAACCATCCTTCGGATTTCACTTTGGCTCAGCTTCTCCCTTCCTTTCGGGACTTCCAATGGCTAGATGCTACAGAAAAAACCGACATTAGAATCGATATCCGTTCAGAGCAAGCCCCAATATCTAACGATATGGGTGCCCTTCGCACAGACGAGTCTATTGCATGGGGAGACCGATTCCGCTTTTATGAAAAAGAGGATACTTTTATCACAACAATCCGCAACGAAGAGGGCAATGCGGTTTGGTACCTCCAAAGTGACCGAAACTTTGAACATTCTATACTCTATGTTCCCGCAAGCACGGCTGATGAACAGAGCGGTGTTATTACCTGGATGGCCATGATGATCTTCGGACAAGCAAGTCTTTTACACAATACGATCATGATCCACGCGTCAGTTGTCAACCACGAAGGCAAAGGTGTGGCATTTCTTGGCAAGAGTGGTACAGGAAAGAGTACGCATAGCCGATTGTGGTTAAAACATATTCCAAATACAGTTTTACTTAACGACGATAACCCTGCCGTTCGCATTACAAACGAAGGGGTGTTAATTTATGGAACACCTTGGAGTGGCAAGACGCCTTGTTATAAAAATGAACAACGACCCTTACAAGGATTTGTTCGTCTGCAACAGGCTCCAATGAATGAGTTCGAATGGCAAACTGGGCTTAAAGGCTTTATCGCGGTATTGCCCAGCTGTACTTCCATACGATGGAACAAGGAATTATTCGCAAACATGAACACCATTCTGGAAAAAATCATTGCTCAGATTCCTGTTGGTTACTTAAAATGTTTGCCGGATGCTGCTGCGGCAGAACTATGTCATTCGGCTCTATTTCCGGACGAATAATACCATAAAAAACCCCCAAAGTCTCGTCGACAATTGGGGGTTTACAACTATCTTTTGATTGACATCTGAGAATTATCGCTTCTTTATCATGCCGCGGTCTGGTCGTATATTAACCTCGCCTTGGTCAAGCGTGCGGTAGCCCTTTCGGCTTACTGCATTGATAGAAGCTTTGGTGGTAATACCCGGTGCAGCATCATTCAGTGCTGTCGCTAACATCGTTTCTTTCTTGTCACCTACATCGACAAACACATAATCGGTTATATTACTTTTATCAGGAACTAAGCCATCCCAATAATCTGAAAAATTCGCTGAATTCTTCAAAAGAAAGGAAACAGGCCAGAAAGATACTTTGTTTTGTACAACCTGCTCGAAGAAACCTACGGGTTTGCCATAAGTACGTGTACCAGATGCAATAAGCTGCACTTGTAAATAAGGTTTCAACACATTAATTAACATTTCGGCTGCCGATGCTGTACGGTCACTCACCAGGAAATAGACCTTATTTAAGCTCAAATTGCTCTTGCCTTCAAACTTTGTATCCTGAAACATCCTATTGATGCTCGGCGTCGCTTTAATATAATCGTTAACCTCATAGGTTAGCATCAGCTTTCCTTTCGTAATGGCTCCCCCAATCTTATCAGCAACATAAGCAGAAGCATCCACGTAACCACCGCCATTGTAGCGCAAATCAACAATTAAACTTTTAATCTGCTGAGCCTGGAATTTATCAAAAGCTGCATCGATCTTTTGTTGATTGGCATTGTTATTCTCAATTTCTTCAAAAGACGATAAGGCAAGGTATCCAACATTATTTCCATTATAGGTATAGATAGAATCTTTATAGACGGGATCAATAGTATAGCCATTCGCGTATGCAAGATCTTTTGTTGTTGATGTTCCATCCTGATGTTTAACCTGCAATTTAAGCGTACCTGCATCTAATGCCGTATTCAACTTATTCATCATCTTGTCCCGCGCACTTGCATCATTAATCGTACAGCCAGTCGTCGTACAAGTGACAGCGATCGAGTAATCGGAATCACCGTTGACAGCTGTAATAAAATCAGAACGCTTGAAACCCGCTTTTTGCGCCGGGGACCCACCCTCTACGAAATAAATAATAGGCTGTGCAGTTTTCCCATCTTCGGTTCCCAATTGAACATAGATGCCATATCCATCGTTCGTATCCATTTTAAGCCTGCCAGAAGCAGTTGTTCCGGTATTATAACCATCGAGTCCCAGCATATAGGAAAATCGGTCGAAGACACCATTTGCGTAGGCGGCATGTGCCGGTGTCATCTTCTTCAACGCATCGAGCACCAAGTCGGCTGAACCATATTTATCCGTGAATTGAGCCGGATCGCTCGTATAATCAGGAATGGACTTGTCCCAAAGTGAATATAGTTTATAATACTTGTAGATATCATCCTTGATCAGCTGCGCTTCGGTACGCTCCACTGGTTCGGGCACAGGCTCCGGTTTTGGGGTATCCTTTTTGCAAGAGAAGACTAATAGTCCTGTCAGTGCTATAGTGGCCAAACGTCCGGTTTGTTTTAATGGCGCTAAGTTCATAGTTGAAACATTTGTAAAACAAACATAAATAATTTAAGTCGATCTACAATAAAAAAAACACGCTGGCCTCGGGGGGAGTGCTAGCGTGTTTACTACCTATTGAAAAACATTATAATAACAATCGCAAATAAATACGGTTTTAAGAAAATAACATTTTTTAACAAATGATTTGTCAAAGAGAAGATTATTATTACATTTGCACTGTTTATAATTAATCTAAATAAATATATTTAAATACATAAACGATCATCTGATCAATCTATCATGAAAAACATAAGGTTCCATAGTATCCTCTTTCTACTCTTTATCACCTGCACGGTACAGGCACAACAATTCACAGCCTCACTAAAAGGATTTGTAAAAACTCAAACTCAACAAAGCATTGCGAGATCAACTATCCGTGTTGGGAAAATAAATTTATCGACTGATGAAAACGGATACTATGAGATCAAAAACATCAAAGAAAGAAGTATTACAATCAGCGTTTCGGCTGTAGGCTTCCAAAACTTATCAAAAACCATTGTTCTTAAAACGGGCGAGAATAGCTTAAACCTTGAGTTGACATCGGATCAAAAAGAAATTGATCAGGTCGAAGTATTTGGCCGCACCAAAGCCCAAGAGGTGAATCGACAAGCCTTTAATGTCACCGCGGTCGATGCAACAAAACTTTATAATACCACAATGGATATTTCAAGTGCCTTGGACCGTGTTGCAGGTGTACGCGTCAGAGAATCGGGTGGTGTTGGGTCTAATTTCAACCTGATGTTAAACGGCTTTAATGGTGATCAGATCCGTTATTTTATCGACGGTATTCCAATGGAGAACTTCGGGTCGGCATTTCAAATTAACAATATTCCAATCAATATCGCCGAAAGGATTGAGATTTATAAAGGTGTAGTACCTGTATGGCTCGGTTCGGATGCCTTAGGGGGGGCAGTTAATATTGTTACAGGTGACCGGATGAACAGTTATGTAGATGCAAGTTACTCATTTGGGTCCTTTAATACACACCGCACTGTGATCAATGCGGCTCATACAACAAAGAAAGGCTTATACTTCCAGTTGAATGCATTTCAAAATTATTCGGACAATAATTATAAAGTCACCGTCGACGTAGCTGACATCAATACTGGGGTTTATAAAGAAGGAGTTAAACTTAAAAGATTCCATGATACCTACCATAACGAATCGCTTATCGCGAATATCGGTGTGGTTAATAAACCTTACGCAGACAAACTCCTTTTTGGCATTGTCCTAGGGCAAAGCTATAAAGAAATACAAACAGGAGCCCGTATGGTGTCTGTCTTTGGTGGCTGGCACAATAGAGGGACTACGGTAATGGCAACATTTAAATATAAAAAGAATGACTTCCTTACCAAAGGACTTGATGTGATCGTTAATGGAAACATCAATTTGGGAAGCAACCAAAATATCGATACTGTTCATGCCCGTTTCGACTGGTATGGCAATAGAAAAAATCTCGACGGACCGGGCGGTGAACGTTCTTACTCAATGTATAAATACAAAAACAATGCTGGAGTAGCGAATGCCATTATTAATTATAAACTTTCGGAAAGACAAAGTCTATCACTGACAGACGTATTTAATACCTTCAAACGCAGCGGTCAGGATGAGGTAAATCCACAAAACGCAGCGAACGAACGCGCCCAGTTAAGTCAAAAAAATGTTCTTTCTTTTGGCTACCAATATGATATTAAAGATAGATTTAGTTTAAATGCCTTTTTGAAACATTACAATCAGCATAATGCGAGCGGCAATAACGAGTTGGAAAAGAACATTTCGAAATTAGGCTATGGAACCGCACTTTCTTATTACCTAGCCCCAACTTTACAGATCAAGGGATCTTATGAACTCACCACCAAAATGCCTACCCCAACAGAACTATTTGGTGATGTAGAAAACTACGAGGGAAATGCCAGTCTGAAACCCGAGAAAAGCAACAACGTGAACTTGGGACTACTCTACGATTTCCATCTTAATCCGGACAACCGTTTCGCCTTAATAGCCAATGCTTTCTATCGTCATGCGGACAACTTTATATATCAACGGTTGAACAACAATCAGTCAAAATATGTATCGGACAATAGAGATGGCGTACAATCAATCGGAGGTGATTTAGATCTTCGATACTCCCACAAAAGATGGTTTATGGCCGGATTAAATGCTACTTATCAATCTGTCAAGAATATGCAAAAAGTAGAGCCTGGTTACACCGGCATAAGTCCACTATACAAAAATCAGATGCCAAATATCCCTTATCTATTTGGCAATCTAGACGCGTCAGTCATTTTTCCAGAGCTTGGAGGCAAAAATAACCGTTTAAATGTTGGAGCTAACCTCCTTTATGTGCATGAGTTTTGGTTGTATTGGCCAGGCTTAGGTTCAACCGATGCAGATGCCGAGAAAAGAAAAATTCCCACACAGTTAAGTCTAGATGCCAACATCGTATACTCCATCGCAAATGGTCGATACAATATTGCTTTGGAAGGCAAAAATCTAACGGATAATCGTTTGGTCGACAATTTCAGCTTACAAAAACCAAGCCGTGGCTTCTACTTCAACTTACGTTACTTCTTTAACAAACAAAATAATTTATAAATATTTTAATCATGAAAACAAAATCTCTATTCTCCCTATTAGCAGCTGCTATTTTATTCGGATCTTGCTCAAAAAGCGAATCTTCTGGAGGCGAAAGCACTGATGGTGGCAGCAAATATATCGTTGCAGTAACTCCAATTGCAAGCACAGGCGTAGCAGACTATCTGGTTACAGCCAATAGTCTTGATGAGGGAACAGTTTCGATCCTCGGTAATGGAATCGAGCAAGACGGGACTTACCGATATTATTTGACAACTAACAACAAATTCTTCAGCTTCTTATACGGACAAGGTAATCCAGGAGCAGTAACGGCATATAATTTAACCGATGGCAAGTTAAAAAAATTGACAAATTTCCAGTCGGAAACTGTAGCAGCATTTGCAGCGGTAAAAGAAGACGTATTAATGACTAAAATGTCTAGAAATCTGGCGACACCAACACATACCTGGTACAGGGTCAACACCAATAGCCTGTCTATTGTGGGAGAAGGATCCCTGAATGCGCTGGAACTGGCCAACAATGGCGAAATTGGCTATTTCAGCTGGTTGACGCAAGTAGGCAATAAAGTATATGCCCCATTCTTTTGTATTGAGAACTCTTCGTTTACAACAAAATATCCAAACAAAGCTTGGGTTGCCGTATTCTCTTATCCCGATATGAAGCTTGAAAAAGTTTTCACAGATGAGCGTACAAGCTATATAGGTCAATACTTTACCAACGGCCTTGGTACAGTGGAAAATGGTGATATCTACGCGTTTTCAGCTGCCAATGCTAAAAAATTAATAAGTTCAACACCTTCAGTTGTAACGGAAATCTCTACAACTAATCCCTCTGCAATCTTACGTATACCTTCAGGCACGACGGAATTTGACAAAAACTATTTCTTCAATGTGGCTGAAATTTCTGGTGGTTACAACATCGTTAACTGGACCTATGTTGGCGGGAACAATTTTATCGTAAGTTCAAAGAAAAAACAATCTGATGGTACTTATAGTGCAGCGACAACAATTGCAGCTGTAAACGTCGTAGATAAAACATTTAAAATTGTATCGGGTTTACCAAAAGCAGAAGAGGTAAAATCATTTACCCAAAGAAACAACTATAGCAAGAAAGATGGCAAAACAGGCTACATTGGCGTAAACCTAACTTCTGGAGAAAGCTATGTATATAAGATCGACGCTTCGGCTGCAACAGCGACCAAAGGCTTAAAAGTTGAAGGTGGTACGATTACCGCAATCGAACACTTAGACTAGTCTTTTTTATACGGACAATCACATACCCGATATGCCAATACATAGCATATCGGGTATATGTATAAATTATTAGACCTCATTATGTACACATTTTTACTCTTGCTCGTTTTCACCGGGAGCTTTTTCTGGTACTGTTCTTCCGAAAAAGTCAATATAAAACAAGGTCCACCATCCATACTCATTCTTGTAAAAGATAAAAACCGCTCAAGGATACTGGCTATTGTCCTGCTCGGTCTCGCCTGGATATTGACCATATACTTACAAGGCATCCTTTCGGGAACGCTAGCTTTCGGTGCCTATACCATGGGATTTTTCAGCTTGATTGTACTCTTATGGCCTTACCACTACTTTCAGCGGAAACAACTGACAATTGTTTTTCTAATTGCACTTATTTTTGAAACCCTGATTTTCTAAAACATGCCAGCCAATAAAAAATACTTAAGCAGCCCACTGCAACGTGCACTCAAATTGACCGCCGGATTCTTTGGTGGTTATTTTGTGATGTTATACCTCCATCTTTGCCTAACCAAAGTATTTGATAAAACAGATATTTTGATTACAGCCTATGTTACTGGTTTTATCGCTTGGGGAATATTATTGCTTGTCGCCTTTCTTTCACGAAACGGTTGGCTGATATGGGGTATCTATTTAATCTTGATTGCTGTATTCTATAGCATCTTTATGTACCTATAACCACCTTAATCATGAATCTAAGACGTTACAACATCTATTTCAATACCCATACGATTTCAGGGATAATCATCTGCGCCATTTTGTATGTGATTTTCTTCGCTGGTTCTTTTTCATTTTTTAAAAATGAAATCAATGCCTGGCAAAAAAACGAGTCCGACAAAGGCGGAACGTACCGAAATCTTGTTTTTGATCACCTTTTGGACTCTATTGGCCAGATCAAAGAACTTAAGGGTAGGGATATTACGTTTTATATGCAACACAATGGTCATTCGAGTTATGTCAATATCGGCGCATCCCAGGATACTATAGTTGCGAACAAAGCGAAAGCAGTCGCTGCGCAAAAAGAATTGGCCGAAAAGAAACGGCTTGCGGTGACAAATAAAGGCGCAGCGGTAAAAGATGAAAAAGCCAAAGATGAAAAAAAGAAAAGACGTGGCCGCGGTCGAAGGGGAAATGACGATTCCATGTATTTTTCTTATGACCTGACGACGAAAAAACCTTCGGACTACAGCGATGGTTATACCATGGGTGAATTTTTGTATCGTCTCCATTTCCTTGCTCCGCTCAACCAGATCGGAATCAATATCGGGCGTCCCTTTGGTTATACGTTGGCTGGACTAGTTTCTTTTATCTTCCTATTCGCATTGATCTCCGGGCTAATGCTTCACTGGGATAAAATCAAATCCAACTTCTTTGTATTTAGGCCCGGAAACAAATGGAAAACGGTATGGACCGATATGCACACGGCACTCGGTGTGATCGGATTCCCTTACCAGTTTATGTATGCACTTACGGGGATCGTATTAATTGTGAACTCGGTACTGATTATTCCCTTTAGCAAGTACCTATACGATGGCAAAGAAGATGAGGTGTATGCTGCGCTCGGTTACAACGACAATACAAAATATACTTATTTGTATGAACCGCTCACCACAACCTTTAATATGGGCGATTTTTTGGATAGACTGGAAAAAAAATGGCCAAACAGCCATATGAACCGCATCTTTATCAAAAATTATGGCGATAAAAGCATGCATGTCGTAGCACTATACGATGCCGACATTGATAAAAACTTTGCTGGTTCGGGCAGGCTGATCTATCGCGTGGCTGACAACAAGATCCTCTTTGAAAAATCTGCCGCAGAAAATGGCTCTTATCTGGATTATATGAAGGGTTTCATTTACCGTCTGCATCTGGCAGATTTTGGAGGCTATCCCGTCAAAATTATTTATTTTGTCTTAGGTATCATGGGTTGTTTTGTCATCATTTCGGGCATCCTAATCTGGCTGGTGGCACGTGACAAAAATAATATCCCAAAGCGCAAACGTGTCTTTAACTTTTGGGCAGCCAATGTATTTATGGCCAGCTGTCTAACGATGTTTCCCGTCACCGCAGGAACTTTTATCGCCGTTAAGCTTGCGACTAAAGTAGACCAGCCCTTTATATTTCATGTCTATTTTTATAGCTGGCTAGTATTAGGTGTTTTTTATATCATCCGCCGTAACATAGGGAAAACAAACTTAGAAACACTCTTACTCGGCTCGGTATTGGCTTTAGCAGTACCTATTGTGAATGGGATAAAAACGGGTAACTGGATATGGGAAACTTATCGCTCAGGCGCGAATGACATTTTACTGGTGGACCTTCTTTGGTTGTCTTTAGGAATCATCGGCCTACTCATCTTTACAAAGATGTTACAAACGACAAAAAAGGAAAATGCGAATGGCAAAAAAGTTACTGGAGCAACTAACAAAAACCATACGAAGTCGGGCAATAGCAGCGATGGCGACAGTAAAACAGGTACAGGTAGTCCATTGCCGCCTAAGAGAGCGTTCGCCCTAAAAAACAAACCTGCGACAGAGATCTAAAATTCGTTGTTCATATTCGCAAATGGCGGGCCTAAAAGCTCGCCTTTGCTATTTTATGCGATCTCCTCTCTTTAATACCGGTATTTCTCCTTCCATTTATCCCGTAAACTTTGTCTTAATTTTTCCTCCTGCGAATTTTGCCCTGGTTCATACAATTTGACACCGCTGATTTCTTTGGGCAGAAATTCCTGAACGACAAAGTTTCCCGGATAAGCATGTGCATATTTGTATTCGGCACCATAATTTAAATCCTTCATCAGTTTGGTCGGCGCATTACGGATATGCAAGGGTACTGATAGATCGCCCGTTTGTTTCACCAAAGCCTGTGCCTTATTGATTGCTTCGTAGGAAGCGTTGCTCTTGACAGAAGTCGCCAGATAGATCACCGTTTGCGAAAGAATAATACGTGATTCGGGCCACCCGATAACATTGACCGCCTGAAAACAATTGTTGGCCAGCAACAAGGCATTCGGATTGGCATTGCCAATATCTTCAGAAGCCAAAATCAACAATCTCCGCGCAATAAAGGACGGATCCTCCCCGCCTTCGATCATCCGTGCAAGCCAATAGACTGCTGCATTTGGATCAGACCCACGGATGGACTTAATAAAGGCCGATATAATATCGTAATGCTGCTCGCCTGCTTTGTCATAAATGGCCATATTTTGCTGTACCTGTTTCAGTACAAACGCATTCGTAATGGGCTCTTTATGTAATACCGCTGCATTAACGACCAGCTCAAGTACATTCAACAATTTACGTGCATCGCCACCGGACAGCCGCAACAAGGCCTCATATTCTTCGACAACAATAGCTTGTTTCTGTAAATATTCATCTTCATGTAACGCTTTTTGAATTAATCCAATAAGATCTTCTTCCGAAAGATGTTCCAATACATACACTTGGCAACGCGAGAGCAAGGCAGAAATGACTTCGAACGAGGGGTTTTCTGTTGTTGCACCAATCAGTGTGACCAGCCCGCGTTCAACAGCACCTAAAAGCGAATCCTGCTGCGATTTGGAAAAACGGTGAATTTCATCAATAAATAAAATGGGTTGATCTTGGTTGAAGTTCATCAGCCGTTCGGCTTTTTCGATGACTTCACGAATATCTTTCACCCCTGCCTGAATTGCACTTAATGAAAAGAAGGGCCGGTCCAGCTCCCTTGCGATCAGCAAGGCCAGACTTGTTTTTCCGACACCTGGAGGTCCCCACAGGATCATAGATGGAATATTCTTCTGCTGGATCGCATGATAGAGTACTGCATCTGGCCCCACAATATGTTGTTGTCCCACGTAATCGCTCAATTGCCGTGGTCTAAGTCGTTCTGCTAATGGAATTCGTGTCGCCATAACACAAAGTTAAAAATTAAACGGTACAGCGACTAAATATTTTAGCTTTATTCATTCAAAGTCTTCCATGGAGAGTTCTGCAAAGCAATAAGCATCAAGCTTTCACAAGCATAATTTTGAGGGGCATCATTCGCCATTCGATATTACTTTAACATTTTTTCACACAATTTTTCGTCATATTTGCTCTATTATATATGTAAATTGCTTTTGGCAGCGCATAACCGAGCTTGCAAGTTTATCCGAAAGAGCAATAGCTTGCTCAAAATGCCATATAGCTAAGTTTATAAAAAACGTTAAATATGACGTAATCATTTATGAGAATGACAAAATACTGGATTTCTATATTTTCCACCCTGACCATATTGATGAATGTACCCAGTCAGGTTGTGGCACAAAGCGCCGATAAGGATTATACTGGTGCGATAAAAAAATATGACCCCTCGTTTAAGGGTATTGGTCCGGAGGTTTATTTTTTACCGCCGCCCAAAACAGCCAACGAAATACTGGCGGAGAATTATGCCGACAAGAAGTCTTTCAGCAAAGAAATTGCCAGGAAACTCCTGCTCCAACGACTGCTTTTACAGCTACGGAGCACCAATAATTTGGGGCATTTTCAATATTTGATGAATCCCATGCCTACGGCGGCAGATAACTGGAATAGCGCTATAGAGGCACAAACGAAGGCTGAAAACTGGATTGCGGGTTATGCTCTTGCCAATGAAGCAGCCTTATTTTCAATTAAAAATAGCGATAGCAGCAATGCCTCAAAATTTCTATATCAGGCGCTTTCCTTGGCAAACCGGACAGATAACAGAGATGATATCGCGACCATAAATATGAACATCAGCAATTTCCAGCTGTATAGTGGAGACTTTGTACGCGCCGAAGAGAGCGCACAAAATTACCATACCTACGCCATGAAGAGCAAAAGCTATGCAGAGCAAGCCAACGCCTGGCTTTTAATTGCCATGGCACGAGCCGGCCAAGGAAATTATAAAGCTGCCGAAAATAATATTATCCGCAGTGCGATCCCCTTATTCAATAAGTCCAAAGCCTATGAAGGAAAAATCTTTGCTTGGGAAATGCTTGCTGAAATTTATTTTAAGCAAAATAAATTTACCGAGGCGCAGTGGTTTTTACTACAAGCCCGCGACTTGGCCAATGCAAAAAAATTAAGTAGCGAGCTTGCTGAAATTGAATATTTACTAGCTTCCTCCAAACAAAAAGATGGTAACTATAAGGTTGCAATCAAAGAATTTGTGCAGGCGGCAGAACTAGCTTCAGATGAAAATAACAAACAACTGTCGCTGGCTATATTGGATAAACTTGGCGAGGTGTATCTTGTGCTAAAAGATTATCCGTCGGCTGATCAGACCTACAAGGCCTATACGCAGCTAAAAAATGAATTGTACAATTGAAACATTTAAAACAATCTCCCCCTTCTGGTGGTCTGTTGAAAGAGCAGTCTACAAAGAGATTTTAAGCTTTTTGTAAATATTGAAGGATAAATCAAATAAATTTTTAGATTCTGCGATAATGTGCTACGAATTTCACTAAATTTAGCACGCTTATCAATAAGAGCTGAATATTTTTTAAATAAAAATGATTATTAAAACCGTCGAAAATATGTTTAGGAAACTCATATTTGCACTTTTTGTTGTATCCATTGTTTCTTGTGGCTCAAAACCACGGGTAGCGCTTCCTGATGATGGAGGGCTTAAACCGAGCACGCAACATCAGATTATCGCTAAAGAAGTCTCTGGATTATTGGAAAATGCGAGCTACAAAAAGGTCAAAATGAATGATTCGATATCGGGCATCATATACGATAATCTGATCAAAAGTTTGGATCAAGGAAAAAATTACTTACTTCAATCGGATATTGATGAATTTCAAGCGTACAGAAACAATCTTGCGCAGGATATCAAAAATGGAGATCTTTCGGCCGCATTCCATATTTTTAATGTCTATTCAAAGAGATACCTGGACAGAATGCAATATGCGCTTTCAGAAATCGACAAGAAACAGGATTATACAAAAGATGAGTATTACCAACCTAATCGTGAAAAACTGGGCTGGTTTAAAACTGCTGATGAAGCCAATGATCAATGGCGTAAACGCGTAAAATACGACCTCCTGAACTTAGAAACTGCCAGTGGAAAATCTACGGATAGTGCGAAGACCAAACAGGTGGAAACACTAAAAAAACGTTATGTAAATTTGATCTCGCAGGCGAAGAAAACCAATGCCAACGATGCATTTCAAGTGGTCATGCAAGCATTGACCGATGCTGTTGATCCACATACCTCCTATTTTAATCCATCCTTTGCCCAGGCATTCAATGAAGGAATGGCCAATACGTTTGAAGGTATCGGAGCAAGACTTGTCGTCGACAACGAAGCTGTAAGCATCTTCGAAATTATCCCGGGTGGCCCAATATTCAAAGACAAGAGCATTCACGTCAATGATAAGATCATTGCAGTGGCCCAAGGAAAAGATGGTGAATTTGAAGACATTATTGGCTGGAGACTTGATGCTGCGGTAGCAAAAATCAAAGGGCCAAAAGGAACCATTGTTCGCCTGAAAATTATACCTGCTGGTCAGCCAATGAACTCTCATCCGCGCATTGTCTCTTTAGTACGTGAGAAAATCGTCGTTGAAGAAGAGTCTGCAAAGAAAGAGATTATGAACGTCAAAGGCGCAGACGGAAAAACCTACAAAGTAGGTATCATCAATATTCCGAAGTTCTACATGGATTTTGAAGCGTACAGAAGACGCGATCCAAACTATAAGAGCACAACGAGAGACGTTAGATTAATCTTAGATACCTTGAAACAAGAGAAAGTAGATGCTGTTGTCATCGACTTGCGATTCAATGGTGGTGGATCCTTACCTGAAGCAATTGATCTAACTGGTTTATTTATCGATAAAGGCCCAGTTGTACAAGTAAGAGACACAAAAAATAACATCGATGTCGAAGAAGATAAAAATGCCGGCGTATCCTGGGATGGCCCATTAGGTATTATGATCAACCGCTTCTCGGCTTCGGCTTCTGAAATCTTTGCCGGTGCTATCCAAGATTACGGAAGAGGTATTATCTTAGGCTCTCAAAGTTATGGCAAAGGAACCGTGCAATCGGCGATCGACATGTCACGTGTCATCAGTCCGACCAGCCGCTTACTCCTAAAAGCCTCAGGTGAAAAAGATCCAGATACCCCAGAAGGTGCTCCTCAATATGGACAGATCAATATTACATTGGGTAAATTTTATCGTGTAAACGGTAGCAGTACACAACATAAAGGGGTTACACCTGATATCGTATTCCCTTCTCAGTTCTCCGCAGAGAAATTTGGCGAGAGCTCAGAGAAATCAGCACTCCCTTGGGATCAAATCCAATCGAGCAACTTCAAAAAAGTAGCTGACCTAAGTACTGTTGACAAGAAATTAGAAGCAATGCACGAAGCACGCATTAAAAACTCATTGGAATATAAGTATCTAAAAGAGGATATTGAAGAAGCTCAAAAAGATGAGGATGTTAAAATTCCATTGGAACTCAACAAATTCAAAAAAGAGAAAGATGACAACCTCAAGAAAAATAGAGACCGCATCAACGCTTTATTGAAATTGCAGGGTAAACCAGCATGGGAGGAAGGTAAGTCCCAACCTAAAATAGATCTTGACTTTGTCAAAGATGAAAGTGCCAAAGTGATGACCGATTATATCATCAATTTTGGAACTAAAAAATAGAAGATCTTTTCTTCTCAAAAAAGGCAACCGTAATCGCGGTTGCCTTTTTTTATGATACTCATCACAATAGGATGGGTTTAACATTAAATTCACGTTTTCTTTGTAACTTATCACGAGTTTAATTGTTTTAGGAATATACCACCGCAACACGAGATCCAAATGATCCATTGAGATTATGCACGACAGCTTTTGGACGACTTGAAGTGGCAGGTTATAGAAAATAAACACATAAAAAAGAGCATCATGAAACGTATCCTCCTGTTAACTGACTTTTCAGAAAATGCGCTACTAGCAGCAAAACAAGTTGCCCTATGTACAGAAGCCTGGAAAACGCAAAAGGTTATTGTCTACCATACTTACAATAGTGTCACCATTGTCAATAACGAACCTATTGTTATCGTCAATGATGAAGTGAAAGAGAGCAAAGAAAAGGAACTCATAGCATGGTTTGATCAAATTAGACTATTGTTTCCACCGCAAGTAGAATTATCTCATCAGATGGAAGATGTTGATCTGCCAATGGGAGTCAATGACATGTGTAAATCCCAGCATATTGACCTTGTCGCCTTGGGTATCACCGGACAAACAGGTTTCGCAAAGATCCTGGTCGGTAGCAATGCCATTACATTGATGGATATCTGCAATAAGCCTATGCTGATCGTTTCCCATAAGGTAAATCCTGCCGTCCCCAAAAATGTGTTGGCGACAACAGATCTCAAAGAAGTCGATCGAAAGCTTGATTTATTCAATTTAGATCAGGTGTTGGAAACCTTCGACGCACAACTTTATGTATTGAATGTCGCTAAAAAAGAGGGCTCTGCAGCCGATCTAGCACAGGAACTAAAGCACCTCCATGAACGTCTGGACAAATATCATCCGATTTACGACTACATCAGTCATGATGATATTGCATTAGGTATTGAAGAATACGCCAAAGAGAAACACATAGACCTCATACTGTCATTCCATAAAAAGCAAGGCCTATTAGCGAGCCTATTCAAAACGAGCATATCTAAGAAGATAGCCTGGAATGGCGCGGCCAACTTACTGGTTATTCCGATGGATAGATCGTAGAAACTTTTATGGTTTCGCAGGAGCGCTCCATTGATGTTGGTGAACCAAAGATCTATTTGAACGAATAAGAACAGACTAAGCAGAAAAAATAGCAAAGCCGCAATCTATCCTTAATTGCGGCTTTTTTGTTGTATCGTTCTTCCTCCTGGAAATCTCTTACCGGGAAGTCTTTTATTTCTTGTCAACCGAATGTTTACCCGGTCCAATAAGGATAAGTCCTAGAAACACAAAGCAAAGCTCAATTGCATGTGATGCTCCAGAGATACCGTCTCCTTTAGAAAGATGCATTAATCCAGCAATGACCATCGTAAAAGCAAGCAATAATGCCGCTGGTCGGAAAAAGAGTCCCAGCAGTAAAAATAGCCCCCCAACAGTTTCGGTTGCGGCAGCCATAAAACCCCAAAATGTAGGCATAAAATGAATACCAATATTACCCATTGATTTTCCGACACCTGCCCAGAGCTCAGGACCGCCCTGTAACTTGGGCAGACCATGCATGATCATCATCACCCCCAGTCCGACACGTAGTATCAACAGTCCTGTATCCCGATATTTACCCAATGAATTCCAAATTGCCATAAAAAACGTTTAATTTATTAAAACTTAAATTACCGATCTCCCTAAATTAATGAAATTATTTAGATTGAGCAGATATTAACAGCTTCGGTTTTCATAAAAACTATTGCATTTATAATACTTAATGTGTAATTTAAAGGCTATAGACCCGATTATAACGCGATGAATCTCAACATATATCCTGTCTAAGAACGTGTAAAAACACCTTAGCCAAGGGTTATGGACAAACAAATAACGAAAAAGGATGAAAAATCTACTCTTGTTAACAGACTTTTCGGACAATGCCTATGCTGCTGCGCGATATGCCGCGCAATTGGCTCCGCTCTGGGGAATTGAAAAGGTTGTCTTATACCATACATACGAAGTAATCCCTACCGTGGGAACCGAACCTGTTGTCATAAGCAATTCAGAAATCTTGGAAGAAAAGCAAAAGGATCTCAATACCTGGCAGCAGGAACTGATGTTACTTTTCCCTGAGGGCATTGCCTGGAAATCAGTTCTTGAGGAATACGAGCTTAGCTACGGCGTAAACCGCACCTGTGCTGAGGAGGACATTGACCTTGTCATCGTCGGGACAGCTGGTAAAAGCGGCTTAAAAAAGCTACTCCTTGGTAGCAATACCCTCAAGCTGATCGAAAATTGTCACACACCATTGCTGGTGGTCCCCGCACGGGCAGAATTTCGGGTACCCAAAAAGATGTTGATCGCCACCAATCTCAAAGAGGTAAAACTGAAATTAAACCGTCTTTTGGTTAATGCCGCAGAAGTCTTACGTAAAAGTGAGGTCTATGTGGTTCATGTGACCAAAGAAGACCCTGCAAATAAGGCGGTAAATGCCGAAATAACAGCCATGCAAGATTTACTGGCGCCTTATCACCCCATCTATAGTTATATCCTCAATGCAGACATTGCTTCTGGAATCAACCAATACATCAACGAAAATCATATCGACATGATGGTCACTTTCCATCGGGACAAGGGCTTATTAAGCAGAATATTCAATACAAGTATAGCGCAGAAGATGGCTTGGAAAAGCCATGCTGCGATGATGGTCATCCCCGTACATTCGGGTTAATCAAGATATATGGTCTGGAAAAGTTCTGTTCAGTTAGGCTTACAAATAAGTTAACTGAACAGAATTATCGGTAGTTTCCAATGTTACTTTTCGGCCAAATACAAGGGCATGATTGTCATCAATATGCCCGGCAGGGTAGCCGAAAGCCACCGGAAAATCATATTCTTTGACTTTATCCCACACAATTTCCTCAACGCTTTGTCCAAAAGTAGGATCATTGTCTTTCATGGCAGAGAACCCTCCCACAATCAGACCTTTTAATTTTTTTAGTTTTCCTGCGCGTTTCAACGCCCATAACATTCTGTCTATGGAATAATAGGCTTCACCGACGTCTTCAATAAATAAAATTTTATTCTTGTAATTGACATCCGAATCCGACGCAAGTACAGATAATAAAATCGCCAAATTTCCACCGACCAACTTGCCTTCGCCTTTACCCGCGCGGTTGGGAAATAAGGTTTGCTCATAGGTAAAGTCCATGTTATGACCGAACAATGCATTTCTTAAGGTTTCAAGAGAGGCTTTTGTCCCGGTTTCAAAGGATTTGGGCATCTGTCCATGTATTGTTGCAATTTTATAGTTGCGTTGAATATGACTATGCAATACGGTAATATCACTAAAGCCCACCAACCATTTGGGATCTTTTTCAAAGCTTGAAAAATCTATCTGATCGACAATACGAACACAACCGTAACCCCCGCGCGCGGCAAAAACAGCTTTAATCGACGGATCATCCAGTGCCCACTGCAGATCTGCTGCCCGCAACTTGTCATCGCCGGCAAACTGATGGAACGATGTCCCGACGGTTTTCCCGACCACAACTTCCAGTCCCCAGCTCTCCAATGTTTTTATGCCTACATCAATAGATCCACGAATAAAACTCGCAGGGCATACAATAGCGACTTTATCGCCTTCTTTCAGAAAATCAGGTATTTTGGACATATTTTTTATTGCTAATGATCAAACAAAATCGCCTCCTCACGATAGAGTCCGACGATAAATTTACTTGATATATGGTGCTTATATGTACAAATAAACGTAAATTTATCTAAGTTTTCTACCGCTATTTTGAATAATATTTCTACGATAACAAGCAATTAAACAGTAGCGCATTTTGATCAGATTGCAACAACCCGAGGAATCGGCCGGCACAAGAATTCAAGAATAAATTGTTCGATATGACACGCATTTATATTGCATATAAACAGCAATTTATCTAAGTTTGCCAAAGAAAACATGTACACACTTTAATATACTTTCAAGCATTGAGTATTCTAGATAAAAAACGTTATACCATCACATCGGCATTACCATATGCCAATGGTCCTTTACATATCGGACACCTTGCCGGAGCTTATATCCCAGGGGATATTTTTGTCCGTTATTTACGTCTGAATCAAAAAGATGTAGTTTATGTATGTGGTTCAGATGAGCATGGTGCGGCGATTACCATCCGTGCAAAAAAAGAGGGCATCACCCCGCAACAAATCATTGACAAATACAACAAACAAATCAAAGAAAGCTTTGAGGAGTTTGGTATCTCTTTCGATATATATCACCGTACATCGGAGCCCATACATCACCAGTTATCGCAGGATTTCTTCTTAAACCTTTACAACAAAGGCGAATTTGTGGAGAAATTTTCCGAGCAGTACTACGATGAGGAATACCATCAGTTTTTGGCCGACCGCTACATTACGGGAACTTGCCCAAATTGTAAGTCCGAAGGTGCCTATGGGGACCAATGTGAAAAATGTGGTACATCACTGAGTCCCACAGACCTGATCAACCCGATTTCAACATTAAGTGGAAAGACACCGGTGTTGAAAGAGACGAAACACTGGTATCTTCCTTTGGATAAATACCAACCTTGGCTTGAAAAATGGTTGATCGAAGGAAAGAAAAATATTCTTAAATCCAACGTCTTTGGCCAATGTCAATCCTGGCTTAAATCCGGTTTGCAACCACGTTCAATGACAAGAGATCTGGACTGGGGGGTTGATGTTCCTTTGGCTGAAGCTCAAGGTAAAAAGCTATATGTCTGGCTAGATGCACCTATCGGTTATATCTCTGCAACTAAACAGTGGGCCTTAGACCATGGTAAAAACTGGGAAGATTATTGGAAAACCCATGAAAACCCCGCAGACGACTCTACACTGATCCATTTTATCGGAAAAGATAATATTGTTTTCCACTGTATTATTTTCCCGGCAATTCTTCATGCACACGGCGGCTATATTTTACCAGAAAATATTCCGGCCAACGAATTCCTGAACTTAGAGGGTGATAAACTATCTACGTCTAGAAATCATGCGGTATGGTTACATGAGTATCTGCAAGAGTTTCCTGACAAACAGGATGAATTGCGCTATGTATTAACATCCATATTACCAGAGACTTCAGATGCAGAGTTCACCTGGAAAGATTTCCAAGCCAGAATCAACAATGAGCTCGTTGCTATCTTTGGAAATTTTGTCAACCGCGTGATGGTACTTTCGCATAAATATTTTGATGGTAAGGTATTAAAAGGTTCGGCACTGACAACGGTAGACCAAGCGGTATTGGATGAATTAAAAGCATACCCGGCTTCTATTAAATCGTCTTTAGAACAATTCCGCTTCCGCGAAGCTTTGGCAGAGTTCATGAGTGTTGCTCGTCTTGGCAACAAATATCTTGCGGACGAGGAGCCATGGAAAATTATTAAAACGGATGAAGAACGTGTCAAAACCATTTTAAATGTAGCTGCACAGATTGTTGCTAACCTTGCTGTTCTTGCACAGCCGTTTTTACCGAAAACGGCGATCAAATTATTTGAAATGCTCAATTTCCCACAAGGGAACTGGAATGACGCAGGTTCAGATGCTTTAATTCAAGACAACCATCAATTGGGTGAAGTACAATTGTTATTTGACAAAATAACTGACGAACAAGTCGACTTCCAATTGAATAAGCTTGCCGAAGCAAAAGCAAAAAATCTAGCTGATAATGCAAAAGTTGCTCCTGCGAAAGAAAACATCAGTTTTGACGATTTTGTTAAAATGGATATCCGCGTCGGAACGATTACAGCAGCCGAAAAAGTTGCGAAAACAAAAAAATTGTTGAAATTAACAATCGATACTGGTATTGATACACGCACAGTCGTTTCGGGTATCGCAGAGTTTTTTAGTCCGGAAGAGATCGTAGGTCGTCAGGTATCCATCCTGGTCAATCTTGAGCCTCGCGAAATAAAAGGAATTATGTCACAGGGCATGATTCTTATGGCCGAAGATGCAGATGGTCGATTGGATTTTGTTAAACCCGACACCGCAATTAAAGTAGGAAGCACAGTACGTTAATAGAAAACGTGCATTCCTTTTATATAAAAAGCCTGTTCATACGAACAGGCTTTTTTGGTTTATCATTGTAACCGGCTAAAAGAATATGCTCTGCATACGCTTTTTAAATTCCTTCTCATCCAGATAATCATAAACGGTCTCTTTCAATTTTTTGAGGACTTCTGTTCTCGATTCTGCCACAACTTTTTTCTTTTTGGTCAGCACATTTGAAACCGGGGCGTTTGTGATCTCGACCTTTGTCGCAAACATATTTACATTCATACTAGGAATCGACACCCCCATCACCAGGCCAGGGAGACCGTGTATAAGTTCAGGACCACCGGAGACAGGTATTTGTCCCGCAAAAAAGGCAACCACATAGACCGAATCTTGGATGATTCCATTGGCTCTTCTGCAGTCATATCCCGCGATATTGCGGTATTCGTCAGTATACTTCCACTTTACTGTAGGCAAAGAATCTTTGAGCAAGAGCTGATCATCTCCGAAAGGGAGTAGTTTTAGGAATTCCTGATTTTGAAAATTAATATATGTTTTTGAATCCGGAAGAATAGAATTATATCTGGTCACATTACGGTAAGTCGCAGGATAGTCTTCCTGAACTGTCTCAAACAAGGTTTCATTATCGTAAAATTTCAGAATATGATGGGTCACAACCTCCGTAGGACCATTTTTTACGGCATTGTCGACCATCAGCTTATCCCAGGTATCCAAGTCCGGCTTGCTCAGATAATTCCGTTTTAAAAAGTTCTGTACATGAAACTTCCGTTCATAAGTCACTATTCCACTACTGGGGAAATAGGCATGCTGTGCCTGTGCTGTACTCAGGCACAGCAATAATACCCAAATCATCAACTTCATAGACTTACTCATTTGGCATCTCCTTTCATTGTTGTAAAATTGTAGATTACTTTTAGCATTCCATAACGACGTAATACAGTGTTGCTTGTCTGGATAAATGACGTTCCGTTTTGATAACGATATACGCCGTTATTTTTATTTAGGATGTCATTGACAAATACCTGCGCTTCCAATGATTTATCCTTCAAGAATTTCTTAGAAATATATCCATTCATATTGATAATATTAATGGACTGTAATGTCTTTGTCGCAGCTTGATAATTTTGATCTGTAGACAACGAAATTTTGAAATCTTTTGGCAAATAATAAGTGAACTGCGAATAAGAACGGAATTTAAACGTTGTACGGTTCAATTCGGGCTGCAAAAACGAGCTCATTTGCTCGACGCCAGGCATCAACGAGATGTAAAAGTCCATCTTATTTGCTTTATATCTATTAAAGCCGATTTCTGGTGTTATACTCTTCGTCTGATTTCTATTGAGCTTTGGTTCTTCATTAAACGACGATAAATAACTAAACTGGCTATTGTATTGTCCGTTGAGACCGATATTCATTTTCAAACCCCATTTCTTCTGTAGCACAAAACTGTAAGATCCGCCACCATAAATACGCCAGTTGTCCTTATCAATATTGACATAGGAAATTTGTTGCGTCCCCTCGTCTAGATTATAGCGTACATTGGTGTTAATATTCTTCTTGCCCTGATCTGCACTGGCATAAAAATAGAATCCCTGGTCTTTCAACTGCTTATAGCTATTGTAATTGATCGAATAGGAGTTGTTAAAGCCCGCTTTTAAGTTTGGATTGTCCAAATATTCGATAAGCGGCTGTGCATTTTGCTTAAGGGGCTCGATTTGAGTCAAAGAAGGTTGAATGGTACGTCCACTATAGCGGAAACCGATATTTTTACTTTTTGAGATCTTGTAATTCACAGAGAGATTTGGGTTAACCGAAGTCTGATTACGCTGCAATGTTGTATTTAGATTATTGTACGTTCTCTTTACATCCTCAAAATCGACCCTGTTGCTCAGATTAACCGTTAAGGTACTAGACTTGTAATTCAGGGAAGCATTGACGCCATTTTTCAAGCTGGTAAAATCGAAATCATTTAATAGATTTTGATCCAGTACAGTGTATTTACCTGTAACAGGATCTTTATCGAAGGACTGATTAAGGGTCTCCGATTTATTGCTATTGAATGCGTAGCCAATAGCAGCAGTCAGTCGTTTTGACAAAGGCTCAGAATAAGTTACCGATGCCCCGTACATATTGTTGCCCAACTTATCATTTTTATATTGATCGATCAGTGTCGTATCGCCCGAACTTTGGAAATAGTTCTGGGAAAAATATTGCGTTTTTGACCTATTTTGATCAGTATTTGCATTGATATTAAAGGTTACAGAGCGACGGTCCTTTTTGAAACGACGGGTAAGCATTGCATTTACATTGAACTTATCCTGATCGCTATTTTGATCAGTGGTAGATAAGGTCTGTGTAATCAATGTTCTATCCAATTTACGCTGGTCTGCTTCTGAATTGGATAAATTGTCGCGGCTAGATTTGGTGAATCCCATATTAATGGTCAAATCGGACAGTGAATCTAACTTCAGATCATATCGTAAATTTGCAATATTTGCCTGTGTTTCGGTTTCAGATGCTGTCACATTATTATCGACCTGTGCGCGTTCAGGAAGGTTATTCTGCGCGTTATACGTACTTGTATTGTTGACATTGATCTGATTGCGTTTGAAGTTTGCATTGATCTTATGCTTATCATCTTTGGATTTGTCGGAATAGCTAGCCCCCATATTTATTGCTTTGGGCACGCCACCACCATAGTATTTACCATCCCATCCCCCATCAGAACCATCACCACCGGAAATCATAATGCCACCACCGTCCATCATCTGCACATTGCTACTTCCGCCCACACCATATTTTTGGCTATCTTCAAATCCTAATCCGACCATTCCATCATTGGCCAGAATACCATAAGCGGCAATTTTTTGTGAGCCTTTAAACTTATTGAGCATGACTTTTCCGCCATAATATTTATCTGTACCAGCTCCTGCGACAGCCTGGCCGAACATTCCTTTTTTCTTATCTTCCTTGAGTTTGATATCAATCGTCTGTGTACGTTCACCGTCATCCACCCCAGTGCGTACAGCAAGGTCTGATTTCTTTTCATAAACCTGTACTTTGCTGACCATATCTGAACGGATGTTCTTGGTGATCAACGTTGGATCATCGCCAAAAAACTCTTCGCCATCGAGCAGCACTTTTTTCACTTCCTTGCCTTGCGCGATGATCTTACCTGATCCATCCATCGTAATACCCGGCAAAACCTTCAACAGGTCCTCTACTTTAGCATCCTTCTCGACTTTAAAACTAGCGGCATCATATTCGACGGTATCGCCTTTAATAACCACAGGAATTTTGCCGTTCACTTGGACCTCTTCCAATAGTAGAGCTGCTTTAGATAGTTTTACAATACCAATATCTAAATCTTCGGCGGCCACATGGATATCTTTTACCAAGTCAGCATACTGCGGATAGGAAACTACCATTTTATAGCTGCCTGTGTCGAGATTGGCAATTTGGAATGTCCCGTTTTCTTTCGTTCGACCAAATTTAATCAAAATCGAATCTTTGGGACTGAGCAGCGCGATTGAAGCCTGGTGTAGTTTTGCAAGATCTTTGATATCGGCCACCGATCCCACAAGTTTATGTTGCGCATAAGACTTGGAACTCAGTACGGATAATAAAAGAAACAAAACTAGGGAATAGGTTAGTTTCATAAATTTCGTTTATATATTGTCGAAGTAAATATATAAATGTTGCTACGGAAAATTCGTAAAATAATGTTAAATAATTATGCAATTAATAAATTAACCTTACTCCGCGCAAATAAAACCTGATAATTCACTCTATACCAGTAATTTTATCTCATAAAAAAAGAGGCGTAACTTATTTGTTACGCCTCCAATCTAAATAGAAAAATATATTTTATTTCCTTTAATCTACATTCAGGTTCAATTCTTTTTCCTTATTGATTAAATGGGCAATACTCGTATCATTTAAAATCTGCAACATGGCATTTCTCACCTCAACAAAAGTATCGCGTATGCCACAGGCATGCTCTTGTGTACACTCTTCGCAGGAGCGGTAGAAGTTCAAGCTCACGCATGGCAGCAAGGCTATGGGGCCATCAATCAGGCGCATCACCTGCGATAAAAAAACATCTTCGGGAGCCTTATTGAGGCTATAACCACCTCCAGCACCTTTTTTGCTATAGAGAATTCCGGCATTTCGCATTTCAAGTAGAATTTGTTCCAGGAATTTTTTTGGAATATTCTCCTCCTGCGCAATCTTCACGATCTGCATAGGCTCATTACCGTAATTACGACCAAGCACCATCAGTGCCTTTATTGCATATTTTGTCTTTTTGGAAAGCATATTTGTTAACCCCCTGTTGAATTGCAAATTTACGTTTTTTATTCAATAGAATAAAACCTTCATGATCTCACGCTTGCAGCAACAGTCTCCTTATTGCCCCAATACCGCCGTTATCGGTTTTCCGATGCTACCATTGGGCTCAGTGATGTGCAAGAGCGAGGAAATTGTCGGTGCTATATCCACAATATGTACTTCTGTATTCGATACACCCGGTTTAATTCCCCAGCCCATAAATACCAAAGGAATGTGGGAATCATAGCCAGACCAGGTACCATGTGTCGTACCAGTCGAGCGCGGCGTACCATCGTACCATTGTGGCTCACAAACGATCTGGATTGCACCACTACGTTTAAAGTTGTAACCATTGATCATTTTTTCGCGAATAGGCGCCGGGATCATCAAACTTTCCCCTTTTTCCATATCAGCAACATAAGCGACACCTTCGGTATGGCGAAGCTCACGAATGATGGTCTCTTTTATTTTATCACGATCCAAGTTTAAAGAATCAATCAATTGATTATTTAAGTGCACCTGGTAATTCATCATGCTTTTAACAAGCTTCTCCTGTCCAAATTTTTCTTTAAGGGTTTTGTTAAGTCCTGTGATGATCTGACGGGAATAGAAATAACCACCATTTCCTTTCATATCCATAAAGAACCGAGAGTTGTAAGAAGCGCCATGATCTGCTGTCAGGAAGAACGTATAGTTACCCTTGCCCACCGTCTTATCGAGGTAGTTGAAGAAATCAGCAAGCTGTTTATCAAGCTGCAGATAGATATCTTCAATCTCCACTGCTGTCAATGAGTAACGGTGCCCCACATAGTCTGTCGCCGAAAGGCTCACACAAAGGAAATCGGTATTTTTAGTCGGGTTATTTCCCATCTGCTCATTTTTAATTGCTTCCATAGCCAGATCCAACGTAAACTGATTTCCCATTGGTGTGGTTTTGATCAGCTCATAGCCTTCGTCTTTCATTAGCTTAGAAGTTGCACGCGGCAAAGTCGGTTTTTCTTCACCGGGGTACTTACCTTCGTAGATGTTATCATCTGCAATACTGTTGGCAGCATAGGTGCTGATATCATACATTGGTTTCCAGTCGCCTTTCAGATATTTTTCAGCCAATTTTTTCTTGTTGAAGTCTACCACCCATTTTGGCAGTTTATCCATGTAGAAATTAGAGGTGATCCAATCACCCGATTTAGCTTCAAACCAATACGCCGCATCGGCAAAATGCCCCGCCGGTAGAATACCGCCACGGTCTTTGATCGCGATACCGATCACTTTGGATTTAAAGTTAGAGGCGAGCTTCAATTGGTCCGTTACGGTCGATGCAAGCAAATTACGTGGCGACTGCTGTCCTTCTTTGGCAGTGGTACCGACACCAACGACATTGTCGTCCTGCGTACAGTACATATTCTTCCCTGTCTGTTCTTCAATCCAGTCATTGCCTGCAATTCCGTGTATGGAAGGAACGGATCCTGTATAGACCGAACTGTGTCCAATAGCGGTATATGTCGGAATATAATTAATCAACGTATTTTCACAGGAGAATCCTTCTTTCAAAAGTCGTTTGAAACCATCATTTCCATATCGATCTGCAAAACGATATAAATAATCCCAACGCATTTGATCCACCATCAGGCCGACAACCAATTTTGGTCTTTCCGGTTGTTGCGCCATGGACGAAAGCGCCGCTATTCCAAGGACGACACTTAAAAAAAATCTTTTAATCATAATCGTATTAAGTATTGAAATATTAGTTTTTTATTTACTGCATAGTATTCTATCATACCTTAACAACAGGAACAATAAATCGGAACTTATTGGCAGCCCAGTTGCCCTGATTCAGATTACTTCACTTTGCTAAAGTAGGGTTTAATCTTTTAAATGTGCTTTTAAAAATTGGCCTGTATAAGAATCTTTACAATGAATAAGTTCTTCCGGAAGCCCCGCAAAGACTAGCTTACCGCCTTTATTGCCGCCCTCAGGACCAATATCGATGACCCAATCTGCCGATTTGATCATATCCATATTATGCTCGATCACCAAGATACTATTTCCGAGGGCAATCAGTGCATCAAATGATTTCAATAACTTCTTAATATCCTGAAAGTGCAAGCCTGTCGTTGGCTCATCAAAGATAAAAAGTGTCTTCTTGCTGTTATTTCCCTTAATGAGGAAGGAGGCCAGTTTAATCCGCTGTGCTTCACCGCCAGACAATGTACTTGACGATTGCCCGAGCTTAACGTAGCCTAGTCCAACATCCTGTAAAGGCTGCAATTTTGCCAATATTTTAGGCTGGTCTGCAAAGAATACGATCGCTTCATCAACACTCAGCTCGAGTATGTCGGCCACCGACTTGTTCTTGTAGTGTACATCAAGCACAAATTGTTTAAATCGTTTGCCCCCACATGCCTCACATGGCAAAACGATATCGGCCATAAATTGCATTTCAATTTTAACTTCACCTTCGCCCTGACAGACATCACAACGTCCACCTTCAACATTAAATGAAAATGCGGCCGGCTTCAATCCAGCAGCCTTGGCAGGTGCCTGGTTGGCATATAAAGCCCTGATTTCATCCCAGGCTTTCACATAAGTCACCGGGTTGGATCGCGAAGAACGACCGATCGGGTTCTGATCCACCATTTCAACTTGTTCGACTTGGGCAATATCGCCTTCGATTGTATCGTAAACACCTGTTTGCTCGCCAGAGTAGTTTCCTATAGATTTCTGTAATGCGGGGTACAGGATACGTTTGACCAGAGAGGTCTTACCCGATCCCGAGACCCCAGTTACCACGGTAAACGTATTTAATGGAAATTGCACATCAATCCCTTTGAGGTTATTTTCATGTGCTCCTTTAATGGTCACACTATTGGACCATGGACGACGTTTTTGGGGTACCTCAATCTGGTCTTTTCCGCTAAGGTATCGGCCCGTAAGGCTTTTTGTATCTTTCAGAATCTGCTGATATGTACCTGCGAAGACCATTTCGCCGCCATTGATCCCGGCTTCTGGCCCGATATCAATCAGGTAATCTGCTGCCTCCATCATCTCCTGCTCATGCTCGACCACTACAACCGTATTACCAACATCGCGCAGAGATTTCAGCACAGAAATGAGGCGCTGCGTATCACGTGGGTGGAGCCCAATACTTGGCTCGTCCAACACATAAATAGAGCCGACGAGCGAACTTCCTAATGAAGTTGCCAGATTGATGCGCTGTGATTCCCCTCCGGAAAGCGTATTCGATAGCCGGTTCAAGGTTAGGTAACTTAATCCAACATCGCACAAAAATTGCAATCTGTTATTAATTTCGGCAAGAAGTCTTTTGGCAATGACCAGTTCATTACCCACCAGTGGTAAAGTTTTAAAAAATTCCAAGGCTTCCTCAAGCGGCATCAAAACGATATCGGTGATAGACTTGCCCCCTACTTTCACGTAAGTGGCGTCTTTACGCAATCGGGTCCCACGGCAGTCCGGGCAATCTGTCTTCCCGCGATAGCGAGACAACATCACCCGATATTGAATTTTATAGGTCTGAGCTTCGAGCTCTTCAAAGAATTGGGTAAGACCCGCAAAATATTTATTTCCCGTCCACAGCAACTCTTTCTGCGCCGCAGTCAGGTCCATGTAGGCACGATGTATGGGAAAATCAAATTTCAGTGAACTTTTAACAAGCACCTGTAACCACTCCCCCATTTTCTCCCCTCGCCAGGGAGCAATTGCCCCATCGTAGACCGAACGGCTTTTGTCTGGAATAACAAGATCAGGGTCAATACCAATGATCTTTCCATAACCTTCACATCGGCGACAGGCACCATACGGATTATTAAAACTGAAGAAATTTGGTGTAGGTTCTTCAAATGTTATTCCATCAAGTTCAAATTTATGGGAGAAATGATGTCTTTGCCCATTTTCTTCCATATAGAGCTCTCCCTTACCCTCGAAAAAACCTGTTTGGACAGAATCAGAAAGCCGATTGACTGTATCATCGTCCTGTTCAATGCGAACCCGGTCCACGACAATAAGCACTTCACCATCCTGAAGGTCTTTATTGACGATAGCCTTATCATCAATAATAGCTTCGATTTTCTGCATGCTATCCCCATAGACGACACGCACAAAACCTTTCTGCAATAAAAGAGACAACTCTTCCTTGAGTTTACGCCCATGAGAAGGAATAAGTGGTGCGAGCAGTGTCACCGTTGTCCCCTCTTCTAAATTAAGCGCAAAATCCACCACTGAACTCACACTGTCTTTGGTCACCTCGCGACCAGATACAGGAGAAATTGTCTTTCCGATTCGGGCGTATAACAATTTCAGATAATCATAGATCTCGGTGGATGTTCCTACCGTCGAACGGGGGTTGGAAGTAATGACACGTTGCTCAATGGCAATTGCAGGGGCGATACCTTTGATGTAATCCACCTCCGGTTTATTCATCCGTCCCATAAATTGTCTAGCGTACGAAGAGAGACTTTCGACATAACGTCGCTGTCCTTCGGCATACAGCGTATCAAAAGCTAAGGAGGATTTTCCTGAGCCCGACATTCCAGTGATAACAACTAATTTATTTTTAGGGATATCAACGTCAATATTCTTTAAGTTATTAACTCTTGCGCCCTTTATCTGAATATATTCTTTTGGAGTGTGCTCCACCTGTTTACTCATAATAATCCTTATCTCACACAAAGTTACGTATTCTTGGCTGATTATATTCCTGCGAATTAAAAAGCAATTCGGTTTTCTATCACCTGAATTTCAAAAAAAGAGAAACTGTTCCAAAGTCGGCAAAATTTTGATGAAAGGCTTCATACACGGCAAACAGGCAAATCTAGGACCAGCTATAAAATGAAATACATCAAACAATTTAGTTTCCCAAACAATTATTTTTTAACATTTTGCGATTTACGATTAATCCTTCCAAAAACAATACAGTCCTATAGGTGTTATATCTGTTATAAGCGTGTAGCATTTTTTGCAGATAGCGCGTTTAAAAAACAAATAAAAATAAGAAAATGGAATATTGGAGTTTAAAACACATACAAAACCGGAATATTTCATGGCCATTAAAATTAAATAATTGCATATATGAAAAAAAATGTATTTCAAGTAATGATGCTATTGATGATCGCATTAGTATCCTCAACAACTATTAGTAAAGCGCAAATGGTTATCGACAAAATTGACTTAGGCATTTTTCCTAGCCCTGAAAAAGGGTATAAAAAAATGGTGATTGAAGTTCCCTATTCAGAAAGTGACAAAAACAAAAAAATAGAGTTTTCGGTAGGAAAATGGATGGAAGTAGACGGATGTAATACCTTTAATTTATCGGGCACTTTAGAGAAGAAGGATCTTCAAGGCTGGGGTTATGACTATTATGTATTCAAAACAAATGGCAATGTCGCCAGCACCATGATGGCTTGCCCAAACAAAGAAAAAAGAAACCTTTTTGTTTCAGCTCAACCGGAGACTGTACGTTACAATGGCAGAATGCCGATTGTGATTTATGTACCTGAAGCTTACGATGTGCAATTCAAAATCTATACAACTGACGGTGACACCTACCGTGCAGCAGAGGTAAGAACAAAAAAATAAACTGCTAAGCTATTCGGCGCATCAAATAGCTAGGCAATAAAAAAGCCCTCGAACAATGTTCGAGGGCTTTTTTTTATATCGCGTTTCGCTATTGACTATTGAAATTTCTTCGCGTTAACTTTACGCTCGTTTTCCGTCAAATAGATTTTACGTAGACGCATTGATTGTGGTGTAACCTCAATATACTCGTCAGCTTGAATATACTCCATACATTCTTCCAATGAGAATTTGATTGCCGGTGCAATACGTGTGTTATCATCAGAACCAGAAGCACGCATATTTGTCAACTGTTTTCCTTTAGTAACGTTGATCGTTAAATCATTATCACGGATGTGCTCACCTAAAATTTGTCCTTCGTATACATCCACACCTGGATCTACGAAGAAACGACCACGGTCTTGTAATTTATCAATGGAGTACGCAGTTGTTGAACCTGTATCCAAAGAGATCAATACACCTGCCAAACGACCAGGAATTGTACCTTTCCAAGGTTCGTAACCTTTCAAACGATGCGCCATAACAGCTTCACCCGCTGTTGCTGTCAACACGTTGTTACGTAAACCGATGATACCACGAGAAGGAATAGAGAACTCAAGATGTTGCATATCTCCTCTAGCTTCCATAATCAACAACTCACCTTTACGTTGCGTAACCAACTCAATTACTTTTCCTGAGACATCAGAAGGTACATCAACAACAAGTTCTTCGATAGGTTCACATTTTTGACCATCGATTTCTTTGATGATAACTTGTGGCTGGCCTACTTGCAATTCATAACCCTCACGACGCATTGTTTCGATCAATACGGACAAGTGAAGGATACCACGTCCGTATACCAACCAAGCATCTGGAGATTCTGTAGGAACTACACGTAGTGCCAAGTTTTTCTCCAACTCTTTTTGCAAACGATCGTAAATGTTACGTGATGTTACCAATTTACCTTCTTTACCGAAGAAAGGAGAGTTATTGATCGTGAACAACATGTTCATTGTTGGTTCATCAATGCTGATAACTTCCAATTGCTCAGGATTTTCGAAATCTGCGATTGTATCACCGATATCGAAACCTTCGATACCTACTACAGCACAGATATCACCTGCATGTACTTCAGATACTTTGATACGACCTAGACCTTCAAATACCTGTAGCTCTTTAACTCTTGATTTCACAACTTTTCCGTCGCGTTTTACCAAAGAAACCGGTTGGTTTTCTTTGATTGTACCGCGGGCAACACGACCGATAGCGATACGTCCTACGAAAGTTGAGTAATCCAACGATGTTACCTGCATTTGCAAAGTACCTTCAGATACTTGTGGTGCAGGGATATATTTGATGATAGCTTCCAATAAGTCAGTGAAGTCTTCAGTACGATTTTTCCAATCGGTAGACATCCAACCTTGTTTTGAAGAACCGTACAATACTGGGAAATCCAATTGCTCTTCAGTAGCGCCCAAGTTGAAGAATAAGTCAAAAACATGTTCGTAAACTTCCTCAGGACGACAGTTTTCTTTATCGACTTTATTGACAACAACAATAGGTTTGATACCTAAACCTAAAGCTTTACCTGTAACGAAACGTGTTTGAGGCATTGGGCCTTCAAAAGCATCTACCAATAGTACTACACCATCGGCCATCTTCAATACACGTTCAACCTCACCACCGAAATCGGCGTGACCTGGTGTATCGATGATGTTGATTTTAACACCTTTATATGTTACTGATACGTTCTTAGATACAATAGTGATCCCGCGTTCACGCTCTAAATCATTATTGTCTAGGATTAATTCACCAGCATTTTCATTTTCTCTGAATTGATTGGTAAAATATAAAATTTTGTCTACAAGCGTAGTTTTACCGTGGTCGACGTGAGCGATGATCGCAATGTTTCTAATGTTTTGCATTGAGCAAGAATATTTTTATAAAATTTTAGGGTGCAAAGATAAACAT